>Ga0209909_100027_pt1 | contig 387106 bp, 355 predicted proteins | sample FECB22metaG_FD_188302 | JGI IMG/M metagenome (GOLD analysis project Ga0209909, IMG submission 188302) | Cyanobacterial communities from the Joint Genome Institute, California, USA - FECB-22 (SPAdes) (version 3) | ecosystem: Environmental > Aquatic > Thermal springs > Hot (42-90C) > Microbial...
CTGGTGGCCGAGGGCAAGGCGCAGGAGCTGAAGGGCGAGGCGCAGAAGACCGTCGGCGACGTCAAGGACGGCGCCAAGAACCTCGCCGACAAGGTCACCGGCAAGCACTGATCCCGACACGGCGGCGCCGGCACGCCGGCGCCGCCCCTCGGCCCGCCTTCGGCACGACGTCTGCCGAACCGGTCAACGCGCGAGAGCAGAGCCGATGCGGCGCTTCGCCAGCCTCTTCCTGCGTCAGGAACTCGTCTTCTTGGTGCTCGCCGTTCTGCTGAGCGTCGGCGCCGGGGTGGCCTACTGGGTATCGCGCGCCACTGTCCTGACCATCGCGGTGGCTCCCAAGGACGGGACGGAGCCGGCCCTGATCCAGGCCTACGCGGATGCCCTGGCCAAGCGCCAGAAGGAGATCCGCCTCAAGATCCTGCCCTTCGACGACGTGCGCGACAGTGCCGAGGCGCTGCGCGACGGGCGCGTCGATCTGGCGATCGTGCGGCCGGACGTCGAGCTCCCCGACAACGGCCTGACGCTGGCCATCCTGCGCGACCAGGCGATGATCATCGCCTCCCCGGAAGCCTCCGGGATCGACCGCTTCCCCGACCTCGACCGCAAACGCCTCGCGATCCTGGCCCATCGGGACGCCGACGAGGCGCTCATCCGCGCCATGCTGGAGCACTACGGGCTGACGCTGGTCACCACCGAGCCGGACGGCGGTCTCCCGCCGCGCCACGTCGCCCTGGTCGAGATGGCCGAGAGCGACCTGGGCGCGGCCCTCGCGCGAAAGCGGGTCGACGCGGTGATCTCGGTCATCGCGCCGACCGCGCCGACGGCCCAACGGATCGTCGGCCTCGTTCAGGCCGCCAGCCGCACTCGCAAGATCACCTTCGTGGATGTCGAGAACGCCGACGCGATCGTCGCCCGGCTGCCGCGTCTGCAGGTGGTCACCATGCCGGCCGAGACTTTCGGCGGCAGCCCCAAGGTGCCGGCCGACGACGTACACACGGTCGGCGCCTCCTACCGGTTGATGGCGCGCTCGAACCTCGCCCGCTCCGTGGCGGCCGACGTCACCCAGCACCTGTTTGAGCTGCGCAGCGCGATGGCGAACGTCACGCCGGCCGCCGACTACGTTCAGGCCCCCGCCTACGATGGGACCGTCGGCGCGACGAGCGCGAGGCTGCCGATCCATCCCGGCGCGGTCGACTATTACGAGCGCGAGCAGCAGAGCTTCATCGAGCGCTACGAGACCTGGATCTACCTGCTCGCCTTCCTGGGCGGCGGCATCGGCTCCGCGCTCGCCTGGATCGGCCAGCGCCTGTCGCGCCTGCGCCGCGAGCGGGTCGAAGAGGCGACCGACCGCCTGCTGCAGATCCGCCAGGAGGCGCAGGAGACCTCGGATCCCGGGCGTCTCGAGATCCTGGCCCGGGAGATCGACGATCTCGCGGGCGACATCGCCAAGCATGCCCTGGAGCGGCCGACCGAGGCCCGGACCATGTCGGCGGCGGCCATCGCCATCGACGCGGCCCGCTCGACGGTGAAGCGCGCCATCGCGGCCGGCCGGAGCGCGGATGACGGATCGGCCCTGGCCGGCAGAGCCATCGCCGCCGACGCCGCCCAGACGCCGGCATGACCCGTTGCGGCGGCCCACCGCCGTATCACCCGGGCTTCGGCCCGCATCAAGGAAGGACGACGCCATGAGCAAGGGATACCCCTCGATGACGGCCCTGCTGGGCCTGCTGGCAGTGGCCGGCTACCAGAATCGCGACCGGATCGCCGAGTGGCTCGGCGGCCACGCCAAGGAGGCGGGTCGGTCGCCGGCCCCGCAGGTTCCGTCCCCCGCGGGATCGACGATTCCGGCGAACCTGGATCGCCTCCTCGGCGGCGCCAGCGCGGGTGGCGTTGGAGGCCTCATCGCCGGTGGCCTGAGCGAACTGGTCGATCATTTCACCAAGGGCGGCCACGCCGAGACGGCGCAGTCCTGGATCAATCACGGCCCGAACCGCGACATCCCGGCCGCTGACCTGGAGCGTGCCATCGGGCCGGACACGCTGGCGGCCCTGGAGCAGCGCACCGGGTTGAGCAAGAGCGAGCTGCTGGCGCGCCTCTCGCGCGACCTGCCCTCGGCCATCGACCGCTACTCGCCGGACGGACGTCTGCCGGCCTTCAGCTGACCGGTCCGTCGAGGTCGTCGCGGCGGCGCCGCGACGACCGGCGGCCGCTACTCGATCAGCTCGTCCACCTTCGCCATCAGCGAGGGCGAGATGGTCAATCCCAGGGTAGCGGCCGTCGTCAGGTTGAGCAGGGTGATGAAGCGCTCGCTGGCCTGCACCGGCAGGTCGCCGACCACCGCGCCGCGCAGGATCCGGTCGATGTACCCGGCCGCCCGCTGCACATCCTGCTCGACGCTGGTCGTGTAGGCGGCGAGGCCGCCGAGGCGCACCGGCGCCGCGTAGGCGTAGACGGCCGGCAGGCGGTAGGTGGCCGCCAGATCGACGATCCGCTGGCCGTACACGCCGGTCACCGCGTCGGGCAGGGCGATGAGGCCGCCCTCCGGCCGGGCGGCGAACTCCGTGACCGCTGCCTCGATCTCGGCGGCGTCGTGCACGCCGGCGATCCGGGCCTCGATGCCGAGTTCGGGGCCGATCCGGGCCATCTCGGCCGTGTAGCCCGCGAGTCGGGCCCGGTAATCGGGGTTGATCAGGGCGAGGGCCCGCGTGACGCCGGGGCTGAGTTCCTTCAGGAGCTGCAGCCACTTGCCGACGAGGACGAAGTCGAAATTGGTGAAGCCGGTGAGGTTCCCGCCGGGCCGCGACAGGTTGGTCACGAAGCCGCCGCCGACCGGGTCCTGAAGCATCATGAAGACGACCGGAACCGTCGTGGTCGCCCGCTGGAGCGCGGTCGCGCCGACGACGCCCTGCGCGAGCACGACGTCGGGCTGGCGCGCGAGGATCTCCTCCGCCTGGGCGCGCATCCGCTCGGCGTCGCCGTTGCCGTAATGCAGGTCCACGGCCAGGTTCTGGCCCCAGATCCAGCCGGCCCGCTTCAGGCTCTCCTTGAGCGTGTCGACGATGACGGGACTGTCCGGATGCGCTTCGCCGTAGACCAGCAGGATCCCCAGGCGACGCTGACCCTTCGCCGGCGCGGCCGCGTAGGCCGGCCACGCGACCGCGCCGCCGAGGCCCGCGATGACGTCGCGCCGTCTCATGCGCCGGTCTCCTGTCTGAACGCGTTCCGGGCATCGCCGATCGGGCGGGATCCCGATCGCTCGCCCCGGGGACGGTAATAGGCGCTGCCTCATGCCAGGGCTATCGCGGCCGCCGAACGGGGCGCCCGGCGCGGGTGCAGGGCTCAGCGGACCTCGACCCGGCTGCCGCTGCTGCCGTTCAGCAGGCGCTTCAGGTGGTAGGCCGCGACCCCGTCGTCGGGACGCAGCCCGACCAGCGCCGCGAAGGCCGGAAGGGCGCCGGCCTCCCCGGCGTCGAGCTTCGCGTAGGCGTCCTGGTACTGGGCGAGCAGCGCGTCCTCGTAGGCAGCCTCGGTCAGGGGTTCGTAGGCGCGCAGGGCCGTCTGCTTGCCGCGCAGGAGGAGGTCGCCGAGGGGGCGGCCGCGGAACTGGCCGGCGCGGATCACGACGGCGTCGCTGACGCAGATCCGGGTGCCGAACGCCTTGTTGGCGTTCTCCAGACGGGCGGCGGTGTTGATGGTGTCGCCGTAGGCCGTGTAGTCGAAGTACCGGCCGCCGCCGAAATTGCCCACGATCGCCGGCCCGGCATGGACGCCGATCCGCGTCACGCCGATCTCGATCCCGCGCTCGCGCCAGCGCCCGCGGAAGGCCTCGGCCGCCTCGTCCAGGGCGAGGGCGCACGCCACGGCCCGGGCCGCGTGGTCCGGCTGGTCCCCCGGCGCGCCGAACAGCACGTGCAGGGCGTCGCCGACGATCTTGGCCACCGTCCCCTCGTGGGCGAAGACCACGTCGGTCATCTCGGCGAAGTAGCCGTTGAGGATCTCGGCGAGCTGCACCGGGTCGAGGCTCTCCACCAAGCTGGTGAAGCCGGCAATGTCGGTGAACAGCGAGGCCACGTCGCGGCGGTGGCCGCCGAGCTCGAGACCGGACGCGTCCCCGGCGAGCCGCTCGGCGAGGTTCGGCGAGAAGTACCGGGCCAGGGAGGCGTGGGCCCGCTCGGCGAGCGATTGCCGGCGCCGACCCTCGCGCAGGTCCTCGACGTGACGCAGCGTCCGCTCGATCGTCGTCTCCAGGTCGGCGAAGTCGATCGGCTTCGTCAGGAAGTCGAAGGCGCCCCGGTTCATGGCGGTGCGGATGTTCGCCATGTCACCGTAGGCCGAGACGATGATGATCGAGGGGCGCTCCGGGAGGTCCTGCAGCTTGGCGAGCAGAGTCAGCCCGTCCATCCGCGGCATGTTGATGTCGGAGACGACCAGATCGACGTCGCGGCTCTCCGAGAGGCGGTCCAGCGCCTCCTGCCCGTCGTGGGCGAACAGGAAGGTGACGAGGCCCTGGCGGATCTGGCGGCGGAATTTCTGGGTGATCAGCGCCTCGAGATCCGGCTCGTCGTCGACGACCAGGATCTTGGCGTTCGGGGCGCCGGGGGTCATTCGGTCCCCGCGAAGGCGGACAGCCGGCGATCGATCTCGGCCTTCAGCACGGCGAAGTCGATCGGCTTGGTGATCAGGCCCACGGCGCCGGCGGCGCGGACCTTCTCGCGCGTCTCGGCGTCGCCGTAGGCTGTGATCATGATCACCGGCACGTCGGGGCGCGCGGCGCGTACCAGGGGCAGCAATTCGAGGCCGGTCATCCCGGGCATGTTGATGTCCGACAGCATCAGGATCAGGCTCGGCTCGTTGGCGCCGTTGATCCGCTCCAGGGCTTCCGCCGCCGAGTGCGCGAAGGCCATCGCGAAGCGTCCGGCGCGCAGCTCGCGGCGGAACTGCTGCCGGAACAGGTCTGTGACGTCGGGTTCGTCATCGACGACGAGGATCAGGACGTTCATGGCTGGCTCTCGGTCTCGGCCGCCGTCTCGGTCGCCGGCCGAGGCGGCGCGGCCAGCGTAACACTCTGGCGCGGCAGGGTGATGATGAATTCCGTGAAGGCACCCGGTTCCGAGGCGACGTCAACCGTCCCGCCGTGCTGCTTGACGACGATGTCGTGGCTCAGCGACAGGCCGAGCCCCGTTCCCTCGCCCGCCGGCTTGGTGGTGAAGAACGGGTCGAACATCTTGGCTCTGACGCTGTCGGGGATGCCGGTGCCGTTGTCGCGCACGCGGATCTCGACGCTGTCGCCCCGGTCCCGGGTCGCGACCGACAGCGTCGGTTCGTAGCCGGGATCACCGTCGGCGGCCCGCTTCTCGGTGGCGTAGAAGCCGTTCGACATCAGGTTCAGAAGGACCCGCGTGATCTCCTGGGGGTAGAGGTCGGCGAAACCGGACGCCGGATCGTAATCGCGCACGAGGGTCACGTTGAAGCTCGGTTTCGCCGCGCGGGCCCCGTGATAGGCAAGATTCAGGCTCTCCTCGACCAGCCCGTTGACCTCGACCGGTCGATGCTCGCCGGATCCGGTGCGCGAGTGCAGCAGCATGTTCTTGACGATCGAGTCCGCGCGCTTGCCGTGCTGGACGACCTTCGCGAGATTGCCCTTGAGCAGGCCGGCGAGCTCCTCGACCTCCGCGCGCGTGTCCGGATCGAGGGCCGCCGGTTCGAGCACCTCGCGAAGCTCGTCCACCAGCTCGTTCGAGAGCGACGCGAAGTTGTTGACGAAGTTCAGCGGGTTCTTGATCTCGTGGGCGATGCCGGCGGTGAGCTGTCCCAGCGAGGCGAGCTTCTCGGACTGGACGAGCCGGCTCTGCGCCCGCTGGAGATCGTCGAGCGAGCGGTTGAGGTCGCGGGTCCGTTCCTCCACCTTGGCCTCGAGCGTCTCGTAGGAATCCTGAACCCGGCTCGCCATCGTGTTGAACCGGTGCGCGAGGGTCTCGATCTCGTCGCCGGTGCGGATCACGATTCGCTCGGACAGGTCGCCCGCGCCGAACCGCTCCGCCCCGTCCTCGAGTTCGCGGATGGGCACGACCATGCGCCGCGCCAGGAAGGTGCCCGCCACCGCTGCCAGCAGCACGCCGAGACCCATCAGCGATGTGGTCTGGATCACGGATTCGAGGGCGGGGCCCATGGCGTCGCGCAGCGATTCCTGCACGAAGACGATCCAGTCGACCCGCGGGATCGTGGCATGGGCCGCCAGCACCCAGCCGCCGTCGAGGCCGGTGGTGATCTCGTAGTCCTGACCCGCCATGCGGGAGCCGGGCAGGGCCGCCGCCACCTCGGCCAGACCGGACAGGTCGGTGTCGCGCAGGACGAGGCTCAGATCCGGGTGCGCGATCAGCCGCCCGGTCGCCGTGGTCACGAAGGCGTAGCCGTGCTCGCCGACGTTGATCGCGCTGACCACGTCCCAGATCAGCTTCAGATTGACTTCCGCGACGGTCACGCCGGGGTCGCGTCCGGCATGGGCCACCGAGACGGTCATGTACGGCTCGGAGCCGCGCCGGAAATAGACCGGGCCGAACCAGGTCTTCTGGGCGAGCGCCTGGGTGAAGCGCGGCGAGGCCGAGAAATCCTTGCCGCTGGCGACGGCGTCGGGCTCCAGCCGCGAGACGCGCAGCTGCTCCTTCCCGGCCGGATCGAGGTACGCCACCTCCGTGATGGCCGGTGCCTGGCGCAGCAGGCGGATGAAGTCGTAGCGCTGCTGCTCGGGGGAGACCCGCCGCCACTCGGCCCGGGTCGTCCAGCCGATCTGGCTCTCGATCGAGGACAGGAAGGCGTCGACGCGTTCGGCGGCGGCGCGCGCCTTGGTGCGCTGCGTCTCGATCGCGGTCCGCTTGGCGTCCTGATAGTTCAGCGTCAGGTCGACGGCGCCGTTGATGAGCAGCACCAGGCTGACGAGGCCCACGAAGGCCACCGCGAACTTCCCCGCGAGCGGCAGGCGGAACCAGCGCGGCGGCGCTGCCGCGGCCGGCGGGGAGGCGAGCGGGCGCGGCGCCGTCATTCGACGATCTCGTCCGCCTGGGCGAGGAGCGCCGACGAGATGGTCACGCCCATGGTGCGGGCCGTCTTCAGATTCACGATGAAGTCGAACTTCGTGGGCGCCTGGACCGGCAGGGTCGCGGGGTTCTCGCCGCGCAGGATCCGGCCGACATAGGCGGCAGCCCGGTGGACCGTCTCCACCGGGTCCGGCCCGTACGACATCAGCCCGCCCCGATAGGCGAAGCGCCGGATGGCGAAGACGGCCGGAACCCTGAGGCGCGTGGTGAGCGCGACGATCTGGTCGCCGTTGGCCTCGCTGAACGTGCCCGGGGCGACGATCAGGCCACCGTCTCCCTGCCGCGCGAGATCCGCGATGATGGGCTCGATCTCGACCGCCTTGTCGATCTTCACCACCGCGGGCTCGATCCCGAGGGCCGTCGCGGTGGTGCGGAACGGCTCGGCGTAGAGGTTCTCGCCCCGGATCTCGGTGCTCAGGTTGGACAGGAGCGTGACGCGTCGGAGGTTCGGGACGGCCTCCTTGAGGGCCGCCACCCATTTCCCGCCCAGAGGCGCCTCGTAGAGCGTGAAGCCGGTGATGTTGCCGCCCGGGCGCTGGAGACTCTCCACGTACCCGAAGCGGACCGGGTTCGAGGCGCCGACGAACACGATGGGGATCTGCTTCGTCAGGGACGCCACGGCCGTGAGCTGCGCGCTGAGATAGGCGAAGATCACCTGCGGTTGTGTGGCCACGAGGTCGGCCGCGAGGAGGCGCGTGCGCTCGCGGTCGGCCCCGGTCCAGCGATCGTCGACCCGCTGATCCGGCTGACCGTGATCGCGCAAGCCGGCGTGGAACGCTTCCGCCAGCACCCGGCCCTCGGGATCGCCCTCCACGAAGGGCCAGAGGGCCGCGACGTGGGCCTGACCCTGCGCCCGCACGGCGTGCGGCCACCCGGCGAGCGCCAGGGGCAAACCAGCGAGTACGGTTCGCCGCCTCATCCGACTATCGCGCCACATCCCTGCCGACGGCCCCGCCGCGCGGACCGGACCGCGCGCCTCGGCCGGCCCCTGCGATCGATCGCCGGAGCATAGTGCAAGCTCCACTTTGACACCACGCGCGAGATCCCGCGCGGTTATCAAAATGCCAGCCGCATGCCGCCGACGATGTTCCGCGGAGCACCCGCGAAGACCGAGCCCGTGGTGGTCGCCAGCACGGCGGCGCCGTTCTGGAGGCCGGTGGTGCCGCTGATCCCGTTGGCGAGGTTCTGCGCGGAGGCGACGTAGGTCGTGTCGAACAGGTTGCGAACCTCGACGTACAGGCTGAGCCGCTTCGCGTAGCCGCCGGTCAGCTCCGTGGCGTAGTGCAGGTTGGCGTTGACGACCGCGAAGCCCGGGGCCTTCAGCAGGTTGGCGTTGTCGAGGTAGAAGTCGCCCTGGACGACCGTCTCCACGAAGGCGCCGAGACCCGCGAGCGGTCCGCTCGGCACGTCGTAGCCGAGGCGGGCCAGGAGCTGGTGGGCCGGAACCCCGGGGATCCGGTTCCCCGCCCGGTCGAACGACCGGGTCAGGCTGCCGGCGCTGAGCTGCTCGGTGTAGCGGGTGTAGATCTGGTCGTCGAACGTGTAGGCCAGCGTCCCGCGCCAGCCGGGCGCGAAGGCCCAGTCGGCGCCGACCTCGACGCCGCGATGCTCCGAGGCGGGCGCGTTGAACGTGTAGGCGAGGAGGCCGGCCCCCGGCGATTGCGAGACCAGCTCGTTGCGGAAGAACTCGTAGAACCCGGTCACGCTCAGGCGGAGATCGGTCATCGGGCTCCACTCGGCGCCGAGATCGAAGCCGAGATTCTCCTGAGTCTGGAGCTGCGTGTTGTTTCCGGGCAGCCCGGCCGGGGTGATGAACAGGTTGCTGGCGGCCGGCGTGGTGTAGCCGGTGGCGACCCGGCCGCGCAGCGCCCAGGCCGCGTCCGGCCGGTAGACCAGGGCCAGCTCGGGGGCGACGTTGAGGAAGGACCGGTTCGCGTCCGCCACCGTCCGCGTCGTGCCGCTCGCCGCGTACGCGTAGGCGATGTTGCGCCCGGTGATCGAGGTGGTCTCGGCGCTCAGGCCGAGGATGCCGGTCCACTGACCCGACAGCGCCAGCTCGAGCCGCGCCCGGCCGCCGAGATTCGACTGCACCGCCGCCTGATCGCCGATCAGCGCCCCCAGGCGCGGGCCGTCGTAGGGGGCCCGGTTGAAGGTGGTGATGTGATTGTCGATGGTGTTGTAGGCCAGCGCGACGTAGCCGGTTGCCGGCAGGCCGAACAGGTCGCCCCGCCGGGTCAGGTCGGTCAAGAAGTTCCAGGACGGGTAAGAGCCCCGCGACGAGGTCGTGTAGAACGGCTGATCGAAGTTGCGCTCGTCGAACCCGAGCTGCGTGCGCCAGGTGGTGAACGCGTCGATGTCGTGCTCCCAGCGGGCGGCCACGATGGTCCGGCGGTCGTTGCGCCCGAAGCCGCCCTCGTCGGCCGTCACCGGCACGGTCGCGCCGAATGCCCCGTTCCGGAACAGGTTGAAGGTGGTGCAGCCCGGGGCCGCACTCGCTGCGGCGGCGCAGCCGCGCTGGTACGGGTTGATCCGGTACTGGGCCAGGGACGCGCGGGCGGGCAGGTTGGCGTCGAGGGTGTTGTTGATCACCTTCAGGGTGAAGCGGTTGTCCGGCGTCGGAGTGTAGCTCGCGAGCAGATTGATGGTCTGCGTGTCGTAGCTGGCGTGGTCCTGGTAGCCGTTGGCGCGGACGTCGCTGGCGAACAGGCTGATCTCGAACGGGCCGCTGACGCCGCCGACGGTGAAGTAGTTGCTGAGGTAGCCGAAGCTGCCGGCATCCACCCCGATCTCGTAGCCGTCGATCTCGCGACCGGTGCGCGTCCGGAACGCGATGGCGCCCCCGGTGGCGTAGTTGCCGAAGAGCGGCGATTGCGGCCCGCGGAACACGTCGATCCGGCCGTAGGCGCGGGGGTCCGTGAGATCGAAGCGCGACGCGCCGTCCGGCTGGGTGAGGATGAAGCCGTCCTCCAGGACGACGGTGTTCTTGATCACCCCGGTGGAGCGGGCGTTGTTGCCGCGGATCGAGATGACGACGTCGCGGCCGCCGTTCCCCTGCCGCACCGTGACGCCAGGGCTGTTCACCAGGACCGATCCGATGCTGGTTGCCGGGCGGTTCGCGATCGTGTCGTCCCGGCCGATACCGGTCACGATCTCGCCGACAGGGTGCTCGATGACCGCGGGCGCCGAGCCCGGCGGCGCCGCCACGCCGAAGGGCGGCGCGGCACTCCGGCCCGCGGCGGGCGCGGCCTCGCCCTCCACGGAGAGTTCCTCGAGGGTCACGGCGGTCTGGCCGAGGGCGGGGAGGGGGCTTCCGGCGAGCAGGAGCGCGAGGGCGGCGCCGCACAGGACGGTCTGGTCGGAGGTCATCGGAGGTCTCGTCTGATCGAAGGGGCGAGCGGCGGCGCCACCCGGAGGAAGGGCGATCAGGCGGAGCGGGGCGGCCCGCGGGGCTGGCCGACGATGATGGGGACCGACGCGGCCCGGACAGGGGGCGGGATCGGCCACGCCACCGCTGTCCAGCGCAGGCGGCGCGCGAGGCCGGGCGAGGCCGGGAGGAGCGGCGGGACGGCGCCGGCGCGACACAGCCCGCAGAGGGCGCAGGACCCCGTTGCCGGCGCGTGCAGGCCGATGGCGACGTCCCCGACCTGATCCGACGCGTGCCCGCACAGGATCTGGCCGGGCAGCACGCCCCGATCCGCCTGCGCCATCCGGAGCGCGACGGCCGGTGCGAGCGCCTGGATCCAGAGCGCGAGCACGATCAGCACCGCGCCCGGAAGACCCGGACGCCCGCGTCTCAGGCGCGGAGGCTTGTGCACGGGCACGGCGCCCGCTCGTACCGGATCAGTGCGCCCACCGCCTTCGGAGCCGGCCCGCGGCGAGGTCGAAGCCGATCATGGCGGCGATGGCGAGCCCGGTCAGCGGGAAGAGCGCCCCGAGCCCGAGGATGATCACGGTCACCGTCGCGGCCACCCGCCGGTCGCGCGGCCAGGGCGGCACGCCGAGGCCGCCGGCCGGGCGCCGCTTCCACCACATCGTTCCGGCGGTGACGGCGAGCAGGATGGTGGCGAGGCAGAAGCCCAGCATCGCGAACTGGTTCGCGCGGCCCCAGTGCTCGCCCTTGTGGATGCCGATCCCGTACTGAATCGCCCGGCCGACGGGTCCGAGATCGCCGAAGCGGACGTCCACCAGCGGGCGGCCGGAATACTGGTCGAGGGTCAGGACCCGCTGCCGCGTGACGTCGCGCGGGTAGATTGCGGCGGCGTAGACGCCGTCCGCGCCGACGGGCAGCGCCAGCTCGAAGCCGCGGGGCATCCCCAGACCTCGGAGGATCGCCACGGCGTCGTCGATGCCGACGCTCGCGGCCGCGGCGGCCGGCGCCGAGCGCGGCACGGGGGCGTCCTGCAGAGTCCAGCCGGCATCTTCCAGCCGGTCGCGCAGGGGCACCGTCGAGACCGGCCGGTTCGCCCAGAGCGCGGCCGGCTGGCCGAGGCCGGCGGCGTTGGACCACGCGCGCAGCTCCTGTCCCCACCAGATCGACCAGGGCAGGCCGGTCAGCGCCAGGAAGAGCAGCCCGCCGCCGGCGACGAACCCGGTGACGGCGTGAAGGTCGCGCCACCACACGCGCCGGCGCGGGCCGGCGCGCAGGGTCACGACGCCGCCCATCCGGCCGCGGGGCCACCACAGGTACGCGCCCGTCACCACCAGGATGATCGCGAAGCCCGCGACGATCTCGATGACGGCGTTCGCCAGGGGGCCGACCAGCGCGAGGCTGTGCAGCCCGCGGACCACCGCCATGAGCTCGCGGTCCCGGTCGACCCGGTCGAGCACGTCGCCGGTATACGGATTCAGGTAGACGTGGATCCGGCGCTCGCCCGAAGCGAGCGTGACGCGCGCCGCGGCGTCCGGCGAGGCCGGGTCGGTGTAGGTGACGGGCGCGGCGTCCGGCACGGCCTGCAGCGCATTGAAGATCAGCCGGTCCGGACCCATCGGCGCCGTCTCGCTCGGCGCGACCCGGGTCCGGTACGCGAACAGGCTGCCGTTGATCTCGTCCTTGAACAGGTAGAGCGCGCCGGTGGCCGAGAGGCTGATCAGGAACGGAAGGCACAGCAGGCCCGCGTAGAAGTGCCACCGCCAGACGGCCCGATAGACGGCGTCGCGGGACAGTCGCCGCGTGGCGGCCGCCCCGTATGCGGGGGCGTCGCCGTGGAGAACAATCGACATGATGAGAGGTCCGGGCCTGAACGATCGGGAGCGGGATCGTCAGGCTTCCGGTGGACCTCGCGCGGTGCCGGTCGAGGCCGGCGGCCCGGTCGTCGGGATCTCGGATTCGGGGCGCCACGCGCAGCGCGTCGCGGGCGCGGCGGGCCAGGCGGCAGCGGTCGGATCGACGGTCGGAAGCGCCAGCGCTCCGGCCTGCACGACCGTGCAGCAGGGATGGACGTGCACCACCGTGCCGGCGGGGTCGCCCGAGGCGTGCCCGGCGCAGATCACCGCGTCCGGATCGTTCCAGGCTCGGGCCGGGGTGGCGAAGCCCAGGAACGCTTGGAGCAGCAGCGCGTAGAGCGCGACCAAGCCGATGATCGCGCGCCCTCGAACCCTGAGAGGCAGGCACCGGCGCATTCGGCGATCTAGGCGGCGGCGCGGCGGCGCGTCAACGGGCGATGACTGCCGGACCGTGCCCGACCCCGCTCGATTTCTGAGGATCGCTGCAGGATGAGAGAGACGTGCCGGGCCGCAAGCAAGAAAAAACCCGCCGGATCTGAGATCGGGCGGGCCGGCGCGGTGGCTGGGGGACCTGGATTCGAACCAGGACTAGAGGAGTCAGAGTCCACCGTTCTACCGTTAAACTATCCCCCAATCAGCCGTGAACCCTGCTCATCCGGTGTCGGAGATGGCGGGGCAGAGCCCGCAGCGCATCGAGCGGCTCCGGGCGTGGGCGGTGAGATAGGCGGAATGCTTCGGGAGGTCAACCGGTTGTTCTGCTGTTGACGCAGCCTCCGCCGCGGCCGTAACCGTGAGGTCGCGGATGCCGCCAGGAAGGGTGGCCGAGTGGTTTAAGGCAGCGGTCTTGAAAACCGCCGTGGGGGCAACTCCACCGTGGGTTCGAATCCCACCCCTTCCGCCGCCTCCGGGCGGGATCGATGCGGTTGCCGGAACATCGCGGGCGGTCCCGCGTCGCTCACGCCGCCGGGGTTCGCGCCGTCCGGCCGGAGCTGCGCCTCCCCCAAGTCGCAGGCGATCACCGGTACTTGGCGTGCGCGCTAGGATCAGCCCTCCGGCCGCCGCGGATCGGCGCCTGCCGGATCCGGCCGGTTTCGGACGTCCAGCGCGGCGGCTCAAGTGTTCGTCGGTGAGATCGCGTGCGGCCGTGCGGCGCCGCGACTGATTTGCGCCTCGCGGCCGATGCGGTTAGTCAGCCTTAACCGTGTCATCTGTCCGTGTTCGATCGCGCCCCTCGGCGGGCGGGAGGTCAGGCAGCGGTCTGGAGCCGCCGGTACTCACTTCAGTACCGCGAGAAACAACGCATTATTAACCACACCCGGATTGCTTGAAGGCAATCTTGATTTGACAGCGCGCCACGTCCGGCGAACCAGAACGGTGATGAGACGGCGTCGATGGTTGATCTGACTGGCTACCGCCTGACTTTCGACGACGAGTTCAACGCGCGCAGCATCTCGCAGAACGGCGTCGGGACCACGTACCGGGACATCCGCGCCGAGTGGCGGTACGACGCCAATTCCGACATCGGCTTCGGCCGGTCCTCGTTCCTCGACTCCGCGTCCGGTCACGATCCCTTCAGCGTCCAGAACGGTGTCCTGACGATCACGGCGGCGCCGCCCGGGACGAGCGCGTCCGGATATCCCGGGAGCTGGCAGTCCGGCCTCATCAGCACGCAGGGCAATTTCTCGCAGACCTACGGCTACTTCGAGATCCGCGCGGATTTCTCCAACAATCCCGACGCCTGGGACGCCTTCTGGCTGCTGCCGAATCAGCAGAGCCCGCAGTCGAGCAGCGCCAACGGCCACCAGGAACTCGATGTCGTCGAGCATTACGGAAACAACGACCGCGGCGTCTACAGCACGATTCACACGACCGATCCGCAGGCGGCCGGAACGACGTGGCAGCAGACCCGCCAGGTCTACAGCGAGATGCCCAACCCGAGCGGGTATCATACCTACGGCATGAACTGGCAGGCGGATCGCATCAGCTTCTACGTGGACGGTCAGCTCGTCGGTTCGCAGGCGACGCCGTCCGACCTGCACAGCCCCATGTATCTGTTGGCCAACTTGGCCGTGCAGAGCACGGCGGCGACCGGCACCCGGTTCAGCTCGAGCATCGACTACATCCGCGTCTACTCGAACAACCCCAATGCCGTCGCGGTACCGCAGGACCGCGTGTCTTCGCCGGACGGCCGGGATCCGGGCCTGTACGGAGCGACGGCCGGTGTTCGGTCCAGCGCCGGCGCGGCCGGAACGCAGGCGGGCGCGACCGGCTCCACGGGGCCCGCATCGGGCGCGACCGGGTCGAGCGGATCGACCCCATCGCCCGCGGGAACGGCTCAATCGAGCGGATCGCCGAACAGCGCCCCGTGCTACTGCACCGGCACGACCATCCGGACCGACCGCGGCGACGTGGCTGTCGAGCGGCTCGTGGTCGGGGACAGCGTCGTGACGGCCGCGGGCCTGCGCCGCCCGATTCGGTGGATCGGACGGCGCACCTATCCCGGATCCTCGGCCCCGCCGAGCGAGCGGCCGGTGCGTATCCGGGCCAGCGCTCTGCACGAGGGGGTTCCGGCCCGCGACCTGCTCGTCTCGCCGGACCACGCCGTGTGGCTGGACGGGCTGTTCGTCGCCGCCGGCCACCTCGTCAACGGCACCAGCATCACCCGCGGGGAGGTCGTGACCGATCTCACCTACTGGCATGTCGAGCTCGACAGCCACGACCTCCTCATCGCGGAGGGCACGCCGGCCGAGAGCTTCCTGCCCGCTCCCGGCATCCGCCGGCTCTTCGACGGCCCTGGCGCGGACGATCCGTCGATCGTCCCGCAGCCCTACGCGCAGCGCACCGAGCTCGGTCCCCAGCTCGCCGCGTTGCGCAGGCGCCTGATCCGGCGGGCCGGCGCGTCGTTCGCGCACGCGCCTCCGGGCGCCGTGCGGGCGTGGCTGGACCGCTGCGCCCTCCGCGCGGACGGTGCGCTGCGCGTGGCCGGCTGGGCCCACGACCCGGCACAGCCCGACGCTCCCGTGTGCCTGGACATCGTGGTCGACGGCGCGATCGTGGCGGTGACGGTGGCGGCGGAGTACCGCGCCGACATCGCCGCGGCGGGGGTGGGCGACGGTCGGCACGGTTTCGACCTCGGCGTCGAGGCACCCCTCGCCCCCGGGGTGCCGCACGTGGTCGAGGTGCGCCGCTCGGCCGACGAGGCGGTGATCTGCGCCATGGCCGCCGACGCGGCGGGCGTGTGGCGACCGCTGCTGGCCGCGTAGCACGCCGCCAGCGGCGTGCGGATGTGGCCGCCGGTCGGAGGCTGTCGGCAGTCGCGCCGCGGGGCGGAAGTCAGGCGCGCCGCATCAGGCCGGGTGCGCGCAGGTCCGAGGCGCGGCTGCGCGTGGCGGGGGCGCGCGTCCCGGACACGCGCGGCGGCTGGGCCTGCCGGATCTGGTCGAGCAGGAGCGGGCGGGCGAAGTAGTAGCCCTGGGCGCAGCGGATCTGCGTCGCGCCGAGCAGGTAGGCGACTTCCTCGAAGGTCTCGACGCCCTCGGCGACGACCGTCATGCCGAGCGCCGCGCCGAGCGACTCGATCGCCTTCAGGACGATCTGGCTGCGCGGTCGCTTGTCGATGTCGGTGATGAACGAGCGATCGATCTTGAGCTCGTCCGCGGTGATGTCGGCCAGGGCCGCGAGCGACGAGTAGCCGACGCCGAAATCGTCGATCGAGACCCGCGCGCCGATCGCCCGGATCTTCGGCAGAACCTCGCTCTGGAAGCGGCCCGTCGTGAAGAAGGCCTCCTCTGTCAGTTCGAGGACGAAGCGCTCCGCGAGGCCGGTCTCGCCCAGCGAGACGCAGAAGGCGGTCATGAACGGCACGTCGCAGGCCTGCTTGGCGGCGATGTTGAGGCTCACCGTGACGTCGGGTCCGAACACCTCGTCGATGTCGGGCATCGCCTGAACGGTCTCGGAGAGGAGCTGGAGGGTGATCTCGTTGATCAGCCCCAGCTCGATGGCCAGGGCGATGAAGTCGCCCGGGGCCTGGATCATGCCGAGCTCGTCGCGCCAGCGCAGCAGCACCTCGACGCCCGTGACCGCGTGGGAGCGCATGTCGACCTTCGGCTGGAAGGCGCAGCAGAAGCAGCGGTCGCGGATCGCCAGCCGGAGGCGCTGCTCCACGGCCATGCGGGCCGTGGCGGCCTGGCTCATCGCGTCGTCGAAGAGGCTGACGCCGCCCTTCAACTCGCCCTTCACCCGGTACATCGCGTTGTCGGCCTGCCGGGCGAGGGTCTCGTAGCTGTCGCCGTGCTCCGGGAAGAGGCTGAGTCCGATGGAGGCGGAGGCGAAGATCTCGTGCCCGTCGATGAAGAACGGCTGCTTCAGGCGCTCCGAGATGGCGCGCACGGCGGACAGCGCCTCGTCCCGATCGGTGATCGGGGCGAGCAGGAGCACGAACTCGTCGCCGCCGATCCGGGCCAGGAGGTCGCTCGGGCGCAGGGCGCCGCCGATCCGGTCGGACATCTTGCGCAGCAGGGCGTCGCCCGCGGCGTGGCTGTAGTAGTCGTTGATGTGCTTGAAGTTGTCGAGATCGATGAACGCCAGGGCGAACCGGTCCCCCGGCGCCGATCCTGCCAGGACATCCGCGATGCTCTGCTCGAACATCGTCCGGTTGGGCAGGCCGGTCAGGGCGTCGATGAAGGCCTTGGTGATCAGCTCACGCTGGATCCGGTGATGGTGCGTGATGTCGGTCAGGGTCGTGAGCGTGAAGGCGTCCCGGCCCCCGGCGACCGGCCGCGTCCGCACCTCGAACATCCGGTCGTCGACGGCCTCGACGGCCGCGGTATCCCGGGCGTCGCACGGCGCGGCGGGCAGCGCCGCGACGGCCCTGTCCCCGAGGGCGCGCGCGGCGGCGTTGGCCAGGATGCAGTGACCTTGGCCGTCACGGACCACGACGCCGACCGGAAGCGCCTGGATGGCGGCCTCGAGCAGGGGCTGACGCTCCGGGTAATCGGGCTCGCTCATGCCCCGCCCTGCTGCCACAGGGACTTGGCAGGCTGGGCGCCGGCCTGGCCGCCGGTCGGGGCCTGATCGCCGGTCTCGGGGGGGCGACGGAGCAGCCGGCGGTGCATCTGCTCGAGGGCGGCGCCCTGGGCGCCGTCCGGGCCCGTCTCGCGACCGAGGCGCGCCGCCACGCCGGGATCCGCATCGTGTCCGGCGAGCTTGTTCATGGTGGCGCCCCGCCAGCGCTCGACCACGGCGCCGACGAAGGCCGCGCCGGCGACGGTGGCGCCGTCCTCGGCGGCGCGGCCGCTCGCGTCGTTGCGCGGGTGACGCGCCGACGGCAGCGGCCGGAAGGTCATGCGGGCCGGAATCGGGACCCCCTCGCCGAAGGCGATGACCTCGCCGGTGCCCAGAGACGGGACGAAGGTGAGCAGGTTGGTGGCGTCCGACACCGCGGCGGCCAGGAACGCCTGGTCGCGCGCGTTGGTCATCCGCATGGCGAACAGGGTGCTGCACTGCGACATGATCGTCGCGTCGAGCTCGGCCGGGCGCTGGGTGACGAGGCCGAGATGGACGCCGTGTTTGCGGCCCTCGCGGGCGATCCGTGCCAGGGCGCGACGCGTCGGCGTGAAGCCGACCGAGCGGTCGGCCGAGGCGAAGCGGTGGGCCTCCTCGCAGACGAACAGCAGCGGGACGGCGCCCTCACTCCAGATGCCGAACTCGAAGGCGAGGCGGCACAGGACGCACACGACGGCGTCCACGACCTCCATCGGCAAGCCGGCGAGCTGCATGATCGTCATCGGCCGCCCGTCGGGATCGAGCCGGAACAGGTGCGCCAGGATCTCGCCCATCATGTCGCCGCCGACATTGGCGTTGTCGAACATGAAGCCGTGCCGGGGATCGTTCCGGATCGCCTCGATCCGGCTGATCAGCCGGTGATAGTGCATCCGGGAGACGCGGTTCTCGAGCCGCCCCATCCGCTCGTCGATGAGCGCGAGCAGGTCCTGCAGCATGTACGGGACGGGCGTGTCGACCGTGTAGCCGGCGCCCTTGCCGAACGACCGCTTGACGATCTGGCGGTCGCTCGCCTCCTTGTACTGCCCGTACTTGCTCTTCGCGAGGGGGATCACCTCGGCCAGGATCTCGATCTCCTCGTCCACGGCCGGACGTCCGCCGTAGATGACGTCGGCGATTTCCTCCAGGTTGAACAGCCAGAACGGCAGCTTGAGGGTCCGCGGGCTGATGACACTCGCGCGGTCGCCGAAGCTGGCAGCGTACTCGTTGTGCACGTCCAGCAGGAAGACGCGCACGGCTGGCCGCGCCCGCATCACCTCGTCCAGGATGACCGTCACGCCGCTGGACTTGCCGACGCCGGTGGCGCCGAGCACCGCGAAGTGCTTGGAGAGCAGGTCGTCGATCTTGATGCAGGCCGGGGTGTCGGGGTCCTGATAGAGCGCGCCGACGGCCGCCGTGTTGGTCGCAGAAACCTGGTGCACGATCCGGAGGTCGGCGGCGGACAGGAGTTCGACGGTGTCGCCGATCGCTGGGTAGCAGGTCACGCCGCGGCTGAAGCGGCGCGCGTCGCGTCCCGCGACGATCTCGCCGAGCAGGTCGAGGCTCGCGTAGGCACCCGGCCGATGGCCGCGCTCGCTGCCCGAGGAGAGCGTGGTGACGATGCCGACGAGGACAGCGTCGCCGGCCCGGATCCGGACCAGATTCCCGACGGTGACGCGCACCCGCGGCCGCCCGTTCAGTACGGTGAGTTCCAGATGGACCTTCGATCCCTCGATGGACGTCACGGCGCCCATATGCGACGCGGCATCGTCGTGCCGGACCGTTCCGTCGCCGCTCAACATCGTTCGCACCCTGGTCCGAAACAGAAACGGTGCGATACTGGGTGACCGTGATTAAAGTTCTGACAAAGGAACGCGCGCGGCGGAACAATGCTTAACCGATGCCTTACGATTCTTCAGCATCGGCGAGGTTGTATTCTGCGTCCGCTCGGACGAGTACGTCCGGATCGGAGGACGGCGCGCGGCAAGCCGGCCGCCGCGCCGGGCGGGGCACCCCCGGGAGCCGCGCCGAGAGATACGCCGCAAGGGCTGTGTGTCGCGAGCCGGATTTGCGCCTAGGCCGGCTGGCCGTCGGCGAAATGCTCGCGCATCCAGCATTCACCGGATATCCGGGCCCCGTTCTGCGTTACGAACGCGTAGGGCGAGTGTTCGACCACGGCGCCGCCGCGGCTGCGGATGACCCAGCGGAAACAGCGGGGATCGTCCACGCACGGAACGATCTCGACGGTGTGAGAGCGCGTGATTTCGGTCGTCATGCGCGGTAAACGCCCGAGGACGCGGCTCCGCTCCACGCCTCGCGTGTGGACGGTTACCGAGCGGTGTGGCCGCGCACGCGGATCGGGCCTGTTTGTCGGGCTCTGTGGCCGGGACCTTTCCCGCCGCGGCCCGGTTCGGGCTGAGCCTTCCGGCCGGGCGTGGTCCCGGCGCCGAGCGACAAGGATGCTGCATGCCGATCAAGGCCCTCAACGACCGCAAGAAGCTGTCGAACGACTTCAACGAGGCCAACGACGCCTTCATCGACGAGGTGCTGAGCGCGCTCCAGGGTGGCCGGATCCCCGTCGATCTCGCCCGCGCCTATCTCGCGCATCCCGTCGCGATGATGCACACGGACGGAGCGCAGGCCGTCGCCAACTACTTCGAGCGCATGTTGGCCCAGCGGCCGAACATCGACTGGACGCCGGGCGCCTGAGCACGGCACGGGACCCCTGACGAGATGGAGCGCGGATGACCGCCGACGAGATCGAGGATCTGAACCGGGCGCGCGCCGCTCTGACCCGCCAGCGGAACGCCATCGCGCGGCGCCTGGGCGGCCTCGACCTGGCGCCGATCTCCATGGCGGAGGACCTGACCCGGACCCTGCTCGCCATCGAGGCCGTGGACCGCGCCCTGGTCGATGCGGGTCAGCCGCATATCGATATCGGCCATCGGCCGGACGCCTAGGGATTGCGGCGCGCGCGGCCGCGGGCGAGTCTTGCGCCGCAAACCCGGGCGGGCGTACAGGCTCGGGTGCTCTGAGGAGACCCGACGATGTCCGACCGCCTGCCCGGCTTCAACACGCTGGCGATCCACGCGGGTGCCGCCCCCGACGCGGCCACCGGCGCACGGGCCACGCCGATCTACCAGACCACCAGCTTCGTGTTCGACGACGTCGACCACGCCGCGTCGCTGTTCGGTCTGCAGGCCTTCGGCAACATCTACACGCGGATCACCAACCCGACGAACGCCGTGCTGGAGGAGCGCATCGCGGCGTTGGAGGGCGGGACCGCCGCCCTGGCGGTCGCCTCCGGCCACGCGGCCGAGTTTCTGACCATGCACGCCCTGATGCAGCCGGGCGACGAGTTCGTGGCCTCGAACAAGCTGTACGGCGGCTCGATCAACCAGTTCAACCACTCGTACAAGAACTTCGGCTGGTCGGTGGCCTGGGCCGACAACGACGACCCCGCCTCCTTCGAGGCGGCGATCACGCCGCGCACCAAGGCGATCTTCTGCGAATCGATCGCCAATCCCGGCGGCGTCATCACCGACCTCGCGGCGCTCTCCCAGATCGCCAAGAGGCACAACATCCCGCTCGTCGTCGACAACACCATGGCGACGCCGTACCTGATCCGACCCTTCGAGCACGGCGCCGACATCGTGGTGCACTCGGCCACCAAGTTCCTCGGCGGCCACGGCAACTCGATCGGCGGCCTGATCGTCGACGGCGGGACGTTCCAGTGGGCCGGTGACGCGCGCTACCCGATGATGAGCCAGCCGCGGCCGGAATATTCCGGCATGGTGCTGGCCGAGACCTTCGGCAATTTCGGCTTCGCCATCGCCTGCCGTGTGCTGGGCCTGCGCGATCTCGGTCCGGCGCTGTCGCCGTTCAACGCCTTCCTGATCCTGAACGGCATCGAGACGCTGCCGCTGCGCATGCAGCGGCACTCCGACAACGCGCTGACGGTAGCCAAGCACCTGTCGACGCATCCGGCGGTGTCGTGGGTGAGCTATCCCGGCCTGGAGACCGACCGCTACCATCAGCTCGCGCGGCGCTACACGCCGAACGGCGCCGGCGCCGTCTTCACCTTCGGGCTGAAGGGCGGCTACGACGCGGGGGTCAAGCTCGTCTCGAGTCTCCAGCTGTTCTCGCACCTCGCCAATATCGGCGACACCCGCTCGCTGATCATCCACCCGGCCTCGACGACCCACCGCCAGCTCACCGACGCGCAGAAGACCGCCGCGGGCGCGGGACCCGACGTGGTGCGGCTGTCGATCGGCCTGGAGGATCCGGCCGACCTGATCGACGATCTCGACGCCGCTCTCGGGGGCTGACGAGCCGACGCCGGATGGCCCGGCCGCGCCGAGACCGGCGATCGCCGCGAGGCGACCCCGGCGGCGCGTCCGGGCCCGACGTCGCCCGCCGCCCGGGTCTCGCGGCGTGCGCGATGTTCGCTGCGCGCGCGACGACGGTGCCGGCGGAACGAAGCTGACGCCGCGTCGCCGGCCGTCGCGTGTGGCGCGACGGCCGGCGACGCTCAGAAGGCCTCCGCCTCCAGCGCCATGGTGCTGTCCGCACCGGCCTTGATCCGGCCGAGACGCAGGGCGGTCTCCGGAAGCATCCGCTCCATGAAGAACCGGCCGCTCGTCAGCTTCGACTCCCAGCGCGGGGAGGGTGCCTCCGCGTGCTTGGCCTGGGCCGCCTTGGCGATCCGCGCCCACATGTAGCCCAGGGCCACGAGGCCGAAGAGGTGCATGAAGTCGGTGGCGCCGGCCCCGGCATTGTCGGGCTTGCTGAACGCGTTCTGCATCAGCCACATCACGGCGCCCTGGAGGTCGTTCAGCCCGGCCTGGAGCGGCTTGGTGAACGGCGCCATGGCGGGATCCTCGCCGTGGTCCTTCAGGAAGGTCTGAACCTCGCCCAGGAAGGTCATCATCGCCCGGCCGCCGTCCTTCGGCAGCTTGCGGCCGATCAGGTCCATGGCCTGGATGCCGTTGGCGCCCTCGTAGATCATGGCGATGCGGGCGTCGCGCACGAACTGCGACATGCCCCATTCCTCGATGTAGCCGTGGCCGCCGAGGAGCTGCTGGGCCTCGACCGCGTTGGCGAAGCCGCGATCGGTGAACACGCCCTTCACCACCGGGGTCATCAGGCCGAGGTGGTCGTCGGCGGCCTGCCGCTCCTTGGCGTCCTCGGAGCGGTGCAGGATGTCGGCCTGGAGCGCGGTCCAGAGCATGAGGGCCCGGGCCGCCTCGTTGAAGGCGCGGATCTGCATCAGCGTGCGGCGCACGTCGGGGTGGACGATGATCGGGTCGGCGGCCTTCTCGGGCGCCTTGGCGCCGGTCAGAGCCCGGCCCTGCAGCCGGTCCTTCGCATAGGCGGCCGCGTTCTGGTAGGCGACTTCGGACTGGCCGAGGCCCTGGACGCCGACGGCGAGCCGCGCCTCGTTCATCATCACGAACATGGCGTTGAGGCCGCGATTCTCCTGGCCCACGAGCCAGCCCGTCGCCCCGTCATAGTTCATCACGCAGGTGGCGTTGCCGTGGATGCCCATCTTGTGCTCGAGGGAGCCGCAGGAGACGCCGTTGCGCGCCCCGAGGGACCCGTCGGCGTTCACCAGGAATTTCGGCACCACGAAGAGCGAGATGCCCTTGGAGCCGGCGGGCGCCCCCTCGATCCGGGCGATGACGAGGTGCACGATGTTCTCGGCGAGATCGTGCTCGCCGGCCGAGATGAAGATCTTGGTGCCGGTGATGCTGTAGGAGCCGTCGCCGTTCGGCACGGCCTTGGTCTTGAGCAGGCCGAGATCCGTGCCGCAATGCGGCTCGGTCAGGTTCATGGTGCCGGTCCACGCGCCCTCGACCATCTTGGGCAGGTACAGCGCCTTCTGCTCCTCCGAGCCGTGGACCAGCAGGGCCGCCATCGCGCCCTGCGTCAGGCCGGGATACATGCCGAAGGCGAGGTTCGCGCCCGAGGCGAATTCCTGGATCGCCGTGTTGAGGGTGTGGGGCAGCCCCTGGCCGCCATAGGCCTCGGGCACCGACAGGCCCATCCAGCCGCCGCTGGCGTATGTGTCGTAGGCGGCCTTGAATCCGCTCGGCGTGCGCACCGTGCCGTCGGCCTCGCGGCGACAGCCCTCGACGTCGCCCGTGCGGTTGAGCGGGGCGAGCACCTCCTCGGCGAGCTTCGCGCCCTCGCGCAGGACGGCCTCGACCACGTCGGGCGAGGCGTCGGCGAAGCCCGCCAAGTTGTCCCGGGCGTGGAAGCCGAGGACGTCGGTGAGCAAGAACAGCGTATCCTCGACCGGAGCGCGATACTGCGGCATCTCTGGCTTCCCCCGTCTGGTGCGGGCCTGTCGGAACGGCCCGCCGCGTTGGCCGCATGTAAACGCCACGCTGCCCGCGGAGCAACGGCTCCGCCCGCCCATCGCGCGACACGCGCGGCCGTTCCTCGCAGCGGGTTGGTCGCAGCCATTACCGGGCCCAGCAAACCTTAACTTCGTGTTTACCAAGAAAGTTAATGGTCACGCTCGAACGATCCGACGCGTGCGTCCGTGGATACCGAATTCCGGTCCCGCTCTGCGCCGAGGAAACGGACGCCGAACGCTGCCGACGACAGGCCACCGATGACCCGCAACGCGATGCCGCAGCTCGACAGTTTCGATCCCGAGGTGCTCGACGCGGCCCGCGACGTGGCGGCGCGGGCGGGCGTGCCGCTCGAGACCTGGATCGCGTCGGTGGTGCCGCAGCAGCAATCGGCCGGCCAGGGCAATCGCCGGCACCGGCGGCGTCACCGCGCCGAGCAGCTCGCCCTCGGCGGGAGCCGGCCCGAGGCGTCGGTCGAGCGATCCCCGCCGCCGGCCTCGCCCGATCACCGGCCTCACGGCACGGCGCAGGGCGCCGACGGCTACGGCGACGGCATCGCCGCTCTGATGGACCGCCTCGACGGCCTCGACCGCGCCCTCGACCACGAGCGGCGCGCCGCCCAGGAGGCCGAGGCGCGGCGCCTCGCGGAGATCGAGTCGCGCATCGAGCGCGCCCTGAAGGCGGCGCCCGTCCAGCAGGTGACCGAGCGGCTCGGCGACATCGAGCGCCGCATGTCCCAGCTCGGCGAGCAGGTCGCCGCGACCCGCCAGCCCGGCCGTCGCCCGCGCCCCGCCGCCGCCGACATCCGCAGCGCCGTCCAGGACATCCGCCAGCGGCAGCGCGAACTGGCGCAGAGCGCCGAGGCGGCGCCGGCCGCCGCTCCGGCCGATGGTGGCGTCGTCGCCAGCATGCGTCTGGACCTCGCCCGCCGGCTGGAGGCGCGGATCGAGGAGGGCGTCGCCCCGTCGACCGCGCTGCTCGAGCTCCAGGAGGAGACCACGCGCCTGCGGGAGGCGATCAACCAGTTGGCGACGAGCCGGGATATCGGCGCCCTCGAGCAGGCCGTCGTCACTCTCGCGAGCGGCATCGAGCGCGCCCAGGCGGGGACCGATCTCACCGCCATCGCGGTGCCGATCGAGCAGGTCCGGGCTCAGGTCGAGCGCCTCGCCGAGGAGGTGGCCGAGAACGTTCACAGCCGCGTCGCGGAGGATGTCCGGCGCCTCGCCGAGCGCCTCGACACCGCGGCCGCGACCGGCGCCGCCGGCCCGGATGACCACACGCTCGCGGGCCTGTTCGCCGAACTCGAGGAGATCCGCCGCCAGATCGGCGCGCTCGCCGGTCCGGAGCGAATCCAGGGCCTCGCGCAGAGCCTGCAGGCGGTGAGCGCGCAGATCGCCCAGCTGCAGCGGACGGCCGCCGCTCCGGATCTGCGTCCGCTCCTGGAGGAGATCCGCAGCGACGTGAAGATCGCCGCGCCTGCGGCATTGGCGGAGCAGATCCAGGCGCTCGCCGAGAAGGTCGACGTGCTCTGCGCGCGGGACGACTGGTCCGAGCGCGCCGGCGAGGCGAGTGTCGCCCGCTCGGGCGACATGGCCTCCATCCACGCCATGCTGCGCAGCCTCGCCGAGAAGGTCGATCAGGTCGGCACCCGCTCCGAGCAGGAGGGCCTCGACGCCCTGGAGCGGCAGGTGGTCTCCCTGGCCGGTCGCCTCGACGCGCCGCACAGCGCCGATCCGGCGCTGGCCGGGCTGGAGCGCACCATGGGCGACCTGCTGCGGCAGGTGACGGCGCTCCGGGAAACGGCACCGAGCGAGGCTGTGGTGGAGCGGGCCGCCCGCAACGCGGTCGCTCAGACCCTCCAGACGTCCGGCCTCGGCACGGCCGAGTCCGGGGAGATCGGCCTCCTGCGCGCCAGCCTCGCGGACATGCAGGCCCGGCAGGTTGCCTCCGATCAGCGCCTCGGCGCCACACTGGAGGGTGTGCAGTCGGCCCTGGAGCGACTCCTGGTCCGGCTCGGCCCCGCCGAGGCCGTCCCGGCGCGGGCTCCGTCCCTCGACGAGCGACTGATGTCGTCGACGAGCCCCGAGGTGGCGCTCGCGCCCGTCGAGGCGCGCCCCAAGCCGCGGCGCGACGGTGCCGAGGCATCCCGCCTCGCCGACGACCTGCTGGAGCCCGGAAGCGGCCGGCCGCCGCGCGAGCCGCGCTCGGCCCGCGAGCCGTCCGCCCGCCGGCCCGCGCAGGAGCGTCTCGGCGACGTCGCCGCCGCGCGGTCCGCGGCTGATGCCAAGTCCGAGACCGACATCAAGACCAGCTTCATCGCCGCGGCGCGCCGCGCGGCTCAGGCCGCGCAGGCGGAGCTGGCCGCCGAGGCACCGGCCGAGCGCCGGGAAGCCAGGGGCGACCGGGTGGCGGCCCTCCAGGGTGCCGCGGCCGGACGCCTCGGCCGCCTGCGCGCCGAGATCGACCGCCGGCGCCGACCGCTGCTGCTCGGCCTCGCCGCCATCGTGCTGGCGCTGGGGGCGCTCCAGGCGATCACCATGCGCGGCGCGGACGAGCCGCGGCCCGCGGCTCCGACGAGCCAGGTGGCGCCGTCCCGCGGGGATGCGGCGACTGTCCAGAGAGACGCTCCGGACGTGTCCAAGGACGCAGTCAAGGAGAGCGCGGAAGCGAAGCCGGCCCCGGCCGATCCCACGACGACCCAGGCCCTGCCCAGCCCCGTTCCCGCGGAAGCCCGGCCCAACGCCAAGTCGGCGGTGCCGCAGGTCTCCGGGATGAACACCCTGCAGGCCGAACTCGGCAACCTTCCGCCGGCGCTGGCCAAGGTGAAGCTCGCCGCCCTCGACGGCGACGGCGCGGCGATCTGGGACCTCGCCACCCGCGAGGCCGACGGCCGCGGCATGCCGCGCGACCTGTCGATCGCCGCCAAGCTCTACGAGAAGTTGGCCTCGGCCGGTTACGCGCCCGCCCAGTACAAGCTCGCGGGCCATTACGAGAAGGGCTCGGGCGTCGTTCGCGACCTCGACAAGGCGAAGCTCTGGTACGGCCGCGCGGCCGAGCAGGGCCACGCCCGCTCCATGCACAATCTGGCTGTGCTCTACGCCGAGAACCCGGCCGCCAACGGTAAGCCGGACTTCGCCTCCGCGGCCTCGTGGTTCCGCCAGGGCGCCGAGTTCGGTGTCCGCGACAGCCAGTACAATCTCGGCGTCCTCTACGCGCGCGGCCTCGGCCTGACGCAGGACCTGATCCAGTCCTACGCGTGGTTCTCCGCCGCCGCGAGCCAGGGCGACGACGATGCCGGCAAGAAGCGCGACGACGTGGCCAACAAGCTGAGCCCCGCCGATCTCGCCAGCGCCAAGAGCCTCGCGGCGAACTTCAAGCCGCGAAAGATCGACGCGGCGGTCAACGAGCCGCCCGCGCCGAAGCTGCCGGCCAGCGCGCCGATGTCCCTGCTCGGCGCGCCGATGCCCGGCGCCGTTCCGTTCACGGCCCCGCCGCGTCGGAGCTGATGCCGGTCCGGGCGCGGGGCCCGGCCGCGGCTCCGACCTTGACCGCCACGCCGCGATGCGGGAACGCTGCGGCAGGGCGGCGTCGGACCGGGGGTCGGATCGCACGGGTCGCCAACCCTTGCCGATGCCCGGAGGATGGATGGCGCACCGGAACTCTGTCCCGCTCGGCGCCATCGTCCTCGGTGTCGCCGGGCTCATCCCGTTCCTGGGCTTCGCGGCCCTGGCGGTGTCGGGCACCGACGGTGGCCTGAGCAGCATCGGCCTGTCGCCCCGCACCATCCTGTCGGCCTACGGCGCGGTGATCGCCTCGTTCCTGGGCGGGATCCGTTGGGGCGCAGCCGCGGCGCGCAACGCCGGCAACGGCGATTATCTCGTGGCCATCGTGCCGTCCCTGGTGGCCTGGGCCGCGATGGCCGCGCCCGCGCCGTGGGACCTGCGCATCCTCGGCGGACTCGTGCTCGCCTGGGGCCTCATCGATCAGGATCTGCCCCGCCGCGGGCTCGCGCCCCTCTGGCTCGGTCGCCTGCGCCTGGTTCTCTCGGGCGTCGCCGGGGCCGCGCTCCTCGTGGCGGCCTGACGGGTCGCGCGAACCGGCAGCCGCGCGGCGAGCGCCGTCAGGTCTCGCGGCTCATCTCGCGCAGGAGGTTCAGGACGGCGTTGCGGCGCGCCGGCGACTTGATCGAACGGAACAGCGCGGCGACTTCCGCGCAGTCCCGCGCGTCCTGATCCGCCGCGGTCTCGTCCGGCCGGTCCGGCTGCAGAAAGTAGGTCGGACAGACGTTCAGCGTGGCTGCGATCCGTTCCAGTAGCCAGCGTGTCGTCGGCGGGGTCGCGTCGTCTGTCATACCGGTGAAACTCGCACTCCGCCCGCTGGACCGATTTGAACGGCAGAGCTTTCCGCGGACAGCCTAGCCTTTCAGGGGCGACGATGCCATCCTCAGGTTGCGTTCGACTCATCATTTGTCGCAGTGCGTGCATCAATTTCGAGTTAGGGCATGCCGCATTCTAAGCACCTGGACAGGACCTTCAGCGTGTTGCGCGACCTGGAACGTGCGGCCACGCCCGACGAGATCGCGCGGCTCCTGGTCGAGGCGTTCAGCCGCTACGGAGTCTCGTACATCATGGCCGGGATCGTCCCGGACCCCGGCCTGCCGAAGCGGCGGCACGCCGGGTTCGTGCTCGCCAGCACCATGCCGGAGGGCTGGGCCCGCCGGTACGTGACGCAGGGCTACGCGCTTCACGATCCCACGGTCCGGCGGCTGTGCACCACGGCGACGCCCTTCGACTGGAACGCCGTGCTGCCGGATACCCCGACGGCCGGGCGCGTCATGAACGAGGCCGGTGAATTCGGCATCCGCGCGGGCATCACGGTTCCGTTCGTGACCCTCGACGGCGAGCCGGGCGGGATCAGCGTCTCGGGGGAGCGGATCGAGATCGATCCGGCCGAGCGCGTCGCGGTCAACCTCGTGGCGACCTACGCGGTCGGTCAACTGCTGCTGATGAACAGCCGGCCGGCCGCCCCGGCGCCGGCGCGCCTCTCGCCGCGGGAGCGCGAAGCCCTGCAGTGGGCGGCGGAGGGCAAGACCGACGTCGAGATCGGCATGGTCATGGGCATCACGGCCGCCGGCGTCGACTACCATCTGCGCTCGGCCCGCGCGAAGCTCGACACCGTCAACCGCGCCCACACCGTGGCGCAGGCGCTGCGGTCCGGTCTGATAACCTAGAGACCACGCCACCCGATCCGCGCCCGTCTCGGCTAACACGGGCGGACGTGTTCCGGATGGCAGCAAGTCCTTGGTGCCACAGCAGGGCGGGCTCACAGACCCTACGGTTTCTCGTAGTACACAGCCCTCGGTGAAACGACGAAAACTCGCGTCAGACCAACGTGAGGTTTTCCCGTGATCCATATCGTCACACCCGCCAACGCGGATCGCTATGCCGACGCGATGGAGCAGGCTTGGCGCCTGCGCCACGCCATCTTCGTCGGCGAGAAGGGTTGGAGCGAGCTGGCCCGTCCGGACGGCCGCGAGATCGACCAGTTCGACACGCCGCACGCGGTCCACTTCCTCGCTATGGAGGACGACACTGTCGTCGGCTACAGCCGACTCCTGCCGACCACGCGCCCGCATCTCCTGTCGGACGTGCTCCCGCAGCTCTGCGAGGGCGAGCGGCCGGTCGGACCGCAGATCTGGGAATGGACCCGCCAGGGCGTCGCCCGCTCGCACCGGGCGAAGGGCCGCGTCGTCAATCCGGTCTCGATCGCCCTGCTTACCGGGATCGTCGAGTGGGGCCTCGCCCACGGGGTCCACAGCCTGCTGCTGCAGATGCCGACCCTCTACATGATCCACGTCATCCAGCTGCATTTCCGCCCGCAGCCGCTCGGCCTGCCGGTCCAGATCGCCGGCGAGGAGATCATGGCGGCGACCGCCCGATTCGACGCCCGCACCCTGGCCAAGCTCCGCGCGGTCCGCGGCGACAGTCGCTCGGTCCTCGTCTCCGAACCCGCTTACCTGGTGGCCTGACCATGATCTTCGACAGCAAGGATATCGCGCTGGACGCGCTCGCCGCGCAGTGCCTGCGGGTTCGCGAACTCATCGACACGGTCGGCGATCCGCTGATGCGGGCCGCCATCGATCTCCTGCTCCTCGAGGTCGCCCGGGCCCTGGCCCAGAATGGATTGCAGGACCGCGCGAGCGGCGCCTGAGGCGCCGGCGGCAGGCGGATACGGGAACGGCGGGTGTCCCGTAGGACGCCCGCCGCTCTCCACGTTGTGGCTAATGCCTCAGACGCCCATCGCGGTTTTCAGGTTCTGATCGACCTTGTCGAGGAAGCCGGTGGTCGAGAGCCACTTCTGGTCCGGCCCGACGAGGAGGGCGAGATCCTTGGTCATGTAGCCGGCCTCGACCGTGTCGACGCAGACCTTCTCCAGGGTGGCGGAGAACTTCGCCAGATCGTCGTTGCCGTCGAGCTTGGCGCGGTGCGACAGGCCCCGGGTCCAGGCGAAGATCGACGCGATCGAGTTGGTCGACGTCTCGCGGCCCTTCTGGTGCTCGCGGTAATGGCGGGTGACGGTGCCGTGGGCGGCCTCGGCCTCCACGGTCCGGCCGTCCGGCGTCATCAGCACCGAGGTCATCAGGCCGAGCGAGCCGAAGCCCTGCGCGGCCGTGTCCGACTGCACGTCGCCGTCGTAGTTCTTGCAGGCCCAGACGTAGCCGCCCGACCACTTCAGGCACGAGGCCACCATGTCGTCGATCAGACGGTGCTCGTAGGTGATACCGAGCGCCTTGAACTTGGCCTCGAACTCGTCCTCGTAGACCTTCTGGAACAGGTCCTTGAAGCGGCCGTCATAGGCCTTGAGGATGGTGTTCTTGGTCGACAGGTAGACCGGGTACTTGCGCGCGAGGCCGTAGTTCATCGAGGCGCGGGCGAAGTCGATGATCGACTGGTCGAGGTTGTACATCGACATGGCGACGCCGGCCTCGGGGAACTTGAACACCTCCTTCTCGATGACCGTGCCGTCATCGCCCTCGAACTTGATGGTCAGGCGTCCCTTGCCGGGCACCTTGAAGTCCGTGGCGCGGTACTGGTCGCCGTAGGCGTGGCGGCCGATCACGAAGGGCTGCGTCCAGCCGGGCACGAGGCGGGGCACGTTCTTGCAGATGATCGGCTCGCGGAAGATCACGCCGCCCAGGATGTTGCGGATCGTGCCGTTGGGCGAGCGCCACATCTCCTTGAGACCGAATTCCTGCACCCGCTGCTCGTCGGGGGTGATGGTGGCGCACTTCACGCCGACGCCGTGGCGCTTGATCGCCTCGGCGGCGTCCACCGTCACCTTGTCGTTGGTGGCGTCCCGGTGCTCGACGCCGAGGTCGTAGTACTCGAGGTCGACGTCGAGATAGGGGTGGATGAGCTTGTTCTTGATCTCGGCCCAGATGATCCGGGTCATCTCGTCGCCGTCGAGCTCGACGACGGGGTTCGCTACCTTGATCTTCGCCATGGACCGCTGCCTTCCCGCGTTGTCCCCGCGCACGGCATGCAAGGGCCGTGCGGTCGTTGTCCCGGGAGACCTGTGGGGCGCCCCGGGCCGGAATCGCCCCGCGACATAGCGCGGCCCTTCCGGCGACGGAAGGCGCGCGCTGTCATCCGGGCGGCATCGTCACTCGCCCCTCGACGGGCGCGGGCTCGCCGTGCCAGACGGCCGCCATGACGAGCCGAGACGCACAGGGCGACGCCCCCGAGGTTGCCCCCAGGAAGGTCACCGAACTGCCGCCCGGGATCGCCCCCGCGGTGATCCTGGTGGAGCCGCAGCTTGCCGAGAATATCGGCATGACCGCCCGGGCCATGGCGAATTTCGGCCTGTCGGAGCTGCGCCTCGTCAACCCGAAGAACGGCTGGCCCAAGAAGGGCGTCCGAGAGGCGGCCTCGGGCGCGACGCACGTCCTGGACGCGGCCGCGATCTACGGCAGCGTGGCCGAGGCCATCGCCGACTGCCAGTACGTCCTGGCGACCACGGCGCGCGAGCGCGGGCAGATGAAGCGGGTCTTCGCGCCCGAGGAGGCCATGGGCGAGCTCGTGGCCCGGGAGGGGCAGCGCACCGCGGTGATGTTCGGCCGCGAGCGGGTCGGGCTCACCAACGACGAGGTGTCGCTCGCCGACGCGATCGTCACCTTCCCGGTCTCCCCGGACTTTCCCTCGCTCAACCTCGCGCAGGCGGTTCTGCTGGTGGGCTACGCGTGGCGGCAGGCGAGCGGCCGGGCGCGCCTGCCCTTCACGGGCGAACTCCTGTCGCCGCCGGCGACCCGCGAGGCGCTGATCGCGCTGTTCGGAAGCCTTGAGGCGGCGCTCGACGGGGCCGGCTTCTACCCGCCGGAGAAGAAGGAGATCATCGCCCGCAACATGCGCGACATGCTCCACCGCATGAGCCTGACCGAGCAGGACGTGCGGACGTTCCGCGGGGTGCTGCGGGCCCTGACGCGGAACGGCGGCTGATCAGCCGGGGGCCGGCTTCATCTCCGGCGGCTTGCCGCCGCCGAAGCAGCGGCCGACCGCCTCCCAGAACGCCGTCCGCTCCTCGGGCGTGCACTGCGCCATGCGCGCCTCGACCTTGGCGCGTCCGGCCACCGCGTCGGCTGTCGCGGCCACCTCGGTCTCGCTCGGGTTCCTCGCCTCGGCCATCGGCAATCCTCCGTTGCAGAACGAAAGCGCAGCTGAGCCGTGCGGTTCCGTTCCGCGCCGCGATCGGGCATGGAGTCGGCGATTCGCGGAGTGGCCGCGCGGTGGCGGAACGAGGGCGGGGTATCGGGTGCGGCTCAGCGTGGACAATCTGGCCTGCCGCCGCTCCGGCCGCCGCATCTTCGCCAACCTGTCCTTCGCCCTCGGACCCGGCGACGCCCTCGCGATCACCGGGCGGAACGGCGCGGGCAAGTCGAGCCTCCTCGCCATCCTCTCGGGCCGGCTGCGGGCGGATGCCGGGCGGATCGACGTCGCCGATGTCGGCGAGGCGAGTCTGCCCGAGTGCCTCCACGCCGTCGGCCACCGCGACGGGCTGAAGAGCTCTCTCACGGCGGGCGAGAACCTCCTGTTCGCCCAGCGGCTCCTGGGCGCGCCGCGCCTGGACCCGCGCGCCGCGCTGGAGCGGCTCGGCCTCGGACACGCGCACGACCTGCCGGTGGCCTACCTCTCGGCGGGCCAGCGGCGGCGCGTGGCCCTGGCACGGCTCCTCGTCTGCGCCCGTCCGCTCTGGCTCCTCGACGAGCCGACCGCCGCCCTCGACACGGCCTCGCAGGCGGTGCTCGCCGAGTTGATGGAGGGCCATCGGGCCGGCGGCGGACTCGTGGTCGCCGCCACTCACCAGTCCCTCGGCCTCGCCGGCGCGGCCGAGCTGCGCATCGAGACCGCCTTGGCGGCACCGGTCGCGGACGTGCTGGAGGAGTGGGCGTGATTCGCGCGGTCCTCGCCCTCATCGCCCGCGACCTGCGCCTCGCCGGCCGGGTCGGCGGTTCCGGCGCCCTGTCGCTGGTCTTCTTCCTGATGATCGTCGCGCTGGTGCCCTTCGCCCTCGGGCCCGATCTAAACCTGCTGTCGCGGATCGGCCCGGCTATCCTCTGGCTCGCCGCCGTGCTGGCGACGCTGATCGGCCTCGACCGCCTGTTCCAGGCCGACGAGGAGGATGGCTCCCTCGACCTGATGACCGCGGCACCGGTGCCCCTCGAACTGGTGGTGCTCGGCAAGGTCGCGGCGCACTGGCTGACAACCGGACTGCCGCTGGCGCTGGCCGCGCCGCTCTTCGGCCTGCTGGTGGCCCTCGACGGCACCGCCATGGGCGCGACGTCCCTGACGCTGCTGGCCGGCACGCCGGCCCTGAGCTTCATCGGCGCGGTGGGCGCGGCGCTCACCGCCTCGATTCGCCGGGGCGGCCTGATCCTCGCCGTGCTGGTCCTGCCGCTGATGATCCCGACGCTGATCTTCGGCGTCTCGGCCGCGCAGGCAGCGAGCGGCGGCACGGTGCCGTTCCTCGTGCCGCTCGCGGTGCTGGCGGCGCTGACGCTGATCGCCGCCGTGGTCGGGACGCTGGCGGCGGCGGCAGCACTGCGCTGGCCCGAATAGCCGGAGCGCTCCTGGGAGAGCCGGCCGGCGCCTTCATCGTCGCGGCGATGCGGCCTCCCGCGATCCGACGTCTTCGGTGAAGCCTGCCGGATGCGTCCCGGCGCCCGGGCTGAGGCCGAGGCCCGCGATCCGGTTTCGCCGCAGAGCGCGTTGACGCACGGCGCCCCCCTGACTATAGAAGCCGCTTCGCCGAGGGGCCGCGCTTTCGCGCGCGCTGCGTCTCGGCCATCGCCAGACAACCTGACGCGACGACCGATTTCCGGCCCAGCCGGCCCGTCGGCATCGCCCGACGAGAAACACGAGGACGTACATGGCCAACACCGCTTCGGCCAAGAAGATGACCCGCAAGATCGCCAAGCGCACGGCGATCAACCGCTCGCGCCGCTCGCGCATGCGGACCTTCGTCCGCAAGGTCGAGGAGGCCATCGCCAGCGGCAACCAGCAGGACGCGCTGGCCGCCCTCCGCGCCGCCGAGCCCGAGATGATGCGCGCCGCCCAGCACGGCATCGTTCACAAGAACAACGCTTCGCGGAAGGTCTCGCGCCTCGCCGCCCGCGTGAAGGCGCTCGCCGCCTAAACCGCCACGCACCACCGAGACGGTCTCGAGCCCGGCCTTCGCGCCGGGCTTTTTCGTGCGCGCTGTCCGGGCGAGCCGCGCGCCGCCGCCTCGTCCCGGCGTGAAAGCGTTAACCCTGTCCAAGAATCAACGCGATTGCGGAGTCCAGAAACGGCGTGTAGCTTAACAGAAACTGACCCTGGACAAGCAAAACACGCCGATTTCGGGACTCCAGCGAATCGAACTGATTCGCCAAGACTCTAGCGGCCGTGTTCAGCCCGGGCGGGAACACTTGCGAATGGGAATCCGCGCCGTCCCCACAAGTCCCACTGTTAAAGGAACCGTAGGTAATTGTTGATAGGCTCTCCCAATCGGCAAAAGTTCCTCGCGGTGGGGTTGACTCCGTTGAGAGGACTCTGTCCCGCCCGTTCTTGCGGGACGCTGAGGGCGTAAATCGTGCGTACGCGCCGCCTGCGGGTCTCCGTGGGCAGCGTCGGGAGAGCCAGTGATGCGTGTCGACGGAACGGTGGCGAGCGACGACGACGGGGGCCGCAACGGTGGCGGCAACACGGATTACGGGTCTGCCTGGGCCCGGGTGAAGCGCCGGCTGCGGGCCGAGCTCGGCGAGGACGTGTTCGCGAGCTGGTTCGCCCGCCTGGAGCTGGAGACCGTGGCCGGCGGAACGGCCCGTCTGACGGTCCCGACCCGCTTCCTCAAGAGCTGGATCGAGTCGCACTACCTCGACCGCGTGCTCAACACCTTCAAGGCCGAGGTCGAGGAGATCGCGCGGATCGAGGTCGGCGTGCGCGGGACCGGGGCGCCGGTCCGTCCGGTCGCCGCCGGGGTCGCCAAGGCCGGCCCGGCCAGCGGACCGCTCGCCCGCCTCCACGCGACCAGCGCGCCGATCCCGGTCGCCGCGGTTGCGCCGACGCCCGAGGCTCGCGGCGGCGAGGCCGGGGGCGATCTCAGCGGCACGCCGCTCGACGCGCGGCTGACTTTCGCGAGCTTCGTGATCGGACGCTCGAACGCGCTGGCGCACGCCGCCGCCGAGCGGGTCGCCAATCACCAGGGGGAGGGTGCGCTCTACAACCCGCTCTACCTCCACGCGGGCGTCGGGCTGGGCAAGACCCACCTGCTGCACGGGATCGGCCACGCCGCCCGCGAGGCCGGGCGCCGGGTGATCTACCTGACCGCCGACCGGTTCATGTACGGCTTCGTCAACGCCCTGAAGACCCAGTCGGCGCTCGCCTACAAGGAGCGGTTGCGGGGCATCGACCTGCTGATCCTCGACGACGTCCAGTTCATCCAGGGCAAGTCGATCCAGGCCGAGTTCGGCCACACGATCAACGCGCTCATCGATGCCGGACGTCAGGTCGTCGTCGCCTCCGACCGGCCCCCGACCGAGCTCGAGGCCCTGGACGAGCGGGTGCGCTCGCGGCTCGGCGGCGGCCTCGTGGTCGAGATCACGGCCCTCGACGAGGCCCTGCGCGTCTCGATCCTGTCCGCCCGCCTCGCCGCGGTGCGGGCGTCCCATCCGGGCTTCGACGTCTCGCCGCAGGTGGCGGCCTACGTGGCCCGTGCGATCACCGCCAACGGCCGCGACCTCGAGGGCGCCGTGAACCGCCTGCTGGCCCACGCCACGCTCACCGGCACCGCCGTGACGATGGAGACGGCCGAGAGCGCGATCCGCGACTTGGTAAAGAACCGAGAGCCGAAGCGGATCAAGATCGAGGACATCCAGAAGCTGGTCGCCTCGCGCTACAACGTCTCGCGGTCCGACATCCTGTCGGAACGGCGCACCGCCGCGGTGGTGAAGCCGCGTCAGATCGCCATGTACCTGTCCAAGGTCCTGACGTTGCGCTCGCTGCCGGAGATCGGCCGCCGGTTCGGAGGGCGCGATCACACCACGGTGCTCCACGCCGTGCGCAAGATCGAGAAGCAGATCGGTGAAGATTCGGTGCTCGGCGATGAAGTCGAGCTGCTGAAGCGGATGCTTCAGGACTAGTCGAGACCGGGCGATCCACCGGAGCAACCCGCTCAAAGTGGATCGGGTCCGTCCCGGAATGGCCGCCGGAGCGGTCCGAGCGTCGGCCTGATCGGCGCCGGTCCCGGACGATCACTGCTAAAACTCCGCCGCTGTCACGCGCCCTTCGCCGGCTCCCCGCTTCCGGGGCTGGCCGAGGGCGCGCGCGCCGTGGCAGACTGGCGCGAACCGAGACGGCCCTGTAAGGCCGCGTCGCCGACCGGCGAAGACCGACGCCCCGGGGGAGTGCTGATGACGGACGCCTTCATCTACGACCACGTTCGCACGCCGCGCGGGCGCGGCAAGGCGGACGGCTCCCTCCACGAAGTCACCGCCCTGCGACTCGCCGAGACCGCGCTCCGCGCCCTCAAGGACCGCAACGGCCTCGACACGGCCCTGGTCGACGACGTGGTGCTGGGCTGCGTCGATCCGGTCGGGGAGGCGGGGGGCGACATCGCCCGCGCCGCGGCCCTGGTGGCCGATTACGGGGCGCACGTGCCGGGCGTGCAGATCAACCGCTTCTGCGCCTCCGGCCTCGATGCGGTGAACTTCGCCGCCGCGCAGGTCATGAGCGGCCAGCACGAGATGGCGGTGGGCGGCGGCGTCGAATCGATGAGCCGCATCGGCATCGGGGCCTCGGGCGGTGCCTGGCCGGTCGACCCGGCGATCGCCATCAAGTCCTACTTCATGCCGCAGGGCGTCTCGGCCGACCTGATCGCCACCAAGTACGGCTTCACCCGCGACGAGTGCGACGCCTACGCGGTGCGCTCGCAGGAGCGCGCGGCGAAGTCGTGGGGCGAGGGCCTGTTCGACCGCTCCGTGGTTCCGGTCCGCGACGTGAACGGCATCACGCTCCTCGACCGCGACGAGCACATGCGCCCCGGCACCGACATGCAGTCGCTCGCCGCGCTGAAGGCGTCCTTCGTGCAGATGGGCCAGATGGGCGGCTTCGACGCCGTGGCGACCGACGCGCATCCGGACGTCGAGACGGTCGAGCACGTCCACCACGCCGGCAACTCCTCCGGCATCGTCGACGGCGCCGCCGCCGTGCTTATCGGCTCCCGGGCGGCCGGCGAGGCCGCGGGCCTGCGCCCGCGCGGCCGGATCCGCGCCTTCGCCAATATCGGGTCGGATCCGGCGCTGATGCTCACCGGGCCGGTGGACGTCACCCGCAAGGTGCTGGCGAAGTCGGGCCTGAGCCTCGCGGACATCGACCTGTTCGAGGTCAACGAGGCCTTCGCGGCGGTGGTCCTGCGCTTCTGCCAGGCCTTCGACCTCGACCCGGAGGCGGTCAACGTGAACGGAGGCGCCATCGCCCTCGGCCACCCGCTGGGCGCCACCGGCGCGATGATCCTCGGCACCGCCCTCGACGAGCTGGAGCGGACCGGCAAGGAGCGCGCGCTGGTCACGCTGTGCATCGGCGCCGGCATGGGCACCGCGACCATCATCGAGCGGGTTTGAACCGCCGCGCGCCCGGGAGCGGCGCGGCGCCGCTCCCCAAAGTCCGGGAACGCTGCTAGAGGCGCGGGCGACGCTCGGCCCTTTCGCGGTCCGGACGATAAAACAACGGGAGACAAGCCCTTGAACCGCCTGATTGCGACGCTCTGTCTGGGCGTCACCCTGAGCCTGCCGGTGGCCGCCCGCGCCGACGACGCCGCGGACCGCGTCGCCGCGGCCACGAACCTCGTCAACAAGACCCTGATCAAGAACCTTCAGACCGGGTTCAACGTCGCCCTCGAGAAGACCGTGGCGCCGATGCCGGAGGCCCGCGCCGAGGCCGTGCGCAAGGAACTGCTGGACGAGTTCGAGAAGCAGCGCGCCCTCATGGTGCAGGGACTCTCGAAGGACTACGCCGAGAAGTTCAGCCTCGCCGAGCTCAAGCACCTCGACGAGATCTACTCGGACCCGACCTATCTCAAGTTCCAGACGATGAACGCCGATCCGAACTCGTCGGTGACCGCGATCTCGCAGAACTCTGTCACCAAGCTGCTCAACATGCTGGCGGTCGCCGCGGCGACCGACAACGCGCCGAAGCCCGGCACCCCGCCGGTGCCGCCCGTGCCGCCGGCCGCGGCGCCGACCCCGGCTCCGAAGTAGGCGATGAAGGCCGCGCGCGTCGGTCCGGCGTCAGGCTGCGCGCGCGGCAGCCACGGGGGCGAAGCCCGCGACCGGGGGCAGTCCCTCCAGGAGGGGCTTGGCGAAGTGGTAGCCCTGCACGAGCGTGATCCCGATGTTTCGCAGGGCGTCGAGCTCCCCGGCGGTCTCCACGCCCTCGGCCAGCACCGTGACGTCGAGGGCGCGGGCGATGGCGACCACGCCCGAGACGATGGCGTAGCGCCCGGCGTCGTTGTCGAGGCCGCGCAGCACGTCCATGTCGATCTTGATCAGGTCGGGGCGGAAATTGGCGAGCAGGCTCAGGCCCGCGAAGCCGGCGCCGAAATCGTCGAGCGCCGTCAGGAATCCCTGCTTCCGGTAGGCGGCGACGATGCCCTTCACGTGCTCGAGGTCGCGGAACCGCTCCTGCTCGGTGAACTCGAACATGATGCGCCGGTGGGCGAAGTCGATGCGCCGGGCCGCCTCGAGCGAGGCGCGGATGCAGGCATTCGGCTCGTAGACCGCGTTCGGCATGAAGTTGATCGACAGCCGCGTGGCGCTGTCGCGGGGGAACAGGGTGCCGGCGAGTTCGATCGCCTTGACGCGGGCGGCCTGATCGAACTGGTAGCGGGTGTCGTCGGTCACCCGGTCGAGGATCGTGTAGGCTGGCTCGCCGTTCGGGCCGCGCACCAGCGCCTCGTAGGCCCAGACGCTGCCGTCCGCGAGGTCGAGGATCGGCTGAAACGCCATCGTGAAGTCGAAGTCGAGCTTGGTGCCGGCGCGACAGGCGCGGCAGCCGGAATCCTTCGTCATGTGCGGCTTTCGGTGAGTGACCCCGGCCGGCGGACAATGGGCGGCCGCGCTCAACACAACCTTAATGCAAGCGCGCCGGCGGATCGTCGGCGGAATCCAGGGAGGACGGCACCGTGACGCTGACCGATTTCCGCTTCGAGACCGATCCCGACGGCATCGCTCTGGCGACCTGGGACATGCCCGGCCGCTCGATGAACGTCATCACCGAAGGCGTGATGGACCAGCTCGAGCAGATCATCGAGCAGGTCGCGTCCGATCCGACGATCAAGGGCTGCGTCATCGCCACCGGCAAGGACAATTTCTCCGGCGGCGCCGACCTCACCATGCTGCAGGGCCTCGGCCGGGCCTACGAGCAGCTGAAGGCCGAGCAGGGCGAAGAGGTGGCGATGCGCCACTTCTTCGAGGCCTCCCGGCGCCTATCGCTGTTGTTCCGGCGGCTGGAGACCTGCGGCAAGCCCTTCGCCGCGGCCATCCAGGGCCTGTGCCTGGGCGGCGCCTTCGAGCTGGCGCTGTCGTGCCACTACCGGGTCGCGTCCGACGACGCGAAGACCCGCGTCGGCCTGCCGGAGATCAAGGTCGGCCTGTTCCCGGGCGGCGGCGGCACGCAGCGGGTCGCGCGCCTGATGCAGACCGGCGACGCCCTCCAGATGCTGTTCAAGGGCGAGCAGATCCGCGCGCCCATGGCCAAGGGCATGGGACTGATCCACGCCGTGGCCCCGCAGGCCGAGATCGTCGAGCGCGCCAAGGCCTGGATCCGCGAGGGCGGCTCCGCGGTGGCGCCCTGGGACGTGCCGAAGTTCAAGGCCCCGTCCGGCAAGGTCTACTCGCCCGCCGGCATGATGATCTGGCCGCCGGCCAACGCCATCTACCGCCGCGAGACGCATGACAACTACCCCGCCGCCAAGGCGATCCTGGCCTCCGTCTACGAGGGCCTGCAGCTGCCGATGGACCTCGCCCTGCGGGTCGAGAGCCGGTACTTCGCGCATATCCTGCGCTCGACCGAGGCGGCGGCGATGATCCGCACGCTGTTCATCTCCATGGGCGAGCTGAACAAGGGCGCGCGTCGCCCGAAGGACGTGCCGGCGACGAACCTGCGCAAGGTCGGCGTGATCGGCGCCGGCTTCATGGGCGCGGGCGTCGCCTACGTCACCGCCCAGGCCGGGATCGAGGTGGTGCTGGTCGACCAGTCGGTGGAGGCGGCCGAGAAGGGCAAGGCCTACGCCCACACGCTCATCACCGGCCAGATCAACAAGGGCCGCGCCAAGACCGCCGACCGGGAGGCGCTGCTCGGCCGGATCCAGGCCACGGCGGATTACGGCGCGCTCGCCGAGTGCGATCTGGTGATCGAGGCCGTCTTCGAGGATCCGCGCGTGAAGGCCGAGGTGATCCAGAAGGTCGAGGCGGTGATCCGCGCCGACGCGATCTTCGCGTCCAACACCTCGACCCTGCCGATCACCGGCCTGGCCAAGGCGTCGCAGCGGCCGGCGCAGTTCGTCGGCATCCACTTCTTCTCGCCGGTGGAGAAGATGATGCTCGTCGAGATCATCAAGGGCGAGGCGACCGGGGACGCGGCGCTCGCCGCCGCTCTCGACTACGTGCGGCTGATCAAGAAGACCCCGATCGTCGTGAACGACGCCCGCGGCTTCTTCGCCAACCGCTGCGTCGGCGCCTACATCCTCGAGGGGCACAAGATGCTCGCCGAGGGCGTGCCGCCCGCGATGATCGAGAGCGCCGGCCGCCAGGCGGGCATGCCGGTCGGGCCGCTGTCGCTCAACGACGAGGTCGCCCTCGATCTCGTGCTCAAGATCGCCAAGGCCACCGAGGCGCAGGTGGGGCAGGGCGCCGTCGACCCGGCGCAGAAGGCGATCCTCGCCGAGATGGTCGAGAACCAGGGCCGTCTGGGCCGCAAGAACCGCAAGGGCTTCTACGACTACCCCGAGGGCGCGCCGAAGCGCCTCTGGCCCGGCCTGAAGGAGCTGCAGCCGAACCGGCTCGATCCCGACGCCGTCGACTTCACCGAGCTGAAGCAGCGGCTTCTGGTGGTCCAGGCGCTGGAGGCTGCCCGCACGGTCGGCGAGGGCGTGGTCACCGACCCGCGCGAGGCCGATGTCGGCTCGATCCTCGGCTTCGGCTTCGCGCCGTTCACCGGCGGGACCCTGTCGTACATCGACTTCATGGGCGCGGCGGCCTTCGTCGACCTTGCGCGGTCGCTCGAGGCCAAGCACGGGCCCCGTTTCCACGTGCCCGACAACCTGGCCGCGATGGCCGAGCGCGGGGGCACGTTCTACGCCGGCGCCGAGAAGCGCGCCGCCTGAGCACCGTCGGCCGGACGCCCGCTCGCGGCGTCCGGTAGCTGGGCGAGTTCCTCCAGCAGGACCGTCCGCGCGCAGGCCCCGAAGGCCCGCATCAGCCGCCCCCGGGCGTGATCCGGGGGGAACAGCAGCGCGAAATGCACGGGGAGCGCGGGGGCGAAGGGCCGGATCGCGATCGGCGAGACCTTCGCCTCCTCGTGGGCCGCCAGCGGATTCATGACGCTGACCCCGAGCCCGGCCGAGACGAGCGTGCAGATCGAGGCGCCGAGGCCGGCCTCGGCGGTGATGGTCAGGCCGATCCCGGCCGCCTCGAAGATGGCCTCGGTCCGGCCGCGCAGGGCGCTCCCGAGCGAAGCGGCGACGAACGGTACGCCGAGAAAATCCGCGGGCGCGAGCGCGGCCCGCGCGGCGAGGGGATGATCGCGCGGCAGGACGGCGACGCAGGGCCGGGTCTCGACGTGCTGGGCGCGCGCCTCCGGAGCGTCGCCGTACAGCATGGTCAGCGCGGCGTCGCAGGAGCCCGTCGCGAGCCAGTGGTTCACGGTCTCGTCGTCGCCGGAATGGATCGCCACGATCACGTCGGGATGCGCCGCGCGGAAACGCACGACCGCGCGCGCGAGGAGCCCGCCCGCCAGCCGCGGCATCGCGGCCACCCGCAGCCGCTCCGTCCCGAAGGCGCGGATCCGCGCGGCCGCCGATTCCAGGCTGGTGAGACCCACGAAGGCGCGCTCGACCTCCGCGTGGAACCGCGTTCCGTCGAGGGAGGGCACGACCCGGCTCCCGCTCCGATCGAACAGGGGCAGACCTGTGATGGTCTCCAACTGGGCGATCAGCCGGCTGACCTGCGGCTGCGAGGTGTGGAGCCGGCGGCTCGCCTCGGTCATCGACCCGGTGGCGACCACGGCCCGGAACGCCTCGATGTGCCGGAAGGTCATGCGCCGCTCGGCCATATCAGATCCGTATGCTCGGCAGGTGAATCGGCATTGGACGCCCGCGCGCGGCCGCTCCTAGGATCGACCGGCAAAGCTTCGGGCCGACTCCCCGTCGGGGCAGCCCGGTGCTTCTCCGGTTCAGACATAGCGAGGGGGTTCGGATCGTGTCGAGGACGCTGCCGCTTCTGTTGGCCACTCTGTGCTGGGCCGGGCTCGCCGCGCCGTCGGCCGCCGAGGGGCGCCTCGACAAGATCCGCGCGACCGGGCAGATCAGCCTCGGCTTCCCGGACGCGTCGCCACCCTTCGGCTTCCTCGACCAGAACGCCAAGCCGGTGGGCTATTCTCTGGAGATATGCGAGCACGTCGCGCAGAAGCTCAAAGCCGTTCTCGGCATGAACAAGCTCGAGGTGCGCCACGTGCCGGTGATGTCGGCGACCCGGATCCCGCTGATCAACAACGGTACGATCGACCTGGAATGCGGCACCGCCAGCAACCTGCCCGAGCGGCACAAGCTGGTCTCGTTCGCGCCGACCACCTTCGTGGCGCAGGTGGTGCTGGTGGCCAAGAAGGACACGCCGGTGGATGTCGACGACATCGCGTCCTTCCGCGGCAAGGCCATCTCGGCCCAGGCCGGCGGCGAGACACAGCGCGTCGCCACCCGGATCAACGTCCGCGACAAGCTCGACATCCAGGTGATGCCCGCCAAGGACACCGCCGAGGTGTTCCTGCTCGTGGAGACCGGCCGCGCGGCGGGCGCCATCAACGATGACGCCCTGGCCCACGCCACGGTGGCGGGCGCCAAGCGCCCGGCGGATTACAAGATCGGCACGAAGGGCCTGGAATTCGCCCCCTACGGGATCCTGGAGCCCAAGGACGACGCGGCCTTCAAGGCGGCGGTCGACAAGGCGGTGGTCGAGTTGATCCAGGACGGGACCGTGGCGCGCCTCTACGGCAAGTACTTCGAGCAGCCGATCCCGCCGAAGGGTATCAACTTGGAGTTGCCGATGAGCGACGTTCTCAGACGTGCCCTCGCCAACCCGACCGATTCCGGTGACGAGGGGGCGTACCGGTAAAGCGGCGGGATCGACATGCGAAACGAACACGGCGAAGCGGCGGACGCGCCGACCGTCGTCGACCTGCGGAGCGACACGGTCACGCGGCCGACCGAGGCGATGTACGCCCGGATGCGGTCGGCGCCGCTGGGCGACGACGGGCTCGACGCCGACCCGACCGCCCGCGCGCTGGAGGAGACCGCCGCCGCGATGCTCGGCAAGGCGGCGGCCCTGTTCGTGCCGAGCTGCACGATGGGCAACCTGCTGGCGATCCTAGCCCAGGTTCAGCGCAGCGAGCAGGTCCTGCTCGAGGCCCAGGCCCACATGCTCCACACCGAGCGCGGGGCCGCCACCCTGACCGGGGCGTTCCTGGACGGGATCGCCGGGACCGACGGTGCCATGGATCTCGACCGGCTGGAGGACGCCCTCCGGCCGGGCGCGAGCCCGCTGCCGACGGCCATGATCGCGCTGGAGACCTCGCACAACGCCGCCGGCGGCACCGTGCTGCCGCCGGACCATATGGCCGCGGTGGCGGAGATCGCCCGCGCGCGCGGCATAAGGGTTCATCTCGACGGGGCCCGCCTGTTCAATGCCGCGACCCATCTCGGGGTCGCGCCGGCGGACCTCGCGGCCCACGTCGACACCGTGTCGCTGTGCCTCTCGAAGGGCCTCAGCGCCCCGGTCGGCGCCGTGCTCGCCGGCGACGGGCCGGTGATCGCGGCGGCACGGCGCCTGCGGAAGATGATCGGCGGGACGCAGCGTCAGGTGGGCATCGTGGCGGCCGCCGGCCTCGAGGCGATCACCGTCATGGGCGCGCGCCTCGCCGAGGACCACGACCGGGCCCGGCAGTTGAGCGCCGGGCTGAACGCCCTGCCGCGCCTCGCGGCGAACCTGCCGCAGACCAACATCGTGCAGGTCGACCTGTCTCGGACCGGGCGGGACAGCGCGCGCTGGGTCGCGGATCTCGACGCGGCCGGCATCCGCGCGCGCCCGCTCGGCGCGCGGCGGCTGCGGCTCGTCACGCACCGGCACATCGCGGCGGCCGACATCGACCGCGCCGTCGCGGCCTTCCGCGCCTGCCTCGACGCGGCCTGAGCCCGGTCAGGCCGCGCCCGCGACCCGGGTCTTCGCGCCGAGCATGCGGGCGAGGAGCACGACGTCGCCGGCATTGTCCGAGAGCAGGTCGGTGATGTCGCCGACCTCCAGCGCCTTCACGTGGCGGCAGCGCATGCCGTAGCGGCCGGCCGTGCAGGTGCAGCGCATCTCCGGGCCCCCCGGCCGCTCCTCCAGGCTGACGTGGTAGCGGTTGCCGGTCGAGCCGCGCATGGCGAACCGCAGGGCCGCCGGCGCGTCGGAGAAGCCCGCCAGGGCCCGGCCGCTGATCGCACCCGGCGCGCGGCGCGGCACGGCGGGGCCGCCGACCGCCCGCGTGACCGGAAGGCTGAGCGCGGCCGCGAGGGCGTGCATGTCCGCGACCGCCCGCTCGCGCATCGCGGCCAGCGCGATCTCCGCGCACGCATAGGCGTCCTCGCCGGCATCGTGGTGCTCGAAGCGGATGCCGAGGCGCCGCGCGACCTTGCCGAGCCCGCAGCCCTCCGGCGCCGGGAAGACCCGGCGAGACACCTGGACCGTGCAGAGATAGGCGAGATCGGGCACCGGCAGGCCTGCCCGGGTCAGGCCGGCGCGCAGGACGCCGATATCGAAGCTCGCGTTGTGCGCCAGGATCAGCCCGCGCGCGAGATCGCCGAGATAGGGCGCCATGACGGCGGCGAAGTCGGGCTTGTCGGCGACGTCGGCCGGCAGGATGCCGTGGACGCGAATGTTGCCCGGCGCGAAGCGCATCTCGGGGGGCCGGATCAGGTGGCTCTCGCGGCGCACGACCCGGCCATCCGCGATCCAGGCGAGCCCCACCGCGCAGGCGCTGTCACGCCGCTCGTTGGCCGTCTCGAAGTCGAGGGCCAGGACCGTCATCGCGGTTCAACCATACCGGGTGGAAGTTCTCGGGGTGTTCCCCGAGAGGTCTAGGCCGGCCGGACTCGGGCTTCAACCCTGCGCCACCATCGCCAGCCAATCGTCCTCCGAGACGACCCGGACACCGTGCTTCTGGGCGTCCTTCAGCTTCGAGCCCGCTCCCGGGCCGGCGACGATTAGGTCGGTCTTGGCCGAGACCGAGCCCGAGACCTTCGCGCCCAGCCGCTCGGCCACCGCCTTGGCCTCGTTGCGGGTCATCTTCTCCAGGGTGCCGGTGAAGACCACGGTCTTCCCCGCGAAGGTGGAGGCCGCGGCGGCCCGCTCCATCGGCTGCACCGCGACCGCGTCGAGCAGCGCGGTGACGGCGTCGGCGTTGTGCGGCTCGGAGAAGAACAGGAGCAGGGCATCGGTCGCCACCGGGCCGATCTCGCCGTCGTCGGCGAAGACCCGGTAGGCATCGCCGGGACGCTGCGCCGCAGCCCGCGCGATCGCGGCGCGCACCGCGTCGACGTCGCCGTAATGGGCGAGGAGGTTCTCGCGCTGGACGGCGCTCAGGCGCGCCCGCTCCTTGGCCGGCGCCGCGTCGTCCTCCGGGAAGCCGAGATCGAGGAGCCGGTCCCGGGTGGTGCCCCCGACGCGCGGCACTGCGGTGAGTTCGACCCAGTCGGGACCCGGCTGCGCCGCCGCGGCCTCGCGGATCGCCGCGATCAGCGTCGGCATGTCGGCGAAGCGCTTCGCCAGCGCCTTGGCGGTCGCCTCGCCGATCTGCGGGATGCCGAGGGCGAAGAGCAGGCGGTTCATCGGCACCGCGCGCCGTGCCTCGACGGCGGCGAGCAGGTTCTTGATCGCCTTGTCGTCCTCGTCGCCCTTCTTCTTGGCGGCCTTCTTGGGCGGCTCGGCCGTCCCCGATTCCGCGCGCCGCTCGGCCGACAGCGCCTCGCGCCGCGCCACGATCGCGGCCTTGAGTTCCTCGAAGTCCAGGCGGAACAGGTCGGCGGGCTGGCGCACCAGTCCGGCCTCGAACAGGACCTCGATATACGTCTCGCCGAAGCCCTCGATGTCGAAGCCGTTGCGCGACACGAAGTGCTTCATCCGCTCGACGCCCTGCGCCGGGCAGATCAGGCCGCCGGTGCAGCGGCGCACCGCGTCGGGCCGGCCGGTGCGCGGGTTGATGGCGCGGACGGCGCGGCTGCCGCAGGCCGGGCATGACTCCGGGAACGCGTAGGGCCGCGAGTCGGCCGGGCGCTTCGTGAGGTCGACGTCCATGACCTTGGGGATAACGTCGCCGGCCCGGACCACCGTCACGGTGTCGCCGACGCGGATGTCGCGGCCGTCGCGGATCGGCTCGCCGTCGGCGCCGACGCCCTTCACGTAGCCCTCGTTGTGCAGGGTGGCGTTCGACACGACGACGCCGCCCACCGTCACGGGACGGAGCTTGGCCAGCGGGTTCAGCGAGCCGGTGCGGCCGACATTGATGACGATGTCCTCGACGACCGTCGTGGCTTCCTGGGCGGCGAATTTGTGGGCGAGCGCCCAGCGGGGCGAGCGCGAGACGAAGCCCAGCCGCTTCTGGAGCGCGAGGTCATCGACCTTGTAGACGACGCCGTCGATGTCGTAGCCGAGCCCGGCCCGGTCCGCCTCGATGCGGCGGTAATGGGCGAGCATCGCCGCCGTGTCGGTGAAGGTCTCGGTGCGCGGGTTCACCGGCAGGCCCCAGGTCGCGAACTGCTCCAGCACGCCGGTCTGGGTCTCGGCGATCGGCGCCGACAGCTCGCCCCAGGCATAGGCGAAGAATCGCAGCGGCCGGGACGCGGTGATCGCGGGATCGAGCTGGCGCAGGCTGCCGGCGGCGGCGTTGCGCGGGTTGGCGAAGAGAGGCTTGCCGGCCGCTTCCTGCCGGGCGTTGATGGCGGCGAAGTCGGCGTGGGACAGGTAGACCTCCCCGCGCACCTCGCAGATCTCCGGCCAGCCGGCCCCCGCGAGCACCGCCGGGATGTCCTGCACCGTGCGGGCATTGGCCGTGACGTTCTCGCCGACCTCGCCGTCGCCGCGGGTGGCGGCGGTGTCGAGCCGGCCGTTCACGTAACGGAGCGATAGGGACAGGCCGTCGATCTTCGGCTCGGCCGTGAAGGCGAGGGGAGTGTCGTCCGACCAGCCGAGGAAGCGGCGCACGCGCGCGACGAACTCGGCCACCTCCGCGTCGTCGAAGGCGTTGCCCAGCGAGAGCATGGGCAGCGCGTGCCGCACCTTGGCGAACTTCTCCGAAGGCTTCGCGCCGACCGACGTGCTGGCGGCGCCGGTACCGGCGAGATCGGGGAAGCGGGCCTCGATGTCTTCCAGGCGGCGGCGCAGCCGGTCGTACTCGGCGTCCGATATCTCGGGCGCGTCTTCCTGATAGTAGAGGCGATCGGCCTCCAAGATCGCGTCCGACAGGCGCGCGTACTCGGCGCGCGCTTCCTCGGCGGTGAGGTCGAGATCGAGCGGTTCGGATTTCGTTGCGGCCATGCCGGGGTTCTAACGCATCGGCGGCCGGCGGGGAGCCGGCCGCGGCGCGCAGTCCCCGATTCCCTCACGGGCGGGGGCTGAGCAGATCGCCGCGCCTCGCCATGCGGAAGGCCGTGAAGAACGTCGCGGCGACCAGCGCGGCGAATGCCTGCAGCGGCAGAGCCGGGGCCAGCCAGCCCGCGACCGCGGTCCCGGCGACCGAGCCGAGATTCATGGACGCCATGTACACCTCGAACTGCGTGGCCGCGCCCGGACGGCCCCGACTCGCCGCGAGCAGCGCCGGCATCAGGGCGACGATCAGCAGGCCGGGCAGCACGCTGGTGAGCGCCAGGATGGCCGGTGCCGCGGCCCCGACGAGCCCGGCAGCGATCAGGATCCCGGCCAGCACGAAGGTGACGGCGCTGCCCAGAAGCAGGGCGCGCAACGGCGACGCCGCTCCCGCGCGGTCCGACCAGACACCCACCGCGACGGCTCCCGCCGTGCCGCTCACCAGGGTCAGCACGGCCTGCAGTCGCGACAGGCCGGCGGCCTCCCAGCCCTGCCGCTGGAGGAGGTCGATCGCGAAGGGCAACTCGAACAGGCCGAGCGCCGCGTCGACGCCGAAGCACAGGGCGAGCAGCCGCAGGGCGCGCGGACGGCGCAAAGCCACGACCGTCCGGCGCAGGAAGCGGCGGAACGGGACGCGCCGCGGCGGCGGTCCGCGGCGATCGAACGACCAGATCGGATCGCTCGGCGCCTCGCGGACCAGCAGCATCGGCAAGCTCGCGACGATCGCGGCGGCGAACAGCCAGTGGGCGCTCGCGGAGAAGCCCCAATTCGCGAGCGACCAGCCGAAGAGTGCGGCGCTGAGGCTCGTTCCGGCCGTGAAGCCCGCCCGGGTGCAGGCGCTGACGCGGCCGAGCTCACGGGCCGGGACGTGATCCATGATCATCCGGTCGCAGGCGGTGTCGAGGAGCGACGCGAACAGGCTGTGGACGAGGAAAACCAGGCCGAGCGCTCCGACGGCGTGGCCCCCGGGGACGAGGAGGAGCGCCAGCGTCGCGTGGCATCCGACCAGGGCGGCGACCGCGAAGGGGCGGCGCCGTCCCATCCGCGTGTCCCCGGCCCGGTCCACCCAGGGCCCCCAGAGCAGGGGCTGCAACGTCCACGGCAGGCCCGCCAGAGCGAAGTGCGTCCCCACCTCCGTGGAGGAGACGCCCTGCGCCGCGAGATGATTGGCGAGCGCCGTCAGCGAGAAGCCCGCGATGAGGCCCTGATAGAGATAGGTGGCGAAGAATACCCCGTAGCGGACCGGCCGCAGGCCGAGGCTCGGTCTGCCGGACAGGCCGACGCGGAGATCCGTGCCGGACACCGTCACGGAGCGCGGCGCTCCTTGCGGGAGACGGGCGGCGATCCGATGCTGCTCCTTCCTTCCATCGGATCGCCGCCCGTGCCGTTTCGCTCCCCTGACGCTAGCGCCACTGCTTTCGCCTCGCGAGGTGGCGCGTGAGCGCGGTCGAGGTCTGGATCGTCGACCTCGCCCTGACCCCGGGCCAGATCGACCGGTGCGAGGCCGTTCTCGACGCCGCGGAGCGCGGGCGGGCGGACCGGTTCCTGCGCCCGGTGGATCGGGCGCGGTTCCGCGCCAGCCACGCCGCGCTGCGGCTGATCCTCGGCGACGCGCTCGGTCTCGCGCCGGCCGACGTGGAGTTGCTGGCCGGAGCCGGCGGCAAGCCGGAGCTCGCGGGCGGGGCGCGGGGGGCCGCAGATTTCAACCTGTCCCATTCCGGCGCGCGCGCGCTGATCGGGCTCGCCCGTGACGCGTCGATCGGTGTCGATGTCGAGGCCGTCCGGCCGATCGCCGACGCGCTGCGGATCGCGGCGGCCCATTTCGCCGCCGACGAAGTGTCGGCCCTCGCCGGAGCCCCCCATGGCGCGGTCGAGCGTCGCTTCTTCGGACTTTGGACCCGCAAGGAGGCGGTGGTGAAGGCGCTGGGCAGCGGCCTGTCGCTACCGCTCGACCGCTTCAGCGTCAGCGTCCCCCCCGAACCGCCGCGCCTTCTCCGGGCTTCCGGCGACGCGTCCTGGAACCTGGACGGTCCGTGGAGCTTGGCGGAGATCGATTGCGGGAGTGATCACGTGGCGACGGTGGCGGTCCGATCCGCAGGGGCGGAGATCACCTGCCACCGGCTCTCGGACGACTGGCCCGATCATCTGGGCTGAAAAGGCGCGAGACCGCGCTTGCGGTGGGGCAAAGGCGCGGCTATACACCCGCTCGCCGGCCCTGACGGACACGCGGGGCGGCCTTCGGAGTGTAGCGCAGTCTGGTAGCGCACCACGTTCGGGACGTGGGGGTCGCAGGTTCAAATCCTGCCACTCCGACCAAAATTCCCGCGATCTCAAGCTCGGTGAGAACGGAAAGCTGCCCTGCGTCCGCGTGCAGGTGATGCGCGACCGTCCAGCTCAGATCGCGCGACGATGCCACTGCTCCGAAGTGCTCGCGAACGCGGCCATCGGCAAAGGTCCGAGGGCGTCGAGGCTCGCCGGTACCGCGTCATCCCGGATCGGTTCGCAGTCGCGCCTCCGGAGGTCATCGGGCGCGTCTCATTCCGGATCAGGTGTGCCGGGACCAGCCGGGCCGCGTTTCTGAGACGGCACTTCGTCGACCTCCGCAATTCTTGGGATCCTCTCCGGCGGCGTGAGCGGCGCGATGGGCACGCTCTCCACGAGAAGCGCGATCATCTCGGACCGCGAATTCAGGAGAATGGCCGGCGGCTCGCCGGTGATCTGCCGCCATCGCCTGACGAAATCGCCCGCCGGCAACTCGGCGAGGGTGTCCTGGTCGGTTGCGGGGTGGTCCGTTCTGGGCAACGCGGACTGGTCCATGCGCCTCAACGGCGCGGACCACGATTCGGCCTCAGCGTCTGCCCGGGATGGTGAAGCGCGCGTTGCCCCGATCGGGGAAAAATGTGCCCGCCACGGCAAACGGGGCGGGCGAGGTCAGGGGCGCTCGATGCGTTGGCGAGCACCGCGACTCTTCCTAACAGTGACAGGCGAACCGGTAAGCCCGTCGGCGTGACAGATCGGGGCGCTTGACGGCGGGTCTCTCACGATTGCGGCTCCGAGTGCTGTCATCGGTCTCGCGCGGCACACTTCACGTCCCTCACGGGGGCCTGAGCGCGGTCAGGCTGCGCACCGAAGCCCGTTGCCGCGGACGCTGCGAGGCACGACCATCGACCTGTCCCGGGGCGGCAGTAAGTCCATCTGCAAGCAGTGCAGCGCCAGGACGGTCTGCTCTTCCGCCAGGGCGCGCGCCGCGACGCTGAAGCGGCCGGTGGTCATCACGCACGCCTCGGCCGATCCGGCACGCTCCGCCGCCGCCGCGTCGCCCGAGATCGGGAGGTACGCGACGTCGCGATCCGCCGATTGCAGGCACACCCCGACGCGCGTCCGGGCCCGGAGGAGGACGAAGGAGTTTCGATACTGGTATTCCAGACGCCAGGCCGCCGCTTTCAGGCGCCGCAGCATCGGCGCCTCGTAGCCTGCTTGCGCGGAGCTGTCGCGGTCGACGAGGGTCCAGGACGCGATCCCGACCGGCAGGAAGGACGCGAATTCCGCCCGGACCAGCCGTCCGAAGCTGCCGATCCGGACGACGGCGCGGAGCGGCCGCGAGAGATGGGCGCGGAGCAGCCGGACCAGTACCCGTTACCAGAGCGCCACGAACGCGGCCGCATCCCGGGCAAGGCGCTCCATCCAACGGTTCTCGACGAGCAGGCGCTCAATCTGCGTTCGGGTCGTGCGGCGACACCGCTCCCTCACGCGCACGCGAAGATGCGGCCAAGCAAGCAGAAGCAGGATGGCTGTCACCCACAGAGCGACGCTCGTCGCGAACACGACTGCGGGACTTCGCGAAATAAGGATGATGCTGCGATTCACTCGCCGCAGTAATCAAGCGGACATCGCTGATCAGGTTCGTGGTAGCCCGGGTGGCGCAAGTCTTCGTGGATAGGAAGCTCAGAATCGACGCGGGCGACTGCGCCGCTCAGGTCCGCATGGCCACGAACATGCCCCGGCCCTGCTGGTGGTAGTAGCCACTCTCCATCGAACCGCGGATGTCGAGCCCGAGCATGTCGTACTGCTCGTAGATCATGTCGAAGCCGCACGCCTTCAGGAGCTGGATCAGGGCCGGCTTGGTCGGCCAGAAGGAGCGCTTGTTGCTCCACGAGGTCCATTTGTGAGCTTCGAGCTGGCTGGTGTCGTCGAGATCGTGCTCGTGCATCCAGCGGCCGGGCAGGCCTTCGTTCTCCGCCGGCGGCGAGAGCTGGAACAGGGCTCGGTTCTCGTCAGTCGCGAAATGCGTGTGCAGGATGATCACGTCGCGCACGCAGTCAGCCATGAGGCGGATGAAGGCGGCCGGTCTGTCGAGGTGGTAGAGCAGCCCGCAGCAGAACGCGGCATCGAAGGGACCGTGGGCCGCGAGGTTCCAAACATCGTCGTTGACGAAGCCGAGGTCCGGGACGCCGGCCCCATCTTTGACCCGTAGGCAGTTCTCGAAATTGGAGCGGCGCACCTCGACACCCGTGGCGCGCATTCCGGCGCGAGCGAACTCGAGCGTGTACCCGCCCTCGAGGCAGCCCAGATCGACGATCGAGCGGCCGGCCAGCCTGTGCCCGTAGAACAGCCGGAGCGAGCGCAGCGCCGCCTGGGTCCAGGGGCTGTCGGCGATCAACCAGCCCGCCTCTGGCAAGGTCTCGGACCCGTCTGCGAGGCGGATGTTGTGTGCCGTGAACGTCATGCCGCCTTTCCACGCCGCACACCCTCACCGAGCGGGGACGCCCTGAGTCTATATGGGCCGCGGCCGATCGGTTCACGTGGTTTGTCGATTTGCCCGTGTGGAACGGCCCGCGCGCGGATTCGAAATGCGCGCGCGGCGGCGCGCGTTAGCGGCGCGCCCGTTCGAAGAAGCGACGGATGGGATTTCGGGCCAGGAACTCTCTTCCGGCCTGCGAAGGCTCCGGAGAAGCTGCTGCCGCCAGCGCTGCATCCTCCGGCTCGGCGGTCCAGCCATCCTGCCAGCGCAGATGCCGGATTGTGCCCCTGGCGGTACCGGCCCGCTGTCTCAGCGCCAGCGTGTTGAGGAAGCGGCTGGCGCGATGGCTGAACGTGTTCCCGTCGCGAACGACCCGCGCGGCTGCCGCCGCGAGCTTCTGTCTCAGCCGACTACTGCCGTCGAGCTCTCGATGTAGATGAAGCGCCTCGGCAGGGTTATTAAAGTACAGGGCCGCCTCACCGTGCGGGAAGAGGGCGGTGCAGTCGCGGTTATATTGGGACAGGCACGGGACGCCGTGCGAAGCGGCGTCGAAGCTTCTGAAGTTCGGGCCACCGTTCATATTCTGAATGTGAAAGATATTCAGGCAGATGCGGTAGCGGGCCATGTAGGCCCGCATCTCCCGCTCGCCAGCGACGCTGTTCACGGAAAACTTGTGAAGGAGGTGAGGGGCTGCCGTCCAGAGTTCCTTGTACCAGCTCGGCGGTCCTTGGATCTCCAGATCGGTCGCCGAGAAGTAGGAGAGGAGTTCCAGTCGGTGCATCGATGACTGGAAATTGAAGTACTCCATCGCGTTGACCGGCGTGCCGTCGGGTAGACTCCACGTCTCGTCGATCATGAAGAATGGCGAACGCATACGATCACGGAGCTCGACCCCCACCGGGAGAGGGCCGGTGCGGGAACCGACGAGGCCGTCCTGCGAGCGCGCCGCGTAGAGCGCGATGTGATGCAGCGACCCGAGGAAGCCGACCGAGGTCGCGGCTCGGTTCTGGGATGGCCGGGGCTCGAAGCCCGCGAAGGGCAGCCAGTCGGCCCGGGTCGCCTGCGGATGCTCTGCGAAGTTGCTGCACGCGACGCTCAGCAATACGCTCTCGGGGATCTCAAGGCCGGAGAAGTAGAAGGGGCTGTCGACGAACCACGCCGCGTGCGCCGCGCCGCGCCGCGCGAGACCCTCATAGATCGGCGCGGAAAGCCCGACCGCATTGATGCTCAGGGCGCCGTCGATCGCAACACCGTCGGCCTCCAAGAAGGCGAGCAGGGTCTCGGAAAGCTCCTCCGACTGGCTGAGGTGGGTATAGGCAAAGTTCGCGACGACGACGTCGCATCCGGCCGCCGCGAAGGCGTCGATAAGCCCGCTGCGGCTCGCATCGAGGATGCCGAAGACATCCATCAGCAACAGGGTGGGCTTCGACATGCGCTCAGGCATCTTCTTCTGTCTGTCTGAAGATCAGGATCCGGTCGCGCGTCGTCACGGTCAGCGGATCGCTCTGCACTACCAGACCGGGTTTGCGATCCGTGCAGCGCGCGCCGACCTCCGGAGGCTGCAAGACCCGGAAGCGCCGATCGCTGACCGTGATACGCGCGTACAGGTTGGGCGGGAACAGGTAGGCGCGCACGTGCCGGTCGATCTGGGCCGCCGTTCGGTTGAAGTCGATCTCTGTCTGCGCGTAGTCGATATCCGTCTTGCTGAAATAGGTCGCCGCCGCGTCGTCTTGGACGGCGGCCATACCCGACAGGCCGCGCGTCGCGGTGACGGCCCCGAATATGGCCGCGTTCCGCTCGATCAGTCGCACGCCGGCCTTTTCGCAGAGGCTGTAGACCTCGCGATTGGATCGGCCCTCGATCGCGAAGGTCTCCTGATCCACGAGGGCTCCCGTGTCGATCCCGGCATCGATGATGTGGAGCGACACGCCGAAGGTCGCGTCGCCGTTAAGGATGGCGAGCGTGATGGGCGCCATCCCGCGGTAGCGCGGTAACGGCGAGAAGTGGAGGTTGATGAGTCGGTCACCGCCGTGCTCGATGATGTCGTGTCTCAAGATGATCGAGAACTGAACCGACAGCAGCAGAGTGGGATCGATCTCGAAATAGGTGCGCGCGAAGGCCTCGGCATTTCGGACGCCGCGGCTCTCGATCCCGAGGCGGTGCGCCACGTCGCGCGCGACCCGCGCGGAAGTCTCGTCCTTGTCGGCGAAAACGTACACGATCGTGTGATCTGGCAGCTCACGACGAAGGACCTCGAGTGTGTCGGCGCATACCTTGTTTTTCCCGCACACGAGGATCGACGGCGTCTTCGACATCGCTACTGGATCACTGAGTGTCGTTGCTAGATTGTTCGCGCGGGCTGCGTGCCGTGATCATCATCAATTTCATCGAAATCAAATCGTCAAGCGCCGGCAATCGACCCGTACTCATATACATAGCAGCAGAAGTGCAGGAAGCGCTGTCGCGCCGGAACAACATGTTCCCGTTGCCCTTTTGTCGCAGGCTCTACACCCAGCCGTTGTATTAGGGTCTGCGCACGGTGTCAGGCGCCCGGCCGGTTGCGCGCTTGCGACGTGGCCGGCCAAACGGCGTATGAAGCCGCCCGATGGATTCGCCTTCACACGGTCAAGCCGGCTCCCGACCCGCAGGATGGGTCGGCTTCGCGCGCAGCTTCCTCGTCAGCGCCGTCAGCATGGGCGTGGCGCTGGTCGTTTTCGTGGCCGCGGTCGATCCCTACGGTCTGCGGGCGGCGCCCGGGCATCCGCCGGGACCGATCATGGACGCCAATCAGCGGCTCTCCTATCCGCAGATCGCCCGCGGCGGGCCATTCGACGCGGCGGTGTTCGGCACTTCGACCGCGCGGCTGCTCGACCCGCAGGCGCTGGACGCGGCCTTCGGCGTCCGGTTCGCCAATCTGGCGGTGAATGCCGCGACGCCCGATGAGCAGGCTCGCCTCGCCGCGCTGTTCCTGGCCCGCCGGCCGGTCCGGGCGGTCCTGTTCGGCCTCGACGCCTCCTGGTGCGCCGCCGATCCGCCGGCCCGAACCGCCCACGCCTTCCCCGACTGGCTCTATGCGGACCCGGCGCCCGGCGACGTCCTGCGGCAGGTCAGCCTGCGCGCGGTCACGACGGCCGTCCGAATCGGGCTTGCCGATCTCGGACTGGCGCAGGCGCGGATCCGCGGCGACGGCTACGCGGTGTTCACGCCACCTGAGGCGCACTACGATCTCGTTCGCGCCCAGGGCCACATCCGCGCCGGTGCCGTCGATTCGTCGGCCGCGGAACCGCCCGACGCGCCGATGCCGGCCCTCGACCGCCTGGACGATCTTCTCGGACGCGTGCCCGTCGAGGCCCTGAAAATCGTGGCCTTCATGCCGGTTCACGCGGCGGCGCAGGGATCACCGGGCTCGGCGGTCGGCTTGCGCGAGGAAGCCTGCAAGGCGCGCGCCGCGATGATCGGGACGCGTCACGGCGCGGTCGTGGTGGATTTCCGCCGAATCTCGCCGCTCACGACCCGGGACGCGAATTACTGGGACGCGCTGCACTACCGCCTGCCCGTGGCGGCGCGCATCGTCTCGGATCTCGCGAGCGCCGTCGCCACCGGCCACGACGATCCGGATGGGGTCTACCGGGTGCTCGCCCACCCGTAATGCCCGGTCAAGCGGCGGCGCGCTCGGCGCTGGCCCAGCCCGCACGGGTCGCGGCGCAGTAATCCGCGTAGCGGCCGTCGCGGATCGCCGCGCGGGCGCCGGCCATCAGGTCCTGGTAGTAGGCGAGGTTGTTCCACGTCAGCAGCATCATCCCGAGAATCTCGTTCGAGCGCACGAGGTGGTGCAGGTAGGCCCGGGAATAGTCCCGCGCGGCCGGACAGGTCGAGGCCACGTCGAGCGGCGCGGTGTCTTCCGCGTGGCGGGCGTTGCGCAGGTTGACCCGTCCGTGGCGCGTGTAGGCGAGGCCGTGCCGGCCGGCGCGGGTCGGCATCACGCAGTCGAACATGTCGATGCCGCGCCCCACCGCGCCGAGGATGTCGTCCGGCGTGCCGACGCCCATCAGGTAGCGGGGCTTCGCGGCCGGCAGGTGCGGCTCCACCGTCTCGATCATGGCGAACATGACGGCCTGGGGCTCGCCCACGGCGAGGCCGCCCACCGCGTAGCCCTTGAGATCGAGATCGGTCAGCGCGCGGGCGCTCTCGACGCGCAGGGCAGGCACGTCCCCGCCCTGGACGATGCCGAACAGGGCTCGCCCGGGCTGCTCGCCGAACGCGACGCGGCAGCGCTCGGCCCAGCGCAGGGACAGGTGCATGGCCTTCTCGATGGCCGCGTGATCCGCCGGCAGGCGGACGCACTCGTCGAGCTGCATCTGGATGTCGGAGCCGAGCAGACCCTGAATCTCGATGGAGCGCTCCGGGCTCATGTGGTGCGCTGTGCCGTCGATGTGTGAGCGGAAGGTCACGCCCTGCTCGTCGATCTTCCGCAGGGCGGAGAGCGACATCACTTGAAAGCCGCCGGAATCCGTCAGGATCGGCCGGTCCCAGTTCATGAAGCGGTGCAGGCCGCCGAGCCGGGCCATGCGCTCCGGGCCGGGCCGCAGCATCAGGTGATAGGTGTTGCCCAGCACCACATCGGCGCCGAGGTCACGGACCTGGCCGGGATACATCGCCTTGACCGTCGCGGCGGTGCCCACCGGCATGAAGGCCGGGGTCCGGATCTCGCCGCGCGGCGTCGCGATCATGCCGGTCCGGGCGGTGCCGTCCCGGGCCAGCAGGTCGAAGCGGAAGGGAGCGCTGTCGGTCATGGGGTGTCCGCGCGCGGGCCCGGGAAGAGCAGGCTGGCGTCGCCGTAGGAGTAGAACCGGTACCCGGCGCCGATCGCGTGCGCGTAGGCCGCGCGCATCGTCTCGAGGCCCGAGAAGGCTGAGACCAGCATGAACAGCGTCGAGCGTGGCAGGTGGAAGTTGGTCACGAGAGCGTCGACCGCCCGGAACCGGTAGCCCGGGGTGATGAAGATCTCGGTCGGTCCGGAAAAGGGTGCGAGTGTCCCGTCCGGGCGGGCCGCGCTCTCCAGCAGGCGCAGAGCCGTGGTTCCGACCGCGACGATCCGGCCGCCGGCGGCCCGCGCGGCATTCAGGGCGTCCGCCGTGGCGGCGTCGAGGATGCCGATCTCCGCGTGCATGCGGTGCCCGTCGGTGTCCTCGGCCTTGACCGGCAGAAAGGTCCCGGCGCCGACATGCAACGTGACGTGATGGCGCTGCAGACCGGCGGCGTCGAGATCGGCCAGCAGGGCGTCCGAGAAGTGCAGGCCGGCCGTCGGGGCCGCCACCGCCCCGGGATTGCGGGCGTAGACCGTCTGGTAATCAGTGGCGTCGCGGGCATCCGTGGCGCGCTTGCCCGCGATGTAGGGGGGCAGCGGTAGGGCGCCCTCCGCGGCGATGGCCGCGTCGAGCTCGGGCCCGGCCCGGTCGAAGGCCAGGACGATCTCGCCGGCCTCGGCCTTCTCGAGAACGGTCGCCGTCAGATCGCCGAAGCGCAGCGCGTCGCCCACCGTGAGCCGCTTGGCCGGACGCGCGAAGGCGCGCCAGCGGTCGGGGGCCTCGCGCAGGTGGAGCATCACCTCCGTGCGCTGGCCGGGGGCGCCGGGGCGGGTGCGCACGCCGTTCAACCGGGCGGGGATCACCCGCGTGTCGTTGAAGACCAGGGCGTCGCCGGCCCGGAGAGCGTCGGGCAGGTCGCGCACGGTCCGGTCGACCAGCGGCGCACCGGGGCGGACCACGAGCATCCGCCCGGCGTCGCGCGGCTCGGCCGGGCGCAGGGCGATGCTGGTCTCCGGCAACTCGAAATCGAAGAGGTCCACGCGCATCGCCGGCTGCCTGCACCGAACGGGACGCGGTTTCAACCGCGGAACCGCGGAGGAGCGCGTCCGTTTTCCGCGTCACCGAGACGCGAGGCACCCGACCCATGCCCTGGTACGCCGTTCGCCCCCGTGACGTCGCCGATCCCCGCTGGCCGCTCCCCGGCACGTCCGAGATCGTGCTGAAGGCCGAGGATCCCGACACCGCCCGCGCGAAGTTCGAATCGGCCTACCCGAGCCAGCCCTTCGGCAGCCCCGGAATCCCGGTGCCGAATACCGGCGCCGGCAGCTTCCGCGGCGATCCGGACGCCCTGGTCGTGGCCGAGACGGGCGTGCCGCCGGCGCCGCGGGGGAGCGACGCGTGACGCCCCGCGGTCGCCCCCGGCGGGTCACCCTCGACGGGCAGCTCCTCGGGTTCTGGGAGCGCGAGGCCGCCCGGCTGGAGACCCTCGCCGCCGGAGCGCGCTTCGCCTGGCAGCGCCGTCGCTACCTGCGCAAGGCGGAGGCCGCGCGCGCCAGGGCGGAGCCGAGCCGCCGACGCGAAGCCGCCCGGGACAACGGTGGTTCGTCGGAGACTTAGCCGCGGCTAACACGTTTTCGACGGCGTCGAACCTTTGCCGTGGCCTTGCCCATGGCCGGTGCCGTATGGGCGCGGCGACACCCCAACGGCGCGAACCATGGACCGCACCCAGAAAGCTGCCCTCTTCAGCGCGGGCATCGGCCTCGCCGTCACGGCGATGAAGTTCTACGCGGCGTGGCTCACCGGCAGCCTCGCCCTCTACTCCGACGCGCTGGAGAGCATCATCAACGTGGTCGCCGCGGTGGGCGCCTTCGTGGCCCTGAAGGTCGCCGCGCGACCGGCCGACGAGGACCACCCCTACGGTCACCACAAGGCCGAGTTCTTCTCGGCGGTGATCGAGGGCGCGCTGATCGTGGTGGCGGCGCTGCTGATCCTGCGCGAATCCTATTTCGGCCTGCTCGCCCCGAAGCCCCTCGACGCGCCCGCGATCGGCCTCGCGATCAACTTCGCGGCCGGGATCGTCAACGCGGTCTGGGCGGCGGCGCTGATGCGCTGGGGCCGGCGGTGGCGGTCGCCGGCCCTGATCGCAGACGCGCGCCACGTCTTCGCCGACGTGGTCACGTCCTGCGGCGTGCTTGCCGGCGTCTGCGCCGTCGTGCTGACGGGCTACCCCGTCCTCGATCCCGTGGTGGCCGGGCTGGTCGCCCTGAACATCCTGTGGTCCGGCTTCCGCATGGTCCGGGAGTCGGTGGACGGTCTCATGGACCGGGCTGCCCCGGCCGAGATGGTCAGCCAGATCCGGTCGCTCATCTCCCAGCACGGTGAGGGCGCGCTGGAGGCGCACGACGTGCGCACGCGCTCCGCCGGTCAAGCGACCTTCATCGATTTCCACCTCGTCGTGCCCGGCGCGATGACCGTGGAGGATTCCCACGCGATCTGCGACCGGCTCGAGACCGCCCTGGAGACGACGATCCCCGGGGCGGTGGTGACCATCCATGTCGAGCCCGGCGAGGAGGCCAAGGCGCGAGGATTGCCGGTCCTGTAGCTTCGCCGGTCAACTCCATGCGTGGAGCGGCGGGTTCACGCCGTTGAGGGCGTGGTTGCCGACGATCGCGTATTTCCAGCGGACCGGGTCGTGCAGCGTGTGCGTGCGCGCGTTCCGCCAGTGACGGTCGAGATTCTCCGCCGCCAGGGTCGAGCGGGTGCCCGACAGCTCGAACAGCTTGTTCGACGCCGCCAGGGCCACCTCTGTCGTCAGCACCTTCGCCTCGGCGACGGCGATCTGCGCCGCGGCGACCGTCTCGGCGTCCGGCCGCGCGACGGCCGCGTCGAGGGCGAGCCCGGCCCGGTCGAGCAGCGCCTCGGCGGCGTGCTGCCGAATGGTCAGGTCGCCGATCGCCTGGATCGTGTAGGGATCGTCGGCGGCCCGCTCCAGCCCGCTGTCGATCCAGGGCCGGGCCTTCTCGCGGACGAAGCCGATGGTGTCGTCGAGGGCCTCGCGGCCGATCCCGGCATCGACCGCCGCCTGGATGATCTGGAACACGGCGCCGTCGGCGCTGGGCGCCGCGTAGCCCTTCCAGGCGGGCACGAGATGCGTCCTGGGCACGCGCACGTCGTCGATCAGCACGGTCCCGCTCGCGGTCCCGCGCTGGCCGAAGCTCGACCAGTCGTCGATCACAGTGAGCCCGGGCGCGTCCCGCTCGGCGATGGCATACCAGGCGCGCCCATCCTCATCGAGGGCGACGATCGGTACCAGATGCGCGAGGAGGGCGCCCGTGGCGTAGAACTTCTGACCCCGGACCACGACGTGGTCGCCGTGATCGGTGAAGCGGGTATCGAAATCGGCGGCCCGCTTGGTGCCGCGCTCCGAGAAGGCGTTCCCGAAGCGCGCGCCGCGCAGCACCTCGCCGAACAGCAGGTGCTTCTGCGCCTCGTCCGACACCGTCCGGATGGCTGCCAGGATGCCGAGATGGTTCTGGGCGATCTGCGCGATGGCCGGATCGGCGGCCGCCACGATGGCGATCACCTGCGCGAGGGTCCGGTAGGAGACCTCGGGGCCGCCATAGGCTCGCGGCACGTTGATCGACCAGAGCCCGCTCTGCGAGAAGGCGTCGAGCTCCGCCAGCGGCCGCACGGCGTGGCGGTCCCGCTCCGAGGCGCCGGCGCGGAAATCGGCCGCGAGCCGGTGAGCCGCGGCCAGCGCCTCGGCGTCGTCACGGATCACGTGGGCGGGGGAGGGCGGCCGCGCGGGGCCGGGGGCGCTCGGGCGGCGCTCCGGCTCGAGTGCGCGCGCATCCACGGCGATGTTCATGGCTCACTCCGGTCAGGCAAGTTTCGATCGAGTCTGCGGCGCTCAGGCCGCCTCGGCACGCCGGTCGCGGGCGGCCTCGAGGGCGCGGACCCGCGGGATCACGTGCGCGCCGAAATACGCGACCTCCTCCTGGAAATGCAGGAATGCCAGCAGGGCGAGGTCGGCACCGGCATCCTTCAGCGCGAGGATCCGCTCGGCGATCTGGTCGGGCGTGCCGATCAGATTGGTCTTGAAGCCGTCGTTGTACTGGACGAGATCCTCGAAGCTCGATTTCGCCCAGTTGCCTTCACCTTCGGGAGAGGCCTTGCCGGCATTCTTCACCTCGTGGCCGAAGGCCTTCACGGCGTCCGGATCGGCGTTGTCGATGATCTCTTGGAGAACGGCGCGGGCCTCCTCCTCGGTGTCGCGGGCGATCACGAAGGCGTTCACGCCGATCCGCGGATGATTGCCCGTCTCGGCCGACTTGGCGCGGATGTCGTCCACTTGGGCGCGGATGGTCTCCGGCGTGCCGCCGTTGGTGAAGTACCAGTCGGAGACCCGAGCCGCCATGTCGCGCGCGGCGCGCGACGAGCCGCCCTGGAAGATCTCGGGCAGCGGATCGACGGGCTTGGGTTTCAGCGTGTAGTCGCTGTAGCGGTAGAAGTCGCCGCGGAAGGTGAAATTGTCCCGCGTCCAGATCCCGCGCAGGCTCCGGATGAACTCCTCAGACCGGCGGTAACGCTCGTCGTGGTCCAGCCATGGCTCGCCGATCGCCCGAAATTCGCCCGAGAACCAGCCAGAGACGATGTTCACCGCGATGCGGCCCTCGGTGAGCTGTGAGATCGTTGCGATCTGCTTGGCGGCGAGCGTGGGATGCCACGGCCCGGGCAGGAGGGCGGCGATCACCTTGAGCTTGGTGGTCGCGGCCAGCAGATCGTGGCTGAAAGCGACCGATTCGTGCTGGTACTCGGCGCCGTAACCCGCGGTGAACCGGATCTGCGTCAGCCCGTAATCGAAGCCCGCTTCCTCGGCGATCTGGGCTAGCTTCCGATTGTACGCGGCGTCCCAACTCGTGCGCTGGGGGATCTTACTGATCACGAGGCCCCCGGAGACGTTGGGCACCCAGTAGGCGAAGCGGATCGGCGCGCGCGCCGCCGAGTTGGCGAGATGGCTGGTCATCCGGCGTTACCTCAGTTGCACGGCGGTCAGGCGCCGTGACGTCTTCGGATGATCGCCGCGAACTGAATACGCTATGCAGAGCGCGGCCGATCGCTCAAGAACACAGAAAGTATTCCGGGGCGATGGCCGTCGGTCAAAGGAACGGGTTGCCTTTTTTGGGCTGATCCCGGCGAGACTCTTCTTCGCCGAGATCCTGCGCGTGCGGCTTTATTCTAGGCGGCGCGCGCCGCGGGCGAATCGTGCAGGCGACGCCACGCGAAGACCGAGAACACGCCGATCAGGCAGGCGGCGAGGCCGAACCACGTGAACGCGTATTGCAGGTGGTTGTTCGGCAGGTCGACCCGCAGCTGGCCGCCGCGCGGCCAGGTCGTCTGTCCGGGGACGGCGTCCGCCTCGATCAGGTAGGGCTCGACCGTTCCGAGACCGCGCGCCGCCGCGATGCCGGTGATATCCCGGTTGAACCACTCCCCGCGTGCGGGATCCGGCTCCGGCACGAACATCCCCCGGGCCTCGCTCGCGCGGAGGATACCGGTGACCGTCGTCGGCCCGTCGATCAGGCCGTCCCGGCGATCGCCCTGCGCCTTCAGTTCCGTGGGAACGAAGCCCCGGTTGACCAGCACGAGGCTGCCATCCTCGCGGCGGAACGGCGTCAGCACGTAGTACCCCTGCAGGGCGCGCCCCGGCGTCTCGCCGGGCGCCAATCCGTGGACCAGGGTCTCACGATCGTTGAGGAACTGACCGGCGACCCGGACATGGCGAAACTCGTCGCGTGCCGGATCCCAGGACTCCGCGGCCGGCGGCGCTACCGGCTCCGCGCGGGTCTGACGGACGAGCCGGAGGATGAGATCTTCCTTCCAGGCCTTGCGCTCGAGCTGCCACGTTCCGAGGCCCAGCAAGATGGCCAGCGCGATCAGCGAGGCGAGTCCCGGCGCGACGAGGTCGCGCCAGGCAGCCCGTTGCGGTTCGGTCGCGGTCACGGTTTGAAGCGCCCTTCCTCGGCCCGGTTGCTGAACTGCAGGGCGATCAGCAGACCCTTGAGGGGCCGCACCAGGATCAGGCTGAGTCCGACCGAGAGCGTCAGCGCCACGAGGGCGTGGACCCAGATCGGCGGCTCGTAGGTGATCTCCAGCCACAGGGCGAGGCCGACGACGACCAGGCCGACGATCGACATGACGAAGAAGGCTGGCCCGTCCGCCGAGTCGAAATGCGCGTAGTCGAGGCCGCAGGCCTCGCAGGACGGGCGCAGGGTCAGGAAGCCCTTGAACAGATGACCCTCGCCGCAGCGCGGGCAGCGGCCGCGCAGGCCGGTGGGGATCGGCGGCGGCGGCGAATAGGTTCGGTCGTCCACGGGCACACTCCAGACCTGTTCCGCGCGGGCGCCATGCCCCGCGTCGGGGCCGCCCCCTCGATATGGGGATCGCGCGGCGTCGGAAATGCAGAAGGGCGGCCTGAGCCGCCCTTCGCAGGTCCGCCATGCAGCGGCGAGATGGTTCCGCTCAGTGAGCGCCGCCACCGTGGAACACGCCGGAGCCCCACACGTAGATGGCGGCGAACAGGAACAGCCACACGACATCGACGAAGTGCCAGTACCAGGCGGCGAACTCGAAGCCGAGGTGCTGACGGGGCGTGAACTGGCCCGCGTAGGCGCGGAACAGGCACACTGCCAGGAAGATCGTGCCGATGATCACGTGGGCGCCGTGGAAGCCCGTCGCCATGAAGAAGGTCGACGAGTAGATGCTGCCCGAGAAGCCGAATTCGGCGTGGCTGTACTCGTAGGCTTGGCAGGCGGTGAACAGGACGCCGAGGATGATGGTCAGCCACAGGCCGTACTTCAGGCCCTTGCGGTCGCCCTCGATCAGCGCGTGGTGCGCCCAGGTCACGGTGGTGCCCGAGGTCAGCAGGATCAGCGTGTTGAGGAGCGGCAGGTGCCAGGGATCGAACGCCTCGATGCCTTTCGGCGGCCAGACACCGCCGGTGAACTCCACGCGCGAGACCTGGATCGGGTCGGCGGTGTAGAGGGCGGCCTCGAAGTAGGCCCAGAACCACGCGACGAAGAACATCACCTCGGAGGCGATGAACATCATCATGCCGTAGCGGTGGTGCAACTGCACGACGCGGGTATGGTCGCCGGAATTGGCCTCGTGCGCGACGTCCTTCCACCACGCGTACATGGTGTAGAGAACGCCGATCGTGCCGGCCCCGAAGATGTAGGGTCCCGGGCTCAGGGTGCCGATCTGGAGGCTCTTCATCCAGAACACAGCGCCGAACGCCATGAGGAAGCCCGAGAAGGCCCCGAGCAACGGCCACGGGCTCGGATTCAGGATGTGAAAGTCGTGATTCTTGGCGTGCGCCTCGGCCATCGTCCCGTCGCTCCTCACCCTCGCGCCCTGCGCCGTTCCCGGCCTTACGCTGTTCGTTGCTTGCTCTTGGCCGGGCGCGGCACACACCACACCCAAGCTTGCCCGCAGCTTTAGTCGGTGCAGCCCCGTGTTGTCACGAGGCCGCGATCAGAAATCGCCCTTCGTGCCCGGAGAAGACGATTTCGCCACCGTCGCCTTGACCGGCTGGCCGTTCTTGGAGGCGAAGTACGTGTAGGATAGCGTCATCTCCGAGAGATGCGCGGTGTTCGAGTCGTCCCGCACGGCCGGATCGACGTAGAAGACCACCGGCACGTCCAACGTCTCGCCCGGCTGGAGCGTCTGCTCGTTGAAGCAGAAGCAGGCGATCTTGACGAAATAGCCGCCCATCAGCCCCGGCTGGACGTTGAAGGTGGCGACCCCCGCCGAGGGCGTGCTGCCGGTATTCTGCACACGGAAGAAGACCGTCTTGGTCTCGCCGAGCTTCGCCTCGACGCTGCTCACCTCCGGGATGAACTTCCAGGGCAGGCCCGGCGCGACGTTCGTGTCGAAGTGGACGACCATGCTGTCGTCGGTCCGCGCCGCTGAGGCCGAGAGCGCCGGCCCCTGCCGGGGCGTGCCGTCGTAGCCGGTTGCCTTGCAGAAGGCGTCGTAGAGCGGCACCGACGCGAAGGCGAGGCCGACCATGCCGATGGCGAGACCCGCGCAGGCGAGGGCTGTTCGCGTCGCGGCCCGGCTCGGTCCTGAAGGAGGAAGTGTCATCGCGAACGCCTCAGATCGGCCGGCTCAGGATCTGCGGTCCGAGCTTGACGATCGTCAGCACGAAGAACAGCAGAACCCAGGCACCGAGGGCCAGCGCGATCGCGATCGACCGCTTGCGGCGCCGCGCCTCCTGCTCGGGCGTGAGCGGCCGGTACTGGATCTCGGGATCCGCCATGGCGCTCAACCCAGGACCGGGCGGAACAGGCCGAAGCTCTGCTCGGCCAGGAGCGCCGAGAACAGCGCGAACAGGTAGAGGATCGAGAAGCCGAACATGCCCATGGCGGCGCGCCGCTCGGCATCGCCCTCCGGGTTCCGAAGCACCCGGATGCTGAAGGCCACCATGCCGAGGCCGCCCACCAGGCCGACCACAGCGTAGACGAGCCCGCCGAAGCCCAGCGCCACCGGGACGAGGCCGAGCGGCGCGAGGAGCAGCGAGTACCACACGATCTGGCGGCGGGTGGAGGCCGGGCCTGCCACGTTGGGCATCATCGGGATGCCGGCGCGGGCGTACTCGTCGGCCTTGATCAGGGCGAGCGCCCAGAAGTGCGGCGGGGTCCAGATGAAGATGATGGCGAACAGGATCAGCGACTCGATGCCGATCGACCCGGTCACCACCGCCTGGCCGATGACCGGCGGCAGGGCGCCCGCGGCGCCGCCGATGACGATGTTCTGAGCGGTCGCCCGCTTCAGCCACATCGAGTACACCACCGCGTAGAACACGATGGTGAAGGCGAGGAGCGCGGCGGCCAGGAGATTGGCGGCGAGCCCGAGCACGACCACCGAGGCGACCGACAGGAACAGCCCGAAGCCCAGCGCCTCCTCCGAGGTGATCCGGCCCGACGGGATCGGCCGGGTGGCGGTCCGGCTCATGACCGCATCGATGTCGGCGTCCCACCACATGTTCAGGCAGCCGGACGCCCCGGCTCCGACCGCGATGGCGAGGAGCGAGATCGCGCCGATGGCCGGCTGCACGTGGCCCTGCGAGACCACCATGCCGACCAGCGCGGTGAAGATGACGAGGACCATCACCCGGGGCTTCAGCAGGGCGAAGTAGTCCGGAACGTCGCCGCCGGCGGTCGTGAGGGCCGGACCCGGAACGTCCGGTCCGATCGTGTTCGTCAGGCTCGTCATCGCGTCTGCCGCTGCTGTGTCGGCGCCCGGCCGCGCGCGTCACGGCCGAGTCGTGTCTCGAATTCGACGTGTTCCAAGGATCGGCGTGAGCGGGGCCCAGGGAATCTACCTCGGCCCGTGCGGATCGCCCTCATCGCTCGCCCTTGCCGGGAGGTCGGCCGACCGGCCTCCGGGTAAGGGCGAGGGCCGCGGATGCGGCCCTCGCGGGGTGTCTATCAGTGCGCGCCGGGCTCGTCGACGATGCGGGGCAGCGTCTCGAACTGGTGGAACGGGGGCGGCGAGGAGAGCGTCCACTCGAGGGTGGTGGCGCCTTCACCCCACGGGTTGTCCGCGGCCCGCTCCTTCGAGCGGAAGGCCAGGACCACGCCGATCACGAACACGAACATGCCGAGACCGAAGATGTGGCCGCCGTAGGTCGACACCTTGTGCCACTGGGCGAAGGCGTCCGGGTAGTCGGCGTAGCGGCGCGGCATGCCGGCCAGTCCGAGGAAGTGCATCGGGAAGAACAGGATGTTCGCGCCGATGAAGGCCAGCCAGAAGTGCAGCTTGCCGGCCCATTCCGGGATGATGTGGCCGGTCATCTTCGGGAACCAGTAGTAGATACCGGCGAAGATGATGAACACGGCGCCGAGAGACAGGACGTAGTGGAAGTGCGCGACCACGTAGTAGGTGTCGTGCAGGTACTTATCGACCGCCGAGTTGGCGAGCACGACGCCGGTGACGCCGCCGACCGTGAAGAGGAAGATGAAGCCCACCGCCCAGTGCATCGCGGCGGTGAAGCGGATGGAGCCGCCCCACATGGTGGCGATCCACGAGAAGATCTTCACGCCGGTCGGGACGGCGATCACCATCGTGGCGAACACGAAGTAGGACTGCGTCTGCAGCGACAGGCCGACGGTGTACATGTGGTGGGCCCACACGACGAAGCCGACCACGCCGATCGCCACCATGGCGTAGGCCATCGCGAGGTAGCCGAAGACCGGCTTGCGCGAGAAGGTAGCGATGATGTGCGACACGATGCCGAAGGCCGGCAGGATCATGATGTACACTTCGGGGTGACCGAAGAACCAGAACAGGTGCTGGTACAGGATCGGGTCACCGCCGCCGGCCGGATCGAAGAAAGTCGTTCCGAAATTGCGGTCGGTCAGCAGCATCGTGATGGCGCCCGCGAGCACCGGCAGCGACAGCAGCAGGAGGAACGCGGTCACCAGCTCGGCCCAGGCGAAGAGCGGCATCTTGTGCAGCGTCATGCCCGGGGCGCGCATGTTCAGGATGGTCGTGATGAAGTTGATCGCGCCGAGGATCGAGCCCGCGCCCGAGAGGTGCAGGGCGAAGATGGCGAAGTCGACGGCCGGGCCGGGATGGCCGGCGGTCGAGAGCGGCGGGTAGACGGTCCAGCCGGTGCCGGCGCCGGACGCGCCGGGAGCGCCCTCGACGAACAGCGAGCAGAGCAGCGAGCAGAAACCCGCGACCGTGAGCCAGAACGAGATGTTGTTCATGCGCGGGAACGCCATGTCGGGCGCGCCGATCATGAGGGGCACGAACCAGTTGCCGAAGCCGCCGATCAGCGCCGGCATCACCATGAAGAACACCATGATGAGCCCGTGGCCCGTGACGAAGACGTTGTAGGTCGCGGGATTCGAGAAGTACTGCAGGCCGGGCGCCTCCATCTCCATCCGGATGCCGAAGGAGAGGAACGCACCGATCATGCCGGCGCAGAAGGCGAAGAGCAGGTAGAGCGTGCCGATGTCCTTGTGGTTCGTCGACAGGAACCAGCGGGCGAAGAACGACGGCTTATGGTCGTGGACCTCGTGGGCCTCTGCATGGGCTGCGGCTGTAGCCATGGATTCGGATGCCTTGTGGATCTGATGGGTTCGGGTCGGTCAGCCGGGGCTCAGCGCGCCTCGGCGACGCTCGTGCCGGTGTCGATGCGGGCGTACTTGGTCTTCGCCTCCTTCAGCCAGTCGGCGTAGGCCTGCTCGCTGACCACGCGAACCACGATCGGCATGTAGGCGTGGCGCTGTCCGCACAGCTCCGAGCACTGGCCGTGGAACGTGCCCTCCTTGTCGGCCTTGAACCACATCTGGTTCAGCCGGCCGGGGACGGCGTCGATCTTGAAGCCGAAGGCCGGCATCGCCCAGGAATGCAGCACGTCGGCGGCGGTGACCTGGATCTTCACGATCTTGTTGACCGGAACGACCATCTCGTTGTCGGTCTGGAGCAGGCGCGGCTGCTTGTCCTCGTCGAGGTTGGCATCGAACGTGAAGCCGCCGCCGGCCTCCGTCTGCGGGTACTCGTACGACCAGTACCAGGCATGGCCGATGACCTTGACGATCATGTCGGCCTTCGGATCCGAGAGCTGCGTGCGCAGCAGGCGGAAGGACGGGATCGCCACGGCGACCAGGATCAGCACCGGCACGATCGTCCAGGCGATCTCGATGGCGGTGTTGTGCGTGGTCCGCGAGGGCGTCGGGTTCCGCTTCTCGCCGAAGCGGTAGACGCACCAGAGGATGAGTCCGAGGACGAAGACCGAGATGGCAAGGGACAGCCAGTGCAGTCCGATCTCGAAGTTCAGGATGTCGCGCGCGTTCTCGGTGACCGGGATCTGCCGGTCCATCTCCCACGGCACGGGCTGACCGAAGCCCGCGGCCTGCGCGCCGGATATCGGGAAGAGCAGGGCGCCGAGAGCGGCGAGGCTCCAGAGTGACCGGTTGATCGTCCGCACCGTCCGCATCTGCCTCTCGTGGCTCCCCTGAACTATCTGGCTGCCGCCGGACCTTCCCGTCTTGACCGCGTGCGGGATTGTACCGACGTGACGGAGTACCGGTTGTGTTACCCGGCATTATCCGACCGGCGCTTCAGACCACAAGGGCCGGCCACGTGCAACCGCACAAGCGTCGCATCGCGCGCTTTCCAGCCAGTTGACGGCGCCTCGTGGCGTCGGCGCACTAGGGGGGCGGCAAAATTGTTCCCCGTCGCGTCGCGCCGGGGATGAAGCGTCGCGACGCGTTCGTGTCACGCCTGCGGAGTCCACGATGTCCACGCAAACCGGCAGCCTCACGTCCGGTCCTCTGCCCTGCGCGGTGCCGGCGCCCATGCAGGTGATGCCCTATACGGGTTCGGCGCCGAGATCGGGCACGCGGCCGCTCGCCGTCGAAGCGCCGGTCAACCTCGTCTACGGCAGCGTGCCGCACGCCGTGATGATGGCGACGCCCGCTGACCTCGAGGATTTCGCCTACGGCTTCAGCCTGACGGAGGGCATCGTGGACAGCGCGGAGGAGATCCGCGCGACCCGGGTGGAGGCCGGGCCGGACGGCCTTCGCCTCCACGTCGATCTCGCGCCGGGACGGCTCCGCGAGCATCTGGCGCGCAAGCGCGCCATCAGCGGCCGGACCGGCTGTGGGGTCTGCGGCATCGAGGATCTGGCGCAGCTGCCGCGGGCCGGAGGCCGGGCGGCCTCCGAGGTCCGGGTCGCGCTGTCGGCCATCGCGCGCGCCCTGGCGGACCTCGACAGCGCGCAGCGGCTCGGCGCGGAGACCCGCGCGGTCCACGCCGCGGCCTGGGCTCGCCTCGACGGCGGCCTCGCCGCGGTCCGCGAGGATGTCGGCCGCCACAACGCCCTGGACAAGCTGATCGGCGCCCTGATGCGGACGGACACGGCCGTGGATGCCGGGTTCCTGGTCATCACCAGCCGCTGCTCGTTCGAGATGGTCGAGAAGGCCGCGCGCCTCGGGGCGGCCGTCATCGTCGCCATCTCGGCGCCGACGTCCCTGGCCCTGGAGCGCGCCCGCTCCTACGGCATGACGCTTTGCGCCATCGCGCGGGCCGACACGGTCACGGTGTTCACGGGCGCCGAGCGGCTGACCGACGGCGCGTGACGCGCTCGCCTCGGTCTCCGAGACTACTCGGCCTGGCCCGGGACGACGGTCGCGCCCCCGATCACCCGGACCGGCTTCTTGTCGGTGGGCGGGTCCTTCCAGTCCTTCGCGGCCGGCTTGGGCGCCCTTGCCACGGCGGCGTCGGCCGGCTTCGACGGCGTGGCGGACGGTGGCGCGGGAGCCGCGGCGGGCGTCTTCTCGATCGACGCCGCCTTGGTCTCGGGCGCCGGCCCGGCATTCGGATCCGCCTTGGCCGCATCTGCCGGCGCGAGCTTGGGGGCCGGCGCCTGGGGGGAGGTTCGGGGCGGCGGCTTCAACTCCGGGGTCCTGGCGAGCGCCCCGCGCGCGACCCGCTTCGGCGGAGCGGTCCGGCCGACATTGTCGGGATTCACGCCTTCCGGGTTGGCGTCAGGCCGCAGCGCCTCGCCGGCCGGCCGGCGCTGCGGCCGCGCCACCGGGCCGTCCTCGGAGGGGACGGGGCGCATCGCGCGACGGGGCACCACCTCGTCCTCGGTCCAGCCGAATCCCGGTGCGGGCCGCTCCAGCCGCGCGACCGTCTCGGGCGCGCCGATCGGGCGGCGGCCCACGATTGCACCCGTCATGGGATCGACGAACAGCCGGACGGGCGCGCCGGCGGGACCGACGGCGTCGACCACGTAGACCCGCCCGTCGAAGCGCGGACGGCTCAGGCCGCTGAACCCGCGGTCGGCGAGGCGCCAGGCCACGACGCGCGGCGGAAGGACTTCGTCCTCGAAGGCGAACTGCGCGCGCGCGCCGGCGCTCGCTCCCACGAGAGCGAGCGCCGACATGAAGCCGGCGCGAAGCGTTCTGATCAACGGGGATTGAAGGCGCGCAGCGACTCTGCTCGTCATCGTCACTCTTGTGCGTTCTGGGTTTGGAGACCCGGCAGAGTGTCCGGTTCCGGCATGGTCCGGGCCGGTGGACCCGGACCTCGACCATGCCGGCGAGGTCGTTGCCCCGCATGCCGCTTGTGCTCGGCCTGCCCGGTAGACCCCGCGATTCGGGCGAGATTGCGGAGGCGCGATGCGTGCCGCGACCCGTCGTCCAGAGCGGCGACACCGTGCCCGCCGGCTGTCTCTTGCTGAAAACATTTCAATCTGGCAGTTTCGCGACTTAGGACAGCACAACTGTCCCATCGGCCGTGCATCCCGGCCGTCGCCGTCTCGCGCGCGGGCGAGAGAGAACGGTAGACGGACACGGGCGCGCCAGCGCGCCGCTCCTCGAGCGGTCCGGGTCCTCGATGAACGCGAGCCGACGGACGGGTCTTCCGGGACCGGCCGGATGGCCTGCGGCAAGAGGCCGAGCGCGGGGCGCCGACGGCTTGCGGGCATGAAACATGCTCGCGGGTTCTTGGCTGCGGACGGGTTCGAGGGAAGGACGAGACGAAGCATGTCACAACGCAGACCCGCCGACGAGTTTGCTGCGTCCACGGCCCAGGCTGTTGCCCCCCGCGGCGGCGCCATGCCGCTCATCGTGCGCGACCCCGCCCTTCCGAAAGCCCAGGGTTCCTACGATCCGGCTCACGAGCGCGACGCGTGCGGTGTCGGCTTCATCGCCGATATGCACGACCGCCGCACCCACGCGATCGTCGAGCAGGGTCTGAAGATCCTGGAGAACCTCGATCACCGCGGCGCGGTGGGCGCCGATCCCAAGATGGGTGACGGCTGCGGCATCCTCACGCAGATCCCGCACGGCTTCTTCGCGGAGGAGTGCTCGCGTCTCGGCTTCGAGCTTCCGCCCGCGGGCTCGTACGCCATCGGGCAGTTCTTCATGCCGAAGGCGGAGGAGCCCCGGGCGATCATTCAGGAGATCGTCGAATCGGCCCTGGCCGCCGAGGGCCTTCCGCTCCTCGGCTGGCGCGACGTGCCGGTGGACCCGGAGGATCTCGGCGACGCCGTGAAGGCCACCGAGCCGCATCACCGTCAGGTGTTCATCGGCCGGCCCGCCTCGGTCACCGACCAGGACGCGTTCGAGCGCCGGGTCTACGTCGCCCGCAAGGTGATCTCCAACAAGGTCTACGGCCTCGACGACCCGCGGGTGAAGGAGTTCTACCCGGTCTCCGTGTCGACCCGGACCATCGTCTACAAGGGCATGGTGCTGGTCACGCAGCTCGGCGGCTACTTCCTCGACCTGAAGGACGACCGTTTCGTCTCGGCGATCGCCCTCGTCCACCAGCGCTTCGCCACCAACACCTTCCCGACGTGGCGGCTCTCGCACCCGTACCGGATGGTCGCGCATAACGGCGAGATCAACACGCTGCGCGGCAACGTCAACTGGATGGCGGCCCGCCAGGCGAGCGTCGACTCCGACCTGTTCGGCAACGACATCTCGAAGCTGTGGCCGATCTCCTACGAGGGGCAGTCCGACACCGCCTGCTTCGACAACGCCCTCGAGTTCCTCGTGCAGGGCGGCTACCCGCTCGCCCACGCGATGATGATGCTCATCCCGGAGGCCTGGGCCGGCAACCCGCTGATGAGCGAGGAGCGGCGCGCCTTCTACGAGTATCACGCTGCCCTGATGGAGCCGTGGGACGGCCCGGCCGCCGTGGCCTTCACGGACGGCCGCCAGATCGGCGCGACCCTGGACCGCAACGGCCTGCGCCCGGCGCGGTACATCGTGACCGACGACGGCCTCGTGGTGCTCGCTTCCGAGATGGGCACCCTGCCGATCCCGGACGAGAAGATCGTCCAGTCCTGGCGCCTCCAGCCGGGCCGCATGCTGCTGATCGACCTCCAGAAGGGTCGCATCGTCTCCGACGAGGAGATCAAGGGCGAGCTGGCCGCCGCGCACCCCTACGCCGACTGGGTGAAGAACACCCAGATCGTGCTGGAGGATCTGCGCCCGGTGCAGCCGCGCGAGTCGCGGGGCGACGTCAGCCTGCTCGATCGCCAGCAGGCCTTCGGCTACACGCAGGAAGACCTCAAGCTGCTCATGCAGCCCATGGCCGTCACCGGCCAGGAGGCGGTCGGCTCGATGGGCACGGACACGCCGCTCTCGGCGCTCTCCGAGAAGTCGAAGCTCCTCTACACCTACTTCAAGCAGAACTTCGCGCAGGTCACGAACCCGCCGATCGACCCGATCCGCGAGGAGGCCGTCATGAGCCTCGTCTCGTTCATCGGGCCGCGGCCGAACCTGCTCGACATGGAGGGCGCGTCCCGGCGCAAGCGCCTGGAGGTCCGCCAGCCGATCCTGACCAACGCGGATCTGGAGAAGATCCGCTCGATCGGGCATTTCGAGGACCGGTTCGACACCAAGACACTCGACATGACCTACCCGGCCGAGACCGGCGCGGCGGCCATGGACGGGGCGCTCGACCGGCTCTGCGACCGCGCCGAGGCGGCGGTGCGCGGCGGCTACAACATCATCGTGCTCACCGACCGGGCGGTCGGGCCGGACCGGATCCCGATCCCGGCGCTGCTGGCCACGGCCTCCGTGCACAACTACCTGATCCGCAAGGGACTTCGGACCTCGGTCGGCCTCGTGGTCGAGTCCGGCGAGCCGCGCGAGGTGCACCACTTCGCGTGCCTCGCCGGCTACGGCGCCGAGGCGGTCAACCCGTACCTCGCCTTCGAGACGCTGCTCGACATGAAGGACGAGTTCCCGCCGGACCTCACCGACGACGAGATCATCTACCGCTACATCAAGGCGATCGATAAGGGCCTGCTGAAGGTGATGTCTAAGATGGGCATCTCCACCTACCAGTCCTACTGCGGCGCGCAGATCTTCGACGCGGTCGGCCTGAACTCGACCTTCGTCGGCCGCGACTTCTTCGGCACGGCCACGACCATCGAGGGCGTCGGCATGGCGGAGATCGCGGAGGAGACCGCGCGCCGTCACCGCGACGCCTTCGGCGACGCGCCGGTCTACCGCAACGCCCTCGATGTCGGCGGCGAGTACGCCTACCGCCTGCGCGGCGAGACCCACACCTGGACGCCCGACACGGTGGCGACGCTGCAGCACGCCGTGCGCCTCAACGTGCCTGAGCGCTACCGGGAATACGCCGAGCTGGTGAACCGCCAAGAGCACCAGCTGAAGACGCTGCGCGGCCTGTTCCGGATCAAGTCCGCCACCGAGATCGGCCGCGTGCCGGTCCCGCTGGACGCGGTCGAGCCGGCCTCCGAGATCGTCAAGCGCTTCGCCACGGGCGCCATGTCGTACGGCTCCATCTCCAAGGAGGCGCACGAGACGCTCGCCATCGCGCTCAACTCCTTCGGCGGCCGCTCGAACTCGGGCGAGGGCGGCGAGGAGGTCGAGCGGTTCAAGCCCCTGCCGGACGGGCGCTCGCGCCGGTCGTCGATCAAGCAGGTCGCCTCCGGGCGGTTCGGCGTCACGACGGAATACCTCGTCAATTCCGACATGATGCAGATCAAGGTCGCGCAGGGCGCCAAGCCCGGCGAGGGCGGTCAGCTGCCCGGCCACAAGGTCGACGCCAAGATCGCCAAGGTCCGCTACGCGACCCCGGGCGTCGGCCTGATCTCCCCGCCGCCGCACCACGACATCTACTCGATCGAGGATCTGGCCCAGCTGATCTTCGACCTGAAGAACGTGAACCCGTCGGCGGACGTGTCGGTGAAGCTCGTCTCCGAGGTCGGCGTCGGCACGGTCGCGGCCGGCGTCGCCAAGGCGCGCGCCGACCACATCACGATCTCGGGCTTCGACGGCGGCACCGGCGCGGCGCCGCTGACCTCCCTCAAGCACGCGGGCGGTCCCTGGGAGACCGGGCTGGCCGAGACCCAGCAGACGCTGGTGCTCAACGGCCTGCGCGGCCGCGTCGCCCTCCAGGCCGACGGCGGCATCCGGACCGGGCGCGACGTGATGATCGCGGCGCTGCTCGGCGCCGACCAGATGGGCTTCTCGACGGCGCCGCTGATCGCCGCCGGCTGCATCATGATGCGCAAGTGCCACCTGAACACCTGCCCGGTGGGCGTCGCCACCCAGGATCCGGTGCTGCGCAAGCGCTTCAAGGGCACGCCCGAGCACGTGGTGAACTACTTCTTCTTCGTGGCCGAGGAGGTGCGGGAGATCCTGGCGTCGCTCGGCTTCACGAAGCTGGAGGAGGCGGTCGGCCGCTCCGACGTGCTCGACAAGGTCGAGGCCATCGCCCACTGGAAGGCGCGCGGGCTCGACTTCACGAAGCTGTTCCACCGGCCCAAGGTGGCCGAGGGCACGGCGATCCGCCACGTGGAGGTGCAGCACCACCCGATCGACACGGTCCTCGACCGGCGCCTGATCGAGAAGGCGCAGCGCGCCATCGAGACCGGTGAGCCGGTGGTGATCACCGACACCATCCGGAACTCGGACCGGGCCGCGGGCGCGATGCTCTCCGGCGCGGTGGCGAAGGCGCACGGCCACGAGGGCCTGCCCGACGACACGATCGTGGTGAGGCTCGCCGGCACGGCAGGCCAGAGCTTCGGCGCGTGGGTCGCTGCCGGCGTGACCGTCGAGCTGACCGGTCACGGCAACGACTACGTCGGCAAGGGCCTGTCGGGCGGCAAGCTGATCATCCGGCCGAGCGACGCGCTGAAGTCGCCGCAGGACCGGACCATCATGGTCGGCAACACCGTGCTGTACGGGGCGATCGCCGGCGAGTGCTACATCCGCGGCTCCGCGGGCGAGCGCTTCGCGGTGCGCAATTCCGGCGCCATCACGGTGGTCGAGGGCATGGGCGATCACGGCTGCGAGTACATGACCGGCGGCGTCGTCGTGTCGATCGGTGAGACCGGGCGCAACTTCGCGGCCGGCATGTCCGGCGGCATCGCCTACGTGCTCGACGAGGACGGCTCGTTCTCGGCGCGCTGCAACCTGTCGATGGTCGACTTGGAGCCGGTCGAGGAGGAGGACGACCTGATGCGTCGCTTCCACCAGGACGGCGATCTGGAGACCAAGGGGCGGGTCGACATCCTGGCCGACATGTCCGGTCACGACGAGGAGCGGCTGACGCAGCTCATCACCAACCATCTCAAGTACACGGGCAGCCCCCGCGCCAAGGCGATCCTCGACGACTGGAGCGGCTACCGCACCAAGTTTGTGAAGGTGATGCCGGTGGAGTACCGCCGGGCCCTGCGCGAGATGGAGATGGCGCGGATGCCGGTGGCCGCCGAGTAGGCGGCTTCCTCAGACCGGGCGGTCTGCCGCCCGGTCACGCACTGACACGAGACGACGACGCGGGCAGCGCAGTCAGAGACTGGCCGGCCCAGGGGCTGACCAATGGGCAAGATCACAGGCTTCCTCGAGTTCGACCGGCAGGAGCAGAAGTACCAGCTCGCTGCCGACCGGGTCCGGCACTTCCGCGAGTTCACGCTGCCGCTCGATGAGCACGACCTGACGAAACAGGCCGCCCGCTGCATGGATTGCGGCATCCCGTTCTGCCACGGGCCGACGGGCTGCCCGGTCCACAACCAGATCCCGGACTGGAACGACCTCGTGTTCCAGTCGGATTGGGAGGAGGCGTCCCGCAACCTCCACTCCACGAACAATTTCCCGGAGTTTACCGGCCGCGTCTGCCCCGCGCCCTGCGAGGAGGCCTGCACGCTGAACCTCGAGAACCAGCCGGTCGCCATCAAGACGATCGAGCAGGCGATCGCCGACCGGGCGTGGAACATGGGCTGGGTGAAGCCCGAGCCGGCGCAGGCCCGCACCGGCAAGCGCGTCGCGATCGTGGGCTCCGGCCCCGCCGGGATGGCGGCGGCCCAGCAGCTCGCCCGTGCCGGGCACGACGTCCACGTGTTCGAGCGCGAGCCGAAGGCGGGCGGCCTGCTCCGCTACGGCATCCCGGACTTCAAGATGGAGAAGCGCCACATCGACCGGCGCGTGCGCCAGATGGAGGCCGAGGGCGTCGTCTTCCACTACAACCAGAACATCGGCGTGACGAAGTCGGTGGACGAGCTCAAGGCCGAGTTCGACGCCGTGATGTTCTGCGGCGGCGCCGAGGATCCCCGCAACCCGCAGCTGCCCGGCCAGGACCTCGAGGGCGTGCACTACGCGATGCCCTACCTCGTCCAGTCCAATCGGCGCGTGAGCGCCGAGCCGATGCGCGGCAACGGCGAGCAGCCGATCCTGGCCTCGGGCAAGAACGTGGTCGTCATCGGCGGCGGCGACACCGCCTCCGACTGCGTCGGCACCGCCTTCCGCCAGGGGGCGCTGTCGGTGACGCAGCTAGACATCCGCCCGCGCCCGCCCGAGCGGGAGGACAAGCTCACCGTGTGGCCCTACTGGCCGACCAAGATGCGGACCTCGTCGAGCCAGGCCGAGGGTGCAGAGCGCGAGTTCCAGGCCGCGACCCTGCGGCTCGAGGGCAACAAGAAGGGCCAGCTCACCGGCGTGGTCTGCGCCCGGGTCGATGCCAAGCGCCAGCCGATCGCCGGCACCGAGTTCGTCCTGCCCGCCGACCTCGTCTTCATGGCGATCGGCTTCGCGGGCTCGGTCCAGAAGGGTCTGCTGGAGCAGTCCGGCATCGGCGTCAGCAAGCGCGGCAATGTCGAGGCGAACGAGGAGGACTACCGCACCTCGGACGCGAAGATCTGGGCCGCGGGCGATATGCGGCGCGGCCAGTCCCTGGTGGTGTGGGCGATCCGCGAGGGCCGTCAGGCGGCGCGCGCCATCGACGAGACCCTGATGGGCGCCAGCGTCCTGCCGCGCTGAGGGCGCACGGAGGATCCGCCCGGCTCAGCCGGGCGGCCAGCGGAAATCGTCGGCGCGGCCGGGCTGCGGCATCGGAGCGTTGCCGCGCAGCAGCGTCCGCTCCGCGGTCCCGGAATTGTCGGGGTCGCGCGGCCGTCCGTTGAGTAGCGCGCCTCCGGGCGACACCTCGCTCCGGCTCAGCGGCACCACGGGGCCGGCCGCGGGCTTCACCGGAAGCGCCGGCACGCCGGGCGGCTCGGGCAGGCTCGGCAGCATCGCGGTGATCTGACGATCGATCGCCGCGGTGTCGGTGGCCGGCGCGGTGCCGTCGAGGCTGGGCCCGGGGGTCGAGGACGGCGCGGTCGGCGCCACGGTCGCGGTCGGCGACGGCTCGGTCGTGCCCGGCACCGCGCCCATCAGCCGCTTCAGCTCGACATCGGCGAAGTGGGCGAGCTTCCGGTCGCCCGCTTTGGTGAAATGCACGCCGTCCGCGGTGCGGAGCTTGGCGATCTGGCCCTCCGGATCCGGGCCCGACGCGGCGTACCGGTCCCGGTCGTCGACGAAGCCCGGCCAGATGTCGACGTAGGTCCCGCCGGCCTTGCCGACGGTGTCGCGGACAATGTCGTTCAAGGACGCGAGATCCCGGCTGAGCGTCTCGCTCTGGACGGGCGGCAACCCGACCCAGATCAGCGGGATCTTGCGGTCGGTGAAGACCTTCACGAGCGCCTCCACCCGCGCGCGGTAGAGCGCGCGCCAGCGGTCCGTGAGGGGCTCGGCCGTCTCGTCGCCCTCGCGGATCGGCTGTCGGTCGTTCGCGCCCATCATCACCAGGGCGTAGCGCACCTTCCCGTTGCTCTGGAGGTAGTCTTGCGCGAGCTTCGGCCAGTCGACGACGTCCTTGCGCACCAGACCGCTGTCGCCCTTCGCGCGGTCGATCACGGCGACGTCGGCATTGTCCTCGAACACGTCGTCGAGGCCCTTGGCGAGGTGGTCGGCCAGGGAATCGCCGAAGACGGCGATCTGGACGTTCGGCTCGGTCTTGGCGACCGCGGGTTTCGGCGGCGTCGGTGCCCGGGCCGGACGGACCCGCCGTTTCACCGCGGGGGCCGGTCGCTGCGCCTCGCCGGTCGCGTAGGGATTGCGCTGGCGCGGCGCCCGGTAGGTGCGCTCCGGCTGCGGCGCCACCGGCTGCGGCCTGTCCTCCCAGGGCCAGTAGAACTGGCGCGGCGCCTCCTGCTGCGGCGCGTAACGGGGCTGACGCCCGTACGTCCCGTCGTCGCGGTAATAGGCGTCCCGCGGCCGCCGACGCGGCGGTGCCTCGTAGTAGGTGCCGCCCTGCTGCTGCTGGTAGCTGTCGCCCCATTGCGCGCGGGCCGGACCGCCGATGGCCGCCAGCCCCGCCAGCCCCAGCAGGGCTGCGAGCCCGAGGAGCAGCGTACGCTCCGAGTGACGCCGACGAGCGAGGACCATGCGCATTCCGTACGCTTCACGCCGAACCGGACCCGTTCGGAACGCGGCCACTATAGGCGGAAGCAGCACGCGGGTCTAAACCTCTCGACGGGCTCAGCGTCGCGGTGCCGCCTTGCCGGTGACGCGGTCGAGCAGGGCCGGCGTGGCGTAGCCGTCGGCCGGCAATCCGGCGCTGATCTGGTAGCGCCGCACCGCCTCGCGCAGCTTCGGGCCGGCCCGTCCATCCGTCGGCCCGTCGTAGAAGCCGGCCGCCGCGAGGCCGGTTTGCAGGGCGCGGAGGCCCGGCCCGTCGAGGCGGGCGCCGGCGGCTGGCCAAGGCGCGGCCAGCGGCGGACCGCCGGCGAGTCGGTCTGCGAGGTGTCCCACCGCCAGCGCGTAGGAATCCGAGGTGTTGTAGCCTCGGATCACCTCGAAATTGTCGGTGATCAGGAAGACCGGCGCCCCCAGGCCACCGGGCAGGAACAGGCTGGCGCGTCCGGTCCCCGGCAGCGGCTTCCCGTCGGTGCGGCGAACGCCTCGCTCGGCGAAGCTGCCGAGATCGCCCGCGTAGCGGTTCAGGTCGAAGTCCTTCGGCAGGAGCACCTCGTAGCCCCAAGAGAGCGCCGGATTCCAGCCGAGATCCTTGAGGTAGGCCGCGATCGATGCCAGCGAGTCCGGCTCGCTGGTCCAGATGTCGCGGCGTCCGTCGCCGTCGAAGTCGACCGCGTGGGCCAGGTAGGTTGAGGGCAGGAACTGCACCTGACCCATCGCGCCGGCCCAGCTGCCGCTCATCCGGTCCGGCGCGATGTCGCCGCGCTGCAGGATCGTGAGCGCGGCCAGGAGCTCGTCGCGGAACAGGCCGCCGCGGTGCCGCGCCTCGGCGAGCGTCGCCAGCGCCCGGACCGTCGGAACGCTGCCCGCGCTCGCTCCGAAGTCCGATTCGACGCCCCAGAACGCCATCGCCATCCGCCCCGGAACGCCGTAGCGGCCCTCGATTGCCGTCAGGGTCGACGCGAGGGCCGCCGCACGGGCGCGTCCGCGCGCGATGCGGCCGGCCGAGACCGCGCCGACGAGGTACTCCCAGACCGGCCGGACGAACTCGCTTTGGCGGCGGGTGCGCGCCAGAATGCCGGCATCGGGTCCCGTGATCCCGCGAAACGCCGCGTCGAAAGTCGCCGCGGTGACACCCCGCGCCGCCGCGTCCGGACGCAGGGCCTCGATGAACGCCCGGAAGGCGTCCTCGGCGCGGGCCTCCCCGGTGGCGAGGGACGCCGCCGCAACCAGAAACCATCGGCGGGAGAGCATCCGGTCAGATCCGATTGCGCTTCTCCAGGCGCTGTTCCCAGGCGAGCGCCTGGTCGACGATGGCGTCGAGGTCGTCGTGCCGGGGCTGCCACCCCAGGCGCTCGCGGATGCGCGCCGCCTCGGCGACGATCTGGGCCGGATCGCCGGCTCGGCGCGGGCACAGGCGCACCTCGAAATCGCGGCCGGAGATCCGCTTCACGACCTCGACCACCTCGAGCACCGAGTAGCCGCGCCCGTAGCCGCAGTTCAGCGTCAGGCTCTCGCCGCCGGAGCGCAGGTGGTCGAGGGCGAGGCGATGCGCCTCGGCGAGGTCCGACACCTGGATGTAGTCGCGCAGGCACGACCCGTCCGGGGTCGGGTAGTCGGTCCCGAAGACGTCGAGCCGGGCGCGCTGTCCGAGCGCCGCCTGGGTGGCCACCTTGATGAGGTGTGTGGCATTCGGCGTCGACTGGCCGGACCGCCCCTCCGGATCTGCGCCGGCGACGTTGAAGTAGCGCAGGACCACGTAGGAGAAGCCGTGCGCCGCGGCGGCGTCGGCGATCATCCACTCGCTCATCAGCTTCGAGCGGCCGTAGGGGTTGATCGGGTTGAGCGGCAGATCCTCGGGAACCGGCGTGACGTCGGGCTCGCCGTAGACGGCCGCGGTCGAGGAGAAGATCACGTGCTTGACGCCGGCGCGTACCGCGGCCTCGATCAGCGAGCGGGTCTTCACCGTGTTGGCCAGGTAGTAGCCCAGGGGATCGGCTACGGAATCGGGCACGACGATCTTGGCGGCGAAATGGGCCAGGGCGTCGATGCGGTGCTGGAGGATCGTCTGCGTCACGAGGGCTTGGTCGGCCACGTCGCCGACGACGAGCTTCACGCCCTCCGGGACCGCCCAGTCGAAACCGGTGGACAGATCGTCCAGGACGACGACCTCCTCATGGCCGGCGTCGAGGAGCGCCAGCACCATGTGGCTGCCGATGTAGCCGGCACCACCCGTCACCAGAACCGCCATCTCACCCCCTCTGCCCCCACCCCGGCACCGGCATACGCTTTTGCAGACGGGAAATTTACGCCCCGCCACCTCATACTATCGACGTACATGCTTGCGACGGCTCGCGTTAAGCTATCTCACTGACCGCACAGCTGACCACGTCGTTCCATCCAGTTCCGGGGTTACCGCTCGATGAAACCGATCCGCAAGGCCGTCCTTCCCGTCGCGGGCCTTGGCACGCGCTTCCTGCCCGCCACCAAGGCGGTCCCGAAGGAGATGCTCACGGTCGTCGACCGGCCGGTGGTGCAGCACGTCGTCGACGAAGCCCGCGCGGCGGGGATCGAGCACTTCATCTTCGTCACTGGCCGCGGCAAGGCGGTCATCGAGGACCACTTCGACATCGCGTTCGAACTGGACCACACCCTGCAGGAGCGGGGGAAGACGGCCGCCTATGAGGAGCTCAAGAAGGACCTGCCGAAGGCCGGCCAAACCAGCTTCACCCGCCAGCAGGCGCCGCTCGGCCTCGGCCACGCGGTGTGGTGTGCCCGCGAGATCGTCGGCGACGAGCCATTCGCGGTGCTGCTCCCCGACATGCTGAGCCGCGGCTGCATGCAGCAGATGCTGGCCGCCTACGATCGCCACGGCGGCAACATCATCGCGGTCGAGGAGGTGGCTCCCGAGGAGACGCACCAGTACGGCATCGTCAGCGTCGGCGAGACCTACGGCCAGTCGTTCCAGATCACCGGGATGGTCGAGAAGCCCAAGCAGGGCACGGCACCGTCGAACTTCATCATTTCCGGGCGCTACATCCTGCAGCCCGAGATCTTCGGGATCCTGGAGCACGGCAAGAAGGGCGCGGGCGGCGAGATCCAGCTCACCGACGCCATGATCGACCTGATGGCGACGCAGGCGTTCTTCGGCATGCGCTACGAGGGCCGGACCTACGACACCGGCTCGAAGCTGGGCTTCCTCACGGCGAACCTCGCCTACGCCCTGGAGCGGAACGATCTCGCGGGTCCCCTGCGGGCCGAGATCGAGAAGCTGCTGAAGCATCACGGCTGATCGGCACGCCGGGCGCAGGTCCGACGATTGCGGGCCTGCCGCCGGCACGTTCCGGCGACAGCTCCGACGGTTCGGAACCCCGGTCGCCGGCCGCGGCGGTCAGGGTTCTTCACTATCGATCGAAAGATCAGCCCGCTCTTCGCGGCGTCGGGGGCGACGCTCACGGCGAACGCGGTTCAGGTATGCGCGCAGTGCGGCCGGTCCGGACGTTTTGCGCTTGCTTCTTGTGCGGCGCACTTTAATTTGTGCGTTGCGAGATCGCGATGGCGTCGCGGTCTCGTTGCCCTTCTTGGGCGTTTCCTCCCTAGACTTCGGGCCGCTCCTTCGGGAGTGGCCTTTTTTCTGTCCGGTACAGCGTCACTCTTCTCTAGGAGCGGGTGGGCCGGGACCGCTATTCCGCGGCCATTTGGCGAGGGACCAGCTCGTCGAGCTCCCTGGCGACGTCGGTGATGACAGCGCGCAGGGCTTCGACCAGGCCCGGGAATCCGGCCGTCGTCGCGAGGCTGGCCTCGTTCATGTAGAGGCCCCGGTTCACCTCGATCTGGAGCGCGTGGCGGTCGAGGTTCGGCTCGCCGTAATGCTCCGTGATGAAGCCGCCGGCGTAGGGCTTGTTGCGCACCACGCGGAAACCCCGCGCCCGGAACGCAGCCTCGAACCCGTCGATCAGGACGGGGGCGCACGCCGTTCCGTAGCGGTCGCCCAGGACTACGTCCGCCTTCATGTCTGGATCGCGGCCCAGGCTCGAGGACGGCATCGAGTGGCAGTCGACGAGCATGCAGTGGCCGTGGGTGCGCGCCGTGCGCTGGACCAGTCCGCGCAGCGCGCGGTGATACGGCTTGTACAGGTTCTCGATCCGGGCGGTCGCCTCGGCGACCGGCAGGCGGCGGGCGTAGATCTCCTGGCCGTCGGCGACGACTCGCGGCACCGTCCCGAGGCCACCGGCGACGCGCATCGACCGGGTATTGGCGAAGGGTGGAAGACGCCCCTCGAACATGCGCGGGTCCAGCTCGTAGGGCTCGCGGTTCACGTCGAGGAAGGCGCGGGGGAAGTTGGCACGCAGGAGCGGCGCCCCCAACTCGACGACCGACGCGAACAGGCGCTCGACGTGGGCGTCCTCGGAGCGGCGCAGGGTCAGCGCGTCGAGCCGCGAGGCCGCGATGAAGTCGGGGGGGTAGACGGCCCCGGAATGACCGGTATTGAAGACGAAAGGCAGGGTGTGCGCCGCGGGCTCGTCGACCGCGAAGGCCGGGGCAAATCCGAAGGCGTCTGGCTGTACCGGTTCGGTTGCAGTCATCGGCTGTTGGGCACCCCAGCGGTTGAACGAGGACGGCAGGCGCTCACTGTGGTGCGCGAACGATCGCCTGTCCACTCCGCACCGGCGGCTGACGCAGTCGCCCGGGAGACACGCGGCGCCGGCTGCGCGCTCCATCCTAACACCTTGTTTACCATCGCCTCCCTTTATGGGATCAACTTCTCGACTCGAAGGCTCGGATCCGGCCGATGAAAATCCTGCTGGCGGAAGACGACAACGATATGCGCCGGTTTCTGGCCAAGGCGCTGCAGAACGCGGGCTATGATGTCCTGTCCTTCGACAATGGCCTCTCCGCCTACAACCGGCTGCGCGAGGAGCCGTTCGAGCTGCTGCTGACCGATATCGTGATGCCCGAGATGGACGGCATCGAGCTGGCCCGCCGCGCCACCGAACTCGATCCCGACATCAAGGTGATGTTCATAACCGGCTTCGCGGCCGTCGCCCTCAACCCGGATTCGAAGGCCCCGAAGGACGCCAAGGTCCTGTCGAAGCCCTTCCACCTCCGCGACCTCGTGAACGAGGTCGAGAAGCTCCTGGCCGCCTGATCCTGCCCGCGCGTCGCCGACGGCGCGCGCGTTGCCCTGTGACCACAGGGGCATAGGCAAGCCGCGCCCCGCGCTCCTATATGTCGGGCGTTCACGGGCGGGGCGACGATCGCGATGCAGCCGGTCACAATCTACACCACGGCTTGGTGTCCCTACTGCTCGGCGGCCAAGAGCCTGCTGAAGGAGAAGGGCGCCGCCTTCCAGGAGATCGACGTCGAGCGCGTTCAGGGCGCCCGGACCGCGATGGTCGAGCGCGCCGGCGGCCGCACCAGCGTTCCCCAGATCTTCATCGGCGCCACGCATGTCGGCGGCTGCGACGACCTCTACGCCCTGGACCGGGCCGGCAAGCTCGACCCGCTGCTCAAGGACACGGCCGATGCCTGAGTCTCGCTTCACGGCGGCCTGCGTGCAGATGCGGTCGGGGCGGGACCCGGTCGCCAACCGCGACGCGGCCGTGGCGGGCGTGCGCGAGGCGGCGGCCCGGGGCGCCGCCTACGTGCAGACCCCCGAGATGACCTCCCTGGTCGAGCGGAGCCGCGAGCGCCTGTTCGCGCACGTCACCACCGAGGAGGAGGACCAGACCCTGGCGGCGCTCCGCGAGGCCGCGCGTCAGACCGGGACACTCGTCCAGATCGGCTCGATCGCGGTCAAGTCCGGCGACAAGATCGCCAACCGCGCCTACCTGATCGGCGCCGACGGCGAGATCCTGGCGTCGTACGACAAGCTGCATCTCTTCGACGTCGACCTGCCGAGCGGCGAGCGCTGGCGGGAATCGGCGACCTATTCCGGGGGCGCCTGCGCGGTGCTCGCCGAGACGCCTTGGGCCACGCTCGGCCTGACGATCTGCTACGACATCCGTTTCCCGGCCCTGTACCGTGCCCTCGCCGAGGCGGGCGCCGACGTTCTGACGGCCCCCGCCTGCTTCACCCGGCAGACCGGCGAGGCTCACTGGCACGTGCTCCAGCGGGCCCGGGCCATCGAGACCGGCGCCTTCGTGATCTCTGCGGCGCAGGGCGGACAGCATGAGGACGGACGCGAGACCTACGGGCACTCGCTGATCGTCGATCCCTGGGGCCGCGTCCTCGCCGATGCCGGCGGGGCGGAGCCCGGGATCATCCTGGCGGAAATCGACCTCGCGCAGGTCGCCGAGGCCCGCGCCCGCATCCCCGCGCTGCAGCACGCCCGGCCGTTCACCGTCGACCGCGTGGGTCCGCGCGTTCAGGCCGCGCAATAGGCACCCCAGCAAGCAACAGAATGATCCGGTACAGTCTCGTCTGCGACACCGGGCACGGCTTCGAGAGCTGGTTCCCGTCCTCCGATTCCTACGACACCCAGGTCGCACGCGGCCTCGTGACGTGTCCGGTCTGCGACAGCGCCAAGGTCAGCAAGGCCCTGATGGTGCCGAGCGTCGCCCGCACGGATCGGGACCGCGCGCCCGCGCCGGTTCCCAGGGCGGACGCACCCGTGACCATGGTCGCCGAGCCGGAGCGTCAGATGCGGGCGATGCTGCGCGCGTTCCGGGAGCACGTCGTGGCGAATTCCGAGCATGTCGGGGCGCGCTTTCCCGAGGAAGCGCGCAAGATCCACTACGGCGAGGCGGAGGGGCGTTCGATCTACGGCGAGGCGAGCCCCGCGGAGGCGCGCGCCCTGATCGACGAGGGCATCGAGGTGGCGGCGATCCCGATCCTGCCCGACGACCGGAACTGAGCGGTTCCGCCGGCCGGGACGCGTCAGGGACGCAGGGCGGCGGTCCCCGCGAACGAGGCCAGCACGGCCGAGATCACGGCGCTCCAGCCGGCGAGCGACACGCCCAGCACCCGGAGCGCGGCCACCGAGCAGTCGACGACCTTCGTGGTCTGCAGGCTGTTGAGGAAGTCGCCGATCTGACCCGGATTGGCGCCGGTGCCGCCGCCGCAATCGGCGGGTCCGGGCCAGAAGCCCCATTCCGCGCCGGCGTGGTAGACCCCGATCCCGGCCCCGTAGAGGAGGCCGAGAGCGGCGAGCCCGAGGGCGATCCGCGCCAGACGCTCCGGCAGGAACAGGGCCAGCAGGCCCAGCGGTACGGCGGCGTAGTAGGGCAGACGCTCGGTCAGGCAGAGCTTGCACGGCGCGTAGCCGTATCCGTACTGGAGCACGAGCGCGGCCCCGACCGTGAGGGCGGAGGCGATCGCGAGCCAGAGGCCAGCGGTCTTGAGGCGCAGGGCAGCCGCCGTGTTCATCGCTACAGGATTACCTTAAAGAGCAGGAAGCCGAGGACGATGACGGCGACGGAGATCGCCGCGACCGCGTTCAGGTGTCGGTCGAGCACGCCGCGGATCTGCACACCGTAGCGCCCGAGCAATCCGGCGAGAATGAAGAAGCGGGCGCCGCGGGTCACGATCGACAGGATCGTGAACCAGAACAGGCTGTAGTGCGCGAAGCCCGACGTGATCGTGACGAGCTTGTAGGGGATCGGCGTGAGTCCCTTCAGCAGGATCACCCAGTGGCCGTAGCGCGCGTAGGAATCCTGGAACGTCGCGGCCGAGTTCTGCAGGCCGTAGAGGCGGATGAGCCACTCGCCGACGGAGTCGAACAGCAGGGCCCCGATGGCGTAGCCGACGAGGCCGCCGAGGACCGAGGCGACCGTCGTGATCGTGGCGTAGAGCCAGACCCGGTCCGGCCGGGCAACCGCCATCGGCACCAGCATCACGTCCGGCGGAACCGGGAAGAAGGAGCTTTCTGCGAAGGCCACGGCGCCGAGCGCGTAGGGCGCGGACGGCCGGTCACTGAGGGCCAGGATCCACGCGTAGAGCCGGCGGAGCATTCAAGGTCCCGATTTGAGCGATCGGCCGCCCTTTGAGCATAGGTGCGAGACCTTGGCCAGATCGACGACCCGCGCAAAAACAACACTTGGCCGGAGCTGCCGACCTATGCGAAGAGCCCCTGGCACGCGGGTATGGCGGAATTGGTAGACGCGGGCGACTCAAAATCGCCAGCCGCAAGGCGTGGGGGTTCGATTCCCTCTACCCGCACCAGAGCGCCACCGATCGACGCGGGACGCTGTCGGACTTCTCGACCGGATCCGCGTCGCGACGCATCGATCGATCCGTCGTGCAGCGCGATTCCGTCGCTCTGACGTCGCGCATCGCGTCCTCTATCTTCGCCGCCGCGCGGTCGTCAGGGCCGTTCGGCGAGGCGGGGCAGGGCGTGAACCAGCACGGAATTGTCGCGGTCCTCGGCGCCGGCATGGCCGGCGCGGCCGCAGCGCGCCGGCTCTCTCAGGCAGGGCTCCGCGTCCAGGTCCTCGATAAAGGGCGCGGGGTCGGGGGGCGCATGGCGACTCGGCGGGCCGGTGACATGCAGTTCGATCATGGCGCGCAGTTCATGCGGGCGCGCGGTCCCGCCTTCGCGGCTCAGCTCGAATGCTGGGCGCAGCGGGGCATCGTCAAGCCCTGGGCCGGCGCCGACCGGTATGTGGGTGTGCCCGGTATGACCGAGCCCGTCCGCGCCCTGCTCAGGGGGCTTCCGGTCTCGAGCGCCACGACCGTCGTGCGGCTTCGACGCGCGGGCCCGCGCTGGCACGTCGAGGACGCGTCCGGCACCGTCCACGGCCCGTTCGACGGCATCGCGATCACCTTCCCGGCCCCTCAGGTCGCGACGCTGCTCGACGCGTCGGGTGTCGCCTTGCCCGGCATCGGCCGCGCCTCCTACGCGCCTTGCTGGTCTCTCATGGTGGCAACGGACGCGTCGCCGCCGGATGTCCTGATCGAGCCCCGGACAGATCCGATCGGCCTGATCGCGCACGATGCCTCGAAGCCCGGGCGACCTGCCGGTTGCCGGCTGACGGTGCACGCGACGCCGGAATGGTCCCGCCGACACCTCGAGGCCGCGCGCGAGGCGGTCGTCGCCGAACTTCTCGAGGCGGCCGAGGACGTTCTCGGTACCGGGCTCCGGCCGTCGCACGCGGAGGCGCATCGCTGGCGCTACGCCCAGGTCGAGACGGCGCTCCAGAAGCCCTGCCTGTACGATCCGGACCTGCGCGTCGGCGCGGCCGGGGATTGGTGCCTCGGAGCCCGGATCGAGGCGGCCTACGACAGCGGCGAGGCGCTGGCCCGGGGCCTCATGGCCGATCTGGGCTGCCCCGCGTGATTCCGCCGATCGCCTTTCACCCGGCCTACGAGGCGCCGCTCCCGTCCGGCCACCGCTTCCCGATGCGCAAGTACGGTCTGCTCGCCGAGACGCTGGTCGCCAAGGGCCTGGCACCCCTGGGCTTCGTCACGCCGGAGCCGGCCAGCGCGGACATCCTGCTGCGCGCGCACGATCCCGCCTACGTGGACGCGGTGCTCGCCTGCGATGTCGGCCGCGAGATCGAACGGGCCATCGGCCTGCCGGTCGACGCCGCCCTGGTCCGTCGCTCGCGCGCGTCGGTGGGCGGCACACTCCTGGCCGGGCGCCTCGCCCTCGCGGAAGGGCTGGCGGGCAGCGCCGCCGGCGGCAGCCACCACGCGCGGCGCCAGCAGGGCGCCGGCTTCTGCGTGCTGAACGATGTCGCGGTGGCGGCCCGCACCCTCCAGGCCGAAGGTCTGGTCCGGCGCGTCCTCGTGGTGGATCTGGACGTGCATCAGGGCGATGGGACCGCGGATTGCCTCGCGCTCAGTCCCGACCTGTTCACGCTCTCGATCCATTGCGAGAACAATTATCCCGCCCAGAAGATCGCCGGCGACCTCGACATCGGTCTGCCCGACCGGCTCGACGATGCCGGCTACCTCGATGTCCTGCGCGCCCGACTGCCGCCGCTCCTCGACGCGTTCGCGCCGGATCTCGTCTTCTACAATGCGGGCGTCGATCCCCATCGCGACGACCGCCTCGGCCGTCTCTGCCTCACCGATGACGGCCTGCTCGCCCGCGATCGGTTCGTCGTGGCCCAGGCTCGTGCCCGCGGGATCGCCCTCGCCGCGGTGATCGGCGGCGGTTACACGCACGATGTCGATGCCCTGGCGCGGCGCCACGCCCTGGTCTTCGAGGCTCTGGCCGCCGAGGCGGCCGCGGAGTCGACGGTCGGGTGAGACCCCGCGCCTGGCGCCTGCGTGCGATGTGCAGTGAGACCCGATTGCATCACGCGATGGTCGATATGCAGTCTCCGGCTCCGCGAGAAAGGTTTTGGGAAGGGCTGCGGTCGAGGATGCAGGTCGGGCGGATAGATGAGGCGGATCCGCCGCTCGCATTCGATGACGCCGTTGAGGTTCGACCATGCTGGCGCGGGTCTGGGATGTGGTGAAGGCGACGCTGGCGGTGTCGGCCCTGATCGCTGCCGCGCTCGTCTCGGCGGACAAGCTCGATCGTCAGAAAACACAGGCGGTCGTCGGCGCAGCTCTGGTCGAGCCCGCGACGACCGGAGCGATCCTACCGGCCGGACGGCCGTGAGGGTGCCGGTCCCGGGCCGCTGGCGACGCCCTGCGTCAGATTGAAACAAGCGCGACGGGATATCTTCTCCGGCCTCGGCGTTCTCGCCGGACGCCGAGGCTTGGCCGCTCGCTGCACCCGATCCGTTCAGGAGATCCACCGCGATGAAATCTGCCACCTTCGCTCTGGTCGCCGTCCTCGTCGGCGCGTCACCGGCGCTGGCGGAGACGAGCGCCGACCGGGCTGCCTGCACGCCGGACGTGATGCGCCTGTGCGCGGCGCAGATCCCGAACGCGGGAGCGATCACCCTCTGCCTGCGCGAGAAGCGGGGGGCGCTGAGCGGTGCCTGCCGGACGGTCGTCGACCGGTCCGAGCGGCCGGCCCGCGAGATCGCGAATCGTCGATAGCGCGGCGCCTCTCCTGCCGGCGACGGGGCCGACCGCGACCGGTTATCACTGATCCTTCGATAGACCCGTCGCGCAGGCGTGTTCGGGCCGGCTGCGACCGTGCGCACCGACCTTCGGGCGGACAGCCGACCGTGTTCTCAGACCGAGCGCTCGAACGCCGCCACGTAGGTCGCGGCGTCGCGGGCGACGTCGGCCGCCGCTTTGCCGGGCCGGTACAGATTGGACCCGAGCCCGAATCCGTCGGCACCCGCCTGCCGCCAGCCCGCGATGCTCTCGGGCATCACCCCGCCGACGGCCAGGACCCGCGTGTCCGGCGGCAGGACCGCGCGATGCGCCTTGAGCGCCAGCGGCGTCGCGACGTCCGCCGGAAACAGTTTCAGCGCGGTGGCGCCGGCCGCCAGGGCCGCGAAGGCCTCGGTGGGGGTCTGATAGCCCGGTAGCGAGACGAGTCCCGCCGCGACCGTCGCGCCGATGACGGCCGGATCGACGTTCGGCGACACCACGAGGGTCCCGCCGGCGGCGGCGACCTCGCCGATCTGCGACGGGGTCAGGACCGTGCCGGCCCCGACCAGCGCCCGCCCGTGCAGGCGCTCGGCGAGCACGGCGATGCTCCGCAGCGGGTCGGGCGAGTTGAGGGGCACCTCGACGAGGGTGAACCCGGCTCCGACCAGGGCCTCGCCGACATCCGGTGCCTCGTCCGGCGTGAGGCCTCGCAGGATCGCGACGAGCGGGCAGGCCACGAAGGCCGCCTCGAACCGCTCGAGGATCGTCATGCCCGCAGACTCCAGATGGCGTGGATACCGGCCGTGGTTGAACCGTCGGGGACGATCACCGGATCCCCATTCGCTTCGGTGATGGCGGCCGCGTAGAGCGCCGCGAGGTGGCCGCCGCCCAGCAGGTGGACCGGGCGCCGCTGCAGGTCGTCCCGGGTGCCGAGATCGGCGCCGATCAGGATGCCGCTGGCATGGGCGGCGGCATCGCCGGGCCCGAGCCGTTCGAGCAGCAGGCCCGAGCGGACCTCGAACAGGGTAGCGGCGAGGTTCCGGGACGCGAGACCGCGGCGGACGCCCGCGCGGAAGCTCGTCCCGTCCTCGACGGCGCCGTCGAGGGTTCCCGCCAGGATGCCGTGTGTCCGGAGGAGGGCGAAGAATTCCCCGGTCATCACGGTGGTGAAATCGGTGATGGCCCCGTCGACCGTCTCGATCCACTTGTTGTGCGTGCCGGGCTGGCAGAACAGGGCCGTCGCGGGCGCCGCCCCCGCTCCGATCGCTCCGAAGACCTGGATCTCCTCGCCCCGCATGACGTCGGGACGCGCACCGTCCCGCAGGGCCACCCCCGGAACGATCCGGACGTCGGGGGCGGGCTCCAGGCAGGCATCGACCAGGGCGGCCAGGGTCGCCGGCGCGGCCACGTAGGGCGCCGCCTGCCAGCCGCGGTTGGAGCCGACCATGCCGACGGCGATGATGGGAAGCGCCCCGAACCGCGCGCGCAGGGCCGCGATCTCCCCCGGATACGCGTCGGGCGTCAGGGCAAGGATGCCGCGGTCGTCGCCCAAACTGTCGAGGACGGTTCCCGCTTCCGACATGGCGAAGGCCCGCCGGTTCGTCGTGCCCCAGTCGACGGCGATGTAGGCCGCGCGACCGACCATGCTGAAATCCCTCTCACGACCGTGGTCTCGAATTGTCTGAGTTAAGTGGGGGCCGCGGCGCGGTCAAGCACGGTCCCGCCGCCCGCATGACACGGGCCGCGACTGATATCACTCCCGGGGGATTGTCGCGCCGCCACGAGCGTTTGCGATGGACTGTGCCGTCGCGGATCGGCGATATGGCGGCAAGAAATCAAACCCGGGAGGGACACGCTTGGCACGGGATGTAATCCTGGCGACCGATGGCCTGACGATGGAATTCCGCGGATTCCGGGCCGTCAACGGCGTGGCGTTGCAGGTGGAACGCGGCACCATCCACGCCCTCATCGGGCCGAACGGCGCCGGCAAGACCACCTGCTTCAACCTGCTGACCAAGTTCCTGATCCCCACCGCGGGCACGATCCGCTACAAGGATCGCGACATCACCGGTCTGAAGGCGGCCGACGTCGCCCGTCTCGGCCTCGTCCGTTCCTTCCAGATCTCGGCGGTGTTCCCGCACCTGACGGTGATGGAGAATGTCCGCATCGCCCTGCAGCGGCGGCGGCGCGGCGATTCCTTCGACTTCTGGCGGGCCGAGCGGGTCCTGCGCGCGCTGAACGGCGAGGCGCTCGCCCTCGTCGAGGCGGTGGGCCTCTCGGACTTCGCCGACGTGCTGGCGGTCGAACTCTCCTACGGGCGCAAGCGCGCGCTGGAGATCGCCACGACGCTCGCCCTCGATCCCGAAATGCTGCTGCTCGACGAGCCGATGGCCGGCATGGGCCACGAGGACGTCGATCGGACCGCGGCCCTCATCCGCCGAGTCTCGAAGGATCGGACGATCCTGATGGTGGAGCACAACCTCTCCGTGGTCGCCTCCCTGTCGGATCGGATCACCGTGCTGGCCCGCGGCCAGGTGCTGGCCGAGGGCGACTACGCCACGGTCTCGAAGGATCCGCGCGTGGTCGAAGCGTATATCGGGGCGGGACATGCCTGAGGCGGCTCTCAAGACACCTCCGGCGGCCGCGACCGGCGCGTTGCTGACCGTCCGCGGCCTCGAAGGCTGGTACGGCGAGAGCCACGTCCTCCACGGCATCGACATCGACGTGCGCGCGGGCGAGGTGATCACGCTGCTCGGCCGCAACGGCGCCGGCAAGACCACGACCCTGCGGGCGATCATAGGCATCCTCGGCAAGCGTTCGGGCTCGATCGTCTACGACGGCGTCGAGACGGTCCGAATGGCCTCGCGCAACATCGCGCGGCTCGGAATCGGTTACGTGCCGGAGGAGCGCGGCATCTTCGCGAGCCTGACGGTCCACGAGAACCTGATGCTGCCGCCGCGGGTGAAGCCCGGCGGCATGTCGGTGGCGGAGATCCACACGCTGTTCCCGAATCTCAAGGAGCGCGCCGGCAGCCAGGGCACCAAGCTCTCGGGCGGTGAGCAGCAGATGCTGGCGATCGGACGCATCCTGCGCACCGGCGCCAAGCTGATCCTCCTCGACGAGCCGACGGAAGGACTGGCGCCGGTCATCGTCCAGCAGATCGGCCGGACCATCCAGCAATTGAAGGCCCAGGGCTACACCATCGTTCTGGTGGAGCAGAATTTCCGCTTCGCCCAGACTTTGGCGGACCGGCATTTCGTGATCGAGCAGGGGCGGGTGGTCGACATGATCCCCAATGCCGAGCTTGACGCCAAAATCGACAAGCTGCACGCCTATCTCGGCGTCTGAATCCCGTAAGCGAAAACCGTAGAAGCGCCAGAAAACGGCGACCCGATACTCGGCCGGCGGAGATCCGCCGCGCCGCTGGAGGATGGAAACGAAAATGTTCGGACGCATCGCCCGGCCCGTGACCCTCGCTGCCCTCGCAGGTGCCCTGATGATGGGTACTGCGGCCGCGCAGACGAACGTGAAGATCGGCATCCTGGGCGACCGCTCGGGCGCCTATTCGGACATCAGCGGCGAGGGCTCGGTGGTCGCCGCGAAGCTGGCCGTCGAGGATTTCAAGCCGGAGCAACATGGCCTGAAGGTCGAGATCGTCTCCGCCGACCACCAGAACAAGCCGGATGTCGGCGCGGCGATCGCCCGCCAATGGTACGACCGCGACGCCGTCGACATGATCACCGACGGGGTGACCTCCTCGGTGGCGCTGGCGATCAGCCAGGTCACCAAGGAGAAGAACAAGGTCTTCATCGACACCGGCGCCGGCACGGCGGATCTCACCGGGCCGCAATGCACGCCGAACACGGTCCACTGGGTCTACGACACCGTGGCGCTCGCCAACGGCACCGGCGGCGCGATGGTGAAGCGCGGCGGCAACACGTGGTTCTTCCTCACCGCCGACTACGTCTTCGGCCAGACCCTTCAGCGCGACACCAGCGCGGTGATCACCAAGAACGGCGGCAAGGTCGTCGGCTCGGTGAAGACGCCCTTCCCGACCTCCGACTTCTCGTCCTTCCTGCTGCAGGCGCAGGGGTCGGGCGCCAAGGTGATCGGGCTGGCCAATGCCGGTACCGACACGATCAACGCGATCAAGCAGGCGGGTGAATTCGGCATCACCGAGGGCGGGCAGGCGCTCGCCGGCCTCCTGGTCTTCTCGTCGGACGTGCACTCGCTGGGTACCAAGGTCGCCCAGGGTTTGGTCCTGACGGAGCCGTTCTACTGGGACCTGAACGATCAGACCCGCGCCTTCTCGGACCGGTTCTCCAAGCAGATGAAGAACGCCTCGAAGCCGACCGCGAACCACGCGGGCGTCTACTCGGACGTGCTCCATTACCTGAAAGCGGTGGCCGAGCTGAAGTCGACCGCCGACGGGGCCGCCACGGTCGCCAAGATGAAGGCGATGCCGACCGACGACCCGCTCTTCGGCAAGGGCGTGATCCGCGCGGACGGCCGCAAGATCCACGACATGTACCTGTTCGAGGTCAAGAAGCCCGCCGAGTCGAAGGGCGAATGGGACCTCTACAAGAAGCTCGAGACCATCCCGGGCGACCAGGTCTTCCGGCCGCTCAACGAGGGCAACTGCCCGCTGGTGAAGGGCTGACGGTGGGATCGGGGCGCGGAGAACGGCCATGACCACGATCTTCGGTGTGCCGACGCAGGCCCTCTTCGGGCAATTGCTGCTCGGCCTGATCAACGGCTCGTTCTACGCGATCCTGTCGCTGGGGCTCGCGATCATCTTCGGGCTCCTGAACATCATCAACTTCGCCCACGGCGCGCTCTACATGATGGGCGCGTTCGTGGCCTGGATGCTGCTCACCTACGTGGGACTCGGCTACTGGTGGGCGCTGGGGCTCGCCCCGCTCGTGGTGGGCGCGTTCGGCATCGTGCTGGAGCGGGTGCTCATCGCCCGGCTCTACAAGCTCGATCACCTCTACGGCCTGCTGCTCACCTTCGGTCTCGCGCTGATCATCCAGGGCCTCTTCCGCAACCAGTACGGCGTCTCGGGTCTGCCCTACGCGATCCCGGCCGAGCTGTCCGGCGGTCAGCGCCTGCCCTTCATGTTCCTGCCCAACTACCGGGCCTGGGTGGTGGTGGCGTCGCTCACCGTCTGCATCGCCACCTGGCTCGTCATCGAGAAAACCAAGCTGGGCGCCTACCTCCGGGCCGCCACCGAGAACCCGACCCTGGTCCAGGCCTTCGGGGTGAACGTGCCGCTGTTCCTGACGTTGACCTACGGGTTCGGCGTCGCGCTCGCGGGCTTCGCCGGGGTGCTGGCGGCGCCGATCTACTCGGTCAATCCCAACATGGGCGCCGACATCATCATCGTGGTCTTCGCCGTGGTGGTGATCGGCGGCATGGGCTCGATCATCGGCTCGGTGATCACGGGCTTCACCCTGGGCCTCGTCGAGGGGCTCACCAAGGTGTTCTATCCGGAGGCGTCGGCCACCGTGATCTTCGTGATCATGGTGCTGGTGCTGCTCGTCAAACCCGCCGGCCTGTTCGGGCGCACGGCCTGATCGCGATCTGAGGCACCCCCATGGCCGACACCGCCGCCCTCGACGCCGCCCCGATCGCCGCCGCCTTGCCGACGAGCCGGGACGACAAGGCGCTCCACCGCCTCATCTTCGTCGGTATCGCCGTGCTGCTCGTCGTGGCACCGCTGGTCCTCTACCCCGTCTACCTGATGAAGGTGCTGTGTTTCGCGCTGTTCGCGCTCGCCTTCAACCTGCTGCTCGGCTACGGCGGCCTGCTCTCCTTCGGCCACGCCGCCTATTTCGGCATGGCGAGCTACCTCTGCGCCTACACGGCTAAGAGCCTGGGCTTCACGCCCGAGCTGGCGATCCTCGCCGGCACGGTCACGGCCGCGCTGCTGGGGCTGGTCTTCGGCGCCCTGGCAATCCGCCGGCAGGGCATCTACTTCTCGATGATCACCCTGGCGCTCGCCCAGATGGTGTTCTTCTTCTCCCTGCAGGCGAAGTTCACCGGCGGCGAGGACGGCATCCAGGCGGTGCCGCGCGGCAACCTGTTCGGCGCGATCAGCCTCGCGGACGACCGGGTGATGTACGCGGTCGTGGCCGTGGTGTTCATGGCCGGGATGCTGCTGATCTACCGGATCATCCACTCGCCCTTCGGGCAGGTGCTGAAGGCGATCCGCGACAACGAGCCGAGGGCGATCTCGCTGGGCTACCGCGCCAGCCAGTACAAGCTCGCCGTGTTCGTCCTCTCGGCGACGCTCGCCGGGCTCGCGGGCTCCACCAAGGCGATCGTCTTCCAGCTCGCCTCGCTCACCGACGTGCACTGGTCGATGTCGGGCGAGGTGGTGCTCATGACCCTCGTCGGTGGCATGGGGACGGTGTTCGGTCCGATCGTCGGCGCGCTGGTGATCGTCACGATGGAGACGTACCTCGCGCAGTTCGGGGCCTGGGTGACGATCATCCAGGGCTGCGTCTTCGTGCTCTGCGTGCTGCTGTTCCGCGAGGGCATCGTCGGACTGATCGCCCGGATGATCCGCCGGCCGCTCTAGGGTCGGGCTTCCGGGCAGGTGCCGGTTGCACCGCCGCAACGCCACTGTCGAGACCTGCACCAGGGTATGAAGGCTCACAACCCCTGGTGAGCTTTCGTTAACCAAGACTGCCCACCCTGACGGCTCCGCACTGTCAGGGGCTGCCATGAACCAGGATCGAACGCTCAGCATCGACGATCCCGCCCTCGACTGTCCGGTCGAGCCGGACGTGGTGGGCCGCCTGATCAAGGCCGATCCGGAGGGGGCCGCGTTCCTGCTCGACGGGATCCCGGAGGCGACCCGCGCCCGACTCGCCGTCTGGCTCTACGGCCGCAGCCACACCCACGCGATCGGCGTCCGCGTCGCCGCGACCTGCGAGGGCGCGACCCTGCGGCGGACCGCGGGCCTCGTCGGAAACGTCCTCTACGACCTGTCCCGCCGTCCCGTGGCGGCGGCGAGCCGCGGCGCGCGCGGCGGCACCGGCCGCATCTCCCTGGGCGGGTCGCAGCGCCGCGCCTGAAGAGACGGCTCGGCCGCCGCGATTGGATCGTCGCCGCGCAGGGACTATCCTGCGCGCCGATGACATCCCTGTCCGCGCCGTCCGTCCGCCGCCTCGATCCCGTGCTCGTCGACCGCATCGCCGCGGGCGAAGTGGTCGAGCGCCCGGCCTCGGCCGTGAAGGAGCTGGTCGAGAACGCGATCGATGCCGGGGCCCGGGCGATCGAGGTCACCGTCGAGGCCGGAGGGCGCCGGCTGATCCGGGTCGTCGACGACGGCCGCGGCATGACCCCGGACGATCTCGACCTCGCGGTCGAGCGGCACGCCACCTCCAAGCTTCCGGGCGGCGACCTCACGGCGATCGACACCCTCGGTTTCCGCGGCGAGGCCCTGCCGTCGATCGGCGCGGTGTCGCGGCTCGCCATCGTCACGCGGACGCCGGAGGCCGAGGCGGGGGCGAGCCTGACGGTCGAGGCGGGGCTGAAGGGTCAGGTCCGCCCGGCGCCGGCCCAGCGCGGCACCCGGATCGAGGTGACCGAACTCTTCGCCGCCACCCCGGCGCGGCTCAAGTTCCTCAAGTCGGACCGGGCCGAGAACGCCGCCATCGCCGAGACGCTGCGCCGCCTCGCCGCGACGCAGCCCGGAATCCGCTTCACCCTGAGGGCGGATGCCGGGCAGCCCCTGGTCCTGCCGGCCGAGACCGGGGCCGAAGCGGAGCTGCGCCGGCTCGCCGCGGTGCTGGGACAGGACTTCCTCGCCAACGCCCTGCCGGTTTCCCTGGCCCGGGAGGGCTTCGCGGTGACCGGCCATGTCGGCCTGCCGACCTACCACCGCGGCGCGGCGACCCACATCCACCTCGCGGTGAACGGCCGCCCGGTGCGCGACCGGCTCCTGCTCGGGGCGATCCGCGGCGCCTACGCCGATACCCTGGCGTCCGACCGGCACCCGGTCCTCGGCCTGGCCGTCGCGTGCGACCCGAGCCTCGTCGACGTCAACGTCCACCCGGCCAAGACCGAGGTGCGTTTCCGCGAGCCGGGCCTCGTGCGGGCGCTGATCGTGAGCGCGATCCACGACGCCCTGCGCCGCGGCGGCGCCCGCTCGGCCACCACGGGCGCCGCGCGGACCCTCGACGCCCTGCGGCCGGCCGGCCCACCGCTCGCGACCCACAGCGGCGCCACCGCACCGAGCCTGTTCCGGCCGACCCGTCCCGGCCCGTTCCCCAGCGGCGCGCCCTCGGTCGCGGCGCCGTCCGGTTACCGTCCGTCCACAGCCTGGCGGCCGGCGCCGCAACCGGCGCGGGTCGAGCCGGCCGGCTTCGGCGAGTCCGCTCAGGCCGTCTGGACCGGGCCTGAGTCCGTCGCCGTGGCGGCCCCGCCCCAGGCCGATACCCGCGTCGCCGACGAGGCCGCGGAGGCGCTCGATCATCCACTGGGCGCCGCCCGCGCGCAGATCCACGAGACCTACATCCTCGCCCAGACCCGCGACGGCCTCGTGATCGTCGATCAGCACGCCGCCCACGAGCGCCTCGTCTACGAGCGGATGAAGACTGAGCGGGAAGCCGGCGGCATCGCCCGGCAGGGTCTCCTGATCCCGGACGTCGTCGAGATGAGCCCCGAGGAGGCCGACCGGCTCGTCGCGGCCGCCCCGGATCTCGACCGGCTGGGCCTGTCCATCGAGGCGTTCGGGCCGGGGGCAGTGCTCGTGCGCGAGGTGCCGGCCGCGTTGATCGGTGCCTCGACGCGCGATCTCGTCACCGACATCCTCGACGCCCTGCAGGCCAGCGGCGACGAGGAGAGCGGCGTCGCCGCGACGGAGGGCGGCCCGCTCGGGCGGCGTCTCGACGCGATCCTGTCGCGCATGAGCTGCCACGGCTCGATCCGGGCCGGGCGCCGCCTCCGGCCGGAGGAGATGAACGCCCTCCTGCGCGAGATGGAGGCGACGCCCAATTCCGGACAGTGCAATCACGGGCGCCCGACCTCGATCGAGCTGAAGCTCGCTGACATCGAGCGGCTGTTCGGACGTCGTTGAGCGGGCGGGCGCACCGGCCCGGCTGGCGGACCGGACGGCGCCGGTCCACAACAGGTTTCGACGCCGCAGTCCAAGGGAGGCGGCGCGTTCAGGGGAGGCGCAGAGCCATGACCGATCCCGTCATCACCGGCGCGTGCCGGGCCGCCACGCGGCGCGTCGCCTCGGCCCTCGCCGCGGTGCGCTGAGATGGCGGGCCCGTTCGATCTCGCCGGCCGCCACGTCCTCGTCACCGGCGCCTCCAGCGGCCTCGGCCGTCACTTCGCAGGAACCCTGGCACGCGCCGGTGCGCGCCTGTCGCTCGGCGCCCGCCGGGCCGATGCCCTCGCCGAGACCGTCGCCCGCGTCGCGTCGGCGGGCGGTGAAGCCCACGCCGTCGTTATGGACGTCACCGACGCCGCGAGCGTCGAGCGCGCGCTCGACGCCGCCGAGGAACGGTTCGGACCGGTGGCGGTGCTGGTGAACAATGCCGGCGTGACGGCGACGAAGCCGGCCCTCGACCTTGCCGAGTCCGACTGGGACGCGGTGCTCGACACCAACCTCAAGGGCGTGTGGCAGGTCGCCCAGGCCACCGGCCGGCGCATGGTCCGGCACGGCGCGGGCGGCAGCATCGTCAACATCGCGTCGATCCTCGGGCTGCGCGTCACCGGCGGGCTCGCGCCCTACGCCACGTCGAAGGCGGCGGTGGTCCAGCTCACCAAGAGCCTCGCGCTCGAATGGGCCCGCTACGGAATCCGGGTGAACGCCCTCGCGCCGGGCTACATCAAGACCGAGCTGAACGACGCCTTCTTCGAGTCCGATGCCGGCCGGGCGCTGATCAGGCGCATCCCGCAGCGCCGGCTCGGGGATGCGGCCGAGCTCGACGGACCGCTCCTGCTCCTGGCCTCGGAGGCCGGCGCCTACATGACCGGCAGCGTCCTGGCGGTCGACGGCGGCCACCTCGTCTCCGGCCTGTAGCGATCGCCCCGGACGAGCTCGTCCTCGGGTCCGACGCGGGTCAGAGATCCCGCGCCTGCTCGCGCAGGACGAATTTCTGGATCTTGCCGGTCGAAATCTTCGGCAACGGCCCGAACACGACCGTCTTCGGCACCTTGAACCGCGCCATGTGCTCGCGACAGAACGCGATCAACTCCTGCTCGCTCGGCACGCTCGTGCCGGGCTTCACCTCCAGGAACGCGCACGGGCTCTCGCCCCAGGTCGGATCCGGCCGCGCCACGACGGCCGCCAGCATCACTGCGGGGTGGCGCATGAGCACCTCCTCCACCTCCAGGCTGGAGATATTCTCGCCGCCCGAGATGATGATGTCCTTCGCCCGGTCCTTGATCTCCACCGACCCGTCGGGATGCCACACCGCGAGGTCGCCGGTCCGGTACCAGCCGTCGGCGAGGGCCGCCTCGGTCGCCCCCGGGTTGCCGAGGTAGCCCTTCATCACCGTGTTGCCGCGCAGACGGATCTCGCCGACCGTCGTGCCGTCCCGCGGCACCGGCACGTCGGTCGCGGTGTCGGCCACGCTCACCGCCTCGAGGGTTGCCAGGGGCACGCCCTGCCGGGCCATGCGGGCGTAGCGCTCGGTATCGGGGAGGTCGGTCCAGTCCGGCTGCGCCAGGCAGACCGTCGCGGGACCGTAACTCTCGGTGGCGCCGTAGAGATGAGTCACCTGGAAGCCCAGCTCCTCCATGGTGCGGATGATCGTGGAGGACGGCGCCGCGCCGCCGACCGCGCAGCGCACCCGCTGTGGGAACGGCACCCGGTCCTGGGCCGGGGCGTGCGCGATCATCGAGAGGACGATCGGCGCCCCGCACAGATGCGTCACCCCGTGCTCGGCGATCAGCCGGAAGATCGCCGCCGGCTCGACCTTGCGGAGGCAAACCTGCGTGGCGCAGGCCGCGACGCTCGCCCAGGGGTAGGACCAGCCGCTGCAGTGGAACATCGGCAGCGTCCAGAGATACACGCTCTCGCCGGTCAGGCCGAAGGTCACGGCGTTGCCCAGGGCCTGAAGATAGCCGCCGCGATGGCTGTAGACGGCGCCTTTCGGGTCGCCGGTCGTCCCCGACGTGTAGAGCAGGCAGAGCGACTGCCACTCGTCCTCGGGGCCGGCCCAGGCGTAGTCCGGATCGCCCTCCGCCAGCAGATCCCCGTAGAACAGCGCCCCGTCGATCCCGGAATCGCCGATCGCCACGACGAGGATCGGCTCGGCGAGATCCGCCAGGGCGCGCGCGGCCAGACCGGCATACTCGGCCTCGACGAGGAGCGCCCGGGCGCCCCCGTGCCGCAGCGAGAACGCGATCGTCGCTGCGTCGAGGCGGGTGTTGAGCGGGTTCAGCACCGCGCCGAGCATCGGCACGGCGAAATGCGCCTCGATCATCTCCGGGACGTTCGGCGCAAGGATCGCCACGGTGTCGAGCGGCCCGATCCCCCGGGCCGCGAGGCCCGCGGCCAGGCGCCGGCAGCGCGCGTAGAGGTCCGCGTAGGTGAGGCGCCGGTCGCCGTCGATCACGGCGGTCCGCGCGCCCGCCGCGGCGGCGGCCCGCGCCAGCAGGCTCACGGGGGTCAGGGGCACGTAGTTGGCCGCCCGGCGCGCGAGCCCGGCCTCGAACGGGTGGGAGCCGTTCTCACGGAGTTCGGCTCGGGTCGGACGGGTTCCCGTCATCGTGCAGCCTTCTGATCGGGCGGCGGGCGTGGCGTGCGCTCCGCGCGACGATGATTTCGCGGCCGCCCCGCCTGTCAATCGCGGTCGCCGGGACAATGTGGGCCGGGGGCGGATTCTGTTACAGGGCCCGGTTGACGGGGGAACGGCGCTGGCGGATGCCCGTATCCCAGCCACGCGCCGTCGGGGCCGCGTGCGACCGGCCCATCCGGGGAGACCATTGTGGGGAACGACAACCTGCCGACGATCTCCGGGGAGACCGGCCGCGCCGTGGCCGAGAGCGGCGTCGCCCGCGCGCGCGAGGCGTACGAGCGCTTCGCCGAGGCGGGCGAGATGGCTCTGAATGCCTTCGAGGCGTCGATGGCGCAGAGCTTCGAGGGCTGGCGCTCGGTGATGGGATCCAGCCGCGAGACCGCGCACCAGCTCACCGACAGCAACGTGGCGGGTGCTCGCCGGATGCGCGAGCAGTGGGATGCCGCCGGCGCCCGGCTCTACAACGCCTTCGAGGACAACGCCGTCCATGCCATGGCTGCGATGCGCGAGATCGGTCACCGGATGCTCGTCGCGTCCGACACCAATGTCCGCGCGAGCCTGGACTTCGCGGACCGCGTCGCCAAGGCGGCCGACGCCCGCGAGGTCGCGGCGCTGAACATCGCGTTCCTGCAGGAGCAGGCCCGTCGGCTGACCGACCAGATGGTCGACCTCCACCAGACGACCGGCCGTCTCGCCCGCGAGGCTGCCGCGCGCACGGAGACCCCGTGACCGCCGGCACCGCGGCGCCGGATACCGGACCCGAGACCATGCCGCGGCTCGACGACCTGAGCCGCGCCGACGTGCCGTTCCGGACCGGCCATTTCCAGGCCTACGCACCCCACGATTTCCACCGCATCGCCTACGTGGAGTGGGGCGACCCGGACAGCCCGCACGTCGTCGTCTGCGTCCACGGCCTCAGTCGCCAGGGCCGCGATTTCGACGCCCTGGGCTACCGGCTGGCGAAGCTCGGCTACCGGGTGATCTGCCCGGACCTGCCCGGGCGCGGCCTGAGCGGCTGGTTGAAGGATCCGGAACTCTACGGCCTGCCGCAATACGCCGCCGACATGGCCGCGCTCATCGCCCATCTCCGGGTTCCCGGGAAGATCGACTGGGTCGGCACCTCCCTCGGTGGCCTGACCGGTATGGTCCTGGCCGCCGCCGCCCGGTCCCCGATCCGCCGCATGGTGATCAACGATATCGGCCCGTTCCTGCCCTGGGCGCCGATCCGCGAGATCGGATCGCGCCTGCGCGACGCGCCCCGGCTCCACCACAACCTCGCATCGGGCGAGTCGCGCCTGCGCACGGTGCTGGGTGCCTTCGGGCCGCTCACCGACGAGCAGTGGCGACACATCGCCAAGCACAGCTTCTTCCAGGAGCCGAACGGCGGCTGGCGACCCCACTACGATCCCGGCATCGGCGACGCGTTCCGTCCGGGCCGCGTCTACAGCGTGAGCATGTGGCGCGACTGGGACGCGATCACCTGTCCGGTCCTGCTCCTGCGCGGTGCGCACTCGGAACTGCTCCTCGCCTCGACCGCCGACGAGATGACCCGGCGGGGACCGCCGACGCGTCGTGTCGAGATCCCCGATTGCGGCCACGCGCCGGCACTGCTCGACGACGAGCAGTTGCGAATCGTCGCCGACTGGCTCGGCCCCGCGGCGTAAGTCCGCCGGCATCGCGCGGCGTCGCGCCGTGAATCGACCGATTCCCATCACGCAGGCTTCGAAGGGATCGGCGCCCTGGGCAAGCGCGGTGCAGGCAACCCGATCGCGCCCTACAGTCTTAGAAAGTGATTTTTTAGCCGATCCCACTCACTTATATTTGACTAGGCATGGTATTTGAGTTGTTCCGCTGGCGGGCATTGGAGGGCCCGGATCGCGGTCTTCCGGACCTAAGATTGCGAAAGCGTAACCATTCGTTGCGCGCGCGGCTGACCTGTGGCACTAACAGATGTCAGGTCTGGATCTTGGCCGCGCAATGTTGCACCTGTCGGTTGTGATTGGCGCCCCGGATCCGGGCGAGCAAGCCTGCCAACAGCAAGAACATCCGGACTACCAACTATGGCGAACCCAACCCCCAAGCCGAAGCAGACCACAGCCATCGATCACGGGGTCGGCAGCCGCATCGCGTTCCTTCGGGCGGCGAACGGGCTGAGCCAGTCCGCGCTGGCCAGCGCGCTGGGCGTCAGCTTCCAGCAGGTCCAGAAATACGAGACCGGTAAGAATCGTGTCGGTGCCGGTCGCCTCCAGGCTATCGCCGAGCGGCTCGGGGTTCCGGTCTCGAGCTTCTTCGAGCCGGAGCCCGAGGCGACGACCGATAGCGGTCCCGCGCTCCTGCGCGTTGCCGGCGCCGTCGAGTTGCTCCGGGCGTACAATCAGATCGCCGACGATCAGATGCGCCGCGACGTGCTCTCGCTCGTGAAGTCCGCGGCGCGGATCGGCCATACCCGGTCGGCGGACGAGGCGGCAGCGCAGGCGCCCGGCCCGTCGCGCAACGCATGACATGCGGCGTCGCCTGGCGCCGAACCGGCGTCACGCGAGCCCTCCAGGCGGGGTCATGGATCCACTCCCGACACGCGTGACCCGTCTGCTCGCCGATCTGCCGCTCCGGGCGGACGACGAGATCGTGTCGGTCTTGGTCTCGGATGCGGGCCTGCGGGTGGAGCGCATCGTCTCAACCGGTCAGGCGAGCCCGCCGGGCTTCTACTACGACCAGCCGCATGCCGAATGGGTCGCTGTCCTGACGGGCGCGGCCGACCTGCGGTTCGCCGATGAGGCTCAGGCCCGTCGCCTGGTCGCGGGCGACGCCGTGCTGATCGCGCCCCATCGTCGGCACCGTGTCGAATGGACCGAATCGCCCACCGTCTGGCTGGCGATCCATTTCGGGCCCCAGGTCGGCGCTGCGGATCCGGCTCCGAGCATTCGGGACTAGGGGCGATTCAGGCGGCGAACCGGGCGATCGCCACGGCCGTGTCGCCGTAGACGCGCCGCTCCAGCTCCGCGAAGCCGGCCGGCCAGACGAGCTGAGCGGCCTCGACTTCCTCGACGACGATGAGAGCCCCCGGCGCGAGCCACGCGCCCTCGGCGGCGCTTCTCAGGGCGCGGGGCGCGAGATCGCGGCCGTAGGGCGGATCGCAGAAGACAAGCGAGAAGGTGCCCGCTGTGGAAGCCGGGCCGAGGCGGGTCGCGTCCCGCCGGAACAGGCGCGTCACGCCTTCGGCACCGAGGGCCTCGATATTCTCGCGGATCACCGCGCGCGCCTCGGCGCCCTCGTCGACGAGGAGGGCGTAGGTCGCGCCCCGCGACAGCGCCTCGAAGCCGAGGGCGCCCGTGCCGGCGAACAGGTCGAGGACCCGGGCGCCGGCCACGGCGTCGTCATAGGCGTGCGCGAGCACGTTGAACACCGACTCGCGCAGCCGGTCCGAGGTCGGCCGGATGGCGTCGGTGCGCGGCGCGGCAAGCCGGCGGCCCCGCCACGCGCCGCCGACGATCCTCATCGCGTCCCGCGGGGCGGCCTGCCGCCGCCGGGCCGGGCGCCGCCGCGCGGCGCACCGGGACGGCCGCCCGCGCTCGGGCCGCCGCCCGGGCCGCTGCGCGTGCCCTGGCCGCCCGCCTTACCGGTGAATCCGCCGGGCTTGCCACCGGGGCGACTTCCGCCGGGACGCGGCGCCCCCGTCTTCGGGCCGCCGAACGCGGGCTTGCCCCCAGCGCCGGCCGGCTTCGAGCCGCGGAACCCGCCCGGCTTGCGCGACGTCCCCTCGGTCGGCGCGGCCTCGAACGTCCGTTCGCGCCGTCCTCCGGACTTGCCGCCGCGCTCGTCGAATCGCCGCTCGTCACGCGGTGCGTCGCTCCGCGCGGTCTCGCGACGCGGGCGCTCGTCGCCGCGGCGCTCGTTGCGCGGACCGGCGGGGCGTTCCTGTCGCTCCGGCGCTCCGCGGTCGGCGAAGCGGCGCTTCGGCTTGGCGACGGGGGCCGGCTCCGCCGGTGTGGCGGACAGCCGCTCGACGACGACCCGGCGCTCACCGGCGCGGATCGAGCCGACGCGCTCGCGGCCGCGTTCCGCCGCGGCCGCCTGTGCGGTCCGGGGATCCGCGCCGCGCCGGGGCACGCGCGTGCCCCGGGGCTTCGCCGCGTCCTCATCGCGCCACGTGGAGCTACGCGGTCCGGGACCGGCGCCTCCGGTCGAGACGCGCGGCGCCGGCGCGGGACGCGCGGCGTTGCGCCGGGCCGGCGCCGGCTGCGCGGACTTGGCATCGCGATCCGCCGGGCGGGTGCCGCCGAACGGCGCGATCGGCTCGCGGACCGGGCTGTCGAAATCCACGCCGGCCTGCTCGGCGAGGCTCTTGCCGAGCTGATCCTTGAGCACGCGGGTCCGCACCTCCTCGACCAGACCGACTTCTAGGTCGCCGAGCTGGAACGGCCCGAAGGAGAGCCGGATCAGCCGGTTCACCGAGAGCCCGAGATGCTCCAGGATGCGCTTGACTTCGCGGTTCTTGCCCTCGCGCAGGCCGAGTGTCAGCCAGACGTTGTCGCCCTGCACCCGGTCGAGCGTCGCCTCGACGGGGCCGTACTCCATCCCGTCGATGGTGACGCCCTTGGCCAGCCGGTCGAGTTGGGCCTGATCGGTGTCGCCGTGGGCGCGGACCCGGTAGCGGCGCAGCCAGCCCGTGTCAGGATGCGCGATCACCTTGGCGAGCCCACCATCGTTGGTGAGGAGCAGCAGCCCCTCGGTGTTGATGTCGAGCCGTCCGACAGCCACGACCCGGGGTAGATCCTCCGGGAGCACGTCGAACACCGTCTGCCGGCCCTCCGGATCCCGGGCGGTCGTCACCACGCCCCGCGGCTTGTGGAAGATCCACAGGCGGCTGCGCTCCCGCGACGGCATCGGCTCGCCATCGATCAGGATGCGGTCGTTCTCGGTGACGTTGCGGGCGGGGGACGTCAGCGTCTCGCCGTTGACGCTCACGCGTCCGGCCACAATCATCGTCTCGGCGTCGCGCCGCGAGGCGATGCCAGCCCGAGCCATCGCCTTCGCGATGCGCTCGCCGGGCGGCGTCTCGATCAGGCCCTCGGTGTCGGCGGACGAGGCGGGTTCGGGCTCCGGCGCAGGGACCGTCTGCTGAGGAGGCTGCGGCTTGGCCTTTCGGGCGGCCTTCTTCGCGGCGGACTTGGCGGACCCGTCGCCCTCGGTGTCGGCGCGGCCCGCATCGGTCGGCGGCGCCCAACCCTCGGTGCGCGCTGACTCGGGGGCCGGACGGGCGGTCCCCTCCGGCTTATCGTCGTTCGGCAAGTCGCTCATGCTTGCCGCTTACCAGAGCCGGTCTCGACAGGCGAGACGGGTTGTGCACGGGGGCAGGTGCCCTCAACGCAAAGAGGCGGCCCGCTGGGACCGCCTCGAAGACCGGATCGCGGGTCGGGGACCCGTCGGCGTCAGAGCCTGGGCGAACGCCCGCGCATCACACCGAACACGGCGGAGATCAGGAACAGCGCGATCGCCACGAAGAAGACGATCTTGGCCGCCTCCATCGCCGTGCCGGCGATGCCGCCGAAACCGAGGAGCGCCGCCACGAGAGCGACGACGAGAAACGTGACAGCCCAACCGATCATGGCATCCTCGCGTTATTCGGGTCGGTTCAGTTGTGGAACCCGCGCGCGGCGGGTTCCGTTCCGGTCGCGCTCGACGATCAGAGCTTGTCGGTGGCGGACTTCACCGCGCTCTTGGCGTCGCCGACCGTCCCCTGGGCCTTGCCCTTGAGCTCCTGAGCGGCGCCCTCGGCCTTGAGCTTGTCGTTGCCGGTCACGTCGCCGATGCCCTGCTTGGCCTTGCCGAGGGCCTCGTTGGCGACGCCCTTGATCTTGTCGGTGGTGCTGCTCATGGCGTTGTCCTCTTGCTCGATCTGCGGCGACGCCGCACTGGTTCCTGAAACGGTCACGGTCGGCGGAATGTTCCAGGCCTTAACATTGACCTGGATCAGGCGAGCCCGCTGCCCGATGCCCGTCGCGTCAGTGGAATGAGAACAGCTTGGCTGCCGATCCGATCCATCCGGCCAGGGCGGAAGCGTCCGGAAGCCTGACCGCGCTCGATCACGCTTTCGCGGCCGCCCGCGCCGCGGCCGCGGCCGGGGAGGTCCCGGTCGGCGCCGCGGTGGTCCGGGACGGGACCGTCCTGGCGGTCGCCCACAATCGGCCGCGCGAACTGCACGATCCGACGGCGCATGCGGAGATCCTGGCGATCCGCGCGGCCTGCGCCACGCTCGGCACCGAGCGCCTCGTCGGCTGCGATCTCTACGTCACCCTGGAGCCGTGCCCGATGTGTGCCGGCGCGATATCCTTCGCCCGGATCCGGCGGCTCTACTACGGCGCGGCCGATCCGAAGGGGGGCGGGGTCGAGCACGGGCCGCGCGTCTTCGATCAGCCGACCTGTCACCACGCGCCGGAAGTCTACGGCGGTTTCCGCGAGCGCGAGGCGGCGGCCCTGCTCAGGGCGTTCTTCGCGCAACGCCGGGACTGACGTGATGACCGGCGACCGAACAGGTTCCTATCGGCCCGGGGCGGGCCAGCGGAGGAGGGCACGATGATCCCGACCTATTCAAGAGCCCTGATCGTCGGGGCAGGCTCCGGCCTCAGCGCGTCGCTCGCGCGCGTGCTTGCGGCCGACGGCATGGCGGTCGGCCTCGCCGCCCGGAACGTCGACAAGCTCGCCGCGCTGGCGGCCGAGACGGGCGCGGCGGTCCACGCCTGCGACGCCAGCCAGCCCGCGGAGGTCGAGGCCCTGTTCGCCCGCCTCGAACCCGCGCTCGGCGGCCCCCCGGACGTCGTCGTCTACAACGCGAGCGGCCGCCTCCGCGGCCCGGTCGCCGACCTCGATCCGGACGCGGTTGCCCGGGCCCTGATGGTGTCGGCGTATGGCGGATTCCTGGTGGCGCAGGCCGCGGCGCGCCGGATGCTGCCGCGCCGCCACGGCGCGATCCTGCTGACCGGCGCGTCGGCGAGCGTGAAGGGCTTCGCCGAGTCGTCGCCGTTCGCCATGGGGAAGTTCGCCCTGCGGGGACTCGGCCAGAGCCTCGCTCGCGAACTGCAGCCCCGGGGCATTCACGTCGCCCACATCGTGATCGACGGCGCGATCCGCAATCCGGCCCGCGGCGGCGAGCCGCCGGAGGCGCCCGACAGCCACCTCGATCCCGACGCCATCGCCCGGGCCTATCGCGACCTCCTGCGTCAGGACCGAAGCGTCTGGACCTCCGAGCTGGAACTGCGTCCCTGGACGGAACGGTTCTGACGCCGCCTCAGGGGTTCACCCGCAGGCCGAGCAGGAAGGTGTTCTCCCGGAAGCTGGATCCGGCGACCGTGCTGTCAAACTTCTGATAGATGTAAGTGCCGCGCAGGGTCAGCCAGCGGGTGAAGTGGTAGTCGAGCCGCGCGGTCGCCGAGAAGCCGTTCTCGCGGATGCTGCTGCTCTGGTAGTCGTTCCGGAGATACGATCCGCCGAGGACAATCGAGAGGTTGCGCAGCAGGTCATGCTGCACTTCCAGCGTGGCGACCTCGGTGAGCACGCCGCTGGAGCCCGGGATCGTCGTCTCGGTGACGCCGGTCGCGGCGGTGAACCGCACGGTGGTGAGCGGGCTCGCCGCCCAGACGAGGGCCGCGTTGAGCAGCGGGGCGTTGATGTCGCGCAGGCTCGGATCGACGTAGGTCCGGTGCTGGATGCCGGCCGAGATCTCGCCCGTCACCGAGCGCGCGAGGCCGATGCTCGTTCCGAAGGCGACCGCGATGCCGTCCGAATCCCGTCGGATGCCCGTCGCGTCGAAGCGCTGGTCGTAGACGCGCGTATCGCCGAGCAGATCGATGAACGGGCTGAAATCCGGATTGATCTCGTAGGCCGTGCGCAGTTGCAGGCTGTACTGGTTCAGGTTGCGGTCGGACTGGTTGACGATCGTCCCGTCCGCCAGGCGCGCATTGTCGAACTCGGAGCGGTCGACGGACCCGCGCAGGGTGACCGACAGGCGGTTGAACGTCTCCGTGGCCCCGAGCGAACCGCCGTACACGGCCAGGAGCGGCCGCGTCGTGGCGGTGGCGGCCTGGAGGTTGGCGCTCGAGGTCCGCTGCGTGTCCACCAGGAACCGCCCCTCCGCGTCGATGCGCAGGTCCCGGTTGGCGTCGATGCGCAGCCGGACCACGCCGTCGGCCGCGGGGCGGCTCGCCGCCTCGTTCTGCGGCGTCTCCAGGTAGGATCCCCGGAGAGAGCCCTGGAGCGAGCTGGAGGCCCAGTTGCTGCGGAAGTCGACCGTGGCGTCGGTGCGCAGCGCGACCGAGCCCTTGGCGATCTGGCGGGTGGTCTGGTCCGGATTCGTGTCGTAGCCGACGCTCTGCGCGAAGGTCGGGAGCACCGTGAAGGTCCCGACCTGATAGCCGATCGGCGCGTAGGCCGGGTCGGTCGGGATCGCGCGCGCCAGGTCAGTGCCAAGGATGAAGCCCGGGGTCAGGAGCCCGAGAGCCGGCGCGATGGACTGGAACGGGAGGGTCGGCCGGATCGGCGTCACGACCTGCGGGTTCGGAACGCCGACCACTGCCTGTTGGACCACCGGCGTCAGCCGCAGCGCCGGCGGCGGGATCTGCGTCACGTCCTGGGTCACTCGCCGCGTCGCGGAGCCGATCCGCCGCGGCGGCGCGGCCCGCGTGCGCAGGAGGGTCGACGGCGCGAGGTTGGCCGGCGCCGTCGAGGATCCGCCGGTGCGCCGTCCCCCCGTGGTGACGCGGGTGCTGAGCTGGGACAAGCCGGGCTGACCCGGGATCTGCGTGGGCGCGGGGGGCGAGAGCGGTGATCGGAGGCTGTCGCCGCCGGTCTGCTCGCCGCCGGTCGCGTCGCCGCCGAGCGCGCCGCGGGTCTGGTCGCGGTTCAGGCCGTCCGGGATGCTGCGCTTGAGCGCGGGCAGACCGTTCGGGGCCGTGTCCTGGCCGATACCGGGATTGTCGGGCTGCCCGGTGACAGGGCTCGTCGCATCGAACCGCTGGGCTGCCGCGGGCGCCGCGAGCGCGACTCCGAGCGCCGCCGCGACGAGCCGCATCCTCCGCCGTTCCCACCGGTCAGCCGCCGTCCGCACCTGATCCCGGTCTCCGCCAAAGTCCCCGGCACCCGCGTGCGGAGATCACAGGTCACGCCGCCCCAGAACAGGTTGCCGGCATGGTTAACGAACCCTAGCGGCGACGTGGTTAATGGCCCGTCAACGGCCTCGTGGCGGCAGGATCCGGCAGCGACGCAGCGATCTGACTTGTCCATCACGAATACGATTGAGATTTCGCGTATACTATGCTAAAGACGCTCAGACTTCGATCGCATCCGATAGGGATTGATCGACCCGAACAACTGTAACTCCTGAGGTTTGACGTGAGTGAGAACGCAGGCAGCGAGCACGGCCCGGCGATCGGGCTCGCAGTCGATATCGTCGCCGCTTACGTGTCGAACAATTCCGTTCCGGTGTCGGAACTTCCCGGATTGATCGGCGGGATCCACGCGGCGCTGAACGGTTTGACAACTCAAGGTCGCGCCGCGAATTCGGCGGTTGAAAAATTAAGTCCGTCCCAGATCCGCAAGTCGGTCACGACTGATCATATTGTCAGCTTCGAGGACGGGAAGCCGTACAAGACGCTCCGGCGGCACCTGACGCTGCGCGGCCTGACGCCCGAGGCCTACCGCGAGAAGTGGGGTTTGCCGCGGGACTATCCGATGACCGCGGCGAGCTATTCGGCGCAGCGATCCGAGCTGGCCCGCGCCCTCGGCCTCGGACAGCAGCGCCGCAAGACCCGCGGCGGGACCGCGGCCGCACCCGAGGCGCCGCCCGCGCCGGCCGCCAAATCGCGGGGCCGGAAGAAGGTGCTGGCCGAGTAAGGGGACGACCAAGGACTGGGCTGTTCCGCGTTCCCGGCGCGCCGCTCGACCGATCGGCAGCACCCTGATCGGGCCGCGGCGGTGGACGCGCACCGACGTCCCGTGCCCCTGCGCGTCGCGCAACTGTGCGCCGCGCCCCCGACGCTATCCAACGGCGACCGCGCTGCGATGCTGCTCTGCACCATCGGAACCCGCCCGCGCCGAAGGACGTCCCCGTGCCGCCTCTGCCGATCCTCGCCCTCGCCGTCGCCTCGTTCGGGATCGGCACCACCGAATTCGTCATCATGGGCCTGCTCCCGGAGGTGGCGCAGAGCTTCGGCGTCACCATTCCGCAGGCGGGCTATCTGGTCTCGGGCTACGCCATGGGCGTGGTCGTCGGCGCGCCGATCGTGGCCATCGCTACCGCGGGACTGCCGCGCAAGACCGCGCTCCTCGCGCTGATGGCCGTGTTCCTCGCGGGCAACCTCGGTTGCGCGCTGGCACCCAGCTACGGCCTCCTGATGGCCGCGCGGATCCTGACGGCCTTCGCCCACGGCGCGTTCTTCGGCATCGGCGCCGTCGTGGCGCGGGATCTCGTGCCGCGGGAGAAGCGGACGCAGGCGGTCTCGCTGATGTTCGCGGGCCTCACCCTCGCCAATGTGCTCGGCGTGCCGCTCGGCACCGCCCTCGGGCAGGAGGCGGGCTGGCGCTCGACCTTCTGGGCGGTGGTCGTGATCGGGCTCGCGGCGGGGCTCGCGATCCAGCTCTGCGTGCCGGATGGGCTCCCCGGGACGCGCGGCCGGCTCGTCAGCGAGTTCCGCGCGCTCGGGCGCTGGCCGGTGCTGCGGCCGATGCTGATCTCGACCCTGTCCTCGGTGAGCTTCTTCACGGTGTTCACCTACGTCACGCCGTTCCTGACCGGGGTGACCGGTTTCACGCCGCAGGGCGTGACCGGCGTGCTGTTCGCCGCCGGCACAGGCCTGACCGTCGGCAATCTGCTGGGCGGCCATCTGGCCGACCGCGGTCCGATGGCTACGATCATCGGCAGTTTCCTGGGCATCGTGGCGGCCCTGCTGGTGCTCGCCGCGGTCGCGCACCATCCCGTGCTCACGGTGGCGGTGGTGGTGCTCTGGTCGGGGCTGGTCTTCGCCCTCGTCTCGCCCCTGCAGATCTGGGTCGTGGAGGCGGCCAGCGACGCCCCGAACCTCGCCTCCACGTTGAACCAGGGCGCCTTCAATCTCGGCAACGCCGCCGGCGCCTGGATCGGCGGCACGGCGCTGACGCTCGGGGCCGGTTACGGCCAGCTGCCGCTGATCGCCGCGGCGGTGTCGCTCGCCGGTCTCGGGCTGGTGCTCACCGCGGTCAGTCGCGGGCGCCAGGGCGCCGCCCCGGCATCCGCGCCCGGCGCCTGATCGCTCAGTCGGTCCGGACGAGGTCGCCGAGCAGGCTCGCCGCCACGGTCGCCTTGGACACCGTCAGGCCGGACGCGCTGATCGCGTCGACGGCCTCGCGGATCCGGGCGAGCGGTGCGCCGCGCGCCCGGATCCAGGCCTCCACCGCGTCCGGCCCGGCGCCGAGATCCGCCACCACCTCGGCCGTGAGCTTGCGGTGCGCGGCGGCGATGCCGGCGCCCGCCCGCTCCAGGGCGACGCGGTCGAACGTGTCGGCCACCGGCACGGTCCGGGCCGCGGCGGCGAGATCGTCCAGGCGGAAGGCGTGTTCCAGGGCGAAATGCGTCGCCGCGACCTCCTCGACCGGCCGGCCGCTGGCCTCGGCGACCCGGACGATGTCGGGGCCGGAGACCAGCGCCCCGAGCGAGGCGAGGCGCCGCGCCTGGGTCGGCGCCATGCCGTGCCCGGTCAGCTCAGACTCGCGGGCGCCGATCGTCGCCAGCGCCTCGTCGCCGAGCACCTTGGGCAGGGCCGCCTCCACGGCGGCGATGCCGTCCCTATAGCGGGCGACCACCGGCGCGAGGCCGCCGCTCAGGTCGAGGTTGCGGATGAACCACACGATGCGGTTCGTCAGCAGATCCTGCACCTCCGCGTAGAGGTCGAGCTGCCCCGTGCCGGAGACCCGGCCCGCGAGGCCGTCGATGGCGAGGTTCAGCTCCATCAGGCCGAACGCGTCGCGAGTTACCGCGTAGGCCTTGGCGATGGTCGCGGCGTCGGCCCCGGTGCCGTCGACGAGGCGCGTCACCAGCGACGGGCCGCCGCGGTTGACGATGATGTTGGCGAGTGCCGTGGCGATGATCTCGCGGCGCAGCCGATGGCCCTTGACGGCGTCCGGGAAGCGATCGCGCAGGGCTTTCGGGAAGTAGCGCTGCAGCTCGCGGTCGAAATACGGGTCGTTCGGCACGGCGCTCTCGAGGATCGCGTCGTGCAGCGACAGCTTCGCGTAGGCCAGCAGCACCGCGTATTCCGGCCGGGTCAGCCCCTCGTTCCGCCGCATGCGCTCGGCGAGCGTGCCGTCGTCCGGCAGGAACTCCACCGCCCGGTCGAGCCGCCCCTCCGCCTCCAGCGCCTGCATCGTCCGCATCGCGAAGCCGGTCTCGCCGAGGCCGCCGCGCTGGGCGAGGGACAGGGCGAGCGTCTGCAACTCGTTGTTGCGCAGCACGAGGCGCCCCACCTCGTCGGTCATGTCGGCGAGAAGGGCGTTGCGCGCCTCGTAGCTGAGCCTCCCGTCCCGCTCCGGCGTCATGAGCGCGATCTTGATATTGACCTCGACGTCCGAGGTGTTCACGCCGGCCGAGTTGTCGATGGCGTCGGTGTTGAGCCGGACGCCCGCGCGCGCCGCCTCGATGCGTCCGCGCTGCGTCAGGCCGAGATTCGCGCCCTCGCCGATGACCTTCGCGCGCAGCTCCGGCCCGGTGATGCGCAGGGCATCGTTGGCGCGGTCGCCGGCATCCTCGTCGGTCTCGGTGGTGGCCCGGACATAGGTGCCGATACCGCCGAACCAGAGCAGGTCGGCGGGCGCCTTCAGGATCGCCAGCATCAATTCGGTAGGCGTCGCTTCGGACCGATCGAAGCCCAGTGCGGACCGAATCGCGTCCGAGAGCGGCACGGTCTTCAGGCTGCGCGAGAACACGCCGCCGCCGTCCGAGATCAGGCTCCTGTCGTAGTCCGCCCAGGAGGACCGCCCCAGGTCGAACAGACGCCGCCGCTCGGCGAAGCTGCGCGCGGCGTCCGGGTTCGGGTCGAGGAAGATGTCGCGGTGGTCGAAGGCCGCGATCAGGCGGAGGCTCGCGGAGAGCAGCATGCCGTTGCCGAACACGTCGCCCGACATGTCGCCGACGCCGACCGTGACGATGGGGTCGGTCTGCACGTCGACATCGATCTCGCGGAAGTGCCGGCGCACCGCCTCCCAGGCGCCGCGGGCAGTGATGCCCATGCCCTTGTGGTCGTAGCCCTGGCTGCCGCCGGACGCGAACGCGTCGCCCAGCCAGTGGCCCTTCTCCAGCGAGAGGGCGTTGGCGATGTCCGAGAAGGTGGCCGTACCCTTGTCGGCCGCCACCACCAGATAGGCGTCGTCGGGATCGTGCCGCACCGTGTCGGGCGGCGGCACGATGGCGTTGTCGACGATGTTGTCGGTCAGCTCGAGGAGCGTGCGGATGAAGATCCGGTAGCTCTCGGTCCCCTCCTGCATCCAGCCGGCCCGGTCGGAGGCCGGCGGCAGCCGCTTCGGGAAGAAGCCGCCCTTCGCGCCGACCGGCACGATCACGGCGTTCTTCACCTGCTGGGCCTTCACGAGGCCGAGGATCTCGGTGCGGAAATCCTCCGGCCGGTCGGACCAGCGCAGCCCACCACGGGCGACGTAGCCGAAGCGCAGGTGCACGCCCTCGACGCGGGGCGCGTAGACGAAGATCTCGAAGAACGGCCGCGGCAGCGGCATCGCCGTCACCTTCGCGCAGGCGAACTTGAAGCTGATCGTCTCCCGGGGCTGCCCGTCGGCGCCGGTCTGGTAGAAGTTCGTCCGCACCGCCGCCTCGACGAGATTGACGAACCGACGCAGGATCCGGTCGTCGTCGAGGCTCGTGACACCGGCGAGGGCGGTCTCGATGCCGGCGCGCACCTCCGCCTCCTGGGCTGTCCGGTCGCCGGCGAGGGCGGGGTCGAACCGGGCGCGGAACAGGGCCACGATCGCGCGCGCGATCCCGGCGTGGCGGCTCAGGGTGCCCGCGAGGTAGTCCTGCCCGTAGCGGATGCGCAGCTGGCGCAGGTAGCGGCCGAGGGCCCGGAGCAGGGCCGCCTCCCGCCAGGGCAGGGCAGCCTCCAGGACGAGCCGGTTGTAGCCGTCGGACTCGGCGATGCCGTCCGCGATGGCGAGCATCGCCGCCTCCAGCGGCCGCTCCAGCGCCACGAGGTCGATCGGGGCGCCGGTAGCGCGCTCGATCAGCATGTCGTGCAGCCAGACCCGCGCGGCCTCCTCCGTGCCGGACGGCGCGATCTGGTACGTGCGCTCGTTGAGGACGCGGAAGCCTAGATTCTCCAGCGCCGGGACCCGGTCGGACAGCGCGATCGCCGTGCCGCGCGAGAACGCCTTCAGGCGGACCTGCGCGGCGGCGTCGCTGGGGCGCCGATCGAGATGGACAGCCCGCGGCTGCGTCTCACCGAGGCCGTCGAGGATCAGCACGTCCGCGACGGCGCTCTCGGGCTGGAAATCGTCCCGGTAGGCGGCCGAGAACGCGTCGCCGTATCGGGCGGCCAGCCGGCGCGCTCGGTCGCCGCCCTCGGATTCGGCCAGCGCCGCTCGCAGCGCGTCGCCCCAGGTCCGGACCAGGGCGACGATCCCGGCCTCGAGGGAGGCGGGATCGTGCTCGGGGCTGCCCTGATCGGGCAGGCCGATGATGTAGTGGATCCGGGCCAGCGAGCCTTCCGGATAGTCGGGGTAAGCCGCGCTGAGCCGCCCGCCGTAGGTCTCGGCCAGATAGCTGCCGATCCGGCCGCGAACCGCGGAATCGTAGCGGTCCTTCGGGACGTAGACGAGAAGCGAGACGAACCGGCCGAACCGGTCGGGGCGGGACAGCACGCGGACCCGCGGCCGGTCGGCCAGCGCGGCGATCGCCAGGGTGAACCGGTAGAGCCGCTCGCTGTCGATCTGGAAGAGCTCGTCCCGCGGGTAGCCCTCCAGCACGGCGAGGAGGCTCCGGCCGGCATGGCTCGTCGGGTCCAGGCCGGCGCGATCGACCACGGCCTCCACCTTCCGGCGCAGCACGGGCACCTCGCGGGCCGGGCTCGTGTAGGCGGAGGCGGTGAACAGGCCGACGATCCGCACCTCGCCCGAGAGTTTGCCGAGGCCGGAGAACAGCTTGACGCCGACATAGTCCAGGTAGGCCGAGCGGTGGACCCGCGACTTCACGCTGGCCTTGGTGATGATCAGCGGCTGCGGCTCCTCCAGGAATGCGAGGATCTCCGGCGTGTAGTCCACCGGCGTCCGGCCCCGGCGCAGGGGCGTGGCGCCGGGATCGCGGAGCACGCCGAGGCTCGACCCCTCGACCAGTGGGTGGGCTTCGCCGGCGATGCCGTGCTCCTGCATGCCGAGGATGAGGAACTGGCCGTCCGTCAGCCATTCGAGGAAGGCGCGCGCCTCCTCGGTCTCCGTTTCCGGCATCGGCGTCGGCCCGCGCCCGAGATCGGCGGCGAGGTCGGTGAGGCGCGCCAGCATGGCGTCGCGGTCGTCACCCGCCAGGGCGACGTCGCGGTAGACGGCCGCGAGGGCGTTCAGGAGCCGCTCGCCGGTCTCAACCGCCAGGCGGTCGAGATGGATGTGGATGAAGCTCTCGCGCGCGAGACTCCCCTGCGCGTCAGCGGTCGTCTCTCCGACCACCCGGATGAGCCCGCCCGCGCCGTCCCGCTCCACGCCGAGGATCGGGTGCGCGACGAGCTGCGGAGCGAGGCCCTGCTCGGTCAGTTCGGCCAGGGTCGAGTCCAGCAGGAATCGCCGGTTGTCGTTGATGACCTCGAGGACCGTCGTCTCGCGCGGACGGCCGTCGCGCACCAGCTCGCGGTCGCTCAGGCGCATCCGCGCCGGGTCGCCGGGCCTGCGGGGCTCGGACAGGAAGGCGCGGGCGCGGGCGGCGAGGTCCGCCAGGACCGAGGCGTCGTAGGGGGCGAGATCCTCCGGTGTCACGCGGCCGAACAGGTCGCGGACGAAGCCGCCCGGGCCGCCCTGCTCGGTGACGATGTCGGCGGCCGCCTCTATCAGCCCGGTGCGGGCCGTCTTCTGCTCCGAGGAGGACAACGCCGTCGCGGTCTCGAGTGTCATCGCGCTTCTCCCGAACCGGGTCACTCGCCCCAGCGATAGCAGCGTGACCGGCCGTGTCGATGACGGCGCCCGGCCGTTTCCGCGCCGACGGGTGTCGATCGTCGCGAACCGTCAGCGTCGGCTTGCCGGGCGCGCGATGCGTGCATATACACCTATGCCATGAGCGCCCCGTCGCCCGAGCCGTGCACCTGCTCCGCCCTGCGTCGCGCCACGCGGGCGCTGACGGCGAGCTACGACGCCGCCCTGAAGCCGACCGGCCTCCGGGTGACGCAATTCGCGATCCTGCGTCATCTGGACCGGCTCGGGCCAGTCCCGGTCTCGCGCCTCGCTGCCGAGGCGGCGCTGGAGCGGACCACGATGGGCCGCAACCTCGACCCGCTCAAGCGCCGCGGCCTCGTCGCGATCACCCCCGGCGCGGCGGATCCGCGCGAGCGCCGCGTGTCCCTGACCGCGTCGGGCCGGGAGGCTCTCGCGGCCGCGACGCCCTACTGGCGCGAGGCGCAGAGCCGCATCAATGCCCGGGTCGATCCCGCGACCGTCTCCGCGGTGGCGGAGGCCCTGATCTCCGCCGCCTGACCGATCCGCACCGCTTCCGGAGCCCGTCCATGACCGCCCTGACAGAGACGCGCCCCGGCTCGCGCCTGCACTATGCCTGGATCGTCGTCGCGGTGACCTTCCTGGTCCTGCTCGTCGGGGCCGGGGTCCGCGCCACGCCGAGCGTGCTGATCGTTCCCTGGGAGCGGGAATTCGGCTGGACGGCGGCCACGATCGGCGTCGGCATCGCGCTCAATATCTTCCTGTACGGGATGATCGGCCCGTTCGCGGTGGCGATCATCGAGCGGTTCGGTCTGCGGCGCTCGGTCTGCGGCGCGCTGCTGATCCTGGCGATCGGCACCGCCGCCACGAGCCTGATGACCGCGCCGTGGCAGATGGTCCTGCTCTGGGGCCTGGTCGTCGGATCCGGATCCGGCATGGTGGCCAACGTGCTCGGCGCCACCGTGGCAGGTCGCTGGTTCGCCAAGCGCCGGGGCCTCGTGCTCGGCCTGCTGACCGCGAGCAGCGCCACGGGGCAGCTCGTCTTCCTGCCGATGCTGGCCTCGATCGCGGTGGGGCAGGGCTGGCGGTCCGTCTCCCTGGTGGTCGCCGGCGCGACCCTGGCGTTGATCCCGCTGGCCGCTCTGTTCCTGCGCGACCGACCGGCAGATCTCGGGCTACCCCGCTACGGCGAGGACGCGGTGACGCCGACGCCGGTTCTGACCGAGAACCCGGCCGTGCGGGCGCTTCGCGGTCTGCGCATCGGCCTGCGCTCCCGGGATTTCTGGCTGCTCGCCGGGACGTTCTTCATCTGCGGCGCCTCGACCAACGGGCTGATCGGCACCCACCTGATCCCGGCCTGCATCGATCACGGCATCGCCGAGGTCACGGCCGCCGGCCTTCTGGCGCTGATGGGGATCTGCGACCTGATCGGCACCACGGCGTCGGGCTGGCTCACCGACCGGTTCGACTCGCGCAAGCTCCTCGCCTGGTACTACGGGCTGCGCGGCCTCTCGCTGATCTTCCTGCCCTACTCGTTCGACTACAGCTTCTACGGATTGTCGCTGTTCGCGGTCTTCTACGGGCTCGACTGGATCGCCACGGTTCCGCCCACCGTCCAGCTCGCGGGCAAATCCTTCGGGGAGGAGAACGCCGCGCTGATGTTCGGCTGGATCGCGGCCGCGCACCAGATCGGCGCGGCGTCCGCGGCGTGGCTCGCCGGCATGGTCCGGACCGAGAGCGGCACCTATCTCGGTGCCTTCGTGTCGGCCGGCCTGCTCTGCCTGGTCGCCGCCCTGATGGCCGCCTTCGTCGGGCGGAAGCCGAGCGAGCCGGTCCTGCGCCCGCTGCCGGCCTGAACTGCGCGGCGCGGGCAGGGTTGTCACAACTGCGCCGCGAAGGACGAGCCCTGGTCGGCGCGTTCCAGAGCATTCCGAGAGCCCGCCGTGACCATCGCGATTCGGCCCGTCCCGCCGGTCCAGGACGTCCGCGCCCCGCGACCCTGGTCGGGGCCGGGCTTCGCCGAGTTCGTCGCCATCATCGCCCTGATGATGGCGGTGACGGCAATCTCCATCGACAACCTGCTGCCCGCGTTCCCGGCCATCGAGGCGCGCTTCGCCGTGCCCGATCCCAACCGGCTGCAGCTCCTCGTCTACGTCTACATGATCGGCTTCGGCTTCGCGCAGATCGTCTACGGACCGGTCTCCGACGCCCTCGGGCGCCGGCCGGTGCTGCTGGCGAGCCTCGCCATCTACGTGGTCGGCTGCGGCCTCGCCATGGTGGCGCCGAGTTTCGGCTGGCTGCTCGCCGCGCGGATCATCCAGGGCATCGGCGCCGCCGGCGGGCGGGTGCTGTCGGTGGCGATCGTGCGCGACCGGTTCGCCGGCCGCGAGATGGCGAGCGTGATGTCGCTCACCATGATGGTGTTCCTGATCGTCCCGATGATCGCGCCGGCGATCGGCGGCATGATGCTGGCGCTGGGCTCGTGGGTCTACGTCTTCGTCTCGATGCTGGTCCTCGCCTTCTGGCTGACGCTCTGGTTCTCCCTGCGGATGCCCGAGACCCTGCACCCGGAGTACCGCCGGCCGCTCTCGCCGGCCGCGACCTGGGAGGCGATTCGGCTGACGCTGAAGACCCGCGTCGCCGTCGGCTACGCCACCGCGCTCGGGCTGATGACCGGCTGCATCATGGGCTACGTCGGCTCGGCCCAGCAGGTCTTCGATACCGGCCTGTACCACCTCGGCCCGTTCTTCCCGCTGGCCTTCGGGCTCGTGGCCGGCGCCATGGGCGCGGCGACGCTGATCAACGCCCGCGTGGTCCGGCGGCTCGGGATGCGAGCGATGTCGCACAGCGGCGTCATCGCGTTCACGCTGGTCGGCTTGGTGCAGGTCGGCGTCGGCCTCGCCTATCGCGGCCACCCGCCGCTGGCGCTGTTCCTCTCGATCCTCGCGGTGAACCAGTTCCTGATCAGCTTCGCGATGCCGAATTTCAACGCCCTCGCGCTGGAGCCGCTCGGCGCCATCGCCGGCACGGCCTCGTCGTTCCTGGGTTTCTACACGACGATCCTGGGCGCGCTCTGCGGCTTCCTGATCGGCCAGTCCTTCGACGGCACGGTGCTTCCCGTGGCGATCGGCTACGCCAGTCTGGGCGCCCTGGCGCTCCTCGTGGTCGCGTGGACCGAGCGCGGCCGACTCTTCCGCGGCGGCGTCGGCGGTTGAACGGGCGCCCTTAACGCGGTCTTCAGCGGAAAGTTGCAAAGCTCCGGTCCTGATCCCCGCCGACCGGACACGCCCATGCTCGCCCGCGCCCAGGACGGAACCCTCCTCGTCGCGCGCCTGCTGCTGGCCGCCGCGCTCCTGCCGACCGGGATCGCCCGGGCGCTCAACGTGTCGGGATTCGCGCTGACGCTCGCGGGGGCCGGGATGCCGTTTCCCAATGGCGTCGCCACCGCCGCCGTGCTGGTCCAGGTATTCGGACCGCTCGCCCTGATCCTCGGGGTCCTGCCCGGGCTCACCGGCTTGGCGCTCGCGCTGTTCGCCGCCGTGACGGCCTTCGTGCTCCACCCGTTCTGGTACTATGTGGGACCCGCCGCGGTCGCCGAGCGCGCGCTGATGCTGGCCGATCTCGGCCTCGCGGGCGGGTTCCTCATGTACGCCCTGAGCGGTCCGGGCGCCCTCAGCTGGCAGGGCTGGCGCGCCGGAACCCGCGCGGCGGCGCCGAGCGCGAAGCCCGCCGCCGCGAAGGCGTCCGGCAAGGGCAGCGCGCCGCGGAACGGCGGCAAGCGCGCTGCCGGCAGGCCGCCGGCCCGCGCCGCGGCCTGATCAGCCGTGCCGCGGCCTCATCTCGGTCGTCGGGGCGGGCGGCGCGGCAGCCATCTTCCGCCCGGAGATCTCCGCGCCGGCATCCGGCGACAGGTTGCGGAAGGCCAGTGCCGAGGCCGCCGAGATCACGGCGACGGCGAAGAAGGCGGGCCCGAAATCCGAGGCCTGGATCTCCGTTCGACCGTGGAGCCCGGCGGTCCCCTCGAGCGCCAGCGCGCCCAGCGTGACGCCGAGGCTCAGCGACAGCTGCTGGCAGACGCTGGCGAAGCTCGTGGCCGCGCTCATCTCCTTGGATTCGAGATCGGCATACGCGATGGCGTTGACGCAGGTGAACTGGATGGAGCGCGAGCAGCCGCCGACGAACAGCAGGATCACCATGATCCAGTGGGAGGTCTGCGCGGTGTAGAACCCGTTGACCGCCAGGAAGGCCGAGGCAAGCAGCGCGTTCCAGACCATCAGCGCGCGGAAGCCGGTGCGGCGCAGGATTCGCGGACCCAGGGTCTTCACGAACATCGCGCCGGCCGCCGCCGCGAAGGTGATCAGGCCGGACTGCAGCGCGTCGAGGCCGAAGCCGACCTGCAGCATCAGCGGCAGCAGGAACGGGATGGCACCGGTGCCGATCCGGAACAGGCTGCCGCCGAGGACCGCGACCCGGAAGGTCGGCCGCTGCATCAGGTCGAGCCGGACGATCGGGTAGGCCACCCGCCGGGCATGCGCCCAGTAGAGGGGCAGGAGCACCGCGCCCGCGGCGAGGCAGCCCCACGAGACGGCCGCCGGCAGCAGGTGGCGGCCGAGGGAGGCGAGGCCGAGCATCAGGGCGGCGAGGCCGGTCCCGAGCAGCACGAAGCCGAGGAGATCGAGGGGCGGCCGCTCCGGCTCGCGCACATCCTCGAAGTACAGGCTCGCCAGGACAATCCCGGCGCAGCCGATCGGCAGGTTGATGAAGAAGATCCAGCGCCAGTCGAACCACGTGGTGATCAGGCCGCCCACCGGCGGACCCAGCACCGGGCCGACGAGGGCCGGGAAGGTCAGGTAGGCCAGCGCCGTGACGAGCTGCGATTTCGGCACGCTGCGCAGCACCACGAGCCGTCCGACCGGCACCATCATGGCGCCGCCCATGCCCTGGAGGAACCGCGCGGCGACGAACCACGCGAGCCCGTTCGCGGCCGCGCAGGCGAGCGAGCCCGCCATGAACACCACGAGGGCCGCGCGGAACACGGTCCGCGACCCGTACCGGTCCGCCATCCAGCCGCTCACGGGGATGAAGATCGCGAGGCTGACCAGGTAGGAGGTCAGCGCGAGCTTGAGGGCGATCGGGTCCTCGTGAAGGCTCGCCGCGATGCTCGGGAGCGCCGTGGCGATCACCGTGGAATCGGTGTTCTCCATGAACAGCGCGGTGGCGACCGTCAGGGGGACGATCCAGAGCGGTCTTTGGGCGGTGGCAGGCATCACACAGCAGACGCATGGCGCGCCGCCGCGGTTGCACGGCAGCGCGGCCACCTCGCACCCTCGTGTTTCGCGAATGTATCCATCGTGCAACAGAGGTTGAGCAGCGGCGCGGAGCCACCTTTTTCGCGGGTGCTCCAATGGCTAAGTTTCCATCACGCGTCCGTGAGGCCGCTTCAGCCGGCCCGGGGCCGGCGCGCGAGGAACTCGATGCAGTCCAGCCCCAGCAAGATCCGCTCCCTGCCGCGGATCGCCGCCGGCGTCGCCCTCCTGTCGATGGTGGCCGCCTGCGGCACCGTCCTGCTCAACGATCGCGGCTCGCTCACGCGCTACGACCGGCTGAAGTCCAGCGATCAGGTCGCCTCGGCCTCGCGGATCTACGTCGACCGGCCGGCCCTGGCGAAGGCCCGCACGGTGCGCATCATCCCGACGGCGTTCCACGCGGACGTGTCCGGTGCCGCCCCGCTGACCGCGGCCGAGCGGCGCCTCATCGCGAACGCCGCCGACCGGGCGCTCTGCTACGACCTGTCGCTGAAGTACGACATCGTCACGAGCCGTGATGCCGACCTGACCGTGCGGGCGCAGGTCACCCGCGTCGAGCCGACCGATCTCCTCGGGGCCGGCGCGACCATCGCGGGCTCCGCGGGCGTGACCGTGGCGTCGCAGCTCGGCCTGAGCTTCGCCGAGGGCGTCGGGCGCGTGCCGATCCCGCGCGTGCCGATCGGGCTCGGCAGCCTGACCGTCGAGGCCGAGGCGCTGGACCGGCGTCGCGAGCAGCGGGCCGCCATGGTGTGGGGCGGCGCGGCGAACTCCTTCACCAGCCAGCCGCGCTTCTCCCGCGCCAGCGACGCCTACGACCTCGCCGGCGAGTTCGGCCAGGATTTCGGCTACATGCTGGCGACCGGCGACGACCCGTTCACGGCCCCCAACACGATCCCGACCTGGGACCGGATCCGCATCACGACCCTCGGCGAGGCGCCCCTCGACCCCGACTGCGAGGCGTTCGGCCGCGCTCCGGGCATCGACGGCATGCTCGGCGACTATATCGGCCTGCCGCCCGAGTACACCGACAAGGGCCCGGCCGCGCCGGCGATGCGCTAGGCCGCTCGCCGCCGTGCCCGCTCCCCTCGGTAGACGGCGGGGGGCCTCGGTCCTGACGGCTGAGATCCCGTCAGGACGCCGCCGCGCGCCTCGACCGGGCGTGGATAAGCCCCGAGCCATGCGCGTTTTCGCGCTGCGACGCATCAACCGCGCATTGGCGCCCTCGCGGAGCCCGTGATACTGGCACTTGCCAACCCGATCCCGTAGCGCGACCCCCAACGCGCCGCCGTCCGAGGAAAGTTGGCACATGGCCCGAGTAGAAACCGCATCGATCATCGAGGGCCTCACCTTCGACGACGTGCTCCTGCGGCCCGCCGCCTCCTCGGTGATGCCGACCGAGGTCAGCGTCGCCTCGCGGCTGACCCGCACGATCCCCCTGAACCTGCCGATCCTCGCCTCGGCGATGGACACCGTCACCGAGGCGCCGATGGCCATCGCCATGGCGGCCAACGGCGGCATGGGCGTCATCCACCGCAACCTCGAGCCGCCGGAGCAGGCCGAGCAGGTCCGCCTCGTCAAGAAGTACGAGTCCGGCATGGTGATGAACCCCATCACCATCCACCCCGACGAGACCCTCGCCGACGCCTTCGAGGTGATGAAGCTCAACCGCATCTCGGGGATCCCGGTGGTCGAGCGCGGCCCCAACGGCTCGCGGGGCAAGCTCGTCGGCATCCTGACCAACCGCGACGTCCGCTTCGCGACGAACTCCAACCAGCCGGTCGCCGAGCTGATGACCCGCGACCGCCTGATCACGGTCCGCGAGGGCGTGACGCAGGACGAGGCCAAGCGGCTGCTCCACCAGTTCCGGATCGAGAAGCTGCTGGTCGTCGACGACCATTACCGCTGCATCGGCCTGATCACCGTCAAGGACATCGAGAAGCGCGTCGCCTACCCGAACGCCGTCAAGGACGAGCAGGGCCGCCTGCGCGTCGCCGCCGCCACGACGACGGGCGACAGCGGCTTCGAGCGGGCCGAGCGCCTGATCGACGCCGGCTGCGACGTCATCGTGGTGGACACCGCCCACGGCCACTCGATCAAGGTGCTCGACGCCGTCGCCCGGGTGAAGCAGCTCTCGAACGCCGTGCAGGTCGTGGCCGGCAACGTCGCGACGCGGGACGGCGCCAAGGCGCTGATCGATGCCGGCGCCGACGCCATCAAGGTCGGCATCGGCCCGGGCTCGATCTGTACGACCCGCATCGTTGCGGGCGTCGGCGTGCCGCAGCTCACCGCGCTGATGGAGGCCGTCGAGGCGGCCGGCGAGGCCGACATCCCGGTCATCGCCGACGGCGGCATCAAGTATTCCGGCGATCTCGCCAAGGCGATCGCGGCCGGCGCCTCGGTGGCGATGCTCGGCTCGCTGCTCGCCGGGACCGACGAGGCGCCCGGCGAGGTGTTCCTCTACCAGGGCCGTTCGTACAAGTCGTACCGCGGCATGGGCTCGGTGGGCGCCATGGCCCGCGGCTCGGCCGACCGCTACTTCCAGGCCGAGGTGAACGACACGCACAAGCTCGTGCCGGAGGGAATCGAGGGGCAGGTCCCCTACAAGGGCCCGGTGGGCAACGTCCTTCACCAGCTCGCCGGCGGCCTGCGCGCCGCCATGGGCTACGTCGGCGGCGCCACGATCCCCGAGTTCCAGGAGCGGGCGCAGTTCATCCGCATCACCAATGCCGGCCTGCGCGAGAGCCACGTCCACGACGTGACGATCACCCGCGAGAGCCCGAACTACCCGTCGCGGACCTGAGGGACCGATGCGCACGCTGATCGTCGGGGCCGGCGCGACCGGCGGCTATTACGGGGCGCGCCTCGCCGAGGCGGGCGCCGACGTGACCTTCCTGGTGCGGCCGGCGCGGGCGGCGAAGCTGGCGGCGGACGGCCTGAACGTCCGCTCGCCGCTCGGCGACCTGCACTTGCCCGATCCGCCCACCGTCACGGCCGATAAGCTGGCCGGGGCCGGGCGGTTCGACCTGATCCTGCTGTCGTGCAAGGCCTACGACCTCGACAGCGCCGTCGCGGACCTGGCGCCGGCCGTCGGGCCCGACACCGCGATCCTGCCCGTGCTCAACGGCATGTCGCATCTCGACGTCCTCGACGCCCGGTTCGGCGCCGAGCGGGTGCTCGGCGGCTCCTGCGCGATCGCCGCGACGCTCGCGCCGGACGGCGCGATCCGCCACATGAGCGAGCTGTGCAGCATCACCTACGGCGAGCGCGACGGGTCGCGCTCGTCGCGCATCGAGGCGGTCGACGCGCTGATGCGCGGCCTCAAGTTCCAGCCGCGCCTGAGCGACGTGATCCTGCAGGAGATGTGGGAGAAGTGGGTGTTCCTGGCGACGCTCGCCGGGGCGACCACGCTCATGCGCGCCGCGGTCGGCGACATCGTGGCGGCGCCCGGGGGCACCGCGCTGATCACCGCGCTGCACGCGGAGTGCACGAGCGTCGCGGCGGCGAGCGGTTTCGAGCCGCGGGCCGTCGTGGCGGAGCGGGCGCGGGCGCAGCTGACGGCGGCGGGTTCGACCTTCACGGCCTCGATGCTGCGCGACATCGAGAACAGGGGCCGGATCGAGGCGGACCACGTGATCGGCGACCTGATCGCCCGCGGCGAGCGGCTGGCACCGGAAGTGCCGTTCCCGCTCCTGACCGCGGTCTACACGGGCCTCAAGGCGTACGAGGCCCGCCGGGCGCGGGAAGCGGCCTGAACCGCACCCCCGCGCGGACGTCTCAGTAGCGGCCGGGCGGCGGGGGCGGGTTGCCGTATTCCAGCTGCGTCTTGGCATCGACGCGCGGACGCGGCACCGGCGTCAGCTCCGGCTGGGCGGCGGGCGCACTCGCGCAGGCGGCGAGCGTGGCGGTGACCAGGGCCGCGAGGGCGACGCGAACGGTGGACGTCATGGGCTGGGTACTCCCGGGATGCGCCCGGCGACGGACCGGTCTGGTCCGGCGCGGGCGGATGCCATACGACACGCGGCGGCCCGCACGGCGAGCCGCCCGCAGCACGGTCTGCGCCGCGAAGGTGCAGGAAGCTCGGCCGTAACGTGGCGGCATCGTGGGCCAAGCGTGGCCGTTTCACGTCGTCGTCGACGCATTCCGAAGGATCTGACCCCTGACTCCCGCCGCTCGCTGCTCTGCCGCCATCGAAGTCCTGACCGATATCGCCGAGCGCCGTCGACCGGCCGCCGACGCCCTCAAGGACTGGGGCCTCGCCCACCGCTTCGCCGGCTCGGGCGACCGCGCGGGCATCGCCAGCCTCGTCTACGACGCCCTGCGGCGGCGGGCCTCGGCGGCCTGGATCATGGGCGCGGACACGCCGCGCGCCATCCTGATCGGGACGCTGCGCCTCCAGCAGGGACTCGCCGCCGCTTCGGTCGCGGACCTGTTCACCGGCGAGCGCTTCGCGCCGGCCCCCCTCAGCGACGACGAGCGCGCGCGCCTCGACGGCGGGTCGCTGCAGGACGCGCCTCCGGAAGTGGCGGGGGACGCCCCGGCTTTCGTGCTCCCGGACCTCGCGGCCACGCTCGGCGAAGACCTCGTCCCGGAGCTGAAGGCGCTGGCGCGGCGGGCGCCCCTCGATATCCGGGTGAACGCCCTGCGCGGCGACCGCGACGCGGTCCTGCCGGCGCTCGCGGCCTTCGACGCGGCGCCGACACCGCACGCGCCGACGGGCCTCCGCGTCCCGATCGGCGCCGACGGCCGCGGTCCGGCGCTCCACGTCGAGGCGGAGTTCCTGGAGGGCTGGTACGAGATCCAGGACGAGGGTTCGCAGCTCGCCGCGCTCCTCGCCGCGCCCCGCGCCGGGGAGACCATCGTCGACCTCTGCGCGGGCGGTGGCGGCAAGACCCTGGCGCTCGCGGCTGAGACCGGGAACAGCGCCCGCCTCATCGCCACCGACGGCGATCCGCGCCGGCTCGCGCCGATCCACGAGCGCCTGCGCCGGTCCGGTGCGCAGGCCGAGGTGCGGACCCCGCGCAGCGGCAAGGCGCGGGCCGATGTCCTCGCGGATCTCGACGGCAAGGTCGACCGGGTCGTGGTCGACGCGCCCTGCACCGGGTCCGGCACGTGGCGCCGGAATCCCGATGCCAAGTGGCGGCTGCGGCCCGGGAGCCTCGCGCTGCGGACCACCGAGCAGGCCCAGGTCCTCGATCGGGCGGCGCGGCTGGTCAGGCCCGGCGGGCGGATCGTCTATATCACCTGCTCGCTGCTCTCGGCCGAGAACGACGCGGCCGTCTCCGGCCTCCTGTCGGGCTGGCGCGGCCGCTTCGACGTCGTCCCCGCCGATGAGGTGCTGACGGCAGGACCGGAGTCGCTCCGGGCAGCGGTGCGGAAGACGGCCCACGGGATCCAGATGAGCCCGCTGCGGACCGGGACCGACGGCTTCTACGTCGCGGTCATCGCGCGGAAGGGCTGAGGCGCGCCGCCGCGACGGAACCCGTGCCGCTCCGACGGGCGTTGCACCCGCGCTCCTGCGGGAGCCGGGTTCGCCGCGCGGCGGTCCCGCCCGCGGCCGCATCCGGGAGATGCCCTTGCGCCTCGACCGCCGTTTCCTGCTCGCCGGTCTCGGAAGCGCCCTCGGGCTGCGCGGCACCGGGGCGGGAGGGGCCGCGGAGACGGCACCGCCGCCCCTCCCGCACGAGTCGGTCCGGGCGCTGCCACTCTCGCTCCCCGGCGCGGATCTGCAGGTGATCGAGCTGTGGCCCGGCGCGCCGCCGGGCGGCGGTGACGGACCGCACGCGGACGGCTACCGCTACGTCGAGGGGACGTTCGGCGACATCACGCGCGTGTCGCGACCCTGTCTGCTGGTCATGCGGCCGGCCAATCCCAACGGCGCCGCGATGATCGTCGCGGCCGGCGGCGGGTACGAGTTCATCGCCATCGGCAACGAGGGCGTCCCGGTCGGCCGCGTCCTGAACGCCGCCGGCGTCACCGTCTTCCTCCTCGTCTACCGCCTGCCGGCGGAGGGGTGGGGCTCGGGACCGGACGCACCGCGTCAGGACGCACAGCGCGCCCTCCGGCTGGTCCGGGCACGTGGCGCGGAGTTCGGCATCGATCCCGCGCGGGTCGGCGTCCTCGGCTTCTCGGCGGGCGGCCACCTGATGGGCGAGACCGCGGTCGGGAGCGCCCGGGACCTGTACGCGGGCGTCGACGCGACCGACGCCCAGCCGATCCGGCCCGCGCTGGCTGGTCTGATCTACCCGGTCATCACCATGCGCAAGCCGTTCGACCGGACCGCGACCCGCCGCATCCTGGTCGGCGACGACGTCACCCCCGACGAGATGAAGACCTACTCGGTGGACCTGCAGGTCGGGCCGGAGACGCCGCCGACCTTCCTGGTCCAGGCGATCGACGATCCCGTCGCCGTGGCCGACCATCCGCTGCTGATGTTCTCGGCGCTGCGGAAGGCGCGCGTCCCGGCCGAGCTGCACCTGTTCGAGCGCGGCGGCCACGGCTTCGGCCTCGGCGCGCCCGGCACACCCGCGGCGGCGTGGCCCGGCCTGTTCCTGGCCTGGATCCGCCTGCACGGCTTCCTGCGCGCCTGACCGCTCACTCCCCGCGCGTCTGCAGGCGGTGCAGCTTGGCGACCTTCGGCCGACTGGTCCGGAACTGGCCGCGCTCCACCGCGACGAAGACCACGATGGCGATGGCGATGGTGGTCAGCCACCACACCGCGGTCAGCCCCACGCTCAGGCAGGCCACCGTGAAGGCGGCCGCGAAGCAGCCCATCGCGCCGGGCACCAGGGCCGGGCCGTCCCGGCCGGCCCGCCGGATCGAGGCGTAGAGGGCGAAAGCGGCGGCGAGCGCGCCGACGATGCCGAGCTCGTACCAGAACTCGAAGAGCGCCGTGGTCGGCGCGTTGGCCGGCAGCAGGCCGACCAGCCGTCCGCGCAGGGCCGTCTCGAAGCCGTGCCCGGTGATCAGCCGCACCGGATCGGAGGTCACGACCTTCTGCCAGCTCTTCAGCGACAGCACCGCGGGGGCGACCGGCCCGAGCAGCGCGGCCCCCACCGGCCGCGCCAGGAAGGGCAGCAGCGGCGCCGCGGCCAGCAGGGCGGCCGAGAGGGTGGAGGTGAGCATCACGCCGAGCCCCTGGCGGTAGCTCGTCAGCGCGAAGGCGACGGCGCCGACCGACAGGGCGGCGATCTGGGTCCCGTCCGGCTGGACCGTGAGGGCGAGGGCGACCAGCAGCGCGAGGCCCAGCGCTTCCCGGTCCCGGCGGCGGGATCGCAGCCACGCGAGGGCCGGCCAGAGCAGCAGGATGAGCAGGACAAGGCCGCGATCGAGCGCGCCGTCATCCTCGACGCCGGACGGCGCGAGGTGGGCGCCGAACAGCCCGAGCATGATCGCCACGATCGCCCCCGCCACGACGCCGAGCGGCAGAAGGTAGAGATTCGCCGAGCGCATCCGGTCGGGGAGGGCGAGGTAGCCCAGGAGGGCGAGGCCGATCGTTGCGCCGAGATTGGCGAGCCGCTCCAGCGCGGGTCCGAGGAAGGGCGTCCAGGTGAGCGACAGGGCCGACCATAGCACGACCAGCATGCCGGCCAGGAAGGCCGGAGCGGTCAGGAGACGGTAGGTCGCCGGGCGGACCGGGCGCTGCCGCCGGTCGATGACGCTGGCGATGATCAGGAGGATCACGGCGATCGGCGCGAGGATCACCGAGGCGCGGCGCGCGACCTGCGCCAGGACCGGGAGAACCACGAACAGGCCGAAGAAGCCGATACGCCGCAGCAGCGCGGCGGCGTCGAGCGCCGGATCGATGGTGGTGGAGTTCGACGCGCGCGGCATCTTGCGCCTTCTCCCGGACCGGGACGGCCGGATCCCTGCTCGATACGCAAGGCTCGCGCAAGCCGCTGTAGACGTTGCGCCACAGTCTTGCCCGCGCGAAGCGCGCTCACGCCGCGGTCGCGGATTCCCGCGGGCGCCGACGGACCGCTCGTCGACCGACATCCGAGGCGACGCGCCAGCCACCCCACGCCACGAAAAACCCGATCAGACCCGCGGCGAGGCCGTCGGCGCTCGTGGGTACGGCCGGGCGGAACTCGCGGTAGGCGGCCTCGGCCACCGGCAGGTCGGGATCGCGCAGCATCGCCACCACCCGGCCGAGGGGGCTCGTCGCCGCGGCAAGGGCCTGCTGCTGGGCGCTCAGGCGGGCGAGACGGGCGATGTCGGCCTGGGCGGCCTCACCGCGGCGGGCGACGAGCTGGTCCGGGCTGGCGCGCAGCCGGTCGACGGCGCCCTCGCGCGTCGTGCCGGTGGCCTGCGCGTCGGATTCGAGGACCGCCACCTGCCGACGGAGTTCGTCGGCGGCGCCGCCGAGGCGCTGCGCGTATTGCTGCGCGAATTCGGGGGCCTGCGCGGCGACCACGCCTCCGAGCAGGCCGAGGGCGAGGCCGAAGGTGCGGAACACGCGAAACATGTCTGGCCTCCGGCGGGGAATCGACCCCCGACAAAGAGCACGCACGGGGCCCCGATTCCAGCCGCGGGCGCGACGACGCTCGCCTCCGTGGGCTCAGCCCGGCAGCGTTAGGAGGCCGGCCTTGCCGTCGGTGCAGCCGAACAGCAGCCGGCCGCCGCGCGCGTCCCAGCCGAGCGCCGTCACGCCGCTTCCCTGGACGGCGGGGCGCACCAGCAGCTCGGCCGCGTCGGTGAAGCGGACGAGCAGGATGCAGCCGTCCTCGTAGCCCATGGCCAGCACCGGCGCCCTAGGGTGGAAGGCCACGCGGGAGACGCGGGCGGGGCGGACGCCGCATTCGCGCGGCGCCTTGCCGGTCGGACCCTCCTTGGAGTCGAACGGCCACACGATCGCCGCCTCGGCCCCGCTCGTGGCGAGCCAGTTGCCGTCGAACGACCACGACATCGAGCGGACCTTGCCGGGATAGCCCGACATCCGCATGTGGCCGCGGTCCGGTTGCAAGCGCCAGCCGTGCAGGCTGTTCTCCTGCATGGTCGACACCACGAAGCGCCCGTCCGGCGACCACGTCACGTCGATATGCGAGCCCTTCCAGGTGACCACCTCGGCGGGCGTCTCCAGATTGGGGTACCAGAGGCTCACGCCGTTGTAGTGGGCGACACCCAGCCGGTACCCCTTGGGCGCGAAGACGAGGCCGCGCGCGGAGGACGGCGCCTCGAAGGTCTTCTCGCGGCCCTTGGCGTCCCGGGCCACGACGGAGCGGCCGGCCGACCACGCCACGCCGCCGTCGGGATGGACCGCCAGCGCGTCGATCCAGGCACCGCCCTTGGCGAGGCCGAGCTGCTCCATCGCCCCGTCGGCGCGGATCGCCACCACGCGCCCGTCGTCGCCCCCCGTGACCAGCCGGTCGACACCGCCGGCCGCGACGAGGATCCCGCTGTCGGGATGCGCGGCGACGCGCGCGATCCCGTCCGCCCGCACCAGCGCGACCGTGCCGTCGCTGAGCGCCAGGGCCGGCACGTCCTTGAGGAAGTGCGCGGCGAGCACGTGCTCGCCGGGCTCCAGCGCGGCGACGTGACTGGTGAGGGACGGGTTGCTGACGGGGCTGCTCATGTCGGGGGGACCTTCGCGGCCGGCGGCGCGGTGCGCAAGACCAGGAACGCGGTAATCAACGCCAGCCCGCCCGAGATCGCCGCCGGGGCGATCAGCGCGTACAGGCCGACCTGCTGGTAGGCGTGCGCGCCCAGATAGGCGCCGAACAGCAGCGAGATCCAGACGGAGGCGTCGCCGAGCCAGCCGAGAGGATCCCCGGTGCGTGTCAGGGCCTGCGCGATCTTCTGGCCGAGGCTGAAGAGCGCGCCGGTCACGAAGGTCGTGCCGGCCCGGAACCCCTTCACCTGCGCCAGCACCGCGTTCTGGGATCCCATCGCCACGGCGACGAAGAAGGCCGCGAGGCCGAGTTCGGGCGACTGGAGGCCGAGTCCCAGACCGGCGAGGATCAGCAGGGACTCGTAGGCGAGGACCGCCGGCGTCGTCCACCGCGGCGGCACGAGGATCGCCAGCCCGCTCCCCAGGACCGATCCCGTGAGGAACGCGAGGATCAGGATCGCGGGGAGGATCATGCGGTGCAGCTCGACCTGGGCGCCGAGAACGGCGAGCTGCGTGGTGTTGCCGCTCATGAACGACGTGTAGAGGCCGCCCAGTCTCACGAAGCCGAGGGCGTCGACGTAGCCCGCCATACCGGTGAGGAGCAGGCCGACGCCCAGCTGCCAGCGGCGGTTCACCGTTCGGCCTCGCCGTCGCGGGCCGGTAACGCTCCGTTAACCATTCGAACGCCTTCGTTCACGGACGCCGGGCCGCGGTTAACGCGCCGCTCACCAAACCCGAGCAATTCGATGCAAACACGGTGAACGCCGCGTCGGAAGGGGCCGTTGCCCCAGCGATCCGGCTCGGGGACATCGTGCCCCCGCCGGGTGAGTGGGAGTTGCGTCATGGTTCCGTTCGCCGCCGCTTTCGTCTGCCCGACCCTGCCCGTCCCGGACCGGGGCGTCGCCACGATCCTGGTCGTCGAGGATGAGCCGACCGTGTGCGAGCTGGCCGCCGAGGCGCTCCTCGACGAGGGGTACCGGGTGCTCACCGCCGCCGATGCCTGGGAGGCCGAGGCGATCCTGTCCCGGGAGAGCGTCGACCTGCTCTTCACCGATATCGATCTGGCCCGCAACACGGACGGCCTGTCGCTCGCCCGGTGCGCCCGCCGGCTCTCGCCCGACCTCCCGGTCGTCTACACCTCCGGGGGCCGGGCTTCCCTGGCGGCCTGCGAGGCGGTTCCGGGCTCGGTCTTCGTGCCGAAGCCGTACCGCCCGAGCCAGCTCGTGGCGCTGACGCAGGACGTCCTGCGCACCGCGCCCGTGCACACCTTCTGAATTGGATCTTCGAGGATACCCGCCATGTGGCGCTCTCTTCCCGCAATCGGCCTCGCGCTCGCCGCCGCGGTCGCCGCATCGCCGGCCCGGGCCGCCTGCGACGTGAAGGGCGCGCAGATCGAGGAGGCGATCGCCAAGAAGAGCGAGCTCCGCGAAGACGCTAACGCGCAGCTGGTCCGCGACCTCCGGACCCTGCGCGACGCCGCCATCGTCCTCGAGAGCTACAAGTTTCCGGGCGAGTGCGAGGTCCTGCTCGGGATCGTGCGCTCCCTCCTGGCCAATCCGAGCAAGACCATCGAGCAGAGCGGCGACACCGACGAGGAGAAGGCCGAGGACCTGATCGAGGCGCGCGAGCCCAAGGACGCGGCGGGCGCCCCGATGGCGAAGTAGCGAGCCGCGGCCGTCCGGGGCGCGGCGCCCGTCAGCGCTCCTCGCCGGCGCTGGCGCCGATCTTGGCGCGCGCCAGCGCGCGGCTGAGCTTGGCGGCGATCTGCTCGCGCAGCATGTCGGCCATCTCGATATCCACGAGGCGCCAGCTCAGGCCGCGCAGCCGCAGCCGGATCCGCGTGCGCTCCGCGCGGGGCCCCTCCGGCGGGATCGGGATCACGACCGCGCGGAAGCCGCGCATCTCCAGAGCCGCGTAGTAGGGTATGAGCCGCCCGAGGCCGCGGATAACCAAGCCCTCAGGCCGGGTGCCGTCCGGCCGCTCGACGTCGAGCTTGTCGGGCCAGCCGTTGGCCAGCAGATCCATCACCGTCTCCGGCGTCACCATCGTCTCGGCGAGCGCCAGGGCGAGCCCGTAGGCTGCGTCGTTCAGGCGCTGGCGGTCGCGCGGCTCCAGGTCGGGATCGCTCTCGGAGGCCGCGCGCATCGCGGCGGTGATCTGCCGGACCAGCGACAGCCGCAGCGTCCTGAAGTTCACGTGACTCTCGACATAGGCGGCGTCGTGCCGACGCACCGCCTGAGCGAAGTCGTAGAGCGACCAGAGCGGGCTCATCGTGAAGGCGAGCCACGCCAGGGCGAGGGCGACCGGGACCGCGAGCCAGCGCACGGCCTCAGCGCCCCGTCCGCGCGGTCATGACCGCGCCGCCCAGCGATCGAGGCCGGAGAAGGCCGCGACGACCCGCTCGTAGACCGGCCGCTTGAAGGGGACGATCAGGTCCGGAAGTTCGGAGAGTTGCGCCCAGCGCCAAGCGTCGAATTCCGCCTTGTGAGCGCCGCCGCCGGGCCGGAGCACGTCGATCAGGTCCTCGCTGCCGACGAAGCCGTAGGCGAACCATTTCTGCGTCTGGCCACGGTAGCGGCCCTTCCAGGCCTGCTTCATCACCGCCGGGGGCAGGTCGTAGGGCAGCCAGTCCGGGATCTCGGCGAGGAGCTTCACCGCCTCCGGCGGGACGTTGGTCTCCTCGTAGAGTTCGCGCCGTGCGGCGGCTTCCGCATCCTCACCGGGATCGATGCCGCCCTGCGGCATCTGCCACATGTGCGGACCGTCGACGTGCTCAAGACCCGCCTCCTTGCAGCGACGCCCGACGAAGACGCCGCCCGACGGCGCGATCAGGGCGATGCCCACGCAGGGGCGATAGGGCAGGGCAGTGCCCGGGTCCGAATCCTTTACCATCGCGGCGACCATAGGTCAGGGATGGGCGAGGCGGCAACGTCGACCAAGTCTTCACCGATCCGGTCGGTGCCGGATCTACTTGCGCTGACTTTCGACACGGTCGCGTTCAATCAGCCGTGGAGACTCGCTTATCGCGGGCGCCGCGCAGCGCCACGCTCGCCGGCACGAGGCGCAGCCCGCGGGACTCGATCTCCTTCGCCCAGCGCGCGATCCGATCGACGCTCAGCGGTGTCCCGGTCGCCGAGACCAGGGCGAAGCCGTTGGCGCGGGCCCGAGCCTCGGCCTGGGCGAGTGCGGCGTCGATCGCGTCGGCGCGCGGCGTGGCGTCGAGGACGATCTCGGCGCGGGCGACCGGCGTCTTTCCCTTGTTGGCGGGCGCGACCGCGGGCTTCGGAGCCGTGCCGTCGTCGAGAAACCCCAGACCGCGGGCGCCGATCTCGCGCAGGACTGGCTCGAACGCCGCATCGGCCATGAGCTTCGAGCCCATGTAGTTCACCACGCCGACATAGCCCGAGAAGCGCGCCATCGCCCAGGCCTGCCGATCGGCATTCTCCAGCCCCTTCAACGCGGTGAGCAGCGTCTGCGGGCCCGGGTCGCTGTCGGGATAGTCGAAGGGCTCCATCGGGAGTTGCAGGAATACTTCGTGGCCCGCGTCCCTGGCGCGCGCGGCGGCGCGCTCGACCTCGCCACCGTAGGGCAGGAAGGCGAGACTCACGGCGGCGGGCAGGCGCGCGGTGGCGCCGGCGGTGGCGGCCTGGCCGACACCGAGACCGGTCACCACGATCGCGATGCGCGGCCCCGAGCCGGCCTCTTCCGATCGGGCGTACACGTCGAGGGCGCGGATGCGGCCCTCGCCCAGCTTCGGCATGAGACCGTGGCGGCCGGATTCGCTGATCCGCGGATTTGGGGCCTGGGCGAGACGGGGGGCGCTCGGCGGCGGCACACGGATCACCACCGCCTCACTCGGCCCGCTGCCGGCCGGGCGCACGACCGTGACGCCGGAGGCGGTCTCGACCTCCTCGGCACTGCGCTGGAGCGGCGCGGTTCCGGGTGCCGTCGTGATCACCTGGGGCTGCTGTGCGGCCGGCGCCTGCGCGGCCGGGCGGGCCGCGGGTTCGCGCATCGTGATCGCAACCTGGACGCGGGGCTCACCGCCGTGCGGGTCCCCCAGCGCGAGCACCAGGCCGGCCGCCACCACGAAGCTGGCCGCGAGCGCGGCGGCCGCGACCCGGGGCCGGCGGCCAGCCGCGACGAGGCGTCCGATCCGGCCTTCGGGCTGCGCCGGCGCCGCCTCCGGCACCCCGAGGGGGCGCGTGAGGATATCGTCGGTGGACTCGGTCAAGCGGCTCTCGATACGGGATCGCGGTTCCTGCGCCGGTCGGCGCGGTCCCAACCCTCGGATCCATTGCGGCCGGGTATGGTTAACGTTCCGCTAATGCCCGGTCCCAGAACGGGAAATCCCGCCCGGGGGGTGGCCGGGCGGGATCGGGTCCTGGCGCAGCGCGAGGCCGCGTGATCAGTTCGGCAGGCTCGGCTTCTGCTGCTGCGGCGCGGGCGTCCCGTTGGCGGCGCCCTTCTGGATGCCGTGGAGGAAGTCGACGGCCGAGATCAGCTGCTTGTCCTTGGCCGGGTCCGGCGGGACGTAGGCGGAGGATCCGCCGCGCTCGTCGGTGTCCTTCTGCTTCAGGTGGCCCTTGAGCCCGGCCTCACCCTTCGTCTCGTCCTTGCCCTTGAGCTCGTCCGGCACGTCCTGCGTGACCTCGACGTCCGGCTCGATGCCCTTGGCCTGGATCGAGCGGCCCGACGGCGTGTAGTAGCGCGCCGTGGTGAGCCGGAGGGCGCCGGAGCCGCCGAGCGGGATGATCGACTGCACCGAGCCCTTGCCGAAGGAGCGCGTCCCCATGATGGTCGCGCGCTTGTGATCCTGGAGGGCGCCGGCCACGATCTCGGAGGCCGAGGCGGAGCCGCCGTTGACCAGCACCACGATGGGCTTGCCCTTGGTCAGATCCCCCGCCTTGGCGGAGAAGCGCTGGGTCTCGTCCGGGTTGCGGCCGCGGGTGGAGACGATCTCACCGCGATCGAGGAAGGCGTCCGAGACCATCACGGCCTGATCGAGCAGGCCGCCCGGGTTGTTGCGCAGGTCGACGATGTAGCCTTTGATCTTGTCGGCACCGATCTCGCCGGTGAGCTTGTCGATCGCGGCCCGCATGCCGTCGAAGGTCTGCTCGTTGAACTGGGTGAGGCGGATATAGGCGACGTCGCCGCCCTCGATCTTCGAGCGCACCGGCTTGATCTTGATGACGTCGCGGGTGAGCGTGACGTCGATCGGATCCTTCGATTCCTTGCGGGTGATCTTGAGCTTCACGCTCGAGTTCACCGGGCCGCGCATCTTGTCGACCGCCTGGTTCAGGGTGAGGCCCTGGACCTGGTCGTCATCGATCTGCGTGATGATATCGTTCGCGAGCAGGCCCGCCTTCGCCGCGGGGGTGTCGTCGATCGGCGTGACGACCTTGATCAGGCCGTCCTCCATCGTGACCTCGATGCCGAGCCCGCCGAACTCGCCGCGGGTGGTGGTCTGCATGTCGCGGAACGCCTTGGCGTCCATGTAGCTCGAGTGCGGATCGAGCGACGTCAGCATGCCGTTGACGGCCGCCTCGATCATCTTCGACTCGTCCGGCTTCTCGACGTAGTCGGTGCGGACCTTCTCGAAGACGTCGCCGAACAGGCTGAGCTGGCGGTAGGTCTCGGCCGAGGCGGCCACGGCCCGCGGACCCGACAGGAAGTCGGTCTGAGTCGCCACCATGGACGTTCCGGCACCGAGGAAGGCGCCGAGCATGATCAGGGAAGTCTTGCGCATCAGCCGCGAACCTTCTCGCCAAGTACCGTATTATTCGGGCTCTTCGCCCACCACGGCTCCGGATCGATGGAGCCGCCGTCCTTCTTGAACTCGACGTAGAGCGTGGGATCACCCTCGGACCCGCCGGGACCCGCACCCTTGTCGCCCATGCTGCCGACCGGTTCGCCCGCGAGCACGAACTGACCGACCTCGACGCTGATCTGGTCCATTCCCGCGAGCAGAAGATAGTAGCCGTCGCCCGCGTTGATGATCAAGAGTTGGCCATAGGACCGAAACGGCCCGGCGAACTGCACCCACCCGTCGGCCGGGGAGGAGACCGAAGCCTTCGGGCGGGTCGTGAACGACACGCCGCGCGTCGTCCCCCCATTGCCATCGGGCTGGTTGAATCCCCGTGCGACGCGACCGCTCACCGGCCGCGGCACTTCGCCCCGTGCCTCGGCGAAGTGCACCTTGGGGGCCAGCCGCGCGGGATCGCGGAAGCCGGCCGCGGCGAACCGCTCCTGGGTGATGCGCACTTCGCGCTCCGCGGCGGCCTTGGCCTCCTCGGCGGAGCGCTTCGCCGCCGCGACCTCCGCCTCCGTGCGGTCGAGCAGATCCTTCAGGGTCTTGGCCTGCGCGCCGAGCTCGGTGGCCCGGCGCCGTTCGGCGGTCAGGCCGCTCTCAACCTCCGCCTGCCGTGCGCGCCGGGCCGCGACGAGGGCCTGGAGGCGCTGCTGCTCCCTCGCCCAGCCGGCGAGATCGCTCGAGAGCCCTTCCTTGTCCTGCGCGATCAAACCGCGCAGCCTGATCATTTCCGCGAGATCGGCCGCGAGCGTGTCGACCTCACCGCGCAGTTCCGGCACCACCGCGCCGAGCAGCATCGAGGTCCGGATCGCGGCCAGCACGTCCTCGGGACTCACCAGCACGGCCGGTGGCGGACGACGGCCCATGCGCTGGAGCGCCGCCAGGATCTCGGCGACGATGCCGCGCCGACCCTGCAGCGAGTGCCGGATCGCGGCCTCGCTCTCGCTCATCGCCTTCAGGCGCTCCTCGAGGCGGCTCAGGCGATCTTCCGTCGCCTGCGCCTGCCGGTTCGCGTCGAGGAGGGCTGTGTCGAGCTTCGCGCGGTCAGACCCGATCGCGGCGATCTCGGCCTCGAACTGCGCGCGCTGTCCGGCGCTGGCGGCCAGGGCGTCCTGCACGCGTTTCAGGTTCTCGGCCCGGCGCTCCCGCTCCTCGTTGGCCCGCTGTATCGCCTCGGGGTCCGTGGGCTTCGGGGCTTCGGCGCGCGCGGCCACGGTGATCGACAGCACGGCCAGCAGGGCGAATGCCGCGCGTCCGCGCCGCGGCACGGGGTTGGACTCGGCCTCGGTCTCGGACTTCCCCACGGCCGCTCAGCCCGCCTCACCGCGATGGTAGGGGTGTCCGGCCAGGATCGTGAGGCTGCGATAGAGTTGTTCGAGGGCGAGCACGCGAACGAGTCCGTGGGGCAGGGTGGCGGCCCCGAACGACAGGATCAACTCGGCCCGCGTCCGAATTGAGGCGTCCAGCCCGTCCGGCCCACCGATCGTCACGACCAGAGCCGGCCGGGCCGCATCGCGCCAGCCGGCGACGCGTTCTGCCAGGGCCTCGCTGCCGAGATCGGCCCGGCCGCGCTCGTCGTAGGCGACGAGGACTCCGCCGGAGGGCAGATAGGTCGCGAGCGCCGCCGCCTCCTCGGCGCACCGGTCGGGGGCGCGACGGGCCCGGGATTCCGGAATCTCGACGTTGTCGCAGGACGGGAAGCCGAGGCCGCGTCCGAGTTGTGCGGCGCGGTCGCGATATCGTGACGCGAGCTCGCGCTCCGGCCCGGCCTTCAGCCGTCCGACCGCGGCCAGGATCAGGCGCATGGACCTCGGTCCGGCCTAGCCGGCCGCGAGCCCGACGGGACGGTCGGCGCCCCACATCTTCTCGAGATTGTAGAAGCCGCGGACTTCGGGGCGGAAGATGTGCACCAGCACGTCGCCGGCGTCGATCAGCACCCAGTCGCAGGCCGGCATGCCCTCGACCCGGGCATTGCCGAAGCCGCGGTTCTTCATCTCCTGGATGATCTTGTCGGCGATCGACCCGACGTGCCGCTGCGAGCGACCCGACGTGATGATCATCGTGTCGGCGAGCGAGGTCTTGCCGGCCAGATCGATCGCGATCGTCTCCTCGGCCTTCATGTCGTCGAGGCATTCGAGGGCGAGTGCCTTCAGATCGTCCGAGCGCGCCTGACCGGCTTCGACCGGGGCTTGGACGGGGGTGCGGATCGTCTCCGTGCGACTGGTCTCGGGCAGAGTCCTGGTTCCTCGTTCTGCCGCACGGCGACGTCGGGCCTTGCGGGATCAGGTGAAATTGGCGGTATCGCGCCCCGATTGCAACCGCGCAGGCTGCGGTCGCGGCGTCGGCGCGCCCGCGCGCGCGCGGATCTGCGTGGACGAGAGGGTCGAGCGGGGCCCGTGGAGGAACACCCAGGCCGGCGGCGACCGTAGCGCGAGCGTCGATGCCGCCGCCTCGGGGACCCGGGCGTCGGCGAGGCGTTGCGCGGCCCGGGCGCTCAGCGGCGTCATGGTGAAGCCGGGCCGGTCGATGACGGCGATCGGCACGAGTCGCGCGATCTCGGCGAAACCCTTCCAGCGATGGAAGGTGCCGAGGGAATCGGCCCCCATGATCCAGACGAAGTGGACGCCCGGACACCGGCGCGTGAGGAACCGCAGCGTCTGGACCGTGAAGCGGACGCCGAGCGCCGCCTCGATCCCTGTCACGGCGATCCGGGGGTGCCGGGCGATCTCGCGCGCCTGGGCGCACCGCGCTGCGACGGAGGGGAGGGCGCTCCGGCTCTTCAGCGGATTGCCCGGGCTCACCAGCCACCAGACGCGATCGAGCCCGAGCCGCCGCAGGGCCGAGAGGGTCACGTGCCGGTGGCCCAGATGGGCCGGATTGAAGGATCCGCCGTAGAGGCCGATCCGCATGCCGGGGGCGCTCGGCGGCAGGGTCAGCCGCACGCCGGACCTTCAGGTCGGATCACGGGCGAATCTGGCCGGTGCCATGGACCCGGTACTTGAACGTGGTGAGCTGCTCGACGCCCACCGGCCCGCGCGCGTGCATCCGCCCCGTGGCGATGCCGATCTCGGCCCCGAAGCCGAACTCGCCGCCGTCGGCGAACTGCGTGGAGGCGTTGTGCGTGACGATCGCCGAGTCGACTTCGGCCAGGAAACGGGTCGCCTCGGCGTCGTTCTCGGTGATGATCGCGTCCGTGTGATGCGACCCGTAGGTCTCGATGTGCTCGATGGCGGCCTCGATCCCGTCCACCACCCGCACCGCGATGATCGCGTCGAGGTACTCGGTGTGCCAATCCTCCTCGGAGGCGGCCGTCACGCGCGGATCGACCGCGCGCGTCGCGGCATCGCCCCGGACCGCGCAGCCGGCGTCGAGCAGGGCCTGGACCAGCGGCGCGAGGTGCGTCGCCGCGCAGGCACGGTCGACCAGCAGGGTCTCGGCGGCGCCGCAGACGCTGGTCCGGCGCATCTTGCTGTTGAGCAGCACGGTGCGGGCCATGTCGAGGTCGGCCGCCGCGGCGACGTAGACGTGGTTGATGCCGTCGAGATGGGCGAAGACCGGAACGCGCGCCTCGGCCTGGACGCGCTCCACGAGGCCGCGGCCGCCGCGCGGGACGATCACGTCCACGCAGCCGTCGAGGCCGGCGAGCATCAGCCCGACCGCGGCGCGGTCGCGGGTCGGCACCAGCTGGATCGCGTCCTCCGGCAGGCCGGCATCGGCGAGCCCGCGGCTCATGGCCCTCGCGATCGCCATGGCGCTGCGATGGCTGTCCGAACCGGCGCGGAGGATCGCCGCGTTGCCGGCCTTGAGGCAGAGCGCTCCGGCATCCGCCGTCACGTTGGGCCGCGCCTCGAAGATCACGCCGACGACCCCGAGCGGCACCGCGATGCGCTCGATCAGCAGGCCGTTCGGCCGCTCGATCGCGGCGAGCTGGCGGCCGACCGGGTCGGCCAGCGACCCGACCTTCTCGACGGCGTCCGCGATGGCCGCGAGGCGCCCAGGGTCGAGGGTGAGCCGGTCGATCAGCGCGGCGGTCTGACCCGCACTCCGGGCCGCGGCCACGTCCCGCGCGTTCTCGCTCAGGATCTCGTCGCGGCTCGCGCGGATCCGCTCGGCGATCAGCTTGAGCGCCGCGTCCTTGGTCCGCGCCGAGGCCAGCGCCATGCGCCGCGCCGCCGCCCGGGCGCGACGGCCGATCGCCGCCATCTGCTCCGGGAGGGCATCGGCCTCGGCGAAGTCCGATCTCAGGTTCAGGACGGGCACGCTGGCGTCCTCGGTTGTCGCCGGGCGCACGCGCGACCCGGACGGGGGAAAGTGCCGTATTTGCACATCGAGCGCCGTCCCGACAAGAGTGCCGGGCCGGGAATTGTGACGGTTATTGAGAGGAAGAATTGTATATAGATTAGCTTATGTCCGCGACTTCTAGAACAGTGCCAAGTCATCGCGGTGCACCATCCAGGCGCGACCGGGATAATTGAGCAGTTCCGGAATGCGCGCGCTCGGATGACCGATGATCAGCGCGGCCTCGGCGCTGTCGTACGCCACCAGGCCGCGGCCCAGGATCCGGCCCTCCGGATCGCGGATCATCACGGCGTCGCCGCGCGAGAAGCTGCCCTCGATCGCCCGCACGCCCACCGGGAGCAGGCTGGCCCCGCTCCGGAGCGCCTGCTCGGCACCCGCGTCGATCGTCAGCGTGCCGCGCGGCTCGAGGGAGCCGGCGATCCAGGTCTTCCGGGCGGCCGTCGGCGTGGAGCCCGACAGGAACCACGTGCAGCGCGCGCCGTCCCGCACGGCCTTGAGCGGGTTCTTCCCGCGTCCGTCCGCGATGACCAGGTGCGTGCCGCCCGAGGCGGCGATCTTGGCGGCCTCGACCTTGGTGCGCATGCCGCCCCGCGACAGCTCGGAGGCCGGGCCGCCGGCCATCGCCTCGATCTCCGGGGTGATGCGCTCGACCACGGCGAGGTGGCGGGCGTCCGGATCGCTCTTGGGCGGCGCGGTGTAGAGGCCGTCGATGTCCGAGAACAGCACCAGCACGTCGGCGTCGATCATGGTGGCGACCCGGGCGGCGAGCCGGTCGTTGTCGCCGTAGCGGATCTCCGAGGTCGCCACCGTGTCGTTCTCGTTCACGACCGGGACCGCGCGCATCTCCAGGAGCTTCAGCACGGTGGCGCGGGCGTTGAGGTAGCGGCGACGCTCCTCGGTGTCCTGCGGCGTCACGAGGATCTGGCCGGCGACGATGCCGTGATGGCCCAGAGCTTCGGCCCAGTGGCGCGCCAGCGTGATCTGCCCCACCGAGGCCGCGCCCTGGCTCTCCTCCAGGCGCAGGACGCCGGGCGGCAAACCCAGCACCGTCCGGCCGAGGGCGATGCTGCCGGACGACACGACCAGAACGTCGACGCCGCGCCCGTGCAACTCCGCGATGTCCTCGGCCAGCGCCGCGAGCCAGGCATGGCGCAGGCGGCCGGCACTGCGGTCGACCAGCAGGGCCGAGCCGACCTTGATGACCACACGGCGAAATTCTTCGAGGGCAGGGATCATGATTCTTGCGGGACGGCGCGTCGACGGCGGGTGTGAACCAAGAGCCGTCCTTTGAACAGTCGGTCGAGGGCTACGGCTGCCAGGCGGCTACCGGCTTCCGCTCGGCCTCGGCGCTGGCGTCGATCTCGGTTTGGAGCGCCCGCAGCGCCTCGGGAACGCCCTTGCGGCTCGCCGAGGACAGGATCAGCGGCGCGCGGCCGGCGGCGCGCTTCAGCTTCGCCACCTGGCTCTTGAGCGTGTCGGCGTCGAGGGCGTCGGCCTTCGAGAGCGCCACGATCTCGGGCTTCTCCGCGAGGCCGTTGCCGTAGGCCTCGATCTCGCCGCGGACCAGCTTGTAGGTCTTGCCGGCATGCTCGCTCGTGCCGTCCACGAGGTGCAGCAGCACCCGGCAGCGCTCGACATGGGCGAGGAACTTGTCGCCGAGGCCGACGCCCTCGTGGGCACCCTCGATCAGGCCCGGGATGTCGGCGAGCACGAACTCGCGCCCGTCCGACCGCACCACGCCGAGGCCGGGATGCAGGGTCGTGAACGGGTAGTCGGCGATCTTCGGCTTCGCCGCGGTGACGCTCGCCAGGAAGGTCGACTTTCCGGCATTCGGGAGGCCGACGAGGCCGGCATCGGCGATCAGCTTGAGCCGCAGCCAGATCCACATCTCCTGGCCTTCCTGGCCGGGGTTGGCGTGCTTCGGGGCGCGATTGGTGGACGTCGTGAAGTAGGCGTTGCCGAAGCCGCCGTTGCCGCCCTTCGCGAGACGGATCTTCTGGCCGACCTCGGTCAGGTCGGCGAGAAGCGTCTCGCCGTCTTCGGAGAAGATCTGCGTGCCGGCCGGGACCTTCAGGACCGTGTCGGCGCCGTTGGCGCCGTGGCAGTTCGAGCCCATGCCGTGCTCGCCCTTCTTGGCCTTGAAGTGCTGCTGGTAGCGGTAGTCGATCAGGGTGTTGAGACCCTCGACGCATTCCACCCAGACATCGCCGCCCCGGCCGCCGTCGCCGCCGTTCGGTCCTCCGAACTCGATGAACTTCTCGCGCCGGAACGAGACGCAGCCGGGACCGCCATCACCGGAGCGGACATAGACCTTGGCTTCGTCGAGGAACTTCACGACCTGAATCCTTTGTCGGGCGCGGATTCGCGACCCGCACCATCACCCTGTGAGCGGCCGCCGGCCAGCCCCGGCGCCGCGGGACCGCCTCAGGCGGCCCGCGTCATCGCCGGCTCCGACGGCGAAGCCTGCCAGCGCCGCCGGTCGAGGCTGAAGAGATCGACCGGCAGATCCGCGCCGCGCGCCGGGAACGGCCGGGTCGCGCTGCCGGCCTGCACGAAGCCGCAGGTCTCCAGCACGCGCCGGGACGCCGGGTTGACCGTGCGGGCGGACGCGGCGAGTTCCGTCCCGCCGGTATAGGCGAAGAAGGCGTGGCACAGGGCCGTGACGGCCTCGGCCATCAGGCCGCTGCCCCAGTAGGGCTGCCCGAGCCAGTAGCCGAGCTCCGGGGCCGCGTCGGTCCGCTCCTCGATGCTGATGACACCGATGAGGCTGCCCGGCGCCGCCCGAGGCGCGAGGGCGAGCGTGAGCGCCGACCCGGCGGCGTTCTGCGAGCGTGCCTGCAGCAGGAACGCGTCCACCGCCGGGGCCGGGAGCGGGTGCGGCACCCGCGCCAGCATCGCGGCCACAGACGGGTCGCCGGCCAGCTTCAGGATCGCGTCCCTGTCCTTGGCTGTCGGCCAGCGCAGCCACAGCCGCCGTGTCTCGATCCGGAAAACGTCATCGCGGGTCAGATCGGGGAACATCGTGCCCTCGCAGGGCGGCGTTCCCGGCTCCGGGCCACCGCCTCAAGACGACGAAGGGGAGGATGGCGTCCCATCCTCCCCGGTGTTCCGTCCGACCTGGCCCGTCAGGGGCTCGGCAACGACGTCTCCGGTCCGGTGTGGGACACCGGGCGGGACGCCAGCTTCGCCACTCAGGGCGCCCGCCTCTTATTCCGCGGCCTCGGCCAGCGGGGTAACACCTACGAAGGCGCGTCCGCGGCGCGTCTCGAAGCGGACATGGCCCGGTACCAGCGCGAAGATCGTGTGGTCCTTGCCCATGCCGACATTGGCGCCGGGATGCCATTTGGTGCCGCGCTGACGCACGATGATGTTGCCCGGAATCACGGCCTCCGAGCCGAACTTCTTGACGCCGAGGCGCCGGCCTTCCGAGTCGCGACCGTTGCGGGACGAGCCGCCAGCCTTCTTGTGTGCCATGGGATGAGCTCCGAATTCTGAGTGGCTTGGATGCGGTCGCGGATCGATCCCTCTCAGGGGACCGTACGCGCCCAGCGTCTGGCGTGCGTCAGGCCGAAATGCCGGTGATGCGCACGACCGTGTGGTCCTGGCGATGGCCGCGCTTGCGGCGGGAGTTCTGCCGGCGGCGCTTCTTGAAGGCGATGACCTTCTTGTCGCGGCCGTGGCGCACGATCTCGCCCGTGACGCTGATGCCCGACAGGGTCGGGGCGCCGACCTGGGTCGCGCCCGCGCCGTCGGCGAACAGGAGGACCTCGCCGAAGGTCACGGCCTCGCCGGCCTCGCCTGCCAGGGAGGCGATCGTGATGGTGTCGTTGGCGGCGACGCGGTACTGCTTACCGCCCGTCTTGATGACTGCGAACATCGTTCTCTCGTGTTCTCGAACGGCCTCCGGGACGGCTGCCCCTGGACCGGCTTCTTGTTTGAAGTCATTGCGCGGGCGTTCGGCCCGGACAACGCGAAACGCGCGGACCCCAGCAGAGGCCGCGCGCCGTGCGAGGTGAGTACGGGCGCGGCGGCGCCATGTCAATCCGCTGCGGCCTGCCGGGCGGCGTCAGCGGATCGGCGCGCCGGTCGCCAGGATGCCCTTCGCGACGCTTCCCTCCGGGCCGAAGGCGGCGAGCGCCTGCGCGCACCAGGTGTCCCGGCCGTCGGCGGCGAGCTGCTGGCGCACCTGCGTGGCGCGGGTCCGCAGCTTCTCCTCCAGCATCGCCTCCTGCCCGGCATTGACCCGGGCCGCGAGGCGGAGCGTCGTCAGCTGCCCGGCCCGGACCTGCACGCCCGGACAGGCCTGCTCGGCGATGATGGTCGTGGCCGCCGCCGACGCGTAATTGTCGAGGGGCGAGGGCGCCGCCGGCACCTGCGCGGCGGCCGTCCCCGCGAGACACAGCGTCAGGGCAAGAGTGGGGACACCGACACGCCGCACGGCTCTGGCCTCCAGGGTGAGCATCGATCGGCGCGGTGGCGCGCCCCGCTCGGGACAATGTCGGGCGTCGCCCGTGAGGAACGAGGACCTGTGAGGTCCGCCCCTCGCCGCGGCGCCGCGACGGCGGCTGACTACACCCCCGGCGCCGGGGCGTCACCCGCCGCCCCGGCTCGCATCCGCGGTCCGGCACCGCCGCGGACGCCGCGGGACGCCGGCGCCCCCGGCATCGCCACGCGGGAGAACTCGCGGCCGGCCGGCGGACCGGCCGTCAGGGCGCGGCCTTGAACTCGCCCTCGATGCGCAGGCTGACCTCGTCGCCGAGCTGCGGCAGGTAGGCGTTGATGCCGAAATCCGAGCGCTTGACGACGGCGCGCCCGTCGAAGCCCACCGTGTAGCGCTGATCCACCGGATGGATGCCGGCCTGGTTGAAGGTGGCATCGATCGCGAACGGCCGGACCGTCCCGCGCAGGTTGAGGTCGCCGGTGATCCGCGCGGTCGTCGGACTGGTGGGCTCGACCTTGGTGGCGGTGAAGGTGGCGGTCGGGAACTTGGCCGTGTCGAAGAAGTCCGGGGCCGCGAGGTGCTCGTTCAGCCGCGCGCTGCCGGTGATGACGCCGCCGAGCGGCACGGTCACCTCGAGGCGGCTCTTCTCCGGCGCCTTCGGGTCGAGCTGGAGCGTGCCGCTGAGTCCGGTGAACTGGCCGTAATAGGTCGAGTAGCCGAGATGCGAGACCGACCACGTGACCTTGCCGTGATCCGGATCGAGGACGTAGCTGCCGGGCCGGACCTGGGTCGGATCCGCGCTCGGGGCGACCGGTGCGGGCGGGGCCGCCGGGTTGTCCGCCGCCCGGGCCGGGCCGGCGCAGAGCAGGCCGATCAGGACAAGAAGTGGCGCGCGCATGTCATCCCCCCGTGACCGGCCAAGCTCGGCCGGCGCGGGCCCGTGATTTCATGATCTCCCTGCGCGCTCAAGCACGTCTGGCGGAGGCCGCCGCGGTTCTGTAGGCAACCCGGGACAGCGGCAGGCGTGGCATGATCGGCAAGCTCAAGGGCGTCGTGGACTCGTTCGGCGAGGATTTCGTGATCCTCGACGTGTCTGGAGTCGGCTACATCGTGCACTGCTCGGCGCGGACCCTGCAGCGCATGCCCAAGGTCGGCGAGCCCGCAGAGCTGTCGATCGAGACCCACGTCCGCGAGGACATGATCCGCCTCTACGGCTTCCGCTCGGACGCCGAGCGGGAGTGGTTCCGCCTGCTCCAGACCGTCCAGGGCGTCGGCGCCCGGGTGGCGCTCGGCGTGCTCTCGGTGCTCGAGCCCGAGGCGCTGGCGAGCGCCATCGCCACCGGCGACAAGGGTTCGATCAGCCGGGCCCCGGGGGTCGGGCCGCGCCTCGCCGCCCGGCTCGCCGCCGAGCTCAAGGACAAGGCCCCGGCCTTCGCGCCCGTCGACCCGGCGCTGGTCGCCCTCGCGGGCGCCGTCGAGGAGGGCGCCGCCCCGCAGCCGGTGACGGACGCCGTCTCGGCCCTGGTCAATCTCGGCTACCCGCAGGTCCAGGCCGCCGCCGCCATCGCGGCCGCGCTGAAGGGCGCGGGGGAGGGCGCCGAGGCCAAGGTGCTCATCCGGCTCGGCCTGCGCGAGCTCGCCCGCTAAAGGCCCGCCTGACAGTTGGGGCACACTTAGATCGCACGCCCTTGACCCGCGCGACCCGCGGTGCCATGTCGACCGCGGTCAATAAGGTATTGAAAAGCCAGCTACTTTTCAACTCTTCTAAACTGGCGCGGGTGCTCCGGACGGTCGTCGACGACCGCGGCGGGCACGGGGATGACGGGATTTGCGGCGCGCATGATCGTCTGTTCTTGTAACGTCATATCGGACGGCGCGGTCCGCGGCTGCCTGGCGCCCGGACCCGGCTGCCCGCGCACGCCCGCGCAGGTCTATGCCTGCCTCGGCTGCAGCCCGAAATGCGGGCGCTGCGCCCGCACGATCCGGGCGATCATGCAGAACGCGTTGGGCGAGGCCGCGGCGGCGGAGAGCAGCCATGCTTGCACGACGGCTTGCGCCAGCGCGTGTAGTTTGGTGAAGTTCCAAACTGCGGATGAGGGAGTCGCGGCCTGATGCTTCTACCCCCCGCCTGAGAGCACGGTAAGGAGTACGGGGGCATGAAGGGCGACACCAAGGTCATCGAGTATCTGAATCGCGGCCTGCGCAGCGAGCTGACCGCCGTCAGCCAGTACTGGCTGCATTTCCGCATGCTCAATGACTGGGGCTACGTCGAGCTGGCGAAGTTCTGGCGCAAGGAATCGATCGAGGAGATGAACCACGCCGATCGGTTCATCGACCGGATCCTGTTCCTCGACGGGTTCCCGAACCTACAGGAACTCGACCCGCTGCGGATCGGCCAGAATGTCCAGGAGATCCTGGAATCCGATCTCGCCGCCGAGAACGAGGCCCGCAGCCTCTACCTCGAGGCCGCGAAGTACTGCGACTCGATCAACGACCGCGTGTCCAAGCGCCTCTTCGAGGATCTGGCCGAGGACGAGGAGGGTCACATCGACTTCCTCGAGACCCAGCTGGAGTTGATCAAGCAGATCGGCCTGCCGCTCTACGCGCAGAAGCATATCGGCGGGCTCGAGCAGATCGCTCCCGAGAAGGAGTGAGAGCGACCGGGCTCCCGCCGCCCGTGCGGCGGAGCGGGCGCCCGGACAGCGTGGCGGGCAGGGGCGGGGCCGGCGCGGTCCTGTTCCCGCCTGCGTGTGACGGCTAGCTGGGGAACGGAATGCGGCTCGTGGTAGTCGGCGCCGACGGGCGCATGGGGCGAATGCTGATCCGCGCGGTGGCGCAGGCCGAGGGCTGCACGCTCTCGGCGGCGATCGAGCGCGACGGCTCGCCGGCGCTCGGCCAGGACGCCGGCGTGCTCGCCGGCCTGCCGCCCCTCGACGTACCCGTCACCGACGACGCTCTGACGGCCTTCGCGGCCGCCGACGGCGTCCTCGACTTCACCGCGCCGGCCGCCACGGTGGCCTTCGCCGAACTCGCCGCCCAGGCGCGCATCGTGCACGTCGTCGGCACGACCGGTCTATCGGAGGAGGACTTCGCCAAGCTGAAGGCGGCCTCCTACCACGCCCGCATCGTGCAGTCCGGCAACATGTCGCTCGGCATCAACCTGATGGCCGCCCTGGTCCGCCGGGTGGCCAAGGCCCTGGGCGACGAGTTCGACATCGAGATCGCCGAGATGCACCACCGCATGAAGGTGGACGCTCCCTCCGGCACCGCGCTGATGCTGGGCGAGGCCGCCGCCGAGGGCCGCGGCGTCGACCTGAAGGCGGTCCGGGTCTCGACCCGGGACGGGCATACCGGCGCCCGCCGGCCGGGCGACATCGGCTTCGCCACCCTGCGGGGCGGCAGCGTCGTGGGCGATCACAGCGTGATCTTCGCCGGCACCGGCGAGAGCCTGACGATCAGCCACCACGCCGCCGACCGGGGCCTGTTCGCCACGGGCGCCGTCAAGGCCGCGCTCTGGGCCCATCCCAAGCCGCCGGGGCTCTACACCATGACCGACGTGCTCGACCTGTGACCGGCGGCGCGACGGCGATGGAGCGGCTCCTCGTCCTCGTCCGGCACGGCCAGAGCGAGTGGAACCTCCGGAACCTGTTCACGGGCTGGCGCGACCCGGACCTGACCGAGCGCGGCGTCGCCGAGGCGCGGGCCGCCGGCCGTGGTCTGAAGCGGGACGGCTACGGCTTCGACGTGGCCTTCACCTCCGCACTGATCCGGGCGCAGCGCACCTGCGCGCTGGTGCTGGAGGAGATGGGCCTCTCCGAGATCCCCATCCTGCGCGAGCGCGCCCTGAACGAGCGCGATTACGGCGACCTTTCCGGCCTCAACAAGGACGAGGCCCGCGCCCGCTGGGGCGACGCGCAGGTCCACGCCTGGCGCCGGGGCTACGACGTGCGGCCGCCCGGCGGCGAGAGCTTGAAGGACACGGCCGCGCGGGTGCTGCCCTGCTACGTGGCGACGATCCTCCCGCGCGTGATGGCCGGCCAGCGGGTCCTCGTGGCGGCCCACGGCAACTCGCTGCGCGCCCTCGTCATGGTCCTCGACGGCCTGACCGAGGCGCAGGTGCCGGACCTCCAGATCCGGACCGGCGTGCCGCTGGTCTACCGCCTGAACGCCGACACCACGGTCGCGTCGAAGACCGTGCTGGACCAGGACGTCGACGCGGGCCGCTGAGTGGCGACGGAACTCGCTCCGGGCCTGATGCACCACCCCGGCTTCCTCGACGCGACGGCCCGTGCGCGGCTCGCCTCCGAGATCGCCGCGATCCTCGCCGAGGCACCGCCCGTCACGCCGCGCATGCCCCGCACCGGAAAGCCATTCTCGGTCCGGATGTCCAATGCCGGCCCGCTCGGCTGGGTCTCGGACGTCGCGGGCTACCGCTACCAGCCGGACCATCCCGAGACCGGGCGGCCATGGCCGGCCCTGCCGCCGACCGCCCGCGCGGCGTGGGCGGCGCTCGCGGCCTACCCGGCACCGCCGGAAGCCTGCCTCATCAACCTCTACGCCCCGGGCACCCGCATGGGCCTCCACCAGGATCGCGACGAGGCGGATCTCGCGGCGCCGGTCGTGTCGCTGTCCCTCGGCGCGGCGGCCCTGTTCCGGTACGGCGGCTTGAGCCGGTCGGGCCCGACCCGCTCGATCCGCCTGCAGGCCGGCGACGCGCTGGTGATGGGCGGCGCGTCGCGGCTGGTCTTCCACGGCATCGACCGGCTCTACGCGGACGGCGACCTGCTGGCTGCGGCGGACGGCCCCGCGTTCCTGCCGCCGGGCGGCCGCTGCAATCTCACCCTGCGGCGCGTCACGGTGCCGGGCCCGGCATGACGCGCGAGCGAGACCCGGACGCGGAGCCGTCCGTAACGCCGGTCCCGATCCCGCGCGCGTGCGACAGTGCGGCGGCGCAGTGGCCGGCGCTCGCCGGCTTCGTCGCGGCCGAGGGCCGCCTCCAGGAGGCGGCGCTTGCGCGCGGCCGCGCCGCGGCCGGGCTCTACGAATTCGTCCGATTCGGGCTCAAGCAGGGCTGGGCCTGCCTGTTCGGGGGCCTGCTTCTGGCGCTGATGCTCGGCACGCGCCTCGTCTGGCCGGCCCACGCGCCGATCGCCCGCTACGACGCGCTGTTCCTCGCCGCCCTCTTGCTCCAGGTCGCGATGCTGCGGCTGCGGATGGAGACGTGGTCGGAGGCCCGTGTGATCCTGGTCTTCCACGTCATCGGCACGGCGATGGAGATCCACAAGACCGCGATCGGCAGCTGGGTCTACCCGGAGGCGAACCTGTTCCGGCTCGGCGGCGTCCCGCTGTTCACGGGCTTCATGTACGCGGCCGTCGGCAGCTATCTTGCCCGCGTCTGGCGCCTGTTCGATTTCCGTTTCACCCGGCACCCGAGCCTGCGCCTGCTCGCGGTCCTGTCGGTGGCGATCTACGTCAACTTCCTCATCGATCACCGCGGCATCGACCTGCGCGCCGGCCTCATCGCGGTCGCGTTCGCGGCCTTCGCCCCCGCGACCGTGTACTTCAAGGTCTGGCGGGAACACCGCACCATGCCGCTGCTGCTCGGCCTGCTGCTCGTCGCACTGTTCATCTGGTTCGCCGAGAATTTCGGCACGCTCTCCGGCACGTGGCTCTACCCGAGTCAGCGGCAGCACTGGTCGGTCGTCCCGGTGGCCAAGCTCTCGTCCTGGTTCCTGCTGATGATCGTGTCCTACACCCTGGTCGCCCGGGCGAACGGCATCGCGACCTGGCCGATCGCGCCGACGGCGCCGGCGCGGCGGACTCTGCCGCTGGCGCGGGCGACCCATCTCGGCCTCGCGGCCGCGGTGATCGCCCTGGGATTGCTGCTGCGCGTGCCGCCCTGGCGCCTGCCGCTCGCGATCCACCATTACGGTGGCGGCCTCCTGTGGGGGGCGATGCTGTTCCTTCTGGTCGCGGCCCTGCGACCCGGCAGCTGGGGCCTGCGCACCTGCCTGATCGCCGCCTTCGCGGCCGCCGCGCTCATCGAGACCAGCCGGCTCGTCCATACGCCGGCCCTGGACGCCTTCCGGACGCCCCTGCCGGGTCAGCTCCTCCTCGGCTCCATCTTCTCGCCGTGGAATCTCCTCGCCTACGGCGTCGGAATCGCCGCCGCCGCCGCGCTCGCGCTTTCCCTTCATCGTGAACGCAGGCGCGCCGCGTTGCCGGCTTGACAGAACAGGTCGCCCGGCAGACCCATCGGGTGCGGACTAACCCAAAGTTGGGTCCACCAGGAGAACCGGTTTTCGATGCGGATGCGCAACCTGACGCTGCGTCTCGGACGGGTTCTGTGCGCAGCCGCGCTCGCGGCCAGCCTCGGCTCGGCCGCCCGGGCCGGCGATCCCGTCTATCCCGCGGGCTCGCGCTTCGGCTTCGACCCGCCCGCCGACATGTCGCTGTCGCGGCGCTTCTCGGGCTTCGAGCGGAAGGAGGGCGGCGCGACCGTGTCGGTCGTCGAACTGCCCGCGAACGCCTTCGCGGAGCTCGTCAGCGGCTTCACCGACGCCAACCTCCTCAGCCAGGGCTTCGCGGTCGAGAAGCGCGAGGAGGTCAAGATCGGCGACAACGAGGGCATGCTCTACACCGGTGAGCAGCCCGCCGATCCCGGCTCGTCCGCGCCGGCGATCCGGAAGTGGATCCTCGTCGTCGGCACGCCGACCGTGACCGGGCTGATCATCGCCCAGGCACTGCCCGACGCCGAGACCGAGGCCTCGATGCGCAAGATGGTGACCGGCGTCACGCTCCGGCCGGCCCTCTCGCTGACCCAGCAGGTCGACGCGCTGCCTTTCCGCATCGCCGACATGGCGGGCTTCCGGCCGGTGCGAGTGATGGCCGGCAACTCGGTCCTCCTCACCAGCGGGCTCAAGGACCAGATGCAGAATCTGGAGCAGCCGATCCTGGTCCTGGCGCAGGCGGTGCAGCAGCCGCCCGGGGCCGAGCAGCGCGACGGCTTCGCCCGCGCCGCCCTGGCGTCCAATCAGACCCTCAAGGACTTCGTCATCGAGCGGGCGCAGAGCTACCGCTCGAACGGTGTCGACTGGCACGAGATCGTGGCCCGCGCCCTCGACCAGCCGACCAATCAGCCGGTGGTGGTGATGCAGACCATCCGGTTCGCACCGGACGGCTACATCCGCGCCCTCGGCGTCGTGCGGCAGGATCAGCGCGACGGCGTCCTCGCCAAGTTCCGGCAAGTGGTGGACAGCGTGCAGGTCAAGTAGCGCGTCACCAGACGACGGCCTGCCCGTCGCGGCGCGGGTCGCTCGCGGCCACGTAGCCCTCGACGGCGGGATCGCCCATCCGCCAGATGAACTGGCCGGCGCCGAAATCCTGGTAGCTGTCCTCGATCACCTCGAGTTGGTGGCCGAGGGCCTTCAGGCGCTCCAGCGTCGCGCCCGGCATCGCCGCCTCGACGTTGATGTCGAGGCCCTCGTTCACCCGCCAGCGCGGCGCGTCGCAGGCCGCCTGCGGGTTCTGGCCGTGGTCGATCATCCGCACCAGCGTCTGGACGTGCCCCTGCGGCTGCATGTTGCCGCCCATCACGCCGAAGCTCATCACCGGCGCACCGTCCTTCGTGAGGAAGCCCGGGATGATGGTGTGGAACGGCCGCTTGCCGGGCGCCACCACGTTCGGGCTCTCCGCATCGAGCACGAAGCCGTAGCCGCGGTTCTGCAGGGAGATGCCCCAGCCCGGGACGACGACGCCCGAGCCGAAGCCCATGAAGTTCGACTGGATGAAGCTCACCATCATGCCGGATTCGTCGGCGGCGGTGAGGTAGATCGTGCCGCCCGCGGGCGGCTTGCCCGGCCCGAAGACCTGGGCGCGATTCCGGTCGATCAGCTTGGCGCGCTCCGCGAGGTAGGCGGGGTCGAGCATGGCCTCCGGCGTCACCTCCATCCCGCGCGGGTCGGCGACGTACCGGTAGGTGTCGCTGAAGGCGAGCTTCATCGCCTCGATCTGCAGGTGCTGCGACTCCGGCCCGTCGACCGGCAGGCCGCCGAGGTCGAACTGCTCCAGGAGGCCCAGCGCGATCTGCGCCGCGATGCCCTGGCCGTTCGGCGGGATCTCGTGCAGCGTGTAGCCGTGGTAATCCTTCGCGGTCGGCGTGACCCATTCGGGGCGGAACGCCGCGAGGTCGGCGGCGGTCATCGCGCCGCCGTTGGCCCGCGCGTGCGCGGCGATCGCCTCGGCGATCTCGCCCCGGTAGAAGGCCTCGCCCTTGGTCTCGCCGATCAGCCGCAGGGTCTTCTCGGCGCCGGGAAAGGTCACCAGCTCGCCGACATCCGGTGCCCGGCCCCGCGGCAGGAAGAACTCCGAGAAGCCCGGCTGGCGGGTGATCGCCTCGATCCGGGCCGCGGCCGCCCATTTCTGCTGGACCACGACCGGGGCGAGGTAGCCGCGCTCGGCGATGCGGATCGCGGGCTGCATCAGGTCGGCGAAGGGGAGCCGGCCGAAGCGCTCGCTCAGCGCCGCCCAGGCGGCGACCGCGCCCGGCACGGTGACCGAGTCCCAGCCGCGCATCGGCGGCCGCTCGGCGGCGCCGTACTTATTCAGGAAGTAGTCCCGGCTCCAGGCGGCCGGAGCCCCGCCCGAAGCGTTGAGGCCGTGCAACGCCTTCCCGTCCCACAGGATGCAGAAGGCATCGGAGCCGAGACCGTTGCTGCACGGCTCGGTGACGGTCTTGGCGGCCGCCGTGGCGATCGCCGCGTCGACGGCGTTGCCGCCGGCCTGGAGCATCTGAATGCCGGCCTGCGCTGCCAGCGCGTGCGAGGTCGCCACGCAGTTGCGCCCGAACATCGGCATCCGCAGCGACGGATACCCGGTCACCCAGTCGAACGGCTTCATCGCTCAGTTCCCGGCCTCGGCAGCCCACGCGCTCCCGCGGCACTTGGCATACAGGATATCCAGCCCCGGTGAAGGCGTGGGCCGGCATGCCCGCCAACGAAAAACGCGGGCCCGAGGACCCGCGCTTCGCGAACGTTATGTTGTCTGGTCGGGCCGCTCAGTAGGGGCGGCCGTAGAGCGGCGAGGTCGGATCCAGCCGGTCGACGAAGGAGAGGTCGACGTTGCGGATCGCCGAGGAGCGGGCGCCGATGAACGGTCCGTTGGTGATCGGGTCCGGAAGGATGCCGCGGCCGAAGCGGTCGGTCGGGCCGTAGGGCGGGGTCAGCTGGTTCGACGCCGCGATCAGGTAGGGGTTCAGGGCCGGGTTACGCGAGCCGCCGGCGCCAGGAACGTTCGAGGTCAGCGGCACGTTGCCGGCGTCGAGCCAGCTGCGCGGACGCACGCGGATCGGCAGGGGCCGGCTGACCCGGTAGATCGGGCCGGTGATGTAGCCATCCTGAGCCTGGGCGGGCGCGGAGGCCAGAGCGCCGAGGCCGGTGGCGGCGACGACGCCGAGAAGGGCGATCTTGAGCGAGCGCATGGCCAACCTTGTCCTTGAGTGCCATCAGTATGGCGACGGAAGCTTAACAGTTCGCCGCCTTTGACGATAAGACGCTTGGGCGAGGCTGTTGTTCCGCCCTTATGGCTGAGCTTGTGCGTTTTGCCACACTCCGGCCTCATTTTTTATTTTGCGGCCGCCGGATTAACGATCCGGCCCTCCCGGGCGGCTCTGTCCCGGACGATGCCGGGCACGCGCCCGCCGGATCGGGCGCGACCGAGAAGGCCGCCGTCGTGGCGGCATCGGCGAGGTCGACGAGGCTCAGCGCGTCGAGCATGCAGCCGAGGGCCTGCGGCTCCGGCGGGCGCGCGAGGGGCGCGCAGAGCCATCCGTCGAGCTGGAACGCCGTGTCGCGGGTGACGAAGCCGGTGCAGGTCCGCTGCGCGGGGCCCGCGAAGGTCACCTCCAGGGTCTCGACCGCACCGAACTTGGTTCGGATCTGGTCGCGGGCGCCGGTCCGGGCCACGGCCAGGGCTGGCCGGTCGAGGGCCGGACCGTTCGCGGCGCGCCGGGCCATGAGGACGAAGAGCGTCGGCGGTGCGCCGGAGCGGAACCCGCGGGTGAGCTGGACCCGCAGCGCCGGCGCCTCGATCGCCGCGACGTCGCCGCGGATCAGGGTGTCCTCGCGCAGCCCGGTCCGCGGATCGACGCGGGCGGACACACGCACCGGATCGAGCCCCGGCTCCGCGAGGCCGAACTGGGCGACCGAGGCCGCGGGCGGCGCCGGCAAGGCCTGCACGGAGGGGACGAAGGCGGTCTCCGCGGCGACCGGCGCGGCGGGCGCGACCCCCGGGGTCTCAGCGGTCCAGCGGGGGAGGGCCCACAGCAGCGCGATCGCCGCGGAGGCCAGGACGATGCGCACGCCCAGAGAGCCCGGAGAGCCCGGGGTGTCCGGCCCGCGCGTGGCCCGGCCGCCCGGCACGCCGAGCCCGATCCGATCGACGAGGTGCGCTGTTCCGGTCAGGGGCGTGCTCCGTGGCGGCGGGAGGCCGCGGGGATGGGCGGTCAGGGTCGCGCCGAAGGATTGAATTCCCTCTCCCGGCTGGAGGCCGTCACCGGGTTTCCGGAGGCAGGGTGAATCGAGTGTTGCGCTGTCGGCGGCCTTGACAGCGCGCGCCCTTGCGCGCCTTGCTCGACCCGGCCGTCGCCCCCACCTCTGCGGAGGACGGGGTCTGCGGCCGCGCCCGTTTGGCGGGCGCATCCGGCACGAACGATCCTTCGGCCGATTGTACTGGCACAGGCGCGGCACCCGGATCGGTCGGGGTTTTCCGCGCGGAGACGAGAGATGGGTTACAAGGTCGCCGTCGTCGGCGCCACGGGCAACGTGGGCCGCGAGATGCTCGATATCCTGGCCGAGCGGGCGTTCCCCGCCGACGAGGTCGTGGCGCTGGCCTCGCGCCGCAGCCAGGGTCAGGAAGTCTCCTACGGCGACAAGACGCTCAAGGTCAAAACGCTGGACACGTACGACTTCTCCGACACCGACATCTGCCTGATGTCGGCCGGCGGCGAGGCGTCGAAGGAGTGGTCGCCCCGCATCGGCCAGCAGGGCTGCGTGGTCATCGATAACTCGTCGGCGTTCCGCTACGACGCCGACGTGCCGCTGATCGTGCCCGAGGTGAACGCCGACGCGGTCGTGGGCTTCACCAAGCGCAACATCATCGCCAACCCGAACTGCTCGACCGCGCAGCTGGTCGTCGCGCTCAAGCCCCTCCACGAGGCGGCCACGATCAAGCGCGTCGTCGTGTCGACCTACCAGTCGGTCTCCGGCGCCGGCAAGGAGGCGATGGACGAGCTGTTCAACCAGACCCGCGCCGTGTTCACCGCCGGCGAGATCAAGCAGGGCGGCAAGTTCACCAAGCGCATTGCCTTCAACGTCATCCCCCACATCGACGTGTTCATGGAGGATGGCTACACGAAGGAAGAGTGGAAGATGGTCGCCGAGACCAAGAAGATGCTCGACCCGAAGATCAAGCTGACGGCGACCGCCGTTCGCGTTCCGGTCTTCATCGGGCACGCGGAATCGGTGAACATCGAGTTCGAGCAGCCGCTCTCGGCCGAGAAGGCCACCGAGATCCTGCGCGCCGCCCCCGGCGTGCTGGTGATCGATAAGCGCGAGAACGGCGGCTACATGACTCCCCACGAGGCGGCCGGCGAGGACGCGACCTACATCTCGCGCATCCGCGAGGACGCGACGGTGGAGAACGGCCTGAACTTCTGGTGCGTCTCGGACAACCTCCGCAAGGGCGCGGCCCTCAACGCGGTGCAGATCGCCGAGGTGCTGGTCAACCGCAAGCTGCTGAACCGGGCCAAGCGCGCGGCCTGAGACCGGTCCCTCTCCCGGCGGGAGGGGGATCCTTCGGACGGATCCTCGGGACACGATCCTTGGGATCCGTCACGCGTCTGTCAGTGTCGGGGCTCATGCCGTGGATCGGGTGACGCGCGCTTCCGTCCGCGACGTGAATGCGCGGTGTGCTCGACCAGCAGTCTGCACGGCAGCCCCTCGAGCGTCGCGACCTAGCCGATCATCGACGACCCGAGGCGGGGCAGGGCGCGGTTCACCGACACCCACTCGCTGTCCCCGGCCGTCACCGCGTCGGACACCATCGCGCCGGTGAGCGGCCGGATGGTGGTCGAGGCCGGCCACGTCGGGACACGATCGACATTGCCGTGCAGGTTCCGGCTACCGCTGCGGTGCGGTCCTGTCGGAAGCGGGGCTGCAGATCGGGTGGCCGCTTCGCCGCCCGGTCCGGCTACGCCATGCCGAGGGCCTGCATGTAGAGCTCGAGGATCGCCTCCTGCTCCTGGCGCTCGCTGTGGTCCTGCTTGCGGATGCGCAGGATCGTGCGGACCGCCTTCGCGTCGAAGCCCCGGCCCTTGAGCTCGGCGAACACCTCCTTGATGTCGCCCATGATGCCGGCCTTCTCCTCCTCGAGACGCTCCAGGCGCTCGATGAACTGCTTCAGCTCGTCCGCGGCCACGCCCTCGGCCGACGAGACGTCGCCGCCGGGCCGCTGCGCGGCGGTGGGCATCGAATGGGCGTTCATGGGGCTCTCCCGAATGCACGGCGCGGTTGCGCCCTGGACCCGTGGTTAACGGGCCGGCCTTACCGGAAGCTTAGCCGATTCGCCGCGACGCGGGCGCAGCCTCAGTGGTCCTTGGGCTGCGCGGCCGCGAAGCCGGCCTGCTGCTCCGGACTCGCCTCTGTCTGGAAGCGCGCCTTCCACTCGGCGTAGGGCATCCCGTAGACCGCCTCGCGGCTCTCGTCCTTGGTCAGGGCCACGCCCGCGCCGTCGGCGGCGTCCTTGAGCCAGTTCGACAGGCAGTTCCGGCAGAAGCCCGCCAGATTCATCAGGTCGATGTTCTGCACGTCCGGCCGCTCGCGCAGATGCGCGACGAGGCGGCGGAATACCGCGGCCTCGAGTTCCGTCTGGGTCCGGGGATCGATCTCGCTCATTCGTCGCAACTCTCTTCAGGTCTGGCGGGCCGCTCCCGATTTCGGGACCGGCCGGACGGAGATCAAGCCGCGAGCAGCGGGCGCAGGATGCGGGCGAAGCGCGCGGCCCACTCAGCCTGACCGTCCGCGCCGGCGATCAGGTCCTGGCGGATCTCGACGAGGGCGTTCGCGAGGCCGCGGGCGGTGGCGTGGCGGTCGATCGTGTCGCCCGGCAGGCCGCCGCCGTAGGGCTGGTTGTCGCCGACGGTGAGCCCGGCCGGATCGGCCTCCAGCGCGCGGATGAGCGGGCGGGCGAAGCGCTCGTCCCGGTCGTACAGGATGCCGACCTGCCAGGGCCGCGCGATCCCGCGCCAGTAGGGCGTGAAGCTGTGCATGGTCAGGAGCACCGGCGGCCGGCCGGCTGACTGGGCGGCGGCGATCGCGTCGTCGATGGCCGCGTCGAACGGCGCGTAGAAGCGGGCGATCCGGGCCTGCTTCCCGGCCTCGTCGATCCGGGCGTTGCCCGGCACGACGGCACCGTCGGACAGGCGCATCACCAGGGTCGGATCGGCGCGCCCGCGGTTCGGGTCGATGATGAGGCGGGAGAAGTTCGTCAGGATCGCCGGGGCGCCGAGCTGCGCCGCGAGGCTGCGCGTCACCGCCGCCGCGCCGATGTCGTAGGCGATGTGCCGGGCATATTCCGACGCGGGCACGCCGAGCGCGATGTCCGGCGGGACGAAGTTCGAGGCGTGGTCGCAGGCGATGACGAGGCCGCAGGCGGGATCGCCGGGAATGATCTCGCAGGGATGTGGGGGCGCGACGGCCGTTTCTGTCTCCGGACGGGTCACGGGGCTCCGAGGTCTTCCGAGAGGTCTTCAGATCTGTGCGAGGGCGCCGATGGCGCTTGCCGTCGCGCGGCCGCTCGGGCAGATCACCTATCAAGGATCGTGCGCTCACGGCAAGAAACGGGCCCGCCGCCCAGGGAAGAAACGGGCGGGGATCGCGCGACACAATGGAGAGAGGAGCCCGTTCAACGCCATGACCGAGACCGTTCCGCCCGTCGCCGACGCGGCCACCCGGGACCAGCGCGCGCTCCTCGATTCGATCCTCACGGCCGCGATCCGCGCCGCCCACCCGGATCTCTGCCTGCCGCCGCACCTGCCGGAGCCGAGCCCGGGCCGTCTGATCATCCTGGCCGCCGGCAAGGCCGCCGGCAGCATGAGCGCCGTAGCGAGCCGCTTCTACCGCCAGAAGCACGGCCTCGGGGATGACCGGATCGTCGGCCTCGCGGTGGCGCGCCACGGCTACGGACAGGACGCGCCGGGCATCCACATGGTCGAGGCGGGCCACCCGGTCCCCGACGAGGCCGGCATCTCGGCGACCCGGGAGGCGCTGCGGCTCGCCACCGAGGCCGGCCCGGACGACGAGGTGCTGGTGCTGCTCTCGGGCGGCGGCTCGGCCAACTGGATCGCCCCGGCCGGCGACCTGACCCTCGTGGAGAAGCAGGCGATCACCCGGGCGATGCTCCGCTCCGGCGCGCCCATCGGCGAGATCAACACCGTGCGCAAGCACATCTCGCGGATCAAGGGCGGCCGTCTCGCCCTCGCGGCCCGCAACGCCCGGCGCGTCCTGACCCTGGCGATCTCGGACGTGCCCTTCGACGATCCGGCGGTGATCGCCTCCGGGCCGACCGTGCCCGATCCGTCGACCCTGGCCGATGCCCGGGCCATCTGCGAGAAGCGCGGCATCCCGCTGCCCGAGGAGGCGGTGCGCCTCCTGAACGACCCCAACAACGAGACGCCGAAGGCCGGCGATCCCGCCTTCGCCCGCGCCGAGTACCGCATCATCGCCCGGCCGATCGACGCCCTGAACGCCGCCGCCGAGGCGGCCCGCGCGGCCGGCTACGAGCCGATCCTGCTGGGCGCCGACCTGGAGGGCGAGGCCCGCGAGGTCGCGGCCGAGCACGCGGCCGAGGCCAAGCGCCACAAGGTGGCCGGCAAGCGCGTCGCGCTGATCTCCGGCGGCGAGCTCACCGTCACCATCCGCGGCGAGGGCCATGGCGGCCCGAACCAGGAATACGCCCTGGCGCTGGCGGTCGCGCTCGACGGCGAGCCCGGCATCTTCGGCATCAGCGCCGACACCGACGGGACCGACGGCGGGCGGGGCCTCGCCACCGACCCGGCGGGCGGCCTCGTCGACCCCACGACCCTCAAGCGGGCCCGGGCCGCCGGCCTCGACCCGGCCGCGATGCTGGAGCAGAACGACTCCACCGCCTTCTTCGCGGCCCTCGGCGACCTCGTGAACCCCGGTCCGACCTGCACCAATGTCAACGACTGCCGCATCATCCTCGTCAACTAGGTCTCGCGTCTCGGCGGCTCAGCTCCTCCCGGCAGTCACGGTCCTCGGCCTCGCGCTCCTCGGCGCGAGTCCCGCCAGGGCGGACCTGCGCCTGTGCAACCAGACCGCCAGCAAGGTCGGGATCTCGCTCGGCTACCGCGACCCCCAGGGGTGGGTGACGGAGGGCTGGTGGGATCTGGCGCCGAAAGCCTGCGAGACGCTGCTCAAGGGCGCGCTGGCGGCGCGGTTCTACTACGTCTTCGCGGTCGACTACACGCGCGGCGGCGAGTGGAGCGGCCGTTCGCTGATGTGCACCCGCGATTCGGAGTTCACGATTCGCGGGATCGAGGATTGTCTCGCCCGCGGCTACGACCGGAACGGCTTCTTCGAAGTCGACACCGGCGAGCAGAAGAGCTGGACCATCCAGCTCACGGATCCGAACCGGGCAGACGCGCCGACGAAACCGTAACGTGACGGCGGCGGCCGTGACTGCGGCCTTGACGCTGTCCGGCCGGGGATGCTCACAGCCGATCTGCGCTCCCTGAGCCAGATCTTCCAACCGCCGGCGCTCGACGCTGCGCGGCAACGAGAACACGGAGGAAATACGCTTGAAACGGTCACGCCGCACGAAGATCGTCGCCACCCTCGGTCCGGCCTCCGATTCGCCGGAGATGATCGAGCGGCTGTTCCGCGCGGGCGTCGACGTATTCCGGCTCAACATGAGCCACCTGCCGCGCGAGAAGCTGCCCGAGAAGGTCGAGGCGATCCGCACCATCGAGCGCGAGGCGAAGCGGCCGATCGGCATCCTGGTCGACCTGCAGGGACCGAAGCTGCGGCTCGGCACCTTCGCGGAGGGCGCCGCGATGATCGAGGCCGGGGGCACCTTCGTGCTCGACGGCGACCCGACGCCCGGCGACGCCGCACGCTGCCACCTGCCGCATCCCGAGATTCTCGAGGCGCTGGAGCCGGGCCACGCCATCCTGGTCGACGACGGCAAGCTGCGGCTGACCGTGCTCGAGACGGCGCACAATCGCGCCGTGACCCGCGTCGAGGTCGGTGGCCGGATCTCGAACCGGAAGGGCGTGTCCCTGCCGCACACCGTGATCCCGGTGCCGGCGATGACCGACAAGGATCGGGCCGACCTCGATGCCGGTCTGAACGCCGGCGCCGACTGGATCGCCGTGTCGTTCGTCCAGCGCCCCGAGGACGTGGCCGAGGTGAAGAAGGTCTGCGCCGGCCGCGCCCTGGTGATGGCCAAGATCGAGAAGCCGCAGGCGCTGGCGCGCCTCGACGAGATCATCGAGATCTCCGACGGGCTGATGGTCGCCCGCGGCGACCTCGGTGTCGAGATGCCCCTGGAGCAGGTGCCGGGCGTGCAGAAGCGCATCACCCGCGGCGCCCGGCGCTACGGCAAGCCGGTGGTCGTGGCGACCCAGATGCTCGAGTCGATGATCACCGCGCCGGTGCCGACCCGCGCCGAGGTCTCCGACGTCGCCACGGCGGTCTACGAGGGGGCGGACGCCGTGATGCTCTCGGCGGAGAGCGCCTCGGGCGCCCACCCGATCGGGGCGGTCGAGACCATGAACCGGATCGCCGAGCAGGTGGAGCGGGACGCGATCTACTGGTCGATCATCCGGGCGCAGAGCGCGACCCCCGACGAGACGGCCGCCGACGCCATCGCGGCGGCGGCGCACCAGATGGTCGACGCGCTGAGTCTCGACGCGATCATGGCCTGGACCAATTCCGGCTCGACGGCCCTGCGCCTGTCGCGCGAGCGCCCGAACGCCACCGTGATCGCCCTGACGCCGCGGCGCGAGACCGCCCGGCGCCTCGCCCTGGCCTGGGGCACGCACCCGATCGTCACCAAGGACGCGAGCGACGTGGACGACATGTCGTTCCGCGCCGCCAAGTTCGCCGTGCGCGAGAAATTCGCCGCCGTGGGGGACCGGGTGATCGTGGTGGCCGGCCTGCCGTTCGGCACGCCGGGCGCCACCAACCTCGTGCGTCTGACCTTCATCACTCGCGAGCATGCCGAGAAGGCCTGACGGCACCGGGATACGAGAGCGGGACCGGCCGGCGCGTCAGTGCGCGACGGCCGCCTCCGGACCGGCCGTGCCCGTTGCGCCGGCGAGTCGGGCCACCTCTTCGGTGACCCGATCGGCGGCGACGTACTGGAGCATGTGGCCGATGCCCGGCAGCAGCACGAGCCGCGCGCCGGGGATCGCGCGGGCCAGCGGCACCGCCTGCGTGTCGGCGCGGACGATCGGGTCCGCCTCGCCGGAGATCACCAGGGTGGGCACGCGGATCGCGCCGTAGCGCGGGCTCTGCGCCGCGAGGGCGTGCGGCAGTCCGAGCAGGTCCTGGACGTTGGCGAGCAGCGTTCCGGGCCGCAGGACCAGGTCCGACCGCGCCAGGTCCGGGTAATCCGCCCGCGGCGGTTGCGGCTGGAAGACCCGGCGCGCCGCCTCGGGCAGGAAGTGCTGCGCGATGGGCGGCCCGACCGTCCGGCTGAGCAGCCACGCCACCGGCGGGGTCACGGCGAGCCGCCAGTACCAGGGCAGGTCGGGCATCCGGTCCGGCATGGGCATCGCCACCGGCGCCGCGAGGGCGAGGGCCGACACCCTGTCCGGGTGGTCCAGGGCGAGGGCCAGGGCGAGGGCGCCGGCCCAGGAATGGCCGAAGACGAGCGCCGGGCTGACACCCATACGCTCCAGCGCCTCCGCGATGAGGCCGGCCTGCGCGGCGGGAGTTGCGGCATCGCCGCCGCCGATCCGATCGCTCCAGCCGAAACCCGGCCGGTCGAAGGCGATGACCCGGAAACCCCGCGCGGCGAGACGGCGGCCGATCCCCTCCATCGGATCCGACGCGTTGGCCGAGGCGCCGTGGAGGAGCACGACGGGCGGTCCGTCGACCGGGCCGTCCTGCAGAGTCGCGAGCCGCCCGCCGGTCAGCGTCACGAACGGGCCCGCGGGCGGGTTGGCGGCGCCGACCCGGAGGGTGATGATCAGCGTTGCCAGCGCGCCGGCCGCGAGCACGAGCCCGGCGAGGGCGAAGGGCAGGGCCAGGAGGGTGAGGAGGACGGCGGTCACCCGGCTCACAGGTCGCGGCCGTCGACCTCCGGAGTGAGGCGATTGATCGCCTCGCCGATCTTCTCCATCTGCGGGTAGAGCGCCCGCGCCCGCCGGAAGGCGGCCAGCGCCCGCGCCTTGTCGTCGAGCGATTCGTAGATCCGGCCCATCGCGGCCCAGGCCTCGAAGTGGCGCGGCTCCAGCACCAGGGCCCGCTGAAGATCCGCCAGGGCGTCGTCCTTGTCGGACAGGAGCCAGAACACTGTCGCGCGCCGGTTCCAGCCCTCCGACCAGTTCGGCTCGAGGGCGGTGACGCGGTCCATCAGCTCGGCCGCCAGCGGGAAGTCGTGGGCGGTGACCGCCTGCCGGGCGCGGTCGGTGAGGAGGTCGGCGGTCGGGCTGCCCGACCCGGCCATGCGCCGCTCGATCAGCCGGGCGATGCCCTTGGCCTCGGCCGGGTCCTCGCTGGCGCGCAGGCGGGCGAACAGGTCGTCGAGGCTCGGCGGCTTGGGGGCCGGCTTCCCCTCGGGAGCGGTGCGGCCGGGACGCCCGGTCTCCGGAGCCGCTCGCGCCGCCGGGATGTCCAGGGCGAGGCCCGACAGGCAGACCAGGGCGGCGAGGAGGCGGGTCGGCGTCATGCGGCCAGACTGTGCGCCGGCCCGGGATCCGTCAACGTGCCGCGGTGCCGCGCGCATGCGGAAACGGCCGCGCCCCTTCGGGTACGGCCGTCCCAACGTCGATCGTCGTCCGACCCGGCCTGACCGGGCGGAGCGGCCTCAGCCCTGGCGGGCCTTGAAGCGCTTCTGGGTCTTGTTGATCACGTAGACCCGGCCCTTGCGGCGCACGAGCTGGTTGTCGCGGTGGCGGCCACGCAGGGACTTGAGGGAGTTGCGGATCTTCATGGGTCTCTCGAGCCCGGAGGGCCGTCCGTTGTGTAGGGTGTCGGGAACGTGGTCACGAGGCTGGACGCGGCGTCGCGTCCGGCGATCACGGCTCACGCATCGCGGGATGGCGCGGCCATATCAGGATTCGCCCCCGGAAGGCAAGGCGCGACGGGCATCGAGCGGAGGCGGGGCGGCTCAGTGAACCCTGTCGAGATCCGGCACGGCCGGCGCGAACACGAGCTGCCGGCCGATCTCGTGTAGCAGCACGTCGAGCAGCGGCTTCAGGCGCTCGAACCCCGGCCGGGGCAGGCCGTCCTCGGCGGCGTTGTAGAGGGCCAGGGCCATCTCGGCCACGCGGTCGATGCCGCCGGCCGCCACGTCGGTCGCGCAGAAGGCGGATTCGTCGAGGAAACCGTCGCGGCCGCGCTCGGTCACGTCGATGACGATCCCGTGCGCCTCGCTGACGCCGCCCTCCGGGTCCAGGATGAAGCGGCCGCGCGCGAGGATCCACCGGACCTCGCCCGGCTCCGGAACCGTCCGGTACTGCGCGATGTATAGGCCGCCCTGCCGGCGGAGGTCGTCGAGGCTCGACGCGATCCGCCGCTGATCCTCCGGGTGGATGCGGTCGAGGAAGGCCCCGAAAGTCGTCCCGCTGCCGCTCTTCGTTCGGGGCAGGCCCAGCATCGTCGCCGCGACGGGGTCGCACCGGAGAACATCGTCGGCGATGTGCCAGGTCCAAGTCCCGACATCCGACACAGCGAGCGCGCGCGCCACACTGCTGCCGCCCCGCCGCTTCGTGCGCACGCCGACGCCCACAGGCCCGATCTCCAGCCATTTTCAGGCGGTCTGCCCAGACCGCTTCGTTGGTCGACACAATACTGAGATCACGAATGCGGCACAACGCGCGAGTTCTGCAGGGCTGAGCTGTATCGCATCGGTATCGGCCGGATCAGGGACGATGGTAAACGCCGGTCAATATCCCCTTCGCGAGGACCTGACCGCGCATGGCCTCGATCAGCGCGCCGCGGCCCGGCGCCTCGGCAAGGGCGAGGGGCTGCCGCAGCGCGTAGATCTGGAAGAGGTATGGGTGCGGCCCGTGGCCGGTGGGCGGGTCCGGCGGCAGCCATTCCGCGCGCAGGAAGCTGTTCCGGCCCACGGCCTCCACGGTGCCCGCGTGGCCGGGACCCGGCAGCGCACCCTCCAACAGGCCGGCGGGTTCCGGCGGGACCGACCAGGCTATGAGATGGACCAGCGGCCGGGGCGTCGGGCTGCCCGCATCCTCCACGAGGAGGACGAGGGCGGCGGTGCCCGCCGGCAGCCCGCTCCAGGCGAGGGGCGGCGACACGCCCGCGCCGTCGGCCGTGAAGCGGGCGGGCAAGTCCGCCCCGTCGGCGAAGGCCGGGCTCGACAGCGTCACGGTCTCGGGCACGTCGGGGAAGTCAGCGCGGGACGTCGTCTTGTCCAGGCCCGCCTTCAGCCCCGACAGCGCCTCGCCGAGCACACCGGGTATCTTCTCGAGCATCGCCGCGTCCTCCGCCGCGATGGCAACGGCGGCGGACGCGACCGGTTCACGCCGACCGCTCGGCCGCGACCATGTAGTTCACCGCCTTGTCGCGGCCGGTGCGCCACCCGTCCGTCAGCGGGTTGTAGACGACGCCGACCGTGTCGGTGACGTCGAGGCCGCCGGCCCGGATCGCGCGGGCGAGCTCGTCCGGCGTCACGAACTTCTCCCAGTCGTGCGTGCCGCGCGGCAGCCAGCCGAGCACGTACTCGGCGCCGACGATGGCGAGCGCGAAGGAGCGCAGCGTCCGGTTGAGGGTGGCCCCGAACAGCATGCCGCCGGGCTTCACGGCCGCGCAGGCGGTCCGCACGAAGGCCGGCATGTCGGACACGTGCTCGACGACCTCCATGATCAGCACCGCGTCGAAGCTCTCGCCGCCGGCGACCACCGCCTCGATGGTCTGCCCGCGGTAATCCACCGGCACCCCGGCCGCCTCGGCATGGGTTCGGGCGACCGCGACGTTCTGCTCGGCCGGATCGAGCCCGGTCACCCGGGCGCCGAGCCGGGCCAGCGGCTCCGAGAGAACGCCGCCGCCGCAGCCGACGTCGCAGATCGTCAGCCCGTCGAGCGGGAAGGGGGCTTTCGGGTCGCGACCGAAGCGCCGGCAGAGGGCGTCGCGGATGTAGGCGAGCCGCACCGGGTTGAACCGGTGCAGGACGCGCATCGGGCCGGTCTCGTCCCACCACGTGGCGGCGAGCGCGTCGAAGCGCGCGACCTCGGCGCGGTCGACGAAGCCTTCCGTGACCCGGTCCGTGGCTGACCTGTCCATGCGTGTTCCGTCCTCATGCCGGCGGCCGGGATCCGCCGCGCGGTTTCGTGGCTGCGTCGTGCCCGCGCTCTAGCACGGCGATCGCCCGGAAGTCGCCGCGGCGCGCGGGCGCCATGCTTGGCCGGTTGTTGACACTCCCCCGGGCCGCTTGTACCCGCCGGGCACCGTCCGGACGGGGCTGCAGCGGCCCGTTCAATCGCCACCGGGAACCCGCGACCGAGAGACCATGCCCCGTCTGGTGATGAAATTCGGCGGCACCTCCGTCGCCAACGTCGACCGTATCCGCAACGTGGCGCGCCACGTCGCCCGCGAGGTCGCGGCCGGCTACGACGTCGCCGTGATCGTCTCGGCCATGTCGGGCAAGACCAACGAGCTGGTCGACTGGGTCAAGGACGCGAACCCGCTCTACGATCCGCGCGAGTACGACGCCGTCGTGGCGTCCGGCGAGCTCGTCACCGCCGGCCTCCTGGCGATCGCCCTGCAGAAGGACGGGATCAAGGCCCGCTCCTGGCAGGGCTGGCAGATCCCGGTCGTGACGTCGGACGCGCACGGCTCGGCCCGCATCGCCGAGATCGACCCGAGGAACCTCGAGGCGGGCTTCACCAAGGGGGAGGTCGCGGTCATCGCCGGCTTCCAGGGCGTCCACGACGAGACCGGCCGGGTGACGACGCTGGGCCGCGGCGGCTCCGACACCTCCGCGGTGGCCGTGGCGGCCGCGATCGGCGCCGAGCGCTGCGACATCTACACGGACGTCGACGGCGTCTACACCACCGACCCGCGCATCGTGCCGAAGGCCCGCCGCATGGAGCGGGTGACCTTCGAGGAGATGCTGGAGATGGCCTCGCTCGGCGCCAAGGTGCTGCAGGTCCGCTCGGTGGAGCTCGCCATGGTCCACCGGGTGCCGACCACGGTCCGGTCCTCCTTCGATCCGCCGGACGCCGCGCGTCCGGGTACCCTCATCTGCGACGAGGACGACATCGTGGAACAGCAGATCATCACCGGGATCGCCTTCTCCCGGGACGAGGCGCAGATCACCCTGCGCAAGGTCAAGGACAGCCCGGGCGTCGCGGCCGCGATCTTCGGGCCGCTGGCCGACGCCAACATCAACGTCGACATGATCATCCAGACCGTGTCGGGTGACCAGTCGACCACCGACATGACCTTCACGGTTCCGTCCGCCGAGTACGAGCGTGCCCGGAAGATCCTCGACGAGGCCCGTGCGCAGATCGGCTACGCGCAGATCGAGGGTGCCACCGACGTGGTGAAGGTGTCGGCGATCGGCGTCGGGATGCGCAGCCACGCGGGTGTCGCCGCGAAGGCGTTCCGGGCGCTCGCCGAGAAGGGTATCAACATCCGCGCGATCACCACCTCGGAGATCAAGTTCTCCGTGCTGATCGACGCCGCCTATACGGAGCTTGCCGTGCGCACGCTTCACTCGCTATACGGCCTGGATCAGGCCTGAGCCTGGGACGCGGGTTCGAGCGGGGCGCGTGGTGTGAACTGAACAGTCACGGGCCGATCCGCCGATCCCAGAACGCCTCTGGGATGAGCGGTCCGGTCCATCCGGCGCCGGCCCGTCCCGGGTTTGGCGCCAAGGTTGCAGGGTGGTCGACGCCAAGGCCACTCACCGACGCTGGAACGACGAACCGATGCCCGCTGCGCCCGGAGGCCCGCGCCTGCTGCTGCGCCGCCTCCGCGAAGCGATGGCGGAGCCGGTCAGCCCCCAGGCGCGCCTCGACCGCATCGTCGTCCTGATCGCCGCCAACGTCGTGGCCGAGGTCTGCTCGGTCTACGTGCTGCGCGACGACAACACGCTCGAGCTGTTCGCCACCGAGGGCCTGAACCGCGAGGCGGTGCACCAGACCCGCATGCGCACCGACGAGGGCCTCGTCGGCCTCATCGCGCGCACGGCGGAGCCGCTCTCCCTCTCGGACGCCCAGAACCACCCGGCCTTCTCGTACCGGCCTGAGACGGGCGAGGAGGCCTACCACGCCTTCCTGGGCGTGCCGCTGCTGCGCGCCGGCAACACGCTCGGCGTCCTGACGGTCCAGAACAAGACCTACCGCGTCTACTCCGAGGAAGAGATCGAGGCGCTCCAGACCACCGCGATGGTGCTCTCGGAGATGATCGCCTCGGGCGAGCTGGAGGGCTTGGCGCCGGACGCCGGCACCGCGGCCCGGCGCCCGGTCCTGGCCCGGGGCATCGCCCTCGCGGACGGGATCGGCCTGGGCTACGTGGTGCTCCACGAGCCCCGCGTCGTGGTGAAGACGCTGATCGCCGAGAACGTCGAGCGCGAGGTCGCCCGCCTCGACGCGGCGATCGAGGAGGTCCGCTCGGCGATCGACGCGCTGGTGGAGCGCGGCGACCGGATCGGCACCGCCGAATCCCGTGAGGTCCTCGAGACCGTCCGGATGTTCGCCCACGACAAGGGCTGGCTCCGCCGGATGCGCGAGGCCGTAGGCTCCGGCCTGACCGCGGAGGCCGCGGTCGAGCGGGTCCAATCGGACAACCGCGCCCGCATGATGCGGCAGTCGGATCCCTACCTGCGCGAGCGGCTGCACGATCTCGACGACCTCGCCAACCGCGTCCTGCGCACCCTGATCGGTCCCGAGGCGGCCGGCGCCCTGGTCCTGCCCGAGAACGCCATCCTGGTGGCGCGCACCATGGGGCCGGCGGCGCTCCTCGACTACGAGGCGTCGACCCTGCGCGGCATCGTCCTCGAGGAGGGCGGTCCGACGAGCCACGTGGCGATCGTCGCCCGGGCGCTCGGTATCCCGGCGGTGGGCGAGGTGGAGAACGCCGCCGCCCTGTGCGACGCGGGCGACGCCATCATCGTCGACGGCGTGGCCGGCGAGATCCATGTCCGGCCCGGCCCCGAGGTCGAGGCCGCCTACGCCGAGATGGTGCGCCTGCGCGCCCGCCGGCAGGAGCAGTACCGCGCGCTGCGCGACGTCCCGGCCCAGACCCGCGACGGCGTGCGGGTCGGCCTGCACCTCAACGCCGGCCTGCTGGTCGATTTCAGCCACCTGCAGGAGACCGGGGCTGAGGGAGTCGGGCTGTTCCGCACCGAACTGCAGTTCATGGTGGCGCAGCGCATGCCGTCGGCGGCCGAGCAGGAGGAGCTGTACCGCAAGGTCTTCGCGGCCTCGGCGGGCAAGTCCGTCACGGTCCGCACCCTCGACATCGGGGGCGACAAGATCCTGCCCTACATGGCCAAGCTCGAGGAGGAGAACCCGGCACTCGGCTGGCGGGCCATCCGCATCGGCCTCGACCGGCCGGCGCTGCTGCGCATGCAGTTGCGCGCGCTCCTCAAGGCCGCCGACGGCGACCCGCTCAAGATCATGTTCCCGATGGTCGCCACGGTGGACGAGTTCGTGCGCGCCCGCGGCATCGTCGAGCGCGAGAAGGCCTACCTGCGACGCCACGGCTACCGGCTCCCGACCGATTGCCGCCTCGGCGCGATGATCGAGGTGCCCTCGCTCCTGTTCCAGATCGACGAGATCGCCAAGGAGGCCGATTTCCTCTCGGTCGGATCGAACGACCTGATGCAGTTCCTGTTCGCGGTGGACCGCGAGAACCGGCGGGTCGCCGACCGGTTCGATCCGCTGAGTGTCGCGGCGCTGCGCGCGTTCCGGCTGATCGCCGAGCGGGCCAACGCGGCCTCCTGCCCGGTGACGGTCTGCGGCGAGATCGGCGGCCGGCCCCTCGACGCCATGGCGCTGATCGGCCTCGGCTACCGCCAGCTGTCGATGTCGCCGGCCGCGATCGGCCCCGTCAAGGCGATGGTGCTGAGCCTCGACGCGGCCGCCGTCGCCGAGCTCATCGACGCCGAGATGGCGCGGATGCACGACGGCGACTCCCTGCGCCCGGCGCTCACGGCCTTCGCGCACGCGCACGGCATCCCTATCTAAGCGCGAACGCGACCCTTGCCGAACATTCGGCCGGGGTTGTACGGCAACGCCACGACGATTTCGGTCGACGCGCCGCGGCTTCCGCTCTCGGACGGACGAGGCGTGGATTTGGGGGACGTCCTACCGGGTCCTACACCCTCGAAGCCACGCGTCTCCGTCCCCGGGACGAGACCCGCGCCCGGCCCGGAACGGCGCGCGCAGACCTGCAGAAACACGGGCGATGATCCCCTTTCCCACCGAGCGCCTCGACGCCATCCTGGCGCGGCACGACATCGTCACCGCGCAGCTCGCCTCCGGCGAGATCGATCCCGAGACGGTGGTCCAGCTCTCCCGCGAGCTGTCCGACCTCGACCCGGTCGTGGCGGCGATCCGCGCCTACCGCGCCGCGCTGGAGAACCTCGCGGGCGTCGAGGCCCTGATCGACGAGCCCGGCACGGATCCGGAGATGCGCGCGCTCGCCGCCGAGGAGAAGCCGGAGGCGCTGGCGGCGCTCGAGACCGCCCACCGGGCCCTCCAGCTCCTGCTCCTGCCCAAGGACGCCGCCGACGAGAAGAGCGCGATCCTGGAAGTCCGCGCCGGCACCGGCGGCGACGAGGCCGCCCTCTTCGCCGGCGACCTGTTCCGGATGTACGCGAAATACGCCGAGTCGAAGGGCTGGCGGGTCGAGGTGATCTCCGAGAGCGAGGGCACCGTCGGCGGCTTCCGCGAGGTGGTGGCCGAGGTGAAGGGACGTGGCGTCTTCGCCCGCCTCAAGTTCGAGAGCGGTGCTCACCGGGTGCAGAGGGTGCCCGACACCGAGACGCAGGGCCGGATCCACACCTCGGCCGCCACCGTGGCGGTGCTGCCCGAGGCCGAGGAGGTCGACATCCACGTCAACGACGCCGACCTGAAGATCGACACGATGCGGGCCCAGGGCGCGGGCGGCCAGCACGTCAACAAGACGGAATCGGCGATCCGCATCACCCACCTGCCGACCGGCATCGTCGTCTTCGTCCAGGAGGAGCGGTCGCAGCACAAGAACCGGGCCCGCGCCATGGCGCTCCTGCGGGCGCGGCTCTACGAGGCCGAGCGCAACGCCAAGGATTCGGCGCGCGCGGCCGACCGCAAGGCGCAGGTCGGCTCCGGCGACCGCAGCGAGCGGATCCGGACCTACAACTTTCCGCAGGGTCGCGTGACCGATCACCGGATCAACCTGACCCTCTACAAGCTCGAGGAGGTGATGGCCGGGACCGCCCTCGACGAGGTGGTGGACGCCCTCATCACCGAGCACCAGGCTGAGCTCCTGGCCGCCGAGGGCATGGCCTGATCCGCGCCGTGACGCCGGACGCGCTCCAGGATCTGTCGCGCCGCGAGGCGCTCCGCGCGCTGACGGCGCGTTTGCACGCCGGCGGCGTTGCCGAAGCCGCGGGCGACGCCCGGTTCCTCCTGCTCGGCATCCTGGGCCTGGAGACAAGAGACCTGCTGATCGAGGGGAGCCGGCGCCTGGGCCCAGCGGACGCCGCGTCCCTCGCGGCGGCGCTGGCCCGGCGGCTCGCCGGCGAGCCGGTCGCCCGCATCCTGGGCGCCTGGGAGTTCTGGGGCCTGCCGTTCCGGCTGGGGCCCGAAACGCTCGTGCCGCGCCCGGACACCGAGATCCTGGTCGAGGTCGCGCTGGCGGCGCGGCCCGACCGCGCCGCTCCGCTCCGCTGCCTGGACCTGGGGACCGGGTCGGGCTGCATCCTGACGGCCCTCCTGTCCGAGCGACCGCGCGCCACCGGCGTCGGGCTCGATCGTTCCGAGGGCGCCCTGCGCGTTGCCCGGGACAACGCCGTCACGAACGGCGTCGGCGACCGGGCGCGCTTCGTGGCCGGTGACTGGTGCGACGCCCTATGGGGCTGCTTCGACCTCGTGGTCTCGAACCCGCCCTACATCGCCCGCGCCGTCATCGGGACCCTGGAGCGCGAGGTCCGCGGGCACGACCCGGCCGCCGCCCTCGACGGCGGTGCCGACGGCCTCGAGGCATACCGGCGGATCCTGGGCGGCGCGGGGGCGTGTCTCGCCCCGGGCGGCCTGCTCGTGCTCGAGATCGGCTACGATCAGGCGGCGGCCGTGACGGATCTGGCGCGCGCCGCAGGCTACCGCGCCCGCGGATTGACCCGCGACCTCGCCGGTCACGACCGGGTGCTGAGTTTCGATCGGCCGGAGGGTCTTTTTTCCGGCCACAGGGATGCCTAAGTCAGGGTCAACCATCCCGGCACCGAAAAATTGCTTGTTGCATCAACCGGGGAACGCTAGAGTCGGCTTGAAGATCGCGAACCGTCCGTTAAGACGGACGGCTGTAAGGTCGGTGGTGACCGTGGGTCGCCGGCTGGTTCGCTGATCCCCCTAGACCGTCGAACCAGAACGCGCCGGTGCCAGCGCGGCGGGACGACACATTCGAACCTGACAATCGACTGAGGATCGGCGGCTTTCACCGGGCGCCTGGTTCGAGGGATGGTCAGGCAGACGCGCGGACCGAAGAGCGGTCCTACGCGCGGCGCCGCCGGATGCGCTTGGCCGGACTGCGCCACGAGATCCGCCCGGGCGCCTCCGTAGACAGTCGTTTGCGTGAACGAGGGTCATTACAGACCGATGAGACCAAACCAGAATCGACGGATGCGCGGCCGGAATCGGCCGAAGGGTCCGAATCCGCTGACGCGCTCCTACGAATCCAACGGTCCCGACGTCAAAATCCGCGGCACCGCGCAGCACATCGCCGACAAGTACGCGCAGCTCGCGCGGGATGCTCTGGCGGCCGGCGACCCGGTGGCGGCCGAGAATTACTTTCAGCACGGCGAGCACTACTTCCGTATTGTCTCTGGCGCTCAGGACCAGAATCGCCCGGCCAACACCGGCGGCTATGCCAGTCGTCCGTACGACGATGACATGGACGAGGGCGACGACGACGCCCAGGGCAACGGCGGATCCCAGAACGGTCACGCCTACAATGGCTACGACGACAACGATCCCGGCCAGCAGCCGCAGCCCTACGAGAGCCGTCCGGACGGGAATCAGGACGGCCGCCAGGGCCGTGACCGGTTCCAGAACCGCGACCAGCGCCGGTTCGACAACAACGGTCGTCAGGACTACCGGCGCCAGGACCAGCCGCGTCAGGATTATCAGCGCCAGGACTACCAGCGGCAGGATTATCGCCAGGAGAACCGGCAGGATCGTCAGGACCGCCAGGATTACGGCCGTCCGGATTACCGCCAGGAGCGGCACGAGGGTCGGCCGGATCGCCAGGACCGTCCGGACAATCGGCAGGATGGCCGCCAGGACGCGCGTCAGGACAACCGTCAGGACAATCGCGGCGACCAGGGCCGCTACGAGAACGGGCGCGGCGATGCCCCGCGCGCCGAGGCCCGGCAGGAGACCCGTCCCGAGGCTCGCCCGGAGCGGGCCCCCCGTGCCGAGGCCGCGCCGCGCCGCGAGCGCCGCCGCGAGGCCGCGCCCGCGGCGGAGGCCGAGGAGCCCACAGGCCTGCCGGCCTTCCTGATGGCCCCCGCGCGCCCCGCGCCCGCGGTCGAGCCGTCGAGCGCTCCCGAGCCCGAGGCGGCGGCCGACGAGGCTCCGGCCGCCAAGCCCCGCCGCCGTCGGCGCCCGCGCTTCGAGAGCGCCGCGGACGAGGGCGGCGCGACCACGCCGGCGGCGGACGTGCCGACCGAGTGATCCGACATCCCGGATGAGACTGAAACGAGGCCGTTCCGGGAAACCGGGGCGGCCTTCTTCGTTCGCGGCTCAGCGCGCGGACCGCCGCGCGGCCTTCCAGTCCGGGTAGGCGTGCATGCGGTGGATCAGGCGGCGACGGGGGCCGATCTCGCCGAACGGCGCGATCTCCCAGTCCCAGGCTTCCGGCGCGGGCGGCAGCGCGATCCCGAACAGCAGGTCGGCGCTGTCGACGGTCCGGCCCGCTCGGTCTTCCTCGCGCTGCACCGTGTCGGTGATCAGGCAGACTCGCTCGGCGCGCCCGGCGAGCGCGTCGAGCGCCGCCAAGTGAGTCTCGACGAGGTGCGCGCCGAGCCGCGGGGGCGCCTCGCGGCCCCGGGTCTCGTGGGCCTCGATCGGGAGGAGCGGGATCTGCGACAGCAGATTCGCCGAGACGATCAGGTCGGCCTCCGCGCAGAGCTCGGCCCAGGCCCCGGCGAGACCGGCGCTGATCTCCGCGGTCACCAGCGCGACGTTCGGATATCGGCGGGCGGCGAGGCGCGCCGGCCAGGGATGGACGGCGTCCACGAGGCTGACCCGGTCGAACAGGCGGGCGAGGGCGTCGAGCGGCACGTCGTCGAGCAGGCCCGAGCCCAGCACCACCGCGTGCCGGCGCTGCCGGGTCGCTCCGGCCGCCGCCGCGATCACGGACCGCGCCCGCGCGAGGTGTGGCGCCCAGGCCGCCCGGCAGCGGCGCGAGCGGGCGTGGAGCAGGCCGCTCTGGCGGACATAGCCGAGCCGGCGCAGGGGAAGCGGCGCCGGGTTGAGGGCGGACAGGGCCCAGGCGAGGAGCATCGCCGGGCGGCTCAGCCCTCGTCGACGGACGCCGCCCGGCCCGGCGCGCCCCGGTAGCCGGTCGCCAGGACGTAGAGCTCGCTCGAATCGGCCCGGCTCGCGGCCGGCTTGACGTGCCGGACCGTGGCGAAGTCGCGCTTCAGGTCGGTGAGCAGCGCGCCCTCGGTGCCGCCCTGGAGCACCTTGGCGAGGTAGGCGCCTCCGGGGCCCAGGATCTCGCGGGCGAACTCCGCCGCCGTCTCGGCGAGGCCGATGATCCGCAGGTGGTCGGTCTTCTTGTGACCGGTGGCGTTGGCGGCCATGTCGGACATGACGAGGTCGGCGGGGCCGCCGAGCATCCCGGTCAGACGGTCAGGCGCCTCGGGGTCGAGGAAGTCGAGGGTGATGAACTCGACCCCGGCCATCGGCTCGATCTCCAGGAGATCGATGCCCACGACGCGGCCCGTCGGCCCGACCACCCGCGCGGCCACCTGCGACCAGCCCCCCGGCGCGGCGCCGAGATCGACGATCTTCTGGCCGGGGCGCAGGAGCTTGTAGCGCTCGTCGATCTCCAGGAGCTTGTAGGCCGCCCGGGACCGGTAGCCCTCGCGCTTGGCGCGGGCCACGTAGGGATCGTTGAGCTGGCGCTCGAGCCAGCGCTTCTGGGACAGGGTCCGTCCGCGGCCGGTCTTCACCCGCTGCTTCAGTTCGCCCCGGACACCGCCGCCGGAACTCGCGCCGCCGCGCCGGTCGCTCATCGCGCCGCCCTCATCGGACCGCCTTCCGGTTCCAGACCCCGTCCTCCCGCATCATGTTCATCAGCAATCCTTCGCGCAGGCCGCGATCGGCGATGCGCAGGCGCTCCGAGGGAAAGGCCCGGCGGATCGCCTCGAGGATCGCGCAGCCCGCGAGCACGAGATCGGCGCGGTCGCGGCCGATACAGGGGTTGTCGGCGCGCTGCTCGAGCCGCGTGTCGAGCAGGTCGTCGATGGCGGTCGAGACCGCGTCGTCGCTCATCCACAAGCCGTCGACGCGCCGGCGCTCGTAGCGGGCGAGCCGCAGATGCATCGCCGCGATGGTCGTGACGGTGCCGGACGTTCCGAGCAGGTGAAAGTGCGGCGCCGTCGCCGCCGGGGCGGCCCGGAGCGCGAAGGCCGAGAGCTTCTCGGCCACCTCCTCGACCATGCCCTCGAACATCCGTCGGGTGACCTCGGCGCCGCCGTGGCGCTCGGCCAGCGTCACCACGCCCACCGGAAGAGAATCCCAGGCCCGAATCCGCAGAGTCGGGTCGGTCGACGGGTTGGCGGCCGCCCCGTCCAGCCACGCGATCTCGGTCGAGCCGCCGCCGATGTCGAAGATGATGACCGATTCGGCGAGCGGATCCGCGAGCGCCGCGCAGCCGGTGACCGCGAGATAGGCCTCGGTTTGCCGGTCGACGATCTCGAGGTCGAGGCCGACGCCGCGGCGGACGCGCTCTACGAAGGCGGCGCCGTTCACCGCGAGGCGGCAGGCTTCCGTGGCGATGATCTTGGCCCGCTGCACCCCGCGCGCCTGCATCTTGGCCCGGCAGATCCGCAGGGCCTCCACGGTCCGCTCGATCGCCGCCTCGCTCAGGCGGTCGGACGTGCCGAGTCCCTCGCCGAGGCGCACGATCCGCGAGAACGCGTCGATCACGCGGAAGCCGCTGAAGGTCGGCTCCGCGACCAGCAGGCGGCAATTGTTGGTGCCCAGGTCGAGCGCCGCGTAGGCGGCGCGCCGACGCTCACGGCCCGGTATAGGAGCTTGCGTCTGAAGCGGCACCGCGCCGGTCTGAATTCGGGACGGCGCGGCCGCGGCGGTCTCGTCCCTCATCGGCGCGGCCGTCGATCCTTCGGGTCGGCCTTGAGCAGCGCGCTCGGCCTTCGCTGATCTGCGACCCTACAGGCTCGGCGGCGAACTGCAATGTCCCATCGCGGTCGCGGTCAGGCCACGGCCTTCATCGCGCTGGCCCGGCGCGGGATCGGGCGCAGGAGGCTCTTCACCTGCGAGTAGGGGCGGGGCCGATTGATCACCTCGTCCAGCCGCGACCACAGCGTCTTGGGCGAGAACGGCTTGGCGATGATCTCGTTGACGCCGAGCGCCACCGCCCGGTCGACCACGTTCCGGCGCGGCTGGGCCAGCATCAGGATGATCGGGATCGTGGGGCAGGGGGAAGTGGTCGGCGTCCGCGCCAGCCGGATGAACTCCTCGCCCGACAGGATCGACAGGTCCCAGTCGATGATGCTGATGTCGGGCTTGCTCTCGGCGAGCACGCCGAGCGCCTCGGCCCCGTCCGGCGCCTCGAGCACCCGCTTGATCCCGACGCGCATCAGCATGTCGCGCACGATTCGGCGGATGTAGAGACTCTCGTCGACCACGAGAGCGGAGAGATCGGGGAAAGTCGGTGTCGCGATCATGGCCGGCCGAGTCTGCGGGGCGCGGGGCCGAGTGTAGCCGGACAGCCTTTGCGTTTCGCTAACGCCTTCCCTCGAATGGGAAAGGGCCGGCCCGGCGGCGGGGTCGGGCTCCGTTGTTTGCCGCAAGAAAGTAACGAAACGGGCGCCTCTGGGCCAAGAAGGTCCTTGCGGTCAAGGCCCGATTGCGTCAGGACTGGGGCGTTATTCTTGGTTACCGCGACCTGGGGTAATGATAGTGCGGGGCGTGGGCTGTCTGGGATGGCGCGCACGCGGTATTCGAGACAAGGGCGGCGGACGGTTTTTGCGAGCTTTCTATGGGACGTGGTCGTGATTTCAGAGGGCCGCAGAAGCGCGGCTTCGACGAGAGTGGCGAGCCGAGATGGCCTGATCAGGCTCCCCCCAGCGGCGGATACGGCGGCGGCGGTTTCGGCGGGGGCGGCGGTGGTTTCGGCGGGGGCGGTTTCGATCGCGGCCCGTCGCGTGGCGCGGCTCCGGTCGCGTCCGGGCCGGAGCGCGATGCGACGGTCAAGTGGTTCAACAAGGAGAAGGGCTTCGGCTTCGTCGAACTCGGCGACGGTTCGGGCGATGCCTTCCTCCACATCCGCGCTGTCGAGGCGGCCGGCCACGACGATCTGATGCCGGGCACCCGGCTGACGGTCACGACGGCCCAGGGCCAGAAGGGCCCGCAGGTCACGAGCGTAACCAGCGTTGACACCTCCACGGCCGAGGCGCCCGCGCCCCGGCGTGAGTTCCGCCCGCGCACCGGCGGCTACGGCGCCGGTGCCGGCGGCTACGGCGACCGCGGTGGTTACGGCGGCGGTGGCGGCGGCTACGGCGGTGGTGGCGGCGGTGGCCGTTTCGCCAGCGGCCCGTCGGTGGAGATGAGCGGCACCGTGAAGTGGTACGATCCCGCCAAGGGCTTCGGCTTCGTCTCGGTCAACGACGGCGGCAAGGACGTGTTCGTGCACCGCTCGGCGCTGTCCCGCGCCGGTCTCGACTCGCTCGCCGAAGGTCAGCAGGTCACGCTCGGCGTGGTCGAGGGCCAGAAGGGCCGCGAGGCCCAGAGCATCAACGTCGAGGATTGAGGAGCACGCGGCGGCCTCTCTGCCGCCGCGATCCGCGCGAAGACTGCGAGGCGGCGGCTCCCTGCGGGGCCGCCGCCTTCCTCGTTTCGGGACGATCCATGCGCCGCCTGCTGCTGTCCACGGCCCTGATGTTGCTCGCGGGGAGTGCCCGGGCGGAGGACTTCACGGGCTTCTACGCCGGGATCAACGCGGGCTACGGATGGGGACACGCGCGCGACGGCCGTGCCGCCGGTCCGGTGCCCGGGTCCGCCGCGGCCTCGACCAAACCGGACCCCGGAGCCGACCTGCCGCCGAGCGCCCGGAACGCGGCCGTGGCAATCCGCAGGTCCGGACGCGACGGCGCACCGGGAGCCGCCGGCTTCTGAGACGAGGCTCCGAGTGCGGGAGAGCATCGCCGCGCGCGCGGCCGAGGTCCGTTCTAAACACCTCGTTTCACACTGGAATCGTTCCGGAACATAGGCGTTGCACCGCGGCCTCGGCCGCTGCTAGGTCCCGCCATGGGCTCACGGGAACGAGAGGTGGCGCCATGAGCGCCCGCACCATGCCGACGCTGGCCGATCGCGCGGCAGTCGCCGGGCGGGTGCTGCTCGCGACGCTCGGCGGCTACGCGGTCGCCGCCCTGGCGAGCGCGCTGCTGGCGCTGATTCTTCCCGTCCCGCGCGCCGAGGCGGTCTCGGCCGGAACGCTGGCGAGCTTCGCCATCATGGCGGGCGCGGTGATCTGGGTGTTCGCCGCCCCTACGCTCGGTCGCGCGGCCCTGGTCCTCGGCCTGATCGCCCTCCTGCTGGCCGGCGCCCTGTGGCTCGCCGGCGCCTTCGTGTCCGGAGCGGCCGCGTGAGCCCTGCCCGGAGCTTCCGCCAGGCGATGGCGTGGCTGCACACGTGGTCCGGCCTGGTGGTCGGCTGGGTGCTGTTCGCCATCTTCGTCACCGGTACCGCCAGCTATTACCGCACCGACATCTCGGACTGGATGCGGCCGGAGCTGTCCGCGGGAGCCCCCGATCCCGCCGCGGCGGCGACGCGGGCCGGCGCGTTCCTGCGCAGGACAATGCCGGACGCGGCCGGTTGGTCGATCAAGCTGCCGAACGCCGAGACCTCGGCCGTCGAGGTCTACTGGTGGCCGAACTTCAGCGGCCCGTTCCACCACGCGCTGCTCGATCCCGCCACGGGCGAGCCCGCGCGCGTCCGCGACACGCGCGGCGGCGACTTCCTGTACCGCTTCCACTTCGAGCTGAGCCTGCCGCCGATCTGGGGGCGCTGGATCGTGTCGGCCTGCGCCATGGTCCTGCTGATCGCGCTGATCTCCGGTATCGTGACGCACCGGCGCATCTTCGCCGACTTCTTCACCTTTCGCCGCGACCGCTCGGCGCAGCGTGGCTGGTTGGACGCCCACAACGTGGTCGGCGTGCTGGCGCTGCCCTTCCACCTGATGATCGTCTACACGGGCCTCGTCACACTGTCGGCGACGCTGATGCCCTGGGGTATGAAGGCCGTCTACGGCGACGACATACTGCGCTACTACGCCGAGGCCGGCCTCGCGACGCCGGGCACGGCCCCGGTTGGCCGTCCCGGCAGGCCGCTGCCGCTCGGCGAGATCGTCGCCCGCGCCGCGGCTGCCGGCGGCGAGGCGCCCGAGGTGATACTCGTCTCCCATCCGGGCGATGCCGGCGCCACCGTGACGGCGTATTTCGAGGAGCCGCACGGGCTCGCTCACCTGCATCCGCAGATCGCCTACGCGGCCGATACCGGTGCGGAGATCGCCCGGGTCGGCGAGGCCGGCGCGGCGACCCGCACCGGGGCCGTGATGGCGGGTCTGCACGAGGCGCACTTCGCCGCCGCGCCGCTGCGCCTCCTGTTCTTCCTCTGCGGCGTGATGGGTGCCGCCACGGTCGCGAGCGGCCTCGTCCTCTGGACGGTGGCGCGGGCGCCGAAGGGCGCGGATCCCGAGGGCTTCGGCCTGCGCCTCGTGCGATTCCTCAACCTCGGGACCATCGCGGGCCTGCCGGTGGGCCTCGCCGCGTATCTCCTCGCGAACCGGCTGCTGCCCGACGGGCTCGGGGCCCGGGCGGACTGGGAGGTGCGCGCGTTCTTCGCGGCCTGGGTCGCCGCCGCCCTCGCCGCGGCCCTGTATCCGCGGCAGCGGGCGTGGTCGCTCGCTCTGGCCGTGCCGGCCTGCGCCTTCCTGGCGATAGCCTTCGTGGACGCGATCCTCGTCGGCCAGCAGCGCTTCCTCGCCTTCGACGTCGCCCTGGTGGCCGTGGGCGTCACTCTCGGCGTCGGATCCCGGCTGGCGGCGCGGCGTAAGCTGGCGACCGCGCGCCCCGCCAAAGCCAGTCTGTCACGGACGGTCGAAGCATGACATCCGCCGCGCTGATCCTCAGCCTGCTCCTCAGCTTCTCGGGCTTCGCGGCCCTCGCCCTCAGCCTCGACCGGCATCACCGGGCCGCCTACCGCGTCGGTGTGCCGAAGGCGCGGGTCGGAAGCTTGCGGATGGCGGGCTGGTGCGGACTCGGCCTCTCGTTCGCGGCGGCCGTTGCGGCGGCGGGCTGGAATTTCGGACCGGTGCAGTGGATCGGATCGCTGACGGGCTCCGCCCTGGCCGTGGTGGCGATCGTCGCCTATCGGCCGACCTGGCTGCGGATTGCGGCCCTGGCGGCGCTCCCGCTCGCGGCGGCGACCGTTCCGCTCGCCCTGCTCGGCTGAGCGACGGGGCCGACTCTCGGCGCGCACGGTGATTCGGCCGTCCGGACGTCCCAAACGCCGCTCGTCGCGGGAGTACGGTCCGGACTGGGAATCTTTGCCCGCTCGCGGTGACGGCGGGAAGCGCGTAGGATCGCCCCACTCGCGCACTGGCCAAAAGTCCACCTTGATTCGACAGGCCAAAAGCCATTGGCTGCGAACAGAGCGGAAGCGGATGCGGCCCCCACGATCGGTCGTCCGAGCGCCAGCTTAAGCCCAAGAGCCGCGGTTCGCGAGGCCGGGGCCCACGGAGGGAACATAGCCATGAACAAGCCGGAATTCCTCGGCGACTCGAAGGTCAAGTCGCCCTTCTCGGCCCGCTACGACAACTTCATCGGCGGCCAGTGGGTCGCCCCCGCGGCCGGCCGCTACTTCGAGAACACCTCGCCGATCACCGGCAAGGTGGTGTGCGAGGTGGCCCGGTCGGACGCGCAGGACGTCGAGAAGGCCCTCGACGCCGCCCACGCGGCCCGGGAGGCCTGGGGCCGCACGGCGCCGGCCGAGCGCGCCCGCATCCTCCTCAAGATGGCCGACCGGATGGAAGAGAACCTCGACCTGCTCGCGCTGGCCGAGACCTGGGACAACGGCAAGCCGATCCGCGAGACGACTCACGCCGACATCCCGCTGGCCATCGACCATTTCCGCTACTTCGCCGGCTGCGTGCGGGCGCAGGAGGGCTCGATCTCCGAGATCGACCACGACACGGTTGCCTACCACTTCCACGAGCCGCTGGGCGTCGTCGGCCAGATCATCCCGTGGAACTTCCCGATCCTGATGGCGGTGTGGAAGCTCGCCCCGGCGCTCGCCGCCGGCAACTGCGTGGTCCTGAAGCCGGCCGAGCAGACCCCGGCCTCGGTCTTGGTGCTGGCCGAGATCATCGGCGATCTGCTGCCGCCGGGCGTGCTCAACATCGTCAACGGTTTCGGCCTCGAGGCCGGCAAGCCGCTCGCCTCGTCGCCGCGAATCGCCAAGATCGCCTTCACGGGTGAGACGACCACCGGCCGCCTCATCATGCAGTACGCGTCGCAGAACCTGATCCCGGTGACGCTGGAGCTCGGCGGCAAGTCGCCGAACATCTTCTTCGCTGACGTGGCGAACGAGGACGACGACTTCTTCGACAAGGCCCTCGAGGGCTTCACGATGTTCGCCCTCAACCAGGGCGAGGTCTGCACCTGCCCGAGCCGCGCGCTCGTGCACGAGTCCATCTACGACCGGTTCATGGAGCGCGCGGTGAAGCGCGTCGAGGCGATCACCCAGGGCTCGCCGCTGGATCCGGCCACGATGATCGGCGCCCAGGCCTCGGGCGAGCAGATGGAGAAGATCCTCTCCTACATCGATATCGGCCGCCAGGAGGGCGCGCAGCTCCTCACGGGCGGTGAGCGCAACGTCAAGGACGGCGAGTTCGCCGAGGGCTTCTACGTGAAGCCGACCGTGTTCCGCGGCCACAACAAGATGCGCATTTTCCAGGAGGAGATCTTCGGGCCGGTCCTGTCGGTCACGACCTTCAAGGACGATGCCGAGGCGCTCTCCATCGCCAACGACACGCTCTACGGCCTCGGCGCCGGCGTCTGGACCCGCGACGGGACCCGCGCCTACCGCTTCGGCCGGGCGATCCAGGCGGGTCGCGTCTGGACGAACTGCTACCACGCCTACCCGGCCCACGCGGCCTTCGGCGGCTACAAGCAGTCCGGCATCGGCCGCGAGACCCACAAGATGATGCTCGATCACTACCAGCAGACCAAGAATATGCTGGTCAGCTACTCGGCCAAGAAGCTCGGGTTCTTCTGAGTTTCTTCCCGGGTCAACCCCCGAGACAACTTCAGCCCCGGCCGAAAGGCCGGGGCTTTTTCGATCCCGGATCGCGCGGTCAGTAGAGGCCGAAGCCGTAGCCCTCGAACGGCGCGTTGACGATGGAGCCTGGAGCCAGCGGCCCGGCATCGCCGCTGACGCTCGGCACGTCGTCCGGCGGGCCGTCCCAGCCGACCACGCCCATCGGGTTATCGGGAGTGACGTTGGGATTCCCCGCGACGCGCCACGCGTGCTGCACGAACAGGGGGTGCTCGCGGGGTTGAACGCGCAGGACGAGCGGCTCGGCGGCGGCGGGCCCTGCGAGACCGGCCACGGCCAGGATGAGGCAGGCAGCGCGTGTGCGAACCGACATGGTGCGGGCTCCTGATCGGTCGGGCGGTGTCCGCCGCCCTTTGGCGACACAACGCGCGACGCGACCGTTCGGCGCCGGCATCCGGCGCGATGCGCAGTGGAAACCGGCCGGGAACACAGCATATTCAGACATCGACAGGGAGGACGGCATGACTTCGGACCAGGTTATCGACGCCAACGTCGCCGAGCAGGCCGGCGTCGACGGGACACCCCTGCGGGTCACCGCCACCCCGGCGGCGCTCGCCCTGATCGATGAGCTGAGGCGCGAGTACGGTCCGGTCATGTTCCACCAGTCGGGCGGCTGCTGCGACGGCTCCTCGCCCATGTGCTACCCGGTGGGCGACTTTCTGGTGAGCGACGGCGACGTGAATCTCGGCACGGTGGGGGGCGCGGACTTCTTCATCAGCCGGTCGCAGTTCGAGGTCTGGAAGCACACGCACCTGATCCTCGACGTGGTGCCGGGCCGCGGCGGCATGTTCTCGCTGGAGAACGGCCGGGAGAAGCGTTTCCATATCCGCTCGCGCCTGTTCTCCGAGGCGGAGAACCGTGCGCTCGAGGGCGCGTGCAAGCTCTGAGGACGGGCTGAGCGGGGAGGCGATTGCCGTGGCGACCGTGAAACTCTGGTCCAATGCCGAGGCCGAGGCCGACGCGCGCGTCAGCGCGGTCTTCGCGGACATCCGGGCGACCCGGGGATCCGACGTCGTCAACAATTTCTGGCGCGGCCTCGCCAACGATCCCGCGCTGCTCGAGCGGACTTGGTCCGCCCTGAAGACCGTCATGGGGCCGGGGACCCTCGATCCCCTGACCAAGGAACTGGTCTACATCGCGGTCTCGATCGCCAATGGCTGCCCGTACTGCATCCATTCCCACACCGCGGCGGCGCGGGCCAAGGGCTTGACGGAGGGCCAGCACGGCGAGTTCCTGGCGGTGGTCGGGATGGCCAACCAGACGAACGCGCTGGTCAACGGTATGCAGATCCCCATCGATGCCGCCTTCAGAGTGGAGGAAGGTCCATGAGTTCCGCGTCCGGCACGGAGAAGCAGGGGTTCCGGGTGGTGCACGAGAGTGCGCCGTTCCGCGGCAAGCAGGGACACATCTACCGGCCGGCGATCTCGGCCGAGGCCGTGGGTTCGCGGGCGCTGCACATGCAGCTCCTGGAGATCCCGCCCGGTGAGCGGGCCCACGCCCACAAGCACGAGCACCACGAGACGGCGATCTACGTGCTGTCGGGCGTGTCGGGCTGCTTCTGGGGGGAGCGGCTGGAGAACCACGCGATCGCGGGCGCCGGCGAGTTCGTCTACATCGCCGCCGACGTGCCGCACCTGCCCTACAACCGCAGCCAGACGGAGCCGGTCACGGCCGTGATCGCCCGGACGGACCCGAACGAGCAGGAGAGCGTCGTCCTGCTGCCGCACCTCGAGGCGGGCGTCGACTGGTCGAAGGCCGAGGCCTAGCGTCTCAGCGCTGCTCGATCCGCTCGTTGGCGAGACGCTCCGCCCGGGTGCGCTCGTCGGCCGAGAGACCGGAGAGGGTCTGATCGAGCCACGCGTCGGACAGGCCCTGTCCGGCGGCCGCGAGGTTCCAGGCGGCCGCCTCCACGGGGTTCTTAGCAACGCCGCGGCCCACCGCGTACAGCCGCGCGACGCGGTTCTGCGCGATGGCGTTGCCGCGCGAGGCCGCGTGCAGGAAGTACCGGGCGGCCGCACGCTCGTCCTTGGTGACGCCGGTGCCGTTGAAGAGAAGGATCGCGTACTCGACCTCGCTGGCGAGATCGCCGTTGTCGGCGCCGCGCCGGAACAGCTCCGCGGCCTTCGACGGATCCTTCGGCACGCCGCGCCCCTGCAGGTAGAGCACGCCCAGGTCGTGCTGGGCCGGGCCGATCTCGGCGTCTGACGCCTTGCGGAACTGCGCGGCGGCCGCCGCCTCGTCGGCCGTGGCGCCGGTGCCGATCAGGATCAGGCCGAGATTGTAGGCCGCGGTCGGTGAGCCGTGGGCCGTGGCCTGCTCGAGCCAGCGCCGCCCGGCTTTCGGGTCCTTCGGCATGCCGCGACCGTCGAGGGCCATCAGCCCCAGGGAGGCCATGGCGGACGCGTCGTTCTGCGCCGCCGCCAAGCGATACCAGTCGGCCGCCTTGACCGGATCTTGCTTCACGCCGAGGCCCTGATTGTACAGCTCGCCGAGCAGCGTCATGGCGGCGGCATCCTTCGGATTCGCCTCGATGCGCTTCGTCGCCTCGCGGAAGGCGGTGACGTACTGGCCCTTCTGATAGGCGCCGTAGGCAAAGTCCGGTGGCTGGCCGCCCGCCGGCGGCACGGCGCCGCGCGAGTAGTTCGGCGTGTAGGGGCTCGGCAGTTCCGGCATCGGCGTCTTGCCGGTCTGCGCCGCGGGGCCGATCGCGCCGGGCGCCGCCGTCCGGGCCGGATCGGCCGGTCCCGAGGCCGCCCAGGCCGGCAGCGCCAGCAGCGCCGCGCCGGCGACGGCCGCCAGACGACGGACGTCGCGGCCTCTCACGCCTCGGACTCCCGGACGGCGCGCTGGGCCCGCTCGACCGCGCCCGGATCCGGCAGCCAGAGGCCGCTCTCCAGGCCGACGAACTCGGCACCCGTCGCGGCGAGAGGCGCGATCTCATCGGCGGCAGCCGCCACCGCGATGCACGGTGTCTCGAAGATCTCGGCCCACCACGCGGCGCGGGCCCGCACGGTCTCCGCCTCGGGCGCGACGCCGTCCGGGTACAGACCACCGAACATCAGGTAGTCGATCCCGGCCTCGCCGGCCTCCATCGCGCCGTGCTTGGTCTCGAGGCCGCCGGCGCCGAGGATTCGCCCCTCCCGGAGCCGGCCGCGCAGGTCCTTCAGGTCGCGCGGCTTGTCGACGTGGATGCCGTCGGCGCCGCCCCGGATCGCCACCGCGGCGAGATCGCCGGCGAAACCCGGACAGGCGACGACCAGGGCCGCGCCGCGCTCCTGCACGAGCGGAGCAACCGATTTGACGCGGGCCGTCAGCCCGCGCTCGTCGGTGGCAGCCAGCCGCAGAATCACGGCGGCGACATCGCCGGCTTCGCACGCAACCTTCAGGGCCGTCACGAAAGCGGCGATGCCTTCCGCTTCGAGACCGTGCGGTCCGAGCAGGGCGAGACGGGCGCTATTGCTCATCGAAACCGGCAACCCGCGCCCTACTGCGGCCCGATCTTCGGGTCGAGGGCGCCGCTGGCGTAGCGCTTGGCCATCTCGGCGACGGAGATCGGGCGGATCTTCGAGCCCTTGCCGGCGGTGTTGAACTCCTCGAAGCGCTGCTTGCAGAGCTTCGTCATCGCCTCCATGGCGGGCTTGAGGTACTTGCGCGGGTCGAACTCGGACGGGTTCTCGGTGAGCACCTTCCGGATCTGGCCGGTCATCGCCATGCGATTGTCGGTGTCGATGTTGATCTTGCGCACGCCGTGCTTGATGCCGCGCTGGATCTCCTCGACCGGGACGCCCCAGGTCGGCTTCATCTGGCCGCCGTACTGGTTGATGATGTCCTGCAGGTCCTGCGGCACCGACGACGAGCCGTGCATGACGAGGTGGGTCGTCGGCAGGCGGCGGTGGATCTCCTCGATCACGTTCATCGCCAGCACCTCGCCGTCGGGCTTGCGGGTGAACTTGTAGGCGCCGTGGCTCGTGCCCATGGCGACGGCCAGCGCGTCCACCTTCGTGGCCTCGACGAACTTCACCGCTTCGTCAGGGTCAGTCAGGAGCTGGTCGTGGCTGAGGGTTCCCTCGGCGCCGTGGCCGTCCTCGGCCTCGCCCTGGCCGCTCTCGAGCGAGCCGAGCACGCCCAGCTCGCCCTCGACCGAGACGCCGGCCCAGTGGGCCATCTTGGTGACGTTGCGGGTGATCTCGACGTTGTAATTGTAGTCGGCCGGGGTCTTGCCGTCGGCCTTCAGCGAGCCGTCCATCATCACGGAGGTGAAGCCGTACTGGATGGCGGTGGCGCAGGTGGCTTCGTTGTTGCCGTGGTCGAGATGCATGCAGACCGGAATGTGCGGGTAGATCTCGACGAGGCCGTCGATCAGCTTGGCCAGCACGACGTCGTTGGCGTAGGCCCGGGCGCCGCGGCTCGCCTGGAGGATCACCGGTGAGTCGGTGGCGTCGGCGGCCGCCATGATGGCGAGGCCCTGCTCCATGTTGTTCAGGTTGAAGGCGGGCACGCCGTACTCGTACTCAGCGGCGTGATCGAGGAGCTGCCGGAGGGTGATGCGTGCCATCGTGCGTGTCTTCCCGTTTCCCGTTTCGTCGTCCGCCGGATCGCCGGGGGTATCAAGAAACCCTCAGCTGCGCTGTATCGTGTCGCTCTGCCGGGTGCCTCGCTTTCGGTCAATCTCCGGCAGGGCGCAGGACATTCTTTCGGCGGATGATCCTCACCCGGTCCGGTTCACCGGTGCCACGACGCGTTCCTCGCCCTCGCTGACTCGCGCGACGAAGTCACGGCCGTAACCCGCGATGTCGCGCGCATCCCGGCCGCGTTCCGGCCGTCGTCGCGCATGCCGAGATCGAGGCGGCCGATCCGCCCGTCGAGGCGCGTCACCGTCCCGGTCCGCAGATGCGCCAGGCTCGCCTGGACACCCTTCGGGATCTCGAAGGCTGCGATCTCCACGTGGTCACCCCTGGCCTCGGCCCCCCGGCCGACGACGGCCGGCCATGTAGATAGGGTCGTGTCGCAGGCGGAGGAGAGCAAGGCGACCCTCTCAGCCTTTCGCCCGCAGCGCCTCGACGCCCGGGAGGGCCTTGCCTTCCAGCCACTCGAGGAAGGCGCCGCCGGCGGTCGAGACGTAGGTGAAGTCCTGCCCCACGCCGGCATGGTTGAGCGCGGCCACCGTGTCGCCGCCGCCCGCGACCGAGACGAGCTGGCCGTCCTTCGTCCGCGCGGCCGCGTGCTTGGCGGCGGCCACGGTCGCGGCGTCGAACGGGGCGAACTCGAAGGCGCCCAGCGGGCCGTTCCACACCAGAGTCTTGGCCCCGTCGATGGCAGCGTTGATCTCGGCGACCGAGCGCGGACCGGCATCGAGGATCATGCTGGCGTCCGGCACGGCGTCCACCGGCACAGTCTCGTGGGGGGCCTGCGCCTTGAACTCGCTCGCGGCGACCGCGTCGACCGGCAGGATGATCCGGCAGCCGGCCTTCTCGGCCGCCGCCAGGATCCGCGTGGCGGTCTCGGCGAGATCCTTCTCGCAGAGGGACTTGCCCACCGCCTTCCCCTGCGCGTGCAGGAAGGTGTTGGCCATGCCGCCGCCGATCACCAGCATGTCGACCTTGGCGACGAGGTTCTCCAGGAGATCGATCTTGGACGAGACCTTGGCCCCTCCGACCAGCGCGATCACCGGGCGCTGGGGCGATTCCAGGCCCTTGGTCAGCGCATCGAGCTCGGCCTGCATCTCGCGGCCGGCATAGGCCGGCAACCGGTGCGCCAGACCCTCGGTGGAGGCGTGCGCGCGGTGGGCCGCCGAGAAGGCCTCGTTGACGTAGACGTCGCCGTTCGCCGCCAGGGCGTCCGCGAAGGCCGCGTCGTTCTTCTCTTCACCCGCGTGGTAGCGGGTGTTCTCGAGGAGGAGGACGTCGCCGTCCTTGAGGGCCGCCACCGCCTGCGCGGCGGCGTCGCCGACGCAGTCAGCCGCGAAGGCGACATCGCGTCCGAGGGCCGCGCCGAGGGCGGGAACCACCGGCTCGAGCGAATCCTTCGGCTCGCGCTTGCCCTTCGGTCGACCGAAATGGGCGAGCAGGATCACCTTGGCGCCCTGCTCGGCAACCTCGCGGATCGTCGGTGCGACGCGCTCGATGCGGGTCGCGTCGGTCACGCGCCCGCTCTCCATGGGCACGTTCAGGTCGACGCGCATGAGGACCCGCTTGCCCTTGAGGGAGCCGGCATCGTCGAGGGTGCGGAAGGCGCTCATGCGGTCTGGTGCGGTCCTGTGCGAGGCGGGGCGGTTACTGCGCGGTGGTGCCGATGGTGGCCCGCTGCGGCAGCAGACGGTCGAGGTTGAGCCGCTGGACGGCCACCATCAGGACCACGGTCAGGATGGCGGTGATCACGGCGGTGAGGACGAGGGCGCCGGTCCCGGGCAGGCGCCGGGTGCGCTCGGCGAGGCCGCGCATCTCCGTCCGGAGCGCCGCGAGGTCGGATTGCCGCGCGGATTCGTTCATCCGGCTCGCGGCGTTCTCGACCTTGTCCTCGACCCGCGACAGGAGCGCCTCGGAGCGGGCGTACTTGTCCTCGATGCGCGAGCACTTGTCCTCGATCCGCGCGAGCTGATCGAAGAGCTGATTGGCCGGGAGCGTGTGGGACGGGACCGCGGAGGCGGCGGGTGCGGCGGTCGGTGCCACGGCGGGTGCGTTGGGCGGCGGCGGAGCCGGCCTGGGGGCGGGCGGCACGGCTGCCGGCCCGCTCGACGTGCCCTGCGAAGCGTCGGTCATCCCTGAAGAGTCCCTGGTTCGAAGATAGGCCGTCCGAAGAGAAGTGCGGCCGCCGGCCTCTCAGGAGGCGGCGACCGCTGCAGTCCAGCTCAGATGAGCTTGGCCATCGCGACGGCCGTGTCGGCCATGCGGTTCGAGAAGCCCCACTCGTTGTCGTACCAGGTCAGGATGCGCACCAGAACGCCGTCCATGACCTTGGTCTGGTCGAGGTGGAAGGTCGACGAATGCGGGTCGTGGTTGAAGTCGATCGAGACGTTCGGCCGGTCGGTGACGCCGAGGACGCCCTTCAGCGGACCGGAAGCGGCGGCCTTGATCGCGTCGTTGATCTCCTGGACCGTGGTCGCGCGCTTGGCCGTGAAGACGAGATCCACCGCCGAGACGTTCGGGGTCGGCACGCGGATCGCGGTGCCGTCGAGCTTGCCCTTGAGCTCCGGAAGCACGAGGCCGACGGCCTTCGCGGCGCCGGTCGAGGTCGGGATCATCGAGAGCGCCGCGGCGCGGGCCCGGTAAAGATCCTTGTGCATCTGGTCCAGCGACGGCTGGTCGTTGGTGTAGGAATGGATCGTGGTCATGAAGCCGCGCTCGATGCCGACGGCCTCGTCCAGCACCTTCGCCACCGGGGCGAGGCAGTTCGTGGTGCAGGAGGCGTTCGACACGACGTGGTGCTCGCCCGTGAGCTTGTCGTGATTCACGCCGTAGACCACCGTCAGGTCGGCGCCGTCGGCCGGGGCCGAGACGAGGACGCGCTTGGCGCCGGCGTCGAGATGGGCCTTCGCCTTGTCCTTCGACGTGAAGATGCCGGTGCACTCGAGCGCGATGTCGACGCCGAGGTCGCGGTGCGGCAGCTCGGCCGGGTTGCGCACGGCCGTGACCTTGATGCGCTTGCCGTTCACCACCAGGAACTCGCCGTCGACCGCGACCTCGCCGGGGAAGCGGCCGTGCACGGAATCGTAGCGGAGCAGGTGGGCGTTGGTCTCCACCGGGCCGAGATCGTTGATCGCCACGACCTCGATGTCGCTGCGGCCGGCTTCCGCGATCGCCCGCAGGACGTTGCGGCCGATGCGTCCGAACCCGTTGATGGCAACCTTCGTCACGGCGTGACTCCTTCCTGATGCGGCTCGCCGCGCGCCGGACCTCGGGAGCGGTCCGCGAAGCGGTCTCGGCGGCCCGCCATACCGTCCGGGCCGGGCCGGACGGGATCTGGGCGGGCGGGTTTGAACCTGCGATGAACCGGACCGGGAGAGGCCGGGCTTCGACGCCCGTGACCGTCGGATCGGACGGTGCTGGCTGAGGCCTCGGAACTGTCGCGGACCGGCCCTCCGGCATGTCTCGCGCGGTCCCTCTCGGGATCGCGCGGCTGTCTAGCATGGAGCCTCGACCTGTCAAACGCGTCGCTGTGACAAAGACCTTCGATCCACCGACCAATAAACAGGGATTGCCAGGATCCATTCGGTCAGCGGGCGGATCGGGGATCGAACGCGATTTCGCGCTGGAATTCCGCCTGCATTCGACCGAAAGCTTCGCGTCGGGGTAGACGAAGAACCATGGCCGACGAGACCGAGACCCTTTCCATCGACGACGCGCTCAGCCGGCTCGAAGCGGCGATCACCCGCCTCGACGCCGTCGTCCAGCACCGCCTCGAGACCGACGCGCAGCCCGACGACCGGGACGCGGAGCTCGCCCTGATGGACGAGGATCGAGCCCGGCTGGCCGCCGCCCTCGACGCGGCGAGCGCCCGCCTCGCCGCGGTCTCGGCGACGACCGGGGAGGTCGGGCACCGGCTCGACCGGGCCATCGAGACCGTTCAGGATGTGCTCGGACGCGCCTGACCCCACCGCCCCCGCCTGTCGGAGCGACCAGCGGAGCCATCCTTGCCGCAGATCAACGTGACCATCGACGGCCGCAGCTACCGCATGGCCTGCGGCGAGGGCGAGGAGGCGCATCTGACGGGCCTCGCCGCCACCCTGGACGGGCGCATCGCCGAGATGCGCAAGAGCTTCGGCGAGATCGGCGACATGCGCCTGCAGGTCATGGCGGCGCTGACCATCGCCGACGAGCTCGCGGAGCTGCGGTCGCGGATCGCGACGCTGGAAGGCAACGTCGCGGAACTGCGCGCCGCCGCCGAGACCGCGGAGCGGGGGCGGACGGAAGATGCCGAGCGCGCGGCGTTCGGGATCGGTCGCGCGGCCGAGCATATCGGGCGGCTCGCCGACGCCCTCGGCGCGTCGGCGCCGCGGGCCTGATCCGCGGCGCCCGGACGTGCCTCGCGAGGACCGACGTCCCCATGAATCAGAGACAGGCCGTGAGCGCCTGTCCTAGGAAGGCGCGGCATCGAACCGGGTCCGCGCCGCCTGGATCGCGCCGTGGCTCTCCTCGGCCCATCGGACGAGGCGCGCCAGCGGCTCGAGCAGGGCGCCCCCGAGGTCCGTGAGCCGGTACTCGACGCTGGGCGGCTTCGTCGGGAACACCGTCCGCGCCACGAACCCGTCCCGCTCGAGATCCCGGAGCGTCTGCGTCAGCATCCGCTTGGAGATGTCGGGCAGCGTGCGGAGGAGGGCGCTGAATCGGAGCGGCCCGTCGGCCAGGGCGATCAGGAGCAGCATCGACCACTTGTCGCCCACCCGATCCAGCACGTCCCGGACCGGGCACGCCGCCGGATCGAGGGTGCCGGCCCGCCACACCGCGTACTTGGCCGCCAGCTCGGCGCGGGCGGGCGGCAGCGCGGTCTCCTTCGCGTAACCTGGTCCCAAAATCCTGCCTCCTTCACCGCCCGGGTGGTCTCATCTAGTGACCATGTCCCGGAATTGAACCATGGGAGACAGGTATGACGCGGACCGATCATCCGAGCTACTTCGTGACCGGCGCCACGGGCCTGCTGGGCCGACAGGTCATCGCGGCGCTCCTGGAGCGCGTCCCGGCCGGCGCGGTGGTGGCCGGCGCGCGGGACATCGAGGGCGAGTCGGCTCGCAGCCTGCGAAGCCTGGGCGTCGCGGTCCGCCGGGCCGAATACGCCGATCCGACGAGTCTGGACGCGGCGTTCCAGGGCATCCAGCGCCTCCTGCTGATCTCGTCGAGCGAGATCGGCCGGCGCGTGGCGCAGCATCGCAACGTCATCGACAGTGCCGGACGGACCGGTGTCGGTCTGATCGCCTACACGAGCGTCCTGCACGCCGACACGTCGGCCCTCGCCCTGGCCGAGGAGCATCGCCAGACCGAGCGGCTGCTCGCGGATTCCGGCGTGCCGTTCGTCGTGCTGCGCAACGGCTGGTACACGGAGAACTACGCCGCCGGCATCGCGCCGGCGCTCGCCCACGGCGCCGTCCTTGGCTGCGCGGGCGACGGGCTGATCGCCTCGGCCGCGCGGGTCGATTACGCGGCGGCGGCGGCGGCTGCTCTCACCGCCGAGGGGCAGGGCGGCCGCATCTACGAGTTGGCGGGCGACGAGTCCTACACGCTGACCGAATTCGCGGCGGCGATCGCCGCCGCGGCAGGCAGACCGGTCGCGTACCGCGATCTGCCGCAGGCGGAGTACCGGGCGGCGCTCGTGGCCGCCGGGATACCGTCAGACTTCGCCGCGCTGCTCGCCGACTCGGACGCGGCCGCGGCCCGCGGCGCGCTGGACGACGACACGCGTCAGCTGAGCGCGCTGATTGGCAGGCCGACGACGCCCTACAGGTCCACGGTGCACGACGCCGTCGCGCGCCTCTGAATCCCGTGCGCGACTGTCCGCATCGTCACTCCGTCTCGGCGATGTAGCGCCCCAGCGCCGCCGCGGCCCGGAGCATGTGGGCGCGCATGCGCCGGGCGGCCGTCTCGCCGTCGCCCTCGGCGATCGCCGCCAGGATCTCGCCGTGCTCCTCCCGCGAGCGGCGGATCCGGTCGGCATGGCGGAGCTGCGTGCGCCGGAACGCGGCCAGCCGCTCGCGGATCGCCAGGGCCTGCTCGGCCATGAAGCCGTTATGGGTCGCCGTGTAGAGCGCCTCGTGGAAGGCACGGTTAAATCGGTCGTAGGCGTCGACGTCGCCCGCCTCGACCGCCTGGGCGGACTCCTCGTGGAGCTCCATCAGCTCCCCGCGCTCGAGGGGCGTCATCCGGTAGGTCGCGAGTCGAGCGCACATCGCCTCGATCTCGGCGGTCGTCTCGAACATGTCGGCGATCCGCTGCGGCGTCAGGCGCGCCACCACCACGCCCCGGCGGGGCCGGATCTCCACGAGCCCGGAGGCGGCGAGCTGGCGCAGCGCCTCCCGGACGGGCGTGCGCGACGCGCCGTAGCGATCGGCCAGGTTCTGCTCGTCGAGGGCCGTACCGGCCGCGATCGTCCCCGACGCGATGGCGTCGGTGAGCGCGTCGCGGATCCGGTCCGAGAGCAGCCCGCTGTCGATCTTCCGGAAGTCTCCGTGCATCCGCCGTTCCTCGATGTCCCGTCAGCGGCGCCTGCCAGTCCTCGGGAAGACGATGCGGGACCATACCCTAATCCGCGCGTGCGGATCGGCCTTTCAGCCGGGAAACCGGAACGCCGCCGCTTCAGCCGACCAGGGCCCGCACCGTCAGGAACAGGATCGACGGTCCGACGAGGCAGCCGATGCCGGTGTGGAACGTCGCCGTCAGCGCGCCGTAGGGGACGAGCTTCGGATCAGTGGCCGCGAGCCCGCCGGCGACCCCGCTGACCGTACCCATCAGGCCGCCATACGCCATGGCCGAGCGCGGGTTGTCGAGGCCGATCAGCCGGGCGACCAGGGGCGTTCCGACCATCACCATCACCGCCTTGGTCACCCCGGTGGCGATGGACAGCGCCATCACGGTGGAATCCGCGCCGATCGCCGCGCCGGTGACGGGCCCGACGATGTAGGTGATCGCCCCGGCGCCGATCGTCGTGATCGAGACCGCGTCGTGATAGCCGAAGGCCACGGCGGTCAGGGTGCCGACGATGAACGGCAGGATCGTGCCCAGCGCCAGTGCCAGGACACCCAGCAGGCCCGCGCGCCGCGCCTCGATCACGTCCACCTCGAAAGCGGTGGCGACGATGGCGAAGTCGCGCAGCATCGCCCCGCCCATCAGCCCGATTCCGGCGAGCGCCGGGATGTCGGCGAGGCCTTTCTTCCCACCCGTGTAGAGCCCCCCGACATAGGCGAGCACCAGCCCGAGCACGATCGCGATCGCGGAGCCGTGGACGCGGCCGTTGGTCAGGTGCTTGGCGGCGATGTTCGAGACGAGGATCAGCGCGCCGACCACCGCGAAGGCCGCCACGAGGCTCTGCTCGACGAAGACGTGCTCGATGCCGTGCCAGATGTCGTGTCCCACTGCGATCACCCCTTCCTGGCGACGGGTTCGGCGTCGCCGCCGATCACGGATCCGCCGTGCTCGACGGCGCCGCTGCCGGGATCGCGCCGGCCAATCCGGCTCAGCAGGGCGACGGCGCCGAAGCAAAGCACCAGGGAGCCGGTCGCGGCGATCAGCACGATCGGGCCGCCGCTCACGGCGGCGACGACGTTCTGCTGGGCCGCCATGGCGACGACGATCGGGATGTACATCCCGGCCCAGAACTCGACGCCGAACTGGACGCCCTTCGTCAGGCGGCCCCGCCGGGACAGCCACAGGCGCGCGGCGATGAGCAGGATCATGGCGATGCCGACGCCGCCGACATTGGCCTTCACGCCGAGAGCGAGGCCGAGGAGGTCGCCGAGAAACACGCCGATCAGCGTGCAGGCGGCGAGCAGGGCGACACCGAGGACGATCATCGGCGTTGCCCCTTCGATGAAGCGGCTCTTCCGGCCGCATCCGACGGCCGTGTGGACGCGTGCAACATGGCGCGTTGCCCTCCCGGATCGGCCTCGGGGGCCGTTGTGGGAAGTATGCAAGATATCTACAGATGCGCAATCCCGTATACGAAACTGTGATAGTTACGGGTTTGAAAATACCATAGCGCCCGCTATGTGACGTTCGGTACACCGGTTGGAGCACGCGGATGGGCGAGTGGCGCGGTGAGAGGCAGGCACGCGACGCGCGGATCGCGGCGGGGCGCGCCCACGCGGACGGCAAGGTCGTGCCGGCCGCGGCCGTGGTCGACCTGCTGGAGGCGATCCTGCGGCCCGGCGACCGCGTCTGCCTCGAGGGCGACAACCAGAAGCAGGCCGACTGCCTCGCCCGCGGCCTGAGCGCCTGCGATCCCGCCAAGATCCACGACCTGCACATGGTCCAGTCGGGGATCGTGCTGCCCGAGCACCTCGACGTGTTCGAGACCGGGATCGCCAAGCGGCTCGACTACTCGTACTCGGGCCCGCAGGGCGCCCGCATCGCCAAGATGCTCTACGGCGGCCAGATCGAGCTCGGGGCGGTCCATACCTACCTCGAGCTGTTCGCCCGCTATTTCGTCGACCTGACGCCCAACGTGGCGCTGATCGCCGGCGTCTCGGCCGACCGGAACGGCAACCTGTATACGGGGCCGAACACCGAGGACACGCCGACCGTCGTGGAGGCGACCGCCTTCAAGAACGGCGTCGTGGTCGCGCAGGTCAACGAGATCGTCGACACGGTCCCGCGGGTCGACATCCCGGGCGACCGGATCGACTTCGTGGTCGAGGCCGACAAGCCCTTCTACGTGGAGCCGCTCTTCACCCGCGACCCGGCGGCGATGACCGAGACGCAGATCCTGATCGCCATGATGGCGATCAAGGGGATCTACGCCGAGTACGGCATCAGGCGGCTCAACCACGGCATCGGGTTCGGCACGGCGGCGATCGAGCTGCTGCTGCCGACCTACGGCGAGAAGCTCGGCCTCAAGGGCAAGATCGCCACCCACTGGGCGCTCAACCCCCACCCGACCCTCATCCCGGCGATCGAGTCGGGCTGGGTCAAGCAGGTCCACTGCTTCGGCTCCGAGGTCGGGATGGATCGCTACATCCGCGAGCGGCCCGACGTCTTCTTCACCGGCGCCGACGGGAGCCTGCGCTCGAACCGGGCATTCTGCCAGACGGCCGGCCTCTACGCCTGCGACATGTTCATCGGCGCGACGCTCCAGATCGACCTGATGGGCCATTCCTCGACCATCACCCAGTCGCGGGTGGCGGGCTTCGGGGGCGCGCCCAACATGGGCTCGGACCCGCACGGCCGCCGCCACCCCTCCGATGCCTGGATGAAGGCCGGCCGCGAGGGCCAGATCGTCGGCGATCCGGCGCTGATGCGCGGGCGCAAGCTCGTGGTGCAGCTGGTCGAGACCTTCGGGGACAAGCTGGTCCCGACCTTCGTGGAGAAGCTCGACGCTCTCGAACTGGCGAAGAAGATCGGACTCGAGCTCGCACCGGTGATGATCTACGCCGACGATGTCACCCACATCGTCACCGAGGAGGGCATCGCCAACCTGCTGCTCTGCCGGGACGCCGACGAGCGCGAGCAGGCGATCCGGGGCGTTGCGGGCTACACCGGGGTCGGTCGCGGCCGCGACCGCGCGAAGGTCGAGGAACTGCGCGCCCGCGGCGTCATCCGCCGCCCGGAGGATCTCGGCATCGAGCCGCTCGACGCCGACCGCGCGCTGCTCGCCGCGAAGTCGATCAAGGATCTCGTGCACTGGTCGGGCGGCCTCTACGAGCCGCCGGCCCGGTTCCGGAACTGGTGAGCGTCGCGCGATGACGGATCCGCACGCGAGGAGACGGCGATGGAATCCCTGACCTTCCGCCACACCACCGCGAAGCCGCTCTCCGGCTCGGCGCCGAGCGCGATCACCGGCGTCGTGGCGTCCGGCAACCTCGAGATCCTGCTCGAGCGGGTCCTGCCGCCGGATACCTGCGAGGTGGCCATCGAGACCCCGATCGCCGGGTACGGCGGCGTCTGGGAGGCGGTGGTGGCCGATTTCGTTGCCCGGGCGCAGCCGGGCGGCCTCCGCATCAGCATCAACGACGGCGGCGCCCGCCCTGACACCGTGTCGCTGCGCCTGCTCCAGGGCGCGCGGCTGATGGAGGCCTGACCATGGCTGGCGACCGCGCCGCGCGCCCCGATCCGGACGCCCTGAGCTGGTACGAGGCCACCGCTCGCCAGCGCGTGCTGGCGCTCACCGATCCGGGAAGCTTCCGCGAGTTCCTGCCGCCGACGGAGCGGCGGATGAGCCCGCACCTGCCGCTCTTCGATCTGCCCCGCGCCTTCGACGACGGCATCGTGGTCGGCCGCGCGCGCCTGGACGGCGAGCCGGTCCTGATAGCCGCCCAGGAGGGCCGGTTCATGGGAGGCGCCTTCGGTGAGGTGCACGGGGGCAAGCTCGTCGGCCTCCTCCGGGCGGCCCTGGAGCTGAGGCCGAAGGCGGTCCTGATCCTGTTCGACACCGGCGGCGTCCGCCTGCAGGAGGCCAATGCCGGCGAGACGGCCATCGCCGAGACCATGCGGGCCATCGTCGAGGCCCGCGCGGCCGGCATCCCCGTCGTCGGGCTGATCGGCGGCCGGGCCGGCTGCTACGGTGGCGGCGGTCTGATCGCCGGCACCTGCTCGCGGCTCGCCGTGTCGGAAGGCGGGCGGATCTCGGTGTCCGGCCCCGAGGTGATCGAGACCAACAAGGGCGCCGAAGAGTTCGATTCCCGCGACCGAGCCCTGGTCTGGCGGACCATGGGCGGCAAGCACCGCCGCCTGATCGGCGGCGCCGACGCCTTCTGCGCCGACACGGTCTTGGCCTTCCGCGCGGCCGCCCGCGACCTCGTCGGCCGCGCCCCGCCCTTCGACCTGGACACCCTGGAAGCCGAGCAGGCGCGCCTGGAGGCCCGCATCGAGCGGTTCGGCGACTGTCGCGACGCGACCGATGTCTGGGCGCGCCTCGGCGTGAACGATCCCGAGGCCGTGCCCGCGATGGACACGGCCGCCTTCGACGAGACCGTGGCCCGGAGTCCGGAGGCCGACCATGACGCTCGCTGAGATCCTCGCCTCCCTGTTCCCGCAGGGTCACGCGGTGGCGGTGCGCGACGGTCTCGTGTCCGGCACCGGACCGTTCGCGGGCGGCCGGATGCACGTGGTCGGCGTCGACGGCGACACGCCGCTGGGCACCGACGGGGCACTGGTCCTGTCGCGGGCCGTGCTCGACGCCGTGCGGTCCGGCGACCGCGCGCCGATCCTCGTGACTGTGGATTCCGACAGTCAGCGCATGAGCCGCCGCGACGAGCTGCTTGGCCTCAACGAGTGCCTCGCGCACCTCGCCAAGGCGCTGCTCCTGGCGGACCGGTCGGGCCATCCGACGATCGGGCTGATCTACGGCCACTCGGCCGCCGGCGCCTTCATCGCGACGGCCCTTGCGACGCGGGTCCTCGCGGCACTGCCCGGGGCGAATCCGAGCGTGATGGACCTGCCGTCCGTCGCCCGGGTGACCAAGCTGCCCCTCGAGAAGCTGCAGGACATGGCGAAGACGACGCCGGTCTTCGCGCCCGGCCTCGACAACATGGTCGCGACGGGCGCCGTCCACGTGGTCCTGGACCCGGACCAGCCCCTCGAGGGCCAGATCCGCGGGGCGATCGACACGATGCAGGCGCAGGACATCCGCGACCGTCTGGGCGCCGAGCGCGGCGGCCGCCCGGTCGCCCGCGCCGTCGCGGCGGCCGTCGCCGACCAGGCCCGCCTTGGCTGAGCCTTTCCGACGCCACGACCTCGTCCGGGCCGACCCGGCGGCCTGGGCGGCGTGGCGCGTTGGCCGGCCCGATCTCAGCGCCGTCCCGCATCTGGAGCACTGGGCCGCTTCGGGCCGACCGCTGATCGTCCGCCGCCGCATCCCCGGGGAGACCGGCGACGCGGTGCCGCTCGGCCTGCCGCTGCCGCCCGCGGACGGCAAGCGGCGGATCGGGCTCGCCCTGCCGGCATCCGCGCTGTCGCCGGCGCCGGTGGTGAGCCTCGCCGAGGCCGCCGCCCACGCGCCGGTGCCCTGGAGCGCGACCCTCGACGCGCTGACGGAGCTCGGCCGACGGCACGGCCTCGCGCCGCGGCCCTTCGGCAGCCTCCTGTGGCAGGCGGTCACGGGCCTCACCTACCTCAGCGCCACCTCCGACCTCGACCTGCTCTGGCCGTGCCGACCTCCGGTGCCGGTCGGCCTGCTCGACGGCATCGCCGCGGTGGCGGAGGCGGCGCCGATGGGCATCGACGGGGAGATCCTGCTGCCGGACGGCGCGGGTCTGCACTGGCGCGAGCTGCGCGCGGCGCCCGAGGACGGCTCGGTGCTCGCCAAGAGCCTGGAGCGGCTGCTCCTGCGGCCGGTCGCGGGCCTGCGGGGCCCGGGCCCCGCATGACCCTCGCGATCCTCCTTCCGGGCCAGGGTGGCCAGCACCCGGCGATGTTCGACCTGACGGCCGATCATCCGGCGGCCCAGGACGCGTTCGCGGCCGCCAGGCCGCTCCTCGGCGGCGCCGACCCGCGCGACCTGGCCCGAGCGGGCGGCGACAACCTGCACGCGAATCGGACCGGCCAGATCCTGTGCTGCGTCGCCGCCCTGACGGCGTGGCGGGCGCTGGAGGAGGCGGCGCCGGACCGGTCGATCGTGGCCGGCTACAGCATCGGCGATCTCGCGGCCTGGGGCGTCGCCGGACGGCTCGATCCCGCCGACGTGCTCGCCCTGGCGGCCCGACGGGCGGAGGCCATGGACGCCGCTTCCGGCACGGGGTTCGGGCTTGCGGGGATCCGCGGTCTGAGCCTCGACGCGCTCACGGATCTCGCGGACCGCCACGGCTGCCACCTCGCCATCCGCAACGCGGCCGACAGCGGTGTCGTCGGCGGTCCGCGCGCGACGCTGGAGACGCTGTGCCGGGAGGCGACCGGCTCGGGCGCCCAGAGGGCGGTGGTCCTGCCCGTCCACACGCCGTCGCACACGCCGCTGCTCCACGCCGCGACGGCGGCCTTCCGGGACGCGCTCGCCGCAGTGCCGCCGCGTCGGCCGCCGCTCCGCGCGCCGCGGCTGGTCAGCGGGCTGGACGGGAGCACGGTGTTCCGCGACGCCGACGGCCGCGAGAATCTGGCGCTCCAGATCTCGCGCACGATCGACTGGGCCGCCTGCCTCGACGCGTGCCGCGAGTACGGCGCGGACCGCGTGCTCGAACTCGGGCCAGGCCACGCCCTCGCCACGATGGCCCGGGCCGCCCTCCCGGCGGCGCGCGTTCACGCCATCGAGGAATTCCGCTCGCTCGGCGGCGTGGCGGACTGGCTCGCGCGACCTTAGCGGCGCCGCACAGATGCCGCACAACCCTTGCGGATGGTTGTCCCCGGGCGGCGCTAGTCTGGTGATGTGCCCTTCCGGCTCCGCTTGCTTGGCACAATACTGATGTCGACACCTCGCCTTGACGCGCGGCCCGTTGCGGTCGTAGCAGCCGGGCATCTTCGGGACGGGACGGGTTCATGACGGCCAAGCGAGCGCTGATCACGGGAGTGACGGGCCAGGACGGCGCGTATCTGGCGCAGCTGCTCCTGCAGAAGGGCTACGCCGTCACCGGCATCGTGCGGCGCTCCAGCCATGCCGGCGTGTTCGATCACCGGTTGAAATGGCTCGGCATCCTCGACGATGTCGAGCTGGTCGACGGCAACCTGCTCGACCAGTCCGCCCTGCTGCGCATCGTCCAGGCGGCCAAGCCCGACGAGATCTACAACCTCGCGGCCCAGTCGTTCGTGACCTCGTCCTGGCAGCAGCCGCTGCTGACCGGGCAGGTCACCGGCCTCGGCGCGGTGCACATGCTGGAATGCCTGCGCTCGGCGGCGCCCCAGGCGCGCTACTACCAGGCCTCGACCTCGGAGATGTTCGGCCTGATCCAGGAGGCCAAGCAGAGCGAGTCGACGCCGTTCTACCCGCGCTCGCCCTACGGCGTGGCCAAGCTGTACGCGCACTGGATGACCATCAACTACCGCGAGAGCTTCGGGCTGCACGCGTCGAACGGCATCCTGTTCAACCACGAGAGCCCACTGCGCGGCGTCGAGTTCGTCACCCGCAAGGTCACCGACGCGGTGGCGCGGATCAAGCTCGGCCGGCAGAAGGAGCTGCGGCTGGGCAACATCGACGCCAAGCGCGACTGGGGCCACGCCCGCGACTACGTGAAGGCGATGTGGCTCATGCTGCAGCAGGACCGCCCCGACGATTACGTGATCGCCACCGGCCGGACCACGACGGTGCGCGACATGTGCGAGATCGCGTTCAAGCACGTCGGCCTGAAGGTGGACGACCACCTGATCGTCGACCCGGCGCTGTTCCGGCCGGCAGAGGTCGAAGTGCTGCTGGGCAACCCCGCCAAGGCCAAGGCGACCTTCGGCTGGGAGGCCGAGACCAGCCTCGAGGCGCTGATCACCGAGATGGTCGACGCCGACATCAAGCGCCTCAGCGCCAACGCCTGAGCCGTCGGGCTCGCCGCCGGCGGGCTCCGGGTCCATATGGCGCGCATCCCTGAACGGAGAGGCGCGCCGTGAAGACCTACCAGCTCTACATCGACGGGCAATCGGTCGATCCGGTCGAGGGCTCGTGGTTCGAGTCCATCGACCCCTATCGCGGCGAGCCCTGGGCCCGCATCCCGCGCGCCGGGCGCGCCGACGTCGACCGGGCGGTGGCCGCCGCCAAGCGCGCCATGTGGGACGGCCCCTGGGCCACCATGACGGCCTCGGCCCGCGGCAAGGTCCTGCGCCGGATCGGCGATCTCGTCGAGCGCGAAGCCAGGGCACTCGCCGAAGTCGAGGTCCGCGACAACGGCAAGCTCTTCGCGGAGATGTACGGCCAGACCCGCTACCAGCCGGAATGGTGGTGGTACTACGCGGGTCTCGCCGACAAGGTCGAGGGCGCGCAGGTGCCGATCGACAAGCCCGAGACCTTCGCGTTCACCCGGCACGAGCCGGTGGGCGTGGTCGGGGCGCTGACGGCGTGGAACTCGCCGCTCCTGTTCGTCGCCTGGAAATGCGCCCCCGCGCTCGCGGCCGGCTGCGCGGTCGTGGTGAAGCCGTCCGAGTTCGCGTCCGTGAGCACGCTGGAATTCGCCCGCCTGACCAAGGAGGCCGGGCTGCCCGACGGCATGTTCAACGTCGTCACCGGCTTCGGCGGTGAGGCCGGCACCGCCATCGTCGAGCATCCCGACGTCGCCAAGATCACCTTCACGGGCTCCGACGTCACCGGGGCGAAAGTCTACGAAGCGGCCGCGCGGCAGATCAAGCGCGTGTCCCTGGAGCTCGGCGGGAAGTCGCCCAACATCGTCTTCGCCGATGCCGACCTGAAGGCCGCCGCGGCGGGAGCGATCTCGGGCATCTTCGCGGCCACCGGGCAGACCTGCATCGCGGGATCGCGCCTGCTGGTGCAGAACAGCATCCGCCAGGAATTCACCGAGCGCCTGATCGAGCTCGCCCGCACCGCCAAGCTCGGCGACCCGATGCAGGCCGACACCAACATCGGGCCGATCACGACGCCGCCCCAGTACACGAAGGTGCTCGACTACATCGCGCTCGCCAAGAGCGAGGGTGCGCGCTGCGTGTTCGGCGGCAATCCCGCCTCCGGTCCCGGCGTGCTCGGCGGCCAGTTCGTCGAGCCGACGATCTTCACGGGCGTCACCAACGACATGCGCATCGCCCAGGAGGAGGTGTTCGGCCCGGTGCTGTCGATCATCGGCTTCGAGGACGAGGCCGAGGCGCTGAAGGTCGGCAACGACGTGATCTACGGGCTCGCAGCGGGCGTCTGGACCCAGGATATCGGTCGCGCGATGCGCATGTCGAAGGGGCTTCGCGCCGGCACCGTCTGGGTGAACACCTACCGGGCGGTGAGCTACATGATGCCGTTCGGCGGCATGAAACGCTCGGGCATCGGCCGCGAGAGCGGAATCGAGTCGATCCGCGAGTATCTGGAGACCAAGAGCGTCTGGATCTCCACGAGCCGCGACGCGCCGGAGAACCCCTTCGTCATGCGGTGACCGGGCGGTCCGCGCCGCGGTACGGCGCGGACCGCCCCTAATTCGTGGCCGATGGCGCGCGGTCCGGCGGCAGCGCGAGGGACGCCAGAAAGAAACCCATGAAGAAGAGGAAGTACTGGTTGACCGACAGCTCCTCGAACATCAGCGACGGGATCAGGAACACCGCGCTGTAGGTCAGGAACGGCCCGAAGGCGGCGGGCGCCAGCAGGATCCGCCCGAGGCCTGCGATGAGCAGCAGCGCCGTGGCGATGCCGCTCTGGAGCGCCAGAGACACGAAGCCGTTATGAGGCGTGACGAGGCCGGTCAGCGCCTGCAGCTCCTCCCGCCTAGCGACCTCGCCGACGCCGAACGGGTATTCGGCGACGAGCTGGAGCGCGGTCACGCCGGACAGGAACCGCTCGTCGAAATTGCCCGTGACGTTGTGGTCCCCGGCGAAGCGCCGCTCGATCGCCTGGGACAGGGTTCCCGGCAGCGGGATCTCCCCCGTCACCGCCCAGGCCACGAGCAGGACGCCCAGGACGCCGAGCGCGGCCAGCACGGCCGGCGCCCTGAGGTTCCGCCGCATCAGCAGGCCGAGGAACAGGAGCGGCATGAACAGGCCGGCGCGGTTGTTGGTGAACGGGAAGCTCGCCAGGAGGGCCGCGACGTAGGCGAGGTAGATGATCTTGAGGTGATAGCGCAGGCTGAGCAGCAGAGCCGCGGCCCCGGCCAGCGCGAAGACGTGGCCGGTCTCGTTGCCGGAGGCCCAGAGGCCGCCCTGCTTGTCCTGCACGAACAGCTTCAGCTCCTCGTCGAGCCCGTCCGTCGGGACCGCGAGCCCGAACCGGTCGAGCTGCGTGCCGGAGGCGGCGAGCAGCAGCACGGCGAGGGAGGCGAGCATGCCGACGAGCAGGCCGACGCAGAACGCGTCCTCGACGCGCCGGTCGCGGAACATCACCAGCAGGATGAACGCCTGGACCACGTAGAGCAGCAGGACGAGGGTCAGGTAGACGTCGCCCGCCTGCTTGTGCGCCTTCAGCACCAGCGAGGCCGCGATCAGCGCCAGGATTCCGGACAGCGGCGCGGCCTGCCGCACCGCCTCTGCCACGACGGCCCGGCGTAGACCCAGCCAGGGGATGAGCAGGAACGGCAGCAGGTCGGACAGGCGCTGGAACGGAAGCCCGAAGGTCGAGGTCAGGACGTTGAAGTTCAGGGCGGCGCCGAGCAGGAACACAGCGACGCGGTCCGCGAAGAGGGACGCGGCCGGCGCACTCGTTCCGATCGGCAACGCCTGTCCCGCCATCGCCCCGCACCGTCTCCCGTACCCGCCGCCGATGCCGCCTGCCGGCCGCGGGGTCTCCGGCAGGCAGTGTCGCCCACAATCGTTGGCGGAGGGTGCAGATCAGGCCGGGCGCCGCAGGAAGAGGCCGACGGCCGTGCGGAGCGTGTCGCGCATGAAGATCCAGGCGAGGCTCACGTAAGCCGCGATCCCGATACCGACGGCCGCGACGAGGCCGAGCCGGTCCCCGAAGGCGGCGTGGATCGGGGTCTGGACGAGCAGCACGAGCCCGGCCATCGCGCCGGCGCAGAGCGTGATCGGCGCGAGGAGCCGCACGAGCCGCCCGTTGGTGACCGGGACGACGCGCCCGGCGCTGGCGACGATCGCGGGCGTGAACAGGTAGGCCCGCACCACGTGCCCGGCGACGAGTGCGGCGAGGCCGAAGGGCGCGCTCACGAGCGCCGCCACGGCGCCCAGGCCGAATTGCGCGCCGGCGAGCCGCAGGGCGGTGCCGTTGCGGCCCAGAGCCGTGAAGACCATCCACAGCATCGAGGTCGCGACGAATTCGGGGGCGAGGAGCGCCAGCGTCCGCAGCACCGGCGCCGCGTCGTGCCACTGGTCGCCGAACAGGAACGGGATGAGGGTCGGGGCCACGGCCGCCATGCCGAAGAAGGCGGGCACCGCGAGGAACGCCGAGGCCTCGGCGAATCCGTGAAAGGCCGCGGCCAACTCGCCCGGCCGGTCCTGGAGGCGCGCGTAGGTTGTCAGCCCGACCGTGGTGAGCGGGATCACTGCCACTTGGCTCACGAGGTCGATGCAGCGCCACGCGAGGCGCAGATAGCCGACCTCGGTCGCGGAGAGGAAGTAGGCCGCGATCACCTCCTGGCTCCGGATCGAGGCGACGAGCAGCAGGTAGGTGCAGAACAGCCGCGAGCCGAAGGCGATCTGCTCGCGCACGGAGGCGAGGTGGAGCCGCAGGGGCGGGATCCAGCGGGCCGCCGCCCAGGTCAGGAGCGTGGTCGCGGTCGCGGCGACGAGCCGCTGCACCACGAGGCTCCAGACGCCGTAGCCGTCGAGGGCCAGGACGAGGGCCGCGGCCCCGCCGAGGATGTTGGCGCCGAGCGCGCGCAGCGCGAGCTTGCGGAATCCGAAGCTCCGCTGGAGCCGCGCCTCGTGGATCGCGCCTGCGGCGGTGATCACGAAACAGGCGGAGAGCGCGCACAGGACCGGCTGCAGCGTGGGCAGGTCGAAGATCCAGGCGATCGGGCCTGACAGCGCCGCGAGGCCGGCGGCGCAGAGGGCGCCCGTGGCGAGCATCACCCAGAAGGCGGTGGCGGCGAAGTCCTCGTCGAGGTCGGCGCGCTGGACCACCGCGTCGGGCAGCCCGCAGCGGGCGACGATCTGCAGGATGTCGATGAAGACCGCCGCGATCGCCACCATTCCGAACTCGGCGGGCCCGATCAGGCGGGCGAGCACGAGGAAAACCCCGAAACTCAAGGTCACGTTGCCGACGGAGGCGACCGCCACCCAGCGCGCGGCGTCGAACGAGCGGCGCGCCACGGCGGCGCCGGAGGCGAGCCCCGGCTCCTCCTCGGCGGCGGCGGCCTCCGACAGGACCGGCGCGGCGGCGGTCACGGGCGGCTCGCCCGACGCTCGGCGACGAGTTCGGCGTAGAGGTCGAGATACTTCTCGGCGACGCGCTCCGAGGTCGATTCGCGGATGACATGCTGGAAGGCGCGCTCGTCCGGCAGGTCCCCGCGGCCACGGTCGATCACCGTCCGCAACCGCGCGGCGAGCTCGGCGTCGTCACCCGGCGTGAACAGCCAGTCGGCGTTGTCCTCGCCGATCAATTCGGGGATCCCGCCGGAGGCCGCCCCGATGACCGGAACGCCCATCGTGTAGGCCTCGTAGATCGTCCGGGGCGACGGCTCGGCCCAGAAGGAGGGGACGATCAGCACGTCGACGGCGCTGAGGAACTCGGCGGGCTTCGCCCAGCCGACGAACTCGATCGGCAGATCCTCGGCCCGTGCCTTGAAGCGCTCGATGGAGTCGTCCATCGCGTGGCCGGCGACTAGGCACCGCCAGTCGCCGGGACCGATCCGCCGGAAGGCGTCGATCATCGTGCCGACGCCCTTCTCGGTGTTGATCCGGCCGAGATATCCGAACGTCATCGGCCTGCCGGTCCGGTCGATCCGGCGTCGTGCCTCCGGGTCGCCCCCGGGAACCGTGCAGGAATAGAAGATCACCCGGCGCCGCTCGGGCGCGAGATGCGCGAACAAACCGTGGTCGACATGGGTCTTGAGGATCTCGGTGCCGACGCTGACGACGGCGTCCACCGACCGGTTGGTGATCTGCTTGGCGGCGTTGACCACCTTGCAGCCGAGGTGCCAGCGGTCGCACGGCTTGCCGTCCTTGAACATCGCGGCGTTGCCGCAGATCAGGTCGTACTCGCAGACCGTGTGGACGATCGGGATCCCGCGCTTGGCCGCCTCGCGCCAGACGAGGGTCGAGACGTCGAGCAGCGAGTGCGTGTTGACGATGTCGGGCCGGAAGTCGTCGAGGACGCGGCCGAACTCGGCCGCCACGGCGAAATTCCACTGCTGCTTGAGCTTGGCCCAGGCGCGGCCGAACCGGCTCGCCTGGGGCCAGTCCTCCAGCCAGAAATCGTTGTGGTGGGCCATGCGGTAGACCGTGACGCCGCCGCGCACGCTCTTGGGCTCCGGCTCCCGCGCGATGCAGGCCGCCGCCACCGTGTGGCCGGCCGCGACGAGTTCCTCGGCGAGATGCTCCACCGAGCGCTCGGCGCCGCCCACGATGTAGGGCGGATAGAGGGCGCTCAGATGCAGGATCCGCAGCTGTCCGGTCACCGCGCGCGCGGTGGCCTGATCCCTCGGCCGGTCCTGGCCCTGAGCGCGCGGCTCCTCGGTCAGGAGCCGGGCGTAGTTCGACGACAGGGTGGGGTTCATCATGGACGGCACTCGCTGAAATGCGGGCGCTCCGCGCGGGCGGAAAGCTCGGGAAGCGGTTCGGTGCGGGTCGCGGCGTAGAGGTCGAGGAAGGCGGTCGCGACGGCGACCGGATCGGTGCCGGCGCGGATCCGGGCGGCGCGAGCGAGACCTTCGGCGAGGCGGGCCGGCTCCGCGACGATCCGGGTCATCGCGGCGGCGAGCGCCGACGCGTCGCCCGGCGGGACCAGCCAGGGGCCCGGCCCGACCTGCTCGCCGATGCCGCCGGTGGCGGTGCCGATCACCGGGACGCCGCGCCCGTAGGCCTCCGCCACCGTCCGGCCGAAGGGCTCGGGCCAGACTGGCGGGACCACGAGGCAGTCGAGACCGTCGAGGAAGGCGTCGCGCTCCACGTAGCCCAGAAAGTTGACGGGCAGGCCCTCGGCCAGGGCGCGGTAACGGTCGAGCCCATCCACGGCGCGGCCCGCGACGGCGAGGCGCCAGCCCGCCTCCGGCAGGCGTCGGCAGGCCTCGAGGAGCACGTCGAAGCCCTTCGCGCCCTCGATCCGGCCCAGATAGCCGAACCGGACCGGCGCGCCGGGCGCGCGCTGCCTCCGCGCCACGGGTGAACCGGGCCGGATCGGGTTCCAGATCACTCGGCGCAGCGACGGCGGCACGTGGGCGAAGAGGCCGGCGGCGAGGTGGCGATCGAGGATGTCCGAGCCCACGGCGGTGACGGCCGTCACGGCGCGCTGGCAGCGCCGGTGCGGCGCCGCGTAGAGGCGGCACTTGAGATGCTGGCCGGCGCAGGAACGCCCGTGGCGCACCATGGCGCCGTTGGTGCAGAGGCTGGTGAAGTCGTGCAGCGTGTGCACGACCGGCACCCCGAGTCGCCGAAGCAGCGGCCAGAGCGCCGGCGGCAGTTCGGAGATGGAGTGGGTGTTGACGAGGTCGGGGGCGAAGTCCCCGACCGCCCGCATCATCCGGTCGAGGGCGTGGCGGTTCCACTGCGCCGCGAGCTTGTAGCGGAGGCGGTCGACCCGCCCGCGCTGGGACCAGTCGAGGATGTGGAACGGCGTTCCGTACCCGGTCCGGTAGACGGTGACGCCGTCCTGCAGGACCGGTCCGCCCTCGGTCCGCGCCGCGCAGGCGACGGCGACGTTGTGGCCGAGCTCCGCCTGGGTCCGGGCGAGAGTCTCGACCATCAGTTCGGCGCCGCCGACCTGCTCGGGCGCGTAGAGCGAGCTAAGGTGCAGGATGCGCATGCGGCACCTCCCGGGCGGTACGCGCCGTCACGCCGTCCCGCAGCGCGTCGAGCAGCAGTGTCTCGTAGCGGCGGGCGGTCTCGGCCCAGTCGTAGCGCCGGACATTGTCGCGACCGCGGGCGATCAGCGCGGTCCGGAGCCCGGGTTCGTCCAGCAGGCGCCGCAGGCACGCGGTCAGCGCCGCCGCGTCGGCGGGATCGAAGGTGAGGGCGCCGGCGCCCGCGATCTCCGGCGTGGCGGAGCGGTCCGAGCAGATCACCGGGCAGTCGAGGGCCTGCGCCTCCAGAACGGGCAGGCAGAATCCCTCGGCGAAGGACGGGACGCACAGGCACAGCGCGCCGCGATAGAGGGCCGCCAGCGTGTCGTCGCCGATGCGCGACAGGCGGGTCAGCGGGACCGGCGCGCCGCCGAGCGCGGCTGCGATCGCCTCGTCGTGATCCTCGCCGACGTGGACGATCCCGAGTCCCGGCCGCCCGAGCCCGACCACAGCGCGCGCGAGCGTCGCGAAGTTCTTGTTGTACAGGGCGTTGCCGACCGCGAGCACGTACGGCCCCGCGGGGATCTCGGCGGCGGAGCCATCCGCCGTCGGGTCGAGCATGGCCGCGGACGGCACTGTCCACGTCCGGGCGCGGAGTCGCGGGTAATGGTGCTCCAGATCGCGCCGCGTCGCCTCCGAGACGGCGATCACCCGGGCGCTGCTGCCGAGGACCAGGCGGAAGATCGGGTCGGTGGTCAGGGCCTCGCGGGAGCGGATCCGCCCGGGCAGCGTGCGGAAATAGAGGTCGTGCACAACGCTGACGCGGGCGCGGCCGCCGAACGCCGCCCCGTAGGGATCGATGTTCAGCACCACGTCGATGGCGTGGGCGCGGCACAGCCGCGGGACGGCGAGGCACTGGCGCAGGACGTCGAGCAGCATGAGCCGCGGCCGCTTCACCGTCACGACCTCGACGCGGTCGCGGATCGCCGCCGGCAGCTGATCGCGACGCCAGGGGGAGCGCAGCACCACCGCGAAGGTGCCGCGCGCGACGAGGCCGGCGATCACCCGGAAGGCGACGAGCGCGACGCCCGACGGCCGACCGGCATGCTGGCTCGGCATGTTGACGAGGACGCGCGGCATGGCGGGTCTGACGGCTCCGAACGGGAAAGGGAAAAGCGGGCCCGTCAGGCCCGGCCGGCGACCTGGAGGATGATGTCGGTGAGATCGCGCTGCATGCGGTCCGCGCCGTAACGGGACAGCGCCCGCTCGCGCGCGAGCGCCGTGCGCGCCCTGAAGGCGTCGGGAGCGGCGAACAGCGCCGACAGGGCCGCCGCGAGGCGGTCCGGCCGCCGCGGCGGCACCAGGGTTCCGGCCGCGCCGCCGTCGAGGATCTCGGCGGACGCGCCGGCGTCGGTGGCGATCACCGGCACGCCGACCAGCATGGCCTCGACGAGGGTACGGCCGAACGGTTCGGGATCGACCGAGGAGTGCACGACCGCGTCGACCGCCTGCATCAGCCTGGGGACATCGTCGCGCTGGCCGAGGAACAGCACCCGGTCCGACAGGCCGCGCCGCGCCGCGAGGTCGCGCAGATGCGCCGCGTAGGCATCCTCGCCGAAGAGGGGCGCCCCCACCACGACGCAGCGCAGGCCGGGCAGGGTCGCCAGCGCCTCAATCAGGACGTCCTGCCCCTTCCACGGCGCGAGGCGGCTGAAGACGCCGACGAGGGGACCGTCCGGCAGGCCGAGTTCCGCGCGCAGGGCCGCGGCACCGCAGGGCGCCGGGTCGACGTCGAGGCCGTTCGGCACGATGCGGATCAGGGACCGGCGCCCGCCGGCCTCGACGAAGGCCCGCGCGGCGGCCTCGGAGGGCACGATCACCCGGGCGGCGCAGAGATTGGCGAGCCGGACCTGCAGGACGCGCTGCGCCCGGCCGAAATGCGCGCTGTCGAGGATGTCGTGCAAGTGCCAGATCAGGGGACGCCCGGCGGCGCGGGCCGCCGGGGCGGAGAGCAGGAAGGCCTTCTGCGAGTTGGCGTAGACCACGTCGCAAACACGGGCCGCCCGCGCGATCTCGAGAGCCAGGGCGCCGAGCTGGCCCAGGACCGGCAGCGCCCTCAGGGGGGAGATATCGCGCCGGAGGCCCGCCAGGGCGGACCGTCGGCGCGCGAGGCGGATCTCCAGGCCCTGATCGCGCAGGGCCTCGGTGAGGGCGCCGTCCTCGAACAGGAACGCGGTCGAGCCCGGCCACGGCCGGACGGCGTCGCGGAGCACCAGCTCGGCTCCCGACATGGTGCCGGTGTGACTCACGAACAGGACGCGCGGCCGAGCGGCGACGTCGGAGCGGGTGGCCCGCACCCGGTCAAGGAGGCCGCGCTCGGCGAGCGCTTCGGCGGGAAGCACGTCGGTCATCGCGCGCTCGCGGCCGCCCGGGGATCGGGAAGCGGCATCACGTCGTAGGTCGACTGGATACCCGGGCGGACCATGGTCATGGCGATCCCGAGGACGTGTCCGCCGGCGCGGCGCAGGTTCGCCACGGTCTCGACGGTGTCGGAGAGCTGCGAGCGGCCGTAGCGGGCGCAGCAGAGCACGCCGTCGACTTGGCGGGCGAGCATCGGCGCGTCCATCAGGAGACTCGTGGGCGGCGTGTCGAGGAGGACGAGGTCGTAGCGGCGGCTCCACTTGAGGAAGTCCGCCATCCGGTCGCCCATCAGGAGCTCGGTCGAGTCGGCCGTCGGCGTTCCCGCGGGGATGACGTCGAAGCGTCCGGCCCGGACAACGGCCTCGGCCGGGTCGATCTCGCCGCGGAGCACGCCGCCGAGGCCCGCGCCGCGGCCGAGCCCGAGGGAGGCCTCGAAGTTCGGGCGCCGCAGGTCGCACTCGACCACGAGCACCCGTCGGCCGCTGGCGGCGCCGATCCCGGCGAGCGCGAAGGCAGTGAAGGATTTGCCCTCCCGCGGCTTCGCCGAGGTGACCAGGATGACGCGGGACTTGCCGGCGCCGGCCAGCACGAGATGGGCGTGCAGGTTGCGCAGGACGTTCTGCATCACCGGATCGACCCGCGCCCGCGCCAGGGCCTCCGCAAGGTCGAGCTCGCGCTGGCGCTCGGAGAAGCGGCCGACGAGGCCGGCGGTCTCCAGGCTCGGCAATTGCGCGAAGACCGGTGCGCCGGTGCCCGCCATCAGCTGCGCCGAGGTGCGCACGCGCCGGTCGGTGTAGTCGCGCAGCAGCGCGGCGGCGGCGGCGAGCACGCCGGCGAGCACGAGGCCGCCCGCCAGGAACGGCACGGCCTTGGGCGAGAACGGCTCCTGCGGCAGCTCGGCGAGGCTGACCAGCCGCGTGCTGCCGGTGAGGATCCGCCGCTCGGTCTCGAGCTCGCCTGCGCGCTTCACTAGATCGGCGTAGCGGGTGCGCTTGATCTCGGCGTTGCGCACCATGCCCTCGATCGAGGCCTCGTCGTCCATGGCGGCGGCGGCGTCCGTCTTCGCGGTCTCGAGTTGGGCGCGCAGCGACTTGGCGAGGGTGCTCGAGGCCTCGTAGGACTTGCGCAGGCCCCGCGCGACGTTCCCGATCTCCTGCTCGATCCGCGCGCGCAGGCTCGCCTGCTCGGTCTCGAGCGCCCGGATGACCGGATGATTCGCGCCCAGCAGGGTGCTCTGGTTGGCGAGCTGCGCGCTGACACCGCTGAGCTGCTGCTTCAGCGAGACGATGGTCGGGCTCGCCAGGACGGCCGGGGCGCTGTCGGCGCCGCGGGCGCCCCTGGCCTCGATCTCGCTCAGCCGCGCGGCGGCGTCCGCTTTGGCGGTCTCGGCCGCGGCGAGCTGCTGGCTGATGCTGGTGAGCCGCTCGGCGCTGATCGGGGCCAGCGAGCCCTTCAGCAGGCCCTTGCGGCGCCGGAAGGTTTGGATGCGGGTCTCGTCGGCCCGGATCGACGCGTCCAGCTGGCTGATCTCGGTGTGCAGCCAGTCGGCCGCCGCCTTGCGGCTCGAGGCCTGCGCCTCGCGCTGGTCTTCCAGGAAGGCGTTGATCAGGCCGTTGGCCATGGTCTGCGCCGTCTCGGGCAGCGGCGACTTGTAGCCGATGGTGATGATGCGCGAGCGGCCGGAGCTCAGGACCGTGTAGCGCCTCTGCAGATACTCGACGAGCGCGTTGCGGTCGGTCGTGAGCTTCGTGCAGGCGGCGTCCTTCTTGTCGCTGATCCGGTCGGGATGACCGCCGGTCGCCGCGTAGCGGCACTCGGCGAGGACCGCGGCGACGAGGTTGTCGTCGATGGCGAGGCGCAGGAGCCGTGGCGAGCGGATCACCAGGATCTGGCTCTCGATGTCCGCCGGGTCGCCGATCTTCTGGATCCAGGCCATCGAGGCGTTGTTGGCGCCCGGCTCGGCCTCGGCGACGATCACCGAGCCGCTCGCCACGTATTGCGGCTGGATCATCAGCAGCGCGGTGACGGCGAGACCGAGCACCGCGGCGAACACCGCCAGGAACAGGGTCCGGCGATGCCAGATCCGCGCGAGGGCGGCGGCCAGCGGACCGCCGCGCGCCGGCTCCTGGGGGAGGGCCCGGACCGGCGCCCGGTCGGCCAGATCGACAGTCAGGAAGGACATGCGATCTGCCCTCAGCCGACGGCTTCGAGGCGCGGCACGATCCGCGGGCGCGTCTCGCAGGCGGCCCGGTGCAGGGCCATCTGGTCATCGACGAAGTTCGAGAACCGGCTGCGGAACAGCTCGGCCGAGAACGTCTCGGCCTGCGCCCAGCAGGCCTCGCGGGTGAAGTGGCTCTCCTGCAGCAGGAAGCGCCGGACGCACTCGGCGATCGCCTCGGGCTCGGGCACGTCGAAGAACATCCCGGTGCGCTGCGGGCCGCGGGTCTGGACCGTCTCGCGGGCACCGCCGCGGCCCAGTGCGAGGACGGGCGTGCCCTCCGACGTGGCCTCGACCACGATGATCCCGAAATCCTCTTCGGCCGCGAAGATGAAGGCGCGGGCCGTGGCCATGAGGTGGCGCAGCTCCGCGTCGGGCACGAAGCCCGAGAATGTCACGTTGGGCCCCGCGATCTCGCGCAGCCGCGCGGCATCCGGCCCGGAGCCCGCCACCACGAGTTCGAGATCGGGAAGCAGCGCGAAGGCGCGGATCACCGCCTCGACGTTCTTGTAGGGCACGAGGCGGCTGGCCACGAGGAAGTGGTTCGCGCGCGGGCCGTCGTACCGCAGGGTCGGCAGCGTGATCGGCGGGTGGATGACCTCGGCGGTGCGGCCGTAGACCTTGTGGATGCGGCGGGCGACGAAGGCCGAGTTGGCCACGATCGCGTTGGGACCGGCCGCCGTGCGGAAATCCCAGACGCGCATCCGGTGCAGGATCAGCCGGGCGAGCAGGCTCTTCATGCCCGCGTCGCAGCCGCTCTCCCGCAGGTAGGTGTGCTGCATGTCCCAGGCGTAACGCATGGGCGAGTGGATGTAGGAGACGTGGAGCTGGTCGGGCCCGGTCAGGACGCCCTTCGCCACCGCGTAGCTGCTCGAGATGACCAGATCGTAGGCCGACAGATCGAACTGCTCGATCGCGAGCGGCATCAGCGGCAGGTAGTTGCGGTGCCGCGTCCGCGCGAAGGGCATGCGCTGGATGAAGCTCGTCCGCGCCTGCGAGTAGCCCAGCCGCGCCCGGTCTGCGTCGGGCAGGAAGTCGAAGAGGGCGAAGACGTCCGCGTCCGGATAGATCCGCAGCAGCTGCTCGAGGACACGCTCGGCGCCACCGACGATATACAACCAGTCGTGAACAATCGCGACGCGCATCACAGCTTCCTCGTCGGTGCGCCGGACGCTGGAAAATGCATTCCGTCCTGCCGGCCCCGCCTGTGGCAGCGAGCGTAGGCACACACGTGAGGGTAATAGAGACGTGATCTCTAAAAAAGGGGTCACCGCGCCAGCAACTATCGAAAATAGTGCTGATTCGAGCCTTAAACCTGACGTGTAAACTTAATTTTTGCGAACGATTAACGTTAAGGTCAGGAGCTCGCCGCGCCGCCGGAATGGGGTTGCCTGCGGACTCGACGCCGCGATCTACGAGGCGATCGGGGCGGGCAGGGGGCCCGGCGAGGGGCGCCGGTCGAGCCGGCGCCGCAGGGCCGCGATCACCGGCGCCTCGACATACCGGAACAGCAACTCCCCCGCGGCCACCGCCGCTGGGAACGCGATCGCGAAGATCAGGACAGCGCGCGCGATGCCGGGCGCGACGACGAGCGCCGCGATCTTGGCGGCGCTGTGCAGCAGCAGATTGTGAACCAGATAGAAGGAGTAGCTGGCATTGCCCTGCGAGAGCAGCCAGCGCGACTTCAACACGATGCCGGCCCGCTCCAGCAGCAGCATCGCGCCCACGATCAGGACGGCCGCGAAACCCCAGACCAGCGGGCGGGCGAACCCCGACAGTTCGGGGCTGGCGCCGAGCGCCTCGGTGACGACCTGGCCGCCGAGGATGAGCAGCACCGCGGCCGCGACGACCGCGCCGGCGACGCGGCGGGCGGGGAAGCCTGCGGGCAACACTCCGAGCCTCAGGTAGGCGTAGCCCAGCCCGATGCCGGCAGCGAACTCGATCAGGATCGGCTTGGTGTAGTACGCCCAGTAGAGACCCGACGCCGGCAGCAATCCGAGCAGGATCAGCGCGAGGAAGACCGCGGCTGCGCCGAGCGCCCGGACGGCGGGCTTGGGCACCAGCAGCAATCCCGCGAAAACCACGTAGAAGAACATCTCGTAATTGAGGGTCCAGCCTACGGAGTTCAGCGGCTCGATGAAACCACCCCGCGAGAACGGCAGGAACAGCAGGGACTGAACGACGTAATCCGTCCGGATCTCCACGATCCCGATGGGCCTCAGCCCGGTGAGCGCGATCAACGCCAGGCCGATCGTCACGATCCAGTAGACCGGGACGACGCGAGAGGCGCGGCGGAGCAGGAACTCCCCCGGGCTCTCGCGGCGCCCGCTCGTGCTCACGAACATGATGAACCCGGAGAGCACGAAGAACACGTCGACGCCGCTCGCCCCGAAGGCGAGGAGGTCAGGCCGCGGCAGGACGGGGCCGACATAGAGGCCGAAATGCGTGAGGAAGACGAGGTACGAGGCGACGGCGCGCAGGATTTGAAGGTTGTAGATCATCGCGCGCCGGCTGATCGCTGGGCCCGCCCGGGACGGGCGACATCGCGCCCTTATGGCCGAAATGGCCCCACCGCGTCACGACGAGTCCCGAAACGTCCTAAATGGCTCCGGGTCTCGAATTAAGCTCAGGCGGAGCGATTACACGCATGAGTTGCTAGATCCGCGAAATCTCTGGACGGAAGATCACGAAATCAAGAGCTGGAAAGTGATCGTAAAGAGGCGGCCGTCAAATGTGGGACGCCGGCCGCACGGAGCTCCCGCTTGCACAGTGCGCCACCCCGTTCTGCCCAGTGCCAGCCGCTATTTACTATTAATCATTAGATAATTTGACGCCGGGCCGATCGGTTCAATAGCGTCTCGACAACTGGAATAAGGAGTTCCGCCTTGAACATCGCTCAGGACATCCGTGAGATTCTCGGCTCGAACGAAGCCTTCGCAGGGAAGGCGGATCACCTCTCCGAGGATGACAGCCTGTTCGATCTCGGCTTGGACTCGTTCGGTTCGGTTCAGCTGATGCTGGGCCTCGAGGAGCGCTTCGGCATCGAGTTCCCCGACGAGCTCCTGAATCGGAAGTCGTTCTCGTCCATCCGCGCCATCCGCGAGGCCGTCTCCTCCCTGATTCAGCAGGAAGCCGCATGAGCACGCTCGCCGCGCGCGCCGAGCGGGCCGCGGCGGTGGCGGCGCGCCACGCCGACGCCGTCGACCGCGAAGGCCGCTTCCCCGTGGAGGCTGTCGCCGCCATGAAGGCCGAGCGCCTGCTCGGCCTCCAGATCCCGGGTCAGCTCGGCGGCGAGGGGGCCGGGCTGGTGCAGATCGCCGAGCTGTGCAGCACGCTCGGGCAGGCCTGCAGCGCGGCGGCGATGACCTTCGCGATGCACCACATCAAGGTGTCCAGCCTCGTGACCCACGGCCTGGACAGCCCCTGGCACGGACGCCTGATGGAGCGGATCGCGCGGGAGCAACTGCTGGTCGCCTCCTCGACCACCGAGGCGGGCATCGGCGGCGACCTCCGGAACAGCCTCTGCGCGGTGGAAACCAACGGCGAGGTCTTCGCCCTCGGCAAGGACGCGTCGGTGATCTCCTACGGCGCCCACGCCGACCTGATCCTCGCCACGGCGCGGCGCCATCCGGACGCGGCGACGTCCGATCAGGTCCTCGTCGCGCTGATGGCCGACCAGGTCTCCCTCGTGCGCACGGGCGACTGGGACACCCTCGGCATGCGCGGGACCTGCAGCGAGGGCTTCCGCCTGGAGGCCCGGAACGTCCCGGTCGAGCAGATCCTGCCGAAGCCGTTCGCGGAGATCGCCGCCCAGTCGATGCTGGCCTCCTCGCACCTGCTGTGGAGCAGCGTCTGGTACGGGATCGCGACCTACGCGGTCGATCGCGCCCGCGCCTTCGTGCAGGCCGAGGCGCGGCGCCGGCCCGGGCAGGTGCCGCCGACGGCGACGCGCCTCGCCGAGGTCTCCAACGCGCACCAGGCCATGCGCGGCACCATCGCGTCGGCCCTACGCCGTTTCGAGGACGCCCACGGGGACGCCGACACGATCGGCTCCGTCGGCTTCTGCGTGATGCTCAACAATCTGAAGGTCACCGTCTCCGACATGGCGGTCGACATCGTGCGGCGGGCGCTCGCGATCGTCGGTCTCGCCGGCTACCGGAACGACACGCCCTTCAGCCTGGGACGGCCGCTGCGCGACGTCCTCTCCGCGCCGCTGATGATCGGCAACGACCGCATCCTCGCCAACACCGCCAAGCTCCTGCTCGTGCAGAAGGGCAGCGGCCAGCTCATGAGTGCGTGATGGAATCGATCTCCTCTCCCGCCGGCGACGTCGTCCTGCTCGAGGACGAGCCGGCCGGCGGCCCGACCTTCCTCGACCGCCTGTTCGACCGCGGCCTGCTCGTCCGGACCGGCGTCGACGGCCTCTACGGCCGCAGCGGCGGCTTCGAGAGCGTCGTCGACGCCCTCGACCGGATGATCACGCGCCTCGGGGCCGCCGAGGGGGCCGAGGTGCTGCGGTTCCCGCCGGCCATGAGCCGCCCGGCCTTCGAGCGCAGCGGCTATCTCAAGGGCTTCCCGAACCTCGCCGGGACCGTGCACAGCTTCTGCGGCGACGCGCGCGGACACGCCGAGATCCTCGCCTGCCTCGAGGCCGGGACCGACTGGACCGGCCAGCAGGAGGCCACCGACGTCGTGCTGACGCCCGCGGCCTGCTACCCGGTCTATCCGGTCGCCGCCGCGCGGGGCGCGCTGCCGACCGAGGGCCGCCTGTTCGACCTGCAATCCTACTGCTTCCGGCGCGAGCCGTCGCTGGAGCCGACCCGGATGCAGCTCTTCCGGATGCGCGAGTACGTGCGCATGGGCAGCCCCGAGCAGGTTCTGGCCTTCCGCGAAACCTGGCTCGAGCGCGGCACGGCCATGATGCGCGCCCTCGGTCTGCCCCTCGCCATCGACGCGGCCAACGACCCGTTCTTCGGCCGCGCCGGCCGGATGCTCGCCAACAACCAGCGGGCTCAGGGGCTGAAGTTCGAGCTGAACGTCCCGGTCAACAGCGTCGACAAGCCGACGGCCTGCCTCAGCTTCAACTATCACCAGGACCATTTCGGCAGCACATGGGAGCTGCGCCAGGCGGACGGCGCGGTTGCTCACACGGCCTGCGTCGGATTCGGCCTGGAGCGGATCACCCTGGCGCTCCTGCGCCACCACGGGCTCGATCTCGCCGCCTGGCCGGAGGCCGTGCGCGCCGAGCTGTGGGATTGAGGCGGTGACCGCCGCTCTGCGCCTGCCGGTCGGTCTCGGAGCCGCGGGACCCCACGTCCCGCACCCGCTCCACGATTCCGGCCGCGACTGGCCGGAGACGAACTGCTACGTCGACCTCTGGATCGAGCTCCTGCACGGCCGCGGCCTCGTGCCGGAGGCGATGCTGGGCTTCACCCTGCGGCAGGATTTCGAGGGCGACCAGTTCACCTTCTTCAAGCCGCCGACCGGCGATATCGAGCGCCTCTACGGTCTGGAAGTGCTGGAACTCGCGGTCTACGGCGGCCTCGAGAACCACGCGGAGATCCAGGCCGCGGCCGGCCGCCCGGTCCTGGTCGAGGTCGACGCGATCTACCTGCCCGACACGCAGGGGACCACCTACGGCCGCGAGCACGGCAAGACCACGATCGGCATCCTGGCCCTCGATCCGGCGGCCCGGGAACTCGATTACCTGCACAATGCGGGTCGTTTCCGGCTCTCGGGGGACGATTACGGCGGCATCTTCGGGCCGGCGACGCTGCCGCCCTACGCCGAGTTCGTGAAGACTGTCGCCCCGCCGCTCGGCACGGCCGAGCTGCCGACGGTGGCGCGCGAACTGCTCGTCCGGCATCGCGCCCGCGCACCCCGGCGCAACCCCGTCCTGGCGTTCCGCGACGCCCTCGCGGCGACCGCCGGGGATCTGGTCGTCCGGCCGCTCAGCGTGTTCCACGCCTACGCCTTCAACACGACGCGCCAGCTCGGCGCCAATTTCGAGATGCTCGCCAGCCATCTCACGTGGCTCGAAGACCGGGAGGCCGGCGGATTCGCGCCGGCCGCCGCGGCCGCGGCGGATCTGAGCCGCGAGGCCAAGGCCTTCCAGTTCCAGCTCGCCCGCGCCTTCCACCGCCGCTCGGCCGATGGCTTGGCGCCGCGCCTCGACCGCCTCGCGGCGACCTACGACCGCGTCTTCGCGGATCTCGACCGCGCGCTGGACCGCTGAGCGCCGCGATGGCCCGCATCCGCAGCCTCGACGACCGGGCGCCGGAGGTCCAGCTGAGGCCGTGGCGGCTCGCCGTGACGCCGCCGGGCGCCTGCGCGGGCCCCGGCGACCTCGACGGGGTCACCGACTGGATCGCGGCCGAGGTTCCCGGCACTGCCGCGTCCGCCCTGCGGGCGGCCGGACGCTGGAGCGAGGCGACGCCGGAGCCGATCCACGATCGCGACGTCTGGTATCGGACACGCATCACCGGTTCCGGCCCGGCCCGGCTGCGCTTCGCGGGTCTCGCCACGATCGCCGAGGTCTGGCTCGACGGCGTCCCGCTCCTGTGCGCGCGCTCGATGTTCGAGGAACACGCCGTCGACGCGGTCCTCGGCGACGTCTCCGATCTCGCCCTCTGCTTCCGCGCGCTCGGGTCGGAGCTCGACCGTCCGGCCAAGCGCGGGCGCTGGCGGCCGCGGATGATCACGCCCGGGTCGCTGCGCCATATGCGCACGAGCGTCCTCGGCTTCATGCCGGGCTGGTGCCCCGGGATCGACCTCGTCGGTCCCTACCGCCCGCTGACAGTCGAGCCTGTCCGCCCCCGCGCGAGCGCCGCGGATGTGCGTTCCACGCTCGACGGCGACGTCGGGCGCCTCGCCGTGCGCTTGCGGGTCGACGGGCCGGTCGGCCCCGTGATCCTCCGGTGCGGCGGCGAGGAAACCCCGCTCGCCGCGGTCGAGCCGGGGCTGTTCGCGGGCGAGCTGGCGCTGCCGGGCATCGCGCCCTGGTGGCCGCATACTCACGGCGCGCCGAACCTCCACCCGGTGGAGATTCGCGTCGACGGTGCGCGGATCGACCTCGGCCGCGTCGGCTTCCGGACCCTGTCGCTCGCGCGGCCCTTCGAGGAGGGCCTCGCGCTGGCCGTGAACGGCGTGCCGGTCTTCTGCCGGGGCGCCGTCTGGACGCCGCCGGACCTGGTCGGGCTGGGCTCGGACGGCACAGAGACGCTGCTCCGGCTGGCGCGCGAGGCCGGCATGAACATGCTGCGCGTCCCGGGGACGACGCTCTATCCGGCCCCGGACTTCTACGACCTCTGCGACGAGCTCGGCATCCTGGTCTGGCAGGATCTGATGCTCGCCAACTTCGACTACCCGCACGACGATCCGGCCTTCGCGGCCGCGCTCGACCGCGAGCTGTCGGCATTCCTCGACCGGACGCAGACCGCACCGTCGCTCTGCGTGGTCTGCGGCGGCAGCGAGGTCTGGCAGCAGGCGGCGATGCTCGGTGCTCCGCGCGTCGTCTGGGCCGACACCTTCTGCGCGGAGACGCTTCCGCAACGCGTCGCGGAGCGGCGCCCCGATCTCGTCGTGGCGCCGAACTCCCCCTCGGGTGGCGACCTGCCCTTCTCGCCGCGCGCGGGCTGCACCCACTATTTCGGCGTCGGCGCCTATCGTCGTCCGCTCGAGGATGCCCGCCGGGCCGAGGTCGGGTTCGCCAGCGAGTGCCTCGCCTTCGCCAACCCGCCGGATCCCGGCACGCCGGGCCCGACCGGGCCGGCCGATCCGCTCTGGCAGGCCGGCATCCCCCGGGATCGGGGTGCCGACTGGGACTTCGAGGGGGTGCGCGACCATTACGTCGCCGCGCTCTACGGCGTCGATCCGGCCGCGCTGCGCGCCGACGACCCGGACCGCTACCTCGATCTCGGCCGCGCCGCGGTGGCCGAGGTCATGGAGGCGACCTTCGCGGAGTGGCGCCGCCCGCGCTCGCCGACGGCCGGCGGCCTCGTCCTGATGCTGCGCGACCTCGCGCCGGGCGCCGGCTGGGGCGTGATCGACTGGACGCAGCGGCCGAAATTCGCTTGGTACGCGCTGAAGCGCGCCTTCCGCCCGGTCCAGGTCCTCCTCGCCGACGAGGGCCTCGACGGCCTGCACGTCCACGTCCTCAACGAGACGGCCGCGGCGCGGGCGCTGACCCTGACGCTGACCTTCTGCGATGTCGCGGGCCGCGTCGCGGCGCGCGCCGAGCGCGATCTTCTGGTCGGCTCGCGGGCGGCGCTCACGCTCACCTCTGCCGCCCTGCTCGGCCGCTTCTTCGACGCCACCGACAGCTACCGTTTCGGACCGCGCATCCACGATCTCGCGCACGCGCGGCTGAGCGACGCCGACGGGCGCGCGATCGCCGAGAGCTTCCACTTCCCCGGCGCGCGGCCGGTCGACCAATCAGCCGTCGGGCTCAGGGCCGAGCCGGTGGCGACCGGGGCAGGACCGGGTCTGCGGATCAGCACCGAGCGCTTCGCCCTCGGCGTTCAGGTTCTAGCCCCCAGAGCGCGGCCGGATGACAGCGGGTTCCATCTCGCGCCCGGGTCGAGCCGGATCATCAGGTTCGCGGAAGCCGCCCGGCTTCCGCGCGGGTGCGTGCGGGCGATCAACAGCGGCGAGATCGTGGACTTCGGTCATGACAGGTGAGGTCCGGTCCGAGGCCGCGGTGCCGGTGACGTTCGAGGGGCTGTTCGGGTGGCTTCATTCGGCGGCCGGGATGCGCGGCGTGGTCCTCTGCGGGGCCTACGGATTCGAGCAGATGGCCGCGCATCGGCCCTGGCGCTCGCTGGCCAAAGGCCTCGCCGCGGCAGGTTGCCCGACGCTGCGCTTCGACTATCCGGGCGAGGGGGACTCGGCCGATCCCGGGGAGGCCCGGGTCGATGCCTGCGTCGCGGCGGTCTGGCGGGCGGTCCGCTTCCTGCGCGCGACAACCGGCGTCACCGAGATCGTCGTCGTCGGCCTGCGTCTCGGCGCGACCTTCGCGGCGCTGGCCGCAGAGGGCGAGGCCGTGGACCGCCTCGTCCTGCTGGCGCCGGTCACCACCGGACGCGCCTATCTCCGCGAGATGCGGCTGCGGGCGCAGACGATCGGCCGCCTGCCGGACGGGTCCGCCCCGGCGCAGGACCCGGATTGCCTCACCGTCGGCGGCTTCCGGATGGAAGCCGCGTTCCTGGCCGATCTCGCCGACTTGAATCTCGCGCGGCTCCAGCGGGCGCCGGCCGGACACGCGCTGCTCCTCGCGGCCGAGACCAAGGCGCTGGCCGCCCGCCTCGGCGCCCTCGGTTGCGACGTGGCGACGGGCGCGTTCCCGGGTCTCGCGGCGCTCGTCGCCGACCCGATCTTCTCCGATGTCCCGGACGCGGACTTCGCCCGCGTGATCGGCTTCGCGACCGAAGGCATGCCGGTCGCCGGGCCGCGATCCGGCGGCACCGCCGCCGTCGGCCGGCTCGCGAACGGTCTGACCGGGCCGGGCTGGGCGGAGGTGCCGGTCCGCTTCGGCCACGGCCTGCTCGGCATCCGGTGCCGGCCGGACCGAGGGGAGGGAGCGGCGCCGACGATCCTGTTTGTCTCGACCGGCATGAGCGTGCATTCCGGCTGGGGGCGCCAGACCACGGATCTGGCCCGGCGCCTCGCCGCTGAGGCGGTCGCGTCGTTCCGGTTCGACCTGCGCGGCATCGGCGACAGCGACGACCGGCCGGACGGCCGCAAGCCCCTCTTCGCCGCGGACGGCTTCTCCGACGTCGCGGCGGCGATCGACGCGATCGCCGGAACGGGCGGCCCGATCCTGCTCGTGGGCGGGTGCAGCGGCGCCTACGCGGCCTTCCACGCGCTCTGTCGGGACCGCCGGGTCGACGGGGCGCTGCTGCTCAACCTCTACTGCTTCGACTGGGATCCGGATCAGGACCTCGACCAGGTCATCCGGCAGACCTTCGGCAGCGCGTCCACCTACGCGGCTCTGCTCAAGCGTGGTGCGACGTGGCGCCGGCTGATCCGCGGCGAGATCCGGATCCTCGCGATCGCCGCCGCCCTGGCCCGGCGCGGAATCGTGGCCGCGTTTCGCAGGATCCGCCGGGCTCTCCGCCCCGGACCGCCCGGGGGCTCGCCCGCCCGGCGGATCGCCGCCCTGCGTCGCAGGGGGGCCGAGATCCGCCTGCTCTACAGCGCGGGCGACCCCGGGCTCGCGGCCGTCCGCCGCCATCTCGGACGCTCGCCCGGCCCAGCGGACCGCCGCGTCGGCGCACCCGTGACGGTGGTAACTGGCGTCGACCACAATTTCGGCTCCCAAGAGGCTCAGGCCCGCGTCACCGAGGCGCTGCAGGATCTCCTGCGGGCTGTCCGGCGCGCCCACGCGACGCGCGTCACCGCGGCCGCCGCCGCGCCGCGAGGCCAGCTGACCCTGGCGGGCCGGACGTGACCCGGCTCACGCGCCGGTCGGCCCTCGCCCTGGCGGCGGGCGCCCTCGCGTCCGGTCGCGCCGCCGCGGCCGAGCCGCTGCACCGCTGCGAGGCGCTGATCGACTCGATCGGCGTCAACGTGCATCTCGGCCATCGCGGCAGCCCCTACGTCGACCGCTTCGCCGCCTGCGCCCAGGCCCTCGACGAACTCGGGATCCGGCACCTGCGCGACGACATCGTGCTGATCGGTGACGAGCCGGCCGGGCAGTTCGAGCGGATCGCCGATCTTGCCGACCGGGGCTACCGCTTCAGCCTGATCTTCTACGACGGGCTCACGCCCGGGCCGCGGGTGCCACCCGAGCGCTTCGCCGAGATCGCCGGCTGGGCCGGCGACGGGCTCCTCGTGGCGGAGGGCGGCAACGAGCCGCCGGTAGCGGCGCGGCCGGGCCTCGCACGGCTGTCGGCCAATCACCAGGCGGCCCTGTTCCGCGCGGTGCGGGCGGATGACCGGGCCCGGGCCGTCCGCGTTGCCGGACCGAGCTACATCCAGGGCAACGTCGCGGCGGCGCAGAACCTCGCCGCGGTGGTCGACCTCGCGAACATCCACGCCTATCCGGGGGCCGAGCACCCGGAAACCGACGGTGGGGGCAGCCTCGCGCGCTTCGTCGCGGCCGCGCGCCCGGTCTTCGGTGACGCGCCGGTGATCGCGACCGAGAACGGCTATCACACGGCGCTCGCCACCGGCAGCGCCCACCTGCCGATCTCGCCGGGCCTGCGCGCCCGATACCTCCCGCGGATGCTGCTCTGGAGCTACCTTCAAGGTGTGCGGCGGACTTACCTGTACGAGCTGATCTCCAGTTTCGACCGCGGCGACGCGGATCCCGAGAGCCGTTTCGGCCTCCTCGCCCACGATGGCCGGCCGACACCCGCCTTCGCGGCGGTGCGCAACCTCGTCCGGCTGTTCGGCGCCCCCGCCGCGGAGATCGCCGCGGTTCCGGCCGACCGCGACGTCACGCTCGCCGCCCCCGTTCCCGATCTCGTCACCGCGCGCTTCGTGCGGCGGGACGGGGCGACGCTCGTCCCGATCTGGCTCGGCCTCGACGGCTGGGACCGGCGCGGCCGGGCAGCGCGGCCGGACATGCCGGCGCGCACCGCCGAGCTCTGCTTGTCACGGCAGCCCCGGCGGGCACGCCTCCATCGCTTCGACGACGACGGCGCCGTGAGCGTGGTGGATCTTCCCGCGGGCAGGCGGGTGCCGATCCCGGTCACAGACCGCCTCGGCGTCGTCGAGCTGACGTAGAGCGACCGCCCACGCGGCCCGTTCAGAGACGCGCCTGAACTCCGACCCGACGGAGGCCGAGTCCATGCTGAGCTACCTGGGTGACACGATTGTCGGCCTGACCCTCGCGGTCCTGAACGCGCTCGCGCCGCTGGACGTGCACGTCGACAAGGGCGTCCCCTACGCTGCCGGGAGCGAGCACCGGGCCGACATCTACCGGCCACCCGCGGGGAAGCCGCGGCCGGTCGCCGTGTTCCTGTACGGCGGCGGGTGGCGGACCGGATCCAAGGACGAGGTCGCCTATGTCGGCGCGGCGTTCGCGCGCAGGGGTGTCGTCGCGGTCATCCCCGAGTACCGCCACGTCCCGGCGGCGACCCTCCCCGACATCCTCGCGGACAACGCCGCCGCGGTCGCCTGGACCATCGCGCACGCGGCCGCGTACGGCGGCGATCCCGCCCGCGTCACCGTCGTGGGGCATTCCTCGGGGGCCTGGGCCGCCGCGATGCTGGGTCTCGACCGGACCTGGCTCGACAGGGCCGGCTCCAGTCCCGCGAAGCTCGCCGGCATCGTCGGTCTGGCCGGGCCCTACGCGACGTCGGCTCTGACCGATCCGCTGGATCGCCAGGTGTTCGTGGGCAGCGACCCGGCTCTGCAGCCGATCAACCACGCCGCGGGTTCCCATCCCGCGATGCTGCTGGCCACCGGGGCGGCGGATCTCGACGTCAACCCTGCCGGAACCCTCGCGCTCGACCGCGCGCTGCGGGGCTTCGACGGCAAGGAGACCGTGAAGATCTACCCCGGTCTCGGCCACGGGCAGATCGTTCACGCGATGAGCTTCCCGTTCAATCTCCGGTTCTCGGTCGCGGACGACGTCGCGCGCTTCGTCAAGGGCGCCCACGCCGGCCCGTGACCCGGAGCGCGAGTGGGCGGGGATCGGCGCGGCCCGCGCCGATCCCCGCCGCCCACGCCCGCGACGGGCCGCGGCCTCAGTGATAGCCCGGCGCGCCCGCCGCGACCTTGCCGCGGAACAGCCAGTAGACGTAGCCCGTGTAGGCCAGGACCATCGGCACCAGGACCACCGCGCCGGCCAGCAGGAAGGCTTGGCTGCTCGGGTGGGTCGCCGCGTCCCAGATCGAGATCGCGGGCGGGACGATCATCGGCCACAGGCTGATCCCGAGCCCGACATACGACATCAGGAACAGCCCCAGGGCGCAGAGGAACGGCGTCACCTCGGCCCGGCGATCGAGCGCGACGAAGAAGCGCCACGCCAGCAGCGCGACCAGAGCCGGCACCGGCGCGGCCAGGGCGAGGTTCGGCCAGGACAGCCAGCGCGCCCGGAACGCCTCGCTCAGGATCGGCATCGCGGCCGAGACGACCACGATGGCCGCCAGGGTGACGAGGCCGAGCCGGCGCGCGAGCCGGTAGGCCCGGAGCTGGAGGTCGCCCTGCGTCTTCCAGATCAGCCAGCAGGCGCCGAGCAGGCCGTAGCCGGCCACGAGGGCGGCGCCGGTCAGCACCGAGAACGGCGTCAGCCAGTCCCACCAGCCGCCTGCGTAGGCGCGGCCCTCGACCCGGATGCCCTGGACCAGGGCGCCGAGGCAGATGCCCTGGCAGAAGGTCGCCACGTAGCTGCCCCACGAGAAGGACCGGTCCCAGGTCCGCTGGCTCCCGGGCGAGGCCGCGCGGAACCGCATCTCGAAGGCGACGCCGCGGAACACCAGCGCCAGGAGCATCAGAATCAGCGGCATGTAGAGCGCCGGCAGGATCGTGGCGTAGGCGAGCGGAAACACCGCGAAGAGCCCGCCGCCGCCGAGGATCAGCCAGGTCTCGTTGCCGTCCCAGACCGGCGCAACGGTGTTGACCATGACGTCCCGGTCCGCCTTGCCGCGGACCGCCGGGAACAGGATGCCGACCCCGAGGTCGAAGCCATCCATCACCACGTAGAGGAAGACCGCGGTGGCGATGAGGAGCGCCCAGATGAGCGTGAGATCGAGGGACATCGGGACTACTCCGCGGGCTGCGCGAGGGGGCGGCCGGCATCCTGTGCGCCGGCGACGAGGGCGGGGGCGGGCGTGATGCCGGCGGTGCGGATCGGCTGTCCGGGCGGCGGCCCGGGCTCGTGGGCATGCGGCGCCTGGTTGAACAGGTGCAGGAGGTACCAGATGCCCGCGCCGAACACCGCGAGGTACACCGCCGCGAAGGCCGCCAGCGACGCCGCGACGGCCGGGGCCGCCACCGGGGACACGCTGTCGATCGTGCGCAGCGCGCCGTAGACCGTGAAGGGCTGACGGCCGGCCTCCGTCACCGTCCAGCCGGCCGTGACGGCGATCAGGCCGGACGGTCCCATGCCGACGGCGAAGCGGTGCAGCCAGGGGGTGTCATAGAGCCGCCCCCGATGGCGCAACCACAGCGCGGCGAGGCCGAGGGCGATCATCAGCAGGCCGAGGCCGACCATGATCCGGAACGACCAGAAGACCAGGGGGAGGTTGGTCGGCCAGAGGTCGCGCGGCATGTCGTTGAGCCCGCGGACCTCACCGTCGAGCTCGTGGGTCAGGTAAAGGCTGGCGAGGCCGGGAATCCCGATCCGGTCGCGCACCTCACCCGCCTCCGCGTCCGGCCAGCCGAACAGGATCGCGGGGGCCCGGCGCTCCGTCCGGAAGTGCCCCTCCATGGCCGCGACCTTGGCGGGCTGGTGCGCGTAGGAATTGCCACCGTGCAGGTCGCCGATCACAAGCTGGGCCGGCGCCACCGCGGCGGCCATCCACATGGCCATCGAGAACATCAGCCGGGTCCGGGGGTTGGCCCGGTCCCGCAGCAGGTGCCACGCGCCCACGGCGCCGACGATCATCGCGGTGGTGAGGTAGGCGCCCGTGACCGTGTGGGCGAAGCGGTACGGGAAGGACGGGTTGAAGACGATCGCCCACCAGTCGGCCGGGTTGAAGCGGCCGTCCGGCCCGACGACGTGGCCGGTGGGCGTCTGCATCCAGGAATTGGCCGAGAGGATCCAGAACGCCGAGGTCAGGGTGCCGACGGCGACGAGGCAGGTCGCCAGGAAGTGCAGTCCCTTGCCGACCCGTTCCAAGCCGAACAGCATGACGCCGAGGAAGCCGGCTTCCAGGAAGAAGGCCGTGAGCACCTCGTAGCCGAGGAGCGGCCCGAGCACCGGCGCCGTCCGGTCGGCGAAGACCGACCAGTTCGTGCCGAACTGGTAGCTCATGACCAGGCCCGACACGACGCCCATCGCGAAGGCGACGGCGAAGATGCGGAGCCAGTAGCGGTAGGTGTCGAGATAGACGGCCTTGCCCGTCCGCAGCCAGAAGCCTTCGAGCACGGCGAGATAGCTCGCGAGCCCGATGGTGAAGGCCGGGAACAGGAAGTGCCAGACGACGGTGAGCGCGAATTGGGCTCGCGCGAGATTGACTGCACTCGGCAGTTCGAGGGCGGACATCGCGGTCTCCAGGGGAGGACAAACGCGGCAGCTCTGCCGCGGCCCGGACGCGGACGCGTTGATTCAGCTCAAGGCCGGGGCCGCGATTCTGAGCGCGGCGAGGCGATTGCGCTGGATCAAGGCCGCCGCTCGCGCGTCCGCCGACAGTGGCGCGGGGGTTCGGTCACGGCCCGCGAGGAGACCGCCATGTCCTACGCCAACATCTTGGTATCCGTGGATTTCGCCGAGGCGACGGCCGACCGCGTCCGGCTCGCGGCCGCGCTGGCGCGCCGCTTCGACGCGACGCTGACCGGCGCCGCCGCCGCCGAGGTGCCGGCGCCGCTCTTCGCCCACGACATCCGGGATGCGCAGGCCCAGTACGAGCGCTCGAAAGCGAAGATCCTGCAGGAGGTGGAGCGCGCGGAGGCCGTCTTCGCCCGCTGCGCCGGCGCGGCGCCCCGCACCGCCTGGCGGGGCGGCACGGAGCGGTCGTTCGCCCATCTCGTTGAGCGGGGCCGCGCCGCCGACCTGATCGTCGTGGGCGGGGCCGGCGAGACCGAGATCGATCCGAGCCCGTTCGGCGTGGCGGTCGCACCCGTCCTGATGGAGGCGGGGCGCCCCGTCCTGGTCGTCCCGCAGCACCATGCCGGGGAGCCGGGCCGCCGGATCGTCGTGGCCTGGAAGGATACGCCGGAGGCCCGGCGGGCGGTGTCGGGCGCCCTGCCGTTCCTGCGCTCCGCCGGCCAGGTCTTCGTCGTTACGACCGGTCAGGGCGCCCGCCTCGAAGGGGCCGAGGAGGTCGCCGCCCATCTCAAGCTCCACGGCGCGGCGATCACGACCCACCTGCTGACCACGGCGGTGAGCGACGGGGAGGAGATCCTGCGCTTCGCCCGCGAGCAGCAGGCCGACCTGATCGTCATGGGTGCCTACGGCCACTCGCGCCTTAGGGAATGGGCTTTCGGTGGCGCTACCCGCGACATCCTGCAGGCGAGCAGTCTCTGCTGCCTGATGGCGCATTGATGGGCTGAACCGGCACGGCGGCCGACCGAATCGTCGACGGGCCGACCGAGGCTTGCCCGGGCGAAGCGGTCCTAGCGCGAGAAATGGGTGGTCGACATGCGGTCCGTGACGAGTTCGGACGGCACCCAGTCGTATTGCGGAACCGGCTCGCGCCGGATCAGTCCCAGGGCGTCGTCGATCGCGCGACGGCTCTGGGTGCCGGCGTCTTGGTAGACCGTCACGGCGAGGCGCTTGTCCTGCATCGCCTGCATGCCGTCCGCAGTGGCATCCGCGCCGCCGATGAGGATTTGGCCTACGGGGATCCCGGCCGCCTCGATCGCATCGGCGGCGCCGAGCGCCATCTCGTCACTGCCGGCGGCGATCGCATCGATGCCGATGCCGCGGGCGATCCACCCGCCGACGGCGGCCCGCGCCGACGCGCGGCTTCCATCCGCGGTCGTCTCCGCGACGAGACGGAGGCCCGGGCTCACCGAGAGCACCTCCCCGGCGCCCCTCTGGCGGAGCACTGAGCCGGTGTCGGAGGGGCTGCCCGCGATGATCGCGACGCGCCCGACCCCGCCCAGCATCTGAGCGAGCTTGCGCATCTGCAGGCGCCCGGCAACGAGGTCGTTCGGAACGACATGCGTGACGCGTCCGGCAAACCAGTCGGTGCGCGGGCCCTGGCCGATGAGGACCAGCGGGACATCCGCCTCCAGGGCCAGCCGGTTGATCTCCTCGCGGGCCGTCGGGTCGACCGGCATCACCACGAGGGCGTCGACCTTCTCGGCGATGAACCGCCGCACCTGCGCGATCTGCACCTCGCCCGCACCTTCGGGCGCGTAGGCGAAGCGGGCGGCCACCCCGCGCGCCTGCGCCTGCTCGCCGAGGCCGTCGTGCAGGCGCCGGGCGAGGGCAGGCGGCGGCATCAGGATCGCGATGGTGGTAGCCGAGGCCGGCAGCGTCCAAGCCACGAGGACGAGGACGAGGGCCGCCCTTCGGAGCGACCGGCCGGCGAAGCGGCCGCGCACCCACACGGTCCATGTCATCAGGCCTGGTCCGTCCCGCTCGCCGCGCTACACAATTCAGGCCGCACGAAGGCTCTCCAAGATGCCGGCGATCTCGTCGCCGAGACGCGCGGCGTCCTGCGTCAGGCTCTCCGCCGCGGTGAGCACGGCGGTCGCGGCCGGATCGACCGTCTCCGGCGTGTCGGCGACGCCCGCGCTGTCGGTGTCCAACTGGTCGGTGCCGTCGGCCGCCGCCGCGATGCTCTGCGCGATCTCCCGCGCGGCCGCGCCCTGCCGCGCCACGGCATCCACGATGGCACGCGCCGCGCGGCTCATGCCCTCGATCCGCGCCGCGACGCCCGCGATAGCTGATACCACCTCCGCGGTGGAGCCGCGGATCTCGGCCACGTGCTGGCCGATGGTGTCGGTGGCGTCCTTGGTCTGCGCGGCCAGGGCCTTCACTTCGGAAGCGACCACGGCGAAGCCGCGGCCCGCGTCGCCGGCCCGCGCGGCCTCGATCGTGGCATTGAGCGCCAGAAGATCCGTCTGAGCGGTGACCTTCGCGAGGAGGCGGACTCCGTCGCCGATCCGGTCCGCGACGCCGCTGAGCGCCCGCACACGGGCGGTCGACTGCTCCGCCTCCGCCGCGGCTGTCTCGGCCAGGGTTGCGGCGGCCTCCGCCTGCGCGCCGACCTCGCCGACCGCCGCGCCGAGCGCACCGGCGGAGTCGGCGACCCGCCGGACGCTGGATCGCGTCTGCGCGAGCAGGGCGTTCATCATCGTCGATCGACGTGCCGTCTCGCAGATCGAACGGCCGACGCCGTCGGCGGTGCCGCGCAGCGCCGCGGCGCTGGAACTCACGGTCTCGACGATGCCGGCGATCGCGCTTTCGACCCGCACGGTCGCTTCTTCGACCACGATGCGGCGCTTCTCGCCCTGACTTTGCAACCGAGCAGCCTCCGCGTCGCGCCGCGCCGCGTGCCGCAAGGTCTCCTGAACGGCTCTCGTCGCGGCCGCCATGACGCCGAGTTCGGCGGGACGCGACGTCGAAGGGATCGAAACCGTGAGGTCGTTGTCGGCCAGTCGCTGCAGGGCTGAGGCCAGCGCGGTCATCGGGTGCGCGACGCGGCGCAGGGCGAGACGCATCAGCCCCAGGGCAGCGAGGGCGGCGCCCCACGAGCCGATCGCGAGCGCCAGACGATAGGTCGTGCCGGCGGCCTCGACAGCATCGATCAGCGCCGTGATCCCTGCCTCGTGGTCGCTCAGCACCGCGTCGGCCGTCTGCGTGAAGGCCGCCGCGTCGGCCTGCGACACTGTCATCAGGACCGTCTCGGCGAGATCGCGCTCCCCGGCTCGGTCGAGGGCGGCTGCTTCGGCCTCCGCGGTCAGGAAGTGCTGCCAGGCTTCCCACAGACCTTGCGCCCGCTTCCGCTCATCCGCCGTCCGGACGGTCGGCGCATAGGCGCTCCAGGCCCGTGTGAATGCGTCGCGCACCTGCGCAGTCCGGGCGGCCTCGTCGCGGCGCGCCCGATCGGTCGATGCGGCGTGCGCCAGATGGTCGAGCGCGCGAAATTCCTGAGTCAGCTGCTTCATGGTGCCGAGAAGCCTGACAGCTTTGATCTCTCTGACCAGAGACCGACTGGAGGAGTCGATGGTGCCAAATTGAAATGCCGAAACGCAACCGAATGCGAAGGGAATACACAACAACGAGGCCGTGAAGCCGATCACGAAGATCCTGAAACCCAAATCATAGTGATCATCGCGCAGAATAGGGAAAGACACCATAGATGCGGTCCGAGGCATGACCTCGAGACCGCGTCTATTTTACGAGCCGCAGAAAATCAATCGCTCACGACAATTACACGCGCCAGCGCGACAGATCGAATTCAGGAAAATCGAGATTATTGATCGAAAGTTATCATGTTTTCACCTCGAGCAGTCCGCATCTAATGCATCTCGACCGCCCGCTTGACCATCAGAGATCAATATCGATGGGCAGCAGTGTGGAGACGCGCGATGTCGGGAGCCGGGCAACTGGGCGGCGGTCGAGCTGGACGTGCTGTCCCGCTTCACCGTACCGAACGAGAACGACTCGGCGGTACTGGTGCGCCTCGCGGAGACCGTGACTGGAACGGAACCGGTCACCGGCCTCGCTCGTCAGCGCGCGGTACGCGCGGAAGTGCAGGCCGGACCCCTCTCTGTCCCCTCGCGGAAGGCCTGAGCCCAGGTCGGGAGCACGGGGCATCCGCTCCCCGGTCCGCGGGCGGTGTGGACGCACCCTGTGGCGCGCCCCCGAGCGGACGCGTCGACGGAAGAATCTTGCCACTGATCATCGCGGAGCGCCGCCGCGATGAGGGCCCGATCAGAGCGGCTTGGCCTGCTGGGCGCGCAGCCACAGCAGACCGGCGACGCCCATCCAGGGACAGACGAAGACGATGAAAGCGACCAGTCCCATGGGACCTCCCGGCAGGGCGCAGTGAACGTCAGGAAACGCTCGGGGATTTTGCCGGATCCCGCTCAGCGGACGCGGCGCGGGCTTGCCGCGCCATAGCGATCAACTCCGAGGCCGTGAGGCTTCGGAGCGGTGGCGGCTCGGGAAGGAGGGCGGGTCCCGGCGGGCGCGGTGCAGGCGGAAGGGCGGCCGAGCGCCCGGGCCAGAGCCGCTTCAGCCGTCCCGCCTTCCGCAAGCTACGTTCCGCCACGCATCTGTCTCCCGCGCATCAAAGGCGGTCACGGGTAGGCGAGGGCTTCGGAGATGGTTAGCGGGGCCGAAACAAGGGTCGGACGCCGGCCCGGCGTCGGGCGTATGCGAGCCCCCCTGGGCAGGCGCACCCGTCGCCCTACCGCTCACGATTTCGCGTCTCTCGGCGGATCGGCCGGATCGCGCAGGGTGCGGCCGTAGCCCTGGATTCTCACGCAACCGGCGCTCGCTCGTCGGCGGATTCGCAGGACCAGGAGTATCGAGAGGCCGGCGCGTCGGGCCCAAAGGGCGTCGCCAGTGCTTCTTCAGCGAAGGTCACGTCGTCCCCGGGCATACCCGATGGTACCGCGAGCATTCCGGTGCGTCATGTTGGCGCGATGCTTGCCACGTTGTTCGGAGGTCTGAGAATTCTGGACCAGCTGGAAGAACCATCGCCGGTCCGCGTGCCCTGATCGGATCAGGCTCCGGCAACGCGGTGAATAGCTGCGCCGATCGTCCGGGCTCGCGGCCTAGCCGGCTGCCGGTCCCGCATGACTCTGACGCGTCGGCCCGTGTTCAGATCGGCTGGTCTGGTGCCGGCTTCGCCGGTCCGGTTGAGCAAAAATCTCCGGCCTGTGATGCTGGCGCAGGACCGTCACACGTTATCTGAGATACACGAATCCTCCCGGCTTTCGGCGCTGAGAGAGCGAATATGGCAGAGCCTGAAGCAACGGACGCGCGCCTCGCGCAGCTCGAAGCGGACAACGCCCGTCTGCGCCGCCTCCTGGACGAGACCGGGACACCGGATGGTCTGGGTCACGGCCTGCGCGACACGTTGGCGATGCTGCGGGCCGTCCTGCGGCTCTCCGCCGAGACCGCGGAGACCGTCGACGGCTACGCGACGCACCTCGAAGGTCGGCTCGATGCTATCGCGCGCGTGCGGGTCGCGGCCGACACCTTCGGCGAGGTCAGCCTGCACACGCTGATCTCCGACGAGTTGATGGTCCACCTGATCCGCGAAGGCGAGCAGGCGACGCTGGAGGGCCCGTCCGTGCGCCTCAGGCCGAAGGCCGCGCAGCTGATGGCCCTGGCGGTCCACGAACTCTGCAGCAACGCGGTCGAGCACGGCGCCTTCGGTCTCTCGAAGGGCGGTGTCGACGTTACCTGGGCGGTCGCGGGGGACGGGACGAGCGCGCCCGGAGACTTGACGCTCGTCTGGAAGGAAACGGGCGGCACGGGCGTCACGCCGCCGAGCCGGCGCGGCTTCGGCATGCAGGTGCTCACCGAGATGTTGAGCTACGAGCTGCGCGCGACCGTCGCGCTCGCTTTCGAGCCCGACGGGTTGCGCTGCACGGTCGACTGCCCGCTGATCCCTCGGATCGGGCGCTTGGTCGAGGACGAGCGCGCGGACGAAGGCGCCGAACCGCCCTGAGCCGGCGTCGACCGCCCGGATCGCCTCACCCGAAGGCCCGGGCGGTCTCCCGGACCTGCCGCGCCGCTCGGTCCGCCCGGCCGCTCGCCTGCGCGATCGTGGTCATCCCGCCGGAAATCGCCGAGACGTCCTCCGCGGCGGTCTGCATGCTGCCCGACATCTCGCGCATCACCGCGGATTGCTCCTCTACCGCCGCCGCGATGGTCGACGAGACCGCGTTCAATGTCCGGATCGTGCCCTGGATCGCGTCGATGGCGTCGACGGCTTCGCGGGTCGCCGCCTGGGTCGAGGCGATCTGGTGGCGGATCTGATCCGTCGCGCGGCCGGTCTGCGCCGCCAGGATCTTCACCTCCGACGCCACCACCGCGAAGCCGCGACCGGCCTCGCCGGCGCGGGCCGCCTCGATGGTGGCGTTGAGCGCGAGCAGGTTCGTCTGCGCGGCGATGCCGGAGATGAGGCCCAGAACCTCGCCGATCTGGGCGGCCTGGTCGCTGAGGCCCGTCACGATCCGGCCGGTGCGCTGCGCCTGCTCCACGGCTTGCCCGGCCGTCTCGGCGGCGTGGCTCACTTGCTGGCTGATCTCGTCCACCGAGGCCGACAGCTGCTCCGCGCCGGTGGCCACCGACCGGATGTCGCCGGACACGCGGCCCACGCGCGCGACCGCCGCGTCGGCTTGCCGGGTCACGTCCGCCACGGCGTCGCCGATGGCGTCCAGCTCCGCGCCGATGGCGCGCTGCGCGGCGGCGCGCTGCTGCCGTTCGTGGACCTGGGCGGTGATGTCTGTGGCGAACTTGACGACCCGGACGGGCCGTCCATCCGCGTCCGTGATCGGGTTGTAGGTCGCCTGGATCCAGATTTCGCGACCGCCTTTCCCGGTGCGCCTGAACGCGCCGGACTGGAACTCCCCTCGCGCGAGTGCGGCCCAGAACATCCGGTACTCCTCGCCGACGCGCTCCGCCTCGCCGACGAACAGGCTGTGATGCCGACCGACGATCTCGTCGAGCCGATAGCCCACGGCATCGAGGAAATTGGCGTTGGCGGTCAGGATCGTGCCGTCGAGCGAGAAGGCGATCACCGCTTGCGAGCGGTGCAGCGCGCTGATCTGCCCTTCGAGATCGAGGGCGCGGAGCTTCTGGTCAGTGATGTCCGTGGCGAACTTGACGATCTTCACTGGCTTGCCGCTGGCGTCGAGCACCGGGTTGTAGGAGGCCTGGATCCAGACCTCCCGTCCACCCTTGGCGAGCCGCTTGTACTCGGCACTGGCGAAGGTGCCGCGTCGCAAGCTGTCCCAGAACTCCCGATAGGCGTCGCTCCCCAGCTCGGACGGCGGAACGAAGAGGCTGTGATGCCGGCCGCGGATCTCCTCGAGCGTGTAGCCCACCGTCGCCAGGAAATTCGGGTTCGCGTCGAGGATCGTGCCGTCCAACGCGAATTCGATCGTGGCCAGGGACCGGCTGAGGGCCGCGAGCTTGGCAGCCTGATCTCTCCGAACCTTCGCGCCCTCGAACATCGATTCCTCCGCATCCCGTGATGAGGGTGCGGCCGAAACGCGCACCTGGGCGGTCAGATCAAGATCTTCTTGACCGAGTCCGCCTTCTATCGGGCTGGGCGACGTCAGATGTCTGTCGAGGCCCTGCTATAGCGATGTCTGGCATAGGACGACACCGTTGCGCGGCCGTTAAGATGGTTCGCCTCCTGACCAAAAAGCGTGGAGTGGGACGATGCGTGCAGTGATGTTTGATAAGGTCTACAAACACAGCTGTAAGGCGTAGCGGATCAGCCTCGATCAAGGGCGCCACTATTTTACGTTGTGTGTGGCCGACGCCGCCCGGAAGGCCTCCCGGCCCGCCTTTGTAGGATCTGCGCGAAGCGCCGCATCTCGCCCTACGACGCCGCACGATGACGTGCGGAGTCCGGTCGGTCCGACACGCCCGCCGCGGGACGAGGCCGGCGTCGCTGCCCGCGTCAGCCCGTCCGGCCGATCGTCGCCTCGATGCGGCCGTAGGGCTCGTCGGTCGGCAGGAAGACCGTGCCCGGGTTGTCGAGGCCGAACGGCGCGAGGTCGATCGGCAGGTAGTGCTTGTTGGGCATGACGAAGCCGATCTCGGCCAGTTCCGGGACGGCGGCCAGGGCCGCCTCGCCCATCCGGTACATGCTGTCCTGGATCCCGCGGCTGTAGGTGGTGCCGAACACGGTCAGCAGCGTCGCGAGGATCCGGGCATTGGCCGCGCCGTGATCCTGCGGGGCCGAGGCCCAGGTCCAGGTCGCGTCCATGCTGGTGGCGGCGATGCGGTCGGTCGTGTCTGGCAGGGTCCGGTACTGGTCCGCCACGAAGCCCGTCCAGCCCGACTGCGTGGTCTTCATGAAGGTGTACCCGCGCAGACCGGAGCGCAGGGTCGAGCCGCTCCGATCGGCGGTGAGACCCGCGAAGCCGGCGCCGTTCCCGTCGCGCGTGAAGGTATGGCCGTGCGGCGCGTCGGCGATCGCGTGCCGCAGCCAGCGGACCTCCTCCGCCTCGATCGCCACCGTCTCGACCTGGGGATAGGTCTCGAGCAGCACCCGCGCGACCGCGACGACGAATCCCTCGGCGTCGAGCGCGAGGTTCCGCGCTGCCGTGACGTTGACGATGTTCCGGATGCTGTCGGTGGCGATGGAAGCGCGGTTGTCACCCCCGGTCCAGGCGGCCTCGAAGCGCCCGGTCAGCATGACCGACAGGGTCACTTCGCGCGGCGTGTGGTGGTCGCCGTCACGGGCGAGGCGCAGCACCCGGACCCGTTCCTTGCCGTACCGCGATGCCGTCAGGGCCATGGGGATCTCCGACCGGACCGTCGCCGGCCATCTCACGCAAATCTTATTCATCCTAGGCCGACGCGCGTGGGGGCGCCAAGGTTCGAACGTGTCGGTGCGGCTTGACCGAGGCCTCATGGAAACCGGCATAGTGCAGGGCCGGGCCGAACCGGCCTCGGACCGGCGAGCGGGCATGGACCTCCACACGATCGAGACCGTCGTCCGGCCGAAGAATCGTTCCGAGCTCCCCGCCTGGGCGGACGGCGATGCCTGCTTGGGGGGCGGGACGTGGCTGTTCTCCGAGCCGCAGGTCGGGACGCGGCGCCTCGTCGACCTCGCGGCCCTGGAATGGACTCCGCACGCGATCGACGCGCACGGCCTCACCCTCGCGGCGACCTGCACCATCGCGCAGCTCGACCGGCTCGAGCTGCCGTCGGGATGGAACGCGGCGCCGCTTGTCGGCCAGTGCTGCCGCGCCCTGCTCGGCTCTTTCAAGATCTGGAACGTGGCCACGGTCGGCGGGAATATCTGCCTCGCCCTCCCGGCCGGCCCGATGATCGCCCTCGCGACGGCCCTGGACGCCACCTGCACGATCTGGTCCCGGGACGGAGCTGAGCGCACCGTCTCCATCCTCGACTTCGTCCTCGCGCCGCAGCGGAACGCGCTCGCGCCGGGGGAGATCCTGCGGAGCCTGTCGATGCCGGCCGCCGCGCTCGCGCGGCGCACGGCTTTCCGCCGCGTCAGCCTCAGCCCGAACGGCCGCTCCGGCGCGCTGCTGATCGGGACGCGCGGCGCCGACGGCGCGTTCGCGCTCACAGTCACGGCCTCGGTCAAGCGGCCGCTCCGCCTCGCCTTCGAGGGGCTTCCGGGTCGGGCCGAGCTGGTGCGGGCGCTCGACGACGCGGTCCCGGATGCCCTCTACCATGACGATGTTCACGGGCGGCCCGACTGGCGCCGCCACATGACCCGTCACTTCGCCGAGGAGATCCGCGGGTCGCTCGACGCGGCGCCGTCGCCGGGAGCCGCGTCATGAAGCTCACGATCAACGGTGCCGCGCACGAGGGTGCGCCGCGGGCGGGGCAGTGCCTCAGGACCTACCTGCGCGAGGCCGGATGGTTCGGCGTGAAGAAAGGCTGCGACGCCGGCGATTGCGGCGCCTGCACGATCCATCTGGACGGCGAGCCCGTGCACAGCTGCCTGATGCCGGCCTTCCGCGCCGAGGGGCGGAGCGTGACCACCATCGAGGGGTTGGCCGGTCCCTGCCGTGCCGACGCGGCCGAGCCGACGGCGCTCCACCCGATGCAGGAGGCGTTCCTGGCGGCCCAGGGCTTCCAGTGCGGCTTCTGCACGCCCGGCATGATCATGACGGCCGCGAGCCTCAACCAGGGCCAGAAGCAGGATCTCGGCACCGCCCTGAAGGGCAATCTCTGCCGCTGCACCGGCTACCGGGCCGTGCGCGAGGCCATCGTGGGCGGCACGCATCCGGTCGAGAGCGGGGCCTGCGGCGATCCCGTGGGCCGCAACCTCGCGGCGCCGGCCGCGCCGCTGGTGGTGTCCGGGCGCGCCCGCTTCACGATGGACCTGCCGCTCGGCGACACGCTCCATCTCAAGGTGCTGCGCTCGCCGCACGCCCATGCCCGGATCGTCGCGGTCGACGCGTCGGCGGCCCGCGCCGTGCCGGGCGTGGTCGCCGTGCTGACCCACGCCGACGCACCGCCGCGCCGGTTCTCGACCGCCCGCCACGAGGATCCGCGGGACGACGCCTCCGACACGCGGGTGCTCGACCCGATCCTGCGGTTCGTCGGCCAGCGCGTCGCCGCCGTTGTGGCGGAGACGGAGGCGGCCGCGGAGGCCGGATGTCGCGCCCTGCGAGTGACCTACGAGGTCCGACCGGCGCTCCTCGATCCGGAGCGCGCCCTCGAGGCCGACGCGCCCCGGGTTCACGACCCCCGCGACTGCCCGGGCGAGGACGCACCGCCCCTCGGGCGCCATCCCAACCTCGCCGGAGAGGTGCACGGCGCCGTCGGCGACGTGGACGGGGGCTTCGCCGAGGCGGACTTCGTCTACGCGGGGACGTTCCGGTCGCAGCGCGTCCAGCACGCTGCCATGGAGACCCACGGCTGCATCGGCTGGCGCGCCGAGGACGGCCGCCTGACGCTGCGCACCAGCACCCAGGTGCCGTTCCTGACCCGGGACGCGCTGGCGGACCTGTTCGGCTTGGAGAAGGACGCGGTGCGCGTCGTCTGCGCCCGGGTCGGGGGCGGCTTCGGCGGCAAGCAGGAGATGCTGACCGAGGACCTCGTCGCCCTGGCGGTCCTGTACACCGGGCGGCCCGTGCGCTGGGAGCTGACCCGCGAGGAGCAGTTCGTCGGGACGACGACGCGCCACCCGATGCGGGTGGACGTGAAAGTCGGCGCCCGCCGGGACGGCACCCTCACGGCGCTCAGCCTCGATGTCCTGTCCGATACCGGCGCCTACGGGAACCACGCGGGCGGCGTGATCCACCACGCCTGCCACGAGGTGCTGGCCGCCTATGTCTGCCCGAATAAGCAGGTGAGCGGCCGCGCCGTCTACACCCACACGGTGCCGGCGGGCGCCTTCCGGGGCTACGGGCTGAGCCAGACGATCTTCGCGCTCGAATCCGCCCTGGACGAGGTCGCCCGCGGAGTCGGCCTCGACCCGTTCGCCCTGCGACGGCGCAACGCCGTCAAGCCGGGCGACGCCATGGTGTCGAACAGCCTGGAACCGCACGACGTGATCTTCGGCAGTTACGGGCTCGACCAGTGCCTGACCCTGGTCGAGGAGGCGCTGCGGGCCGATCCGGGCCCCGATCCGGAGGCCGGCTGGCGCGCCGGGACCGGCATGGCCATGGCGATGATCGACACGATCCCGCCGCGCGGCCACCACGCCGACGCGCGGGTCAGCCTGGACGCCGACGGGCACTTCACGGTGCGCGTGGGGACGGCGGAGTTCGGCAACGGCACCAGCACGGTGCATCGGCAGATCGCCGCATCGGCGCTCGGCGCCGCGCCGGAGCGTGTCCGCATCGCGGGCGCGGACACCGATATCGTCGGTCACGACACGGGCGCCTACGGGAGCACCGGCACCGTGGTGGCGGGTCTGGCGACCTTGCGCGCGGCCGAGGCGCTCGCGGTGCGAATTTGCGCGCGGGCGGCGGAGATCGCGGGCGCGCCCCCAGCTTCGTGCCGCCTGAACGGGGAGCAGGTCGAGACGCCGGCGGGGCCGGTGACGCTGGCGGCGGTCGGTCCCCTCGACGCGACCGGCCGGGCCGACGGCAGCCCGCGCTCGGTGGCGTTCAACGTCCACGCCTTCCGTGTGGAGGTCGACCCGGTGAGCGGCGCGGTGCGGATTCTCAGGAGCGTCCACGCCGCCGATGCCGGGCGGGTGATCAACCCGATGCAGTGCCGCGGTCAGGTCGAGGGCGGCATCGCGCAGGCGCTCGGCGCAGCTCTCTACGAGGACGTCCGCATCGCCGCGGACGGGAGCCTCGTCACGCAGACGTTCCGCGACTACCACATCCCCGCCTGCGCCGACGTGCCCGACACCGAGGTCCTGTTCGCCGACACCCACGACAGCGTCGGCCCCCTCGGGGCCAAGTCCATGAGCGAGTCGCCGTTCAACCCGGTGGCGGCGGCGCTCGGCAACGCCATCCGGGACGCGACCGGGGCCCGCCTGACCGCGACTCCCTTCACGCCCGACAGGATCTACCGGGCCGTGGCGGCCGGCCGGGCCGGGCTCCCGTGATGGATCGCGCGCGGGACACGATGCCGACGGCGAAGCCGGGTTTCCTGGAGCGGACCTTCCGCCTCGCCGAGCACGGCACCAGCGTGCGCACGGAGCTGCTGGCGGGGCTGACCACCTTCCTGACGATGGCCTACATCGTCTTCATCAATCCGAGCATCCTGGGGGATGCCGGCATGCCGCGCGGCGCGGTGTTCGTGGCGACCTGCCTCGTCGCGGCGCTCGGCTCGCTGATCATGGCGCTCTACGCCAATTACCCGATCGCCCTAGCGCCCGGGATGGGGCTCAACGCGTACTTCACCTACGTGGTGGTCCAGCAGCTCGGCTACAGCTGGCAGGCGGCCCTCGGCGCTGTGTTCATCTCGGGCGTGTGCTTCCTGATCGTGACGCTGACGGGCCTGCGCGCGCTCATCGTCGACGGGATCCCGCGATCCATGCGCATCGCCATCACGGTGGGGATCGGCCTGTTCCTGGCGATCATCGCGCTCAAGAACGCCGGCCTCGTCGCGGCGAGCCCGGCGACCTTCGTCACGCTCGGCGACCTGCACAAGCCCGAGGCGATCCTGGCGGTGATCGGCTTCCTGATCGTGGCGGTCCTCTCCGCCCGGAAGGTCCGGGCGGCGCTGCTCTCCAGCATCCTCACCGTCACGGCATTGAGCTTCATCTTCGCCGGCAACACCTTTCAGGGCATCGTCTCCCTTCCGCCCTCGATCGCCCCGACGCTGTTCGCCCTCGACATTCCGGGCGCCCTCTCCGCGGGCCTGCTCAACGTGATCTTGGTCCTGTTCCTGGTGGAGCTGTTCGACGCCACCGGCACGCTGATGGGCGTGGCGAACCGGGCCGGGCTACTGACCGACGGGCGGATGCGCCGCCTCGACCGAGCCCTGATGGCCGATTCCGTCTCGGTCTTCGCGGGCTCGCTCCTCGGCACGTCGAGCACCACGGCGTATCTGGAGAGCGCCTCCGGCGTCGAGGAGGGCGGCCGCACCGGGCTCACGGCCGCCACCGTGGCGGTACTGTTCCTCGCCTGTCTGTTCTTCGCGCCCCTGGCGGGCGCGGTGCCTGCCTACGCCACGGCGCCGGCCTTGTTCTACGTCGCCTGCCTGATGCTGCGCGAGCTGACGGAACTCGACTGGGACGACCTCACCGAAGTCGTGCCGGCCTGCGTCACAGCCCTGCTGATGCCCTTCACCTACTCGATCGCCACCGGCGTCTCGTGCGGCTTCATCACCTACGCCGCGCTCAAGCTGTTCGCGGGCCGCGCCCGGGAGGTGAAGCCGATCGTCTGGGTGATCGCCGCGGTCTTCCTGTTCAAGTTCGTGGAGACCGGCGGCGCGCATTGACGCCCGCGCGGCGCCCCTAACGGCCCGTCGCGGCCGCGTGGAGCGCCGCCGCGTCCCGCGCGCCGCGCATCGCCGCGGCGGCCCCCGGGTCGCGCAGGCGCCGCGCCACGCAGGCCAGCGCGTTCAGCGTCTCGCCCTCGGCGGCGGTCGGGAGCAGGAGCAGAGCGACGAGGTCCACCGGCCGGTCGTCGACCGCATCGAACTCGATCGGGTCGCGGAGCCGGGCCAGGATCCCGTACGGGCGCGCGACAGCCTCGAGCCGCGCATGCGGCAGGGCGATGCCGTCGCCGATCCCGGTCGAGCCCAGGGTCTCGCGCCGGATCAGCGCCGAGAGGACCGTCTCCACGGCGAGGCCGAGGGCGCTGGCCGCGCGGCACGCCATCTCCTCGAGCAGCGCCTTCTTGCTGGCGGCGCGCAGGCCGACGAGTACGTCGGCGGGCGCGAGGATCCGATCCATCGTCATAGCGCGGGATCGCGGGCGCTGCGAAGCATCAACTCGTCCTCGGAATCAGTGGGCGGTCGCGCCGTCGGCGCCGCGGGAATGCGGGGCCGGCTCGTCGTCCGGCGCGCGCAGGCGGTAGCCGACGCCGGTCTCGGTCAGCAAGATCCGCGGCCGCTCGGGATCCACCTCCAGCTTCTGGCGGAGCTGGCGCACGTAGACGCGCAGGTATTGCGGGTCGGACGAGGACGGCACGGAGCGCATCAGCTGCGCGTGGGTCAGCACCTTGCCGGCGTGCAGGACCAGGACGCGCAGGAAGTCGTACTCGCGCGGCGTGAGCTTCACCTCGGCCTCGTCGACCTTCACGATCCGGCGGACCAGATCGACCGACAGGTTGTCGACGCGGAAGATCGGCCGCTCGCCCCGCGCGGCGAGCTGGTGTCGCATGGCGGCCCGCAGGCGCGCCAGCAGCTCCGCCATGCCGAACGGCTTGGTCACGTAGTCGTTGGCGCCGAGATCGAGCGCCTCGACCTTGCCGCCCTCGTCGTCGCGGCTCGACAGGACGACCACGGGGAGGTCCGGATGGATCGCCCGCACCGACCGCAGCAGGTCGTGGCCGCGCATGTCGGGCAGTCCGAGGTCGAGGATGACGAGATCCACCCCCTCGCGGCCGAGCAGCGCCAGGGCGGTTCGCGCATCGGGCGCCTCCAGGACGGCGTAGCCCTGGGTGGCCAGGCCCATGCGCAGGAGCTTGCGGATCGGCGGCTCGTCGTCGACGACCAGAACGGCGGGGCTCATGCGGCGATGTCCCTGGGTGCATTCCGGGCCGGAACCGGCAGGCACACGGTGAAGCAGGCCCCGCCGCGGTCGCGGCGATTCTCGGCCGTGACGGTGCCGCCCATCGCCTCGACGAAGCCCCGGGAGATCGCGAGGCCCAGGCCGGTGCCGGCCCGGACCCGGTCGCCCTTCCGGACGCGGTAGAACTTGTCGAAGACCCGCTCGACATCGGCGTCGGGCAGGCCGTCGCCCTCGTCCAGCACGGCGATCCGGACCCGGTCGCCCGCGCGGCGCGCCCGGACCGTCACGGTCGAGCCCTCGGGCGCGTACTTGGCCGCGTTGTCGAGGAGGTTGACCAGGACCTGCTCGAACAGGACCGGGTCGAGCGCCAGGGCCGGCAGGTCGGCCTCGACCTCCACGGCCACGCGGTGGTCGGCCAGGATCTTCTGGGTGCGGCGCAGAGCGGTGTCGACCGTCTCGGCCACGTCCTGGGCGGAGAGGTTCGGCGCCACCGCGCCGGCTTCCAGCCGGGTCATGTCGAGGAGGTTGGCGATGAAGCGGTTGAGCCGCTCCGACTCCTCGATGATCGTCGCCAGCAGCTCCGCCTTGGCTTCGGCGGGAAGCGCCGCGTCGAGGTCGCGCAGCGTGCTGGCCGCGCCCAGCACCGAGGCGAGCGGCGTGCGCAGGTCGTGGCTGATCGAGGTGAGCAGCGCCTGCCGCAGGCGGTCGGTCTCGGCGGCGCGCTCGGCGCGGTCGAGATCCTCCACGAGCCGGACCCGCTCGATGGCGAGGGCGCCCATGTCGGCCAGGGCGTCGAGGAGGCGGCGGCCTTCCGGCGACAGGATCGGCCCGGTGCCGTCGGAATCGAGGCCGATCACCCCGATCGTGCCGCGCCCGGTCCGCATCGGCAGGAACAGGCGCTTGGCACCGGGCAGCGTGTCGGCGCCCCGGCCCGCGGGCCGGTCGTTGTCGAAGGCCCACTGCGCGGCCGCGAGGTCGGCCTCGTCGAGCATGTCCTCGGGCGGGTAGCCGGCCCTGACCGTCACGGCTTGGCCGTCGGGCAGCAGCAGGACGACGCGCACCTTCAGCATCGCGGCGACCTGGGCGCAGGTGGCCCAGAGCACGTCGTCGAGGGTGCCGCAGGCGGCGAGCTTCCGCGAGAAGCCGAACAGCCGCTCGGTCGCCCGCGCGCGGCCCTGGCTGACCACCGCCACGCGGCGCGCGCGCGAGGCGAGGTTCGAGACCAGGACGGCCACCAGGGTGAAGAGCAGGAAGGCCGCGACGTTGGTCGGGTCGGCGATGGTGAGCGTGTAGACCGGCGGCAGGAAGAAGAAGTTGTAGGCGAGCGAGGCCGCCACGACCGCGGCGAGCGCCGGCCCGAGACCCCAGCGCACCGCCACCGCCACGACGGCGGTGAGCAGGAACAGGTCGGCGTTCTCGACGCCCGCGTAGGGCTCCGCGACGATGGCCGCGCCGAGCCCCGCGGCGATCGCCGCCAGGGCGATCGCGTAGGGCCGCGCGTCGAATCCCGGCCGCGGCGCGGTCACCGCCACGGCGCGGCGCGGCGGCGTCTCGTCGGGGACGGCCTCGCCGGGGACGACGTGCACGCTGATGGCGCCGCTCCGCCGCACGAGGTCGTGCACCACCGAGCCGTTGAGCAGCTCGAACAGCCAGGACCGGTGCGCCTTGCCCACGACGATGTGGTTGACGTTGGCCGAGCGCGCGTAGTCGAGCACGTCGTCGGCGATCCGGCGCCCGCCGGGCAGGGTGACGGCGTCGCCGCCGAGCCGGTCGGCGAGCCGAAGGGCCTCGGCGATCCGGTCGCGCTCCGCCTCGCTCAGGGCCGCCGCCCGCGCGCCCTCGATGGAGAGCGCCGTCCAGGGGGCGTGCAGGCGGTCGGCCAGCCGCTTGGCGTAGCGCACCAGGCCGGAGGAGCGGGGATCCTCGTTCACGCAGACCAGCACGCGCTCGCCCGCCGCCCAGGGACCGGCGATGGCGTTGGCCCGCATGTGGCCGAGCAACTCGTCGTCGACCCGGTCGGCGGTGCGCCGGAGCGCCAGCTCGCGGAGCGCCGTCAGGTTACCGCGGGAGAAGTAGTGCTTGAGCGCGCGCTCGGCGTGGGTCGGGACGTAGACCTTACCGTCCTTCAGGCGCTGGATCAGGTCGTCGGGATTGAGGTCTACCACCTCGATGTCGTCGGCGCGGTCGAGGACGCCGTCCGGGACCGTCTCGCGCACCCGGATGCGGGTGATCGACGCGACCACGTCGTTGAGGCTCTCGACGTGCTGGATGTTGAGCGTCGTGAGCACGTCGATGCCGGCGTCGAGCAACTCCTCGACGTCCTGGTAGCGCTTCGGGTGGCGCGAGCCCGGGGCGTTGGTGTGCGCGAGCTCGTCGACCAGCGCGAGGGCCGGCCGGCGGGCGAGCAGGGCGTCGAGGTCCATCTCCTGGAGGACGGTGCCGTGATACGGCACCGACCGCCGGGGAACCGTCTCGAAGCCGTCGAGGAGGGCCTCCGTCTCGACCCGGCCGTGCGTCTCGACGACGCCGACCACGACGTCGATCCCCGCCTTGAGGCGCGCCCGGCCGATGGTCAGCATCTCGTAGGTCTTGCCGACGCCGGGGGCGGCCCCGAGGAACACCTTGAGACGGCCGCGCGTCCGCTCTTCCCGGCGCGCCGCTTCGAGCAGGGCGTCGGGCGAGGGGCGGGTCGGGTCGCGGCCGGTCTCGGGCATGATCCCTCTACTTAGCGCCGTTCAGCGACGGGCGAGATCGTCGACGGCGAGGTTCAGCGCCAGCACGTTGACGCGCGGCTCCCCCAGGATGCCCAGGGTGCGGCCCTCGATGCGGGCGGTCACGAGGTCGCGCAGCTTGTCCTGCGGGATGTTGCGGGCCTTGGCGACGCGGGGGACCTGGAAGTAGGCGGCCTCGGGCGAGATGTCCGGGTCGAGGCCGGACCCGCTGGTGGTCACGAGATCGACGGGCACCGGGGCGCCCGGATTCTCGGCCTTCAAGGCCTCGACATCGGCCTTCACCCGCTCGGCCAACGCCGCGCTGGTCGGCCCGAGATTGGAGCCCGAGGAATTGGCCGCATTGTAGGGCGCCGGCACCGTCTTCGAGGCGTCGGCGGGGTCCGGCGCCGTGGTCGCCGAAGGCCGGCCGTGGAAGTAGCCGGCACCGGTGAAGTTCTGGCCGATCAGGCTGGAGCCGATGACCGTGCCGTCGCGCTCGATCAGGCTGCCGGCGGCCTTGGCGGGGAAGATGGCGCCGGCGAGGCCGGTCATCGCGAGGGGATAGGCGAGGCCGGTGATCGCCGTCAGGGCGGTGAGCAGGACAAGGGCAGGGCGAAGCTGTTTCAGCATGGCGGGTCTCCGAGGGACCGGTTCAGACGAGGTGGAGGGCGCTGACGGCGAGGTCGATGGCCTTGATGCCCACGAAGGGCACGAGGACGCCCCCGAGGCCGTAGATCAGGAGGTTCCGGCGCAGCAGCGCGGCCGCGCCGACGGCCCGGTAGGTGACGCCGCGCAGGGCCAGCGGGATCAGCGCCACGATGATCAGCGCGTTGAAGATGATCGCCGACAGGATCGCGCTCTGCGGCGAGGCGAGGCCCATGATGTTGAGCGCCTGGAGCTGCGGGTAGAGCCCGAGGAACATCGCCGGGATGATGGCGAAGTACTTGGCCACGTCGTTGGCGATCGAGAAGGTCGTCAGCGCGCCGCGGGTCATCAGCAGCTGCTTGCCGATGCCGACGATCTCGATGAGCTTCGTCGGGTCGCTGTCGAGATCGACCATGTTGCCGGCCTCGCGGGCGGCCACCGTGCCGGTGTTCATGGCGACACCGACATCGGCCTGGGCCAGCGCTGGAGCGTCGTTGGTGCCGTCGCCGCACATGGCGACGAGCTTGCCGTCCGCCTGCTCCGCGCGGATCAGCGCGAGCTTGTCCTCGGGCGTGGCCTGGGCGAGGAAGTCGTCGACGCCGGCCTCGGCCGCGATCGCCGCCGCGGTCATCGGGTTGTCGCCGGTGATCATCACCGTGCGGATGCCCATCTGGCGCAGCTCGGCGAAGCGCTCGCGGATGCCGCCTTTCACGATGTCCTTCAGGTAGACGACGCCGAGCAGGCGGCCGTCTTTGGCGACGGCCAGCGGCGTGCCGCCGGCCTTGGCGATCTCCTCGGCGATGGCGCGGGTCTCCTTGACGGCGCCCGTCTCCGGAGCCGGCTGAAAGGCCAAGGCGGCGCTCGAGCCCCGGCTCGCCACCGGTTGACCGGACAGCGACGCGATCACGGCTTCGACGGCGCCCTTGCGGATCGAGGCGCTCTCCAAGTCGACGCCCGACATCCGCGACTGTGCGGTGAACGGCACGAAGGTGGCGTTGAGCGCGGCCATGTCGCGGGCGCGGATGCCGTACTTCTCCTTGGCCAGCACCACGATCGAGCGGCCCTCCGGCGTCTCGTCGGCGAGCGAGGCGAGCTGCGCCGCGTCGGCGAGTTCCTGCGCGCTCACGCCGGAGACCGGGCGGAACTCGGTGGCCTGCCGGTTGCCGAGCGTGATCGTGCCGGTCTTGTCGAGGAGCAGGGTGTCGACGTCGCCCGCCGCCTCGACGGCGCGTCCCGACATGGCGAGCACGTTGAAGCGGACCAGCCGGTCCATGCCGGCGATGCCGATCGCCGAGAGCAGCGCGCCGATCGTCGTGGGGATCAGGGTCACGAACAGGGCGACGAGGACGATCACCGGGATCGCGCCGCCCGCGTAGCTCGCGAAGCTCGGGATCGAGGCTACCGCGAAGACGAACACGATGGTGAGCCCGGCGAGCAGGATGTTCAGGGCGATCTCGTTCGGCGTCTTCTGTCGCGAGGCGCCCTCGACCAGCGCGATCATCCGGTCCACGAAGGTCGAGCCGGCCGCGGCGGTGATCCGGACCTTGATCTCGTCCGAGAGCACCTGCGTGCCGCCGGTCACCGCCGAGCGGTCGCCGCCGGATTCGCGGATCACTGGCGCGGATTCACCCGTGATGGCGGCCTCGTTCACGGAGGCCACGCCCTCGATCACTTCGCCGTCGGAGGGGATCAGGTCGCCGGCCTCGACCAGCACGACGTCGCCGACCTTGAGGGCGGTGCCCGGCACCGTCTCGTAGGCGCGGCCCGGTCCCTTGAGGCGCTTCGCCGTCATCTCGGTGCGGGTGCGCCGCAGGCTGTTGGCCTGGGCCTTGCCGCGCCCCTCCGCGAGGGCCTCGGCGAAGTTGGCGAAGATCAGGGTGAACCACAACCAGAGGATGATCTGGCCGGAGAAGGCGAGATCGCTGCCGCCGGTGATGAGGTCGCGGGCGAACAGGATCGTGGTGAGCACCGCCACGACCTCGACCACGAACATGACCGGGTTGCGGATCATGGCGCGGGGATCGAGCTTCCTGACGGAGCCTATGAGGGCCGGCCCGATCAGGGCGGCACTGAACAGGGATGACGTCTGGCGAGACATGGAAAATGTCCGGAGGAGAGATGGAAGTGGGGCTGCCGTCCTCGCGGGCGGAGCGATGCGATCCAGGGCCGCGCTGCGCTCGCGAGGACGGTTGCGGAGGGGTTCAGCCCGCGACGCCGAGGGTCAGCGCGTAGGCCGCCAGCAGGGCGAAGCCGCCGAGGAGGACGACGCCGAGAAGCGCCAGCACGAGGTCCGACGTCCGCGGGGGCGGGGCTCCGGCACGGCCGGCGCGATGCGGCTGCCGGTGCAGCACGAGGTGGTGGCGCGCGACGCGCCGGGCGGGGAGGGCGCGCGGCATCTCAGCCCCCCGTCGCGAAGGTCTGGCCGGCGGCGCCCGCGAGGTGCTCGACCACGGGGCCCAGCGCCAGCGAGGGGAAGAAGGTCAGGCCGCCGATGATCAGGATCACCCCGACGAGCAGCCCGACGAACAGGCCGCCGTGGGTCGGGAACGTGCCTGCCGAGGCCGGGACCGTCTTCTTGGCGGCGAGCGAGCCCGCGATGGCGAGCACGGGGATCTTCACGAAGAACCGGCCGACCAGCATGCCGATGGCGAGCGTGCTGTTGTAGAACAGCGTGTTGGCCGTCAGCCCGCCGAAGGCCGAGCCGTTGTTGGCCGCCGCCGACGTGTAGGCGTAGAGGATCTCGGTGAAGCCGTGCGGGCCGGCATTGGCCGGGCCGGCGAGGCCCGCCGGCACCACCGTCGCCAGCGCCGTGAAGCCCAGCATCATCAGCGGCAGGCAGAGGATGCCGAGCATGGCCATCTTCACCTCCTTCGCCTCGATCTTCTTGCCGAGGTACTCGGGGGTGCGGCCGACCATCAGACCCGCCACGAAGATCGCCACGATCACGAAGATCAGCATGCCGTAGAGGCCGGCGCCGACGCCGCCGATGATGATCTCGCCGAGTTGCATGTTGAGCAGCGGGATCAGGCCGCCGAGCGCCGTGAACGAGTCGTGCATGGCGTTGACGGCACCGCAGGAGGCCGCCGTGGTGATCACCGCGAACAGCGCCGAGGCGGCGATGCCGAAGCGGGTCTCCTTGCCCTCCATGTTGCCGCCGGTCAGCCCGAAGCTGTTCAGGACGGAGCTGCCGTGGGCCTCGGCCCAGTAGGTGACGAGGACGCCCGCGAGGAACAGGATCCCCATGGCGCCGAGGATGGCCCAGCCCTGCCGCTCGTCGCCGACCATGCGGCCGAAGACGTTGGTGAGGGCGGCGCCGATCGCGAAGATCGAGACCATCTGGACGAGGTTCGACAGCGCGGTCGGATTCTCGAACGGGTGCGCGGCGTTGGCGTTGAAGAAGCCGCCACCGTTGGTGCCGAGCATCTTGATCGCCACTTGGCTCGCCACCGGTCCGAGCGCGATGGTCTGCTTGGCGCCCTCCAGCGTCGTGGCGTCGGCGTAGGCGCCGAGCGTCTGAGGTATGCCCTGCCAGACCAGGAACAGCGTGTAGGGCACGCAGATCGGCAGGAGGACGTAGAGGGTGGCGCGGGTCACATCGACCCAGAACGAGCCGATCGTGCCGACGGACGCGCGCGCGAATCCGCGGATCAGCGCCACCGCCACCGCGATGCCGGTCGCCGCCGACAGGAAGTTCTGGTGCGTCAGACCCAGCATCTGGGACAGGTACGAGAGCGTGGTCTCGCCGCCGTAGGACTGCCAGTTCGTGTTGGTGATGAAGCTGGTCGACGTGTTGAAGGCGAGGTCCGGCGCCACCGCGGTCTGGTCGGCCGGGTTCAGCGGCAGCACCACCTGCAGCCGCAGGATCGCGTAGAGGACCGCGAAGCCTAGCACGTGGAACAGGATGACCGCACCCGTGTAGGCCAGCCAGTGCTGCTCCTGGCGGTCATCGATGCCGGACACACGGTAGAGACCGCGCTCGATCGGTCCGAGCACGGGCGAGAGGAAGGTGCGCTCTCCGGTGAAGACGCGGGTCATGTACGACCCGAGGGGCTTCACGAGCGCCAGAACGATCGCGCCGTAGAGCGCGATCTGGATCCAGCCGTTGAGGGTCATGGGGGAGATCCTGCGGGCCGCTCAGAACCGCTCGGGGCGGACGAGGGCGTAGGTGAGGTAGACGAGGAGGCCGGCGGTCACGCAGGCGCCGAGGGCGAGGTCGAGGGTCATGGCGGCCTCTCTCACAGCCGGTCGCAGGCGGCCGCGTAGCCGGCCGCCGCGACGAAGAAGGCGAGCCCTCCGGCCAGGAAGACGATGTCGAGCATGGGGGTCAGGTCCGGTTCGGCGGACCGGCCGCGGAGGCTCCGCGACCGGGCTTGGCCGACCATCAGTGTCGCCGGGAACCGCGTTAGGGTTCGAGCGAGGACCGAGCCGGAACATATAAGGGTCGCGTTAGGATCGGGTGCGTCGGCCGAAGCTCGCCTGGAGGCCCGCGCAGGCTGCCGGAACGGTCAGCCAAGCCGCCCCCGGGCAGAGGGCGCGCCACCGGGCGCGGTCCAGGCGGATCACCCCGGCCTCTCGGCCGAGGATCCCGCCGTAACCGAGGCCGCAGACGCCGCAGCGTCCGGCGAGCGGCTCGATGGGGCAGGGCGAGGGTGACGCGTCGGCCGGCGACGCAGCCGCGCCGCGACAGGCGGGGGAGACTCCGGCGCTCACCGGACCTGCAGGGGTTCGAAGAGGTTCAGTGCGAGCAGCGCGAGGGACACGGCGGACCACCCGCCGAGCGCGACCACCATCAGCGCGAAGACGTGGTCGGCCCTGCACTCGGCGAGGATGTGGCGGACGATTCGCATGCGGAGGCTCCATCCGGGCTGTTGCCCGATGGCGTGACCACGTCCGCATCGGCCGTGAGGGACCAAGACGCGTGCGAGGCGTCCGGCATAGGGATGTCATCAGGACCGGGCGGCGGCGCGTCCGCAAGGCCCAGGAAGCTCGGGTCGAGCTCGTGCAGGAAGCAGGGCGGCGAGCTGTAGGCGCCGAAGTCCGGCTCGTCGCGGCTCGGCGACGCGGGGACACCCTCGGGCGCGCGGGTCGGGTCTGACGGCATGACGCGGTCCCTCCGGAAGCGTCCTGTCCGCGGCCGGCCGTCAGGCCGGGCGCCGCGTCGGACGCCGGATGTCGGACCCGGCCGCGACGCGGCCGGGCGCGGTTCTAGACCGTCGCGGCTTCTGGCTGCTCGGTCGAGTTGAACACGACCTCGCCGGTCCGCTCGCAGACCACGCTGACCGAGGTCGCCCCGTTCTCGCGCTGCTGCACGGGGAGCTGCGCGAGCGCGTAGGCCGTCGCCGCCTCGAGATCGCACGGCCACAGTTTGGTGAAGCTCTCGCGCTTCCCGCGGCGAAAAGTGATTTTGTAAGCCATCGTTTCCTCCGTTTTCACGGAAGATACACCTTCTCGGCGTGCCGCCACGTCGCGCCGAGACATGGCACCGATGCGTTTCGGGCGGGAACGGCGGCGACATACGGGTAGATCGGTCAGAAACGGTCAACCCGTGACTGGAGCGGGACAGCAGTCTCCGTACAGCTTGATCCGCAAAATAGACCATGCGACGGTGCCGAATAATGAATTGCGCAGCCTCGGGCATCGCGCAGATCAGGCCTTCTAGGGCAGGGCGTCACGCCATGGCGCATCGGTGTCGGAGTGGTTCGAGTCATGTCCCACACGCCGGCCGGGTCACTTGACGGAGCGGGCCGGGCCGCGGACGCCGCCCCGGTCCGGAACGCCGGGCCGCTCGACGAGGTCGGGGTCGCCAAGCAGAAGCTCATCGAGGCGATCGAGTGCAGCTCCGAGGGCTTCGCACTGTTCGATTCGGACGATCGCCTCGTCCTATGCAACGGGCACTTCCAGGATCTCCATCCCGGCCTGTCGACGATCATCGTGCCGGGCGTAGCTTTCGAGGCCATCGCCCGCGCCGTCGCCGAGACCTGCGTCGTTCGCCCGAACGGCATGACCGTCGAGGGCTGGCTTGCCGAGCGGATCGCCCACTACCGCGCGCCGGGAGGCCCGCTTCTCCAGCAGCGCGTCGACGGCCGCTGGGTCCAGGTCAACGAGCGCAAGACCAACGACGGCGGCGTCGTCGCCGTCTACACCGACGTGACCGAGATCAAGCGCGCCGAGCAGGTGCTCCAAGCGACGCAGGGGCGGCTGACCTACCTGCTCACCGCGTCCCCGTCGATGATCTGCAGCTTCGAGGTCGGCGGCAGGAACGCGCCGACCTTCATCAGCGAGAACGTGCGCGATCTCCTGGGCTACGAGCCGGGCGATTACCTGGCCGGGCCGGAATTCTGGCTGGAGCGGCTTCATCCCGACGACCGCGACCGCGTGCTCGCCGAGTTCCCGCGCCTGCTCGCCGACGGGCACAACGTCATCGAGTACCGGTTCCAGCACGCGAACGGCACCTATCGCTGGGTTCGGGACGAGCAGCGCCTCCTGCGGGATTTGGGCGGACAGCCCGTCGAGGTGGTCGAGTCCTGGAGCGACATCACCGAGCGCAAAGAAGCCGAGCTGGCGCTGCAGAAGCAGACCGCCTTCGTCGAGCTGCTCCAGGCCGCCGCCGCGGCCGCCAACGAGGCGCCGACGGTCGAGGACGCCCTGCGCTTCTGCCTCGAGCGCGTCGCGCAGCACGCCGGCTGGCCTGTCGGTCACGCCCATATCCTGGCCCGGGACGGGACGCGGACGCTGCTCCCGACCGGCATCTGGCACTGCGATCCCGGCGCGGATGTCGCGCGATTCCAGGCCGCTACGGCTGCCACGTCGCTGGCCGCCGGATCGGGCCTGGCCGGCCGCGTTCTCGTCTCGGGCGCGCCGGAATGGAGCGTCGGGGACCCGACGCTGGCCGCGGACCCGCGCGCGCCGGCGGCGGTCGAGCACGGCATCCGGGCGGGATTCGGCTTTCCGGTGACGGTGGGGCGCGACGTCGTCGCGGTGCTGGAGTTCTTCGCCCGCGACGCGTCCCCGCCGGACGCCTCGCTGCTCCGGGTCATGAGCAACATCGGCGCGCAGCTCGGCCGCGTGATCGAGCGCAAGCAGGCCGAGGAGAGCCTGCGTCAGGCGAAGGAGGCGGCCGAGGAGGCGAGCCGCGCCAAGAGCAGCTTCCTCGCCAACATGAGCCACGAGTTGCGGACCCCGCTCAACGCGATCATCGGCTTCACCCGGCTGGTGATGCGGCGGGCGAAGGATGTCCTGCCGGTCAAGCAGTTCGAGAATCTCGAGAAGATCCTGGCGAGTTCCGAGCACCTGCTCTCGCTGATCAACAGTATCCTCGACCTCGCCAAGGTCGAGGCGGGGCGCATGGAGGTGAAGCCCTCGGACTTCGCCCTGGAGCCGGTCCTCGACCTGTGCCTCCGCACCGTCGAGCCCCTCGTCAAGAACGAGGGCGTGCGCCTCGTCCGGGACGTCCGGGACCCGCCCCCGATGCTGCGCACGGACGAGGAGAAGCTGCGGCAGATCCTGATCAACCTGCTCAGCAACGCCATCAAGTTCACCGAGGCCGGATCGGTCACGCTCCGCGTCCGCTCGGTCGATGAGGGCATTGAGTTCGCCGTGATGGATACCGGCATCGGCATCCCGGCGGGCGCCCTGAGCGCGATCTTCGAGGAGTTCCATCAGGTCGACAACAGCGCGACCCGGTCCCACAGCGGCACCGGGCTCGGGCTCGCGATCAGCCACCGGCTCGCGCGCCTGCTCGGCGGCCGGATCGACGTCGAGAGCCGCGAGGGCGAGGGCTCGACCTTCACCCTCACCATCCCGCCGCGGATCGCCGGCGGCGCCGAGGCGCCGCCCCCGAAGCCGGCGCCCGCCACCGTCACCGCGCCGCGCTCGGGCGCCAAGGTCGTGCTGGCGATCGACGACGATCCCAACGTCGTCTACCTGCTGAAGGAGAATCTCGCCGATGCCGGCTACACGGTCGTCGGCGCGGCGAGCGGCCAGGAAGGTCTGACGAAGGCCCGGGAGCTGCAGCCGCGGGCGATCACACTCGACATCATGATGCCCGGCACCGACGGCTGGCAGGTGCTGCACGCGCTGAAGACCGATCCGCTGACCCGCGACATCCCGGTGGTGCTGATCTCGATCGTCGACCAGAAGGAGCTCGGCTTCCGGCTCGGCGCGACCGACTACATCGTGAAGCCGTTCGAGCGGGAGGCCCTGATCGGCGCCCTCGCGCGGATCGCCCCCGACAACGAGCGCGTCCTCGTGATCGACGACGATCCGAACGTGCCCGACCTCGTGCGCCAGCTGCTCGACTCGGAGCACTGCACCGTCGACTGGGTGGCCGACGGCGCGGCTGGCCTGGAGCGCATCGCGCAGGCCCGGCCGAGCGTCATCCTCCTCGACCTGCTCATGCCGCGGATGGACGGCCTAGCCTTCCTGGATGCCCTGCAGGCGGACCCCGCCGCCCGATCGATCCCTGTCGTGGTCCTGACCGCCGCGTCGCTTGATTCAGCCGATCGCGGCATGCTGCGGGAGCGTGTGCTCGGGCTGATCGACAAGGGCGGGCTCGACCGCGCCGCCCTGATTCGCGAGGTCCGCCGCGTGCTGCCGGTCCTGGAGACTGAGACCGCCGACGGTGGCCGATGAGGCTCGGGACAACCTGGGCGCGGCGGCCCGCAACGCCCGGGACCGGCCCATGAAGCGGATTCTCATCGTCGAGGACGTCGCGCTCAACCGCGATCTGCTGACCCAGTTGCTCGAGGACGAGTACGAGATCCTGATCGCCGTCGACGGGGCCGACGGCGTGGACATGGCGATCGCGCACCGGCCGGATCTCATCCTCATGGACCTGTCGCTGCCGCTCGTCGACGGCTGGGAGGCGACGCGCCGCATCAAGGCGAACGCGACCACCTCCGCCATTCCGGTGATGGCGATCACCGCCAACGCGATGTCCGGCGACGAGGACCGCGCGCGGGCTGCCGGCTGCGACGACTTCATGACCAAGCCCGTCGACGAGGACCTCCTCTTCGCCAAGCTGCAGCACTGGCTCGGCTGAGCGCGGCCGTCGCACGCCAGGAAGGGAGGACCCGTGGAGCCAGCCCGCATCCTCATCGTCGACGACGAGCCGTTCAACCTCGACCTGCTGGAGCAGGAGCTGGAGCTCCTCGGACATACCAGCGTGCGGGCCGCGAACGGGCGGGCAGCCCTCGACCGGCTGAGCGAGGAGCCGTTCGACCTCGTCCTGCTCGACGTGATGATGCCGGCCCTGGACGGCTACGCCGTGCTCGAGCGCATGAAAGCCCACGAGGCTTGGCGCCACACGCCCGTCGTGATGATCTCCGCCCTGATGGAGATCGGCAGCATCGTCCGGTGCATCGAGCTCGGCGCCTTCGACTACCTGCCGAAGCCCTTCGAGCCGGTGATCCTGGAGGCCCGCATCCGCTCCTGCCTGGAGCGGAAGCGGGCGCATGACCGTGAAGTCGCGCATCTGCGGACCATCGAGCGCGAGCGCAAGCGCGCCGACGAGCTGCTCCACGCCATCCTGCCGGTCTCGGCGGTGGCGGAGCTGATGGAGACCGGGCAGGTCAAGCCGCGGCTGTTCGACGACGTCGCGGTCCTGTTCATCGACCTCGTCGGCTTCACCACGTGGTGCCACGACCAGGGCCCGGACGTCGTCGTCGCGGAGATCCAGCGCCTGGCGGAAGCCTTCGAAGTGGTCGCGCAGGCGCGGGGCCTGGAGAACATCAAGACGATCGGCGACGCCTTCATGGCCACGGCCAACCTGCTGCGGCCCCACGACGACCCGGTCTCCGCCGCCATCCGCTGCGCCGCCGACATGGTGGCGATCGCCGCGGCGGGCGAGCCGGGCTGGCGGATCCGCGGCGGCATCCACATCGGGCCGGTGGTCGGCGGTATCGTCGGCCGGACGAAGTTCACCTTCGACCTGTGGGGCGACACCGTGAACGTCGCCGCGCGCCTCGCCGGCCTCGGCGACGGGTGCGCGCTGCACCTGTCGCGCGAGGCCTTCGACCGATTGGCCGATCCGCGCGACGTCCGGCCGATCGGCGCCGTGACGCTGAAGGGCAAGGGCGCGGTCGACGTGTACTGCCACGCCCTCGCGGCCGGCGACGCGGACCCGGCCTGAGACGGCCTCGGCGGCCACGAAGCGTTCCGGATTGCGCAGCAAGAAGCGGGATGCGGCGCGCCGGGGCGGGGCCTAGGGCCCGTCCCGGAGGTGCACCATGACCCGTTTTCGATGCGTTCCAATCCCGACGGAGACCGCCGATCGCTTCCGCAGCGCCGGCCTGGACGACCGGGGCAACCCGATCCGGCGGGTCACCGCGACGGCGGACGGAGGCTTTCCGTGCCGCCACTGCCTGCGACTCGGCCAGCCCGGCGAGTCCATGCTGCTCGGATCCTACGATCTGCCGGAGCCCCGCGGCATCTACTGGACCCCGAGCCCGATCTTCCTGCACGCGCGAGACTGCCCGCGCGCCGAGACGGTCGACGAACTCGCGCCGATCGTCCGCGCGAACGCGCTCGTGTCGATCCGCGCCTACGACGCGGAGCATCTCTGTCTCTACGATCTCGGACAGGTCTGTGCCGGGAGCGAGGCCGAGGGTCCGCTCCGTCGCGCCCTCGCCGACCCGCGCACCCGGTTCGTCAACGTCCACACGGCCCGACCCGGGTGCCTGCTCGTGCGCGTGGAGCGCGTGCCCCGCTGACCGCGGTCCTCCGCGCCGTTCCGCGCAAGCCGTGCCGGCGACCCGTCAGGCGGCGACGTGGAGATGCTGCTGCGCTGTGATGAAGGCGGCCACGCCGGCAGCCGGGATCGGCTTGCTCAGCAGGTAGCCCTGGACCTCCGAGAAGCCGCTCGCTCGCAGCCGGGCCAACTGCTCGGGGGTCTCGACACCCTCGGCCGTCGTCGTGATCTTCAGGCTGCGGCCGAGTTCGGCCACGACGTGGACGATGGCCGCGGCCTCGTCCTTCTCGAGCAGGTTCCGGACGAAGGACTGGTCCAGCTTGATCTTGTCGAAGCGGAACGTGTTCAGCGAGCTGAGGGACGAGTAGCCGGTCCCGAAATCGTCCATCGAGAACCGCACGCCGAGGCGGCGCAGGCGGCTCAGCATGTCGAAACTCGCCTGATCCTGGCTCAGGATCACCGACTCGGTGATCTCCAGCTCGAGCCTGTGGCTCGGCAGCCGGGTCTTGCGCAGGACCTCCTCGACGAAGCGGTCGAGATTGCCCTCCCGGAACTGGATCGGCGAGATGTTGACGGCCACCCGCAGGGAGCCGGGCCACGTCATGGCATCCGCGCAGGCCCGCTCGAGCACGTAGGCGCCGAGGGCGTCGATCAGCCCCGTCGCCTCGGCGACCGGGATGAACTCGCCGGGCGAGATCATCCCGCGTTCCGGGTGATGCCACCGGGCCAGCGCCTCGAAGCTCGTCACCGCGTTCGTCGCCAGATCGAAGAGCGGTTGATAGTGCAGCTCGATCTGCGCGGTGCCGATCGCCAGCCGCAGCTCGCGTTCCAGCCAGCGCCGCTGGTTCTGGCGCTCCTCCATCTCCTGCTCGAAGACGCGGACGCGCCGACCGCCGTCGGCCTTGGCGGCGTAGAGGGCGACGTCGGCGCGCCGCAGGAGATCGTCGCCGTCGGCATCCTCCGTGCCGGAGACGGCGATGCCGAGGCTCCCGTCCACGGAAACGAACTGGCCAGCGAGGAAGAACGGCCGCCTGAGCTGGGTCAGGATCTGCTCGGCGAGGACGAGGACTCCGTCCGGCAGATCCGCCTCACAGAGGACCATCGCGAACTCGTCGCCGCCAAGGCGCGCCACCGTGCCGCCGGGCGGGCACAGGGCGGTGAGGCGACGCCCGACCTGCCGGAGAAGCTCGTCGCCGGCCGGATGCCCGAGGGTGTCGTTGATGCCCTTGAAGTCGTCGAGGTCGAGGCAGATCACCGTCACTGCCCGGCCGCCGCCCGCATGGTCCGCGAAGGCGGCCGCCAGACGCTCGGCCAGCAGGGCCCGGTTCGACAGGCCGGTCAGCGCGTCGTGGGTCGCGAGATGCGCGATCCGCGCCTGCGCGGTGACGCTCGCGGTGACGTCCTCGTGGGTCTCCACCCAGCCGCCATCGGCCATCGGCTCGACCGTGATCTCGACGCAGCGGCCGTCGGAGAGCGTCCGGGTGAGGGTCCGGCGGCTCGGCCCGCTCTCCGCGTCCGGCCAGTCCGCGAGACCGGCGAGCCGGCGAACCTCTGCCTGCGCCGGTTCGGTATCGAGCGCGCCCGGGGCGATGCCGTAGATCCGGCAGAACTGGGCATTGTAGACCTTGAGCCGGCCGTGACCCCCGAACATGCACAGGCCCTGGGACATGTTGTTCAGGGCCGCGTCGAACCGCTCGTTCTGCTCCTGGAGCTGCCGCTCGCGCTCCGTCAGGATCGTGTTCTGCCGGAACACGTCGTCGCGCAGCTGATCGCGCTCCGAGAGGGAGTGCTCGAGCACGACGACGGCGCGCGCGATATCGCCGACCTCGTCGGCGCGATCGGTATCCGGCACGCTCACGTGCCAGTTGCCGCGCGCGACCTCGGAGACCGTCTGGGTGATGCGCACCAGGGGTCGGGTGATCCGGCTCGACAGGAAGAGCAGGACGACCGCGACCAGGCACAGGGTCAGACCCGCCACGACGCTGAGCGTCCGCAGGAGCGAGCGCGAGCTCTCCTCGCCGATGCCCACCACCTTGCCGGTGAGCTGCTGCAGCTCCTTGAGCGGCGCCGCGACGCAGAGGCGAATGTCGGCAGGCTGGGCGATGCAGCGCGCCACCTTCTCGGCCCCCACCACGGCGTGAAGCTCAGCACCCGACGCGGGTCCGAGCTGGGCGTGGGAGACCTCCGCGCCCGCCGAGGAGAGCAGACTCTGGCCGGAGAGGATGAGGACGTCGCGTCCGCTGAGCGACGCGAAGGCCGTCAGGGTCGGCTCGTGCGGACGCAGGACCCGGTATCCGACGAGGCCGCCGATCACCTCGCCGAAATCGTCGAAGAGCGGCTGGCCGAAGATGTCGGCGACCGTGCCGCTCTCGTTCGCGGCGAGCGCGCGCGCCAGCGCGTCGTCCCAGCGCAGCGACAGCACGAACCCGTCCGCGCGCTCCCTATCGTTGCGGGCGAGCACCGCCCGGAGGGCCGTCGCGACGGGTGACGTCCCGAACGCCCCGTTGGCGGCGAGGAGATCCGCGTCGACGCGGTCGGCCGTCAGAGCGCGGAGATTGAGGTCGAAGGCGATGGCACCGTCGAGGTCCGCAAGCGCCAGCGCCGGCCGGAGCAGCTCCGAGGCCGCCACCGTGTTGCCGGAGAAGACCGCCTTGGCGACGTCCCAGCGCTTGGCCATGGTGGCGAAGCGCCGCTCGACGTCCTCGCGCTGCATCTGGAGCCGGGCGGCGGCGAGCTTGGCGTCGCTGAACAGGCGGTCGGAGAGCTGCGCCTCGGACCAAGTCGAGACCTCTCGCTCTTGCTCGCGGAGCGTCTGCCCGGAGCGCAGGACCACCAGGAAGACCAGGGCCGCCAGCGCGACCGCGGCCGTCGAGAGCGTCGCGCCGACGAGGCGCGCGCGCAGGGAACGCGAGAAGACGGTGCCCGTCACGGCCTGAGCGGGGCACCGCCCCGCTCCGCCATGACCTGACCCGCGCGATCGGACGTCGCGAAGGCGAGGAACGCGGATGCCGCGGCGTCGCGCGTGGCGGCCTTGTAGATCAGCGCGAGGGTCACGGCGCTCGGATAGGCCGGATCGCGCGGCGCCCTACCGTCGATCGTCAGCACTGTCAGATCGCCCGCGAGCGCCGGGGAGTACGGACCGAAGCCGATCGCGCCGGGCGTCTCGCGCACCGTGGCGATCGCGTCCTGGGTCGTGGTCGCGGTCTTGGAGCGGCTGGTCAGGACGAGGTCGCGCCAGCCCGGCATGGTCGCCCGAAGCACCGACAGCGTGCTGTCCGTCTCCTCGCGGCGGACGACGCGGATCTTGAGATCGGGTCCGCCGAGGGCGCTCCAATTGTCGGTCGTGCCCGCGAAGATGGCCGCGACCTGCGCGCTCGTCAGGTTCGTGACGCCGGCGCCCCGGTGGACGAAGATGGCCGAGGGGATGCGGGCGAGCGGCACCTCTACCAGGCCCTGGGCCTTCTCGGCCTCGGTGAGCGGGCGCGCCACCCGTCCGAGCCGCTGGCGCTCGCCGCCCACGGCCGCGACGGCGCCGCCGGAGCCGATGCTCGGAGGAACCGAGACGCGGGCGTCGCCGCCCTCGGCATTGTAGGCGGCCGCGACCGCCTGGAGCATCTCGATCCCGTCACCCGTGCCGACGATCGGGAGATCGTCCGCCCGGACGCCGCCCGACTGGGCGAGGAGGATGATTCCACCCGCGATGACGCGCCGAAGATTCGAGAATGACAGTGCCATGACCGGAGAATGCGCCTTGAGTGCTTAACTCGAGGTCACCGGATACCGTACATTGAAGGTGTGGTTGACGATCTGCTAGGCGACGGGCTCCGGTTTAGCGGTCCGATGGCCCGCCACGCGCTGCAGGAAGCGCTGCAGGAAATTCGTGTCGGACGGCGGGTTCTCCTCCGCGCCGCGCGCGGCCGCGTAGAAGGGATCGGCGTAGCAGGTCGCACCGGTGGCCGCGGCCAGGAATTGGACCGCTGCGACCATCTCCGGGGCGCCGGCCGCGAGGACGATGTCGTCCCGCGTGAGCATCGGCATGTGGAGGGTCGGTCGCCCCGCCCGGGCATCCGGAGGTGGGTTACTGCCGCTGCAGGTCAGGATCGTCGTTGCCCCGCGCTCGCGCAGCCAGTCGAGCGCCGGGCGCATGTAGAGGTTCTGCGGGTGCCGCGCGCCGGCCACGACGAGCAGCTCGCGCTCCGGCTCGCGCAGCCGGCTCGCGCGTGCGACCGCCCAGGCCGGCGCCCAACCGACGCCGGACGAGACGACGACGAGGCGACCGCGTCCGAGCCGGTGGAAGGCGGCCCCGAACGGACCCTCGACCTTCACCGCCGTTCCCGGTCCGACCTTGTTGCCGAGCAGCGGCGAGACCGCGCCGTCGGGCTGCCGGCGGACCTGGAAGATCAACTCGTTCAGTTCGCCCGATCCATCCGAGCGCAGGGTCGGGCTGTAGTCCCGTGCCGGCAGCCCGGCGAAGGAGACCCGGACATACTGGCCCGGCAGGTAGATCAGCCGCTTGCGCAGCGCGACCGTGACTTCGACGATCTCGGCGGTGAGATCGACCACGCGGTCCACAGTGCCGGCGCGCCGGACGGTCTCGGGAACCTCGTCGAACTCGATGACCGTGTCGCTGGTCAGGCGCGCCCGGCAGGCCTGCACGGTCTCGCCGATGCGCGTCCCCGCATCGTCCACCGAGCCCGAATGGATCCGGACGCGGCAGGTGTCGCACTGACCGGTGGCGCAGTCGTGCGGGATCGCGCGTCCGGCCGCCAGACCCGCGTCGAGCAGGGTCTGTCCCGCGACGGCGCTGACGCGCCGTCCGTTGATGATGAGGTCGACGCGATCGGCCATGGCGCGCTCTCGCCTCAGCGCAACAGGACTTCGACCGGCCGCATGTGCCGCGTGTGGCGGGTCTGCGTGTGATCGAAGGCCGAGACGTACAGGTAGAAGGTGTTGCCGGGCAGGAAATCGACGTCGTACTTGCTGCCGGTCGCGATCTTGCGGGAGGCGACCAGGGTCCAGTGGTCGTCGGCCCAGTCGGCTGCCGCCGAGATCCCGGCGCGATCCCCCGTATAGCCGTCGGTCATGAGGACGCCCGGCATGACGGTCCCGACCGGGATCTCCGCGTCTGCGGCCGCCGTGTACGGCACCGTGTCGGTCTTCTCGACCATCCACCATTCCGAGCCCGGCGAGGTGCTGGCGTCGAAGGCGAGATCCACGGTGCCGAGCTTGGCCACCGTCGCGCGCCAGTCCTTGGGAAGCCGCAGCGGCTCGACCGCGCCCGCGTAACCGCCGGGACCCTCGAACTTGAAGTTGTAGCGGTACGCGCTGGTGCCGGGATCGCCCCAGTAGCCGGCCTGGTAGCGGCCCTTCACGGCCCGCTCGGCGGCGGTCGGCTCGGTGGGCGGCCCGATATGCATGTCCTCGACGACGCCGAGCATGCCGCCCCGGGCCGCCTTCCACTGCCACATGTCGATGTAGCTGCCGTCCGTGGTGTAGTGGTAGCCGCGGCCGTTGAGCGGGGCGGGGGCGTCGGGCAGGGGCCGGGCGCCGAGATGGGTCGACCCGCCGCTGCCGAAGGCGTCGGATCGCGAGAAGATCACCGCCAGCTTGTCCTCGTAGTAGGCGGTCACGTCCGCGCGCGCGGCGTCCGCGTCGAGGAGGTGCCAGCCGTCCGCCTTCTTGATCATCGGGACGCGCTTCAGTGAGCGCGACGGATCCCACCAGCGGAAGGCGAAGTACACGTTCGCGTCGTCGCGGACCGCGCGGATCTCGACGGTCGTCTCGCCGGTCCCGCCGAAATTGGCGCCCTGCATCGTCCGGACCGAGACCGGCCGCGCCGTGCGCCAGACCGGGTCTTCGAGGAGCTTGGACAGGTCCGGTCCGGCCGACACCTTGTCGACGACGAGTGTGGAGCGGCCCTTCACGTCCGCGAAGGCCAGGCCGCCGACGACGGGGAGACCGATCACGGCGGCCGCCAGGAGCGGCCGCCGCCGCCGCGCCGCGCCGTCCGCCAGGGCCGCGGGACGGAACAACCGCAGGAGCTGCCAGAGCCCGCCGTACAGGAAGTGCGCGAGGGTATGGACCGCGATGTAGGCCAGGGCCACCAGCGCGCAGGTGGCGTGCAGCCACACCACCCAGCCGCCGTAGCCCAGGTAGAGCGCGACCCCTGTGCCTGTCAGGATGAGCGTGACCGCGTAGATCAGCCAGTGCAGCGCGACGTTGATGCCGCCCCACCGGGCCTTCCGGGCCGCCTTCGTCCGCCCGCTGACGCGGAGGGCGCGGAGCCGCGAGAGGCCGTTGCGGTCGGTGAGACGCCCGCGCACGAGGTAGACGAGATAGGCCGTGATGCCGAAGAACAGGGTCAGGCCGGCCACGAAATGGACGGTCCAGACCTCTCCCTGCGGGAGCATCGGCGCCAGGAACTTCGCGGTCCGCGCCACGGGCGCGTCGGCCGAGATGCGCAGGCCGGTGAGCAGGCTCGCCACCATGGCGATAGCGACGATCCAGTGGATGACGATCGTCCCGACATCGGAGCGAGGATGCCGGTCGGCCCGCGCGGCGGGCGTGCTGCGCCAACCGGAGGCGGCGTCGGGTCCGCCGGGCGGGTGCGGCGAGAGGGTCAGCGGTTCCGACATTCGTTTCTCCGCACCGTCGCCGCAAATTGGACTCGCTACGTTAGAACTTTGTAAATCACGATGACGGCTCGCGGATATAGCCGAGCTTTGCAATCTTGAACTCTTGAGGAACATGCTTAACGGGCGCGATCGTCCGCGCGCGTCGGGCGGGCCCGCGGCGTTGCCGCCCCGCCGCAGCGCCGGCAGGACAAGGCGCGCCGACGGCGCACATCGTCAGACGAGGCCGATAGGCCTCGCTATCCGCGCGATAGCGGACCCGTACGCGGCAGCGGCCTCTTCTTCGTGGCCGTTTCGGAACGCGTTCTCCGAGGCCGCCCCCAACTCTGTCGTCGGATCAGTTGTCCCCTGATGGGTGGCGGACGGTCGCTCGCCGCTGCCCGCAACGGGCAGCGCGGCGGGTCTCGGTCCGCGCCACTTCAACATCGAGATCTGAACACGATCCGGCCCGCGAGGTCCTCTTGCAGGGCGGCTCCTCTCGTGCGGCCCGACCCGTTCCGCCAATCCGACGCGGCCGCGATGGCCGAAATGCGCCGAACGCGCGCTCACCTTCTCGCGATCGCTTAAGATACCGAAACAAATTTCATGAAGTCAATTCTCGTTGAATTATAGAAGTGCAATTTATTTGTAAAATGAATCCTTGACGGATACGGTCAAGCTGTCTCTCGATAGAGCGGCCAATTCTCTAAACCACTGCGACGTCGCATCGTGTCGGCACCCGAACACGTGCGTGAACGCGGATTGTTGGGTTGACGCCTGCAGTGGCACGTCCACGGCGTCGGATGCGGGGTTATGATGACCAGAATCAAGGCGCTGCTACTGGGCTGCTCGGCCCTGATGATCCCGATCGGCGGTGCGTACGCCGCCGATCTCCCGACATTCAAGGCGGCGCCGGTCGAGTTCGTACGCGTCTGCAACGCCTATGGCGCCGGATTCTTCTACATCCCAGGGACCGATACCTGCATCCGGCTGTCCGGAAGAGCGCGGTATGACTTCCTGTATCAGACCAGCAAGGTTCGTACGGGCGGCGGCGGCGACCTCACCGGCTATCTCGGCCTGATGCGGTTGAATCTCGATTCGCGGACCCAGACCGATTACGGAACCCTGCGCGCGTTCCTGCGCATCGACGTCGCCAACCGCAGCGGGCCGTTCCTGACCTCGGGATCCCGGCAGCGCGAGAGCTTGGCCATTGCGGGCCTCGGCGCCGACGCCTTCGGCCGCACACAGACCTACGTCAATGCCGACAAGGCCTTCATCCAGTTCGCCGGACTCACCGCAGGCCGTGCGTCCTCGTTCTTCGACTTCTACGCGCACGATTTCGAGCTGATCGGCGGTACAGCCGGCTCCGATACGTTCAGCACGAACCTGCTCGCCTACTCGGCAGTCTTCGGAAACGGCATCACGCTGACCGCCTCGATGGAGGACCCGACCTACCGGCGCTTTCCGATCTTCGGCACGGGCTCGGCGGTCGGTGCGTTCACGGCGGGCGGCGGGTTTGCCGGCTACAGCAACGCTTTCAACCCGTTCACCCCGTCGACCTGGCTCGCGCCGATCGTCGTCGGTGCGGGCAACGTCGCCTTCGTCGATGTCACGCAGAAGAGCCGCATGCCGGACTTCATCGGCGTGGCCCGCATCGACCAAGCCTGGGGCTCGGCACAGCTTTCCGCCGCCGTTCACGAGATCAATGCCGGCGACGCCGGCAGCACGGTCGCGGGCATTACCACCGCGACGGCCGGTCTTGGCATCTCGCCCACGGGACGCGCCTCCAACGCCTACGGCTGGGCAGTTCAGGGCGGCCTGAAGGTCAACCTGCCGTTCATCGCGACGGGCGACACGCTCTACCTGCAGGGCGCCTACGGGCAGGGTGCCATCGCCTACACGGGCATCTCGAACTACACGGCGCCGTACGACGCTCTCGGTGCGGCGCCGGTCGGCGGTGGCTCGTTCGCGCAATACTATGCGGACGCGGTGCTGAACCCGACGACCGGTCGACTCGAGCTATCGACCTCGTTCTCCGCCGTGGCGTCCCTGCTCCACTACTGGTCGCCCGCTTGGCGATCTGCCTTCTTCGGCAGCTACGCGCAGATCGACTACAACTCCAAAGGCCGCAACGCGCTGGGTCTGCTGGGCTTCGGCTTCGCCCCGGCCGGGGCCAGCGCGTCCAACGCCTTGGCCTTCGCCACGAGCCCCATCCTGCGGGGCAACAACCAGATGATCACCGGCGCCAGCCTGATCTGGACCCCGGTGAAGGACCTCGATATCGGCGTCGAGGGCGAGTACATCCGCACGGCGCTGAATAGCGGCGTCACGCCGGACATCTCGAAGAACGCGCTGCGCTACGTCAATTCGCAGGACGCGGCCCAATTCCGGTTCCGCGTGCAGCGAGATTTCTGAACCGATGTGAAGCTTCATTACAAACGCACGATCTAATCTTGAGCCCGACCGCGAGGTCGGGCTTTTATCATTGGCTGCGGACATACATCGTTGAATGAATTCGAGTACATTAAACAAATAAAAGATCTTTTGCTTGCGCATCGCGCGGAATCATCTACAAAGAGGGCAGCTCTTCAGCGGCCTGCTTCGCCGCCGAGCGAGCGGATGCTATGGTTTCAGAGTGGCTGTCCCGGGTACCAGGGCATGGCCCGTCTGACCCAGAGCTTCAGACCCATAAGACTTCGCCGACCGGGCAACCGGTCGGCTTTTTCATGTCCGCTGCATGCTCCCGCCTTGCGCGGCAGTCCGCGAGAATCGAGCGGCGCAGCCCCACACGCGGTCGCGGTGGTCGCGATCCTGGCGGATCTGTACCACTGCACCCGGGAAAACAAAAATATTTGTAATATTGAAAACTACCCAAAGAGTAGAAGAATTATTATTCAATAAAATATAGAGTTTAAATCAGTCATGCGGCATCTTGCAGGCACGTCGTCGTTGGGCGACAGCTCGAGAAGCGGGAAAACATCATGAAGAACATCGTCCTGGCCTGCTCGATGGGCGCAGTGCTGGTCGCGGGTCCCGCCTTCGCCCAGGACGCGGGCGCGGCGATCGATCCGAGCCTCATCATCCGGACGAACGGCAGCGGCCTCGACCCATGGTCCGCGTCCGAGGGCAACGACAAGGCGGGCGGCATGTGGGAAGGCGCGACCGGCTACAGCGCCGCGGTCCAGCGGCCCAGCGCGATCGAGACCGTCCCGGCCAATCGGCAGTGGAGCCACCTCAACAGCCGCGAGCGTCGGCGCGGTCAGCCGTCCTACTGAGACCCCTCCGAGGCCATGCGCCCGGCCGATCCCGCGGGACGGGATCGGCCGGGCGCGACGGCGTCAGTGGGACGCGGCGGGCAGGAGATCGACGGACGGATCAGTCCCGACCGTGTGGGTCCAGCTGAGGGTCACGCGGCAGCCGGTCCCGTCGGAGGCGATGTCGAAGGCGGCGCTGTGCAGCCGCGCGATGGAGTCGACCAGGCTCAGGCCGATCCCGAAGCCGCTCTTGTCGGTCTTCAGCGCCCCGCGGCGGTACCGGGCCCGGACGGCACTCAGCTCCTCGGCCGGGATGCCGCAGCCCGTGTCCGTGACTTGGATTCCCAGCGGATTCCGGATCAGCGCGACCGTCACCACTCCTCCGGCCGGCGTGAACTTCAGGGCATTGTCGATCAGGTTGCTCGCCGCCTCGAAGATCAGGCTGCGGTCGCCCTCGATCGCACAGGTGTCTTCCGGGCGGTCCCAGAGGAGTTCGATGCCGCGCTCGTTGGCGAGGGGTTCGTAATACTCCACCGCGTCCTCGAGCAGCCGACCGAGATCGACCTGCGTGAAGCCCGACCGGCGCAGACGGTCTTCCATTTCGGAGATGCGCAAGAGGGCCGAGAACCGGACGACGATGGTCTTGACCTCGGCGAGGACGTCCTCGTTGAAGGTGCGAAAGGTCTCCACGCTGTCGGCCTTGCGGAGCGAGCGCTCCAGCGTGCCGACCACCCGGGTCAGCGGCGTCCGCAGGTCGTGGGCGATGTTCTCGTTGACGCCCTTGATCTCCAGCATCAGCCGCTCGAGCTGATCCAGCATGTCGTTGACGACGCGGGTCAGGTGGGCGAGGTCGGCCGAGACGCCGCGCGTCGGCAGGCGCTCGCTCAGGTCGCCGCGCATGATGCGCTCGACCGCCTTGGTGATCGCATCGTTCTGCCGCAGTGAGCCGGCGCCGAAGACCACGGCACCGATCAGGCCGATGACGATGGTGGCGGCCATGCCCCAGACGAAGGTCTCGACCAGCGCCTTCTCGAGAGCCTGAAGATCCTGGGCCGAGCGGCTGACCAGGACGTACTCGCCGCTCGGGAGCTCGGTGAGCTGGCTGAACAGCGTGCGGCTGCGGTGGTCCACCGGCTGCGACAGGATGAACGGCCTCCCGATCGGCGCCTGATCGGGAAAGTCGATCGGCGCGCCCGCCCGGCGGACGTGGTCTGGCCCGAACAGGACGAGCGGGCGGCCACCTTCGGCGAAATCCTCGGAGGCGTCGATGCGCTCGCGCAGCGCCCGAGGCGACAGGCTCAGGAGGTGCTTCGACTCCCACCCGACCCACTCGAACGCGGCCTTGCGGCCGTAGCTGCGCGTGTCGACGTACAGGAAGCCCGACAGCGCGAGCGACGCGGTCCCGAAGGTCGCGAAGAACAGGCAGGCGACCCGGAAGCCGCTGGTGCGCCGGATCTCAAGAAGGCGCACGGAGAATGAAGCCGGTGTTGCGCACCGTGTGGATTCGCGGGTTCAGCCCGTCGGGATCCAACTTCTTGCGGATCTTGCCGATATGGACGTCGATGACGCTGGACTGGTGGTTGAAGCTGTAGCCCCAGACGGATTCGAAGATCATCTTCCGGCTGACCAGCGTGCCGGCGTTCTGCATCAGAAACTCGATGATCGCGAACTCCTTGGGCAGGAGCTCGATCTCGCGCCCCGCGCAGTAGAGGACGCGCTCGATCAGGTCCAGGCGGAGATCGCCGACCACCAGCTCGTTCACCGCCTCGGCCGCCATCTTGCGCCGGGCGAGCGCGTCGACGCGCGCCGTCAGCTCGATGAACTCGAACGGCTTGGCGAGGTAGTCGTCGCCGCCGGCGCGCAGCCCGTCGACGCGCTCGTTGACGGCCGAAAGGGCGCTGAGGATCAGGACCGGCGTCGAGACCTTGGCGGCGCGCAGCTCGGTGAGCAGCGACAGGCCATCGATCTCCGGGAGCATCCGATCGAGCACGATCACGTCAAAGTTACCGTCGAGGGCCTTGCGTAGTCCGATGCTGCCGCTCGGCGCTTCGTCTACCTGAAATCCGTATTCCGCGAGGGCCGACCCGATCTCGGCGGCGACCCGCCGGTCGTCCTCGACTACCAATACGTTGGCCATTCGTTTTTCCTTCTTATTTTGTATTCGCCGGCCCTGTCTGGTCTCCTGCGGCTCGGAGGGAGGAGTGCAATTATCCTCTTCGGTCCCGGAGTCAAATGGGGTCCGATCGCGGCCGGCGGTCTGCATCATCGGTGCGGCGAAGCTTACGGGAGAGCGGGGGATCTGGACCATGCGCCTCACTCCGCGCTCGCCTGCTCTGAGAGCTTGGCTGTCGGGGCCTGCGAGGCGACGGAACTCCTGGGGTTGACGCGGCTGCCGTCCTGGAGGCCGGCGGGCGGGTTGAGGACCACGGTGTCGCCGCTCTCGAGGCCGCTGCGCAATTCGAGGCGCGTGCCGAGATCGCGCGCGATCGTGATCGGGCGCAGCCGGACGGTGCCGTCGGCCCCGACCACGGCGACCCGCGTCCCGTCCGCGTCGAAGATCAGCGCCTCGGACGGCACGATCACGCGCGGATGCGTGCGCGGCACCGCGAAGGTGACGGCGACGTAGAGACCGGGCCGGAGAACCCCGTCCGGGTTGGCGACGTCGACCTCGGTGTCGAGCGTCCGCACCGAGGATCGGAGAGCGACCGAGCTGCGCGACACCGAGCCGGAGAACGCGCGGTCCGGGATCTGCGCGACCTGAACGCGCGCCTTCACCCCGTCGCGGATGCCCACGGCGGCCGATTGCGGCACCTGCACCGCGACGCGCAGCACATCGGTGCTGTCGATCGTGAAGAGCGGCGTCCCGGAGCCGGCATCGCCGTGGACGAGATCGCCGACATCGACTTTGCGGGCGGTCACGATGCCGTCGAACGGCGCGACGACGTTCTCGAATGTGGTCAGCGTCCGGAGCCGGTCGACGGTCGCCTGCTGGGCGGTGATGTTGGCCTCCGCGACCTTCACCTTCGCCTGCGCGGCGGCGAGTGACGCGGTGGCGGTCAGCATCCCGGCCCGGGTCTGGTCGGCATTCTGCTTCGAGGCCCAGCCTTGCCCGGCCAGGGTCGCGGTGCGGGCATCGGTGACGTTCGCGAGCGTCACGCTGGCCTTGGCCTGCTCCACGTCGGCCCGCGCGACCGCGAGCTGCGCCTCGAACTGGCCGAGTTGGGCCTCGGCCTGCCGGGCCTGCTGATCGAGGTCGGGCGCGGTGATCCGGACCAGGAGATCGCCCTTCTTCACCTGCGACCCGATGTCGACCCGGCGCTCAGCGATGTAGCCGGTGGCGCGGGCGAAGATGTCGGCATGGTCGAAGGCCTCGGTCTGGCCCGGCAGGGTCAGCATCATCGGCCCGTCATCCACCTGCGCCGGCCCGGTGCGGACGTTGGGCACGAAGTTCACGGCCTCCGACTGCGTCACCAGGGAGGCCTGATAGGTTTCCCAGTGGCGCCAGGCGCCGAGCCCGAGGGCGCTTCCGAGCGCCAGGAGCGCCACGAGGAACGGGCGCTTGCGCGGCGGCGGCGGCACGGCGTGGACCAGCACCTCGCCGGCCTGGTCCTGCCGCAGCGGGTCGATCTCGACCGCGTGCCGGTGCGCCCGCGCGGCGGCTTCGGCGCCGCTCCCGGGAGCGTCGTTGAAGTCGGTCATCAATAATCCTCGAGGGGCTTGATCGGGTTGCGGCGGAGCAGGGTGTAGAGAAGGGGGACGAACAGCAGGGTCGAGACGGTGCCCATCCCGATCCCGCCCATCACCGCGCGGGCGAGGGCGGCATTCTGCTCGGCGCCTTCGCCCGCCCCGATCGCCATCGGGATCAGGCCCAGGAACATGGCGGAGGCGGTCATGAGCACCGGCCGGAGGCGGGTGTGGCCGGCCATCAGGGCGGCCTCGCTGGCCGAGCAGCCGGTGGCTTCGCGATGCTCCTTGGCGAAGGTGACGAGCAGGATCGAGTTCGCGCTCGCCACGCCGACCGACATGATCGCGCCGAACAGGGCGGGGATCGAGAACGCCGTGCTGGTGATGAACAGGCTCATCACGATGCCGCAGAAGGCCAGCGGCAGGGCGGCGATGACCACGAAGGGATCGACCCAGGTCTGGTAGTTCAGGACGAGCAGCAGGTAGACCGCGACCAGCGCGATCCCGAGCCCGATCTCGATGCGCGAGAAGGCGCTCTCCATGCTCTCGATCTGGCCGCGCACGAGAATCTTGTCCGGAGCCGGGAGCCGGACCTGCTCCTCGGCGACGATCCGGTCGACGGCATTGCGGACGCTGCCGAGATCGGCGTTCTGGACATTGGCGAGGATGTCGTAGGTCGGCTGCTGATTGACGTGGTTGATCACCGTCTGCTCGGGACGCCGCTGCATCGTGGCGATGTTTGACAGCAGGATAGGGATGCCGGGCCTGTCATGCGCGGTCGCGTGCACGGAGACCGGCGTGTTCATCAGCTGCGCGATGTCGGCGTTGCGCCATTCCGGCGTCTGGACCCAGAGCTGATACGGCATGCCGGACTTGGGATCGGCCCAGAAGTTCGGGCTGACCTGGAAGGAGCCGGAGAGCGAGACGTTGAGGTTCTGCGCGATGGAATGTTCGCTCACGCCCATCTCCGAGGCGAGCCTGCGGTCGACGTTCACGTACATCTGCGGGGCGTCGACGATCTGATGCAGGTGGACGTCGACCGCACCCCGGACCGCCCCGATGCGGCGGACGAGGTCCTGCGCTAGCGCGAGGTCCTCGGCATCGTGACGCCCGGACACCTGCACGTCGATCTGCGCGACCGTCCCGAAATTCAGGATCTGCGTGATGATGTCGGACGGCTGGAAATAGAAGGTATCGTCCGGGAAGGCCTCGTGCAGGATCTGGCGGAGCCGCTTCTCGTAGTAGGAGATCGGTTTGTGCTCGCCCTTCAGGTTGATCAGCATCTGTCCGTCATTGTACGCGACGAAAGAGGCGTCCATGAAGGCGAAGTTGTAGTTCGAGGCGGGTAGGCCGATATTGTCCAGGATGAGCCCGAGCTCGTCCTTCGGGACGACCTGTCGGACGACGTCCTCGACCTGCGCGAAGGTCTTCTCCGCCTGCTCGATCCGCTCACCCGGCCGCGTGCGGATGTGCAGGGTCATCTGGCTGGATTCGATCTGCGGGAAGTAGTCCTGCCCGACGAAGGGGAAGATCGCAGCTGTCACCGCGACGACGGCGAGCGCGCCGCACAGCGCGCGGGCGGGATGGCCGAGCACGGCGGAGAGGAGGCCGACATAGCCGGCGTGGAAGCGCGCGAAAGCGCGCTCGAACGCGTTGCGGAAGGCGAGGGCGCCGCGCAGCGGATACCGGAGGATCCAGGCGAGGGGCCGAGTCACGCCGCCGAGAATCCGGCCGAGGACGGAGCGGCGGGGCGACGCCCCTTCGGTCTCAGCGACCGGGCCGCCGTGGTGCCGTGCGTATTCCGGGGCGACGAGGACGTCGATGAGGATCGCCACGAGCGTCCGCGACAGCAGGTAGGAGGTCAGCATCGCGAAGACCACAGCCTCGGCCTGCGGGACGAAGAGGTAGCGGGGCGCGTCGGTGAGGAAGAAGACGGCCGAGAAGGCCGAGCAGATCGCGAGCGTGGAGATCAGGGCCGGCTTGGCGATGCCGGCGACGCCCTCCACCACCGAGCGCCGGAACGAGAAGCCTTCCTCGAACATCCGGTAGGTGTTCTCGATGGCCACCGTCGCGTCGTCCACCAGGATCCCGACGGCCAGGGCGAGGCCTCCCAAGGTCATCACGTTGATGGTCTGGCCCAGGGCGACGAGGATCGACAGGGAGGTCAGGATGCAGAGCGGGATCGAGATCAGCACCACGATGGTCGAGCGCCAGGAGCCAAGGAACAGCAGGATGGCGAGACCGGTGAGCCCTGCCGCGATCACCGCCTCGCGCACCACGTCGGAGATGGCGTCGGAGACGAAGACCGACTGATCGAACAGCGGCGTGATGGTCATACCCTTCGGCGCGGCGGCGTGGATGTCCGGCAGGGCGGCCTTGACAGCGTTGACGACGTCCAGGGTCGAGGCCGCGCCGTTCTTGAGGACCTGCAGCAGGACGGAGTGGTGGCCGTCGGCGCGGACGACGTTGATCTGCGGGGGCGCGCCGTCCCGGACGTGGGCGACATCGCGCAGCAGGACCGGCTGGTTGTTCTCGACCTTGATCGGGATGCGGTTGAGCTGATCGATCAGCTGCGGGCTCGAATTCAGCCGCACCGTGTATTGCTGCGTCCCGATCTTCGCGAGACCCGAGGGAACCACGAGATTCTGCGTGAGGACCGCGTTCAGGACATCGAGCGGTGTCATGCCGATCGCGCGCAGCTTGGCGGGGTCGAGATCGACCATGACCTGACGCGGCGCCCCGCCGTAGGGCGACGGCAGCGTGGAGCCCGGCACCTCGGCGAGCCGCCGGCGGGTCCGGTACTGGGCGTAGTCGAAGACCTCGGTGAGCGGCAGCTTGGAGGACGACAGCGCCATCTGGATGACGGGCACCGAGGACGCGGAGAAGCGCATGATGACCGGGGGCTGCACGCCCGGCGGCATGCGCGAGCGGATCGCGTTCATCGCCGAGTCGACCTGGGTCATCGCCAAGTCGATGCTGACGGCAGAGTCGAAGTAGATCCGCTCGGTGACCGTGCCCTGGATCGACGTCGACTCGATCCGCCGGATGTTGTTCACGTTGCTCGACAGCGAGAACTCGCTGTAGTTCGTGATGCGCTGGACCATGTCGGTCGCGTCGAGACCGTTGTAGGTCCACACCACGACCACCACCGGGATGTCGACGGCGGGCAGCACATCCTTCGGCGCGACGGCGATCGAGCCGAGCCCCGTGAGGAACATGAGGACGGCGAGAACATAGAAGCTCTTGCGAAATTTCAGGGCGAACCGGACGAGTTCCATGAGATCAGTCGGATGTCCTGCCGTGGCCTGGCCTCGTTCCGCGCGGCGTGTCCGCTGGACAACGAGCCGATCGAGCCTCGTCTGCGAAGAGAAGCCTGGGCAATAGCCCGGCGCGACGCAGATATAGCCTTCGTAAAATCGCTGTTCGAATGAATTCGGCACGACAAACTGAAGCGGTTTTAAGAAACTTAAAACGACACGGGTTCTCTGAAGTGTGAGACTGATCCGCCACCGGCCCATCCTGCGCAGCGGATCGCTATCGCCGTTTCTCGCACCGGTTATTGAAAAAAGATTTTGAAAAGAAATTCGATCTTTGCTGGCGTAAATCTTATTTTCTTGCGGCCCGAGGTCATCTTGTACGATCTTCCCGAAAACGGGACTGGCCGATCCGGCGAAAGCGGTCGGGGCGGGGGGGCGGTCATGCTGAATGCGCAGCGGAAAGCTGTCCCTGGAATGCCCACGTGACGGTGGGCCCTCCTGAATAGACCGGCCGCCGATCTCGCGGCGGCGACGTCATTCCAGCCTGAGAAATTCGGCGACCGGCCTGCGCGCTGCCGATCACGCGCGCTCGGGGAGAAACGCGCCCATGGTCAGACGATGTTCACGGCTCCTCGTCTTGGCGCTGTCGCTTCCGCTGCAGATCGGCCCGGCGCTGTCCGAGAGCGAGATGCCGGCGGGCGGTGCGTTCATGAGCAGCTACACCGCGGATCCCTATTTCGATCCGCGATCGCGGTACGCGCAGGTCCACTCCGCCGGAGACATCCGCGGACAGCCGATGCTGGCTGAGCCGGGCGACGCTCAGCCGCCCTGCAAGCTGTTCGACACCGCCTGCGCGGACGCCTTCGAGCGCTCTCGCCCGCACGCGTATCGCTAGAGCCGTTCGTCGAAGGGGCCGAGAGCGGGCGACGAGCCCGCGCCGAGCGCGCGACAGAGCCCGCCGGATCGGAGGCGATCAGGTCAGAGAGTCGTGCAGCCCCTTGCCGTAGCGGGGGGCGAAACCGGCGCTCGGGTGCCGCCCGCGCACGATCCGGCGCACCCGACGGTCCGCGCCCCGGCAATCGACGTGCGGGATGGAGTCCAGCCGAGCATGCCATCCCGGGCGCCGTGGTCGACATGGTCGCCGTTGCAGTGGCCGACGACACGCGCGGGGCCGAACATCGCGTCCCTACCGCGGCCGGCCCGGTCGGAGCCGCTGCGGAAACCCCTCGACGGCGGCGCGCAACCTGGGAAACGACGCGCTGTCCCGCGCGACCACGCGGCGGCCGCCGAAAACTGTGAATCCTTGTACCAGGTTATATCTCGTCGCCTTTGTGCACTCTATTTCATCGAACATTGCACGCTGATCGCGCGCTGGATGAGCGATGATTGAACAGGCCCCACGGATCGCGCGCGAATTCCATGTCGGTGTCGGCGGCGACCGCTGGGCGCTGATGCGCGACGGCCAGTCCGGGCAGCCCTACGTCTCCCATCGCCCCGGTGATGACGCGCCGGAGGTGCAGCTGGATCTCGGCTCGTTCCTCGTGCTGTTCACCGGGGAGGAGCGTGAGAAGCTGCTCGATCTAATCGCGTCGCTGCTTCCGGACAAGGAGGCGCTCGGTGATGCCGGCACCCGGTCCGGGGCGGTGCGGCCGCTACCCTTCGTCTCCCGGTGGCTTCCCAACCGGCAACCGAAAGCCCCGTGATGAGGCGGCCCGACGCGGGTTCTAAGCGCAATTGGCGTCAGTTTGTGAACGGCTTATTGAACTGTGGCGGTCCAGTCTTCGGCGCTTAAGCGCGGAGTACTTATGGATAACCAGCGCAACGCCCGGCGCGTATCCGTCAACTTGAACGGACGCATCTCGGTGGCCGGCCACCCCGCCATCCCCTGCGTGGTGCACGACATGTCGCGGTGGGGCGTCCGCCTCAGGCTCGTGGGGACCGATCGGGTTCCCTCCGCGTTCACGCTGACGATCGACGCCACCGACAAGGTCATCGGCTGCGAGACGGTCTGGAAGAATGCCGACGAGATCGGGGCTCTGACCGACCTGATGGAGTAACCGCCGGCCGGTGCCGACGGCTCCACCGGGGCGCGATCGATCAGCCGAGATCGAAGAAGCCGGGGCTCCGGGCGATCGGCGCCCGCCCGGCCAGTCCAGCGAGGTCGGGTCTCGGACGGGTCAGCTCCGGTCGGCCGGCGCAGTGGGCCTCGATGGCCGCCGCCGCCGCGAGCAGGTCGGCGTCGCCGCCGCGCCGGGCCACGACCTGTACGCCGAAGGGCAGGCCGGCCTCGTCGACACCGAGCGGCAGGCTGATCGCCGGGTGGCCTGCGAGGGTCACGCCGTAGGCCAGAGCCAGCCAGTGGAAGTACGAGCGGGTGGCGGCACCGTCGATCTCTGTCGGGTACAGCTCGGTCCAGGGGCGGGGCGAGAGCGTGATGGTCGGGCTGATCAGCAGGTCGTACCGACGGAAGAAGTCCACGAAAGTCCGGTAGATGGCGGTCTGGACGCTCGCCGCCCGGGCATAGTCGGCGAGCGTGTAGCCGAGGCCTTCCTCGACGTTCGCGCGGACATTCGGTCCGAGAAGGTGCGGCCGGGTGCGGTAATTGTCGAGGTGGAGCGCGAGGAACTGCGCGGCCCGGAGGATCGCGAAGGCCTCATCCGCCCCCGCGCAGTCCGGTGTCGCCGTCTCGGCGGTGGCGAAGAGCGGCGACAGGGAGGCGACCCGGTGACGGAACACGCGCCGGACGTGCTGCTCGGTCGGCGCGAAGCCGAAATCCTCCGTGAACGCGACGCGGAGGGCGCCGAGGTCGAGCGCGCGGTGCGGGTCGTAGCGATCTGCGCGCCCGCGCACCGGCTCGCCCGGCAGCGTGTAGGCGAGGGGATCGCGCGGATCATCGTCGGCCATCGCGCCGAGCAGGAGGGCGGCATCGCCCACCGTCCGGGCCATCGGCCCGTTCACCGGAAGATTGGCCCAACCGAGCCCGCGACGCTCGTTCGGGACCAGTCCGGAGGACGGGCGCATCCCGACGATCCCCGCGTAGGCGGCCGGGTTGCGCAGCGACCCCCCGGTATCCGAGCCGGATGCGAGCGGGACCATGCCGCAGGCGAGGGCGACCGCCGAGCCACCCGATGACCCCGCCGCGGAGCGCGTCGGATCGAAGGCGTTGCCGGTGGCGCCGTAGACGGTGTTGCGCGTGTTCGCGCCGGCCGCGAATTCGGGCGTGTTGGTCTGGGCCAGCACGATAGCTCCGGCCTCGCGCAGCCGCGCGACGACGCCGAGGTCCCGCGCCGGGACGTTGTCGGCGTGGATCGGGCTGCCGTAGGTCGTGCGCAGCCCGGCCGTGTCCTCCGTATCCTTGATGCCGACCGGGATGCCGTGGAGCGGGCCAAGGGGCTCGCCGACGCGGACCGCGGCCTCGGCTCTCCGCGCCGCGGCCCGCGCCCGCTCGGTATCGAGGGCGACGACCGCGTTCACTGCCGGGTTGATCCGGGCGATCCGGTCGAGACACGAGTCCATGACTTCGACGGGGGAGACATCCCCGCGCCCGATGAGGCGGCGCAGGTCCACCGCGGACATGTCGCAAAGGTCGGTCACGGCGTCATCTCCGTCAGAATTCGGCACGCGGATCGATGGGAAACGTCATCAGGCCGCCTGCGGCACGGCGGCGGTGGAGCGGCTCCGGATGGTCAATGCGACCAGGGTCGCGACGGCGGCGGCGGTCAGCAGGAAGTCGAACGCGGCGTCGTAAGTGCCGTAGTGATCGACCAGCAGGCCCATCACCAGGGGCGCGATGAAGCCGGCGCACTGGCCTCCCAGATTGACCATGCCGATGCTGGTGCCGATCTGATCGTCCCGCATGAGCTTGGTCGGGAGGGCGAAGGCCGCGGCGAAGACGAACGATTTGAAGAAGTAGGTAATCGACTGGAAGGTGATCACGCCCGCAATCGTCGGTGCCTGGTACATCAGATAGAGGAAGATTCCGGTCAGCATCGTGCTGACCACGATCATGTACTTTTCCCGGCCATCGAAGAACCGGATCATGACCCAGCCGCCGATCGCCGTCGCGATGCTCGCCATGATGAAGGGGAGGGGCGTCAGCAGGCCGACCGCCTTGAGGTCGAGACCGCGCGCCTGGAGCAGGTAGGTCGGCATCCACGCGTCGAGGCCCTTGTTGATGCAGCCGAGGCCGAACCAGACGAGCATCAACTGCCACAGGAGCGGGTTGCGCAGGAGTTCGCGCGCCGGAGCCGACGGGCCGCGTCCGGCGCGGGCTGCGCCGGGGACCTCTGCGGGGGGGCGGTGCGGGATCATGCGGTCATAGACGAGCCCGAAGATGAGGCCCGCGGCGCCGACGATAAAGAAGGCGTGGCGCCAGCCGAAATAGATCAGCAGCGGGGCCATCATCAGGGGCGCGAGCAGGCTTCCGACGTAGTTCGACGAGATCATCAGCGACGACATCTTCGGGCGTGCCGGTCCGGTGAACTGCTCCGAGACCGCCTTGATGCAGGCCGCCGGAAAGCCGCCCTCGGCCAGACCGAAGATCAGCCGGATGACGATCAGGGACGTGAACGACCACGCGAGCCCGGTCAGCGCGGTGAAGATCGACCACGCAACGGCCGTGCCGATGACGACGTATTTCGACCCGAACCGGTCCGCCAGCCAGCCGCCGGGCAGCTGCATCAGCGAGTAACCGAAGAAGAAGACGCTCAGGACCACGCCGTACTCGGTCGGACTGAGGCCGAACTCCCGCCCGATCTGGGTCAGGGCCAGCGCGATCGCGGCGCGGTCCACGTAGGAGATGCAGTAGGCGGCGTACAGCAGCGCGAACCCCAGATAGGGTCGGCCCGGTCGCGCGGGCTGGGCGGGGTCCATGGTCTGGCTCCGGTTCGATAAAGCGCGCGCGGAGCCGAAACCCCGCGCAGGTTGCCGAGTCGGGCTCGGCCGCCCGTGCACGCGGCGCCGAGGGCCGCGCGTTCTCCGATCCTCAGCCGGCATCGATGCGCCGGCTCGCGCCTCAGCCGCGGGCGAGGGCCGCCTCGAACTCCTCGGCCGGGAGGTGCGCGCCGCCCGTCGTCCAGATCACGTGGGTGGCGTCGGCGCGCGCCTCCGCGGGCAGTGTGGCGGCGAAGCGCCCGGCAGCCGCGAAGCCGGCCGCCGCCGAAGGCTCCAGGCGAACGGCGGCCTCGGTCCACATCACCTTGAGCCAGCGATAGAGCGCGTCGTCGGGCACCGTGACCACGGCCGCGACGAGCTTCTCCAGCGTCCGGGCGACGAGCATCGACGCGGAGGCGCAGGCCAGCCCGTCCGCCGCGGTGCGATTGTCGAGGCCGACATCGTAGACGCTGACCGAGCGGTCGAGGCCGGCGGCCAGCTGGACCAGCATGCACGGGGACGCGACCGGTTCGACGAAGACCGGGTGCACCACGTCGCCGAACAGCAGCTTCAGCCCGAAGGCGACGCCGCCCGGCGCACCGCCGACGCCGCAGGGCAGGTAGACGAACAGGGGATGCGCCGGCCCCACCGCGATACCGGCCTCCGCGAGCTGCCGCTGCAGGTCGAGGGCCGCGGCCGCGTAGCCGAGGAACAGATCGACCGAATCCTCGTCGTCGACGAAATGGGCGTCGGCCCGGCCGGCAAAGGCGCCGCGCGCCGCAGCGACCGCGGCGCCGTAATCGCCGCGATGCTCGACGACGCGGGCGCCGAGTTCGCGCAGGCGCTGCTTCTTCCACGCCTTGGCGTCGTGGGACATGTGGACCTCGACCGCGAAGCCGAGCGCCCGGCCCATCAGTCCGACGCTGAATCCGAGGTTGCCGGTGCTGCCGACCGCAATGATGTGGCGGGCGAACAGGGCGCGGAAGTCCGGATCGGCGAAGGCCGCGTAGGTTTGCCCCTCGGCGAGCAGGCCGGCCCGTCGGGCCAGTTCCTCGGCGTAGGCCAGGACCTCGTAGACGCCGCCGCGCGCCTTGATGCAGCCGGTCACCGGCAGCGCGTGGTCGGCCTTCACAAGCACGCGCCCGGCGGCCCCGTCCAGGATGTCCCGGGCCAGCGGTCCGTCGAGCGGGACGAGCGGCGAGTCGATCCGGCCGGCACCCTCTTCAGGGAACAGCCGGGCGAGAAGCGGTGCGAACCGGTTCCAGCGCGCCACGGCCCCGTCCACGTCGGCGCGGCCGATCGCCAGATTGGGCAGCACGGAGGCGGTGGCGGTCAGCGACGGGTTCGTCCAGACCGCGGGGCTGGCATGCCTGACGGCCTCCGGGATCCGGTCGCCCCACTGTCGGGACTGCATCTCGACGGCCGCTGCCATGGCGCTTCCGATCCTGCTGGGTACGTGCGCGCCGAACCTGCGCGAAAGACCGAGGGGCGGCCAATTATATTCTCTGGTGCAGCCTATTAGGCCAGCTTATGATCGCGCATGCCCGTAAGGCTCGATGCGCGCCTGGTCGGCGACCTGTTCTTCTTCCGCGCCCTGGTCGAGGCGGGCGGGTTCGCCAGGGCGGGCGACCGCCTGGCGGTGACGCAGAGCGCGGTCACGCAGCGGATCCAGCGGCTGGAGCAGCGCCTCGGCTACCCGTTGCTGGAGCGGGGCGCCCGCGAGATCCGCCTGACTGCCGAGGGCCACGACCTGTTCGCCGCGGCGCGGAACGGCTTCGACGGGATGGGCGAGGCCCTGCTCCGGGCGGAGCGGCGCGAGGGCCGGGAGACGCTCCGGATCAGCTGCATACCCTCCCTGGCATCGGAGTGGCTCGCGCCCCGATTGAAAGCCTTCAGCGACGGGCATCCCGGCATCGACGTCGCCGTCTTCGGGGAGACCCACGACCTGGACCCGGACCGCATGGCGCAGTCCGGCATCGACGTCGCGATCCGCTACGGCCCGGCGCCGCCCCCCGGTGCGACGGTCGTCTTCGACCATCCCGAGCCCGTCTACCCGGTCTGCGCCCCGGCCTACCGGGATGCGGCCGCGACGCCCGGCGGGGCCGTCGTCCTGCTCCACGACGCGACACCGTGGGAGGCCGCGGCGACCGTCTCGGAGGAGTGGGATCGCTGGATACGCGTCCACGGGGCGCCGAGGGACGGCCGGATCCAGAACCTCTACTTCAACCTCGCGCAACTGGCGCTGCGGGCCTCGCTCGGCGGATCGGGCATCGCGCTCGGACGGTCCCTGATCGTCGCGCCCTATCGCGCCGACGGGCGCCTGGTGCCCGCCTGCGGCGAGGCCGTCATGAGCGGGCTCCGGTACTTCGTTCTCGTGCGTGCCCTGCCGCCCGCGGGGCCGGCGGCAGCCTTCGTCGACTGGCTCGGCCAGAGCATGGCGGGGCCGCCGGGCTCGCCCGAACCGTTCCGCCCGGACGGCGCGCTGAACCGCGAATAGGGACGCGTCCGGCACGCGCGCGACGGCCTTGCGCGGCGCCCCCTCGTCCCGGACGGAAGGTCTATCGGTTGGCGGACAGATCCGTCGACAGCGCGGTCGCCAGGTGGGCCACGAAGGCGGTCACCTTGGGGCTGACAAGACGTCGGGACGTGTGGAGCGCCCACAGCTCCGTCGGCGGCCCCTCGAGCCAGCCCCAACAGGCCAGCCGTCCGGCCGCCACGTCACCCCCGACCAGCGAGCGCGGCAGCAGGGCGGCGCCGGCGCCCGCCACCACCGCGTCGCGCAGCGTCGGCAGCGAGGACAGCCGCAGGACCGGCACGGGCGCGAAGGCGCGGCGTGTCCGGCCATCATGGACCTGCCAAGCCTCCTCCAGACGCGGCGTCCAGCGGACCGCCGCCGGCACAGGCGTCACGTCGCTCTCGGCCGACGTATCGGGGCGCGGGAGATCCGGCGGCGCCACCAGCCAGAGCTCGTCCCGCAGGACGCAGCGCCCGACGAGCCGCTCGTCCGGCTTCGGATTGACCCGGATGATCACGTCGAAACCCTCCTCGATCGGATCGACGAACCGGTCCTCGGCGCAGATCTCCAGCTCGACTTCGGGATAGGCGCGGGCGAAGTCGGCGGCGACGTGGCCGAGCTGCGTGTCGGACAGGAGGAGCGGAGCACTCACCCGGAGGCGCCCACGGGGCCGGTCCAGGCCGCCGCCCACCACCGCGCCGGCCTCCGCGATCTCTCTGAGCAGCGGCCCCGTCCGGGCATGGAGGAGCGCGCCCGCCTCGGTCAGGCGCAGGCTGCGCTCGCCCCGCTCGATCAACCGCGCCCCGAGACTCGCCTCGAGCTCGGACACGCGGCGCGACAGCGTCGCCTTCGCCCGCCCGCTCGCCCGGGCGGCGCGGCCGAAGCCGCCGTGAGCGGCGACGAGGTTGAAGTCGGCGAGCGCCGAGAGATCCATAAGCTGTTCCATATGTGGGACACCCAGTCCCGATCCTGCCATCTATGGCTCAGAATAGGAACGGCGCATCTTCGGGACATCGGCGGCCCGCCCCGGGCCTCCGCGCTTCAAGGAGATCCGTCATGACCATCCTCGTCACCGGTGCCACGAGCCGCATCGGCTCCGCCGTCGTCGATCACCTCGTGGCGGAGGGCGCCGCCGTGCGCGCCCTGACGCGCGCGCCCGAGACGGCGCGTTTCCCGTCGGGCGTCGAGGCCGTCCGCGGCGATCCCGCCGACATCGACGCGATGCGCGCGGCGCTGTCGGGTGTCGATACCCTGTTTCTCCTCGTCGCCAACGTGCCGGACGAGCTGACCCAGGCGATCACGACGCTCAGCCTGGCCCGAGACGCGGGCGTGCGCGGCATCGTCTATCTGTCGGTCTTCAAGAGCGAGGCCTACGTCGACGCCCCGCACTTCACCGGCAAGCACGCCGTCGAGCGGATGATCGCGGCCCTCGACCTGCCCGCCACGGTGCTGCGGCCCTCTTACTTCATGCAGAATGACTTCGCCCAGAAGGAGCCGCTCCTCGGAGCGGGAATCTTCGGCGTGCCCGTCGGGCAGGCCGGCGTCTCGATGGTCGACGTGCGCGATATCGCCGAGGCGGCCGCCATCGCACTGCTGCGCCGCGAGCGCGCGCCGGAGAGGCTGCCGGCCGAGACCTACGACGTCGTCGGGCCGGATGCCTTGACGGGCGACGCGCTGGCGGAGATCTGGACTCAGGCCCTCGGGCGCGCGGTGCGCTACGGCGGCGACGATCTCGACGGGCTGGAGCAGCGGCTCCGCGGCTTCGCGCCCGCCTGGCTCGCCTATGACCTGCGGGTGATGATGCGCCGCTACCAGGAGGACGGCGCCGTCGCGACCGAGGCCGAGGTGGAGCGCTTCGCCACCCTGCTCGGCCGCAGGCCCCGCAGCTACCGCGCCTTCGCGGCCGAGGTCGCCCGCGACTGGCGGGGCGCCTGACCGCCGAGCCGCAGGCCCGCCTCGACGAGGCCGCCGCTCCGCCGAAGCTCAGCCCCTGCTTCATCTTCGAGCTCCCGATCGCGCGCATCTTCGGCGGTCAGCGCGTCGAGGCTTGGTCGGCGGGGAACGGGGAGCGACGCCGCGCTTCCCGGTATTCCCCTCATTCCGAACGCGCGACCTGCGCGCGGAACAGCGTCGCGAGGCTCCGCAACGTCCTGTTGTGCGGCTCGGCGAGCGACACCGTGTAGGCGCCCGGATCGATGTGGGGGACGGCGGCGGTGATGCGCACCGTCCGCTCGTCGATCTGGAGGACGGGCGCCCGCCACGTCTGACCGTTGGCGGCCCGGAACACCGCCAGCGTGTCCTTGCCGAGTTTGGGCGCGGTTCCCGGAAACGCGACTTCCGCGGCCCAGAGCTGCCCCGGCGAGACCTGGGGTGCCTCGTCGGTGTCCGGGAGACTGTGGTGCAGGGTCAGACTGTGCGGCGGCCCGCCGACGAGTTGGCGCGGCTCCGGAACGAAGCGCGCCGGCGGCTCGGTGTCGGGTGCGATGAAGATCGACGCGACGTCGTCCAGGGTTCGGAGGCAGCCGTCGGCGACCTGGACGATGGCGAGCGCGTAGCGACCGAACGTCATTCCCGCGACGTCGATCTGGCCGGTGAAGCCGGACGTCGCGGCGGCGGGTTCGCCATACCACTTGGCCACGTCCGGACGCAGATCGCTCTGAAGCGCGACCCACGATGTCCCGCTGCGGCCCGTCAGCCGCAGGTAGATCGCCGTCGGTGCCGGTCCCGAGACGTGCAGCCACCCGCGCAGGAACACGGAGGCCCGCGCGACGATCGACGAGAGATCCAGGCTTCGGTTGAGGCGCTCGTCCGTGCGCAGCACGTCGAGGCTCCATCCGCACTCGCTGCGCCGGATTGGCCTCGATGTTAGGCGCCGGACTTCGTCGGGCAGATCCGGCAGCGGGCGCGCCCGTGCGCCCGCTGTCGCGGTGGACGGCGCGGCCGGAGGACGAGCGGCCTCGTCCCACTGGATCGCGGCGCTGGTCCACGAGGCGGCGTTCGTCCGCAACCCCAAGGTCTCGAGCCGGAGGTCGAACCCGTGCCGCAGGTGGCTCGGTACCCGTCCGTGGCGGACGGGCCGGGCCTCGATCAGGCGCTCGTAGAGGGCGCGTACCGATACGAGGTGGCTGCCGACGTCGGGGAAGGATTTGCGGCCGATGAGGGCCTGCATCCGGCCCAGGCGTGCGCGATCGTAGTGTAGCCCGATGAGACGCGCCCTGACGGCGCCGGCATCGTCAGGCGGCACCTTGAATCCGTCGATCCCGTCCTCGACGCGCTCGGCAAGGGCGCCGATATCGGCGACGATCGGGACGAGGCCCGCCTGCCACGCTTCGGTCAGCGCGATGACGAACGTCTCGGGCCAGGTGGAGAGGTGCAGCGAGACATCGCACCCGGCCAGCAGGCCGCCGATCGCGTGCTGCTCGTAGGCGCCGGTGACGCTCACCTGATCCGGTCCGAAGCCCGCGACCGCGTCGCGGTACGGGTCGTCGATCCGGCCGATCACCTTGAAGTGGATGGGATAGGCCTCGCAGCTGCGGATCAGGTTGATCGCCTGCTGCCCGCCCTTGTGGGCCGCGAGATTGCCGAGGATCGCCACGGTCAGCCGATCGGCGTCGCGCTTGCGCCGGGCGACCGACCGCACCTCGGCGGCCGCGGGGCTCGGCGCCACCATCGGAATCGCGACGATCCGCTCGGCGGGAATGGCGGGATAGTAGCGCCTGAGGTATCGCGCCGTCTCCGGTGTGCTCGTGACGAACGCGTCGATCGCGTCGGTCACCAGGGTCATCATGCCGTCGCGGCGCGCCTTCGACCCGGGCGGATAGTTGTTGCCCGAGATCAGGCAGGCGTCGCACTGGTCCGCGCCGCGATTGACGACGTCGCAGAACCGGCCGGTGTGATCGAGCAGCAGCCAGCGCTCGCAGATGAGGAAGTGATCGTGCAGGTGATAGACGGTGGGTATGCCGCAGGCCCGCGCGATGAGGGGCAGGGACAACGGGACGTGCATCAGATGATGGATGTGGACGAGATCGACCTGATGCTCGAACAGCAATCGCTGGAAGAGCCCCTCCACGAACGGGTCCGTTGAGAGCGGCGGCGTGACGGCGCCGCACGCGAAGCTCTCCGCGATCCCCGGACCCTCGAGCCGCAGCGCCCAGCGCCCGTCGCCGAAGACGGGGAACAGGAACAGGATCCGGTACGGCTCGCCGAGTTCGGTCAGCAGTTCCTGATAGACCTCGACCCCGCCCCCGTGGCGATGCCCCAGGCGGTTGTGGGTGAGCATCAGGACCGTGCGGGTCGCGGTCGCCGCCCGGTGCGGCCGACGCGTCTGCGTCTGCCGGTGGTCGATGACCGCGTCCAGGATGGTCGCCACGCGGTGGTCGTAGAGGTGCTCGGCGCGGGTCCGGGCCTGCGCGGCGCGGGCGCGCGCGATGCGGGTTTCCGGGTCAGTCAGGGCCGCCAGGATCGCGTCGACGGAAGCGGCCTCGTCGCCGCAGAGGGCGATCTCGGCGCCGGGCGCGTAGTACGCGGCCGTCTCCGGCTCGGGCGAGACGACGACTTGGTAGCCCCCGGCGAGTGCGGTCTCGAACAGCCGCGGTGGCGGCGTCGAGCCGGTCGCCTGATCGGCGCGCGCCGACGAGAAGATCCGGGGCAGGGTCAGCACGACGCGACTGCGGTTCGCCAGAAGGGCGAAGTCCCGGTTGCCGCAGCGCCAGTCCGTGACGAGCGCCTCGTCCTCCAGTTCGGGCGGCCCGATATGCTCGTTCCACGGCAGCGCCAGCTTGAACTTCACGTCCCGCGGCAGCTTCGCCGACAGCGCGTTCAGGGTCGCGACCCGGTTCGGCCACGCCGTTCCGATGAAGAGCAGATCGTAGCGGTAGCGCGCGTCGTCCTCGATAACCGCGAGATCGTGGAAGAGCGACGAGGCGCCCAGCGCGAGGTGGTTGGCCCGACCTCCATAGGCCGCGACCGTGGCCCGGTCGTTCGTGAAGACCAGATCGAAGGCCGCCGACCCGCGCACGTTCGCCTCGCGCTCGTACGGATCCTCCGTGGTCCAGAGCACGCTGGTGCGGGCGAGCCCCGCGAGCCGCCCGACGAGGGGCGCGTGCGCGCGGGCGCCGCCGAACGCGATCAGCGTGTCGAGGCCCTGCTCGACGAAGGTGACCAGGGCATCGCCATGCCCGCCGACCTGGACCCGGCCGACCGCCGGATGGCGCCGCAGCGCGTCCGCGATGGCGAGCACGAGGTAGCGGTTGTGCGTCTGCGGCTCGGTGTCCAGCAACAGGATCGACAGGTCGGACATGGTCGGTCGGGTCTGCTCTGTGGCGACGTGTTCAGGCCATGACCGTCAGGTGGCTGAGATCGAGCAGGCGGGCCGCGCGGTGCCGGTAGGTGTGGTCGCGCAGCGCCCGCGCCTGCGCCCGGCGCGCGATCGCCTCGATGCCGGCGGGCTCGTCGAGCGACCGCTCGATGGCGCGCGCGATGTCGGCCGCGCCGTCCACCAGCAGGATTTCCGTATCCGGCTCGAAATGCTCGCAGACTTCCAGGCCCGTGACGAAGAAGGCCTGCGCCGAGCCCGACAGGGCGACCTCGAAGGTCCGCGGCCCCGGCGTCGCCTGCGGGAGCGACAGCCGGCGATTGGCCACGTCGAGGTCGCGGCCGATATTGAGCGTCAGCCGGGCCGCCGCGGCGTAGTCGGCCATCTGCGCCGGCGTGAGGCGGCGGTTCACCGCGCACCGGAGCGTGTCCGGCCACCCGGCGCCCAGGATCTCCACGACGTGGCGGCACAGGAGATCGTCGATCCGACGCATCAGGGCGATACGGTTCGGGTAGGCGACGCCGCAGAAGAACAGGACGGTCTCCCGCTCCGCGACCGGGACGATCGGTCGGAAGTGCCGGTTGGGCGCGGCCGCCAGGGGCAGGTGATGGACGTCCGGGTGACGGTAATGCTGCGCCGCCCAGGAATCGTTGCTCACGACGATGTCGGCGTAGAGTTCCGCCTTGAAGGCGTAGTCGAACTCGTACGGGTCATCGGTCAGCCAGAAGATCAGCACGCCACCGACGGCGTCCACCGCCCGGCGAAGCGCGCGCAGATCCGCCAGGTCAGGCACGAGGCTTCCGACCGCGACCACGACATCCGGGCGAGACGCGCGGATTGCCGCGTCCGCGAGTTCCAGAGGCGTCTGCGCGACCCGCTCAGCACCGAGAAGTTCGGCAAAGCCCTCGGCCAGATCGCTCCGGATCCCGGGATTTCGATTGAGCGCATCGGGGAAGGTGCTCGTGACCAGCACGTGCGGCCCGGCCAACGAGATCGCGCTGACGAAATTCATCCCTATTGACCTCGGCGAGACAGGCCAGTTTTGTTTGCAGGTTAACGCCAATTGTAAGTAGACACGCAACTGTCGCGTGTCCATTTCGGACATTAATTTCCCCCACTCTCCTGTCGCGCGGGAAATTCCGGGCAGTCTACTGTTGGCAATTAGGAAGTATGGAACGGGATAAACTGGCAATAGGCGCGCCGACCCCACCGGGTGAGCCGTGCGCGGAGGTGCTGCACCCCTTCCTGCCGTGGTTGACCGGCAGCCTTCTGCTGGTGGGACCGAGGCCCGACGCGGGGAGCAGGGCGCGCTGGGCACCCACCGCCGCGGTGGTCCACACGGCGGATGGCGCCGACCTTCCGGCCTCGACGCGCTTCGATGCCGTCGTTCTGCTGGGTCTCCTGTTCCGACGAGACGACGGGGGCGGGTGCGCGCTCGACGCGACGATCGCCTGGGCTCAGGAGCGGCTGCGACCCGGCGGGCGGCTGATCCTCGTCGTCGACAACGCGCTGTCGCTCCACGGCCTCGCCTCGGGGTCCGAGACGGCGGGGGAACGCGGCTTCCCGAGCCTCGAAGGGCGCCCCCGATCCGACGGCGCCCGGCTGCCGACGCGGGCAGGTCTGAAGCGGTCCCTGGGGGCCCGCGGCCTGGTCCATCAGGACTGGTGGTTCCCGTTTCCGGACCAGGGGCGACCCCTGAGCCTCGTCGCCGAGCGCGGATTGGCGCGGCCGGGTGGGTTCGACCCCGGAATGCTGGCGATCGGCGCAGCCGGCCCGGAACCCGCAGCCTGCGCGGGCGCACTTTTCTCGCCCCGGCGCGCCTGGGGGCCGGTGGCGGATCTGGGGCTCACCGGCGATCTGGCGCCGGCCTTCGCGGTCGCGGCGTCGGAAGCGCCGCTGCCGCCGGATGACCGGCTGGCGATCCACCTCGGACTGCGCCGCCGCCCGGAATTCGAGCGTCTGGTGACCTTCGCGGATGCCGGGTCGCGGATCGCGGTGCGCCGCGCGCGCGTGAACCCTGATCTTCCCGCCGCGGTCGCAGGGGTGACGAACCTGTTGCCATCGGAGACCTACGCGCCCGGTTCCCTCTGGTCGGCGGATCTCGAGGCGCGGCTCGCGCGGGAGGGCTGGTGCCCGGACGCGGTCGCCTCCTGGGCCGGGACGTGGCTGGAGGCCGTCTCCCGCTGCTTCGCGGCCGGGGCGCGGATGGGACCGGACACGTTCCTCCCAGCACGGGCGCTCGACGCGATCCCGAAGAACCTCGTCTCGGGTACAAACCGGACGTTCATAGACCTGGAATGGGACCTCGGCGTCCCTCTGGACGCGGGTCATCTCGCCGTGCGCGGCCTCGTCAACGCGCTGACCGACGCGCCGGACTGGCGGCCCGGCGGAGGGTCCGGCCTGATCCTGCTGGACGCCCTGCGCACCCTGTTGCCGAGGCTCGGATACGCCCTGGACGATGCGCAGCTCGCCGACCGGCTGGCCCGGGAGAGCCGGTTCCAGTCCATCGTCAGCGACCGCGTGATCGAGCGCGGTCTGGGCTGGGCGGCGGCGACGCGCCTGCCGGCCGGCGGTCCGGCCCGCAGCGGCGCGAATCCGCGCGCGGCGCTCGTCGAGGCGTCCGCCGAGATCGCCCGGCTGCGCGAGGAGAATGCGGCCCTGCGCGCCGCGCGCACCGCCGACGCCGCCGCGCATGCGGACACCGAGCGCGAGAGCGCCCGTCGCACCGACCGCGTGATCGCCTACGCGGCCGAACTGCACCGCGCGCGCGACCACCTCCAAAACACGCTCGACGCCCGCCGCGCTTCGTCCGCCTACGGGCGCCGTCTGCCCCTTCGCCTCCTGCGCCTGCTCAGAGGGACCCCGTGATGCGGCTGCTCGTGGCCTGTGACCACCTCGCGCTGACGGGCGGCCTCCTGCGCTTCGAGCGGGTCGGGCGCGTGCTCGCGCGTCGCGGGCACACGTTCTCTTTCCTCACGTTCGGCACGGGCGAGGACGGGTTCGAGACGCGTCACCGCGTCCTGCACCCCGAGGAAGCCGCGCGCGAGAGCTGGGACGCCGTCATGGTGCCGGGCGGCGGTTTCCCGGATGCCACGATCGAGGGTTTCGCGGACCTGCGGGCCCCGAACTTCGGCGCCCGGATTCAGCACTTCCTCAACGCCCCGGCGCGACGGGACGCCTACGCGCGCGTCACGCGGACCTTCGCGCCCGACCTCGTCGTGGCGAACAACGCCCACTGGGACGATGCGGCCCTCGACGCCCTCGGCCTGCCGTGGCGCCGACTCGTCGGTGCAGTCGATGCCGGCCTGTTCGCGCCGCCCGTCTCGAGGCCGGCGCGCGGCGCGCGGCACCGGCTCGGCGGCATCGCCAACAAGCGCCCCGCCGCGCAGCTCGCCGCGCTCGACAGGCTCGGCGACGCGTGGGCGCTGCACTGGTTCGGACGGCCGGATTGGGGGCTCGTGGGCGCGCGCGCCGATCTGGTGGCCTCGGGCCGCCTCGTCGTCCACGGGCCGCTGGTCGAGGCCGACCTGCCCGCGTGGTACCACGGGCTCGACGCGTTCTGCAGCGCGGAGGCGCATGCCGGCTGGTGCAACCCGGCCGCGGAGGCGATGGCCTGCGGCACGCCGCTCGTCACGACCGTGCACGGCACGCTGGCTTTCGCCGAGGACGCCGTGACCGCCCTGGTGGTGCCGGACGGTCCGGACGCGGCGCTCGGTGCCGCCGTCGCGCTGGCCGCGGACCGGATCGTCACCGATCCCGCCGCCGCCGCGTCCCGCGCCGAGGCGGGACGGGCGCGGATCCGGGCGCTCGACTGGGACACCTACGCGGACGGGCTGCTCGCCGCCGTCGCAGAGGCGATCGCGCTGCGGGCCGACCGGGCCACGGCGGCGCGCCCGTCCGGCACGCCGCCCCGCGAGACCGTGCTGCGCCTCGCCGACCTCGCCCGCCGGGACGGGGCGCTGCCGGAGGACTTCGACGCGCTCGGCTATATCCGGCTGCATCCGGACCTCGCGGCGCTGTTCGAGCACGCGTGGCAGGGGCAGTTGCACTACCTCGAGCACGGCCGGCGGGAGGGCCGGATCTACCCCTCGAACCTGACGCGGGCGCAGCAGAAGGCCGCCCAGGCATCGCGGATCGCGCTCGCGGTCGACGGGCTCGACGGCTCCGGCAAGTCGAGCATCGCGCGTCGCGTCGCCGAGGCGCTCGGTGCGACAGTGCTCAATCCCTTCAGCGGTCAGGTCGGCGCGATCCTGGTCCATCTGGCCCGGACGGGGCAGCACGCGCTCGCCGACGACGTAGCGCACGCGGCCGTCGCGGCGGCGATCGCCAACGCGCCGCCGGGACCGGTCGTCTTCGATCGGCACTGGTTCACCGCCTCGCAGCTCCTGTCGCCGGCCTATCGTCCGGGATGGGAGCCGCGCCCGTTCACCGTCATGTGCTGGGCCGACCGTCCCACCACCATCGCCCGCATGGTCGCGCGCGGCGTCCCCAACCCGTCGGAGCACATGACCGAGGACCGGATCGCCGGCTACCGGACGCTCGCGGAGGAGCTGCGGCTGCCGCTCCTCGACACGTCCCGCATCGCCCCGGAGGAGGGGGCCGCGCAGGTGCTGGCGATGTTGGGCGCGAACGGCGACGCGGCACGGCGCGCGTGAGTGCGGCCTCGCGGAGCGGCGTGTGAGATCGGCGCGAAGCGCGAGAGGCTGCGGGGCGACAGCCTCCGCAGGACCGGGAATTGCCGGACCCGCTCCGATATGGTCGCTTTCCGGAATCCGGTGGCGACGGCAGGCCACGGGTTTCGCGGGAGGACATGGCGTTCGTGTTGGAACAAGCGCGCGGCGACCGCGGCCGGAACCTCGTGCTGCTCGGCATCAGCCTCCTCTTCGTCGCCGCCGGTCTCGGGATGATCGTCACCGGCGCGGATGGCGGCGTCGCGACGACGGTGTTCTTCGGCGTCTGCGCGGCCGTCGCCGTCTGGCAGCTGCGGCCGGACCTCCTCGAATCGGAGAGCCGGTCGGCGGGGTCACTGGCGGCCCAGTTTCCTGGCCCAGTGACCTTGCGCGCCTCGTTGCGGAGACTCCTGTTCCTCGCCCTGATGGCCGCCGGCTTCGGCGGGGTGACGCTCTGGATCCTGCTGCACGAGACGCGTTCAACCACGATGCACCTGCTGCTGTGGCCGGGTGTCGTGCTCTTCCTCGGAGGCGTCCCGGTCCTCATCCTCACGGCGATCCGCGGCTCGGCGCTGCACCTCGACGAGACCGGATTCACCGTCGTGCAGTTGGGCCGGTCGCGGCGCGTACGGTGGCATGACGTGAGCGAATTCGCGGCGGTCGCCGCGGCCGGCTCGGGCCAACGTCTCGTCACGTTCGACGACGCGAGCGCGATCACGACCCGCCTCGGGGCAATGAACCGTCGCCTGATCGGGCGCAACGCGGTGCTGCCGGAGAACTATGGACTGGATCCCGACACGCTCGCTACGCTCCTCACGGCTTGGCGCAAGCGGGCCCTGCAGACGGAGGCCGGTCGGCTCTGAGGCGATCCGGCCAACGCGGCGGCGGTGCCGGCGCACCGTCGACCGCGCCCGGTCGACGGGCGGGGCGCGCGCGCCGGCGGCGGACGACACCGCCTGCCCGCGCCTTGACCATCGTCTCTCCAGCGTGGCCTGATCGGCGCGATGGAACCGCTGACCGACCCGATCGCGCGCGCTCGCTCTCCCGGTACGGGTCAGCCCCCGGAGGGCGGATTCGCCGCCCTGACCCCCGAGCTGAGCGTCCGGGACCTCGATGTGAGCCTGCGTTTCTGGTGCGATCTGCTCGGCTTCACGGTCGCCTACGATCGACCGGCCGCGCGCTTCGCTTATCTGACGCGAGGCGGCGCGCAGATCATGCTGTGCCAGCACAACGGCCGCTGGAGCACGGGCCCGCTGGATCCGCCCTGCGGCCGCGGGGTCAACTTCCAGATCATGGTCGATCGGCTGGATCCGATCCTCTCGGCGCTCGCCGGCGCGCGATGGCCGCTGTTCGAGGCGCCGCGGGAGGCCTGGTACCGGACGGGTCCGGTCGAGGGCGGCCAGCGGGAATTCCTCGTCCAGGATCCCGACGGGTACCTCGTGCGCCTCGCCGAGGATCTCGGTCACCGAGAACCCGCGTAGCCCCCGCCCGTCCGGACCGGGAGACGGCACCGTCGCGGCCGCAGGGGCCGCGTCAGCGCGTGACGATGCTCGGCTCCTGCCGGCCGGGACGGGGTTGAACCACGAGGAGTCCGGCCGAGTAGACCAGCGAGACGAGGAGCGCGACCGTCAGCGCGAGCGCGGCACCGAACGGTTGAATCATCACGTGGAGCGTCAGCAGGGTCAGGCCGAAGCCGAACACCCCGCGGATCGCGACGCTCGCCAAGCGCGCCATCGCCGCGCCTCCGATTCGGCGATGAAGGATGACGAAGGCGCTCGTCATCGTAACCGGGAAGGCGGCGATCACCCCGGTCCGGGCAGGACCGAGGGCGGTGCTGAGCGCCAGCAGGGCCGCGACGAACAGCGCGACGGCACTCGCGCGGATGAGCAGATCCAGCGGGCGCGGCCTCGCGACGACGGCGCTCCGCACAAGGGTCGCGCGCACCACGTGCCGGGTCGAGACGGCGCCGGCCCCGTAGACGAGGGCATTGAGCAGGAACGCGGTCGTCGGCGTCCACGCGAGCGCCGAGACCGGCAGGGCCGCCGCGAGCCACGCCAGGATCGCAGGCCCGAGGGTGGCGATCATGTCGCGACCGGCCGCCCGGTGGGCGTAGACGATCAGGAACAGGCCCGTCGCGGCGTTCGCCGCGAAGCCGTTGAGGGCCGCCCCGGCGACGAACGCGGCGTCGTGCTCCATCGCCATGAACACGTAGGCCGGCCCGGCCGACACCGGCAGGCTGACGACGAGCGCGCCCCAGACCGGCCCCAGCCATTCGGCCAGGACGGAGGCGAGCACCACCACGGTTCCGGAGGTCAGCGCCCGGATCAGGGCCGTCAGCCAAATCGCCGCCAAGGTCGTTTCCCGCGCGTCGCGTCGCCGACCCGGGTCGGCATCGGAGCCGCGCCCTCGCTATCACGGGCGACCGGTCCCGGCCAAAGCGGCCGGCTCGCGAATCCGCGCTTACGAAACCAGACGGGGCGACCTGCTCGTCGGCCCGCGCGACCGCCGCCGTGCCGCCCGCCATGGTCCCGACGCAGCGGGCGGCCGTGTTTTGCGATCGCGATAGACTTTCACCCAATTCTCGACTTCAATGACCGAGATTGGTGCAGTCGAGAGCACGGATTTCGGCACTGAGAGCCGGCCACGGCGTACCTTCCGTGGCGCTTGGCAACACCGACCCGCCGGATAGGACTTCGGGTCTTCACGGCCAGCTCGGCGCACCGCCCGCGCGACGCGAGCTGGACGCGACACGCCGGAAAGATTCTGCCGACCACGATCCTTGGGCGTGGGAACGCGGCCGGGCGGCTCAGATGTAGGTCGAGGCGAGCGCCGGCGAGCCGTCCAGGGCGTGGGCCAGTCTCTCCAGGCCGTGGGCGATCTGCTGTCGGGTCGAGGGGCCTCCGAGGCAGAGCCGGACGGCCTCGGGTGGCGCTCCGGCGACGCAGAAGGGATCGCTGCCGACCACCCCGAGACCCGCCGCGCGGCCCTGGCTGGCGAAGGCCGAGCGCGTCCATCCAGCCGGCAGGGTGATCCAGACGTGGAAGGCGTGCGGGTCCGCGACGTAGGCCTCGGCGGGCAGCAGCGCGGCCGCGAGGCTCTGGCGCGCGGCCGACTCGGCGCGGACGAAGTCCACGATGGCGTCCGCCGTCCCGTCCACGATCCAGCGCGTGGTCAGCGCGGTCGAGATCGGCGACGCCATCACGGTCGCAGCGCGCAGGGCATCGCCGAGGGGCAGGGCGGCCCGCGCGTTCGGCGCGACCAGGAAGGCCAGGCGGAGCCCCGCGCCCAGGCACTTCGCGACGCCCGCCACGTAGTAGGTGATCTCGGGCGCCAGTTCGGCGAAGCTCGGCGGCGGTGCCGGGCAGATCCGCGCGTAGGCGTCGTCCTCGATGATCGTGACCGCGTAGCGGCGGGCTGTGGCCACGATGGCGTCGCGCCGCGCGCGGGATAGGGTCGCCGTGGTCGGGTTCTGAAGGAGCGGATTGAGGTAGAAGGCCTTCGGCGCGCCGCGGGTACAGGCGGCCGCGAAGGCGTCGGGGTCGATCCCGTGGCGGTCCATCGGCAGGCCGACGAGGCGCAGGCCCCGATGCGCCGCGAGGGTCCGGATGCCCGGATAGGTGATGCGCTCGGCGCAGATGGTATCGCCGGCCTGCGCGACCTGTCCCAGGATGCTGGAGAGGGCGCTGTGCGTGCCCGGGCAGATCAGGAGGCGCTCGCGCGCCGCGACGATCCCGCGACCCCCGAGCCAGCGCAGCGCGGCCTCCTTGTCCGCCTCCGTCCCGCCGAAGCCCTGGTAGCGCAGCAGGTCGGCGAGATTGCCGGACAGCTCCGCGAAGGACGACCGCATGCGGGCCTGCAGGCCCGGCAGGTCGGGCTCCGGGGGCAGGTTCATGGTGAAGTCGACCGGTCCGGGCCGCCGGGCGTGCGCGGCCTCAGCGGGACGGGTCGTGTCCGCCGGGTCGACCACGAAGGTGCCCCGGCCGACCCGCCCCTCGATCAGGCCGCGCCTGTGAGCCTCGACATAGCCGCGGGACACGGTCGTGAAGTTGAGGTCGAGCGTGGCGGCGAGCGCGCGCTGGGTCGGCAGGCGCGTGCCCGGCAGCAGGTGACCGGTCCGGATATCGTCCGCCAGCGCGTCCGCGATAGCGAGGTAATGGGGCTTGCCCCAGCGCTTGAGGTCGGGCGTCCAGACATTGTCCGCGCCGCCCCTATCGACGGACCGAACTCCCCGCCCGCTCGCCCTCATCCGTCCTGCACCCGCGTCGTGAAAAGCGATCAATGATCGATTGTATGGCTTGCAAGCACCGTACCGGGCGCCGCATCGCGTGTCACGGCTCATACGATCCGTTCAATGCGTACAATATTCGACGCCGAAACAGGCGTCGATTGACCATGGCATGCGCACGACTTGGTGATGAAATGTGCGAAAGGAAATAGATCTTCGCCGGTCGCCGACTGTCCATTGATCGCAATATTGTATGTATCGCAGGGCGACGCATTGACTGGATCCATGATCGCGCTGTTCTGGCACACCGCTTGCCATTGCCTCGGCTGATCGCGCGCAGCGCCGACTGCAGCGGTCCAGATCACCGAGGAGCGTGAGCAATGCCTGCCGTGAATCGCGAGCCGCACAAGAAGGGCGACGTCCTGGTCGACTACGAGGAGAAGGTCTTCGAGGACGTGAAGGCCGAACCGGGTCAGAAGGCGCTCGTCACCTTCCACACCGTCGCGTTCGAGGGCTCGATCGGCCTCGTCAACCTGCTCCAGGCCACGCGCCTGCAGCGCAAAGGCTTCGAGACCTCGATCCTGCTCTACGGCCCCGGCATCACCCTCGGTGTCCAGCGGGGCTTCCCGCGGCTCGGCGACGAGGCCTTCCCGGGCCATCTGAACTTCAACAACCAGCTCGAGAAGTTCATGGCCGAAGGCGGCAAGGTCTACGCTTGCCGCTTCTCGACACAGGCCCTGTACGGGCACGGCGAGGCGGCCTTCATCGAGGGCATCCGCATGATCAACCCCCTCGACGTGCTCGACTGCATCCTCCTGCACAAGCGCGACAACGCGGTGATCATCGACACCTGGACCGTCTGACGACCGCGCCAACGCTCCCGGCGGCCGCGCGGGACGCGCGCGGCCGCCGGCTCAGCCGGAGGACCACCCATGTCAGAGACGCAGATCGTGCGGGCTGCCGCGGTCCAGATCGCGCCGGACCTCGACCGCCCGGACGGCACCCTGGAGCGCGTGCTCAATGCGGTCGACGAGGCCGCCGCCAAGGGCGCGCGCTTCATGGTCTTCCCCGAGACCTTCCTGCCCTACTACCCCTACTTCTCATTCGTCCTTCCGCCCGCGCTCCAGGGGCCCGAGCATCTGCGACTCTACGAGCGCGCGGTCGCCGTGCCGGGCCCGGTGACGCAGGCGGTCTCGGCGGCCGCGCGGCGCCACGGTGCGGTGATCGTGCTGGGCGTGAACGAGCGCGACCACGGCTCGCTCTACAACGCGCAGCTGATCTTCGACGCGGACGGCGCCCTGAAGCTCAAGCGCCGGAAGATCACACCGACCTACCACGAGCGCATGATCTGGGGTCAGGGCGACGGCGCCGGGCTCGCCGTGGTCGAGACGGCAGTCGGCCGCGTGGGGGCGCTGGCTTGTTGGGAGCACTACAATCCGCTCGCCCGCTACGCCCTCATGGCGCGCCACGAGGAGATCCACGCCGCTCAGTTCCCGGGCTCCCTGGTCGGCCAGATCTTCGCCGACCAGATGGAGGTGACGATCCGTCACCACGCCCTGGAGGCGGCCTGCTTCGTGGTCAACGCCACGGGTTGGCTCACCGACGAGCAGGTCGCGCAGGTCTGCCCGGACGAGCGCCTGCGCGGCGCCTGCCGGGGCGGCAACTGCACCGCCATCGTGTCGCCCGAGGGCAAGCACCTCGCTGATCCTCTCGGGCCGGGCGAGGGCATCCTGATCGCCGACATGGACCTCGCGCTGGTGACCAAGCGCAAGCGGATGATGGACTCGGTCGGCCACTACGCGCGGCCCGAACTCCTCAGCCTGCTCCACGACGACCGCCCGGCCGCCTCCGTGCAGCGGCCGGCCCGTTCGCAGCCCGCCCACCGGAGCCTCGACCATGAGCAGCAGCCCGCTTCCGACGAGTCGTCGCGCGTCCCCGCCGGTCCCGACGGGCCTCATCGGGATGCCGACGGAGCGCCTGATCAACGCGTTGCAATCCTACGGCGTTAGGCTCGCCGACAGCCGCGCCGGGGCGCCGAGCCGCCGCGGCGGCGCCGGGCCGTCGGATCACAAGGCGATGACCATCGCGGGCCGCACCGTGATGGTGCCGGTCCATACCGAGGCCGCCTTCGACTCGCCCTTCCTCGTGCGCCCGCCGGACGCGGACGGGATCGCGGTGATCGAGCACGCGGGCGTCGTGGTCGGCCGCGTCACCTTCCCGGGGCGCCCGCGCTTCTACGCCCTCTCCACCTTCGACGGCGTGCCCTACGCGAAGATCGCGGTGCTGCACGGGCGCGACGTCCTCGCCACGACGGTGCTGCAGACCTGCATCCGCTACCAGAGCCGCGCCAAGACCTGCCAGTTCTGTTCGATCGGCCAGTCGCTGGCCGCCGGGCGGACCGTGGCGCGCAAGACGCCCGAGCAGCTCGCCGAGGTCGCCCGCGCCGCCGTGCTGCTCGACGGCGTGAAGCACATGGTCATGACCACCGGCACGCCGAACGCTACCGACCGCGGCGCCGCGATCCTGTGCGAGAGCGCCTTCGCGGTGAAGGCCGCCGTCGACCTGCCGATCCAGGCCCAGTGCGAGCCGCCCGACGACGACCGCTGGTTCGAGCGGATGCGGGCGTCCGGCGTCGACGCGCTCGGCATGCACCTGGAGGCCGTCACGCCCGAGGTGCGGGCGCGGATCATGCCCGGCAAGGCGAGCGTGCCGCTGGAGCGCTACTTCGACGCCTTCGCGGCGGCCGTGCCGGTCTTCGGGCGCGGCCAGGTCTCCACCTACATCCTCGCCGGCCTCGGCGACGCGCCGGACGCGATCCTGGCGACGGCCGACCGTCTGATCGGGATGGGCGTTTACCCGTTCGTGGTGCCCTTCGTGCCGATCTCCGGCACGCCGCTGGAGAGCCATCCGGCCCCCGGGCCCGACTTCATGCACGCCGTCCTGAAGCCGCTCGCGGAGATGCTGGGCCGGGCGGACCTGCGCTCCGCCGACATCAAGGCCGGCTGCGGGCGGTGCGGCGCCTGCTCGGCGCTCTCCACCTACGAGCGCGCGGGCGGGGCGGCGTGATGTTCGACCCCGTGCCGCCGTACCGGCCCAGCCACTTCCGGGTGAAGTTCGCGGTCGCGCCCTGGGAGCGGCGCGCCTGCGCGGCCCTGCGCCGGCAGGTCTTCTGCGCGGAGCAGGGGATCTTCGCCGAGGACGATTGCGACGCGATCGACGCGCACGCCCTCCCGATCTGCGCCCTCTCGACGCTCGGCGGCGACGCGGACGCCGTCGTCGGCACCGTGCGGATCCACGAGGACCGCGCGCGTCCGGGAACGTGGTGGGGCTCGCGCCTCGCCGTCGCCAAGCCCTTCCGCAGCGCCGCCGCCCTCGGGACCGGGCTCATCCGGGTCGCGGTGTCTTCGGCCCGCGCGCGGGGCTGCACCCGCTTCCTCGCGCACGTGCAGGAGGGCAACGTCGCGCTGTTCGAGGCCCTGCACTGGGAGAGCCTCGACGCCCTGGACCTGCACGGGCGGCCCCACCGCCTGATGGAGGCGGATCTCGCGGCCTACCCGCCGATGCACGATCCCGAGAACGGGCTCCTCACCTTCCGCAGGGCCGCGTGACCGCCGCGGTCGACACACGGGCGCTGGCCCGCCAGATCCGCGAGGCCCGCGGGGTCGGCCACAAGCGCGACATCGACGCGGTCGTGCGGCGGCTCGGTCTCGGAAGCCGGCACGCGGCCGTGCCGGTCGGCGACGACTGCGCGGCGATCCCCGACGGCGACGGGCACCTCCTGCTGGCCATCGAGGGCTTCCTCGACAGCTTCGTGGCGGACGACCCCTACTTCGCCGGCTACTGCGGGATCATGGTCAACCTGAGCGACGTCGCCGCCATGGGCGGCCGCCCGCTCGCCGTGGTCGACGCCCTCTGGAGCCCGGATGGAGCGGCCGCCGATCCGGTCCTGGCCGGCCTGTCCGACGCCGCCGCGCTCTACGGCGTCCCGGTGGTCGGCGGCCACACCAACACGCGCGCGGCCGCCGGCAACCTCGCGGTCGCGGTGCTCGGCCGGGCGGGGCCGCGCCTTCTGACGAGCTTCGACGCCGCGCCCGGCGACGACCTCGTCGCCGCCATCGACCTGCGCGGGCGCTTCCGCGACCCGCACCCGTACTGGGACGCCTCCACCGGCGCGCCGGGCGCGCGGCTGCGCGGTGACCTCGCGCTGCTGCCGGGCCTCGCCGAGGACGGCCTGGCCCACGCCGCGAAGGACATCAGCATGGCCGGCATCGTCGGCACGGCGCTGATGCTGCTCGAGTGCTCGGGGGTGGGCGGAGTCATCGACCTCGACGCGATCCCGCGTCCCGACCACGTCCCGCTGCCGCGCTGGGTGAACGCCTTCCCGAGCTTCGGCTACCTCGTGAGCGTCCGACCCGACCGCACGGCGGCCGTGGTGGCGCGCTTCGCCGCGCGCGGCATCGCGGCGGCGCAGATCGGGCGCCTCGACGGCAGCCGGGTCGCCCGGGTGCGCGACCGGACGTGCGACGAGGCCGTCGTCTGGGACTTCGCTGCCGACGCGCTGACCGGCTGCGGCCGCGAAAGAGCGGAGGCCGTGCCGTGACGGGCCTGCGCGTCGCGATCCTGACCCATTCCACGAACCCGCGCGGCGGCGTCGCCCACAGCCTCGCGCTCGCCGAGGCCCTGTGCGCCCTCGGCCACGAGGCGGTGGTGCACGCGCCCGACCCGGCAGGCCGCGGCTTCTACCGGGACGCGGCCTGTCCCACGGTGGCGGTGGCGGCCGAGCCGGTCGAGGGTGCGACGGTCGATCTCGTGCGGGCCCGCATCCACGACTACCTGCGCCACTTCGCGACGCCGGCCGCCTGCGACTTCGACGTCTTCCACGCCCATGACGGGATCGGCGGCAACGCCCTCGCGACGCTCAGGCACCGGCGCCTGATCCCGGGCTTCGTCCGCACCGTGCATCACGTCGACAGCTTCGCCGATCCCGTGCTCGCGTCGTGGCAGGACCGCGCGATCCGCGAGGCCGATCGGCTGCTCTGTGTCAGCCGCCTCTGGGCCGACTGGATCCGGGACACGCTCGGCGCGGAGGCCGGGATCGTCGGCAACGGGGTCGACCTGTCGGTCTACCGGCCCGCGCCGACCGGGGCGGACGCCGCGTTCCGGGACCGGTGGGGTCTCGGCGGGGGGCCCATTATCCTGAGCGTCGGCGGCTTCGAGGCGCGCAAGAACGCGCTCGGCATCGTCGGGGCCTTCGCGCGCCTGCGGGCGCGCCACCCCGGCGCGCAGCTCGTCGTCGCCGGCGGCGCCTCGCTCCTCGACCACGCCGCCTATCGCGACCGCTGCCGCGCGGCCCTGGCCGCCGCGGGCCTCGAGGTCGGTCGCGGCCTCGCGGTCGTCGCGACGGGCCCGGTCCCGCAGGCCGACATGCCGGCGCTCTACCGAGCCGCGGACCTGCTGGCCTTCCCGTCGTGGACGGAGGGGTTCGGCCTGTGCGTGCTTGAGGCCATGGCCTGCGGAACGCCCGCGATCGTCTCCGACCGCCCCCCCTTCACCGAGTACCTCGCGCCGACCGACGCGCTGTTCGTCGATCCCGCCGACCCGGACGCCATCGCGGACGCCATGGCGGCGGCGCTGGAGCCGCGGACCCGCGCCCGCCTGCGAGCGGCGGGGCTGGCGCGTGCGGCCACCCATTCCTGGCGCGCCTGCGCCGCGCGCCACCTCGACGCCTACGCCGGGTGCGCCCGCGGCGCGGCCGCCGGGCGCTCCCAGTCTCTCGCCGGTCCGGCAGCCCTCACGGAGTTGGAGCCATGACGTCCACGACCCGTCACGTTCCCGTCGCCATCGTCGGCGGGGGGCAGGCCGGCCTCTCGGTCAGCTACCACCTCAAGCAGCGGGGCATCGCGCACCTCGTGTTCGAGAAGCACACGGCCGCGCATACCTGGGCGACGCAGCGCTGGGACACGTTCTGCCTCGTCACGCCGAACTGGCAGTGCGACTTGCCGGGCCACCGCTACGATGGACCGGATCCGGACGGGTTCATGAGGAAGGATGAGATCGTCGCCTACCTCGAAGCCTTCGTCGCCAAGGTGAGGCCGCCGATCCGCGAGGGTGTGGCGGTCACGCGCGTGGCGCGGCGCGACGACGGTCTGTTCGCGGTCCAGACCTCGGAGGGCGACTACACCGCGGACGAGATCGTGGTGGCCTCCGGCGGCTACCACACGCCGATCATCCCGCGCCTGGCCGAGAGGCTTCCGCCCGCGATCACCCAGATTCACTCGAACGCGTACCGCAATCCGGCGCAGCTGCCCGACGGCGCGGTCTTGGTCGTCGGCTCCGGGCAGTCCGGCGCGCAGATCGCCGAGGACCTGCATCTCGCCGGTCGGCAGGTGCACCTCGCCGTCGGCGACGCGCCCCGCTGCGCCCGATTCTACCGCGGCCGCGACGTCGTCGCGTGGCTCGCCGACATGGGCTACTACGAGAAGACCGTCGACGATCACCCGCTGCGCGACGGCGTCCGGGACAACACCAACCATTACGTGACTGGTCGCGACGGTGGCCGGGACATCGACCTGCGCCGCTTCGCCCTGGAGGGCATGGCGCTCCACGGCGTTCTCGACGACTACGTCGACGGCGCGCTCCGCTTCCGCGACAACCTGCGGCGCTCGCTGGACCAAGCCGACCGGACCTACAACGGCATCAACGCGGCCATCGACGCCTACATCGCCGAGGCCGGCATCGCGGCGCCTGTCCAGGCGCCCTACAGCCCGGTCTGGGAGCCGGGCGAGCCCGTCACAGCGCTTCCCCTCGAGGGATCCGGCATCACCAGCATCGTCTGGTGCATCGGCTTCGCGCCGGATTTCCGGTGGCTCGACGCGTCCGTGTTCAACGGCGCCGGGCGGCCGAAGCACCGGCGCGGCGTCACGCAAGAGGCGGGCATCTCCTTCGTCGGCCTGCCCTGGCTGAACACCTGGGGTTCGGGGCGTTTCGGCGCGGTCGGCCGGGACGCCGAGTACATCGTGCAGGTGATCCAGGCGCGTCTCGGCGTCGGCGCGGTCGGTCTGAAGCGGGCGGTGTGAGCCGGGTTCTCGCCGGGGCGAAGTTGCGCCGGCGCGCGTCGCAGATATTGCGGCTATTCGGGCCGGACATGCGGGGTATCCGCAGCACCGAAGCGCCGTTGGGATCCAGTGTTCGGCGTCGTACCTCGTTCAGATCCCGGCTTGTTCGCCTGTATCGCATCGGTTAGCCAAGCGCCGTTGCGGCGTCTGAGCCGCGTAGACCCAGGAATTATCCATGCGAGGACGTATCGTCGGTGTCGGGATCGCGACGGCTCTATCGGTGATGACCGGCGCGGCATCCGCCGAAACGTTGCCGGCACGCAAGGCCGGCTTGTGGGAGAGCAAGACTACCTCGACCGACGGCAACACGACGGCGCGCCAATGCATCGATGAGAAGACCGATCAGATCGCGCAGGCCGCGTTCGGCGGTGGGCAGAACTGCTCGAAGCGCACCATCGTGAAGACGAGCACCGGCTACAAGGGCGAGACGGAGTGCAAGCTCGGCCCGATCTCGGCCGCGGGCAACACCGTCATCACCGGTGACTTCAACAGCAAGATCCACATGGAGGTGGATACGACGCTGACGGGCCTGCCGAACGCCAAGGAGCCCATGCGGCGCCAGATGGTCATCGACGCCACCTATATCGGTCCCTGTGAGGCTGGACAGAGCCCCGGCGACATCATCCTGCCCGACGGCAAGATCGCGAAGATGCCCCAGCCGGCGCCCCGATAGGCGTCTCGACAGGCTCGTCGGGCGCGGGAGAGGCTGTCGGAACTCCGCACACGCCATACGCGCGTCGCACCCCGTCCTAATCTCTGCGGCGCGCCACGGCGTCCGAGCGGCTCCGATCCGCGGCGAGGATCCATGCCGCGAGGCCGGCGCCGGCCCACGCCGGCGAGCAAGCTCAATTTATGGGATATTAAATACATTCGGCTAATCGTGCGCCCTGCAGCCGCAGAATTGTTCTATTCGGCTGCCGCGAGGCCGCCGTGTCGCTACAGAGTGTCTCAATTCGCACAAAGCTCGTGGTCGCATTCTCGATTCTGACCGTCTTCGTGGTCGGACTCGGCATGCTCGGGCTCATGAGTACGCGCAAGCTCCGCGAGCAGGCGGTCGAGATCGATACGAACTGGATGCCGAGCATCCGCGCGCTGGGCGAGATCGACACGCTCACCGCACGCAGCAGCGGTCTCCTGCTGCGTCACACACAGGCGACCGATCCGGCGCTGCTCGCCACCATCGAGAAGGACATGGACAGCTTCGATCGGAAGCTGGCCGACCGGATCGCCGTCTACAAGGGGCTGATCAGCTCCCCCGACGAGCGGACGCTCTTCGATGCGTTCAACCAGGAGTCCCAGACCTTCAAGACGGTGCGCAACGACGTCGTCGACCTGTCGCGGGCGGGGAAGAAGGCCGAGGCCTATCAGCTCTACGAGACGAAGGGACTGATCCCGCGTCGCGCCGCGTCCAAGGCCCTGGAGAAGCTGATCGCCATCAACAACGCCGGCGCCGACGCCGCGCAGGCTCAGAGCACCGCGATCTTCAACGAGACCTGGACGCTGAGCCTCGTCGCCATCGGTCTCGCCGTGGCTGTCTCGGTGCTGTCGGGCGTGATCATCGTCCTCGGCGTCACCCGCGGCATCGCCTCGGTGGTGCGGCCGATGCAGGCGCTGATCGCCGGCGACCTGTCGGCCGAGATCCCGTACCAGGGCGAGAAGACCGAGATCGGCACCATCGCGTCCGCCGTCGCGGTGTTCAAGCAGGGGCTCGTCCAGATGAAGGCGCTGGAGGCCGAGACCGCCCAGGCGCGCCTCGCCGCCGAAGAGCAGCGCCGGATCGGCATGCGCCAGATGGCCGACAGCTTCGAGGCCGCGGTTGGCGGCATCGTCGGGCAAGTCTCTGCCTCCGCGACGGAGCTGCAGGCCACCGCCGGCTCCATGTCGGCCATGGCGGGGCAGACCTCGGCGCAGTCCGGTGCGGTCGCGGCCGCTGCCGAGGAGGCGGCCTCGAATGTCAGCACCGTCGCGGCGGCCGCCGAGGAACTCGGCGCATCGGTCCAGGAGATCGGACGTCAGGTCCAGGGCTCGGCCGAGCTGGCCCGCTCCGCCGCCAGCGAGGCGGACGAGACCGGGGCCCTCGTGCAGGAACTCAGCAGCGCCGTCGCCAAGATCGGCGACGTGGTCGGCCTAATCTCCTCGATCGCCGGTCAGACCAACCTCCTGGCGCTGAACGCCACGATCGAGGCCGCCCGCGCGGGCGCGGCGGGCCGCGGCTTCGCGGTGGTGGCCTCGGAGGTGAAGGCCCTCGCGGAGCAGACGGCCCGGGCGACCGGGGAGATCTCCACCCAGATCGGCCGGATCCAGGGCGTCACCGGGCAGGCGGTCTCCGCCATCGGGACGATCACCGGGCGCATCCGCGAGATCAACGGCGTCGCGACCTCGATCGCGGCCGCCGTCGAGGAGCAGGGTGCGGCGACGCAGGAGATCGTCCGCAACGTCACCCAGGCCGCGCAGGGCACGGGCGAGGTGACGAGCAACATCGCCGGCGTGGCCGGTGCCGCCGAGGAGACCGGCGCCGCGGCGAGCCAGGTTCTGGGCGCCGCCTCCGAGCTGTCTCGCCAGTCCGAACACCTGTCGGCCGAGGTCGGACGGTTCCTCGCCACCGTGCGCGCGGCCTGACGCGCCGCGCGACGAGGGCAGCGCTCGATAGTCAATCGCCGGGGTGTGCCGCAGCACCTCGGCGGGGAAAGCTTGAGCTTACATCAGGGTCACACCGCGAACACAGTCGCGGACCTGATGGAGACTTCGATGACCCGCGTTGCCCGCTTCACCCTCGCCGCTGCCGCTGCCGCCGCCACCGTCGCGGTTCTCGCCGGCACCTACGTCGAGATCCTGGACCGCGCCCTCCCGATGCACTTCGTCTGAGACGGCGGGTGCGAAGCGGATGAAGACCGCATCCCGGGACGCCGCCGTTCGGCGACGGCGCCCCGGGATGCGGGAGGGAGGTGGCCGATGAATCGATTCCTGACTTCCGTCGTCGACGGCGCCGAGTGGGTCGCCGACACTCTCGACGACATCCTCGTCGAGGCCGCCCTCGGTTTCGGCGCGGCCGTGCCGCTGATCGTCGACCCGTCCGGCGATCCGCCCGCGAGCTCGAATACCGGCACGCCCGAGACCGGCGCAAATGCGATCCGAGCGTGAGCGCGCCTAGCGCTTCTGCGTGTTCGGTGCCGACTGGTCGGTCTGCGGCTCCATCTTAGTGGAGTCGGGCTTGGTCGGCGTGCTGTTCTGGGCCTGCTTGTCATCGCAGCATGCGAGACTGAGCAGCAGTAGCCCGGCGAGCGCGATGCGCGTTCCTACCGTCATGGATCCTCCCTGCGGCGTGTGAGCGGCGCCCGTCCGCGGGCGGGACAGCGCCGCTCGCGCCGTGACGCGGTCCCGTCAGCGGCTGCCGGCCGGCGGCTTGGAACCGGATCCGGCATCGTTCGGGCCGGTGCTGTTCGTCGTGCCGGAGCGGCTCATCGAGCCGGTCGACGGTCCGCTCCCGGCGGCGCCCGGCGTGGAGCCGGACCCCGCATCGCTCGGTCCGGTGCTGTTGGCCGTGCCCGACCGGCTGGTCGCACCGCCGGTATTCTCCGCGGCCGCTGCGGGGATGGCGGCCGCGAGAAGGGCGGCGATGGCGAGACTCGTGAGTTTCATGGCGGATCTCCCTTCGGTCCGGCAATCGCGCTCGCGGAGCCGTTACCGGTCATCCGGGCAACCGCACGCCGTCGCGCCTGTTCCGGCCACGTCTTCGACGCGCGCGCGGGTGCCGGATCAGGATGCCTCCGGCGGCGCGTCCGGCCGGACTGCCGTCGGGGTAGCTACACGCGCCTGCTCGTCCGGCATCCGGTAGCCCCGATCCCAGGTGGCCCAGGCCTCCAAGTCCGGCGGATAGGGGTTCGCGGTGATCGGATCGCCGCGGTCGCGGGCGTGGCGCCCCTCGTCGCTGATCGCGGCGGGTGAACGGGTCGATGGCGTCATCGGCACTTCTCCAGCACTGACATCTCGATCGTGGACCGGGTCAGCGGACGATCGGGGCCGGCTCGGCCCGCGTCTGCGAGCCGGAGGCGGTGACGCGCCACACGGCGCCGCCGGCATCGTCGGCGATGAGCAGCGCGCCGTGACCGTCCATCGCCAGCCCGACCGGGCGCCCGCGAGCGTGTCCGTCATCCGTGAGGAAGCCGGTCACCACGTCCTGGGCCTTACCGGCCGGCCGGCCGTTCTCGAAGGGGATGTAGACCACCTTGTAGCCGTTCAGCGGCTCACGGTTCCAGCTGCCGTGCTCGCCCACGAAGGCGCCGGCACGATAGGCCTGCGGCAGACCCGCGCCGCTGGAGAAGGTCATTCCCAGGGGCGCCACGTGCGAACTCAGCGCGTAGTCGGGCATGAGTGCGGCGGCGACCAGGTCCGGACGCTGCGGCATCACCCGCGGATCGACGTGGTTGCCCCAGTAGCTGTAGGGCCAGCCGTAGAAGCCGCCATCCTTCACCGAGGTCATGTAGTCGGGCACGAGGTCGGGCCCGACCTCGTCGCGCTCGTTGACCACGCACCACAGGGTCTCGGTCTGCGGCTCGACGGTCAGGCCGTTGGGATTGCGCAGGCCCGTGGCGTAGAGCCGGTGCGCGCCGGATGTCCGGTCGATCTCCCAGATTGCGGCCCGGTCCTTCTCCTCGTCCAGCCCGTTCTCCGTGATGTTGCTGTTCGATCCGACGCCGGCGTAGAGCTTGGAGCCGTCCGGGCTCGCGGTCAGGCTCTTGGTCCAGTGGTGATTGATGCGGCCCGCCGGCAGGTCCACGAGCTTCACGCCCGGCTCGGTGATCGCGGTGTCGCCGGACTTGTAGGGGTAGCGCACGACCGCGTCGGTCTCCGCGACGTAGAGGTCGCCGCCGACCAGCACCATGCCGAAGGGCGCGTTCTGCTTGTCGAGCAGCACGGTCCGCTGCTCGGCGACGCCGTCGCCGTCGGCATCCCGCAGCAGAGTGATGCGCTGACCCGGGGTCTCCGCGGAATGGGACTTCCGCTCGAGCCAGCCCATGATGATCTCCTTGGGCCGGTTGATCGGCGGCGTCGGGCCGCCGCTCTCCGCCACCGGGACATCGCCGTTGGGCAGGACGAGGAGCGAGCGCGGGTTCTTCAGGCCCGTTGCGAGGGCCTTCACTTGCAGCCCGGATGCGCCCTCGGGCGTCTCGCCGTCCTTCCAGCCGACCGCGCTCGAGACGTGCATCGGCGGCAGCAGGTACTGATGCAGATCGGGCAGTGGCGGGTTCGGTCCGACCTGGGTCTGCGGGTCGATGGGATCGGGCCCGCAGGCGGCGAGCGGAAGCAGAACGCCGGCGGCGAGGAGCGGGACGCGCCGGATCATGCCGGCTCCTCCGTTCGCACGCCGACACCGTGCCGGTGCACCAGCGCGGCGCCGCTCCAGCCAGTGACCAGCAGGATCAGCACGACGACGGTCGACAGGATCAGACCGGTCGGCACGACCGACGTGTAGGCGTCGCGACTGTGCACCAAGACGTTGATGAGGCTCAGGACCAGAGCCACCGCGTTGCCGGCGGCGTGGATCCAGGCCGGCCGAAGGCGGCGGATACCGCGATCGCCGAGAAAGTCGATGAGCCCCGCCACCGCGGCCAAGGTCGACGCGATCAGGCCGACGCTGAGGAGCCAGGCCGAGAAATTCGCCCACTGCATGTTGGCCGTGAGCCAGTAGGCGATGTCGGTCACCAGCGTCCCCACGAAGCAGACGACCGGGATCGGGACCAGCATCACGTGGATGGGGTGACCTGCGATTCGGGCCGTCGCTTGCGGGGTCTTCGGGATCAAGCCGGGATCCTCGGCGGACGGAGCTGCTTCGATGCAGGATGTACCGGCGGCCGGAGCCGAATGTTCCCGGCTCCGGCCGCCAGGCGAGGTCCTACGCTCTCGCGTGGCCGAGCGATGTCGGTCGGTATGAGGTCGTTCTGTCGACGACCTGTGCAGAGGGATGGGCGGTGGTTAAAGCAGAGCCGCCCGGCCCGATCTGCCGGAACGCCCGCTCGCCGATCTGCACGCGCTTCCGCTGACGCCTGCGGTCACGGGCGTGCGCCAGGCCGTATGCCCGCCGCTCCCGCGTCAGTGCGATCGATCGGCGCGATCCGGTGCTCGGCCTTTCGTGCTGTGGGTATGGTGGCTGTCCCGCTCGCCGCCCCCACCGGAGACGTGGGACTTCGAGTCGTTGGTCGGGCTTCCCGGCGCGGGCCCGTGTTCCGCCGCGTCGGGCGGCTTCGTGGCATCCTGATGGCTGCTGCCCGGTCCGCCGTGATGACGGTCGGCTGCGGGGGTCTTCTTCGATGTGCTCATACCGTTCCTGCTGATGCGCCCGCCGCGCTGGCCGTCTCTCCGAAGATCCGCGCGGCACGAAACCGGTCGGCGATGTCTGGCCAACCCTGCGGGTCCGACGGTGTTCCTGCGGGAGCGGTGCCGCGGCGGCACGTTCGGACTCGGGAACAGGCCGATCCGCCGTTCATTAAAGCGGCGGGTTCGGCGCAGAGGAGGATTCTCTTGGACGGCTCGTCGCGTGTCGCCGCGCTGACGGCAGGAGCCGTCACGCTCGCAGCCGTCGGCCTCGTCGCCTGGGCCCGGCGTTCCCGGGTCAGCGTCCGTGCCAAGCTGGTGAACGACGTGGCGCTGCCGCTGAGCGGCATGAAGCGCAGGGCGCGCGACGCGCAGGGGCTGCGGCGCGAGATCGCCCGGCACCGGCGGATCGAGCCCGCACGGCCGACCCTCTGGCAGCGCCGCGAGCGCAGCGTCCGAACCGACCTACTGGACGGCGCGGAGGTGATCACGGTCAGCCCGCGCGGCGGAAGCTCGGGCATCACGATCCTCTACCTTCACGGTGGCGCCTGGGTGTTCGACGTTCTCGGTCCGCATTGGCGTATCGTCGACGCCCTCATCGCGCGCACCGGTGCCCGGGTGATCCTCCCGCGCTACCCGCTGGCGCCCGAGAGCACCTGGCGCCAAACTTACGCGTTCCTCGAGGAGCTCCTGGGCTCGATCGGCGCTGAGGCGCGCGACCGGCTGATCGTCGCGGGCGATTCGGCGGGAGGCTGCCTGTCCCTCGGAATCGCGCAGCGGCTGCGCGCGCGGGGGGAGCCGCTCCCCGCAGGTCTGCTGCTGTTCTCACCCGCGCTCGACCTGACGTTCTCGGATCCCGGGGTGGCGGCCATCGCGCCGCGAGATCCGATGCTGGCGGTGCCCGGCTGCCGGGAGGCGGCGCGCCTCTGGGCGGGCGGCACGCCGCTGACGGATCCGCGGATCAGCCCGCTGTTCGGGTCCCTCGAGGGGCTCCCACCGACGGCGATCGTCACCGGCACGCGGGACATCCTTCATCCGGATGCCCTGCGCCTGTCAGACGGCTTGGCGCGGGCGGGGCGCGAGGTGGCGCTGTACCGGTATCCCGGCCAGTGCCACGTCTTCGTCGGGGCGCCGATCCCCGAGGCGACCCGCGCCCTCGACGAGGCCGGCGCCTTCATCCGACGTCGTGTCAGCGCGTCCGACGCACGCCGTCAGCGACCTGTATACCCCGAAGCTGCGGCCGCCTCTTTCAGGCGCTCGAACGCCGTGGCGTAGCGCTCGCGCAGGAACGCGGCGTTGGGCGGGATCCGGCTCGGACAGAGATTGTCCTCGGTATCGGACATCTTGATCAGCAGCGCCGCGAAATTGCCGGCGGCGATCAGGGCCGTGACCCGCTCGGAATAGGCGGTCCGGCTCGGCGGCTTGGTGAGAAGCGTCACCGTCTCGACGATGTCCGCCTCGAAGCCGGCGGCGCGGAGGTCGGCTGCCGTGCGCGGCGTGTCCTCCAGCACATCGTGCAGGAGCGCGGCCTGCATGACTCGCATCGGTTCGATGTCGAGCCCGTCGATGAGTCGGGCGTGACCGGCCCGGGCCTGGGCGGCGTTCGCGACGCGTTCCAAGTGCCGCATGCACGGCTCGCCACCCTTGTCGAGCTGGCCCGCATGCGCGGTGAGGGCGAAGGTATGGGCATCGAAGATCGTCGGCACGCACCCGGCTCCCCAGATCGACCGACCCGAAGCTACGCCGCGCCGGCCTTCCGCTCCGGGAAATCGCGTGCCCGCCGCGGCGTTCCCGCTCAACCGGCCGCCGCGCCCGCCGCGCGGCGCCGTGACGCCGTACGCTTCGTGGCGGCGCGCTTACCCCATTTCGTGGATGCGCAGTCTTCGCTGTCGATTCAAAAGTTCAGGTTGGCAACACTATTGCCCAGCTCCCGTGGAATCGCCATCTCTTGTTCCGTAATCGGACAAGCGGCGGGTCGCGCTTCAGGATCGAGACAATGACGTCCGGGACACTCGAGAAGCCGCTGGATGTCGGTGGGCCGCTGAGCCGCCGGGCGGCGGCGCTGGCCAACGTCCGGTGGTTCCGCGCGCTGGCGTGGCGGGCCCTGCGCGACGGCGGTCCGCGGGCCGAATTGCGCGCGTCCAACGCGCGAGCCGCGGCGCGGATCGTGCTGCGTCAGGCCAAGCGCGAGGCCCTGGTCGCCCGGCTGGCGCGTCAGGCCCTCGACACACCCCTCTAGGCGCGGTTGCGCTGCGTCGGGGCCGCGGGACCGCTGGATCGGCCGGGCACTGCGCCCGGCCGCGGCGTTGGTGAGCGTCAGCGCTTGAACTTGCCCTCGTACTTGAACTCGGGCGCCGCCTTCAGCTGATCCTTGCTGGCGCCGATAATGGCCTTCCACTTCTTGGCGTCGGCGTCGTAGCCGATCGCGATCGAGCTCGGGGCCACCGCGACGTAGCGCTCGCCCATACCGAGGAAGCCGCCGACGGAGACGATGTATCCGGCCAGCTTCTCGTGATCGATCACGAGGTCCTTGATCTCGCCGACCGTGTTGTTCTGCGCGTCGGTGACGTTGAGGCCGATCAGGTTGTAGCTGAGCACCGCGTCCTGCGGGACGGTCTCGAATTTCGGCGCGACCGTCGCGGGCGCCTCGTTGGCGGCGAAGGCGGGGCCGGCGAGGGCGGCGGATGCGAGGGCAGCGAGGACGAGGCGGCGCATAGTGAACTCCAATGGCCCGGTATGGGTGCTCGGAAATCGTCGCCTCGATCGCATCGTTCCGCGACAACACGGAAATGTTAATGCGCGGAACATGGAACCTTCGCCCGGTGCGCGGGCAGGGTGGCAACGCGGCCACGCCGTGGGCGAAGCGGCAACTGTATTGAAGATCGGCCGGGACAGATCGCCCGACTGCGCACCGATCGTTCCTGGCCGACCTTACCCCGGGACGGCATGCCGGGACTCGCAGAGGTCGGGAGGAGACACCGTGGCGGGAGGAGTGCTCGAGACGAGGCGCGGATCGGCGACCGGCGCCTGGGTGGACGGCCTCATCGGCGTCACGATCTTCAGCGCCTCGCTCGTGGCGACACGCCTCGCGCTGACCGGCATGGACGCGCTGTTCCTCAGCGCGGCCCGGGCTGCGCTCGCGGGCCTCGCCGGCGCAACCGCTCTGCTGGCGCTCCGACAGGCCCGCCCGCGCCGAACCGATCTCCCGGCGCTCGCCATCGTGGCCGCGGGCGTCGTGGTCGGCTTCCCGCTCCTCACCGCCCTGGCCCTACGGACGGTCGGCGCCGCGCACGGCACCGTCTTCGTCGGCCTGCTGCCCCTTTCCACCGCCCTGTTCGGTGCGCTGCGCTCCGGCGAACGGCCGTCGCCGATCTTCTGGCTGCTCTCGATCACCGGCGCGCTGGTGACGGTCGGCTTCGCCGCGCGCGGGCTCGACGGACCACCCGGTGCCGGCGACGCCTTCATGCTGGCCGCGATCCTGCTCTGCGGGCTCGGCTACGCCGAGGGCGGCGTCCTGGCCCGCAGGCTGGGCGGCTGGCAGGTGATCGCCTGGGCCACCGTCCTGTCGCTGCCGGTCAGCCTGCCCCTCGCCCTGCTGCTCCGGCCTGCCGAGCTGGCCGCGATCCCGCTGCCGGCCTGGGCGGGCCTCGGCTACGTCGCCCTGTTCAGCATGCTGATCGGATTCGTGTTCTGGTACAGGGCTCTGGCGCGCGGCGGCATCGCGTCGGTCGGACAGCTCCAGCTGCTGCAGCCCTTCCTGGGCCTCGGCGTCGCCGCGCTGATCCTGGGCGAGCGGATCGAGCCCGCGATGATCGGCGCCGCCCTGGCGGTGGCGGCCTGCGTGGCGCTGGCGCGGCGCTTCGCTTGAGGGCGGGCCGGGCGCCGTCGGCCGGCCCTCGTCAGCCGGACTTGGCCACCACCTCGATGTCGCGGTCGAGGCCGCTCTCGACCTTGAACTCCCGAGTGTACACCTGTCCGTCGTGGCGGGCGATCAGCACGTAGTCGCCCTCCGCGAGAGTCACCTGGGGGAAGGCGCCGATCGCCTCGCGGATCGTGTCACCGCCGGGGGTCAGGACCGAGAAGGCGGTGCCCGCGAAAGCCTCGGCGCCGGGAGCGGCCACGAGCTTCAGGGTCACCGTCGCGGCGCGGTGGTTGAGCGTCGCCTCCGTGACCTTGCCGTTCTCGACGCGCAGGTCCGCGCGCTGGATCGCGTTCGACTCACCGTAGGTCGAGACCACGTGATACGTACCCTCCGGCAGGCGCAGCAGCTCGCCGGTCTTGATGCCGGCGCGCACGAGCCGGCCCTCGGAGTTGGTCCCGACCGGGACGAAAACCGAGAACGTCACCTGCCCGGGCGGGATCTTCTGGTCGCCCACCGCGCCCGCGAGCTTGAGGGCGCCTGCGGCCACCCGGAGCGTGTCGGTCGTCGGCTGACCGCCCATCACGATCCGCTTCGACGCGCTCGCGAAACCGTAGGTTACGGTCGCCACGTAGGCGCCCGGCGCGAGGGTGAAGTGCGGCTCGGCCTCGGTCGAGCGGGCGACGATCGACGGGCGCGTGCCGTCACCGCGATCCTCGTAGATCCGCCACGCGAGCCCCTGGCGCAGGGCCGTGCCAGGGCCCGACAGGAGCGCGGACAGGGACAGCTGCGCCTCCGGCTCGGCGGGGGGAAGAGACGGCGGCAGGTTCGGGGTGGTGATCGACGGCGACGGCAGAGCGCCGCCGAGCCGGTTCTGGAACGGGTCCTGCTGCGCGCGCGCGGCCGGCGGGCCGGCGGCGAGAATCGCCAGCGCGGTCGCTGCAAGCCTCATGCGCATCGGTCGGCCCTTCTCTGCTCGTCACGCCGGTCGCGACACCGGATCGTCCGGGTCCGCCTCTGACCCCCGACCATGGCGGCGGCAAGGCCGCTCTTCCACAGGCGGCCCGCGCATGCCACATCCCGGTCGGGACGCGATACCGGGACGGAGCGCATGACCGCCACCCTCGATCTCCTGAAGACCCGCCGCTCGGTACCGCCGGTGCTGCTGGACGAGCCCGGGCCAGACCGGGCGCAGCTGGACACCATCCTGACCGCCGCCGCGCGCGTACCCGACCACGGCAAGCTGGCGCCCTGGCGCTTCATCGTCATCGCCGGCGACGCCCGGGCCAAGGTGGGCGAGGTCATCGCGGCGACCTTCGCGGCCGACAATCCCGACGCCGGACCCGAGCGGCTCGCCCAGGAACGGGCCCGCCTGACCCACGCTCCGGTCGCCATCGCGGTGGTCTCGCGGGCGGGGCCGCACGTGAAGATCCCGGAATGGGAGCAGGTGCTCTCCGCCGGCGCCGCGACCATGAACCTCCTGATCGCCGCGAACGCCGCCGGTTTCGCCACGTCCTGGCTGACCGAATGGTTCGCCTACGACCGCCGCGTCCTCGACGCCCTCGGCCTCGCGCCCACCGAGAAACTCGCGGGCTTCGTCCATATCGGCCGGGCGCGCGAGGTGCCCTCCGACCGGCCGCGGCCGGCGCTCGACGAGATCGTCACCTACCTCTGAAGGGACCGGCCGTGCACTACGATCTCGACCTGCCGCGCGAGGCGCGCGCCCTCCCGCACAACCCGCTCAAGGCCATCGTCGCGCCGCGTCCGATCGGCTGGATCAGCGCCATGAATCACGACGGCGCGCTCAACCTCGCGCCCTACTCGTTCTTCAACGCCGTGGCCGACAATATGGTCGCGTTCTCGTCCTCTGGCCGGAAGGACGCGATGACTTTCGCCGAGGAGGGCCGGGAATTCGTCTGCAGCCTCGCCACCTGGGACCTGCGCGACGGGATGAACGATTCCTCGGCGCCGCTGCCGCGGGGAACGAGCGAGTTCGCCTTCGCCAATCTGGAGACCGCCCCCTCGCGGAAGGTGCGGCCGCCGCGTGTGGCCGCCTCACCGGCGGCTCTGGAGTGCCGCTGGCTTCAGACCGTGCCGCTGGTGCCTCTCGGGGGCGGCGAGGCGGAGAATTTCCTGGTGATCGGACAGGTGGTGTCGATCTACGTCGACGAACGTTTCGTGACGGACGGCATGGTCGATACGGCGGCGATGCATCCGATCATGCGGGGCGGATACTTCGACTACTTCCACGCGACCGCCGACACGCGCTTCCAGATGCGCCGGCCGAAGGGCGCGGGCGAGTTCACCGGGTCCTGAAACAGGAACCGGTTGTGCGCGGCCGATTGAGGACTTGTTTACCATAGCGGGCGCAGGTTCGGGCGGTCTCCAGCACCGTGCCCGCCCGGATGTTCCTGTTCACCACGCCGTCGAGCCCACCGGAGAACCCGCCGCCCCAGGCGCGGGCGCTGCCGGGCACGCCCGCCTCCGGGCCGGTGGTCCAGGCCATCCGTGACGGGGCGACGGCGAGCGGCGTCGGCTTCGACTATCTCCTCGCCACGGCGCGGCGCGAATCCGCCCTCGATCCCGCGGCCAAGGCCGGGACCTCCTCGGCCACCGGCCTGTTCCAGTTCATCGAGCAGACTTGGCTCGGGGTGATGAAGAATGCCGGGCCGCGGCTCGGGCTGCAGGCGCAGGCCGACGCCATCACCCGGCAGTCGGACGGCACCTACACGGTGCCCGACGCGAGCCAGCGGCAGGCGATCCTCGACCTGCGCCGCGATCCCAAGATCTCCGCGACGCTGGCCGGCGCCCTGACTCAGCAGAACGCCGACGCCCTCACGAGCGCCCTCGGCCGTGAGCCGACCGCGGGCGATCTCTACGCGGCGCACGTGCTGGGCGCGAAGGGCGCGGCCGCCCTGATCTCGACCGCCCGCGCCTTTCCGGAGCGCGCCGCCGCCCTCGACCTGCCGGAGGCGGCCGGCGCCAACCGGGCGCTGTTCTACGACCGCGCCGGCCGGCCGCGAAGCGCCGCCGAACTCTATGCCAGCCTCGCGGCGGCGGCCCAGGGCGCCGCCGCCACCGACCTGACCGGCCTGCGCCAGGACGGCGCCGCGGCGCCGCAGGCCGTGTCGGCCTACGCCAGCGCGGCGACCGCCTTCGGCGGGACCTCGGATCTGCGCAGCCTCTTCCAGACGGACCAGCGCGGCGCGGCCTCCGACGCCGCGGCCCGACTCTGGCAGGCGCGCAACGGCGCTGCGCCGGTGCAGCACGCGGCGCCCACCTACTTCCCGCGCTCCGACTCGGAACCGCCGCCGCGCGTCGCCGCCGTGGAGCCCGACGTCACGGGCGCCCTCAGCGAACCGGCGACGCCGCCGGGCGCCGCCCTCCTCAATCCGCCGCTGCCGCCCCGCCGACCCGCGGAACTCGCGGCCGCAGCGTCCATGTCCGGCAACAGGACCAGCCTGTTCGCGCCCCGGAGCGGTCGATGATCATCCGCGACTTTCTGGCCTGGACTCAGGACGCCTCGGCCGAGCGCCGGGCCGAGGCGACCGCGACGCTGGCCCGGACCTACCTGTACGGCGACCTGGGCGCCGAGGCGGCCTGGGAGGCCAAGACCGCGCTGCTCGCGCTCCTCGACGACCCGTCGCCCCGGGTGCGCCGGGCGCTCGCCGAGACCTGCGCCGCCTCGGCGCGGACACCGCGGCCGCTGGTCGTCGCCCTGTCCTGCGACGTTCCGGAAGTGGCGCGGCCGGTGCTCGCGCGGTCGCCGGTCCTCACCGATGCCGACCTCGTGGACGCGGCCGCCTTCGGCGACGAATCGACCCGCGCGGTGATCGCCGCCCGGCACCACCTGTCCCACGCGGTCGCGGGCGCGCTCTCCGAGATCGGCGAGACCGACACGCTGGTCGTGCTCGCGGCCAATCCGACGGCGAAGATCACCGCGGGCCGGATGCTGCGCATGATCGAGCGGCGGGGCGACGAGGCCGCCTTGCGCGAGGCACTCCTCACCCGCGCCGACCTGCCTCCGGAAGTGCGCCACGCCCTCGGGATCGCGGTGGCGCGGGCGCTGACGGGGTTCGTCACCGACCGCGCCTGGCTCGGCGCCGAGCGCTGCGACCGGATGAGCCGCGAGGCCGGCGAGCGGGTGGCGCTCGAGGCCTGCGACGGCTTCGGCGCGGCCGCCGTCACGCGGCTGGTGACGCACCTGCGCGCGACCCGCCAACTGACCGCGGGCCTGATCCTGCGCGCCGTGCTGTCCGGCCGGACGGACTTCGCCCTGGCCGCTCTGGCCGACCTGTCGGGCCAGGATCATGCCGGCGTCGCCCGGGCCATGCGCGACCCGCGCCTGTTTGCCGACCTGCACGACCGCGCCGGGCTGCCCGGCGCGCTCCTGCCGGCGATGCAGGCGGCGCTGTCCGCGTGGCAGGATCTCGTCCGCGAGGCGGCCCCCGTTCGCGGGACCGGCCTGTCCCGGCGCCTCATCGAGTCCGCCATCGCGGCCTGCGGTGACCTGTCGGATCCGGACATGCATCCGGTGATCGCGCTGCTCAACCGCTACGAGGCCGAGGCGGCGCGCGACGAGGCCCGCGAGGTGGCGCGCGCCATCGCCGCCCAGGCGCTGGCGCGCGAGACGGCCCGCCGGGAGGCCGAGGCCGCCGACGCCGCGTGGCGCGCCGCCCTGGAGACCCAGCGCTCGACCGCCTTCGCGAAGGAGGCCGATACGGAAGCCCCGCTCGTCGTCGCGGTCCCCGAAACCGCGGACGTCCCGCCCGAGGTCGAGCCGGTCAACCCGGTCGGCGCGATCCTCGACGCGCTGCCCGAACAGATCCTGGCCTGGTATCGCCCGGAGGAGTTGGACCCGGAGGTCCAGGCCGCGACCGACCTCGTGCTCGACGGCCTCGGCGACAGCCTCCTCGATCATTTCCGCGCCAGCCAAGGCCGCGCGGAGCCGGAGCCCGACGCGAGCGCGGACAAGCCGGAGCGCATCGCCGCCTGATCGTCGCGGCGCCGGCCGCACGGGGGCTTCCGAGCCCCGCGTCCCGCCCAGCAACGTCAGATCTCGCGGTGGGGTGATAGCACCGGACATGCCCCGATACCGTCGGCTCCCGGGCGCGGAGCCGCGCTACGTCCTGGCGGCGGCACGGACGCTGATCGCGGAGCGCGCCTACCGGTTCAGCCTCTACGCGGTCGACGTGGCCGCTTCCGACGGTCAGACCGGCCGCCACGTTCTCGCCGTGCCGGTCGCGATCGGCGCGGTCTCGATCACGGTCGGCCTCGTCCTCACCGAAGAGGATTCGCGTCGGGCCGACCGGGGCGATCTCGAGGGCATCGCGGCCGTCGCCCAGGCCGTGCAGAGCGGGTACCGGCGCTTCCGCACCTTCCCGGCCAACGAACTGGGGCGTTTCGTGCTCTGATGACGCAGTCCGGCAGGAATTCACCGCATCCGCACGCTCAATTAGGCGGCCGATAGGCCTCCGGCGGCAGGTCGCGGAAGAACGTCTCGCCGGGGGCTTGCCCCGGGGCAGGCTTGGGCGCGATCCCGCTGCCGCTCCCCTCCGTGATGTAGCGCTGGCCGCCCGGCTCCGGCAGGACCGCCGCGGGGGCCTGGGGGGTCGGCGGTACGATGTACCGCTTCTGATCCGGCGTCGCGGCGCTGGGAGGGGGTGCGACGGGCGGCGCGACGGGCGGCGCTACCGGCGTCTGCGGCGGTGGCGCGGCGGGCGCCCGGGGCGGCGGGGTCTCGTCCTTCCGCGCCTCGGCCGCGGCCGGTCGGCTCGGGCGCCGGACGACGGTTCGGGGCACGGCCCGGCGCGGCCGCTCGCGCACGACGGCCGGCGGCGGGCGGGTGCCCGGCAAGGTGATCCGGATGCTCTCCACCGACCGCACGAGGTCCCCGAGGCTCGCGTCGGCGGTGCGGCACAGCCGGATCCGCAGGGAGATCGCGCGGCGCGCGGTCGGCTCCGCCTGGAACAGAGCAGGCGGCTGCCCGCCGGCGACAGCGGCGCCGCGGCCGCCCTCGATCCACTGCCACGCGTAGAGGCAGTCGGCACCCAGCGCGATGCCCACCGGGCCGTAGGCGTTCCGGAGCGGCGGCCGCACCGTCATCGCCTGCCCGGGGAACCGGACGGCGATCTCACCCGCGATCCCGAACTCGCTGGGCTTGGCCAGCCGCGGCGGGAAGGCGAGGAGCAGGTCCGCCGTCTCCCGCCGCAGGGCGATCTCGGCGTGATTGCGACCGTCGCCGCCGGCGTAGCGCAACCGCTGGTCGAACCCGTCGCGCTCGCGGGTCTCGATCACCGCGGTCAGCGCCCCGGCGCCGGGCAGCGTCAGGACCGGCACCGTCTGCGCCCGCGCGCCGGCAGGCAGCAGGAGCCACGCCACGGCACAGAGCCGGACCGAGCGGATCGCCGCGCGCCTCACGGGGTGGTCCGCTCGGTCGTGGCGGATGTGTCGTAGGCCGAGCGGCCGGGCATCTGGAACCGCTTCCCTTCCGAGTTCTCGGACCGCCCGCGCTCGGCCTGCTGGTCCTGCCACAGGGTCCCGGCGGCAGGCGGCGACAGGAACTCCGGTTTATCGACGCCACGATAGTCGGGCAGCAGGGCGTAGCCGAACCGCTCGTAGGGCATCGGCCCGGCGCCGGGCACGCGCCGGGCCACGAGGGGCGGCGCCTGGGTCGCGGGATCACGGGCGTAAGTCCCCGCGGGGACGGGCTCGGCCAGGGCGCGCACGAGCCCCGGCGGCGGGTAGCGGAGCGCGTTCTCCAAGGAGACCGCCAGGGGAAATTCGCCGCGCTGGACGGCGAGCGGTTTGGTGTCCGCCGCGACCGAAGGCAGGTCCGGCCGCGGCACCCGGTTGGCCGTCGGCGTCTCGGCACGCGTCGCGGGAGCCGCGTGCCGCCCGGGCGCGGCCGCGGCGGTTGAGGACGCGGACTCGCAGGGCAGCGGCGGCCCGCCTGTCGTCTCGCGGAACAGCAGGTCGACCACCTTCGGGAAGAGGCCGTCGTAGCGGTTCACGACCTCTAAAAAGGGCCGCTGCCGCTTCAGCCGCTGCAGCGTGAGGGCGTAGCCGAAAACGGTTCCCTCGCTGGGCATCCAGGCGACGGCCCGCTGGAACCATTCCAGCGCCGTGTCGAACTGGCAGGAATTGTAGGCGTACCACGCGAGCCCCTGGGCGCCTTCGCCCGAGGTGGAGGCCGTCACGACCTGGGCGTAGCGCGCGATGCGCGCCGGCTCGATCGCGGGCGGGCGAGGCAGCGTCAGCTTCTGCTCCAGGATGTCGATGTAGAGCAGCTCGTTGCCAACGAACCGGTCGCGCCAGGCGTAAGCGACCTCCTCGGCCTCGCGCGGCATGTCGAGCTGGCGCAGGGTCAGGGCGAGACCGTGGGCGACCATGGCGTCACCGCCCCGGGCGATCGCCTGCTTGAACCACTCGAGCGCCTCCCGGAACTGGCGGCGCTTGTAGGCGTACCAGCCGAGCAGGCTGGTCTGGCTCGGATCTCCGCTCTTGCGCGCGACGGCCTGGAAAGCCGCGAGATCGGCCGGGGACGGGGTCTCGGCGCTCTCCTCGTGCAGGAAGGCGGCGATCCGCGCGCGGGTGATGTCGAGGCGGATCGCGTCGAACTCCGAGGCCCCGTTCGCGCCGCGGTGACCCATCTCGATCAGGCGCTCCGCCTGCGCCATGCGCAGATGCGCCATCGCCTTCTGGATGGTGGCGAGGCGCACCCCGGAATCGGCGCTGCCGTCGAGGATCGACTTATAGAGCTCGAACGCCTCGTCGCCCGAGCCGGAATCGCCCAGGGCGTCCGCGACCGTCCAGATGCTCTGGACGTCGAGGGGGTCGAGGGCGCCGGGATCGGCCCGGTAGAGGTCGATGATCGCGTCGGCCTCCTTGCCGGTGAGCGCCGTGATCCGGGAGCGGAATTCGGCCCGGCGAAGCTTGCGCGCCAGCTCCTCGGAGGGCTGCCACGCGGGATCGATCGAGCGGCGTGCGGCGATCGCCGTGCGGAGGTCGTCGAACCGCCCCGCGGTGAAGAGATCCCACAGGGGCGCCTCCTCGGGCGGGCTCGGCTGCAGCGCGTCGAGGTCCGGCGGCTCGTTCCAGCCCGGATAGAGACGCTTCAGGCGGGCGATCTCGGCCTTCATCCGCGCCGTCTGCTTCTGGGCCGCGTAGTAGCGGAGCGCGCTCTCGTCGACCATGTTGGTCGTGCGGGACGTGGCCGGGTCGGCCAGGATCGCCGGCGCGCGCGGGCCGTCGCCGTAGACGATCCGGGGCTCGGTCCGCGTCGGCGCGGCGGAGGGCTGCGGCGGTTGTCCGGAACGCGCGTCGACCTGCGCCGCGGCCGGCGAGGCGGCGAGCGCGAGGAGTAGGAGGCAGGGGGCGGCCGGTCGCACCCGGGCCGGCGGAGGGCCCTTCAGGACTTCAGGCATGACGGGTAGCGCATGCGGGCCGCGGTCAGGGCGAGGAGGCTCAGGGTCGCCGGATAATAGTTCTGGTTGCCGATGTCGCCCCGGGCATCCTCCGGAAAGGGCGTGCCGTCGAGGGCGCAGGCCACCAGGGCGGGGATCCCCATGTAGCCGGCCTCGGTGAGCCACTCGACCTTCCGCCCGTCGCCGGTGTCGACGATCGGCAGCCGCTCCCGGTCAGAACTCGACCACAGGGCCTGGAACGGCGCGAGGTCGTCGGGCCGCACCAGCCCCGCCCAGGCGAGATAGAGCGGGACGCGGATGGCGTTGTAGGAGAACAGGGGCGGGAAGCCGGTTGCGGGGTGCGGAGCGTCCTTGGCGGAGATCCACTCGGTGGGCAGGTTGCTCGGACCGAAGCGGGACTGCCGCAGCAGGGAGAGGCCGCTGCGCGTCAGAGCCGCCCAGTCGTATTCCGGCGCCACCAGGGCGAGGCGCGGGAAGGCCGGGAAGATCCAGTAGGAGAGGTTGACCAGCGGGCCGTCCGGGCGCTCGCGGGCCGAGAAGCCCGAGACCGCGGGGAGCAGCAGCGCCCCGTGCGGGTCACGGAACAGGATGGTCTTGCGCCCGAACTCGATGGCGATCCGACGGGCCGCGGTGCGGTAGCTCGGCTCGTTCCAGGCCTCGGCCGCCTCGGTGAGGGCCCAGGCGACGAGGATGTCCCCGTCGGTGGCGTTGTTCATGTCGCTCACCGCCGGCCGCTTGTCGGGCGACCAGCGCCACGCCAGCAATTCGTCGCCGCGGACCATCAGGTTGGCGCGGGTCCAGCCCCAGATCCGCTCGAAGCTGACCCGGTCGCCCGCCGCCACGGCGAGCAGCATGCCGTAGCCCTGGCCCTCGCTGTGGCTGATCAGACCGTTGGCGGTGTCCACAACGCGACCCTGATCGGTGATGAACCGGGAGCGGTAGGCGCGCCATGCGGCGTCATTGCCGAGCTTGCCGGCGAGGCCGGGGCTCGCCGCCCTGGCGGTTTGAGCGGGCTGCGTGCCCGGTTGCGCGGTACTCGGTGGCACGGCAGGCTCGTCCTGCGTCGAGGCCGCCGCCGCGGGCAGCATCGCCGCGACGAGGAGGGCCGCGGCGAGAGGGGCGCGGTCGCGGCGGCTCATGAGTTCTTCCTGCCGACGTTGCGCACGAGGCTCGTGGTCGCGAGGCCGAGGCAGAGGGCCATCGCGAGGGTCATGCCGACGTAGTATTCCGTGTTGATCGACAGCCACGCCGCGGACACGAGGCGCAGGTTGGCCAGGGATCGCGGCTGCGTCTCGACGATCTCGATCCGCTCGGACCGGGACGTCACCAGCGTGCCGTTCGACGCGTCGAGGAAGGCGGCGCTGCCGCCGAGCCTCGCCCAGACCACGGGGTCGACGAGGCAGGAGACGGACGCCTTCAGCAGGGACGCGTTCGGCGCGGTGACGATCACGGTGTTGCTCGACTGGACCGGCGGACCCTCGGCGATGAGCAGCGAGGCCGTGGCCGGGACCTCCACTGTCTCGTCCGGCTTCACCTGCGCCGTCACCGTCTGGCGCAGGAAGCGCGCCGTCCCGGTGATCTCGTTCCAGACGGAGTCGAGGGCGGCCCAGATCTGGCGCGAGCCGCGCGTCGACGCCTCCCAGCGGTCGATGAGCTCACGGTCCGAGGAGGAGCCTGGAGCGGTGGCCGGGACGGTAGCCGAGGTCGGCGCGGGCGCGGCGCTCGCCTCGCTCTGGGACGCCGGTGCCTGAGCGGGCTGAGCCGGGCGCACCTGCGGGATCAGGGTGGGCAGGGCGCAGCGCATCGGCAGGTTGCGACGCAGGCGATCGAGGGTGAGCACGCCCTCGGGGCCGAACTGGCCCGGTGTGGCGACCATATCGGCGCGGCCTTCCCAGACTCGCTGAACCTGCTGCGGATCGAAACCGACCGCCTCGAGGAGCGCGGGGTCGAGGGCACGGGCGGGCGCGACGACGAGCTGGCTGGTATCGGACGCAACCTGCTGCTGGGTCACCACCTCGAAATCGATGACCCGCTCGGCGGCCATGGCCAGCCGGGCCGCGAGAGTCGCGGCCGCGTCGGCGCTGTCGCGGTCGGGCGTCGGCAGCACGAGGCGCGGGCGCCGTCCCGGGACGACGAACGGCACGGCGCCGCCCTTGATCGCCGCGAGGTCGGGGCTGCGCGCCGCCCGGGCGAAGTGCGGGATCTCGATCCGGGAGCGGTCGAGGAACAGGAAGCGCGCCTGCTTGGCCGCGGGGCTCAGGGTGTCGCAGACCTGGTCGGCGGCGTTCGGCAGCTGCGCCGAGATCTCCACGTGGTTCACCCCAGGACGCCACAGGCTGAAGGGCAGGGGTATCGCGCTGTCGTCGAACACCTCGCCGCGCGCGTCGGGGAGCGGGACGCTGGCCGCGTTGCGTCCGTTGATGTCGATGACGATGCGGGCGTCCGAGGAGAGCCCGGCCACGTACGCCCCAGCGAGGTGCAGCATGACCTTGCCGTAATCGGCCGGGACGAAATCACCGGGAAAGCGAAGGGCGAAGCCGACATGGAGCAGCCGGCCCGAGAACTCGCGGGACGTCGCGCCGAGCCGGTCGAGCGTCAGGTTCTCGCCGCCCTGTACCATGTAGCCGCGGAAGAGTTGCACCGCCTTCAGCCCGTTCGGCGTCCCGGTGTCGGCCGGGACGGCGAGATTGGTGATGGCCTGACGGACGTCCTCATCGCGGGCCCCGGTGACCACCAGGGTCGGCGGAGTGTTCGGCCGCGTCGGCAGCATGGCGAGGCGGGGCCCGGTGATCGGGCCGAGTTCGGAGACGCCTTCGACGCCGGCGATCTCGGAGGCGGTGCCGACGACGAGGTTGATGCCGTTGCGGCCCTGCAAGGGCGGCCCGAAGGTCACGGTCGGCCGGGCGACCCGCCCCACGAGCGCGAGGGCCTGCGCCGCCTCGATCATGCGCTCCAGGCGGGCCAGGTTCGGACGCTCATTCAGGATGACCTGGATCGGCAGGGCGCCGCTCTCGTCGGGCTCCGCGGCAGCGAGTGACCGGACGTCCATGTCGGTCGCCGTTCCCACCACGAGGCCGGACCGCGACGGGTCGATCTGCGTCCACAATTCGTAGGTCGCGCCGACCGAGCAGTCGACCCGGTGGCGCTGGCTGGCGGTGAAGGTCACGGCGTTGAAGCCGGCCTTCAGCACGCCGTCGGGAATGGCGAACTCCACCACCTTCACGGCGCCGGGCGCCTGGATGCGGGTCCAGCCGACCTTCGCGCCGTTGACGAAGGCGGCGAGCTCGGAGCTCTCCGGCGCCACCGAGATCGCCGAGAGATACGAGAGGCGCAGCCTCACCGGTCCCCGCGTCTGCGCGTCGGTGAGGTAGACCGGGTAGCGCAGGGAATCCTCCTCGCCGGTCAGGCGGAAGCCGCGCGGGCCGGACGGAAGCCGCCGCGCCGGCGCGATCGTCGACTGGATCACCGCGCGCGGCACCGTCTGCGGCGCGGCGGCCCGCGGCGGCTCGGGCGGTCGCGGCGTCGATTTCGGCTCCGCCGCCGCGGCGTCCGGCCGGCGCGCGGGGCTTGCCCCATCCTCGGACGGCGCGCGCAGGGCGTTGCCGCTGGGCGGGACCGTCAGCCGCTCCGCGGGGCCCGTGCCCAGGAAGCTTTGGCCGAGGGCCGGCCCGCTCGCGAGACAGACCAGCAGCCCCAGCACGGGGAGGCGCAGCCGGGTCGCCATCGCCGTCACGCCGCGCTCGTGCGCCGGCCGCGAAGCTCGGCCAGGGTGCGCTCGTTCTCGTAATCCATCATCAGGCGGACCCAGTCGTCCCCGCTCTCGACGTCGGTGGGTTTGGCGGCCGTGGGCAGTGTCGGCGCCGCACCGGCCGTCGCCGCGGCCGGGACGGACGGCGTCGGGGCGACGGCCGCCGACGGCGCGTCGTAGACCGGAGCCTCCTCGATCTCGACGGGCCGCGGGCGCCGGCTGGCCAGGAGATAGCGCAGGGCGCGGAACGGCTCGACGAGACCCCACCACGCGAATTGCAGCGTGCCGGTGGGGATGTCCTTGTGCCGCCGCCGCCGCAGCTGGAAACGGTGCATCGCCTCTGCGTCGCCGTACATGAGGCCCGCGAGCGCCGGGTAGTCGCGAACCGCCAGCGTGCCGAAATTCACCCGCATGACGAGCTCAGGGCCGTCGCGCGTCGCATGCTCCAGGTGGACCGGCAGCGGCGCGGCCCGGCGTGCCCCGGCCGTCGGCTCGACGCTGAGCGCGCCCCGCAGCGGCGGGCGGGTGAGACCCGGATCGAGGGCGCCACTGAGGAGGCGCAGGGTGCAGGCGTCCGCGGAGACCCGCTCGATCGCCACGTCGACGCTGTGCCCGGAGAGGCTGAGGACCCCGCGGCGATCGATCGCCAGCGACGGCGTGCGTTCGAGCTGGCGCCGCTCGGCGCAGACCCCGAGCGACGCGCCCGCGGTGAGCAGGTTGAAGAAGTTCCAGAGCCCGACCACCAGCATCAGGTTGGTCACGCCGGGCTCGTACAGGTAGCGCCACGCCGCGACCGCGCAGCCGAGCATCAGGAGCAGGTAGATCAGGAAGAACGGCAGGGCGAGCGACGAGATATGGTCGTGGTCGAGGGTCGCGCCCTTGTTGGTGACATTGAAGGTCGGCTTGCGCGGCGAGGCGATGACCGAGACGATCGCCTTGACCAGGTAGACGCCCTGAATGTACTCGTAGAGCTCCGACACGAACGGCCAGCGGAATTTGCCGTAGACGTAGTTCTGGATCATCAGGTTGATGACGATGTAGGTCAGCGTGTAGGCGATCGACTCGTCCACGCTGGCCACGAAGATCTTCAGGTCGAAGAAGATGTGCAGCAGCGGCGCGAACATGAAGATCAGCCGCGGGATCGGGAAGAACCAGAAGGTCATGCTGGAGAGGTAGGCGATCTTCTGGATGGGCTTGAGGCCCTTCTGGAAGACCGGGTTCTTCAGGAGCAGGATCTGGAACATCCCCTGGCACCAGCGCGAGCGCTGGCCGATGAAGTCCGCCAGCGTGTCCGGCTGAAGGCCGGCGATCAGCGGCTTGTCGACGTAGGCGCTGGTCCAATTGCGCGAGTGCAGCTCGAAAGCGGTCTCGCAATCCTCCGTGATGGTGATGCCCGAGAAGCCGCCGGCTTCGTCGAGAGCGGTGCGCCGCAGCAGGGCCGCCGACCCGCAGAAGAACGAGCCGTTCCACTTGTCGAGGCCGCGCTGCGTGACCGCGTAGAACATCTCGTTCTCCGAGGGCATGCGCTCGAAGGTTCGCAGGTTGCGCTCGACCGGGTCGGGGTTGAGGAACGCGTGCGGCGTCTGGACGAGGAACAGGCGCGGGTCCTGCGCGAAGTAGCCGACGGTCTCGGTCAGGAACGAGCGGAACGGGACGTGGTCGGCGTCGAGCACCGCCACGAGGTCGCCCCGGGCCTGGGCGAGGCCGTTGTTGAGGTTGCCCGCCTTCGCGTGCTCGTTGCGGGCGCGGGTGAGGTAGCGGGCGCCGAGCTCGTCGCACAGCGCTTGCAGCTCGCCCCGGCGGGCGCGCGCCGCCGCGGCCTTGGCCGGGTCGGCATCGCTGCACTTCTGGTCAGTGCCACCGTCATCAAGCAACCACACGGTGAGCTTGTCGGGCGGGTAGTTCAGCTGCCGCGCCGCCGCCAGGGTCATGGCGAGGATCGAAGTGTCCTCATTGTAGCTCGGCACGAACACGTCGACCGTGGGAAGGTCGGCCGCCGGGGCCGCCGGCGGCGGGTCGCGCCGCAGCGGGTCCGCGTTGATGATCAGACTGACGAACAGGATGAAGACGCAGTAGAGCTCGGCCACCAGCAGGATCAGGCCGAACCCGAAGCTGACCGGGTCGCCCGGCGAGGGCAGGGTGTTGGTGAGCCTCCACAGGATGTAGCGCAGCACCACGAGGCTGCCGAGCGCCATGAAGACGAACCGCGTTCGCGGCCCGTCGAGCACCGCCCACAGCACGATCATCACCGCCATGGCGGCGAGGCTCATGGCGAGCTGGGCCTGCGTCCCGACGGGCTGGCTGAGCAAGGCGAGGCTGGCGACTGTCGCCCCAACCCAGGCCAGCCAACGCAACGCCTGCCTCACGCTACAGCCTCCCGGGCCAACAATCCCTCGGATCGAGGTGCAACGGCTCTAAGGCCGGCTTTGTACAGCGACAAAGGTCAATGAACAAACCCATTCGCAATATCCGGCAAGATGCACTTGATCGAAAATTACAGTTAACTAAGGAATGCGGCCAGCCCAGTCGAGAGCCGGCGTCACGAAGTGGATCTGGCTGCAGCAGCGGACTTGAGACGCGCCGCCACGCTGAATACATTAACGATCCGTTCGTAAACTTCTCGATAATCGGTGATGGCCCGGCGCATGCGAGGAAGAGCGCCACAAATAGTCGTTGCGATTTAGGCGTTCCGGCCGGCCGGCTGGGCCTGGACCCGGTGCCGCCGTCTCGGTGCGCCGCGGGCCTTAATCGAGCCTTAACGAAAATCGAGCCTCGCTCGGGACCGACCCCCGGGCGTACGGATGACCGCGAAGCCGCTGAAGATCTCCCTCGGATTGCTCAACGCGCTGCAGGTGGCGATTGCCGCCGCGGCGGGGTTCGCGGCCGCCCTCCTGATCGTGGTGCCGGCCGCCCAACCCGGAACCGCCTCGTCCCCGCAGGAGATGGTCGACTCGGCCTCGCGCGCCTACGTCGCCGCCATCGCGGCGCGGCTGCGGCAGACCGTGGGCGAGGCGCGCAACGCTGCTCTGACGCTCCGCGACGACGACGGCCTGCTCTCCGCCGACCAGCGCGCCGCGCGCCTGCGCGCGTGGCTCGCCCTGAACCCGGCCTACCGGGACGCGGTGCTCGTCGCGCCCGACGGCACCGTGCTGGCGGCCCGAGACGAGCACCGCATCGGCAGCAGCGTCGCGCGGCAGACCTGGTTCCTGCGCGGCCGCGCGGCCGGGGTCATCGTGGTCAGCGACGGTACGGAGGCCGACGCGCCGTTCGGGGCGGCCGTCGCGCTGGGCGAGCGCGGACAGGACGGCCTGCTGCGCCTCGACGCCGACCCGAGCTACTTCACCAAGGTCGAGGAGGACGTGCGGCGCGCCGGGGCGCTGCCCGAGACGCTCGCGTTCCTCGTCGCCACCCCGGACAGTCGGGTTCTCTCCGGGACCCCGAGCCCGTTCCGGACAACGGGCGCCTCGGCCACGACGCCGATGCGCGTCGCGGCCGAGATCGGCTCCCCGGGATGGCTGGTGACAGCGCAAGCCGTCCCCTCCGGCGCGGCGCGGACCGCGCCGCCGGACTGGCGGATGCTCGGCATCGGCCTCGTCCTCGTGGCCTGCGCGGCGGCCCTCGGCTACGTCGCGGGGGAGCGGCTGACGCGACCGCTGCGCCGCCTCATGAAGGGGGAGGGCGGGACAGCTGCGGGCGAATCCGAGGCGCCACTGCCGTGGATCGGCGAGTTCGCGGCGCTCTCGGACGTCCTCGCGGGTCATCGCCGGAGCGCCGGGCTGATGATGGCCGGTGCCGGGTCCGAGGTCGCGCGGCTCAAGGCGCGGCTGACAACCTTCGAGGCGGTCTCCGGCTGGGCCTGCTGCGAGATCGATCCCGACACCGGCCGGACCCTCCTGGATGCCCGGACCGCGCTCGGCAGCGACGGAAACCCGTCCGCCGCCCCGTTCGCCGCCTGTTTCGTTGCCGACGACCGCCCCGTTCTCGACCGGGCGCGCGCTGCCGCCCTGGGAGCCGACGGCCCGCACGACGTGGTCCTGCACCTGCGCGACTGGCCGGAGCAGCAGGTTCAGGTGAGGCTGCTGAGCCTCGCCGATGCCCGGGGCGACCGACGACTCTTCGCCCTCATGCGCAAGCTCCCGGGCGGCGAGGCGGCGCCCCTGCCGCAGCAGGTCGAGCCGCGCCGCAATCTCGTTCTGCGGCGGGTGACCGACGGCATCGTCCACGAGTTCAACGACGTCCTCACCGTCGTTCTGACGAATCTCACGCTGCTGACGCGCCGCCACGCCCTCGCGCCGGAGCAGGAACGGCTCGTCGCGCGGGCTACGGCCGGCGCGCGCCGGGGCGCGGCGCTGACCCGCCGGATGCTGCACCTCGTGCGCGGCGACGAGACCAGCATCACCCTGGCCGAGACCGACCTCGCCACCACCTTCGAAGGCTACCTGCCATTCCTGGCCGCGAACGCCCTCAGCGAGATGCCGGTCCTCAATCGCATCCCCGCCGGGTTGCCGCCCGTCCTGTGCAGCGAGCGCGTGCTGGAACTGCTGCTCCTCAACTTGGCCTTCCATATCCGCGACGCCGGCCTCGCCGGCTTCGCCATCGCGGCGGTCGAGGGCGCGCCCGAGGACGCGGGCGCCGAGGCGGCGTTTGCATCCTACGTGCGGGTGCTCGTCAGTAGCGGTCGCCGCCCCGAGGCCGCGCCGCTGCCGGCCGGCACCGGACCGACCCTGACGTCGGCCGCCGCCCTCGTGACCGAGAGCGGGGGCCTCTGGCGCCTGATCCGCGACGGGACCGACTCCGAGCCCTTCCTGGCCGAGTTCTGGCTGCCCGCCGCGTCCCCGGCCGTCGCCAAGCTCCCGCCGGCCCGCGCGGCGGGCCTGAAGATCCTGCTCGTCGAGAGCGACGGTCTCGTGCGGGCCAGCGTCGCCGAGGTGCTCGCCGATCTCGGCCACGCGGTGGTGCAGGCCGCCTCAGGCGCGCACGCCCTGGAGATTCTCGCCCGCGACCCCGCCTTCGACGCGATGATCGTCGACCAATCCATGCCGGTGATGGCCGGCCTCCAGCTCGCCGCCACGGTGGTCGAGCGGTATCCGGAGATTCGGATCATCCTCGCCAGCCCGCACGGCCAGCTGCCGCAATCCGCCGACGCCTTCCTGCGGATCGACAAGCCTTTCCGCAACGAGGACCTGCAGGTCGTCCTCGACGCCGCGGCGAGCCGCGCCCGCGCGGCCTGACCGCGGCGCGCTCCGGCACGCCACACGCGGTTCGCGAGCGCGCGTCGCCCGACCTCGATGACGCCGCCGATGTCGCGAAGCAGTCACCACAAAATCGGATGTTAACCATTGTCGCCGAGTGTTGGTTAAAGCGTAAATCGTACCTGAACGGAGCCGGCGAATATGGGCGGGACTGCGGAACCGACTGCCCGACGTCCTTTCACGCCGTTCACGACTGCTCTCGCTCTCTCGTGCGCCTGCGCCGCCGCATCGGTCACGCATGCGACCGCCGCCGACCTGCCGGCCCGGGGGGCGAGCGCCGATTGGTACACGGGTGCCTCGCAGCAGGCGGTCGACGACAGCTGGGCCGTCGCGGTCGACGGATCGACCAGCGTCACGTCGAACAGCTCGGCCTTCGGCTCCGTGACCGTCACCGCCGCACCCAACGGCTCCCCCACCCGGGACGGCCTGCGGGTCCGCGTCGACGCCATCGGGGGAACTTACTCGTATCCCGGCAGGTCCGTCGCGACGCGGGTGACCGGCTACCAGCAGGAAGGCGCCCTTCAGGCGGGTTACGAGTGGGTCTGGAAGGACGCCGCTCTCGCCGGATTTATCGGCTTCAACGTCCGCAGCAATCAGCTTTCCATCCCCGACCCGGGCAACCCGGTCGTCGGTACGGGCGTCGGGCTCAAGGTCGCTGGCAACTTCTACGCGACGCCGACCGACCGGACCATGATCTCGGCCTACGGCTCCTACTCGACCAAATTCAACGCCTACTACTCACGCCTGCGTGTGGGCTACATGCTCGCGGACGGCGTCTATATCGGGCCTGAAGCGCTGTTCCTAGGCGACGACTTCTTCCGCCAGTACCGCATCGGTGCCCATCTGACCGGCGTCCGCTTCGGACCCGTCCAGATGTCGGTGGCCGCCGGGTACGTCCGGGATCGGGTGCAGGGCTCCGGCTACTATTCCAGCATCGAGGCGCGCTCGACCTTCTAGGGTGATGCGCGGGCTCTCGAGAGCGACCCGCGCGCTGCCACTGCGACCGCGCTGACCGGCGACCTTACCGCGACGTCGTCAGGAGGCGGCCGGGCCTCAGCGGGTCCCAGACGCCCTCGAAAACCGGCTGCATCGCGTCGTTGAGCGCGTTCACCCGTGACATCGGCGACGGGGCCACCCTGGGCTGACTGCCGATGAGCGTGGCGGACGCGCCGGCGAGACCGATCAGGCACAGACCGGCGATCGCCCAGCGCGGCACGCCCCAGGTGTGGAGCACTCCAGCCAGTGTCACGAAGATGGCGAATAGGCCGATAAACTGATGCATTAGACACCTCTGAGCGGTGTCAAAAGCGAGAATAGCGCCAAGAACTTTGTTCCATATCGGAACAAGAACTCATACAGGCGCGGATACGGCCGGCCCAATCTCGGACCTGGTCCGAGGTTCTCGCGGGCTGTCGCCGACGTTTGCTCGAGCCCCGATCTGTCCCTGCGCCGGAGGCCGGCGCGGACGCCGCACCGGCAAGATCGTCCGAGCGGCGTTGAGGGGCGCTTCCGAAGGGGCGACTTGGGAGTAGGAGAGATGTGCCTGCGCCCGCTAAAGCCGCTTCCGATCCTGTCGCAACGGAATGGAAAGCCGGCGACCCCGGTCGAGGCATTCGCGCCGTGCCTCATGCGTGAGGGAGAGGGCTGGGGTCAGAGCGAAGACGCTTCCCGATCGCGCGCCGTCGCGGGCTCGATCAGGCCATCCTCCTTCGGCACGAATTGATCCCTCACCCTGTCCCGGCCCCGCAGGCGATGGGGCATCCACGCCACAGACGGCAGGGGCTCGGCCAAGGCCTCGGTCCCAACCCGATCGCGAACGGCGCTACCATCTCGGACAGGGCCGCGCGCCGCTATCCCCTCGACGCGGAGCCGACGGCGGCGCGCGGGGATCGGCGTCAGAGACGGCTGACCAGGAAGCCGAGCCCGAAGCCGACGAGACCGGCCACGATCAGGGAGGCGTGAGGCCACGCGACGGATGCCTGATGGCCTTCCCACGCGGCGTGCCGGCTCCGGTCGTAGGCCTCGGCGGCCTGGTCCGAGACCTCGTCGGCCGCGTGCCGCACGGCGTCCTTGGCCTGGCCGTAGAGAGTCTCGGCGGTGCCTTGCGCCTCGCGCAGGCGCCCCTCGACCGAGTGTCGGTTCGAGCCGACCGCGTCGCCGACTGCGCCCTGTACCTTGCCGCCGAGCTCGCGTGCGGCGCCCGTGATCCTGTCGGTGTCGACCATTGCCATGCTCTCCGAATCCGTCGCGGACCGGTGTCGGAGCCGCGGCGGCCGAACACCCATCCCTTTGTGGCGACTGGGGCAACAGCGGTCGCCTCCGCCCGTTCCCGAGATCGCTCGCGATCACCGGTCGATTCGCTTGGGGCCCCCGTTCCGTCGCTCATTGAAGCGACGACTTCGTCGCTCACGGGCCGTCGCTGTGCCGTCGACGCGACGCGCGGCGATCACTCGCCCCGTCGGGCTGTCCGGCATCGCGACTTCCGAGACCTCGTGCGGCTGGTCCTGGACCCGTCGGGGGGGCTCGGCGCCCCCGGCCGCGTGCGCGGCGGTCGTCCCGGAATCCGCTGCCTTCAACCCGGTCGGAGGCGAGGCCAGGCCGTGGCGCCGTGGACCCGAGCACCGGGAAACCCAGGCATGCGCGTGGCCGGCGGACGATGGCGTCAGGCGCGTTCCGCAGCCTCATTCAGGCCGCACTCACCGCCGAAGCGGCAAGCTTGAGTGTGAGGGGACCGGATGAACCAGGGTGGACGAGCACCGCGCGGCGAGCTGCCCATACTGCACCGGTCCCTGCTGAGCAGCGCTGCCGCGCCGCCGGCTGACGGCGCGACGCCGCTCGACCGGCGACGCCTGAATCGGCGCTGGCTCTGCGCCAGCTCTCTGATCGCTACTTGCGGCGCGGCCCTGATGGGGGCGGCGCTCCGCATGTCCGTGGACACCGATCTCAGGCCCGCCCCGCCGACGTTCCGCAAGGGTCCCGCCCAGGTGGCGGAAGGGCAGGGTGTGGCCGGACGGCGCGGCGACCGCCTCGTGCGGCACCAGCTCGTCGCCTCGGACCGGGAGGAGTTCTCCGCGCCGGTGGCTCACCAAGTCGGCGCGCGCGAGATCATCCGGACCCAGCCCTTCGTGCGGCTCGTGACCAGCCTGTCCTCCGGCGACGAGGTCGACGGGCAGATCCCGCCCTTCGATCCCACGCGCCAGCTCGCCGAGGACGGGCAGGTCGCCGCGGTTTCCGACGAACCGGAGGACGATCCGTCTGGCACCATGGTCACGATCACGCGCTCCGATCTCGCGGGAGCGCCGGTCCCGGACGACGCGCCCGGCCTGAGCGACGAGGATGTCACCGCTCTCGTGGAGACGCGGGCGCAGGTCGCGCGGGAGGCGGGTTCGCGGATCGCCGTGCCGTTCGCGCCGCAGAGGCAGCTCTCCCAGATCCTGGTCGCCGCGCCGGACGACGGGGCCGCGAAGGCCGCCGGCGCGGATGCGGGCCATGACCCGTTTCACGCGATCGAGGTGCGGGTCGTTCCGGAGAACATCACGGACCTCGCCGAGACCGAGCCCGCCTCCGGCCTGAGCCTCACCGAGACCCGCGACGTCGTGCTCAAGCGCGGCGAGACCCTGGCCGACACGCTGGCGGCGAACGGCGCCGAGCCCGCGCGCGTGAAGGCCATCCTCGCCGCCTTCAGCGACCACGCCCGCACCGGCCTCTCCGAGGGGCAGCATGTGGACCTGCTCCTCATCCGGTCGCGCGCCGGCCAGTCCGCGCGGCAGATCAGCCGCGTGACGCTCTACGGCGCGGGGGGCGTCGAGGAGATCGTCGCGGAACGGGATTCCGGCGGCTTCGTCACGGTCGCGCCGCCGTCCGCGCAGTTCGCGGCGGCGCGCACGGGCGACGATGGCGACGGCTCCGGCGCGACCCTCTACAGGAGCATCTACGAGGCGGTCCTGCGCAACGGACTGCCCGGCATCCTGGCCGAGCGCATCGTCGGAATCTTCGCATTCGGCCTGGACATGCAGCACCGGGTCAACCCGTCCGACCGGCTAGAGGTGCTGTTCAGTCCGAGCGAGAAGGCGGGTGGACCGCCCGAGGTACGCTACGTTGCCCTGACGCTCGACGGCGTGAAACACCGCGCCTACCGGTTCGAGGCGCCCGAGGCCGGGGCGGCCAGCTACTTCAGCGAGACGGGCAGCTCGCTCCGCAAGTTCCTCATGCGCATGCCGATCGCGGAGGGGCGGATCACCTCGCCGTTCGGCACGCGCGTTCACCCGATCCTGCACTACGCCCGCTTCCACAATGGCGTCGACTGGGCCAACAAGGCCGGCACGCCGATCATGGCGACGGGCGACGGAACGGTGGCGTATGCGGGTCCGCGCGGCGGCTACGGCAACCGCGTCGAGATCCACCACGCCAACGGCTACGTGACGGCCTACAATCACCTGCAGCGGCTCGCGCACGGCGTTCAGGCCGGCGCCGCCGTCCATCAGGGGCAGGTGATTGCCTATATGGGCTCGACCGGGCTCTCGACGGGGCCCCACGTCCACTACGAGGTGAGCGTCAACGGCCACTTCCTGGATCCGATGGCGATCCGCCTGCCCGACAGCCAGGGGGTATCGGCCAAGCTGATGACGGCCTTCGAGCGGCAGGTAGCGGCCACGAACACACTTCGCCACCACGGAGCCCTGGCGATGTCCGCACTGCCGCTCTGAGCCGGTCGTCCGCGCCAGTCAGACGGCCTGTGCCCGCCGCTTGGCCTTCTTCAGGCGCCGCAGACCGCGGATCGCGCGGACGAGGCGCTTGGCTTGCCGCTTCTCGCACGTCTCCGTGACAGCGCGGCCAGCGACCTTGACCATAAAGTGCCCGTCGGCAGCCTTCTCCTTGGTGACGTAGTGCATGGCGGGAACTCCTGCTGTCCGAGGTTCGGTTGCCGAACGGCCTGTCTCCGGAATTCGCGAGCGCGGCCCGCGTCTCTCGAGGAAGAAACGCGGTACCGGCGGGAAATAACGGCGTCGGGCGGCCTCGCAACCCGCCTCCCGCCTTCGTGATCCGGCCGAAGCAACCTCGCCGTCATCGCGCGGAGGCGGCGCCGGCCGCCGCGATCTCGGCCCTGGCGCGCCCGAGATCTTGCTGGAAACGGGGATCGCGCAGCAGTGCTTCCGCGATCACGGCCGCGGCGATCCGCCCGGCCTCCAGATCGGACGGGAAATGGGTCCCGGCGATCATCCGGTTGGCGCCGTAGCCGACCGCGAACGCGAACAGGGCCCGGCGCTTGGCCGGGACGAGCTGCGCCAGCACCGTCGCCGCGAGGTGGCCGAAGGTCGCGTGGCCGCTCGGGTAGGACGTGCTGTCGGAGCGGTGCCCGTACGTCGCGAGATCGGGCTCGAGCGTGTAGGGACGTGGCCGGCCGATGGCGGTCTTGGCGGCGAGCACGGCCAGTTCGCCGTCTTGGAACACGCGCTCGATCAGCGCGGCGGTGACGGGCATCGCCCGTGCCGTGAAGGCCGGTCCAAGAACCTCGGTGAAGCGGTCGAGCGTGCAGGGCAGGTTCGCCGTGATGCGGCGCTCGTCGTCAGGGGTGCGGGCACCGACGGCGGCCTCGACAGCCCGAAGATCCGCCCGCTGCATCTCGGAGTCCGCCTCGGGCGGCGGCGGCAAGACCCGCTGCAGCGCCAGCGCCTCCGGGTCGATGTAGGTGCTGTGCAGGGTGCCGGCGGCCGCCGGGGCAACCGCTGGGAGGGCGATCACGACGAGACCGGCGAGGCAGGCAGCCCGCGCGCGGCGCTCCGCACCGGTGATTCGACGCCTCATGATTCCTCCCTACGCGCCTCTCGACACGCCGCCGGGCACGAGACCCCGCAGCCACGCGCCCGGGCTGCCGCGCGGCGCGTCGGGGGCGCTCTCCGGCATCAGCAGCACCAGCACCGCGAGCGCCGCAACGGCCACCGCGGCGCAGGCGAGGTAGGCCGCGTGGAATCCGGCCGCCTGGACGAGGCTCCCGGCGATGACGAAGGACAGCGCCGCGCCCGCGCCCTGTAGGGTCCCGATCAGTCCGTGGGCGGCGTTGTAGCGGCCGGTCCCGCGGGTGATGTCGGCCATCACCAGGGGTTTGACCGCGCTCAGCAGCCCGGCGCCGACGCCGTCGAGGCATTGGACGGCGATGAGCCAGAACGGGTCGCGCCAGACGAGATAGAGCAGGGCCCGCGCGGGCAGGGCGGCGAAGCCGATCACCAGCAGCGGCTTGCGGCCCCAGCGCTCGGCCAGGCGGCCGACGAGGAGGCCCATCGGCACCATCACCGCCTGCGCGCCGATGATGCAGACGGAGACGATGACGGACGACCAGTCCGGCCGGGTCTGGCCGATCTCCTGCGCCACCAGCGTCAGCAGCGGCGCGTTGGCGAAGTGGAACAGCATCACGCAGACCGCGAAGACCATCAGCGGACGGCAGGTCAGCAGCGTCCGCCAGCGCGTCGGCGCCGCGTCCGCCCCGCCTTCGCCAACCCCGCGGGCCCGCCGCGCGTCGATCGCCCGGCGGGGTATCGCGTAGAGCGCTGCGGCGGAGACGATCGCGCAGGCCGGGACGAGCAGGAAGACGGCGCGGTCCGGGAACAGCCAGCCCACGAGGCCGATCAGTCCCGCGATGGCCACGTTCCCTGTCCGCTCTAAGGCCGCGTTGCGGCCGAAGCGCCGGGGCAGTTTCCCGGCCGGGAACAGCCCGAGGGTCAGCGTCGCGATCGTCGGGCTGAGCATCCCGCCGACCGCGGCGAGGACGCAGGAGGCGGCGAGGACGGGCCAGAAGTGCGGCGCCACGGCGACGAGCACGGTGGCGAGTGACAGGGCCACGAGCGCCCCGAGCAGGATCCGCCGCTTGTCGCCCACGGCGTCGATGGCGGTCCCGATCGGCGTCTGCGCCGCGATGCCGACGATCCCCGACACCGTGCCGACGAGCCCGACCGCGGCGTCGTCCCAGCCGCGATGCACAAAGAGGTACACGTTCAGATAGGGCTTGATCGCCCCATTGACGTCGATGAGCAGGAGATTGAGCAGATCGAGGGCTCGGGCGACGGACGGTTCCCGCGGGGCCGGATCCGTCCCTCCTCGCTCGCTCATGTCCTGCGTCAACCGGCTGGCTCCCTTTTCAGCCAACCTAGGGCACCGGGCGCCGGCCCGGAGGGGGCGGCCCACTTCCGGACGGTCACCGGGAGGGCCCGTCGCCGCGAACGCGGCTCAGCGCGACGTCTCCGGCGTTCCTGGGGCGCCCGCCCGCGCGCCGCCATCCGCCGGACTCGGGGCGGTGCGGGCGCCCATGGCCCGGGCGATCAGCACGTAGAAGAGCGGCGTGGCGAACACGGCCAGCACGGTCGCGGTGACCATGCCGCCGAGCACGCCCGTGCCGATGGCGCGCTGGCTGTTCATGCTCGCGCCGTTGGCGACCGCGAGGGGCACTACGCCGAGGATGAAGGCGAACGAAGTCATGATGATCGGCCGGAAGCGCAGCTCGCAGGCCTCCAGCGCCGCCGCCTGGACGGGGCGGCCCCGCGCCACGAGGTCCTTGGCCACCTCGATGATCAGGATCGCGTTCTTCGCGGTCAGGCCGATCACGGTGATCAGGCCGACCTTGAAATAGACGTCGTTCGGCATGTCGCGGACGAGCATGGCGAAGATCGCCCCGACCACGCCCGTCGGCACCACGAGCAGCACCGCCAGCGGGATGGCCCAGCTCTCGTATAGCGCCGCGAGGCAGAGGAAGACGCAGACCAGCGCCAGGGCCAGCAGGTAGGTCGCTTGGCTGCCCGAGAGCTTCTCCTGCAGCGACTGACCGGTCCAGGCGAAGTCGAAGCCCGGCGGCAATTGCGCGGCGAGGCGCTCCATCTCGGCCATGGCGTCGCCGCTGGCGTAGCCCGGCGCGGCGCTGCCGGAGATCTTGATGCTCGGGTAGCCGTTGAAGCCGACGATCTGCGACGGCCCCATCGTCCAGGCAATTCGTGCGAAGGACTGGAGCGGCACCATCTGCCCCTTGGCGTTGCGCACGTTGAGGTCGAGCAGGTCCTCGGCCCTCATGCGGCGCCCGGCCTCCGCCTGCACGATCACGCGCTGCATGCGCGCTTGGTTCGGGAAGTCGTTCACGTAGGCCGAGCCGAGGCTCGTCGAGAGCGCGTCGTTGATGTCGGCGAAGGTGACGCCGAGCGCGTTCGCCTTCTGACGATCCAGGGTCAGCTCGATCTGCGGGGCGGTCGGCAGGCCCTCGACGTAGACGCCCTGGAGGATCGGGCTCTGCTGGGCCGCCTTGAGCAGCTGGTCGCGCGCGGCGGCCAGTGCGGCCTGCCCCTGCTGCGCCCTGTCCTGCAGGCGGAAGGCGAAGCCGCTCGAATTGCCCAGGGCCTCGATGGCCGGCGGCGACAGCGCCATGGCGATGGCGTCCGGCAGGCCGCCGAGCACCGCGTTGGCCCGGGCGCTGACCGCCTCGGCGCCGTTGCCGGGACCGCGCTCCGCCCAGTCCTTCAAGGTGACGAAGGCGATGGCGGCGTTCTGGCCCTGGCCCGAGAAGCCGTAGCCGAGCAGCGTCGTCCGCGCTGCCACCGCCGGCTCGGCTCCGAAATGGTCCTCGATCCGCCGGACCACGTCGAGGGTGCGCCCCGCGGCCGATTCCGGTGGCGTCTGCGCGTCGACGATGACGTAGCCCTGGTCCTCGATGGGCAGGAAGCTCGTGGGCATGCGCAGGTAGCCCCAGCCGAGGGCCGCTACGAGGGCCGCGTAGACGAGGAGCGCTCGCACGGGCCGGCGCAGCATCCCGGCGACGCCGGACCGGTAGGCCCGCGTGCCAGCCTGGAACCGGCGGTTGAACCAGCCGAAGAAGCCGCTCTCGGCGTGGCCCTGGCCGGCCTCGACGGGCCTGAGCAGCGTCGCGCAGAGCGCGGGCGTCAGCGACAGCGCCAGGAAGGCCGAGAAGGCGATCGAGGTCGCCATGCTGACCGCGAACTGGCGGTAGATCACCCCGACCGAACCGGGGAAAAAGGCGAGCGGCACGAACACGGCGACTAGCACCGCGGTGATTCCGACGATGGCGCCGGTGATCTGGCCCATGGCCTTGCGGGTCGCCGCCGTCGGAGGCAACCCCTCCTCGGCCATGATCCGCTCGACATTCTCGACGACCACGATGGCGTCGTCCACGAGGATGCCGATGGCCAGCACCATGCCGAACATCGTCAGCACGTTGATCGAGAAGCCGGCGACGAGCAGCGCGCCGCATGTTCCGAGCAGCGCCACCGGCACGACGATGGTCGGGATCAGGGTGTAGCGGATGTTCTGCAGGAACAGGAACATCACCGCGAAGACCAGCGCCATCGCCTCGGCGAGCGTCATCAGCACCTTCCGGATCGACACCTCGACGAAGGGCGTCGTGTCGTAGGGCACCGTCACGCTGACATTGGCCGGCAGCGTGCGCTGGAGCTTCGCGATCCGCGCCTTCACGCCGGTCGCGGCCGCGAGGGCGTTGCCGCCGGGCGCGAGCTGGATGCCGATGCCGGCGGCCGGGCGGCCGTCCTGGCGAGTCTGCATCGCGTAGGACTGGCCGCCGAGCTCGACCTCGGCCACGTCGCGCAGGCGCACGAGCGAGCCGTCCGGGTTGGCGCGCAGCACGATCTCGGCGAACTCGGCCACCGTGGTCAGCTGGCCCTTGACCAGTACGTTCGCGGCGATGCGCTGGCCCTCCGCCGCCGGCTGGGCGCCGACGGTCCCCGAGGCGACCTGGGCGTTCTGCGCCTGGACCGCGGCCGTGACGTCGCCCGGCACCATGCCGAGCCCGACGAGCTTCACCGGATCGACCCAGATCCGCAGTGCCTTCTCGGACGAGAACAGGGTCGCGCGCCCGACGCCGGGCACGCGCCGCAGCTCGCCCAGGATGCGCCGCGCGGCGAGGTCGCCGAGATCGCTCTCGCTCAGGGATCCGTCGCGGGAACTGACCACGACGAACTGCAGGAAGCTCGTGCTGGCCTCCTCGACGATGATGCCCTGCTGGGTGACCGCCCGGGGCAGGCGCGCCTCGACGCGCTTGATGCGGTTCTGGACCGCCACAGTGGCTCTCGACGGGTCCGAGCCAGGAGCGAAGGACGCGAGGATCTGCGCCTGCCCCGACGTGTCGCTCGTGGACTCGAAGTACATCAGCCCGGGGATGCCGTTCAGCTCCTCCTCGATGATCCGGGTGACGCCGTCGTAGAGCCGCTCGGGCGGCGCGCCCGGGTAGGTGGCCGTCGTCTGGATCGTGACCGGGGCGACGTCCGGGTACTGCGAGATCGGCAGGAAGACGATCGAGATCGCGCCGACCAGCACGATGAAGATGGAGATCGCCCAGGCGAAGATCGGGCGCTCGATGAAGAAGCGGGTCATGGCGGGTCGAGCCTGCGTGACGGAGTCAGGGCTGCGGGGCGGCGGTGGCCGTGCGGCCGCCCGCCCACGGCACCGGATTGACCGCCAGGCCGGGATGGATCTTCTGGAAGCCCTCGACGACCACGGTCTCGCCGGGCTTCAGCCCGTCCTCGACGATCCAGCCGGCCTCGGTCATCGCGCCGGTCCGCAGGGGCCGCAGGGCCAGCACCCGGTCCGCGCCGACCACGAAGGCCTGGGCCTCGCCGGCGCTGGAGCGCTGGATCGCCTGCGCGGGCACGATGACGGCGCCCGGCTGCACCCCGCGCGCGACGCGGATCCGAACATAGGCGCCGGGCAGCAGGGAGAGACGCGGGTTTGCGAAGGCGGCGCGCAGGCTGACCTGACCGGTGCCCGGATCGACGCTCACGTCCGAGAACAGGAGCTTGCCGGGATCGGCGTGCAGGGTGCCGTCCGCGTGGACCAGCCGGACCTCGGCGCCTCCGGCCCCACCGCGGTCCGCCAGCAACCCGTAATCGGACGCGGAGGCGTTGAAGTCGGCGAAGATCGGGTCGACCTGCTGGATGACCGCGAGCTTCGTCGCCTCGCCCTGGCCGACGAGCGCGCCCTCCGTCACGAGCGCCCGCCCGATCCGCCCGCCGATGGGTGCTCGAACGGTGGCGAAGTCCAGGTCGATCCGGGCCCGGTCGAGCTGCGCCCTGGCACTCGCCACGTCGGCCTCGGCCTGTCGCAGGGTCGCGACGGCGACGTCGTGCTGGGCGGTGCTGGCCGCCTGCCGCTCCAGCAGCGTCTCGGTCCGCTCCGACTGCTTCAGCGCCTGCACCCGCGACGCCTCGGCTCGGGCGAGGGACGCGGCCTTCGCGTCGACCTCGGCCTTGTAGACGGCCGGGTCGATGCGGAAGAGGACGTCGTCCTTCGCGACGAGGCTGCCTTCCTCGAACGCGCGCTCCCGGATGATGCCCGAGACCTGGGCTCGGACCTCCGCCACCCGCGTCGAGGCGAGGCGCCCCGGCAGGTCGAAGAGGCGCGGCACGGTCGCCGGCGTCACGGTCGCGACCGACACGTCCGGCGTCGGCGTCTCGACCGCGGCCGTGTCGGTGGCGGCGGGCTTGCAGCCGGTCAGCGACGCGCTCACCACGAGCGCGACGAGGATCGGGCGCCGGAAGCCGCGCGCGGTCGAGATCGACATGGACCAGAATTCTCCTCTCACCGAGCGGGATCCGGCACACCGGTCGGCCGAATCCTGAAATCCGGCCCGCGTCGGCGCGACGAGGGTGTCGCGCCGCTCCAGCGCTTGCGCCTTGGCGGTCGGCTGTTTAATTCCATCCGTATGGATTGAAAAGGGGGAAGGTCTGGATGGGGCGGCCGCGGAGCATCGACCGGGACAAGGTCCTCGACATCGCCGAGCGGATCGTGCGCGAGGAGGGGGCGACGGCGTTGACCTTCGACGCCGTGGCGCGGGCGGCCGGGATCACCAAGGGTGGCCTGCAATACTGCTTCGGCAGCAAGGACGATCTGGTCGCCGCTATGGCCGACCGCTGGCTGGCGGGCTTCGACGCGGAGGTCGCCCGCCACACACCGGCCGACGGGACCCGCGTGGACCACGTGCGCGGCTACGTGACGGCGTCGGCACGGATCGATGAGGCCACACAGACCAAGATCGCCGGCATGCTCGTGAGCTTGCTGCAATCGCCGAAACATCGGGAGCAGGCGCGCGGCTGGTACGCGGCGTGGCTGACGCGCCTCGAACCCGGCTCCGAGGCGGAGCGGAGGGCCCGCGCGGCCTTCTTCGCCGCCGAGGGCGCCTTCTTCCTGCGCAGTCTCGGCCTCGTGGCGTTGGACCAGGGCCAGTGGGACGCCGTCTTCGACGACATCCTCGCGCTCCTCTGAACCTCCGGGATCCGGAGTGACGACCGTCACCGCACCGCTGTGGACTCGCGGGCAAGGTGGCTGCCGCTGAGGAACACCTCCCGGGCCGGCTGATCCGGCCGCTCGATCCCCTCGAACAGCAGGCGCATCGCCCGGGGTGCCGATCTCGGCGACTGGCTGCTCGATCACGGTGAGGGCCGGCCCAGCGAGCTCGGTCAGGGCTCGTTGCCGAAGCCGGCAGGTGCGAGGTGGCGCGGGAGCACGAGGTTCACGGCCTAGGCCGCCCGCACGGCGCTCGTCGGGATGAGCCCGTTCGGGACGACGCGCGCCACCGGCTGGCCGGGCTCCTCGAGCCAGCGCGTTGCCTCCTCCCTCGCGGCCGCCGCGTTCGGGGCGACACTCCGGACCTGCAACGCCAGACCGTGCCGCCCCATGGCCTCCAGATAGGCGGCGCGGCGCTCCTGCGCGGCCGAATTCGACGATCCGAACAGGCTGTCGATCCGACGCGGGTTGTGACCGGGCGTGCCGCGGTGCTCAGCGGCCTGTCGGCGATGATCCGGTTCGGCCGCTCGGGCATAGCCCGGTTCGACCAGATCGTGTGGCGGCCGCATCCCGGGGAGATCTGTGGCCTGACGCCGCTCCGCGTCGCGATGGCCGGCACATCGGGCCGGCCCGTCGGGGAGCCCTCCCTGGAGATCGGCGCCCGGTAGACCGGCACCTTCGCGGGCCGGCCGCTCGACGCGGTCGCTGTCGTCTTCGAGAGGCGAGCCTGCGGCCCGCTCGCCCTGTCCAGCATCGCCCGGACGCGGAGCGCGCCGGGACCGGTCCACGAGATCCCGAGCAGGCCATGATGGAGCTGGTTCCGGGGATCCAGATCAACCCGGGGCTCCGGCTGCCACCGAAGCGCCAGAACATCGACGATCCGGATCAGACCCGATTTCCATTGCGCCACAGAAACATACCGGACACCTCCGTGGTCGGCGCCAAACCGTCGGTTGATCTCTTCTCCCTCGTGAGGCTCGCGGGGACCTGGCAGCTCGTGACCACTGGCCGGACGTCAGCTGGCCGCGGAGGGCCGGGGGCCGGCCTCCGGTGGGGCGCCCGCGCCGATCATCCGGCGGTCGACGGCGGCGAGGGTATCGAGCAGGCGCTTCCGGAGCCGCGCCGCACCCTCCAACTCGAGCGCGTCCACGTCGACGTAGAAGTCGATCCCCCGGGCGTGCTCGGAGAAGATCGTCTCGGTCGCCTCGGCGGTGAGGTCGCCCTCGACGGCGTAGGGGACGACCTCGCGGCTGATGCCCTTCATGCGGATCGGCTCCTGCGGGCTCGCCTGGACGATATCGCTCACCAGCGCGTAGGTTTCGTAGCTCAGGGTGATGCCGCCCGGCATCGCGGCCGCCTGGAGGCGGGCGGCGAGGTTCGCTTCCGCGCCGATGATCGTGTAGTCCATCCGCTCGTCGCTGCCGAAGTTGCCGACGTTGCAGTAGCCCGTGTTGATCCCGATCCGCGCCTGGAACGGGCGCTCGATGCCGGACCGCCGCCAGCGGGCATTGAGCTGGCCGAGGCGCGTCTGCATCTCGATCGCCATCCGGACGCAGGCCTGCGCGTCCTCGCGGACGCCCCGGCTCTCCGGATCGCCGAAGAAGACCAGCATCGCGTCCCCGATATACTTGTCCACCGTGCCGCCGTGCTTGACCGCGATGGCGGTCATCTCGGTCAGGTACTCGTTGAGGAGTGCGGTCAGCTCCTCGGGCTGCAGGCGCTCGGTGGTGGCGGTGAAGTCCTTGATGTCGGAGAAGAAGATCGTCAGCTTCTTGCGCTCGGTCGCCACCGACACGTCCCGCTCGCCGCTGAAGATGCTCTTGTAGACCTGGGGCGAGATGTACTTCGCGATCTGCACCGAGACCGACGCCAGAAAGCCGTTGGACTCGGTCAGCTCGCGATTCATCCGGTCGATGAGGCGCGACTGTCGCGCCTGCAGCAGCAGGACGGTGGTGCCGGCGAGCGCCGCCAGGATGAAGTAGCCGAGCAGGTACTTGAAGGCGAAGACGTTGGCGGCGATCGGCTGGTGCAGGACGATCTCCTGGATGCCGCGGACGTCGCCGACCTTCCAGTCCGTCTTCGGGCTCAGGGGATGGGCGTTGTGGCAGCGCACGCAGGCGGATTCCATGCGGATCGGCGCCGCGATGCGCACCTGCCGATCGAAGATCGATCCCGTCGTCTCGCTGACGAATCCGGTCTGGGGACGGGCCCGGAGGTCCGCCAGCGCCTGGATCTCGAACGCGTCGAGATCGTGCGGCTTGCGGTCCTTGAAAGGGAGATCGGAGACGAAGCGATACTTCACCGCGCCGTCCCCGCCGCTGATCCGCTCGCCGAGCTCCAGGGAGAGCGTCGCGGGGATCGGGATCGCGTTCGGTACGCCCTTGTAATCGTGCCGCGTCTCGACCCGGCCCGTCGCCGCGTTGACCGCCTGGACCACGTCACTGGCGTAGAAGCTGCGCATCTGATCGATGATCCGGCCGGTCTCGATCGCCTGCGTGGCGAGCATGCGCTCGGACAGGCCGCGCAGGTCGAGCCACACCGCGACCGGCAGCCCGACCAGGCCGAACAGGATCGCCGCCACGAGGAGCGGCCCCATGAATCGCTGCTGGCGCGCGACCGACTCGTCAAAACCCGACATCACCCACAACCCCGAGGCACCAGCACATAGCCCCTTGCTTGGCTCCTTCCATATACAGGCAATTCTTTGCCGAGACGTATTTACTTTCCGTCCGAAACGCGGACCGCGGCGCCAATTCAGTGTCTGTGGGACATGAAGTCAACAGAGTCTATCAACCACAAGATGTCGTGCTGCGCATGGACAGCCGCGCCGGACACCGAGACCTGGCGCCAGGCCGATCGCCGCCGGCTGGGCACACCGTCGTCCGGTTCGCTCAGATCGCTCCGGGCCCTCCCAGCATGGGATTTCGCGAACGGCCCCTATAGTCGGCGCCTCGACTGTCTGATCGCGAGGACGCGGGACCGGACGGAGAACCGTGTCGCTGCAGCGTCGACCCGGGGAGGGTGCGATGGCGGATGTTCTGATCGTCGGGGCCGGACCGGTCGGCCTGACACTCGCCTGCGAACTCGCCCGGCACGGGGCGCGCTGCCGGATCGTCGACGGCGCGGCGCAGCCGTCGCCCTATTGCCGCGCGATCGGGGTCACCCCGCGCACCCTCGAAGTCTGGGAGGACATGGGCCTTGCCCGCGAGATGATCGACGCGGGTCTCTGGCTCACGGGTCTGCGCACGGTTCTCTACGGCCAGCCGCCGGTCGACGCGCTCAGTCCGCCCCTGGACCTGCCCTACGCGTCGCTCGGACTTCCGCAGTCCGAGACCGAGCGTGTCCTGACCCGCCACCTGGAGCGCTGCGGCCTGCGGGTCGAGCGCGGCCTGCGCCTGACCGCCCTGGAGCAGGACGATGCCGGTGTCCGCGTGCGACTGCAGGATGACGGCGGAGCGGTCGCGGAGGCGGGCTTCCGCCACGTCGTCGGCTGCGACGGCGCCCACAGCACGGTCCGGCGCCCTCTGGCTGACTTGCAGGTGGGGCGGAGCCGACACGGGCTATGTCGCCGATACAGACGTATTGCTCGGTCCAGCCTTTCGCCGCGACGTTTTCGCCGAGAGCGCCCAGTGGGGAGCGCGGCGGATGATCGCCGATCTCCGAGGCCCAGGCGGCGTGATTGTCCTGCGGATACGGATGGAGCGTCTTATCAGAGTCGCCACGGTAGCGGAGGTCGGACGCTTGCCGGGCCGGCTTCTGCGACAGTCCCTAGAGGCTCCACGAGGCTCTGGGGCTCCGCGGCAACCGCCGCATCCGCCGGAGCGAGGGGCGAGACAGGTGTTCCGCCGAGGTGCGCGATCGCCGTCGCCCTCGGCAAGGTCGGCGTCGTCCCGGTTCGGTGCTCGATCTCATCGGAGCGCGGCGACACCGCGGCCTCGGTCGGGGGCGATCGTTGAGGCAGGCGCGTGCGATGGAGGCTCGTCCTGCTCCGATGCTTGGAGGGGATCATCTGGCGGTTCGGCGACGGCCGGAACGGTCGTGTCGCAGGTGCATTCTCTTCCGGATCGAAGAGGAGCATCAGCATGCGCATCATTGGACAAGCATCCGTCATCGCTCTCGTGACACTCATGAGCGTCGGCGCTGCTGAGGCGAAGGGCTGCATCAAGGGCGCGATCATCGGCGGTCTGGCGGGCCATTACCTGGCCGAGCGCGGCGTCGTCGGCGCCGTCGCCGGCTGTCTCGGCGGCCGCTACCTCGCCAACCGGCAGGCGCGGCGCAGGGAGATCGAGTACGGCTCGCGGGTCCAGCCGCGCGACACCGGTTACGGCGCGCCCCAGGCCTACCCGCGCCGGTCCTACAGCTACTGACAGACAGCGGGGGCGGCTCGGGCCGCCCCGCACCCCTCGTAGTCGAACCGGCACGTTCCGTGCGCGGGGGGAACCCCGTCAGACCATCTCAAGGCTGATCCCATGCACCGAGACGAGCCGACGGCGTGCCGGTTCGCCCAGCGCGGAGGCGCGGTCACCCCGGTGAGGGCAGCCGCTCCGGTCTTCGAGTTCCGACCGGTCGGTTCGGTCAGCCTTTCTTGCCCTGCTTGTAGCTCTGAATAGCGCCCTGGCAGCCCGGCGAGAGTTTCGCCATGTTCTTCTCGAAACAGGCCTGCGTCTCGGCCCCCTCGTCGGGCGGCATGTCACCGCAGAAGGTCGTGAAGTCGCCCATGCATTGCTGCTGAAGCGTCGCCTTGTCGTCGGCCGACATAGGGGCGGCGAGAGCCGCCGTGGCCGCCACGGACAGAAGCAGGGCGGTCGTAATCAGACGTACCGGCATGGTGATGCTGTTCCTCGCGTCGATGAACCGCTCAGAAAGCCGAAGGGGCGGGAAACCGTTGCATGCGATGAACCGATCGCGACCATAAAAAACGAAGGGGCGCCCGGCCGGGCGCCCCTCTGAGCCACTTGTGTTCCAGTCCGATCAGTCGTCCCAGTCGCCATCGTGGTGGCCGTAGCCGTACCCGCGACGCTCGATCACGCGAACACCCGGACGATCCCAGTCACGGTGGCCGAAGCGGACGCCGCGATAGCCGTCGCGGTAGCCCTCGCGCACGATCACGCGGGAATGGCCGTAACCCGGTTCGTAGTCGTAGCCGCTACCCCACTCGTGGGCCTGAGCGGCGGAGGCGGCGCCCAGGATCGCCGCGCCGGCAGTCAAGGTCATGACGAGCTTTTTCATGATCAATCCTCTAGTTGCGATTTCAAACAACAAATGCAGAAGGCACTTATCGCGTTCCATCGAGGGCAATTTTCATCATCCAGCGTTGTTCATCCGAAATTCATGTTCATCCGCGCCCCGGTTCCGAGCCCAAGCTCGGCCACGTGTGTTCGACATCTTCGAATGACCGGTCTCTGCTCAGACCAACCCATCCGGCCGAAAGCTCCGGACGGGACGAAGTCTCTGTCAGCGACGGGTGACGTTCGTGTCGCTTCCGAGGCTGCCAGCCCCGCCGCCGCCGCTCTGCGTGGTCAAGCCGGTCGACTCCGTTCCGCCGAACTTCGTCTCGTGGCCGGCTACACAGCCGGACGCGCCCGGGCTTCCGGCAAAGCGCCCACGATGCTGCATCTCGCGGCCTGGAGACGTGGACGATGCGCCCTGTTCCGTAGCGCCTGCGCTGGCCCCGAGAGCCAGGGTAGCGAGGACGATAATCGGCAAGCGTGGCATCGAGCATCTCCTGTTCTGGAGGCACTCACGGCAGCTTCGCCGAGACCGTTCCAGGGACCCGCGCCGCCTTCGATGTCGTGACGGCACGCAGCCACGCTCAGCACGCGCGTTTCGGGCATCGCGATGCGGGTAGACTGCGGTCCGGATCTGCGCTCGGTCTCGCGTGATGCCGAATACTGCAGCGTTGCTCGCGGGAATGCCGGGCTTTAGCCACGCCTTCGTTACGCCCGGGAACGGTTCGGTGCCGGACGCCGTATCTGGACTGACGCGGGGCAATCCCCGCTACGAGGGAGCCATCCATGATCCGCACGCCAACGTTGATCCTCCTCGGCACACTGGCGCTGGCCGGGGGTATTCTCGGGTCCTCGTCGGCCGCCATGGCCGATCCGCCCTGGGCCCGCGGGGAGCGCGGCTTCCGGCACGGCGGCCCGCCACCCTGGGCGCCCGCTCACGGCTATCGCCGCCAGCACGAATTCGGCGGGTACGGCCGCCGGGATGCGCGGTTCTACGAAGGGCGACGCTACGGCGGTTACCGCTACGATCGTTACTGAGCGACGGGCCGCTCGCGCGGCGGTGCTGCCCGGAGCATCCAGCCTCGCCTGGCCGCGTCGACCAGACGATTGCACACCAGCGCTGCGTCGTAAAACGCTGACGGGACGAGGCGAGCACCGTCGCTTCGGCCGTCTTCGAGCCGCGCGGGCACGCCCTCTGGCAAAGGGCGCTCGTCGAGCGCTTCGGCGAGACCCGCTCCGGCCTCGGCTCGGACTTCGACGGGGCCGTCGTCTCGAACACCGTCCGCTCGATGGCCGGCACGCAGGCGACCTTCCGGGCCCTCGCCGCGTGAAGATTCGGGCGCGCCCTGATTGGGTACCCCGCGCTCGGGATCTGGATGCGCGTCTTGGAGCGGACGATCGGCTGATCGTCAGGCGACGGCCGGGTGGACTAACGGGGCCAGCGCCGCACCCTCCTCAACCCGACGACCCGCGTTCACGCCGTCCCGGTCAGCGCCCGCCCCGGCAATCGGGTGGCCAGGACCTTGTCGATGCGACGGCCGTCCATATCGACCACCTCGAGGCGCCAACCCTCCGCGACGAGGGCGTCGCCCGCCGCCGGGATGCGGCCGAGCTGGAAGATGACGTAGCCGGCCAGCGTCGTGTAGTCGTCCGTGTCGGGCGGGTCGGTGAAGGCGAGGCGCTCGAACGCGTCCTCGGCCGGCATCATGCCGTCGATGAGGAGCGAGCCGTCCTCGCGCTCGACCACGGCCGGATCCTCCCCGATCTCGGGAATGTCGCCCGCGATGGCCTCGAGGAGATCCGTCTGCGTGACGAGCCCCTCCAGGCTGCCGTACTCGTCGACGATCACCGCCAGCTGCACGGGGTTGCGCTGGAAGCTCTCCAGCGCCGTGAGGACCGTCATGCCCTCGTGGACGACGTTCGGCGGCCGCATGGCGGCGGCGATGTCGAGGGGCTGCCCGTCGAGGATCTGATCGAGCAGATCCTGCTTGCGCAGCACGCCGACGACCTCGTCGATGCCGCCGCGGCTCACCAAGACATGGGCGTGGCTGCAGGCGCGGACCGCCCGCGTGATCTCCTCGGGCGATCCGTCGAGGTCGACCCACTCGACCTCGTGGCGCGGCGTCATGATCTCGCGGACCCGCCGATCTCCCAATCGGAAGATGCGCTCGACCGCTTCCTGCTGCGCCTCGCGGATGAGGCCGGCCTCGCGGCTCGCCTCGACCAGAAGATTGAGCTCCGCCGTCGAATGGTGCCCACCTTCGCCGTGGCCGGGCTGCAATCCGCAGAGGCGCAGGACGCCGTTGCCGAGGCCGTTCAGGAACAGGATGGCCGGGCGGAACACGAACAGGAATACGCTGAGCGGGCGGATCACCGCGAGGGCCGTGCGCTCGCTGCGCTGGAGCGCGAGGCTCTTCGGTGCCAGCTCACCCAGCACGATGTGCAGCGCCGTTATGATGACGAACGAGATCACCACCGCGACCGTGTGCGCGGCCGCCGTGGAGAGCATGTCCGGCAGCCACGTCAAGGCGGGCAAGATCAGGTGGGCCAGCGCCGGCTCGCCGACCCAGCCCAGCGCGAGGGACGAGATGGTGATGCCGAGCTGAGTCGCCGCGAGGTGGGCGTCGAGGTGGTCAGTGGCCCAGAGCAGCGCCTTCGCGTTCACGCGCCGCTCGGCGACGAGTTCGGCCACGCGGCTCCTGCGCACCGCGACCAGGGCGAATTCCGCTGCCACGAAGAAGCCGTTCGCCAGAACCAGGGCGAGGACGGCAAACAACCCTAAGGCAGTCGCCCAACCGTCGTCCAAAATCGACACCTCCCTTGTGGCCATCGTGCCGCCAGCGTCCCGACGGTCTGTACAGGAGAGAGGCCGCGCGGCCTACGGGCTTCCGGGCCCGAGCGGCCTCGGCGTTGTCGCCGACGAACCACGGGACACCTCGGCGGGCTGCCTCTGGCCCAGACCGATCCTGCAGGTGATCGAGAGCGCACCTATCAGCGGGGTGATGCGGCCGGTCGCGAGGCGGCTTCGAGCTTCGCAGACGGCGGTGCGCCGGGCATCGCCCGCCGGCTCCGGGGATCGGTTCATCCCCGCGCGCCGAGACTCGGGGCGCCCTTGCCCCGCGGCACGAGCCCGCCCCTCGCGGTGTCAGTGGCTGCCGCCGAGATACGCCGCCCGCACGGCCGGATCGTTGCGCATCTGCTGGGCCGGGCCCTGGAAGCGGATCCGCCCGTTCTCCAGCACGTAGGCGTGGTCGGCGACGCCGAGCGCCGCCATGGCGAACTGCTCGACGAGCAGCATCGTCACCTGCTCGGCCTTGAGCAGCCGGATGATCCGGAAGACCTCCTCCACGAGCTTCGGGGCGAGGCCCATCGAGGGCTCGTCCAGCAGGAGGATCTCGGGCCGCAGCATCAGGGCCCGGCCCATGGCGAGCATCTGCTGCTCGCCGCCGGATAGGGTACCGGCGAGCTGCGTGCGCCGCTCCTTCAGCCGCGGGAACATCTCGAAGGCGCGCTCGCGGTCGGCCGCGACGTCGCCCTTCGGGCGCGAGCCGGTGAGCCGCGGGAAGGCGCCGAGCGTCAGGTTGTCCTCGACCGAGAGCGTCGGGAAGACCCGCCGGCCCTCCGGCGAGTGCGCGAGGCCGAACCGGGCGACATCGTGGCTGTCGAGGCCGCCGATCTCGCGCCCGTTCAGGCGGATCGAGCCCGCCCGCGGACGGATCATGCCCGAGAGGGCGCGCATCGTGGTGGTCTTGCCGGCGCCGTTGGAGCCGATCAGCGCCACGACCTGACCCTTCGGAACCTGGAAGTCGAGGCCGTGCAGGACCTCGACCTGGCCGTAGCCGGCCGACAGACCCGTGACCTCAAGCATGGGTCATCTCCTCGTCGGCGACGGGACTGCCGAGATAGGCCTCGACCACCTTCGGATCGGCCTGGACCTCGCGGGCGCTGCCCTCGGCGATCTTGTGGCCGAAATCGAGGACGCTGACGCGGTCGCAGAGCCCCATGACGACATCCATGTGGTGCTCGATCAGGATGACGGTGATCCCGGCGTCGCGGATCTTGCGGATGATCGCCGTCAGCTCGGCGATGTCGGGGGCGGTCAGGCCCGCGGCGGGCTCGTCGAGGAGAAGGAGCACCGGGTCGAGGGCGAGCGCCCGCCCGATCTCGAGGAGGCGCTGCTTGCCGTAGGGCAGGTTGCGCGCCTCCACCTGTGCCAGGGCGCCGAGGCCGACGAAATCGAGGATCGCCATGGCGCGGGCGCGCTGCTCCCGCTCCTCCCGGCGCCGGCGGGGCGTGCCGAGGATCGCGTCCAACAAGGTGCCGCGGAAGCTGTGGTGGAGCCCGACCAGCACGTTCTCCAGAGCCGTCATCTCGCGGAAGAGCTGCACGTTCTGGAAGGTGCGGGCGACGCCGGCGGCGGCGATCTCGGAAGGCGTGCGCCCGTCGAGGCGCTTCGTCCCCTGGCCGCGCGCGAGCGTCACGCTGCCGCCGGTCGGCCGGTAGATGCCGGTGAGCACGTTCATCATCGTGCTCTTGCCGGAGCCGTTGGGGCCGATCAGGCCGTGGATCGTGCCCGGCCGCACGCTGAGGTCGACGCCCGCCAGGGCCTTGAGGCCACCGAACTGCATCAGGGCCTGCTCGACGGAGAGGAGCGGGTCGGCGCCCCGGTCGCCGCTCTGCACGCTGAGCGCCGCGCCCTCGGCGTGGAGGCTCTTGCCCTCGGCGGTGTGGGCCGGGCGCAGGGCGGGGATCTTCTCGCGGAGGAAGCCCACGATCCCGTCCGGCAGGTAGTAGACCACGAACAGGATCATCAGGCCGAACACGGTCAGCCGGAAGTCGGTGACGGATTCGAGCGCGAGCGTCGCCGGTAAGAAGGCGAGGCAGAGGCCGACCGGCACCAACAGGGCGTACCGGTTCTCCCGGCGGCGCAGGAAGGCGAGCCCGCCCACCACCAGCGCCGCGGCGGCGATGATCCCCGCCATGATCCGGACGAGGCCGATATCGGCGAGCACGTTCGGCATCATCACGATGATTGCCGAGCCGATGATCGGCCCTGCCCGCGACTTGCGGCCGCCCATCGTCACGGCCAGCAGGAACAGCACGGTCAGCTCGAACCCGTAGGAGTTCGGCGCCACGTAGCGCTCCGACCACGCGAACAGCGCGCCAGCGAGGCCCGCCAGCGCCGCCGAGATCACGAAGGCGTAGACCTTGTAGCGGTAGACGCTTACGCCCATGCAGTCGCAGGCGATCGGCGAGTCGCGCAGCGCCTCGAAGGCGCGGCCGTAGGGCGAGCGCACCACCCGATTGACCACCAGGATGGTGGCCAGCAGCGCCAAGCAGACGAGATAGTAGAACTCGAGCTTGCGCCCGGCCGCGCCCCAGGGGGCCTGCAGGCCGAGGAGCGAGAAGTCGAGGACGCGGGCCGGGGGCAGGGTGATGCCCAGCGGGCCGTTGGTCAGCGGCGTCAGCTCGTTGATGAAGATCTGGACGATCGTGCCGAAGGCCAGCGTCACCATGGCGAGGTACGGGCCGGTCACCCTCAGGGCCGGCACGGCCAGCAGCACGCCGAAGGCGGAGGTCACGCCGATCCCGGCCAGGATGCCCCACCAGATCCCGAGCTTGAAGTGCAGGAACAGCACCGCCGCCGAGTAGGCACCGACACCGAACAGTCCGGCATGGCCGAGGCTCACCTGGCCGGTATAGCCGACCACGATGTCGAGCCCGAGGATCAGGATCGCGTAGATGGCGATCACCACCATCAGGTGGATGTAGTACGAGCTCGTGACCACGTGCGGGAACACGGCGAGGCCGACGACCAGCAGCACGGCGCCGAGGACGCCCATGTGGCGCGACAGGCTGGGGGCGGCGGCCGGGGCGGCTGCGTCGGCGGGGGCGAGGGTCTGCGCCATGGCTCAGGCTGCCGTGAGGGTTGCGCGGGCGGTCACGGTCAGACCTTCTTGATGACGGCCTTGCCGAACAGGCCGACCGGGCGAATGGAGAGGACGACGAGGAGCAGGATCAGGCCCGGCACGTCCTTGTAGCCGGTCGAGATGTAGAAGCCGGTCAGCGTCTCCGCGACGCCGAGGATCAGGCCGCCGACGATGACACCGAGGCCGGATTCGAGGCCGCCGATGATCGCCACCGCGAAGGCCTTGAGGGCCAGAACCGAGCCCATCGTGGCGCCGGTCAGGGTGACGGGCGCCACCAGGACGCCCGCGAAGGCCGCCGTCATGGCGCTGATCGAGTAGGAGAGGGTGATCACCTTCTGGGTGTTGATGCCCATCAGCCCGGCGGCGTCGATGTCGTTGGAGGTGGCGACGACCGCCTTTCCCCAGATCGACTTGCGATTGAAGATCTCCACCGCGAGCATCATCAGCAGCGCGCCGGCGACGATCAGCAGCTCCATCGGCAGGATGCGCACGCCGCCGACCTGCAGCGCGGTCTCGGGGAGCGGGGAGGGGAATTTCAAGTCGTCGCGACCCCAGACGTTCTCGGCGACGTTCTTGAAGATGATGCCGAGCGCGATGGTCGCCATGATCCACCCGTACTCGGACTTGATCTTCACGGCGGGACGCACGCCGAGGCGCTCGACCACCGCACCGAGGGCGAAGCCGAAGACCAGGACCAGCGGGATCATCAGCCAGTAGCCGACGAACGGTACCAGGGTGAGCCCGAACAGGGCCCCGAGCGCCAAGGCCTCGCCCTGGCCGAAATTGAGCGTCTTCGAAGTCGCGAAGGTGAGCTGATAGCCGAAGGCAATGGCGGCGTAGATCATGCCGACCGCGACGCCGGAGGCGATGAGCTGGAGCAGGATTTCCATGGGATCGCTGTCACCGGAGGGACGTCCGGTCGCGCGGCGAGGGCGGCGCAACCGTGCTGCGTAGCGGCGGCCGCGCCCGGGAAGGCGCGGCCTCACCGGAGCCTCAGTTCGAGGACTTCTCCTTGACGCGGACCACGCCCGCGTTCTTGGCGTCCTCGTCCTTCGCGTAGACGATCTTGCCGTCCTGCACCTTCCCGAACACGACCATGTTGCGCGAGATCGCGTTGTGGTCCTTGGCGGTGAAGGGCTTGTCGTAGGTAGTGACGACGCCCTCGACCTTCTCGTTCAAATTCTCCAGCGCCGTGCGGATCTTCGCGCCGTCGGTGCCGCCGGCCTGCTTGATCGCCGCGGCCAGCAGGTAGATCGAGTCGTAACCCTGGGCGCCGGCCACGGGTGTCGGGATCTTCGTCACGCCGTAGGTCTTGTAGTAGTTCTCCAGGAACGCCTTGCGCTTCGGCAGGGTCTGATCCTCGATGAAGGTCTGCGGCATGATCACGCCGTTGCCGTTCGTGCCGGCGATGTCGATGAAGCTCTGCATCGAGGACGGCCAGCTGGTGATCATCGGGACCTTCCAGCCGAGCTTGGCCATGCCGTTGGCGATCTGGGCCAGCTCCGGCCCGATGCCGTAGGCGAGGATCACCTCGGCGCCGGCCTGCTGCGCCTTCAGCAGCTGGGCCGTCATGTCGACGTCCTTGATGTTGAACTTCTCGACCGCGACGGGCTTCACGTTCTTGGTCGCGAGGTACTTCTCGATGTCCTCGCGGCCCAGCTGACCGTAATTGGTCGAGTCGGCGAGGATCGCGATCTTCTTGTGGCCCTGGGCGAGCGCCTCGTCGACCATCAGGCCGGCCTGGAGCACGTCGTAGGCGGAATTCCGGAAGACGTAGTTCGCGTCGTAATCCGGCTCCTTGAACTGGTTGGTGATGATCGTCCCGGTCGCGACGTTGTTGAAGACGGGAATCTCGGCTTCCTGGTAGAAGCGCTGGGCGGCCAGCGCGACGCCGGTGTTGATGAACCCGACGGTGGCGACCACCTTCTCCTTGTTGATCAGCTCCTGAGCGACCTGCGCACCGACCTCGTTCTTGGCCTCGTCGTCGCGCTCCACGAGCTGGATCGGCCGGCCGAGCACGCCGCCGGCCTTGTTGATCTCGGCGGCGGCGAGCTTGGCGCCGTCCCGCATCGAGACACCCATCGAAGACGACCCACCCGTGAAGGGGCCGCTCAGCCCGATCTTGATCGGGTCCGCGGCCCGCGCCGGGGCCGACACCATCGTCAATAACAGCACCGCGGCTGCAGCGCGACCTGCGAAGACCATCGTTTCCTCTCCAAGATTCCGCACGCGCGGTGTGCCCTTCGACGTGGCACTCTGGAAGGCTGATCTCTCGACTCAGGTCGAGCCGTCAAGCTACCATTTTGCTGGATCCCAGACGATTAATACAGATTGTCGGTCTGGGACGACCGAAAAGCTGCAGGTGAGCAAATTTACGGCAGGTCGTCGCTGATGGCGGATTAAGCGCGGAGGGCGTACGTGATGGAGGCGCCGCCGGCCGGGGTGATCTCCTCTCAGAGGCGTCTCACGCTTCGGGCGCTCGCTCATGGACGCGCTCGCTCCGCCTGGGTCAGCCCATCGTATCCCCAGCTGTCCTTCGGCACCTCGTGGATGACGATATAGGACACTTCGGCCAGATCGGCCCCGAGAACAGTCTTCAGAAGCCTGTTCGCCTCGGCGATGAAGCGCGATTTCTCGTCGGCCGTGTTCGTGCCGGCGCTGACGGTGGCATCCACCTGCGCGACGCGGGAAACCGGCTCGCCGCCGACGCGCCATCCCGCCAGGGGTACTTCTTCGACCAGCACCCCGACGAGAGGGCCGACCTTGTGCAGGATGTCGACCATCAGTCGGGTGGTGCCCGCCTGGATCGACGCGATCTGGTCTCGCGCCAGCGGCCGGCCCGCGATTTTGACGTTGATGAAGGGCATGGACGCCGCTCTCGCTGTTCGAGACCGCCCGAGCGGTCCGCGACGCAGGTCTAGCGGACAGGTCGAGTTCGGAAAATTCGGAATTTTTCTGGAGATACTTCGGCAAAATCGAACGCTACGACATCGAGCCGGAGCGTTGCGTCGCGGGCTGACAGCGGTGCACCGGTGAACGAGCGGACCCCTTCCAACCGATCGATACGCGATCCGTCGTCGCGATCCGGGTCCGCGACAGCGCTGGGACGGATCACCTCCACCGAAGGTCGGTCTCTCCGTTGACACCCGTCACGACGGCGCTTCCCGATTTCCCGGGAGCAGCCGCTATTCTCGGCGAGGACTGAGCGAAGGAAGTCTCCGCCTCACGCCACGTGAGCGCCGATCGTTTCGAGAAGGATATCGGTCAAGCGCGCGACGGCCGGCGACAGCTCGGCTTCCGCCTGATGGAGCGTCAGAGCGGCGTTCGGGAGGGGTGGCAGGCCGGTCGCGGCGGGGTCGAGGACGCTCAGCGTCTTCGGCAGGCCGACCGCGGTGCGCGCGGTGATGCCGAGGCCACCCTCGGCTGCGGCCCAGAGGCCCGAGAGGCTGGGGCTCGTGAAGACCAGCCGCCAGGGCAGGCCGCGAGCGTCCAGGGCAGACACGGCCGCGGACCTGAAGGTGCACGGCGGGGCGAAGGCCGCGAGGGGAACGGGTTCCCGCCCGAGACCTGCGAGACCCGGCCAGTCCGGCGGACCGATCCAGCGGATCGGCACGTCCGCAACCCGCTGCGCGTGAGGGGCGCCGCCGCCGTCGCCCCAGACCAGCGCCACGTCGAGCTCGTCCTTCAGGGCCTTCTCGATGAGCTGCGCGCCGAGCCCGACCTGCACCTCGATGCGCACCCTCGGATAGGCCCGCGAGAACCGCTTGAGCACCGCCGGGAGCCAGCTCTCGGCGAAATCCTGCGCGAGGCCCAGCCGCGCCCAGCCTTCGAGTTCCGTTCCGCGCAGTCGGTCGACCGCCTCGTCGTTGAGCTCCAGAAGCCGCTTCGCGTAGCCGAGCATGCTCTCGCCGGCGGCTGTCAGCGCGAGGCCGCGTCCGGCCTTCTGCACGAGCGGCTGCCCGACCTGCTCCTCCAGCTTCCGGAGCTGGGTGCTGACGGCGGATTGTGACCGTCCCAGCCGCTCGGCCGCGCGGGCGAAGCTGCCGAGCTCGAACCCGGTCACGAAGGTTCTGAGCACGTCCATATCGAGATTGGTGCGCGCGGCCATCGTTCGGTTTTACGGAAGGTTCAATTTCGAAGATTCAAATATTCCGGACGATGATGGGCAGGTATCGGGGAGGCGTCAAGCCGGCCGGATCGTGCCGAGAGACGTCGCTGGAGACCGTCATCTATGCCTCTCGTTCGGATCTCACTCATAAAGGGCAAGTCATCGGAGCATATCCGCGCCCTCTCCGACGGCGTTCATCGCGGGCTGCGCGACGCCTACGGCGTACCGGCTGACGACCGCTTCCACCTCATTCACCAGCACGCGCCGGACGAGCTGATCTACGATTCCGAGTATCTCGGGCTGCACCGCACGGACGACGTGGTGATCATCAACATCGTCGCGGGGAACTGGCGGGACACGGCGCAGAAGAAGGCGCTCTACAGGGCGATCACCGACAACCTCGTCGCCGATCCAGGCCTGCGTCCGGAAGACGTGCTCATCGTCTTGTCGCCGAACGCGCGCGACGAGTGGTCCTTCGGCAACGGCTTGGCGTCCTACGTCCAGAACGACGTGCGCTGACCCGACCGGCGCGCCGCGCGGTGTAGGGGAGGGATGCCGTCTCGATGGCTGGACTGCGGCGGTCTTCACACAGGCCGCCGCCGCACCCGCGGATGCCGCGGTCGAGGTCGCGATCGCCGCGTTCGCGAGGCACAGCTGCGCCGAGCATCTCGCGCCACCCTCCGCGATTGCGCCGACGGCGACGGCAGGCTCGCGGTCTCGGAGGCGACCGAGTCGCGGCGGGCGAGCCATCGCAACCGATGGCTCGCCCGCCGCTTCAGGCTCGAAGTGTCAGGGGCTCAGGAGCACCCTGTCGTCGAACCGCAGGTGTCGCACTTCAGGCAGGTGCCGTTGCGGACCAGCGTGAAGTTCGCGCATTCCGGGCAGGCCTCGCCGACGTAGCCCTTCATCTTCGCCTCCGCGCGGCGGTCGGCGACGCTCCGCTCGGCCTTGGCGAAGGGGAGGGTGTCGGCGATCGTCTCGGCCTGACCGGCCGTCGCCGGCTCCGCCTTCAGCGCCGCGCTGCCGCGGATCGCGTGGACCGTACCGCCGGCCGGAGCCGACTGTCCGGCGCTCGCCGCACCCACGCCGAGGCTAGCGCCGGCCGGGCCGCCCTGGATCAGGGTGAGCCGGTCGGCCGAGCCGCGCAGCAGGCCGCGGGAGACGACCGAGGAGGCCGGCGCCGGCTTCGGACCCTCGCGGGTCGTATCGCCGCTCTCGCCGCCGCCGATCACCGTGCCGCCGATCTCGGCGGGGCTGACATGGGCGAGATCGGCGCGGCCGAGATACGAGACTGCCAGCTCGCGGAACACGTAGTCGAGGAGCGAGGTCGCGTTCTTGATCGCGTCGTTGCCCTGGACGAAGCCGGCCGGCTCGAACCGCGTGAAGGTGAAGGCCTCCACGTACTCCTCCAGCGGCACGCCGTACTGGAGGCCCAGCGAGATCGCGATGGCGAAGTTGTTCATCAGGCTCCGGAAGGTCGCGCCCTCCTTGTGCATGTCGATGAAGATCTCGCCGAGGCGGCCGTCGTCGTACTCGCCGGTGCGCAGGTAGACTTTGTGGCCGCCCACCACCGCCTTCTGGGTGTAGCCCTTCCGGCGGGCCGGCAGCTTCTCCCGGGAGCGGATTCGCTCGACGCGCTCGATCACCCGCTCGACGATCTTCTCCGCGGCGGCGGCGGCCTTGGCGGCGGCCGGCGCCTGGATCAGGGCCTCGATCCCCTCATCGGCCTCGTCATCGTCATCCGAGATGAGGGCCGAATTGAGCGGCTGCGACAGCTTCGAGCCGTCGCGGTAGAGGGCGTTCGCCTTCAGGGCGAGGCGCCAGGACAGCAGGTAGGCTGCCTTGCAATCCTCCACCGTGGCGTCGTTCGGCATGTTGATGGTCTTGGAGATCGCGCCCGAGATGAAGGGCTGCGCCGCCGCCATCATGCGGATGTGGCTCTCGACCGACAGGTAGCGCTTGCCGATCCGGCCGCACGGATTGGCGCAGTCGAAGACCGGGTAGTGCTCGAGCTTCAGGCCCGGAGCGCCCTCCAGCGTCATCGCTCCGCAGATGTGCGTGTTGGCGGCCTCGATGTCCTTCTTAGAGAAGCCAAGGAACGGCAGCAGCTCGAAGGTCGGGTCCGACAGCTTCTCCGCCGGGACCTTCAGGGTCTGGGTCAGGAAATCGTCGCCCAGCGTCCAGCGGTTGAACACGAACTTGATATCGAAGGCCGACTTCAGGCCCTTCTCCACCGCGGCGATCTTCTCGTCGGTGAAGCCCTTGGCCCGCAGCGTCGTCGGGTTGATGCCCGGCGCCTGACCCATCGAGCCGTGGCCGACCGCGTAGGCCTCGATCTCGGCGATCTCGGATTCGCGGTAGCCGAGCGCCCGCAGGGCGTCCGGCGCGGCCTGGTTGATGATCTTGAAGTAGCCGCCGCCGGCGAGCTTCTTGAACTTCACCAGGGCGAAGTCCGGCTCGATGCCGGTGGTGTCGCAATCCATCACGAGGCCGATCGTGCCGGTCGGCGCGATCACGGTGGCCTGGGCGTTGCGGTAGCCGTGCTCCTCGCCGAGCTTCAGCGCCCGGTCCCAGACGGCGCGGGCGTGGTCACCCAGATCCGCCTGCGGGATGTTGGCGTGGTCGAGGGCGACCGGCGCGACGTTCAGGAACTCGTAGCCCTCGGCCTCGCCGTGCGCGGCCCGGCGATGATTGCGGATGACGCGCAGCATCGCGTCGGCATTCTCCTCATAGGCCGGGAAGGTGCCGAGCTCCGAAGCCATCTCGGCCGAGGTCGCGTAGGCGACACCCGTCATGATCGCCGTGAGCGCGCCGGCCAGGGCCCGACCCGCGTCGGAATCGTAGGGCAGGCCCATGGTCATCAGCAGGCCGCCGATATTGGCGTAGCCGAGGCCGAGCGTCCGGTAGCGGTAGGAGAGCTCCGCGATCTCCTTCGACGGGAACTGCGCCATCATCACGGAGATCTCGAGCACCACCGTCCAGAGGCGGTTGAGGTGCTCGAACGCCTCGGCGTCGAAGCGCTTGGTCTCGCGATCGTACATCGTCAGCAGGTTCGCCGAGGCGAGATTGCAGGCGGTGTCGTCGAGGAACATGTACTCGGAGCACGGGTTCGAGGCCCGGATCCGCCCGCCCGCCGGGCAGGTGTGCCAGTCGTTCATCGTCGTGTTGAAGTGCAGGCCCGGATCCGCCGAGGCCCAGGCGGCCTCGCCGATCCGCTCCCACAGGTCACGGGCCTTGAGGGTCTTGGTGACCTTCCCGGTGGTGCGGGCGGTGAGCTGCCAGTCGGCATCCGCCTCGACGGCGCGCAGGAAGTCGTCGGTCAGCGAGACCGAGTTGTTGGAGTTCTGGCCGGCAACCGTGAGGTAGGCCTCCGAATCCCAGTCGGTGTCGTAGACGGGGAACTCGATCTTGGTGAAGCCCTGGCGCGCGAACTGCACCACGCGCTTGATGTAGGAATCCGGCACGGAGGCGCGGCGGGCGGCCTTGATCTCGCGCTTGAGAGCCGGGTTGCGCTCCGGATCGAAGCAGGCATCCCCTTCCGCCTCGCACTGCGTGCAGGCCTTCATCACCAGCGTCAGGTGCTTGGAGACGACCTTCGAGCCCGTCACCAGGGCGGCGACCTTCTGCTCCTCCTTCACCTTCCAGTCGATGAAGGCCTCGATGTCCGGGTGGTCGATATCCACGATCACCATCTTGGCGGCGCGCCGCGTGGTCCCGCCCGACTTGATGGCGCCCGCCGCCCGGTCGCCGATCTTGAGGAAGCTCATCAGGCCCGACGACTTGCCGCCGCCGCCGAGCTTCTCGTTCTCCGAGCGCAGCATCGAGAAGTTGGAGCCGGTGCCCGAGCCGTACTTGAACAGGCGCGCCTCACGCACCCACAGGTCCATGATGCCGCCGTCGTTGACGAGGTCATCCTGGACCGACTGGATGAAGCAGGCATGCGGCTGCGGGTGCTCGTAGGCCGACGCCGACTTGGTCAGCACGCCGGTCTGCGGGTCGCAGTAGTAGTGGCCCTGGCTCGGTCCATCGATGCCGTAGGCCCAGTGGAGGCCGGTGTTGAACCATTGCGGCGAGTTGGGCGCCACCATCTGGCGGGCCAGCATGAAACGCAGCTCGTCCATGAAGGCCGAGGCGTCCTCCTCCGAGGAGAAGTAGCCGCCCTTCCAGCCCCAGTAGGTCCAGCAACCCGCGAGCCGGTCGAAGACCTGTGTGGCGGAGGATTCGGAGACGAAGCGCGCGTCCTCGGGGAGTTCCGCCAGGGCGGCGTCGTCCGGAACGGAGCGCCACAGGAAGGACGGAACCGCGTTCTCCTCGACCTTGCGCAAACGGGCCGGGACGCCCGCCTTGCGGAAGTACTTCTGCGCGAGCACGTCGCTCGCGACCTGGCTCCAGCTCTCCGGCACGTCGATGCCGTCGAGGCGGAACACCACCGAGCCGTCCGGGTTGCGGATCTCGCTCAGCGCCTTGCGGAAAGGGATCCCGGCGTAGGGCGATTGTCCGGCCGTGGTGTAGCGACGCTCGAACCGCATGAAACACACCTCTCCCGACGGGACGCGAACGTCCCGGCCCCGCGCGACGCGGGGTCTAGCCCGATAGTGGGATTCGCGGCCGACCACGCCCGGCTGAGAGACGTGCCCCGGTCCCGCGAACGAAAATTAGGAACGGTCGCCCCTGCCCAACGCACCACTTCCGCGGGGCGCGACCGATGCAGGGAGATTACCGCCGCCTTCACTCTCACGTCAACAAGTGGTGTTCGGCGGGCTTGTTCCCCGCTAGATGTTGTGCCGGCTCGCAAAAGTCTGTGGATATCGTCCCGGACCGGGATAAGTGTCCTTCCGGCTTTCGGGAATCGGATCGGGAAAATTTTAGATTCACAACCCTAGGGAGCGGACCTGGCGAACAGCCGGACCCGGGGGCCGAAACCGCGGTCGAGCGTTGCCCGGCAGCGACACTTCCGTCATGCGGCTGGACTCGCACGCGCGCGGTCACCATAACGGCGCCGACGAGCGCCCTCGCGGCGCGGCACGATTCCGGGACCGGCGATGGCGCTGAAGGACACTTTGCTGCGCATCTTCACGTGGTGGAACGGTCAGACCGTCTCCGTCGCGCTCCAGACCGCGCGCACCGGCATCTTCGTCGGCGAGGACGAGTTCGGGAACAAGTACTACAAGGCGGAAGGTGCGCTGATCGACCGCTCGGTGGGCTCGGAGCGCCGCTGGGTCGTCTATAACGGCTACGCCGACGCCTCGAAGGTGCCCCCCGGCTGGCGGGGCTGGCTCTGCCACAACGTCGACGTCGCGCCGAGCGAGGAGAAGTACCAGCCGAAGGCGTGGCAGAAGCCGCATATCGAGAACCAGACCGGCACCGCGAACGCGTACCGGCCGGCGGGCTCGCAGCTCTCCTGGGGCCAGCGGCCGGCAGCGACCGGCGACTACGTGTCCTGGACGCCGGGCGAGTAGGTCCGCGCGCCGCCTCGGGCCGGGCGCCCTTTTGCCGCCACCGTTCCGGTGTTCATGACGGGCCAATCCCGATCGTCCGCCGCGCAGCCGTTGGCGCGGCCGGCCACCCTCGTCTAGGGGTCCGAGCCTTGAGCCGCATCACCGCCCTCGCACGCCGCGCGCTCGCCCCGAGCCTCGCGCTCCTCGTCTGCGCCGGCCCCGCCGCTGCCGACAAGATCAAGAACCCGACCGCGGTGTTCTCCGGGCTCGACAAGATCACCGGCCGGATCGTCAATTTCGAGGTCGCGGTCGACGAGACCGTGCAGTTCGGCGCCCTGCAGCTCACCCCGCGGGTCTGCTATACGCGCCCGCCCACCGAGAGCGCGAAGACCACGGCGTTCCTCGAGGTCGACGAGGTCACCCTCGACAACAAGTACCGCCGCATCTTCACCGGCTGGATGTTCGCGTCGAGCCCCGGCCTCCACGCGATCGAACACCCGATCTACGACGTGTGGCTGGTCGACTGTAAGGGCGGCAGCGACGTGATCGCCGAGGCCAAGGAGCAGGAGGACGTCCCGGCCGTGGCGGCCAAGCCCGAGAAGGCGAAGCGCCCCGGCAAGGACGCGACCAAGACCGCCCAGCAGCTCAACGCCAACGGCCAGGTCGACGTGGAGGCGCCGCGCGGCGTGCCGGTGCAGCCCCGCCAGAAGCCCTCGCGCAAGTTCTTCCCGTCGAACGAGGGCCCGGCGCCGGCCCCGCCGCCGCAGCAGCAGCCGCAGAACCTGTTCGACGCGCTGTTCCGCTGACGCCGTCGCGAGCGCGTCGTCGCTTCAGGCGACGTTGAGGCGACGCCCCCGATTCCAGGCCAGGAACGGGACGCCGGAGAGCAGTCCGGCGAGGGCGGCGCGCGTCTGGTGGCAGCCGTTCACCGACACCCGGGGCAGGGCCTGGAGATGGCCGGCATGCTCGGCGAAGAGGTGGCCCGGCCGCGTGGTCACCGCCGTCGCGAAGCCCATCTCCCGCGCCAGCGCGAATTCCCGCGGGCCGGCGGAAGACGGGTCTCCGACCGGGTAGGAGAGGTGTCGCACCGGTCGGCCGAGTTCCGTCTCGATCCGCGCGCGCCCCTCGGCGATCTCGCGCGATGCGAACGCGGCGGCGTGCTTAGCCAGCATCGGGTGGCTGACCGTGTGCGCGCCGACGGTGACGGCCGGGTCGACGGCGAGGTCGCGCAGTTCGTCCCAGGACAGACACAGATCGGCGGCGAGGCGCCCCGGCGGGAAGCCGGCCTGCCGGCAGAGGGCGGCGATCCGCTCGAGGAGGTCCGCCTCGTCGCCGTGGCGCAGGTCGCGGTACAGAGCTTCGAACGCCAGCGCCTTCTCCTGCGGGCTGCGCGCCGGAAGGTCGAGACTCCGCGCACCGATCTCGATGCGCACCCGGTCCAGCCGCGCGATCGCCCGCTCCAGTTCGATCCACCACAGCCGGCCGGCCTGATCGGCGAAGCCGCTGGTGACGAACAGCGTCCACGGCGCGCCGTGTCGGGCCAGCACGGGACGGGCGTGCACGACGTTGTCGCGGTAGCCGTCGTCGAAGGTCAGGACCGCGAAGGGCGGTCCGTAATCCGGCTCGGCCAGCCGCTCCGGCACCGCATCCAGGCCGATGATCTCGAAGCCGCGGGCGTCGAGCTCGCGCAGGGTGAGGTCGAGGAAGTCCGGGGTGATGCCGAGCAGCCGGTTCGGCGCGAAGGCCGGCACCGGGTCGGGGCTGACGTGGTGGAACGTGAGGATCACGCCGAGGCCGCGGGCCGCGGGGCTGAGCCAGCGGTCTGCCCCCAGCGCCTGGATCGCGCGGAAGCCCGACGCGAAGACCCGATGCTTGGCACGCGACGACAGCATGGCCCTGAACCGTTCGGGCCCGAGGCCCAGCGCGGCACAGCCTTGGCGTGCCGGAGTAAACAAACCCGAAAGCACGCGCAGCGGCGCTCATCGCAAGCTGTCATTAGCCACGACTGAGCTTTGCCGGACCATCCGGCACCGGGATCATACCATCGTCGATTGAAGTCACGGGCTGTTCAGTCGCCTCCCGTCAGGGTTGGGGCGCCACGGGACCGTGAGCGGTCCCCGGGAGATCGGGTCATGGCGGTCGGTGTCCAAGTAACGGGAACGGACATGGTCGATACGCGCATCGCCGGGGGGCTCGTCGCGGAGATCATCCCGGACCTCGCCGCGGCCGAGGCGCTCTGGCGGCGCCTCGAGGCCGATCCGGCGAGCCTCGGCACACCCTATCAGCGATTCGACTGGATCGGCGCCTACCTGCGGGCGACGGGGCAGGCCGAACGCGCGCGCGTCGCGGTCCTGCGGGACGCGGACGGCCGGCCACGCATCCTCATCCCGTTCACGCTTCAGCGGGAGCACGGCCTGCGCCTCGCGCGCACGGTCGGCGACACCCACGCCAATTATCACTTGCCGCTCTTCGCCACCCGCGGCGCGGCGGCCATCGCGCCCGGCAGCATCGTCGCGGCCCTGATCCGCGCCGGCCGCGCGGACGGGATCGACGCCTTCGCCCTGAAGCATCAGCCCCGGATGTGGGACGGGGCGGCGAACCCGCTCGCCGCTAGCGGCGAGGCGGAGGCCAGCGACGCCTACGGCCTCATGCTCGGGCCGGACCCTGAGGCAACCGTACGCCGGGTCTTCAGCGCGGATGCCCGCAAGAAGCTGCGGTCCAAGGAGAAGCGCCTCGTGGAGGCGCACGGCGCGATCACCTACCGCCGCGCCGAGACCGCCGACGAGGCGGGGCGCCTGCTGGCGGCGTTCTTCGCGCAGAAATCGGCCCGCTTCGCCGGCATGGGGGTGTCCGACCCCTACGCCGACCCCGCGATCCGGGCCTTCCTGACGGCCGCGGCGACCGGCGCCGAACCCGCGGTGGAGCTGTACGCCCTGTGCCTCGCCGAGAGCGGTCGCGTCCTCGCGACCTTCGGCGGCGCCGTCAGTGAGCGGCGCTTCAGCGGCATGATGACGGCGTTCGACGGCGACCCCGAGATCGCTCGCTACAGCCCCGGTGACTTGCTGCTCCAGCACCTGGTGCGCGACCAGACCGCGCGCGGCCGGCAGGGCTTCGACCTCGGCGTCGGTGAGGCCCGCTACAAAGCCAGCATCTGCGACGAGACGATCGGCCTCGTCGAGACGATCATTCCGGTCACCCTCCGGGGCCGGATCTACGGTGCGCTCCGCCGCGGCCTGAACCGCACGAAGCGGCGGATCAAGCGGGACCCGCGCCTCTACGCCCTCCTGAAACGGCTCCGCACTCTGCGCCGATCGTGACCGGCGTCCCGGCCTAGGCGGCGTTGAGGCGCAATTCCGCCCGGGCGTCCGCGACCTCGGATGCGGCGGCACGATCCTGCGCCACTAGGATCTGCCCCGCACCGGCCTCCTCGGCCAAGGCGTACAGGTCGGCCAGCGCCGGATCCTCGGCATCGGCGTTCGACGCGATGACGACGCTGTCCATGAAACCGGCGACCAGCTCGAGGAGGTCGACGGCCCGCGGCGCGGCGTAGAGCCGGCAGATCACCCAGTCGTAGGCCTCGGCCATGGCCTCGAAGGTCAGCGCCAGAGCATCCAACTCGTCGAAGAGGACGGCGGAATCCTGCAAGCCCGCCTCGATCCGGTGATAGCCGCTGTCCCGGCGTGCCTGGATCACGTCGAGGAAGGCGGCTTCGCCGGCGACGAGGTCGGAGAAGCCGAGCCCTGCCGTACCGTCGTGCGGCAGGTTCAGGTCGACCGCGACGAGGCTACCCTCGCGACCCAGGGCGCGGGTCAGGGCCTCGGGAAGCGTCGGGACGCCGCGTCGATCCTCGGTCTCGACGATCAGGATCCGGCGACCGGCCTGCGCCTCCGGGGTGCGGGGCTCCGCCGCGATCCGGGCGACGAGGGGCGCGAGATCGAACGTGTCGGCGCTGCGGATCGCCGTCGGCGCGACGGGCGCCGTCTCGGCGGCCGTCCGCGGAGGCTCGGACCAGTGCGCGGCCGGCGTCGCTTCCGGGAAGGTGAAGGACGGCCGATCCAGCACCGGCTCGCGGCGGCGGCGATCGTCCGCCGGGTCGCCGTCGCGGTCGCCGGCGGGGCGGCCGGACTCCGCGAGCAGCGCGCTGGCGATGACGCCGCCGACCGACAGCATGAGCGTCAGCAGGGTCGCGAAGGCGACGATCGGCAGCTTCTTCGGGAAGGACGGGAGCTCGGGCGTCACGGCGCGGGACACGATGCGGGCATCGGCGGGCGTCGCGGCCTCGCCGTCGCGCGCCGCCGCCTCGCGATAGCGGCCGAGATAGGACTCGAGCTGCTCGCGCTGCGCCTTCGCCTCGCGCTCCAGCGCCCGGAGCTGGATCTCGCTGGCGTTGCCGCGGACGACGACGTCCTGCTGGCCGTCCACGGCGGCCTGGAGGCTCTCGACCCGGGCCCCGGCTATCTTGGCATCGTTCTCCATCGTGCGCACGACGCGCTCGGCCGAGGCCTTGATCTGCGCGTCGAGGTCCTCGAGCTGGGCGTTCAGCTCCTTGATCCGCGGGTGGGCCGGCAGGAGGGTCCGCGACTCGAGGGCGAGCTGCGCGCGCACGGCGATCCGGTTCTCGACGATCCGGCGGATCACCTCGTTGTTGGCGACGTCGGGGATCTCGAAGGCGCGCCCGTCCTTGATCAGATCCTTGATGGCCTTCACCTTGCCGTCGAGGTCGGCCTTCAGGCTCCGCGCCGCGGAGAGCTGACTCGACAATTCGCCGAGCTGCTGGGCGTTGAGCGGCCGGCCGGCCAGGCCGGTGCTGCCCACGAGGCCGTTCCTGGCGCGGAACGCCTCGACCTTGGCCTCGGCCTCGGCGACGCGCTTGCGCAGCCCGTCGATGTTGCCGCCGAGCCAGGTGGAGGCGTACCGGGCGGTGTCGACCTTATCGGCTTCGAGCGAGCCGATGTAGAGCTTCGCGATGGTGTTGGCGGCCTCGGCCGCGAGCTTCGGATCCTTCGCGCGGAACTCGATCGTCAGGATCCGCGACTTGCCGGCGGGATAGACCAGCAAGTGATCGAAATAGGCGTCGAGCACCCGGTCCTCTGCGGGGCGGTCGAGAGGATTGGCGCCGATGCCGAGCATCATCAGAACGCGCTGAACCGCGCCGATGCTGCCCGCACCGGGATCGAACTCGGCGTTGCCGACGAGCTTGAGCCGGCGGATCGCCTCGCGGGCGAGATCGCGGGACATGGCCACCTGCACCTGGCTCGCCACCGCCTGCTCGTCGATCGGTGCAAGCTGGTCGCCGCGCTCCTGCGCGGTCCGGGCGAAGGCCGGGTCGCGGCTCTCGAGGAGAACCTTCGCCTCGCCGGTGTAGCGGGGGCTGACCACGTTGACGAAGACGCTCGCGCCCAGGGCAACCACCAGGGTCGGCCCGACGATCCAGCCGATCGAGCGCCGCAGGATCCGCGGCAGCTGCGCGAGGCCGAGGCCTTCCTCGGCGCGCGGCTGGGGTCCGGGTACGGCATAGATCGAGCGCTGACGGATCGTGGACATGCGGACGCTCTGAACGCGGAGACAAACCGAACAGGCATTACTGCCGTCCCGCCGCCATTAGTGGATGTTAAGGTTGCTCAAGAGTTAAGGCGCGCGGGGACCGGTGGCGGGGCAATGCCGGCCGAACGGCGATCAAGGTTCATTAACCTTAACGGCCTAGATCATCCCGCAACTGCATCCATGACGGCGATGGTGATGAACCGGCGCGCTCTGCTCCTCGCACTCGGCTCGACTCTGGCGCTCGGCGGTTGCCTGCGACCGAGCTTCCGCACCGATCAGCTCGATGCCACCGGCACGGGCTCGATCGCGGCGCGGTACACGCTGGCGGCCGGCGACAAGCTGCGGGTGATCGTGTTCGGCCAGGACAACCTGTCCAACATCTACGCGGTCGACGGCGCCGGGCGCATCGCCATGCCGCTGATCGGGACCGTGCAGGTCGGCGGCCAGACCACCGCGCAGGCCGCCAAGGCGATCGAGACGAAGCTGGCCGCCGGATACGTGCGCGAGCCGCACGTCACCGTGGAGGTGGACGCCTACCGGCCGTTCTACATCCTCGGGGAGGTCACGACATCCGGCCAATACCCGTTCGTGAACGGCATGACCGTCGAGACGGCGGTCGCGATCGCGGCCGGCTTCGGCCCCCGGGCCGCGCGGGACTACGCTGTCCTGACCCGCGATGCCGGCGGCTCGCTGATCTCCGGGATCGTGCCGATGACCTACGCGGTCCGACCGGGCGACACGATCGTCATCAAGGAACGATTCTTCTGAGCGGCGCCCCGACGGTCACTGGCCACTCTGCCACGGGTTGATGACCCGCATGGCGGTCTTCTGCGCCGGGATCGGCGTCGCCACCTCGGGCATCGGCTGACGCGCGCGCGCCATCATCCGGCGCGCCTCCTGCGCGGGCACCGCACCGACCGGCGTGAACAGGCCCGCCAGGACCTTCCGCGTGCCCCGGCTCACGAAGCGCGAGTTCTGAACCGGCTCGAAGTCCCGGATCGCGTGGCGCTTCTCGGGATTTCCGGTGAAGACCCGGGCACCGGTATTCAGAACCACGATGTCACCGGGCCGCAGCGTCTCATCCTTGAGGAGTGCCGCCGTCGCGCCGGCCTTCATGTCGATAGGCGTCTGGCGCTCGCTGATCTCCCGCTCCTTCACGCGGATCTTGAGCGGGAGCGCCGCGTAGCGGGTCTGGAAGCGTCGGCGCGCCGCCCCGAGCCGCGGGGTGGCGTGGCGGCCGAAGGCGCGGCCCTCGAAGGCGGGCGCCGGGGCAGGGGCCGGCTGGGCCTGCTGGGCGGGCGGCCGGGCGCCGAACAGCATCTCGAGGAAGCTGACCTCAGCGGCCTGGGCGCGCATCGCCGTTCCAGCGAGGAGACCGCCGGCCGCCATGACGGCCAGCAAGCTGCTCGTGCGAAGCCTCATAGCACCCTCCGGAACCGACGCCCGACGTGAGCATCCGACCCTCAACCGCAAGGCGTACTGGAGGGTTCCGGATGATTTAGAGTCTACTCAGGAACGACGGGCAGTGGCCCGATGGTGCAGGATTCGACGCTTCCGACGACGCCATCGCGGCGCGTTTGGGCACGGAGAACGCGGGCTAGCCCGGCGCCGACTGCTCGCCCTCGCCGATGCAGTCGAGTGCGCGCTCGACGGCGCTCACCGCATCCAGGAGGTGCTGCACGGTGCGCTCGACCTCGATCGCCGGACGCCCCATCGCGGCGGCGCGGGCGCTCACATCCTCGAGCTGCTCCAGCAGGGCGAGGAGATCACCGGCCACGGTCACAACTTCGCAGCGAGCGAGACGCGTGACGGTCGGGCGCGGACGGAAGGGCAAGACGTTGCTCATCGCGTGGGTTGTCGCCCGAAACGACCGGGATTCGCCAGGGGGAAAGGACCGGACTCAACACGAATGACCGCCCCTATCCGCCGCAATCCCGACGTGTGGTGCATTTTCCGTGGCCGCTGCGCATCGGAGACGGCAGAACCGATTTACATCTTGCGCGCGACCTTGACGGACGCTCCGCCGCGCTGACCATGCCGCCAGACGCCCCGTGAGGGTTCGGTCCGGCCCTCGCCGGGTACGGCCCGGCCACGGCCCGCTTTCAGGATCGACGATGCGCTTGACCCTTCTCGCCCTCTCCGCGCTGACCCTCGGCGGCCTCTGCGCCTGCACCACCAGCGAGGGCCCGGATACCCGCAGCGGCCTCGCCGAGACCTTCAACCTCGACAACTACCGGGCGTCCGGGAACACCAACGGCACGCAGACCCGCCGCGACGTGAACCGCGCCTACACCCAGCCGACGCTGCCGACGATCGGCAACCGCGGAATGTGAGGCGCGCGGCGCGTCACCGCTTGGTGAGCGCGTCCGCGAAGGTGGCGATCCGGTTGCGGGCGTAGACCGGCAGGCCGGCGCTGATGGAATTGCCGGTGTTGAAGCTGGAATTACCCATCAGCACCTGCGCCGGGAGCAGGTTCTTGAGCACGGGCACGCGGGCGTACTCTGCCTTGCGGTCGAGCACGTCGCCCTTGATCGCCAGCGCCATGTAGGCGGTGACCACCGTCTTGGTCGGGTCGTTCGGCATCGGCTGGAGCACGGCCAGGAACTTGCCGAAGCGCAGGATCTGGTTGACCCAGAAGATCGTCTGCTCCAGGCCGCCGGTCACCGCGGTATCGATCTTCGTGAGCGCCCTGAGCCGGTCGCCCTGGTCCGGCCCGAGCACCCGCAGCTCGCTCTGGAACGAGACGAACTCGGCGATCTTCTTGGCCGAGCCCTCCTCCAGCTTGTTGGCGAGTTTCACGCCGAGCGGCAGCTTGCCCTCCAGGTCGTAGCGCGACTCGATGCAGGCGCCCGCGCCCTCGCACCACGCGCGGTCGGGCCGCTTGGCGAAGGCGGCGGCCGGATCCTTGTTGGGCGTCACGTCGGCGACCGCCAGGGTGTGGTGCTTGATCGCCGGATCCATTTTCTGGACGAAGGCGAGGTTGGCGAAGGCCTGGAGGTCGATCGCCTCGGGCGGTCGCGGGACGACGAAGCGTCCCTCGGCGACGTAGACCTTCAGGGTCTCGTGCCGCGGCTTCGTCACGCCGTTCACCGTCACGGTGTAGTCCGGCTCCTTGTAGCCGGGATAGGGGGCGAGCGCCGCCGCCTCGGCCGGCCGCGCCTTCAGCCAGTCGAGATACGGGATCAGGCCGTTCTCCGGCGCCGACGGGTTGTCGCGGTGGTCGGTGAACAGGATCTGGCCCGGCTTGATCGCTGCCGGATCGACGGCGGTGACGGAGGGCACCTCCTTGATCCGCTCCGGCCCGGGCGCCGGGGCGGTGTTGGCGGCGGGCGTCTGAGCGCGGGCCGAGGTGGCCGGGAGCGCGACCGTGAGGGCGGCCGCCAGGGCCGCGGGAAGCTGCTGGCGCAACGGGATTCTCGTTTGTCGGGGAGGGCTGTCAGTAACCGGGGTCTTCGCCGAACAGGTAGTCGGGATCGCGGCGGCGCGGGCGGCGCACGTCGTCATCCCCGCCGAAGGGCGAGCGACTCGTCTGCCCCGGCCACGGCTTGTAGGGATCCTGCCCGTAGAGATCCACATCGCCCTGCGCGCGGCGGCTGCGCGGCGCGGGACGCTCGCCGAACGGATCCAAGAAGTCGGCCCGCGGCCGCTCGCCGGTCATGTTGCCGTAGTAATCGCCGGCGACGCTCGCGCCGTCGTCGGCGCCCGCGAGATCGCCGTCCTGCGCGTCGGGCCGCATGGCGTAAAGCGTCTCGCGGGGCACGAGGCGGTACTGCGTGTCCGCCATCTGCCCGTCGCCGCTGGTGCGGAAATGCTCGAGGAAGCCGCCGCCCGCGACCCGCACGCCGCTGCGCGGGTCGGTCGGCAGGTCGGCGATGAACGGGCGCGCCTCGGGGGAGGGGCCTCGCAGCGGCGTCTTGGCGACGCCGTTCGCCCAGGCCGCCTGCAGGATCGCCGAGGCGATCGGCACCGAGACGTGGCCGCCGGTCTGGCCGCGGCCGAGCGTCTTGCGGGTGCCGTCGGCGTTGTCGTAGCCGACCCAGACCACGACGCTGATCTCGTTGGTCAGCCCGGCGAACCACGCGTCGTTCTCGTTCTCGGAGGTGCCGGTCTTGCCCGCGACGTAGGCCGAGACCTTCGCGAGCGCCGCGGCGGTGCCGTGCTGGGTCACGCCCTGCAGCATGGTCTTGAGCTGGTAGAAGGCCACACGGTCCGCCGACGCGATACGCACCGGCTCCTTGATCGCGTGCGTGTAGAGGGGCTTGCCGTCCCGCTCGACCGACTCGAGCGCGTAGGGGGCCGGACGCGCGCCCTCGTTGGCCACCGCCGCGTAGAAGCCCGCGAGGTCGAGCATCCGCACCGGCTGTGCGCCGAGCACGAACGGATAGTAGGGCTCGCACTCGGCGTAGATCTGCGCCTCGAGGGCGATGTCGCAGACCCGCTTCAGGCTCGCCGGTGCCTTCGGGGCGATCCCGCCCTGGAGGAGCCGGGCGGTGACGAGGTTCTTGGAGAATTCGAGGCCGCGCCGGAGGGTCGTGGGTCCCGAGCCGCCGCCCTCGTAGTTCTTCGGCGACCAGGAATCGCCGGTCCCACCGATCGGCGGCAGGGTCACGGCGGAATCCATCACCAGGGTGTTCGGCTGCAGCCCGGCGTTAAGCGCGGCGAGATAGGTCAGCGGCTTCAGGGTCGAGCCGGGCTGGCGCACCGTCTGGGTGACCCGGTTGAGCTGGCTCAGCGGATAGGAGAAACCGCCGGCCATCGCGAGGATCCGGCCGGTCCGGTTCTCCATCACCAGGGCCGCGCCCTGGACGGTCGGCCGGACGCGGAGCTGCGCGCGCGGGCCGCCCTTGCCGGCACTGATCTTCACCCGGACCACGTCGTAGAGTTGCAGCTTTCCGCGGGCGATGCCGGGGTCGAGGAAGGCGGTGCGGCCGTCGGCGAGGCCGACCTTCGTGCCGCCGCGGCCGGTCTCCAGTACCACCGCCAGCGGCCAGTGGACGTCGTAGAGCACCGGGCGGGCGCTCTCCAGCGCCAGCAGCCACGCCGGCTTCTTCTGCGGCACGGCCGCGACCCTCTCACCGCGGCGCGGTTTCGCGTCCGGCTTGGCGTCGAGTTTCGCGGCCTCCGGCCGCGCGCCGGTGACGGCCGGCGCGGCCGAGGCGGAGGCCTCCGGTGCCGGGGTCGCGGCCTGGATCCGGCGGACGCTGTCGGCGAGGTTGAGTTCGGGCCCCGTGAAGACCTGCCGGCCGGTGCCGCGCTCGTAGTTGGCGAGGCCGTCCTGCAGGGCCTCCTCGACGGCGCGCTGCAGGCCCGCGTTGATCGTGGAGCGGACGGTCAGGGAGCCGGAAGTCAGCGAATCCACCCCCGCGAAGGTGCGGGCCTCCCGGTTGAGGAAGTCCACCACGTAGAAGCCGGAATCGCGCCGCGCGGTCTCGATCGGCTTCAGGCCGAGATCGGCCTTGATCGCCGCGTTCATCTCGGCCTCGGTGATCGTGCCCTCTTCCTTGAGGCGAGCGAGCACGTAGGCGCGCCGCTCCCGTGCCCGGTCGGGATACTTGTCGGGACTGTAAAAGTTCGGCCCCTTGGGCATGCCGGCGAGGAGCGCCGCCTCCGGCAGGGTCAGCTGTCCCACCGGCTTCCCGAAATAGCTCTGCGCCGCCATCTCGATGCCGTAGGCGCCGCGGCCGAGATAGATGCCGTTGAGGTAGAGCCCGAGAATCTGCGGCTTCGTGAGGATGCGCTCCAGACGCGACGCAACGATCATCTCGCGGATCTTGCGCTCGTAGGTGACGTCGTCGCCGACCGAGAGGTTCTTGACCACCTGCTGGGTGATGGTCGAGCCGCCCGCAGGCCGCCCCGGCGAGGCGAGGTTGGCGATGAAGGCGCGGATCACACCGCGCTCGTCGATGCCGTGATGGGTCTCGAAGCGCTTGTCCTCGGCGGCGATGAAGGCCTTCTGCACGAGGTTCGGGACGGCGGTGATCGGCACCACGATGCGGCGGCCGTTCGGCTCCGACGCCTCCGCGAAGGGCTTGCCGGCGCCGTCGAGGATCCGGGTCATGCCCGGCAGGGCCTTGTCGCGCAGGGCCTCGGCGCTGGGCAGGTCCTTGGTGGCGTTGTCGTAGAACTCGATCACAGCCTTCGCGTCGAAGGGCGAGTTCGCCGGGTTCTCGCCCTTGCAGAACTGCTTGTAGCTCGTGTTCAGCTCGTTCAGATCGAGCCCGTGCAGGATCTTCGGCGCGGCCGGCCCGGCGACCGTCGACGGATCCTCCATCGCGGTGGTGATCAACTCATCGAGATTGATGTCCTCGATGTCGAACGCCTTGCGCATGTGGGCGCAGCCGTCGCGCAACAGGCGCACCACCTCCGGGCCGTCCGTCGCGGGATCGAACTGCGTCCGGACCGCGTCCGGCCGTGTCGTGACCTGGCTCAGCGTCAGGGCAGTCGCGAACAGCTTGATCAGGATGGCGTTCATACGGGCCGGGTTCGGGGGACGCGACGGGGCGGGCGCGGACCTTTCGGGAGCGCGCCTGAACAGGGCGTGCACAACGCGGCTGATTTAAGGTGACGCCGAACGGCAACGCTTTGGCCGGCTCCCACGTTCGTCAGGCGCGACGACGCCGGGGGGCCCATGATCAACGACCTGTGGTACAAGAACGGGATCATCTACTGCCTGTCGGTCGGCACCTTCATGGACGCCAACGGCGACGGCATCGGGGACTTCGCCGGACTCGAGCGACGCCTGGACTACATCCAGGGACTCGGCGCCACCGCGGTCTGGCTGATGCCGTTCCAGCCCTCGCCCAAGAAGGACGGCGGCTACGACATCGCCGACTATTACGGCGTCGATCCGGATTACGGCTCGCTCGGAGACTTCGTCGCCTTCGCGCACGCCGCTAAGCAGCGGGGCCTGCGCGTCCTCATCGACCTCGTGGTCAACCACACCTCCGACCAGCACCCGTGGTTCCAGTCGGCGCGGTCCGACCCGGACTCGCCCTACCGCGACTGGTACGTCTGGTCGAAGGAGCGGCCGGCGACCGCCGACGAGGGCATGGTCTTTCCGGGCGTGCAGGAGACCACCTGGACCTACGACGCGAAGGCCAAGGCGTGGTACTTCCACCGCTTCTTCAACTTCCAGCCGGATCTCAACACCGCCAATCCGGAGGTGCTCGCCGAGATCCTGAAGATCATGGGTTTCTGGATCCAGCTCGGCGTCTCCGGCTTCCGCATGGACGCGGTGCCCTTCGTCATCGCCGAGAAGGGCGCCCATGTCGGCGGCAAGCCTCGCGAGCAGTTCGAGATGCTCCGCGACCTGCGCGAGTTCCTCCAGTGGCGCCAGGGCGACGCCATCATCCTGGCCGAGGCCAATATCCTGCCGAAGCAGGACCTCGACTATTTCGGCGACGACGCCGACCGCATGCACATGATGTTCAATTTCCAGGTCAATCAGGCGACCTTCTACGCCCTGGCGGCCCACGATGCCCGGCCCCTGGTCAAGGCGATCGAGCAGACGAAGCCCCGTCCGCTCTCCTGCCAGTGGGGCATCTTCCTGCGGAATCACGACGAGCTCGACCTGGGGCGCCTCACCGGCAAGCAGCGCCAGAGCGTGTTCGACGCCTTCGGCCCCGAGAAGGGGATGCAACTCTACGACCGCGGCATCCGTCGCCGCTTCGCGCCGATGCTGGCGGGCGACCCGCGCCGCATCCGGCTCGCCTACTCGCTGATGTTCACCCTCCCGGGAACGCCGGTCCTGCGCTACGGCGACGAGATCGGGATGGGCGACGAGCTGGCATTGCCCGAGCGCGACTGCGCCCGCACACCGATGCAGTGGACGAGCGAGCACCAGGGCGGCTTCTCGACGGCCGAACGGACCGTGCTGCCGCTGATCGATCACGGGCCCTACGGCTACGCGCACGTGAACGTCGCCGATCAGCGCCACGAGGAGGGCTCGCTGCTCAACTGGATGCAGAGCATGATCCGGCAGCGCAAGGAGGCGCCGGAGATTGGCTGGGGCGACGTCGTCGCGATGGAGACGGGGCGCCCCTCGGTCCTGGCACTGCGCTACGAATGGCGCGGCAACGCCATCCTGTGCGTCCACAACCTCGCGCCGGAGCCCGTCGAGGTCGCGATGGCGTCGGGATCCCCTGATCCGGAGCACGACATCCTCGTCGACGTGCTCACCGGCTCGCGCAGCGAGGTCGGTGAGGACGGCCGCCACTGCCTGTTCATGGAAGGGTACGGCTACCACTGGTTCCGCGTCGGCGGGCTCGACGCGCTGCTGAAGCGGCGGCCGGCGTGAGGGAAACCGGGGCCCGGCTCGCCCTCGGCCGGCCGACACGGTAGGACACCTCCGAGAGGTGGGACATGGCCCGGACGAAGCACTACCCCCCGGACGCGACGATCGCCGACGTCCTGCCGGACCTCGCCGACGGTGAGGACTACCTGCGCCAGGTGCTCGTCACCATGCGGATGTGCCAGAAGCATTACGGCGACGCCTGGGTGCGGATCGGCGTGACCGGCCGATCGCCGACGCCGTCTTACCGGATCGACCGGCCGGACGAGACGGCGCGCGGCGACGGGACCGTCGAGGCGGGGAAAACCCTGTTCGGGGCCTATGGCGGACGGTCCCACGACCGGTTCACGCAGGTCAACGCCGTGGAGACCCGCTGGAGCTCGCGGGCGCTCGGCATGACCGAAACGCTGGCGCTTCACGACGGCCTGCGCCGCCACAGGGGCGACGTGGCCTGAGCGTCTCGCACAGGGTGCCGCCCACCCGCGTTCTGCGGTAGACTCGGGCCGAGAGCGTCGGGAGCGACGCTGCCAACACGCGGGACGACATGCCAGGTACGCCACGCGCCGGGATCATCCCGGTGACGCCCTTCCAGCAGAACTGCACCCTGATCTGGGACGACGCGACCAAGGTCGGCGCCGTGGTCGATCCCGGCGGCGATCTCGACCGGATCGAGGCGGCGATCCGCGAGCAGGGCGTCACTGTTGAGAAGATCCTGCTGACCCACGGCCATGTCGATCACGCCGCCGGCGCCGACGAGCTGCGCGAGCGCCTCGGCGTGCCGATCGAGGGTCCGCATCAGGCCGACAAGTTCCTCCTCGATTCCCTGCTCGAGACGGCGGCCAATTACGGCCTCGGCGCCGCCCGACCCGTCACACCCGACCGGTGGCTCGACGAGGGCGATGCCGTAACGGTCGGCGGGCTCGCCTTCGACATCCTCCACTGCCCCGGCCACTCGCCCGGCAGCGTCGTGTTCGTGAGCCGGGACGCGCGCTTCGCCCTCGTCGGCGACGTGGTGTTCAAGGGCTCGGTCGGCCGCACCGACCTGCCCGGCGGCAACCACGAGCAGCTCATCCACGCCATCAAGGAGAAGGTCCTGCCGCTGGGCGACGACGTCGCCTTCATTCCCGGCCACGGACCGACCAGCACCCTCGGCGCGGAGCGCGTGTCCAACCCCTTCCTGCAGGATTGACGCGCATGGACAGGCGCCGCATCGGCCGCTCCGACCTGACGGTCGCGCCGTTCTGCCTCGGCGGCAACGTCTTCGGCTGGACGGCCGACGAGGCCGCGTCCTTCGCGATCCTCGACCGGTTCGTCGAGAGCGGCTTCGACTTCATCGACACCGCCGACGTCTACTCGCGCTGGGCCCCCGGCCACGTCGGGGGCGAGTCCGAGACGGTGATCGGCAAGTGGCTCGCGGCCCGGCCGGGTGCGCGCGACCGGATCGTGCTGGCGACCAAGGTCGGCATGGATCTGGGTGGGGCCGGCCAAGGCCTCTCGGCGGCCCATATCGAGCGGGCCTGCGAGGCCTCGCTGCGGCGCCTCGGGGTCGACCGGATCGACCTCTACCAGTCGCATCTCGACGACGCGACGGTGCCGCTGGAGGAGACCCTCAGGGCCCACGAGCGCCTGATCACGGCCGGCAAGGTCCGGGCCATCGGCGCCTCGAATTACACGGCGGCGCGGCTCGCGGAGGCGCTGGGCATCGCGGCCTCAGCGGGGCTGCCGCGCTACGAGTGCCTCCAGCCGGATTACAGCCTCGCCCAGCGCGGCTACGAGGCCGAGCTGGAGCCGCTCTGCCGCGCCGAGCAGATCGGCGTGATCGGCTATTTCTCCCTGGCGGCCGGCTTCCTCACCGGCAAGTACCGGAGCGCCCGGGACGCGGCGGGGCGCGCGCGCGAGAATCGGGTGGCCAAGTACCTCAACCCGCGCGGCCTCGCGCTGCTCGACGTCCTCGACGCGGTCGCGCAGGCTTGCGGCGCCAGCCCGGCCCAGGTGGCGCTCGCCTGGATCATCGCCCGCCCGGGCATCACCGCGCCCATCGCGAGCGCCACCTCGGTGGCGCAGCTCGACGAGCTCCTCGGCGCCGTCCGGCTGACCCTCGCGCCCGAGGCGATCGACCGCCTGGATGCGGCGAGCGCGGGCGGCATCGAGGGCTAACGCAGCGTTAAGCGGCGGGCGTCACAAAAGCGACGGGACGGGCCAACCGCGGACCCGTAAAATCGTGCAATCTCAACGCGGAACCCCTATATCAGGCGGACCAAGCGAGAGTTCAGGCGCGGGCGCCCGACGGCGCATCTGCCACCGCCGCGATCAGGCCCGCCTGCCCGAGGAAGTTCATGGCCGACACCCCCCAGACCGAGCCCGCCGTCTACGGCGCGGAATCCATCCGCGTGCTGAAGGGCCTCGACGCCGTCCGCAAGCGGCCCGGCATGTATATCGGCGACACGGACGACGGCTCAGGCCTCCACCACATGGTGTACGAGGTGGTGGACAACGCCATCGACGAGGCGCTGGCGGGCCACGCCGACCTCGTCACCGTGACCCTCAATGCCGACGGCTCCTGCACCGTCTCCGACAACGGGCGCGGCATCCCGGTGGACATCCACAAGGAGGAGGGCGTCTCGGCGGCCGAGGTCATCATGACCCAGCTGCACGCCGGCGGTAAGTTCGACCAGAACTCCTACAAGGTCTCCGGCGGCCTGCACGGCGTCGGCGTCTCGGTGGTGAACGCCCTGTCGTCGTGGCTGCGCCTGCGCATCTGGCGCAACGACAAGGAGCACGCGATGGAGTTCCGCCACGGCGACGCCGTGGCGCCCCTGGAGGTCATCGGACCCGGGAACGGCCGGCGCGGCACGGAAGTCACCTTCCTGCCCTCGACCGAGACCTTCACGATGATCGAGTTCGACTACGCGACGCTGGAGAAGCGGCTGCGCGAGCTCGCCTTCCTCAATTCCGGCGTCCGCATCGTCCTGACCGACGCCCGGCACGCCGAGAAGAAGCGCGAGGAGCTGTACTACGAGGGCGGCATCGAGGCCTTCGTCCGGTACCTCGACCGCTCCCGCAAGCCGATCGACGGGATGACCAGCCCCGTGGTCGTCAGCTCCGAGCGCGACGGGATCCGCGTCGAGGTCGCGTTCTGGTGGAACGACTCGTTCAACGAGACGGTCCTGCCCTTCACCAACAACATCCCGCAGCGGGATGGCGGCACCCACATGGCCGGCTTCCGCGCGGCCCTGACCCGTCAGGTCACCGGCTACGCCGAGTCTTCGGGCATCGCCAAGAAGGAGAAGGTCTCGCTGACCGGCGAGGATTGCCGCGAGGGCCTCACCGCGGTGATCTCGGTGCAGGTGCCGGACCCGAAATTCTCGTCGCAGACCAAGGACAAGCTCGTCTCGTCCGAGGTGCGCCCGGCCGTGGAGAACGTCCTCAACGAGGGCCTGTCCACGTGGCTGGAGGAAAATCCGAGCCAGGCGCGGTCGGTGATGGGCAAGGTCGTGCTGGCGGCGTCCGCCCGCGAGGCCGCCCGCAAGGCGCGCGAGACCGTGACCCGGAAGGGCGCGCTCGACATCGCCTCGCTGCCCGGCAAGCTCGCCGATTGTCAGGAGCGCGACCCGACCAAGTGCGAGATCCTGCTGGTGGAGGGCGACTCCGCCGGCGGCTCGGCCAAGCAGGGCCGCGACCGGACCTTCCAGGCCGTGCTGCCGCTGCGCGGCAAGATCCTGAATGTCGAGCGGGTGCGCGCCGACCGGATGCTGTCCTCCGCCGAGATCGGCACCCTGATCACGGCGCTGGGCGCCGGGATCGGGCGCTCCTCCACGGACCGGGAGGGCTTCAACCCGGAGAAGCTGCGCTACCACCGCATCATCATCATGACGGACGCGGACGTGGACGGCTCGCACATCCGCACGCTGCTGCTGACCTTCTTCTTCCGGCAGATGCCGGAGCTGATCGAGCGCGGCCACCTCTACATCGCTCAGCCGCCGCTCTACAAAGCCGAGCGCGGCCGCCGGGCGATCTACTTGAAGGACGAGCGCGCCCTCGAGGATTACCTGATCGACCAGGGCACCGAGGGCGCTGTCCTGCGCCTCTCATCCGGCGCGGAATTCGCCGGCGCGCAGCTCAAGAGCCTCGTCGAGGAGGCCCGGACGTTCCGGAGCATCCTGCAGGGCCTGCACACGCGCTACGACCGCTCCGTGGTCGAGCAGGCGGTGCTCGCCGGGGCCTTCGATGCCGAGGCGGCGTCGCGGGCGGGCGAGGCCGAGGTGCTGGCCGACATGACCGCCCGCCGGCTCGACGCCATCGCGGACGAGATCGAGCGGGGCTGGCAGGGCGAGTCGTTCGAGGGCGGCTATCGCCTCAGCCGGACACTCCGGGGCGTCCGCCAGGTCTCGATCCTCGACGCCGGCCTGATCACCTCGCAGGAGGCCCGGCGCCTCTCCGAGCGAGCCGACGCCTTCCGGGAGATCTACGGCGAGCCGGCCACGCTCATGCGGAAGTCCGACGAGACCGTGCTCCACGGGCCGGTGGCCCTGTTCGAGGCCGTCATGGCCTTCGGCCGCAAGGGCCTGCAGCTCCAGCGCTACAAAGGCCTCGGCGAGATGACCGCCCAGCAGCTCTGGGAGACCACCCTGGACCGCGACGTGCGCTCGCTGCTGCAGGTCAGGGTCAAGGACGTCACCGACGCCGACGACCTGTTCGTGAAGCTGATGGGCGACGTCGTCGAGCCGCGGCGCGAGTTCATCCAGGAGAACGCATTGAGCGTCGCGAATCTGGACGTTTGAGCGCCCATGTGCAGATGCGGAAAAATCGAGTCAACTGCGGAAAAGCCGAGTCTGTTGATTTTCTGCTTGCACGGGCTTCATCGAGGACGCATAGGCTCACTGCTCACTGTATAGACGAAATTCATCCCTGCGAGCAGTGAATGCAATGTATATAACGTTTAATAAAATACTTTAATTTGATGCGTCTTATACTGATCGCAATGCTCGCATTATATGATCTAGAGATGTGGTGAGGCTATTGTCGCCGAACGTGACCTTACCGAAGGTCGTGGCCAGCGCTTGGCTGAGCAGCCACAGGCCTATCGTGACGTCGCGCTCGGGACCCGCCGGGGTGCGCAGGAGCCGGTAGGCTCCGGCCAACTGGAGGGTGTTGAGGACCGGCCACGCTGCGCCGAAGACCGGGTCCGGGGGCCTGTAGCTGGGCTTGTCGAGCCGCGTGTACCAGCGCCAGATGTCCGGATGGGACGGGTCGGGGCTGTAGCGCCGGCTGATGAGGCCGCATCCGAGCAGCACACACCCGACCGTCAGCGCGGCCGCAAGCGGAGACAAGCCACGACGCGGTGCATCGAGGCAGTCGTCGTTCGACCGTATGGACAGTCCTTTGGTTGCGAGGGAGTAACCGGCGGGCCGCGAAGCCTGTTCCTGGCCACAGACAGTCCGCCTACCTGTTGCGGACCTCGCGAGTGGACACCAGGCTTCAGACTTCATCCACGCGTAAGGACGTCTCGTCTCGGATCGAGCATCGCCTGTAAAGGGCGGACCAATTTCAGGCCGCCGTGGCGGAGTAAAACCAGGCCACGGACTGCGGACAGCCTGAACGATGAAGGGGCCCGATCGGGCCTCTTCATCGTTTGTCGCGGATCGTGAGGTCAGG